>JAABUR0100000012.1_pt1 | contig 391838 bp, 370 predicted proteins | sample 5560091 | NCBI WGS metagenome assembly JAABUR01 (sample SAMN10711879, study PRJNA513375) | rock metagenome | isolation source: Antarctica rocks | place: Antarctica: Victoria Land, University Valley sud | reverse complement strand
CTGGTTCCCGGTCGGAGATCTCGCGGCTGGTTGATCCGGCCGCTCAATGGCTGTCGATCCTGGCAATGGCTGGACCCCGCGGCCATCGAGCGCCTCGGTCAGCCGATGCGAGCGACCCTCGGTCACGATGACGTGGGCGTGGTGAAGCAGTCGATCGACGGCGGCGGTCGCGAGACCCTTGGGGAAGATCGAGTCGAAGCGGGCAGGGTGAAGGTTCAAGGCCGAATTGGAGACCATCCTGAACTTCGGCGGTCGGCGGCTCGCTCTGTGCACGACGTCGGACCGAATGGTGGTGGTTGCCGGAGCCTGGGAGCGCCACGGGATCTGTGGCTACGACGCGAGTACCGGCGAGCGCCTCTGGCAACGACGGGATCTGAAGCGGGTCCAGTCACTGTCCCCAGCCGGCGATGGCAGCGCCGTCGCAGCCTGCTTCGACTCGTGCTTGATGCAGGTGCTCGATGCCGCCAGCGGCACCACGATCGCCACCGTCCGCGCGGTCCGACGCTTCTGGCAAAGCCGACATGTGGCGATTGGGGCAGTGGAGGTCCTGGGACACGTCGCCCTCGTGGGATCGGATGACTGGCGGGTTCGCTGGCGAGCGCCTGTGGCTGGGTTCGCGCTGCTCGACGCGGCCTTCGCGCCCGACGCGATTCTCGTCAGTGACGCGGTCGATTCCACGTTCGACGCGAACGCGGTGGGCTCCGTCTACTGCTTCAGCCTCACAGGCAAGCTCCTCTGGCAGCGCCAGCCCCCTCCGGAGACCAACGTGCCGTGGCTCGGCTGGGACACCGAGGCTGGCGAGTGGCTTGGCATCAGGCACAACGTTGAGAAGCGGGAGCCGGAAATGCTCTTACGCTGGTCGCGCGACGGCGATCAGCTCTCTCGCGTCGCTCTCGGTCTCGTCGGCGAGTACGCGATCCTGCCTGCCGGCCGACTGCTCCTGGCGGGCCAAGGTGACCTGGTGGACACGAAGGCTGCGCGCCAGGTCGGACGCCTGCCTCCTCCGAACTCAGCCGCCCCTGAGGTTGGCTCGAGCTCCTGACGTCCTCGATCCCACCCTCGCCGAGTTCGTCGGGGGCCCATTGATGATCGCGGCCGTCGCGATCCTGTTCCGGCTGTTCCCTCGGATGACACCCCCGGCGGTCGCGCCGGCACCCCGGCATACGGCTTCGAGATAGTTCTGGCCGCAAAACGTGACGGATCGGAGCCGGTCGAATGTCGCTACGGGATCTGGAGCAGGCGGCGATGACTCGCCGTCAGCGGTCGATGACCACCTCTCCCACGAACCACCGCGCGTCCATCGGGCAGGTGGCGGCCGGACGGGCGACCCACTCGGTCCGAGCGACCCACTCCTCGCCCGACACGCCGCTCTCCGTCACGCTGTCCCCGCCGCCACCGAGGCTGACCCGGTCGCCGTCGCGCATGCTGAGCGTGCGGCCGTCGAGGTTCTCAAGGGTGATGGCCTGCTGACCCGGGTTCCACGTCGTTCGCTCGGCAGGCCAGACAAGCACCGAGAGGTCGTCGCCGGCCTCCTCGAGGAAGACGCACGTGTCGGTGATATGCAGCGTGCCGGTCGCCAGTGCCTCGCCGAAGCCGCTTGACTGGGGTACGACCGCGAGCGGCCCCCAGGTTTCCGTCGGTGATGCCGATGCGCCCGCTCCCGGCGAGCCGTCCCCTCGCGACAGGCCGAGCCACACGCCGGAGGCCGCGATTGCGAGGACGAGGACCGCGATGCCCGCTATCGAAATTCCCCGCATCGCAGTAGTGACGACCGTGCGTCCCGGCCTGGCCGGATGGCGCGCCTGGCCCGAGAGATTGTCCCAGTCGGCAAGGATCCGGTCGGCGCGCGAGCGGTCCATCATGCAACCTCCAGTTTGTCGCGGGCCCGGCTGACGGCGGCCCGCAGTGCGCCCGCCGACGTCTCGAGCATCGCCGCGGCATCGGTGTAGGAGACGCCCTCGATCGCCGTCAGGACGAGGGCGGAGCGCTCGAGCGGCGACAGGAGCGCCATGGCTCCCTGCACGTCGAGCCACCGGTCCCAGACCGCTTCGTCAAGGGTCCTCGACTTGGGGGCCTTGAGGACACGCCGCCGGAGGGCACGAAATCGGTCGGTCGCGAGGTGCCGGGTCGTGACCAGCAACCAGGCGAGCACGGGGCGCTCCCAGTCGACCCTAGTCCGGCTGTTCCAGAGGCGCTCGTACGAATCCTGGGCCAGGTCCTCGGCCGCCGCCCAGTCGTTCGTCCACGCGAGCGCAAACCGGAAGACATCGCGCCAGTGCGCCTCGTACGCGCGTTCGTATGCGGTCTCGATCGGCAAGGCCACGATGCTCTCCGTGCTCATAACCCTATACACGCTCTGCGGCACGAAACGCACGCTCAAGCCGAATCAGACCACTCCATGCCGGTGGGCGTGTCGGAAGAGACGCCTCCTAGATGGTCGGGACAAAGACCCCCAGGGCGTCATCGAAGAGGTCGGCAACCGTGAACGAATCACGGCCGTCGCAATTGCCGAAGTGACCTCCGAACGCGTGGCCAGGAGAAGGGCGAGAAGGCAGCCGTGGCCGTAGCCTTTGATCGCGGGCCTCCGCCGAGGGCACCAAATGCGGCGACGGCCTGTTCGTTGGTCATGCCGGGGGTGGTCTTGCCAATCGCCCTGTCGCCGAGCACTGAATCGGACAGTTCCAATCCACGGTTACCGCGAGGGCCGACCGAACAGGTCGGACAGCTTGCCGTGGGCAGGTTCAGTGGCCGCAGATGGGCAGCTTCAATGGCCACCAGTGGGCAGGTCCGACGTCCGTACCTGGGCAGTTCTACCTGTCCCTTGACACCGTAGGATCTGAACGCAGGCGGTCACGAGTCCCGTTGCGCCAGCCAGGGATCGCGCCTCGGGCGCCAGCGGCTGCATCTAGCCTGCTATCCCAGGACGGCGAGCCCCGGGTGAGCCTAGCTCCGTGACAGCGGTCCGCCTTGCGAATGGCGACCACTGCCGTTCGATACCGGTCGGGAGCGCCGTGGGCCCTGCAAGAGACACCAATGGCGGATCTGAACCGCGGGGCCGTCTCACGTGTCTAATAGTCATGAGCGGGTATGCCTTGTTTGATCCGACGCCCGCGCAGGAGGGTGCGTGGAGGAGGCGGTCCGTCGGGCGGCACGTGGTGACGTGGAAGCCTTCGAGACCATCGTCCAGCCCGAGCTCCCGCATCTCCGACGCCTTGCGACCGCCGTCGTCCTCGATCGAGACGTGGCTGACGACGTCGTCCAGGACAGCCTCGTCGCTGCTTGGCGAGGCATCGACCGACTCCGGGAACCTGCGCTGTTCAAGACCTGGCTCCGGCGAATCGTCATCAATAGGGCTCGCAACGCACTCCGGCGCCCGCGGACGCTTCGGCTGGTCGACGCTGTTCGGGCGGTCGATCCGCAGACCGGGAGCGACCCGTCCGGCGAGTGGACCGACGCCATGGCCTTGGAGACCGCCATGCGGGAGCTGAACCTCGATCTGCGGGTGTGCGCTGCTCTCTACTACCTCGAGCAGCGACCGGTAGCTGACATTGCCAACCTCCTCGGTATCCCGCAGGGCACCGTGAAATCCCGGCTGCACACCGCCCGAGCGCGGTTGCGGGAGGCGCTCCGATGACGACGCCCGAGGACCCCGCGGGTCGCGACGAGCTGGACCGGCGGATCGAGCGCGCGCTTCGACGGCTCACGGAACCGTCTGCCGAACCATTCGCGATCCGACGACTTCTGACTCCACGTCAGCCGGCTCGGCGATGGGCCAACTGGCGGGCAGCAGTAGCCGCTGCTGTGTCGATCACGCTCGCCATCGGCGCAGTGTTCTCGATGCAGACGCTGCGTGGCACACCGTCCGCGTCGCCATCTTCCACGTCTGGCGTCGTCACGGGCACCGCTCCACCTACGAGCGGCGGTCCGGCCGCCTCTGAAGAGCCGGTGGAGGTCAACGCCGCGGCGTGGGTGGAGGCTGCCTGGCCGGCACTCATTCCGGGGCGCTTCGGGACCGTGGACTCGACGGCCTACGACCGAGACCCCGGGACGACGCTCGGCCACCGACCCGCCGTGGACGGACCCTTCGCCGACAGCTGGGTCGGCGGACCGGCCGATACCACCTACCTGGCCGTGGCCGGCGCGCGAGCGCTCGCGGACTCGACCCAGCTCATCGTGCGCGGCCGCCCGCTCGCCTTCTCCCGCCCGCACTTCAACGCTGGCGACGGCTCCTTCTGGCAGAACGAACTGATCGGCGTGGTCGACGGGCAAAGCTGGGCGCAATCGCTCGAGCGCGACGTCCTCTTCCAGGTCGACGAGGTCCTCGGCACCACGCTCCCTGGTGGATTTCAGCCGGGCCTCGTGCAATTCACGGTCACGGCGGGCCAGGTCGTCGTCGACGTGCCGCGCCCCGTCCCATACGCCGAGGGCGGGGATCACGTCCTCGAAGCGGGCCGGTACCTGATCGGGGAGCGGCCGACCGCCGACTTGCACATCGGCGACGACGTCGTGCTCTTCCTCCGCTACGCCGGCGCTGGCGGGTTGTACGGCGACCGCTACGGCATCGTCCGAATGCTCGTCCCGACCCACCCTCTTTACTATGCCTTCCGGGTCGAGGGCGAAGGCACGCAGAACCTGTCCGAGGGGGGCCTGGCCGGCGAGCAATGGAATGCCTCGATGCGCGAGCTCCGAAATATCGCCGCCTCCCTCACGCCGCAGGCGAGTCAGCCGCTGCCCGATGCCCGGGTGCATCCCGCCAGGCCGACGCATGATTCGTCCGAACAACCGCTGCCGTCCCCAACGCCGTGCCCGCCCGTCCGCGTCCAGGACTATCTCGCCGGGTACTCCACCCTCGACGCGCTCCTCGCAGAGACCGACCTCCTGGTCATCGGTCGGCCTACGACCCGCGCCCGCGAAGACTCGGTCCACCTCGACGACGTTGTCGTGACGCTCGCCAACGATGTCCTGGTCGAGAGGGCCCTGTATGGCGACGCCACGGCAGGCGATCTCCTGCCGGTCCGGCGGCTGGCGGCCCGGGACCCGGCCTGTCCGCTCGTCATCGACGGGAACGAGCCGCTCCAGATCGACCGCCCATATCTCATGGCCCTCCGCCGCGACGGCGACCTCTTCGTCCTCCCCGAGGCGCCCCGCGCGCTGGCCGAGGTCCGCGACGGGCGGCTCGTCTCCGCACGCTGGCCGGAGCTGGACGGCCTGACGGTCGCCGCGGCCCGAGCGCGCCTCACGGTTTCGGGCGGTGTCGACGGCCTCAAGGTGAACCTCGAGGCAGCGGGTGCAGCGGTCGCGGAGCAGGCGACCTTCGATGGCGAGCTACTGTCGGGTCGCGGCGTCAGGCTCTGCGTGAACGGTCAGGAGGTCTACGTCTACGTCTACGATTACGCAGCCGACCGCGTGGCGGACGCCGGCCTGATCGACCCGGATGATCCCTCACACATCGGTCGAGCCGTCGCGGAGTGGCAAGGTCGGCCGAGGTTCTGGCAACGCGACCGAATCATCGTCCTCTATCTCGGCAGCGACGAGGTGACCGAGCGGCTCCTTACCTCGCTGCTCGGGCGGCCGTTCGCCCAAGGCCGCGGCCGGGAACCTGGCCCCATGGAAGCCTCGTGCTGACGGCTCACACGCCCTGACCCGCGGAGCTCGTCGGTGAGGCTCGCTCCGTAGCGGCGCAGCCCACCCTACACAATCCGTAAGCACCTCCCTTGGTGCTCCGCAAACGTCCCCCCAAACACTTCGCAAACGTCCCCCTTATAACTCCGCAAACATCCCTCCTAAACTTGACGAACGCAAGCTTGGATGTGCAGAATCCACACATGCCCTACCACGCCCGCGTCGTTGACGCCGAACTAGCGGCCTCGCTTGCAAGCGCAGGTGCTGTGCTCGTCGAGGGGCCGAAGGCGTGCGGCAAGACCGAGACAGCCCGGCAGGTCGCACGCAGCGAGGTACTCCTCGACGTAGACCCCCGTGCGCGTCAGGCGGCCGCCGTCGATCCCTCGCTCGTCCTCGAGGGCGACACACCGCGTCTGATTGACGAGTGGCAGCGCGAGTCAGAGATCTGGAACCACATCCGGCGGGCGGTCGATGACCGCGGTGTGCCGGGGCAGTTCATTCTCACGGGGTCGTCAGTGCCGCCTGACGAGGAAACCCGTCACGTTGGGGCCGGTCGGATCATCCGGCTTCGGATGCGGCCGATGACCCTCGCCGAAGCAGGCCACGGGTCGGGCGCCGTGTCATTCAAGGAAGTCATGCGCGGGCAGCCGGTCCGCGCGGCTGACCCGGGGCTATCCGTGCGCCGGATTACCGAGCTCGTGTCTGTCGGCGGGTGGCCGGGCAACCTTGGTCTCGACGTCTCGGCCGCGCAGCGCCTGCTCCGAGGCTACATCGGGGAGATCAGCCGGGTCGATATCCGGCTCGTCGATGGCGTACGCCGCGATCCGCAGACCGTGACACGGCTCCTACGCTCGCTCGCCCGCAACGTGGCGACGCCCACCCCGATTCGCCTCCTGCGCGCCGACGTGAACGGTGCCGACGGCAACCTCAAGGAGGAGACCATCGCGTCGTACCTGGACGCCCTCTCGCGGCTAATGATCATCGAGGACCTGCCCGCTTGGGCACCGGGATTGCGCTCGTGCACTCGCCTGCGTGCTGCGGCGGTACGCCATTTCGTCGACCCGTCGCTCGCCGTCGCCATCGTGCGCGCAACCCCGGCGCGCTTGCTGGCCGACCTCAACTGGCTCGGATTCCTGTTCGAGAACCTGGTGGTCCGCGACCTACGCGTCTACGCCCAAGCGCTCGACGCACAGGTGTTCGCCTACCGCGACGAGAGCGGCCTCGAGGCTGACGCGGTCGTGGAGATGCCCGACGGTCGCTGGGCAGCGTTCGAAGTCAAGCTCGGCGTGAGCGAGGTGGACGCTGCGGCCGCGAACCTGATCAAGCTCAAGAACCGTGTCGACACGACTGCGACGGGGGAGCCGCTCGCTCTCGGAGTCATAACGGGCACCGGCTTCGCGTATGTCCGTGAGGATGGGGTCGCTGTCATCCCGATCGGAGCTCTCGGTCCCTGACAGATTCGGGTGGCAGACAGCAGTGTCCGAGGGCAAGCCCGGCGCCCGTGACGGGCGCGATGCGTAGACGTAGCCGCCCTCGGCGAAGGAGACTGCCTCCTGCCTGACGAAGTCGACGTCGTCCTCCCGGAGGGCGTCGACCGGACGACGGCTGGCAAGGTGCACATTGGCCGGCTGATTCGCGGCCGCCGGAGGCGAGCATGGTCGATGACCAATCCGAAAGCCCGGACCAAGACGAGGTGCCCGTAGTCGATACGAGGGAAGAGGTCATTTCGGCTGCGAAAGCAACCTTCGATTGGCGAGTCAGGGCCGCAACGACGCTCGCCCAGGACGTGCCGGCCGCCTATCCAGGTGGGCCGTCGCATAAGGCGGGCGCTCCAGTCGTCGTCGTCACGATCGGCCGAGGCATACACCGACTTCCCTTGAGCTTCGCCACGCCAAGTTCGCCGGCGCTTGCACTAAGCGCTGCGATCAAGGCCGCGACCGCCGCTAAAGTGCTTCGGAACAGCTTGGTGTTCGATGTACATCCGGGCCCGACCGGTTCAATCGAAGGGATCTCGGACGGTACAACCGTGCAGCTCTTCGACTTCTTCGAGCAAGCATTCGTTTCGATTGTTTTCAGCTATCAGTCGATCGAGGCATTTGCCAATGAGGAGGTGCACCGGCTCGTACAACGCCCGTACAGAGTCAGTTTCCGAGGTAGTCTCGAGGACCTGGACGCCGATGCCATCGAGCGATGGCTTCCCACGGATCAGAAGCTCGTCGATGTCATTCCCGCGTTCGTACGAGTTCACGCCCCGAAAAAGGCGAAGTGGTGGTCTTCGTTCAGGTCGCTTACGCGCCTCCGAAACGACACGATCCATCTCAAGGCAGGACGCGCATATCCTCGAACGGCGATTGGCCTTCCACCCCCTTCAATCTTTCATGAACTCCTCGCAACCAGGTCGCTCTTGGTCTTTCCGATTACGGCGGCAGCAGCAATGAGGCATTTTCATGAAGGGCGTGAGTTGCCCAGCTGGTTGACCACCGCTGAGCAAATGATTGCCACCGAGCTGCTCGGGGATTAGGTCGTGCAGCCAGCCAATCTTGGAGCGACGGGATTGGCAGGCTTGGCCGGTTCAGAGGCGGTCGGCCGGACTGCGATATGCGGCGCGAGCACGCTCATCGGCGAGGCTCGCTCCGTAGCGACGGAGCATCTGCGGCGAGCGCCAGCCGGCGAGGCGCATCAGGTCGCCCTCCTGGCCGCCGCTGGCGAGCCACTCGTGGGCGAACGTGTGTCGGAACTGATGCGGGTGGAGCCGCTCGAGGCCGGCCGCCTTGCACCGTCTGGCGATCAGCTGTGCCAGGCCAGACGCGGTCAGGACCCCGTCCTGGCCGACCCATAGGGCAGGGGAGTCGGCATGGGCATGGGCCCGCTTCAGACGCAGATAGCGGTCGATCGCCACGGCGGTCCGGGTGCCGAACCGGACGACCCGCCGATGACCGCCTTTGCCCGTGACGTAGGCGACCTGGTCGCGAAGCTCGAGATCGTCGACCTGCATGCCGATGAGCTCGCCGCGGCGAATCCCAGTGTCGAATAGGAGGAGAAGGATCGCGGTGTCTCGGCGATCGGCGATCTCCCGGCCGGACGCCGACTTTAGGAGCCGTCGGAAGTCCTCGATCGAGATGACCGGCACGGGGGTGTCCGGGACGCGTGGCGGTCTCATCCGCTCCATCGGCGAGCGGTCGATCTCTTCCTCGTCGAGGGCCCATCGCCAGAACTGCTGGAGCGCTCTGAATTCGACGGACAACGTCGTCGGCTTCACCTGTTCGCGCCGCACGGCGAAATACGACTCCACGTGCTCGCGGCGGATCGCCCGGGCGCCAGTAGGCATTCCCTTCGCGTCAAGGTGCCTGATGAGGGCATCTAGCGCGGCAAGGTAGATTCGCGCTGTCTTCTCAGCCCTGGTCGCGGAGAGATGGAGCGCAAATGAGTCGCGTAGACTGCTCAGTGCGTCGAGTTCGTGCGTAGTCTGAGTCATTTCGGCCACTGTTAGCTGCTCAGTGGAGCGTCATGGCAAGATTAGCCACCAGCCAACGAGGCGTCAACGGCACAGATTCGTGCGAGAACTGAGCAGCTAACCACGTCCCCGTAGCTCAGTGGACAGAGCAACCGCCTTCTAAGCGGAAGGTCGCAGGTTCGAATCCTGCCGGGGACGCCACTCATTGGTTGTGAGCGTGAGGAAGAGGCTCCGGTCGACCAATATGCTGGAGCGGTCTCTGGAGGAGGTGCGCAGGCGGACCAAGGTCATCGGCCGCTTCCCCGGCGAGACCAGCTGTTTCACCCTCGCCTGGGCGGTCATGGACCTCGTCATCGCCGGCGGCCGCGGCCTCGGGCTCAGCCTTCCCGAGCGCCACGAGATCTTCACCCTCGTCGCTGCCCGATCCGTCCCCGAGACCGCGGAGCGGGTGGCCTAGAATGTGTCCTTCCACGCGAGGAACACGCGCGGCTTCACGACGGAGTGGCAATCCGTCGGACGTCGATCAGGGCCGTGGCAACCGTCCGCGCAAGTGCGGCTTCCGTTGAGGCTCTCCGTGGCAGCCCGTTGATTGAGGGTCCCCGACTTCCGAGTAGCGGGACGTCAGTGTCGCAGCATCAGAGGCGGGAGAGCAACTCGGCCTTCTTGCTGCTGAACTCGTCATCGGTGAGGATCCCGACCTCCCGGAGCTCGGCAAGCTTCCGAATCTGATCAGGGATGTCCGGTTGTGGCGGCGATACCGACGTCCGTACGTTGCCGAGCCTCGCCTCGCGGAAAACCGCCATGCGCTTCTCAACCTCCACCTTGAGCCGCTCGAACTCGGGCATCTCGGGGTTGTTGAACATCATGGAGTTCTCGTCGATGGATCCAGCCCTCGAGTCAGAGCTTCCGCCCATGATCGTGAACTGGATGTGGCCCGACGCCAGCCGGCTTGGGTTCCGCCATTGGATCGCGGTGATCTGGTCGATGGGGATCTCCTTGTCGCCCTTGTAAATCCCCTTTGTGAACCCCCACAGCCCCTCATGCTTGATCTTGATCTTGTCTTCGTACAGCGTGATGCGGCCACCGACCCCCTTCGCCACCAGTACCGCGCCCTCGAGTCCCTGGCCGGCTACGCGGCCGCCACCTCGAGACGCGGGTAGCACTGCGGGCGGATTGGAACCGGTGCGATGCGCTGCCTCAACGACCAGAGCAGCGCGCTTCTTGTCCGTGATCTGGACGGCACTTACGGCGGCGCTGACATCCCCAAAGCCGAGCTTCTTGGTCGGCAGGTCCGGACCCTGCAGGGCGAGATAGTTGGGTCCAAAACCGCCGCCTTCAAGCGTCAGTCCGGTCAGATCTCGATATGCCCAAGATCGAAGCGCCTTGTCCTTCCAGATGGCAATCCGACGATCGGTGACGATCAGCGCCGTGCCGCTGTTGCCCGGCATCGTCGCCACGATGCGCTCGTCGGGATCGAACTCGGATTCCATGACGCTCCGAGCTGCATCGGACAGCAGCCCTGCGTCGTCTAGCGGCTTTTCGCCCATACGGCCCCCCTTCGACCGGCAATTCTGCTCGAAGCGACGGTCGTTTGCATGCGGAAATCGCCGTACCAAGTGCGGCACGGTGGAGGCAAGGTAGACGGCGGTGGCAAGGTAGAGGGCATCTTCGCCGCGACGGGCTTCGAACGCCACTCGCTCCGACGCCCTGCCTGTTCGGAGCAGACAACTGGCTTGCTACCGCTCGATCGTTGCGTACGGCGCGTGGCCCCGAGTACGCCGCTCTCGTCCGGACACCTTCTAAGCGGAAGGTCGCAGGTTCGAATCCTGCCGGGGACGCCACTCCGCCGACGAACAACGCCGGCTCAGCCAAGCGTCACGCGAGACGTTGATGGCCCCGCGAGGCGAGAGTCAACGGATCCGGCGCCAGGCGGCCGGTTTCGACCTCACAGTGCCCTGACGGTGGCTTCCAGCCGGCCGTGAGCGCACGCGGACTTTTCATCGGCTCCGAGGCGAAGCGGAGCTCCGAAGCGAATCTCCACCGGCGCGCGACGTGGCAACCAGGCGCCCTTGGGGAGCACCTATCTCGATCCCGACGATGCGGACCGGGGGACCTGGCGGCGGGAGCGCGCCGCGAGCAGCCCGACGCCCGGGCGGAACACGCCGCGGATCCGGGCCGTTTCGCCGCGGTTCGGGACGCGGTGCGTTCGCGCACATAGGTCCGTGGGCCAACCCAAAGTAAGGCTTGGCGGCGTCATCCCTCCACCCCTACGCTCCTACCAGCAGCCGGCCGGACTCCACCGTGGACACCACGGGTCACGGAGCCGCTCCACAAGTCGCACAGCGAGGCACCCCACCACATGGCTTCGATGGCCGTCAACGAACTCGGTCCGATGCTCACCGCGACGGAAGTGGCAGAGATGCTCCACCTTCACGTCAACACGGTGAAGCGGCTCGGCGACCGCGGCGAGCTCCCGTTCTATCGCGTGTGCAAGCGCGGCGACCGGAGGTTCCGCCTCGACGACGTGATGAGGTTCCTCGCCCAGAACCGCTAGGACGCCGCCGGCAATCCCCGGCTCGGCGACGCAGCCCCCAACGGCGGGTGGCTAAACGGTTCGAAGCGCCTCGCCGAAGATCTCCAGCCCCTCGGCAACTTCCGCGCCGGTGACGTCGAGCGGCGGGATCCAGCGAATCACCTGGTGCGCCGGTCCGCAGGTGAGCACGAGGAGACCCAGCTCCAGCGCCCGGGCCTGCACCGCCTGCGCCAGGTCGCCGTCCGGCCGGCGCGTCTCGCGGTCCGCCACCAGCTCCACTCCGATCATCAGCCCAGGCCCGCGCACGTCCCCGATCCGCTCGTCCTCGGCCATCATCGCCCGGAGGCCCGTCGTGAGCTCCTCGCCTCGGTCGCTGGCGTTGAGGAGGAGCTCCTCCTCCCGGATCGTCTCCAGGACCGCGATGCCGGCCGCGCAGGCGACCGGGTTGCCGCCGTACGTGGATCCGTGGGCGCCCTTGCCCCAACGCTCCTGAAGGTCCCGCGACGTCGCCAGGGCGGACAGCGGCAGCCCGTTGGCGATCGCCTTGGCGATGCACACGACGTCCGGCACCACGCCCGCGTGCTCGAACGCCCACATCCGGCCCGTCCGGCCGTAGCCCGTCTGGACCTCGTCCGCGATCAGCAGGATGCCGTGCTCGTCGCAGAACGCGCGGAGCGCGCGGAGGAACGGGCCGGGCGCCGGGTGGTAGCCGCCCTCGCCCTGCACCGGCTCGATCAGGATGGATGCGACGCTCGCCGCCGGGACCGTCGTGGTCGTCAGCCGGTCGAGGTGCTCGAGGCAGACGCGGGTCGCCGACTCCTCGTCGCCGCCGAAGTCCGCGTACACGCGGGGGAACGGCGTGAAGTAGACGGACGGCAGCAGCGGCTCGTAGCCGACCCGGTAGTTGAGGCTCGAGGTCGTGACCGACGCAGCCCCAAGCGTCCGGCCGTGGAAGCCGCCCTCGAACGCGATGATCGCGGGGCGGCCGGTCACCCGTCGCGCGAGCTTGAGGGCGCCCTCGATCGCCTCGGAGCCGGAGTTCAGGAAGACGATGCTGTCGAGTGGATCCGGCAGCGTGTCCGCGACCATCGAGGCGAGGCGGACGACGGGCTCCGAGTAGCCGATCGCGCCGGTCGGGCCGATCAGCCGGTCCACCTGCGCGTGGATGGCGGCGCTCACCCGCGGATGGGCGTGACCGAGGACGGTGACCGCGATGCCGTTGGCGAAGTCGAGATAGGCGCGGCCGGCGGTGTCGTACAGGCGGTGCCCGACGCCGTGACTCCAGCTGCGCTCGAAATACCGCCCCAGGATCGGGCTCAGGTTCCCAGCCAGCGTCGAGAGATCGGCCACGGCGGTAGCGGCGTCGTGCATCGGCGGAGTATAGAAGCGCCCGGCCAACCGGCCGGGCGCTTCGGTCGCGCGGAGGACGCGGGACGCGTCGCTCAGGACGTGTGCTGCTCCTTCTCCATCCGCGTCCCGCAGCAGCAGACGAACGCCTGGGTGTGCTGCATCTTCTGCGGATCCCCGTGGTGCCGGAGGCGGATCTCGCAGCCACAGTTCGGGCACACGAAGTCGTCGCCCTCCTGCATGTCCATCGTTCCGGGGGTGGTCATCGGATCGGTCATCGCATGGCCTCCTGCTGCCGTTAGGGGGCCATCGTCTATCCGGCCTCGTACCAAACGCATCGGCGGGCCGGGAGCCGCCTTGCAGGCGTCTCGAATCGGCGCCCAGCGCCGCGCCGCCGGCTCCAGGGCGCGGTGGGCGGGCTGGTGGCCCGAGAGGTCGGCCTAGAATGCTCCCGCGTGCAGGTCGGCTCGGCTGGCGCCCGCGCCTGTGGTCGCGGCCACGCCCTCGTGTCGTGCCAGCAGAAAGGACGTCTCGTGGTCGACTTCGCCCTGACCGCCGAGAACCGCCTGGTCCGCGACACCGCCCGGGCGTTCGCCGAGGCGGAGATCCTGCCGCACATCCGCGAGTGGGACGAGCGTGGCGAGGTGCATCGCGAGGTGTTCGCCAGAATGGGCGAGCAGGGCTTCCTCGGCGCGCCGATCCCGGAGGTTTACGGCGGCGGCGGCATGGACTACGTCTCGTTCGCCATCCTGTGCGAGGAGCTCGAGCGGGCGGACACGGCGTTCCGGGTGGTCCAGAGCGTGCACGTCGGGCTCAACTCGCTGGCCCTGCTCCAGTGGGGGACGGAGGAGCAGCGGCAGCGCTGGCTCGTGCCCCAGGCGCGGGGCGAGAAGCTGGCGACCTTCGGACTGACCGAGCCGGGCGCCGGCACGGACGCCGCGCGGCTCGAGGCCACGGCACGGCGCGACGGCGGCGCCTACCGGCTCAACGGCCAGAAGATCTGGATCAGCCTGGCGGACGTGGCGGACCACTTCCTGGTGTTCGCATCGGTCGACCGATCGAGGGGCTGGCGCGGCATCACGGCGTTCCTGCTGGAGCGCGGCATGCGGGGGCTCAGCACCGGGACGCTCCATGGCAAGCTCGGGATCCGGGCGGGGAACACCGGGCTGATCAACCTGGACGACGTGCCGGTGCCCGCGGAGCACCGGATCGGCGAGGAGGGAGAGGGGTTCCTCGTCGCGATGAGCGCAATCGATCAGGGGCGATACACGGTCGCCGCCGGAGCGGTCGGGCTCGCCGAGGCGTGCCTCGATTCGTCGCTCCGGTACGCGCGCGAGCGGCAGACGTTCGGGCAGGCGATCGGCCGGCACCAGCTCGTCCAGCAGATGATCGCCCGGATGGTGGCCGGGATCGACGCCGGGCGGCTCCTCGTCTGGCGGGCCGGCTGGCTCAAGAACCAGGGCCTGCGCAACACGCGCGAGACGTCGCTCGCCAAGTGGCACGCGACGGAGCATGCCGTCCAGAGCGCCCTCGACGCCATCCAGGTCCACGGCGCGAACGGCTACTCCAACGAGTTTCCGGTCGAGCGCTACCTTCGCAACGCCAAGGCGGCGGTGATCTACGAGGGCACGAGCCAGCTCCACACCGTCATCCAGGGCGAGTACGCGCTTGGCTACCGCGAGGACCGGCCGCTCCGCTGCGAGCCATGGCCGGCCGACGGCTGGCAGCGGGGGGCCGGCACGGTGGACGGCCGGTAGCCGCAGCCGGGCGCGCCGTCAGGGCGACGGCGAGGCGGATCCCGGGGCCGGCGCGCCCGCGGGTTGGGCGGGCCGGAGGTCCCCGCCGGCCGCCTCTTCCGGCTCGACCCGGGCGCTCCGGCCGCGCGCGGTGACGATGAGGGCGACCGCGAACAGGATCACGCCGGCTGCCGCAAGGATCCTCGGCGTCACCGGCTCGGAGGCCAGGGCCGCTCCAAGCGCGAAGGCGACCACCGGGTTGACGTAGGCGTACGTGCCGACCTTGGCCAGCGGCGCGTTGGCGAGCAGCCAGATGTACGCGGAGTAACCGACGAGCGAGCCGACGAGGACGAGGTAGAGGAGCGCGAGCAGGGACCGGTCGGAGACGGCGGCGGGGTCGAAGCGGGCGAAGTCGCCGACGAGGAGTGCGATGACGACCATGACGCCGCCACCCGAGAGCATCTGGATGGCCAGCGAGCGGACCTGGTCGGTCGGCCTGACGGCGCGATGCGCGGCGAAGATCGAGCCCGCCGCCCACAGGATGGGGGAGGCGAGCAGGGCCACCAGTCCGGCGACCTCGAGCCGGCCCGTCCTCTCCCACGGACCGGCGAGGATCGCCACGCCGACGAGACCGATGACGATGCCGAGCGCCACGGGCCGCGAGACCCGCTCGCCGACGAAGATCCGGCCGAGGACCACGAGCCAAGCGGGCAGCAGCGCGATCAGGAGCGCCGCGATGCCCGATGGGATCGTCTGCTCGCCCCAGGCGACGAGACCCTGCGCGCCGCCCAGCAGCACCGCGCCGACGATGGCGGCGTCCCGGACCTCACGCACCGACGGTCGCGACCGCGGGTTGCGGATGAAGGACCAGAGCAGCAGCCCGGAGCCGGCGAGGGCGAACCGGATGGCGCCCATCACGTAGGGCGGGACGGTCTCGATCGCGAACAGGATCCCGAGGTAGGTCGAGCCCCACACGACGTAGAGGGTCAGCAGGGCGGCCCACACAGCGACCGCGCTCGCGGGAGGCTTTGGATTAGTGGAATGGTCCAAGGTGGATCAGTGTAGCCGAGGACGCCGCGAGGCGCCGCAGGATCTCTCGGGGCGTCGCAGATCAGGCGACGCGGGCGGCCGAATCCGGCCGGCACCGCCGGCAGGCGCGGTAGCCTGCCGCCTCGGACGCGCGCGCCGACGAAAACGCCACGCGGTGCGAAGCGGTGATCCGCCGGGCCTGATGGCAGCTCGGCAGGCAGTAGATCCGGGTGGTGTCGGAGCCGAGGTACCGGATCCGTGCCCGCGCCAGCGACTCGAGCTCGCCCGGGTCGAGACCCTCGCTGGCGAGGATGTCCCGCTTGACGCCCGGTCCACCGAGCGAGTAGTTGCCCAGCAGCCCATCGCTCCGGACGACGCGGTGGCACGGAACGACCAGCGGCACGGGGTTGTGGGCCAGCGCCGTGCCGACGGCCCGGACCGCCCTGGGCCGCCCGATCTCGGCGGCGATCCAGCCATATGGGCGAACCTCGCCGTGCGGGATCTCCAGCGCCTTGAGCCAGACGGCGCGCTCGAACTCGCTCCGGCCGCGAAGGTCCAGCCGCAGGTTTGCCCGGCGGTCGCCGGCGAGACGCTGCCCGATGGCTCGAGCGAGGGCCTCCGGCAGCGCGACCGCTCGGCGGAGCGGCCGGCCGATCATCCGCCGGAACCGCTGCTCGAATGCCGCATCGTCCTCCGCCCGGTCGACGGTCGAGATGCCGAGCCCGTTCCAGGCCACGTAGACGTCGCCGACCGGCGTGGCCACGGTGGCGTACTCGTCGGCCAGTCCGACCGACGTGAGCGTCGCAGGCGCGAGCGTGGGCGGAGCCGGGACCGCAAGGGCGGCGAGCGCCGCCTCCACGTCGGTCAGGTCGATGGCAGGTCGGGCAGTCATGCGGTCATCACCTCGAGATCGGGCAGGGAGCTGGACTCGGCCGCGGCGCGGAGCTGGGCGAGGCCGCGGTGGACCTGCGCCTTGAGCGTTCCCTCGGGCCGGCCGAGGGCGGTCGCCATCTCGGCATAGGACAACCCGTCGACGTGGCGGAGCACGACGGGGACGCGGAGCCGAGGGGGGAGCGTGGCCAGCAGCGCCGCCCAGTCGTGGGCGCTCTCGCGCCGAAGCGCGGCCGCGTGGGGGCTTCCGGAAGTGTCGGGCGCGGCGAGGCGGGCGGTCAGGGGCGTGGCGTCGAGGGCCGATGGGACATCGAGGCGGACCGTGGCGAGCTTTCGGCGGCGGCCGCGGTTGCGGCTCAGGTTGACCACGATCGCCGCCAGCCACGGGCGCAGTGCCAGCGACCGGATCCGAACGGCGTCGTACGTGGCCAGGGCGCGGTACGCGCGCACGAGCGCGTCCTGCGCCACCTCCTCCGCGTCGCGCGGGTCACCGAGCAGCCGCAGCGCGATCGAGAACAACCGATCCTGGTGAGCGATGACCAGTCGCTCGTATGCGCCGTCGAGGTCGGCGGCGAGCTCGGTCGGCAGGGCGTCGTCCATGCTCTCTCTAACAGCCCGCGGCGGCGACCGGTTGCACCCGGCCACGGTGCCCGTTCCGGAGCCGTCCGGCAAGGGAAAGCGCTGCGCTCATGGAGCCTGCGACAATCCGCTGACGATGCGCCTCAATGATCGGTTCGAGGAGCTGGCAGGCAGCCTTGGCGGCTTCTATCGAGCCTGGCTGATCTATCTCGGCCTCGAGCTCGGCCTGCTCACGAGATTGCGCGGAGCGGGGCCCGCCGGCCTGACGCCGGCCGAGCTCGGCGCCATGACCGGGACGCAGCCGCACGCCGTGGAGGTGTGGGCATGGGCGGCCGACGCGCACGACCTGGCGACGTTCGAGGACGGACGGCTGCGGGTGGACGACGGGATCGCGGCGGTCCTGCTCGAGCCAACCGCGCCCGAGTTCCTGGGCGGCCAGTTCACCCATGCGGTCGTTGCCAGCCTCGACTGGGACCGGATGGTCGACTTCTTCCGGACTGGTGAGCCGGTTCGCCAGCGCCCGGATCGGTACCGGGTCGCCATCGAGCGGCTGACCGTGCAGGACGTGGTCGTGTTCTTCCAGGAGGCGCTGGCCGCCCTGCCACAGCTGGTGGCGGAGCTTGCGGATGGTGGCCGGGTGCTGGACGTCCACTGCGGCGGCGGCCGCTGGCTGATCGCGATGGCCCAGCGCTTCTCCGAGCTGCGGCTGGTCGGGGTCGAGTTCGAGCCGGACTCGGTGGAGCGCGCACGACGGAACGTGGCGGCCGCCGACCTGGCCGACCGGATCACGATCGAGCAGGGCGACGTCGAGGCACCCGGGCACGAGGGCGAGTTCGACCTGGCCTACTTCCAATACGCGCTGCACGCGCTGCCCGATCCGCCCCGCGCGCTGGCAGCCGCCTGGGCGGCGCTGCACCCGGGCGGCCGCCTGCTGGTGCTCGACTGGCCGCTTCCCTCGACCGTCGAGGAGTTTCGGACACGGCACGGCGAGCTGATCGCGGGCGTTCAGCTGGACGAGGTGTTCCAGGGCACACAGCTCGGCACCCGGGAGGCGTTCCTCGCCTGGTTCGAGACGGCCGGGCTGCCGGCCCCGGAGACGATCGGGCTGCCGTCCGGCGCGGCGCTCTTCGCCGCGACCCGACCGGGCTGAGGGCCGGACCGCGGGAGGGTCCGGCCAACGCGTGTGGTCCCTGCCCTACTCGGTGACCTCGACCGTGCCCTTCATGTTCGGGTGGATCTCGCAGTGATACGCGTACGTGCCCGCTGCCCCGAACGTCAGGGCGCCTGTTGCGCCCTGCGCAAGGCTCCCGGTCCCGCAGTCGCCCTCGTCGAGCGTCGCGGTATGGGGCGCGGCATCCTCGTTGGTCCAGCCCACGGTGTCCCCGACCTTGGCCTGGAGCGGCTCCGGGTCGAAGGCGAAGTCGGCGATCGTGGCGTCGACCGTCGCGTCGTCCGTCGACGGCGCGCAGGCTGCCGAAGCCGAGCCGGCGGCGGACGGCGACGAGTCCGGCGACGCAGATGCGGCCGGTGAGGCGGCCGAAGCGGCCGCCGAGGGCGACGCCGCCTGTGACGCGGCGCTGGACGGTCGGGCGGAGGCGCCTGGCGAGCATGCGACCAGGGCGAAGATGGCGATCAGCGCGGTGGCCGCAAGGATGATCCGGGGCATGGCTCCTCCTGGGTGATTCCTGATGGCGCCCGGCAGCATCCCGGCCGGACGAGGGTTCAGACAGTCCTACGTTCCGGATGGCCGCCCGGTTCTCTTCGCGCGCGGGCACGGCGTCAGCGTCGCTATCGTTGGCCGATGCCGTTGCCCGGCAACCTGGACCGTGACGCGCTCGTGTTCCTGGAACGGCACGAGGCACGGGCCCATGCGCTGCCCGGCCGCCAGATTCGCGAGCTGGGTGACGCGTTCCTGCTGCTCGACCCACTCGACCGCGAGCCGTTCTGGAACCGGGTCGGGGCGGTCCGCTGGCCGGACGACCGCCGCGCCTTCGATCGCCGGCTTACCGAGACCATCGCGCTCTTCGCGACGCTCGATCGGATCCCGCACCTGTGGCCCCGGCCGGCGCTCAACGAGCCGGTCGACCTCGTCGGTCGCCTCGCCGCCGAGGGGTGGCAGGACGTGGGCGCCGGCTACCTCATGCTGCTCGCCGACCCCGGCCGGCTGGAGGCATCGCTCGCCGCGCGGCGCGACTCGGCCGTCACTGTGGAGCGCCTCCACGGACTGACCGGACGGAGGGACCGGCAGTCGGCTTCGGACGCTTCGCGGGTGCTCGCCGAGGCGTTCGACGTCGCTGCGGGCCGGCAGGCATCGCTGGAGCTGGAGATCCTGTCCGTGGCGGAGCACGACGAGATGCATCTCTGCCTGGTGCGCGTCGCTGGAGAGCCGGCGGCCGTCGCGAGGCGAACCACGTTCGACGGTGCCAGCTTCCTGTCGTCGATCGGAACTCGACCGTCGTTCCGGGGCCGCGGTCTGGGTCGTCTCGCGACGGCGGTCGTCGCCGGGGACGCGATGGCCGAGGGCAGCCGGTGGACGTACCTCGGCGTCCACGCCGACAACGAGCCAGCACTGCGGCTCTACCGCGATGTGGGCTTCGAGCCGATCGGCGATCCTGCGCCGGACCTGCTGCTTCGGTGACGGGCGGCCACCGGGACGCCGTCGCATCGCTGCTCGCGGAGGCCGGTCTGTCCGGCATCGGGCCATCGGCCGACGACGCGTTCGCGAAACGGCTGGCCGATGTGATCGCCGTGGTTCGACCCCGTTCGCTCGCGATCGGGTGGGCGACGGTCGATCTCGAGCGGGCAGAGGAGGAGCTGGTCGAGCGCCTGGCGCTCCAGGGCACCGCCAGGGACCGACCCGTCCCGCCGGATGAGCTGCTCGGCGCGAGCTGCCGGCTGCTGACGAGTGGCCGCGGGGGCGAGGTCCTGCTGCTCGAACCATCCACCGAGGGCCGACTGGCGGCGGCACTCGCCCGCTTCGGCGAGGGCGTGCTCGCCATCTACCTGCGCGTCGCGGCGACCGCCCTGCCCGCCGCGCATCGCGCCGGACTGAGCCTCACGGCCGAGGGTGCGGGCCCGGTCGGTCGGCAGCGTCTGGTGCTCGGCGGGCCGCGCTGGGGCCCGCACGTCCTCCTCGTCGCCCCGGCCGAGGCGCCGTCACCCGGTACCATCATCCGGTGACCGAGCCGGGAAGCGTCAAGGTCCGCCCAGCCACCGCCCGCGATGCCGAGCGCATCGCCGCCCTGTTCACGGACGAGGGCTATCCGGCCGGGCCGAGCGACATCCTCGCCCGCCTGGAACGGTTCAGCTCGCCGTTCTCCCGGGTGGTCGTCGCCGACGCGAGCGGCGACGTGGTCGGCTTCATGGCCTTTCATGCCCTGCCTCGGTTCGAGCACGACGACCGGATCGTCCGGATCCTCGCCCTCGTCGTCGATCCCGGCGTTCGCGAGCGGGGCGTGGGCCATCGGCTGATGGAGGAGGCGGAGCGGGCCGCGCGCGAGGTGGGGGCGGCCTTCATCGAGGTGACGGCTGGCCATCACCGCCCGGAGGCCAGGCACCTCTACGAGGCGCTAGGCTACGACGGCACCGTCACGAGCTATCTGCGCAAGCGGGTCTGACCGGGCTCGGCGCAGGACGATGACAGGCCGGCCAGCTTCCGTCACGATCGACGCATGACCACCGCATCGGTCGCCGCCGAACCTGTCATCCGAGTCTCCGACCTGCGCAAGGCCTATGGCGCGACGCGCGCCGTCGACGGGGTGAGCTTCGAGGTCCGTCGCGGTGAGGTGTTCGGGCTGCTCGGGCCGAACGGGGCCGGCAAGACGACGACCGTGGAGATCCTCGAGGGGTTGCGGCGCCAGGACTCGGGCGAGGCGACCGTCCTCGGCATCGACGTCGCCCGCCATCCGGACACGCTCAAGGCTCGGATCGGGGTCGCGCTCCAGACGGCGGCGCTTTACCCGAAGTTGACGGTGACCGAGGTGATCGATCTCTTCCGCAGCTTCTACGGGCGCGGCCGGGCAACGGGCGAGCTGATCGGCCTTCTCGACCTCGGCGAGAAGAGCGCCACCCAGACGCGCCAGCTGTCCGGCGGCCAGCGCCAGCGGCTGGCGGTGGCGCTCTCGCTAGTCAACGACCCGGAGCTGATCTTCCTCGACGAGCCGACGACCGGGATGGACCCGGCAGCCCGGCGATCGCTGTGGGACCTCGTGCTCGCCCTCAAGGCCGAGGGCCGGACGATCGTGCTGACGACCCACTACATGGAGGAGGCGGAGGTCCTCTGCGACCGGCTGGCGATCATGGACCACGGCCGCATCCTCGAGTCGGGAACGGTCACCCAGCTCATCGACAGCCGGTTCCACGAGCGCGCGGTGCGCTTCGAGCGGATCGCGGAGCTCGACGAGAAGCGGATGGCGGCCTTTCCCGGCGTCACCTCGGTCAGGGGCGAGGACCGCCGGGTCCTGCTCTACACACGGGACGTGCCGGCCACGATCGGGGCGGTCCTGACGGCGGCGGAGGCGCTCGGCGAGGAGCCACAGGACCTGGCCGTCCGGCGCGCGACGCTCGAGGACGTCTTCCTCGATCTCACCGGCCGCGCGCTGCGCGACTAGCCGTCGGAGCGACCGGTGCACGCCCTGATCCAGCTGACCGTGGCCAACGTCCGCAGCTTCGTCCGCGACCGGCCGACCGTCTTCTGGACGCTGGCTTTCCCGCTCATCTTCGTCGTCCTGTTCGGGTCGATCTTCTCGGGCGGCGGCGCGGGGGAACGGACGATCGGCTGGGTCGACGGCGACGCGTCGAGCCAGTCGGCCTAGCTCCGCGGGGCCTTCGCCCGCGAATCGAACGTCGAGCTGGTCGACGCGACGGAGGTGGACGCGTTGGCCAGGATGCGGGCCGGCGACCTCGACGCCGTGATCGTCGTCCCGGCTGGGTACGGCGCCCAGGTCGCGGCCACGGCCGGGCCGAGGACCGCGCCTGCCTCGCTCGTGGTCTATACGGACGCCAGCCAGTCGGCCGCGTCGGGGGCGACCTTCCAGATCGTCGGTTCGGTCCTCGGGCGGGTCAACCTCGAGATCGCCGGTCGCGGGCCGGCGGTCGTCCCGGAGCCGCGCACGATCCAGACCCGGGATCTCAACTTCATCAGCTACATCGTGCCGAGCATCCTCGGCATGGCCCTCATGCAGCTCGGCGTCTTCAGCGCCGTTCCGCTCGTCGCCGACCGCGAGAAGCAGATCCTCAAGCGGCTCAACGCGACGCCGCTGCGGCGCTGGCAGCTGGTCGGCAGCAACGTGCTCATGCGCCTCCTCATCGCGATCGCCCAGGCGGTGATCATCATCGGGGTGGGCTCCGCGCTGTTCGGGGTGGAGCTGGCCGGCAACTTCGCACTGCTCGGCGCGCTGGTGGTCCTGGGCGCGCTGTCATTCATCGCCCTCGGCTACGTCATCGCCTCGTTCGCCACGACCGAGGAGTCCGCCAACGGGATGACCAGCGTGGTGCAATTTCCCCTGATGTTCCTGTCCGGCACGTTCTTCCCGATCGACGGGATGCCCGACTTCCTGCAGACGATCGCGCGGGTTCTGCCCCTGACCTACCTGTCCGACGCGCTCCGCCAGGTGATGGTCGACGGCACCCCGTTCGCCCCGCTGTGGGTCTGCTTCGCGGTCCTGGCGGGATTCCTGGTCGTCTGCTTCGGGATCGCGGCGCGCTTCTTCCGCTGGCAGTAGCGTGCGGCCGGCCGCTATCCGTCTGCGGTGGCCGGTGCGACGAACGGGCTGAACGGCTCGTCCGGCACGGGCGCCTCGGCGTCCGGCAGCCCCTGGTGCGCGGCCGCCCCCCGACCGGCCAGCCCGGCAAGCGACCGGAACCCGCCTGGCTCGGCCGCGACCGCGCTGATTGGCCCGTCGACGTCCGGGATGCGCGTGGCCGGAACCGCCGCCGCGATGTCGCCGGCCGTGCCCGGCTCGAGCGGGCCGCCGAGCGCCTCGGCCAGGAACCGGGCGACGGTTCGGCGGTAGAGGGGGAACTCGTACAGCCAGCTATGGCCGCCGCCCGGGATGACCAGCGACTGGACGGCGGCCGTGTCCCCGCGCGTCTGCCGGGCGGTGCGGGCGGCCCGTTCGAGGCGGTCCCGGTGGCCGATCGGCACCACCTGGTCCGCGTCGCCGTGCGCGAGGAGCACCGGCCCCCGGTAACGGGCGATCGCTCGCGACGCGTCGATCTCCTCGACGGCGTGACCGCGCGGCCGCAGGAACACGCGGGTCGTGAACCAGGCCAGCGGATAGGCGATGAGATCGGGCAGCGGCAGGCGGGCCAGGCGGAAGGTCTGCCGGGTGAGCCGGTACGGGTCGGCCGGTGCAGCCGTCGCGACCAGGGCCGCCACGCGGGGATCCGCGGCTGCGGCAAGGATCGCGCCGATGCCGCCCATCGAGTGGCCGGAGATCGCCCCGACCGTCACCTCCGGCCGCTTGAGCAGCGCGTCGAAGGCCGCCGCGGCGTCGAGCCCGAACTCGCCCGCGGAGACCGGGAGCTCTTCGGGCAGGTTCGCACCCTGGCCGCGGACGTCGATCGTCAGGCAGTGGAAGCCGGCGGCATGGAGCACGCTCGCCAGCGGAATCGTGCGATCGCGTGCGGACTCCCAGCCGTGGACCAGGACCACGCCCGGCCCGGGAAGGCCACCGCGGGCCGGGATGAACCAGCCGGGAAGCTGCGTTCCAGGCGATGGAACGGTGATCTCCTCGAAGGGCAGCCCGAAGTCCGCCGGGGTGAGGTGGGGGGCGCCGTTCCGCGGGAAGCCGGCGCGGATGCGATAGACGAGCGCGAAGCGCCAGGCCATGGCGAGCGGGGCGGCGGCAAGCGCGGCAGCAAGGCCGGCGCGGCGGACGGACGACATGGCGCGAACGGTACCGGGGCCGGCCGTTGCGTGCGGCTGCTGCCCCGCCCCGCGCGAGTCGTGCCGATCGTGTGATCCGCCGGTCGTGTGATCCGCCGGTCGTGTGAACCGCCGAGCGCGTGAACCGCCTCGCTACACTGCTGCCGTGCCGAAACGGGATCCCCACGACGTCCTCGGCGTTCGGCCGGGCGCCAGCGCGCCTGCGATCAAGGCCGCCTGGCGCCGGCTTGCCCGCGAGCACCATCCGGACCTGACCGGTGACGATCCGGCGGCCTCGCGTGTCGCCACGCGCCAGATGGCCGAGATCAACGACGCGTACGAGTCGCTGCGACGCGAAGGCGTGCGGATCCGAGCGGCCGAGGGCGAGGCACGCGACGAGGCACCCGGCCCCGGGTCCGCGGAGCGTCCGTCGGGGGGCCGGGCAGGTGGCCCGCCGCGGCCGCGGCCCAGCCGACCGGTGACGGGCCGGGTCGATACGACGGAGACCTTCCGCGCCCGCAACGCCACCACCCGCGCAGCGGCCGAGCGCCGACAGGCAGGGTGGGGGAACGGCGGCGCGGCGGACGAGGCCCGGCTGGCCGGTCAGCCGCCCCCGCCGAGCACGCCCGTCCAGCGCGAGCCGCCGCGCGCGTCGCAGCCCACCGGACCGATGGAGCGGGCGCGGATCCACCGCTTCCGACCCCCCGCGCCCCCGGGCCTCGATGCGGCGAGGGCCGTCGCGCTGGAGTTCGGAAAGTTTCGCGGACACACGCTCGGCGAGGTCGCGGCATTCGAGCCGTCGTACGTGGACTGGCTCGCAAAGACGATCACTCGCGACCCGGAGCTCGTCGCGGCCGCCCGCGTGGTCAAGGGCGATCTCGATCGCCGGCAGGTGCACCGCCGGGAGCGTCCGACCGCCGCGGGTCGCTCCGCCTGATCGGCGGCTGGCCCGGATGCCCCCGGCCTGCTCGCCGAGGGTCCCGGTCCCACCTTGCCAGGCGCCTTCCGCCGGGTTCGGGTGCTCCGGCGTACGCTCTCCTCATGTCCCGGCGATCGCGCTGCCTCCCGCTCGTCGCCCTGGTGGCGGTGATGGTCGGCTCCTTCGTCGGCTGCTCGACGGCCGGCGAGGCGAGCTTCGACCCGACCGGTCCGTGCTCCGTCGACGGCCGCCGCGCCGGGGCCTATCCGGACCTGGAGGCCCGGATCCCCAGGGCCCTGGACGGCGCGCCGCCGGCCCGGCTCGACTCCGGTCGCAACTGTTCCCCGTCACGCCTCGGCACGCTGGCCAGCCACGGGCTGGAGGAGGTGAGGTTCGCCGGTGGGCTGTGGGAGACGGACCGCCGGAGCGGCGTCACGATCGCCGTGTTCGAGGCGCCCGGCCTGACGGTCGAGCGCCTGGCGGAGTTCTACGAGACCGGCGCGCGGGGGGCGCGAAAGACGGAGAGCATCACGACGAGCCCGTTCCGGCTGGGCACCGCGCAGGGCCGCCGGCTCGATACGCTCAACGACGTCTCGTTCCAGTCCATCCTCGTCTTGCCGGCAGCGGAGCCGGAACAGGTGCTCGCCGTCCTCGTCGCGAGCAACGTCCGCGAGGCGGAGAGCCGGGCGGATCACGACGCGCTCGTGGAGCGCGCGGTCGAGGCCGCCCTCGCCGGCTAGGCGCCAGCCGCAACGCGTCCGAGATGCCGATGCCCCCGCCGAACGTCGCGGCGGCCGCGGCGACCGACGAGACTCGCCGCATGTTCGGAACCATCGCGCGCGTCGCGCTTCTTCGGATCCTGCCGCGTCGTCTCATTCCGCTTCTGACCGCCTGGCAGGTGATCCGGATGCTCCGGGACCGCCGCAGCCGGAACGTCGAGGTGCCGCCCGTCGAGGACCGGCTCTCCAGCTCGGGCAGGCGCCGGCGCTGACGGCGCGGCGACCGATGCTAGAGTCGGCCGCATGAGCGACACGCAGCGTCGCGCCGCCTCCGCGATGCGCTGGGCGTCGCGCCACGACGAGTGGACGCGCCAGCGACTGGATCCAGTGCTGCGGCGCGGCGGTGAGCGCCAGTCACGGTTCTCGACCATCAGCGACCTCGAGATCGAGCGTCTCTACGGCCCTTGGTCGTGGGCGGGCGACGTGGATGGACATTTCTCGGGAGCCGGCGGGGCCACCGCGGTCGACCACCACGGCGATCCCCTTCGATCGGGCCGCTGGGACGACTTCGACCCAGTCCGGGATGTCGGCCTGCCGGGCGACCCGCCCTTCACCCGCGGCATCCACCCGACCGGGTATCGCACCCGGCTCTGGACGATGCGCATGTTCGCCGGCTTCGGTGCGGCCGAGGACACCAACGACCGGTTCCGGCAGCTGCTGGCAGCGGGCCAGACCGGCCTGTCGGTCGCCTACGACATGCCAACGCTGTACGGCTATGACACGGACGACCCGGAAGCGGAGGGCGAGTTCGGGACGTGCGGCGTCGGGGTCTCGTCGCTGGCCGACATGGAAGTTCTTCTCGACGGCCTGCCGCTGGACCGCGTCTCGACGTCGATGACGATCAACTCGCCGGCCGCACCGATCTGGGCGATGTACATCGTGGCGGCGGAGAAGAGCGGCGTGTCGCGCGAGCAGCTCGAGGGCACGACCCAGAACGACATCCTCAAGGAGTTCGTCGCCCAGAAGGAGTTCCTGTTCCCGCCCGGGCCATCGATGCGCCTGGTGACCGACACGATCGAGTTCGGGGCGCAGGAGCTCCCGAAGTGGAACACGGTCTCGATCAGCGGCTATCACATCCGGGAGGCCGGCTCGACGGCGATCCAGGAGCTGGCCTTCACGATCGCCGACGGGATGGCCTACGTCGAGGCGGCGCTCGAGCGCGGGCTGCGGGTCGACGACTTCGCGCCCCGGCTGTCGTTCTTCTTCAACTCCCACTCGGACTTCTTCGAGGAGATCGCGAAGTTCCGGGCGGCACGCCGGATCTGGTGGAAGCTGATGACCGAGCGCTACCGCGCCGAGAACGAGCGCTCGACCTGGATGCGGTTCCACACTCAGACGGCCGGCGTCTCGCTCACGCCGCAGCAGCCGCTCAACAACCTGACCCGGGTCGCGCTCCAGGCGCTGGCCGCCGTCCTGGGCGGGACCCAGTCCCTCCACACCGATGCGTTCGACGAGGCGCTCGCCGTCCCGACCGCGGAGGCCGCGCTCCTCGCGCTCCGGCAGCAACAGATCCTCGCCGAGGAGACCGGCGTCGCCAACACGGTCGATCCCCTGGGCGGATCGTGGTTCGTCGAGTCGCTGACCAACGAGACCGAGCGCCAGGTGTGGCGCTACCTCGACGAGATCGACCGGCGGGGCGGCATGGTGGCGGCGATCACGGAGGGCTATCCGCAGCGCGAGATCGGCGACGCGGCCTACCGGTACCAGCGCGAGTTCGATGCCGGCCAGCGCCGGATCGTTGGCGTCAACGCCTACCGGGACGAGTCGGAGGCGCCGACCGTGCCGGTGCTGTCCGTGCCGGCCGGATCGCTCGAACGGCACCTGGCTCGACTCGAGCGGACCCGCCGGGAGCGCGATGCCGCGGCCGTGGATGCGGCGCTGGCCGGCCTGCGGGAGGCGGCCTCCCGCCCGGGCACCTCCGCGACCAACCTGATGCCGCACTTCATCCGGTGCGCGCGGGCGTACGTCACGCTCGGCGAGCAGTGCGCGGCGCTGCGCGGCGTCTTCGGGGAGTACCGGGAGCCTGTCGCGGTCTGAGGGCCGCGGACGCCGTCGTCGATCCGGCGGCCATCGGGCTGCTCGCCGGTGGACAGGCCAGCGAGGTCCGCCCGCCTTACCATGCCCGCATGTACCTCGACGCCCTCTCGTTCCTCGAGGACGAGCGCGATGCCTGGCGGCCATACGAGGCGCTCGACGAGCTCACCGACGAGCAGCTGGCGCGGCCGGTCGATGGCGCCGGCGGCTGGTCCGGCCGGGACCTCATCGGTCATCTCGTCGCGTGGCAGGAGATCTCGCTGGCTGCGGCAAGGGAGCTGGCCGTGGGCGAGACCAGCGCGACCCTGGAGCGGGTCGACGCCGAGTGGGCGGCGCGGGGCGACGCGCTCAACGGGGAGTACCTTGCGGCGTGGTCGGAGCTCCCGATGGCCCAGGTCCGCGAACGGTTCCGCACGGTTCCGGGCGAGCTCCGCGGCTACCTGACCGTCGTGCCGGAGAGCCGCTGGGTCAAGCACCGGACGACGCTCGGCTCATTCATCCGCAAGACGTTCGAGCATTACGACGACCATCGGCCGGACCTGGACGCGATCCTCGGAAGCGCCCGGTCGTGACGCTCGGGGAGGTGCTGGCCCAGGCGGCGATGTCGCTGCCAGGCGTGCAGCAGCTGCGGGAGGGGGACCGCGTCGAGTGGTCCGCCGGCGGTCGGCCGTTCGCGACGCTCGCCGGCGGCGGCGCCGAGTTCCGGCTCCAACCTCTCATCGCCCGTGCCGCGCTTGGTACGCCGGACACGGCCACCTCGAGCCGCGGGCCGGAGTGGATCGCCTTCAGGCCGCCCGAGATCGATCGCTACGCCGCCGATCGTGCCACGTCGTGGCTCGCCAGCGCCCACCGCCACGCGACGAGCCCACGCAGCTGATCACGCGGAAGACGGCTCGTGACCGGACGGGCGGTCGGCGACCGGGGCCGCCCGCTCTCCCTGCCGAGACGGGGCTCAGGCGTTCTCGGCCGCGGGTGCCGGCGCGGCGAACTGCGCGAGCCCGAACTGCTGCTCGAGCTGCTCGAGGGGCTTGAAACCGACCACGCCCATCGGCTGCTGGCCGGGACGGAAGAAGGCGATGGTCGGAATGCTCATGATGTTGAAGGCCTGCGAGAGGCGTGGGTTCGCGTCCACGTCGACCTTGACGACGTCGACCGCCCCCTCGTACTTCGCGGCCAGCTTCTCCATCTCCGGCGCGACCATCTTGCAGGGTCCGCACCAGGCTGCCCAGAAGTCGACCACGACCGGGCGGTCGCTCTTGAGGACGAGCTCCTCGAAGTTGGTGTCGGTGGCGACCTTGATGTCGACCATGCGTGTAGTCCTTTCTCCGCCCGCCGCGCGGGCTGGCCCTTCCGCCCTCAGCGGGCGATCGTCTGGATGAGTCGGTAGGCCTCGAGGACCCGCGGGTCCGAGAGGCGGTAGAAGACGGTGCTGCCGTCCCGGCGGGTCGTCACCAACCCGGCGCTCCGGAGCACCGCGAGATGCTGGCTCATGTTGGGCACCTGGCAGCTGACCCGGGTCGCGAGGTCACGCACGGACAGCTCGCCATGGGCCAGCGACTCGAGCACGCACAGGCGCTTGGGGTCGGCGAGGGCGCGTCCCACGGACGCGTAGCGCAGACGCTGCGCGTCACTCGTGGCCGGGGCCTGATCCAACATCGCCTGAAGTGTCTCACGAGTTGCGCAAGTACGCAAGTATGGCACGGCCCACCTGGGCGTCGGAAGGCGAACGCGACAGCTCGCGCGTCCGGGTCCGGCAGTCGGACCAACGCGCGGGTGGGGGGCCGCTGGGGCCCGCCTGCCCGTCCCTTGGTCCGGCAGTCGGACCAACGCGCGGGTGGGGGGCCGCTGGGGCCCGCCTGCCCGTCCCTTGGTCCGGCAGGCCGACCACGGCGCGTGGCCGTTCAGGCACGGCACCGGCCCCGAGTCCGGCGGCGCACGCTGCGATACTGCCGCAGTGACCGACGCCGGCCTCGTCTCGCTCCACCGGATCCGCGACGCCCGCGATCGGCTGGCCGGTCACGTCCACCGGACGGCAATGCTCAGCTCCGAGGCTGGCGCCTCGCAGCTCCGCGAGGGCGGCGGCGCCCGGGTCGCCGACGGCCGGCTGTACGTCAAGGCGGAGCACCTCCAGAAGACCGGCTCGTTCAAGGTCCGGGCCACGCGGACGAAGGTGGCGTCACTCGCGCCGGAGCAGCGGGCCGCCGGCATCGTGACGCTCTCGGCGGGGAACGCCGGTCAGGCCTACGCGTGGGCCGCGCGCGATGCGGCCGTCCGGGCCACGGTCGTGATGCCGGCCCGCGCCGTCCGATCCAAGGTCGAGGCGTGTCTGGGCTACGGGGCGGAGGTGATCCTCCACGGCGAGCACGTCGGCGAGACGGCCGACCGGGTGCTGGAGCTCGTCGCCGAGCGCGGGCTGACGCTGTGCCACCCCTTCGACGATCCCGACGTCATCGCGGGGAATGGCTCGGTCGGACTGGAGATCCTCGAGGACCTGCCGGATGTCGACCTCGTCGTCGTCGCCATTGGCGGTGGGGGACTGATCAGCGGCGTGGCGGCGGCGCTCAAGGAGTCCCGGCCAGGGATCCGGGTCGTCGGCGTCGAGCCGGAAGGATCGGATGCCCTGTCGGTCGCGCTCGCGGCGGGACGGGTCGTCCCGATCTCGCCGGTCAGCGTGGCCGACGGCCTCGGGGCCCCGTTCGCCGGCGAGTGGACGCTGGCCATGGTCCGGCGGTACGTCGACGACATCGTCCTGCTCGACGACCCGACGATCCTCGCCGGCCTGCGGTTTGCCGCGGAGCGGATGAAGCAGGTCCTCGAGCCGGCGGGCGCAGCCGCGCTTGCGGCCGTGCTGTTCGGTCGTGTTCCGATCCGGAACGGGGAGCGGGTGTGCGTCGTGGCCTCGGGCGGCAACGTCGAGCTCCGACGCCTCGGCGAGCTGCTGGAGCTGGGTGTCGCGCCGGCGCAGCGGGCAGCGGGCAGCGTGTGACGGGGCGCGGCGAACGGGGAAGCTGCCGCGGCCCGGCCCGACCGGATCGCCCGCTCAGTCGACTCCGAGCTCGTCGAGCCGCTCGTCGTCGATGCCGAGGTGGTGCGCGAGCTCGTGCATGACCGTCAGGCGGACCTCCTCGGCCAGGTCGTCCGGGCCCGGAAAGTCCGTCTCGAGCGGCAGCCGGAAGAGCGTGATCTTGTTCGGGACGGGCGCCCAGTCGGCCCCCCACTCGGTCCGCGGCACGCCCTCGTACAGGCCATAGAGCGTGTCGTCCGGCCCCAGATGGTTCTCCCGGCGCTGTTCGTCGTCCGGCTCGTCGGCGATGACGACCGCGACCTCCTCGAAGGCGCGCCGGAAGGGATCCGGGATGCGTGACAGCGCGACCGCGACGAGCGCCTCGAACCGCCGGTGGACGGGCGAGCGGCGGTTCGGGGTGGCGTTCCGGGAGCCGCGGCGGCGCTTCGGCATGGCGGCCGTATCCTAGCCGCCGATGCCGCCGCCGCATGACCGGGACCGTCCCGGCGCTCCGGAGCCCGAGCGCCTGCGCCACGGCGCGCCCGAGCCCGATCCGGACGCCGAGCCGAGCGGCTACGTCGTCCTGGTCGAGCCGGCGGACCGGATCCACTTCCTGGACTGGGGTGGGCCGGCCGAACCCGATGGCCCGGGCGTCCTGCTGGTGCATGGCCTGGCCCAGACGTCGTGGATCTGGGCGCCGGCCGCGCGCCGCCTGAGACGCCGGCGGCCGACGGTGGCGCTCGACCTGCGCGGACACGGGCTGTCCGACTCGCCGACCAGCGGCTACGACGCCCGGACGCTGGCCGACGACGCGATCGCGGTCGCCGACGGAAGCGGGCTGCTCGCCGCCGGCCCGATCGTGCTGGCCGGCCACGGGTTCGGCGCCGCCGTGGCGGCATGGACGGCGCGCGCGCTCGGGCCGAGGTGTGCGGGCCTCGTCCTCGTCGACGGTGGGTGGGAGGATCTGCGCGCGACCACCGGCCAGGAGCCCGACGAGTTCCTCCGCGGCCTCGCCGAGCCGCCCGAGATGCTGCGGTCGATGACAGCCTATCTCCGCGACCGGGAGGCGTTCGACCCGCCGACCTGGGACGCGGACCAGGACCGCGCTGCGCGCGCAACGGTCGTCGACACGCCGGCCGGGCGGGTGGTGCCGGCCACCCGCCCGCACGCGCTCGCCGGCGCGGTCGAGGCGCTGTTCACGTACCGACCGGACGTCGTCCTCGCGGACGTCGAAGCGCCGATCGCAGCGCTCGCCGCCGCCGAGGACGAGGCCGGAACGCGAGGTCCGGCGCTCAAGGCCATGCAGCGGGCGCTCCACGAAGCCGGCCGGCCGGCCATCAGGGTTGACCGGTTCCCGTCGGACGGGCACAACCTCATCCGCTACCGGCCGGCCGAGGTGACGGCGGCCATCCTGGCCGTCGCCGGGCCGCGAGCGGGGCCTGAGCCCTGACGGGTTGGCTACGGCCTCGGGCGAGGCTGACGTCGATCCGGCGTAGGATCGCCGCCACAGCGAGGACGACGAATGCCCATGGCTCCTGACCTGCCGGACCACGTTCGCAAGCTCGTGGACGAGATCGAGACCGAGATCGGCGAGGGCGGCGTCGCCACGTCGATCGAGGGGACGAACGTCCCGGTCGGCGCGCATGCCAACGGCCGCGTCGAGGACGCGGTTCGCGAGATCCTGGCCGAGATCGGCGAGGACCCCGACCGGGACGGCCTGCAGGGCACGCCGGAGCGCGTCCACCGGATGTACACCGAGCTCACGGCGGGCTATCACGTCGACCCCGACCGGCTGATCAACGGCGCGGTCTTCGACGTCCGGTACTCGGAGATGGTCGTCGTCAAGGACATCCCGTTCTACTCGCTGTGCGAGCACCACCTCCTGCCGTTTTTCGGATCCGCCGCAGTGGCCTACATCCCGCGCGGGAAGGTGATCGGTCTGTCGAAGATCCCGCGGATCGTCGAGACTTACGCGCGCCGGCTGCAGGTCCAGGAGCGGTTGACCCAGCAGGTCGCCGACTTCCTCATGGAGCGCCTGGCGCCGCAGGGGGTCGGGGTGGTGCTCGAGGCGACCCACCTGTGCGCCGTCATGCGGGGCGTCCGCAAGCCGGGCACGATCATGACCACGAGCGCGGTCCTGGGCCTGTTCCGCACCCGCGACCGCACCCGCGCCGAGTTCTTTGCCCACCTCGCCCGGCCGGCGCCCACGCCCTGACCGGCCACGCGGCACCGCTCGCGCCTCGGGCGGCCCTGAGACGCGGCTATCATCGGCGCCATGCTTGACCGACCGATCAAGGTCCTCATCGCCAAGCCCGGTCTCGACGGCCACGACCGCGGCGCGAAGGTGCTCGCCCGGGGGCTCCGTGACGAGGGGTTCGAGGTCGTCTACACGGGGCTCCGCCAGACGCCGGAGATGGTCGCCACGGCGGCGCTGCAGGAGGACGTCGACGTCGTCGGCCTGTCGATCCTGTCCGGCGCGCACATGACGCTGCTGCCGCGGATCTGCCGGCTGCTCGCCGAGGCCGGCCTCGACGACGTGCTCGTGACGGCGGGCGGGATCATCCCGGAGGTCGACGTTCCGGCGTTGCGCGAGGCTGGCGTGTCCGCGGTGTTCGGGCCCGGGACGACGATCGCCCAGGTGGCCGACTTCCTGCGCGCCAACGTCCGACCGCGCGAATAGGGTGACGGGCGCTCGTCCCGCCGCGCCGCCGCCGGAGGCCCGCGCCGCCGAGCTGTCCGAGGCCGCCATCGCCGGCGACCGGCGCGCCCTGGCGCGCCTGCTGACCGCCGTCGAGAACCGGACGCCGACGGCCGAGGCCGCCCTGCGCCAACTCTATCCACGCGCCGGGCGCGCCCACCTCGTCGGGATCACCGGGCCCCCGGGTGCCGGCAAATCCACGCTCGTCGCGGCGCTGATCGGGGAGCTTCGCTCGCGCGGGCGGTCGGTGGCCGTCATCGCGGTCGATCCCTCGTCGCCGATCACCGGCGGGGCGCTGCTGGGCGACCGCGTCCGGATGCAGGCCTACGCGGGTGACCACGACGTCTTCATCCGCTCGATGGCCTCTCGCGGGCATGCGGGCGGTCTTGCCTCGACCTCCGGCGCCGCAGCCGCGGTGATCGACGCATGCGGCTTCGATCTCGTCCTGATCGAGACGGTCGGCACCGGGCAGGCGGAGGTGGAGGTCGCGGCCGCGGCGGACACGACGGTCGTCCTCGAGGCGCCCGAGATGGGCGATGAGGTCCAGGCGATCAAGGCCGGCCTGCTCGAGGTGGCTGACCTGGTCGTGGTCAACAAGGGCGACCGGCCAGGCGCCCAGCGGACGGCGGCCCAGCTGCGGGCGATGCTCGTCGCGGCCGGTGGGCCGAAGGTGGGCGCCGGCGGGGGCCCGGACCGGCCGATGCCCAAGCGGCCGGAGGTCCTGATCACGACTGCGTCGACGGGCATCGGCGTCCCGGAGCTCCTCGCCGCGCTCGACCGGCACCGCGTGGCCGGTCGGGAGACGGTCTCCGCCGGCGCCCGCCTGGCACGAGCGGAGGCGCAGGTATGGGCGATCCTGGCCGATCGCCTGCGCGGCTCCCTCCAGGCCGAGGACCGTCGCGCACAGACCCAATCCGTCCTCGCCGAGGTCGCCGAGCACCGCCTCGACCCGTACACCGCCGCCGATCGATTGATGCGCCCGCTGCTCGATCGCGATGGCTGACCCGCATTGGTCGACCGCGACCGCTGACGCCAAGCCGCCCAGGCTCGTCACGCCGGCCTTCTTGGCGCTCTCCGCGGCGACGCTCGCGTTCTTCGTGGCCGCAGGCATCATGCTGCCGGTCGCACCGCAGTTCGCCAAGACGGCGCTCGGCGCGGACGCGACGGGCGTCGGCTTCTCGATCGGGTCCTTCGCCATCGCGTCGCTCGTGCTCCGGCCACTGGTCGGATGGTCAGCGGACCGGTTCGGGCGCCGCCCGTTGCTGATCGGGGGAGCCGTGCTGACGGTCGCGGCGGTCGTGTTCCACCTTGCGGTCGCCGACCTCGTCACGTTCGTCGTCGCCCGCCTGCTCCTCGGGGCAGGCGAGGGGTTCTTCTTCGTGGCAGCCCTGTCCGCCGGCAGTGACATCGCGCCCGACGAGCGGCGTGGCGAGGCGATCAGCTTCCTCTCGCTGTCGCTGTACCTCGGCATCGCGATCGGACCGCCGATCGGTGAGGCGATCCTCCGGGCAGGCTCGTTCGACCTGGTCTGGATGGCGTCAGCGGGTGTGGCGGTGCTCGCTGCGGGCCTCACGCTTCTGATTCCGGAAACCGCGGCCGTGAAGGTATCCGGGCCCAGGCCGCGCGCCCCGCTGATCCATCCGGCCGGCCTGTTCCCGGGACTGGTGACGCTGCTCGGCCTGTGGGGGATGGCCGGCTTCCTGACCTTCCTGCCGCTCCACGCCAGGGACGTCGGCCTGGCGGACGCCGGTGGCCCGCTTGCCCTCTACGCACTGATCGTCGTTGGGCTGCGGGTGGTCGGGGCCCGCTGGCCGGACCGGTTCGGGGCCGCCCGGCTGTCCGGCGCGGCGCTCGCGCTGTCGGCCGCCGGCCTGGCCGTCGTCGGGTTCGTGCCGAGCGCGATGGGCCTCATCGCCGGCACGGCCGTCTTTGCCGCGGGCGTCGCCTTCACGATGCCGGCGCTGCTGACGCTGGCCGTCTCACGCGTGCCCGAGACGGAGCGTGGGACCGTCGTGGGGACCACGACGCTGTTCGTCGATCTCGCCTTCGGAGTCGCGCCCGCCGTGCTCGGGCTGATCGCGGACCGGGCCGGATACGGGCCCACGTTCCTCGTCTCGGCGGTGCTGGCCGCGGTGGCGAGCGGGCTGCTCCTGGCACGCCGCCGCGCGCTGCCGCAGCCGGTCCCGGCCGCGAGCGCGTAGCCTGCAGCCATGCCGATCGAGCGCGTGTTCGTGGCCGGCGCCGGGCTGATGGGCCACGGGATCGCCCAGATTCACGGGGCGATCGGCAAGCGCGTCGTGCTCTACGAGCCGGAGCTCGCGCGCGCCGAGGCCGGGCGCGATCGGATCGCCGGCAACCTCGAACGGGCCGTGGCGAAGGGACGTCTGGCCGCTGCGGAGCGAGACGCCACGCTCGCCCGGATCGAGGCGACGGACGACCTGGACCGGGTCGCGGGCGCGGACCTCGCGGTCGAGGCGGTCTTCGAGGATGTCGAGGTCAAGACCGCGCTGTGGGCGCGGCTCGACGTGGCCGCGCCGGAGGCGGCGATCTTCGCCTCGAACACGAGCTCCATCTCGATCGATCGGCTGGCGGAGGCAGTGGGGGAGGGACGGCGGGCGCGGTTCATTGGCCTTCACTTCTTCAGCCCGGTTCCGGTCATGCCCTTGATCGAGCTGGTCCGCGGCTCCGCCACATCCGATGAGACGGATGTTGCCGTCCGGGCGCTCGCAGCCGAGCTCGACAAGCAGGTGATCGCCTCGGCGGACCGGCCCGGATTCATCGTCAACCGGATCCTGATGCCGTTCCTCGCCGAGGCGATGCGCGGCTACGAGGAAGGCCTCGGGAGCGCCGACGACATCGACGCCGGCGCGAAGGTGGGGCTCAACCACCCGATGGGTCCGCTCGAGCTGGCCGACTTCATCGGGCTCGACGTGTGCCTCGGGATCATGCGCGTGCTCCAGGAGGGCCTGGCGGACGAGCAGTTCCGGCCGCCGGGCGTGCTCGAGCGGCTGGTCGAGGCGGGGCACCTGGGACAGAAGACCGGCCGCGGCTTCCACACCTATCCGCGCCGCGACCTGTCGAACAGCGGCGGTGCGTCCTGAGCTGGCCGCTGACCGCGGAGGAGCGCCTCCTCCGCGACACCGCCCGGGAGTTCGCGCAACGCGAGGTGGCGCCCACGGCGGCCGAGCGCGACGAGTCGGAGCGATTCGACCGCGGCATCTTCACGCGGATGGGCGAGCTTGGGCTCACCGCCGCGCCGTTTCCGGAGTCGGACGGCGGGGCCGGGTTCTCGTATCTCGGCTGGACGCTCGTGATGGAGGAGCTCGGGGCGGCGGACATGGCGTCGGCCGTGACCTTGTCCGTCCATGTCCTGTCGCAGTTCCCGGTCTTCTCATGGGGCTCAGCCGAGCAGAAGGGGCGCTGGCTGCCGCCGATGCTCGCCGGCACGGCGCTCGGGGCGTTCGCGCTGACCGAGCCGCACGCCGGGTCCGATGCGTCGCAGATCCGTGCTCGCGCGGAGCGGGTCGGGCCCGCCGACGCGCCCGACGGGTACCGCCTGACCGGGACCAAGATCTGGATCTCGAACGCGCCCGAGGCGGATCGATACCTCGTGTTCGCCTCCGTCGACCCCGCCCGCGGACCCAAGGGGATCGGCGCGTTCCTCGTGGAGAAGGGGATGGACGGGTTCACGTTCGGGGCGCACGAGCGGAAGATGGGGATCCGGTCGTGCCCGGCCGCGGAGCTGGTGTTCGACGGCTGCCTCGTGCCGGTGGCCAACCGGCTGGGCGCGGAGGGCGAGGGCTACCGGATCGCGCTCTCCGCCCTGGCCGAGGGCAGGATCTCGATCGCCGCCGCCTGCGTCGGGATCGCCCGATCGGCCCTCGAGCAGGCCACCGGCTACCTGCAGGAGCGGCGGGCCTTCGGCGGACCGCTGGCGGACCAGCAGGGACTGCGGTTCATGCTGGCCGAGATGGCCCGGGACGTGGCCGCGGCACGGGCGCTGACGCGCGAGGCGGCCGCCACTCGCGACCGTGGCGAGCCGATCGGCGAGGCCTCCTCGCTGGCCAAGTGGACGGCCTCGGACACGGCGATGCGCGTCGCCACCGACGCGGTCCAGCTGTTCGGGGGGAGCGGCTACTCGCGCGAGACCGGCGTCGAGCGCCTGATGCGCGACGCCAAGGGAGCCCAGATCTACGAGGGCACGAACCAGATCCACCGGCTGATCGTCGCCGAGGAGGTCCTCAAGGGGGCGCGGCCGGGCTGAGTGGCCGGTCGGGGCTGAGTGCCTGCCGGTGCTCGGTCATCCCGGCTGAGAGCCGGGCAGGCTGAGTGCCCGGGTTGGCCGGCCGGCGTCCGGGCGCCGGCAGCGCACGCCGCACGGTGCCGATCGCTCGCATCCTGACAATCTTCCACCGCGTGCGCCTTGGGTCGGGCCTGGCCGTTCGAGTCCTGACACAACGTCGGACGCGTGGTCATAAGTCAGCATCCGACCCGGGGCGGCGAGCGTGGCGGGGCGATCCTCACTCGTCTCGGGGCAGCAAGGCTCGTCCTTGAGCGCATGGGCTGACCGTTTGTCACGAACGAGAACGCCGCCAACGCTCCCGATGGGTTTCCGAGCCACCCGTCGATGGATCGTCCGTCGGCCGGGAAGGCCGTCCGAAGCACGGTCCGGTGGGCGGCCAGCCGGCGCCGGTTCGTGCGGCTGTCGGCAACCGCGATCCACACTGCAACTGCTGCCGGACGCCAGCCTCGTCCGGCGACGATCCGGGGTGCCAGGCGGCGCCGCTGGTCGGCGCGGCCCATCACGTCGTTGACATCCACGATCTCGGTCTTGAGCTCGACGACGAGCAGCGTGCGCGATGCGGCGTGCCAGGCGAGGAGGTCGATGACGCCGCGCTCGCCGTAGATCGAGAACGACACCTCCGGCACCGTCTCCCAGTCCGGCATCGTGGAGAAGCGCGCCGCGATGAGCTCGTGGAGGGCCGCGTGCCGCGCGTTGAGCAGCCGGTCGAGGTCACCGGTGTGCCAGCGTGGAACGATATCGAGTCGCGCGCCAAGCGCCTCGAGCACCCGGCGAATCCGATCCAGCGCGATCCCGGCGAGCTGCCCGCGCTCGATCCGCGCCACGGTCGATGTGGAGACGTGCGCCTGTCGGGCGAGATCTCGCTGCCGCCAGCCGCGCCGGAGGCGGAGCGTTCGAGCGACGTGGCCGACCATCGCGTCCGTCACGCGGCACACTCTGGCGTCGACGCGTTATCCGGGACTTACCGCGACGGGGTGTAGCATCGAGCCGTCATGACCGATCAGCTCGCCGGGCACAACGGCAACGTGTATCTCGTGAGCGCGGCGCGCACCCCGATCGGCAAGTTCGGCGGCGCCTTCGCGGACACGCCGGCCGTCGACCTCGGCGCGACGGCGATCCGGGCGGCCGTGGAGCGGGCGCACCTGCCCGACGAGACCCCGATCGACGAGGTCCTCATGGGCCAAGTGCTGCAGGCCGGCGTTCGTCAGGCCCCGGCACGGCAGGCCGCGCTCAAGGCGGGCCTTCCGGTCACGACGAGCGCCACGACGATCAACCGTGTCTGTGGCTCCGGGCTCAAGGCGATCATGCTGGCGGCGGCGGAGATCCGGGCCGGCGACATCGAGGTCGCCGTGGCCGGCGGCATGGAGAACATGAACCTGGCGCCGTACCTGCTGCCGAAGGCCCGCTTCGGCTACCGGCTGGGTGACGGCACGCTCGCCGACGCGGCCGTGCACGACGGCCTCTGGTGCGCGATCGACGACTGCCACATGGGCACGCACGCGGAGCGGGTCGCGATCAGCAACCGGGTCAGCCGCGTGGATCAGGACGCCTTTGCGCTCGGGAGCCACCAGAAGGCGATCGCCGCCATCGACGGCGGCCGGTTCGAGGCTGAGCTGGCACCGGTGACGACCCGCGACGCGAAGGGCCGCGAGGCGGTCGTCACGACCGACGAGAACCCGCGCCGCGACACCTCGGCCGAGGCGCTCGGCAGGCTCCGTCCCGTCTTCGCCCTCCCGGACGGGTCGGAGCCCACGACCGTGGCCAGCGTCACAGCGGGCAATGCCCCGGGTCTCACGGACGGCGCGGCTGCGACGGTCGTCGCCAGCGAGCGCGCCGTCGAGCGGCACGGGCTGAAGCCGCTGGCGAGGATCGTCGGCTACGCCCAGGCGGAGGTCGAGCCGCGCTGGCTGTTCCTCGCCCCGATCGAGGGCGTCCGGAAGCTGCTGAACCGGATCGAGATGCCGATCGAGGCGTTCGATCTGATCGAGATCAACGAGGCGTTCGCGGCCCAGGTTCTGGCAGATGGGCGCGAGCTCGGGTTCGACTGGGACAAGGTGAACGTCAACGGCGGCGCCATCGCGCTCGGCCACCCGATCGGCGCGAGCGGGGCTCGGGTCGTGGCGACGCTTCTCCACGAGCTCCGACGCCGTGATGGCCGGTACGGGCTCGCGACGCTGTGCCTCGGTGGCGGCGGCTCGGTCGCGATGGCCTTCGAGCGGGTCTGAACCGGAGCTCCCGCAGCCAGCCCTCAGTCCGGCGCGCGCGCCAGGTCGATGAACTCGGTCAGCCCGGCGCGCGTGGCCACGACCAGCACGGACTCGCCGGCGTCGAGGACCTCATCGGCCGGGGGCTCCCAGCGGACGGTGCGTCTGGGTCCTCGATTGCCAGCAGGCGGCGCCGGCCGGCCGCCGTCATCACCGACGCGAGCACGCCTTCCGCACGTGAGCCCGGGGCAATCGACAGCCGAGACGAGAGCGCGATCGCCCTGGGCAGGAGCACGCCGATGTGCTGTCCCAGCTCATCGTCGAACAACCGGATCACGATCCGTGCCCGCTCGTTGATCGCCCCCGCGGCCAGCGCCGCGTGCAGGTTGGCCAGGTCGTCGCCGCTCGTGAGGACGATTGCGGCCGCGTCGGCGACGCCGGCCGCCCGGAGCGTTGCCTCGTGGCGGAAGTCGCCGACGACGACGCGGACGTCCGGGTGCCGTCGCTCGAACTCGGGATCCGGGGCCGGCGCCACCGCGACGACGGTCTCATCGCCGAGCCGCAGCTCTCGATCGTCCGCTCGCCGAGGTGGTCCACCCCGCACACGACGACGTGGCGGTGCGCGGACATCGGCACGGGGCTGGCAACAGCCGTGGTCTGCTCAGTGGCCTGCATGGCCGCAGTCTAGGTCCGAGCCCTGGCCCGCGGACCGCCCGACTACACTCGTCCGGTGACCCACACGACCGCCCGAGCCGGCGCGACCGATGCTCCGGCGTCCTCGCCCGGCGCCAGTCCCGTTTTCGGGCACTTCATCGCCGGCGAGTGGGTCGAGTCCGTGTCGGGCGAGACGTTCGAGAGCCGAAACCCGGCCGACACGGGCGACGTGATCGGACGATTTCAGCTGGGGACCGCGGCGGACGTGGCGATGGCCGTCCGTGCGGCGGAGCTCGCCTTCCCGGCCTGGCGCGCGACTCCCGCCCCAAAGCGGGGCGAGATCCTCTACCGCTTCGGTTCCCTGATGGCCGAGCACAAGGAGCGACTGGCCCGCGCCATGACCCGCGAGATGGGCAAGGTCCTGGCCGAGGCCCGGGGCGACGTCCAGGAGGGGATCGACATCGCCTTCCTCATGGCCGGCGAGGGGCGCCGGCTGTTCGGGGACACCGTCCCGTCCGAGTTGCCGGACAAGTGGGCGATGTCGATCCGCCAGCCGATCGGCGTGGCCGGGATCATCACGCCCTGGAACTTCCCGATGGCGATCCCGTGCTGGAAGACGATGCCCGCCCTCGTGTCGGGCAACACGGTGGTCTTCAAGCCGGCCAGCGACACGCCGCACTGCGCCGTCCTCCTCGTGGAGCTGATGGCGGAGGCCGGCTTCCCGGCCGGCACGATCAACCTCGTGACCGGCCGCGGCGAGGAGGCCGGGAATGCGATCGTGGACTCGCCTGACGTGCCGGTCATCTCGTTCACCGGCTCATCCGCCACCGGCAAGGCGATCGCCGAGCGCGCGGCGCGGCGCCTGAAGCGCGTCTCGCTCGAGCTCGGCGGCAAGAACGCGGTGATCGTCCTGGCCGACGCCGACCTCGACCTCGCGGCGGACGGGATCCTCTGGTCGGCGTTCGGGACGACCGGCCAGCGGTGCACCGCCTGCTCGCGTGTCGTGGTTGACCAGCGTGTTGCGGACGCGCTGCTCGCCCGGCTGGAGGCTCGGACGCGGGGGCTCCGGCTGGGCAGCGGGCTCGACGAGGGCGTGGACGTCGGGCCGCTGATCAATTTTGGCGCCGCGGAGCGCGTCGCGGGCTACGTCGACGTCGGCCGGTCGGAGGGCGAGCTCGTCCTCGGCGGCGATCGCGCCCGCGACGGCGACCTCGCCAATGGCCACTTTTTCCAGCCCACGATCTTCCGCGACGTCGCGCCGATGGACCGGATCGCCCAGGAGGAGATCTTCGGCCCCGTCCTGTCGGTCATCCCGGTCGACGGCTACGAGGCCGCGATCACGGCCGTCAACCAGACCCGCTACGGGCTGTCCGCGTCGATCTTCACCCGCGACGTGAACGCCGCCTTCCGGGCCATGCGCGACCTCGAGACGGGCATCGTCTACGTCAACGCCGGCACGACCGGAGCGGAGACGCACCTGCCGTTCGGCGGCTGGAAGGAGACCGGCAACGGTCACCGCGAGGCGGGCCACGCCGCGCTCGACACGTACACCGAGTGGAAGTCGATCTACGTCGACTTCAGCGGCCGCCTGCAGCGCGCCCAGATCGACGACCAGTGAAGTGTCGATGAACCCACCGAGGTGCGAGCGGGAGGCCCGCCCACCGCGTCGGCCCGAGGAGCGCTGACGTGGCGTCCACGGCCGCGGACGAGCTGCCCGAGCACGTCCGGCGCAACCGCCTGGCCTGGGACGCCTGGGCGGCCGAGTACGTCGCCAACGGCGAGGGCAGCTGGCGGCGCGAGCCGGGCGCGGAGACGTGGGGAATCTGGGGCATCCCGGAGGCCGACCTCAGGCTGCTGCCGGACGAGCTCGACGGCCGGGACACGATCGAGCTCGGCTGCGGGACGGCCTACGTCTCCGCCTGGCTCGCCCGACGTGGCGCCCGGCCGGTCGGGATCGACAACTCGGAAGCGCAGCTCGCGACCGCCCGACGGCTCCAGCGGGAGCACGGGCTCGACTTCCCGCTTCTCCACGGCAACGCGGAGGCGGTCCCGTATCCGGACGCCAGCTTCGACCTGGCGATCTCGGAGTACGGCGCGAGCATCTGGGCGGACCCGTATCGCTGGATCCCCGAAGCCGCCCGCTTGCTTCGTCCCGACGGTCGCCTCATCTTCCTCGTCAACGCCACGATCCTCATGCTGTGTGCGCCGGACGAGGACGACGTGCCGGCCACGACGCAGCTCATTCGGCCGTACTTCGGGATGCACCGGTTCGAATGGCCGGACGACCAGTCGGTGGAGTTCCACCTCGGTTACGGCGACTGGATCCGGCTCCTCCGGGCGAACGACTTCGAGATCGAGGACCTCCGCGAGCTGCGACCCGGGCCCGAGGCATCGACCGGCTACAAGTTCGTGACGCTGGACTGGGCGCGGAGCTGGCCGAGCGAAGAGGTCTGGCTCGCGCGCAAGCGCGCGTAGCCGCCATGCCGCGACGGAGCGCCGGGATCCTGCTCTACCGCCGGACCCCGACCGGATGCCTGGAGGTGCTGCTCGCTCATCCCGGCGGCCCGATCTGGAAACACCGCGACACCGGGGCCTGGACGCTGCCGAAGGGCGAGTACGAGCCTGGCGAGGAGGCGGAGGCAGTCGCGCGGCGTGAGTTCGAGGAGGAGACCGGGCATCCCGCGCCGGACGGTCCCGCCATCGACCTCGGCGAGATCCGTCAGAAGGGCGGCAAGATCGTCGCGGCCTGGGCGATCGAAGGCGACCTGGATCCCGCGCTCGCGTCGAGCAACACCTTCCCGCTCGAGTGGCCGCCTCGGTCCGGCCGGTGGATCGACGTGCCGGAGATCGACCGCGTCGCCTGGTTCTCGCCGGACGATGCGCGCATCCGCCTGAAGGAGACGCAGGTCCCCCTTGTCGAGCGTCTCCTCGATGCGCTGAGCGAGCAGCCGGCCTGAACCGGATGACGCTCATGCGCGGCCAACCATCCGCGCTCCCGCAGGCGCAATTGTCTGCCACGCGTAACGCCCCGGCCAAACCGTCGGGTCTCACATGCCGGGGAGGAAGGTCACGCTCCGCGGCGGGGTGTGCATGCTCGGTATGTCCACGAAACAGGAGCTTCTGCCGCTGCAGGAGGTTGCCTCGCGCAGCGGCGTGAACGAGGACCGGCTGCGGCTGTGGTGCGCGACCGGTCTCCTCGCCTGCGAGCGGATCGGCCGCCGCTGGATGCTCGCCACCGAGTGCCTCGATGAGGTCGCTCGGCTGGCGGTCGACGGAGGGCGTCGCCGAGCCACCGCGGAGGCCCGACGGGTGGCCATCGCCGCGATGTTCCGCTCCACCCGCCAGGCCAACGAAGCACTGGAGCGCATCGACCGGCGAAAGATCGCCCGGTGGGAAGCGAGCTCGGCGCCGATGTCGCTCGACCAGCTCGACGGCGTGCTCCTTGCGGTCACTGTCGAGGCCCACGATGCCGATGCCGTCGTGGCGATCGCCGAGGCCTGCGACGGAGCCGTGATCGCGGAGCTCCGGGCGGACGCCAAGGGAGGCTGAGTCGATGGACGAGGATGTTGTCATTCACCGGCATCGCGACACCGAGATCCGCATGGCGCTCGAGCACGAGCAGTACGTCGACGGACTGCTCGTCCGGCACTTCGAATGTGCCTGCGGCGAGGAGCGCGTCCTCCTCGTGGCACGCAAGGGCGACAAGGTGGGCCCCAGCTGGCCGGTCCCCTGGCTGGCGAGGGTCTGACCCGGAGGCTCGCTGACCGGGGGAGCCGACGCCCGCTGGCGTGGCTTGACGGTCCGTAGTCGGCGGCCAGGGAGCCCACCGACCGCCGCATTGCGGAGTGTCGGATCGCGGCCTTGCCGCCTCAACCGATGCAGTACCATCTGCGCACGACGAACCGGGACGTCGTCAGCATCGCAGACCCCAGGAGTGCTGACATGTCCACAGATCGGTCAAACGTCGACGGCCGACATCCGAACACGGAGCCCGAAGGAACCGCGTCACCAGGCGCGAGCCGGGCCGTTCGCGAGCACCCCAGCGGAGCGAGCAACGGGACAGCCCCGACGCCGACGGTGGCGGATGACATGGTGCCTCCACCGTCGCCGGCCGACGCCATGGTCGCCGTGGCATCGGACGTGCCCGTCGCGGACGACGGCTCCGCCTTCGTGACAAAGCTTGTCGGCGCGATGCAGGCGATCGTCGGCCTCGAGCGCGGCAGGATCGCCGACTACACGGAGAAGCGCCGTCGGTCGCACCTCGACCTCATTCGCGAGCGGGATGCCGCAGGGGTAGAGCGATTGCGGACGGTCGCCGCGGACGAAACGAAGGCGATCGAGACGTGGGTCGAAGCCGAAACCAAGCGGATCCAGCGCGAGAGCGAGCGGCGTCAAAAGCGAGTCAAGGACGCTCTCCACACGAGCCTCGCCACGCACCGCTCCACGTTCGACGAGGCGATCGAGGGCGTCGAGACGGCCATCGCGACCTATCGGGCCGAGGTCGACGAGCTCTTTTCGCGTCTGGACGGGGTCAACGACCCCGTGGTGATCGCGGAGCAGGTGGTCAAGCGCCCGATCTTCCCCACGCTCCACCAGGTTCCCGAGCCGGTCGAGGCCCGCGCCACGGCCGCAGTCGCGCCCGACTCCTCGTCGTCGGCCACGGAGCCGGTCGAAGCGTCCCCGACCTCCACCCTGGAGGAGCCCGCCCGCGCGGGCGCGTCCGCCGACGTCGATCCGGCCGGGGCCGTCCGTGAGCGGGAGACAATCGGCGCGTCAGCAGGTGGCCCGAGCGGCGCGTCGGCAGTGCTCCTGCACACGGTTCCCGCAGTCCGCCCCATGAGCAGCGGGAGCCAGCTGGACCCCGATGCCAACGGCCTCGAGCCCTTTCCGTCGATGGGCACAGGCGGCGACAGCTGCCCGGACTGTTCCTCCTCTCGAACCCGCGGAGCGTTCTTCTGCTTCTCCTGCGGCCGCGAGCTGGCGAAGCCAGCCGCGGCTTCCTGACGCGGCAGCGGGCTTGGCGCGAGCTGCTCCCGCAGCGGAGCTCCGCGGAGAGCCCGGTTGCCCGTCGCCCGCGGCGGGCAATCATTGGGCGATGGCGGCGATGGCCGGGCCTGCGGTAGGATCTGTCTGCTCGTCGGTGGCCGGCCCATCAGCCTGGACCCGTCCGACGGATCGGAACTCTCGCCATCCGGCTGCTGGTCGAGGACCGTGGCAGGATCGAGGAGTCGAACCGCCGGATATCCGCGGTAACGGAGCGCGACGTGCACGGGCCCGTAGCTCAACGGTAGAGCAAGTGACTCTTAATCACTTGGTTGAAGGTTCGAATCCTTCCGGGCTCACCACTTCTCGCCCAGCCTCGGGCTGACCGGCGCCCACGGCTGCCACACCGGGGATCACGGAGTCGTGCCGGAGTCCTGGCTGCGCATTCCGGAGCCAACAGCGACGAGCCCTTGGAGGATCACCAGGACCGATCGACCAATCTCGCCCGTCACGAGTGCCACCAGGATTCCATACGCAATCGCCGAACCGCCAAACGCCATCGATATCAGGGCCAGCCGACGGATGATCCGGCGCGGTGGCGGGTTCACTGCCGCCCGCTGACCGAAGTGGGCGATCATCAACACCCAGAGCATCACGACGCCCACCGCCACGAAGGCCACGATCAGTCCAAGCTGCAGCCGGTCCATGCCGGACAGGATACCGGTCCATGCCGGACAGGATATTCGCCTGCATCCTGGTCTCGGCGAGCCCGCAGCCCCTCGGCGCCCAGGGGGAGATCGCGAGCCGGCGGCTCGCCGAGCCGGAAGTGTGCTGCACTCGCGCCTCGGAACCTGGGCGACGGGTACCGCCGCTGCCTGCCGTGGCGTCAAGGCCCGTTCGGCTGCCGTTCGGGATGGCCGTCGTGCTAGGCTAGGTCGGTCCTTTGGCCGGTCCTGTGAGGCCGGTGAACCGGTCCTGTGAGGCCGGAGAGGAGGTCGATCGCCGTGCCCCCACAGGTTGGCGGCTCCTGCCGCCATGCGCCGCCCGCGGGCACCGGCCGTTCCCCCCGAACCTGCCTCGCTCGCCGACCGTGGTGATCGTGCCCCCGCGGCCGCGCGCCAGCTCCCTGGTCGACCCCCGGATCGGAGATCTGGGGCCGGCGCTCCTCGCGCTCGAGGACGGGACGGTGTTCGGCGGCATCGCCTTCGGGGCCCCGGGTTCTGCCGGTGGCGACCTCGTGGTCAACACCAGCCAGACGGGCTACCAGGAAGTGTGCACGGACCCGTCGTACGCGGGCCAGATCGTGGCGATGACGTACCCGCTGATCGGCAACCACGGCCGGCTCGTGGCAGACGATCAGTCCACCCGTCCGTGGCTCCGGGCGCTCGTCGTGGGCCACGCGACGGCGGCCGTCCTGGAGGATGCCCGACAGCTCGCCTCGCTGCTGCGGCAGGACGCCATCCCGGCCATTGCCGGCATCGACACACGCTCCCTCGCCCGCCACCTGCGCACGACCGGCTGCCTGCGGGGCATCGTCACGGGTCCCGGCGAGATGGACGAGGCCGCCGCCGTCGCGCGCGCCCGGGCGGTTGCGCGATGGGAAGACCAGGACTTCGTCGCCCAGGTGTCACCGGCCGCGATCCGGGACGTGGAGGGCCCATCCGACGACGGGCCGCTCATCGGCATCGTCGACTTCGGCCTGAAGGAGAACATCGTGCGCTCGCTCCGGCGGCGGGGTGCCCGTGTCCGGATCCTGCCGCACACGGTTTCGCCGGACGAGGCGCTCGGGCCGGAGCTCGACGGTCTGGTCCTGTCGCCGGGACCCGGCGACCCCGCCCGGCTCGACGAGCCCGTGGAGCTCGCGCGCCGCGCCATCGAGGACGGGCGGCCGCTGCTCGGGATCTGCCTTGGGCATCAGATCGTCGGACGAGCGGCCGGCGCGGAGACCCGCCGCCTGCGATACGGGCACCACGGTGCGAACCACCCCGTCCGCGACGTCGACACGGACCGCGTGCACGTGACGGCCCAGAATCATGAGGTCCAGGTCGTCGGCGACACGCTGCCTCCCGGTTCCGGGTTCCGCGTCAGCCAGGTGAACCTCAACGACGGCTCCGTCGAGGGCCTGCGGCATGTCGAGCTCCCCATCGAGACGGTCCAGTACCACCCCGAGGGGGCGCCCGGTCCTCTCGACGCATTGGCGGTCTTCGACCGACTCGTGGCCGCCGCTGGCGAGTGGCGACGGGGCCGATGACGGCGACAGGGCGTGCGCAGGGGGGAGCTGCGGTGTCGTGGGACACGGTGCGGCCTGGGGGCGAGGCGCCTGGCGGCGTGGCGCCTGGCGGCGTGGCGCCTGGCGGCGTGGCGCCCCCGCTGATGGCCCCGCGGTTAGCGTTTACCACCCCCCGTAGTGCAAGCCAGCGAGTTGTCAGCGAATCGAGCGCCTCGGGGCCCGATCGCTCGCCAGGTACTACCCCGGGTGGTGAGCGACAGGCGAGGAAGGCTGATCCGCGCCCAGCACCACAGGGGATGGTAAGTGACCACGCCGAGGGCCCGACGCGCCACCTGCACCATCCGGGGTGGTATCTGGGGCGAGCCGGCGCCGTGCAATACCACCCCGAGGGCGCGCCCGGACCCCCCGACCCACTGGCGGTCTTCGACCGGCTCGTCGCTGCCGCCACCCAGCGCCGGGATCCGCGTTGAGCGCACCCGGCCCGAAGCCGGCGTCCGTCCTCATCCTTGGCAGCGGTCCCGTCGTCATCGGCCAGGCGGCCGAGTTCGACTACGCCGGCACGCAGGCCTGCCGCGCGATCCGGGCCGAGGGCGTCCGCACGATCCTGGTCAACTCCAACCCGGCCACGATCATGACCGACCCGCAGGTCGCGGACGCCGTCTACCTGGAGCCGCTGACGGTCGACGCGGTCGAGGCCGTGATCGCGCGCGAGCGACCGGAGGGCCTGCTGGCCGGGCTCGGTGGCCAGACGGCGCTCAACCTCGCGATGCTGCTGGCGGACCAGGGGGTTCTCGAGCGCCACGGGGTCCGGATGCTCGGGACGCCGCTCGAGGCAATCCGGATGGCGGAGGATCGCGAGCTCTTTCGCGACCTGCTCGACCGGATCGGCCAGCCCTATGCCCCCAGTCATGTCGTGGCCGGCGCGTCGCCCAGCGAGGTGGCCGCATCGACGGACGCTGCCCTGGCCGCGATCGGCCTGCCGGCGATCGTCCGGCCGGCATTCACGCTCGGGGGCACCGGGGGCGGCATCGTGACCACCGAGGCGGCCTACCGCGAGCGCGTGCGCGCCGGGGTCCGCGCCAGCCCCATCGGTCAGGTGATGGTCGAGCAGTGCCTCGTCGGGTGGCAGGAAGTCGAGTACGAGGTGATGCGCGACGCGGACGACACGTGCATCGCGGTCTGCTCGATGGAGAACGTCGATCCCCTCGGCGTGCACACCGGCGACTCGATCGTCGTCGCGCCGGTCCAGACGCTGACCGACCAGGTTCACCAGCGGCTGCGCAGCGCGGCACTGGCGATCATCCGGGCGCTCGGCGTTGAGGGCGGCTGCAACGTCCAGTTCGCGCTCTCGCCGGACTCGACCGAGTACGCCGTGATCGAGGTCAACCCGCGCGTGTCGCGATCGTCCGCGCTGGCCTCCAAGGCCACCGGCTACCCCATCGCGCGGGTCGCGGCCCAGATCGCGTGCGGGCGGCGGCTGGCGGAGATCCCGAACGTCGTGACCGGCACGACGGTGGCCGCGTTCGAGCCGGCCCTCGACTACGTCGTGGTCAAGCTGCCGCGCTTCCCGTTCGACAAGTTCCCGTCGGCGGACCGGTCGCTGGGCAGCCAGATGAAGGCCACCGGCGAGGTGATGGCGATCGACCGGACGTTCGGCGCCGCCCTCAACAAGGCCCTGCGCGGCCTCGAGCAGGCCGGCGCCGGACCCCTCGCCGAGGATCCCACGTGGCAGGGGACGCTCGCCTACCTAGCGGCCGTCTACGCCGCCGATCCCGACGACGGTCCGATCCGCTGGACCGACGAGCGCGGCGAGGCCTGCGAGTCAACCCGCTTCGCCCAGCGGAGCGCGGCGCCCGTCGTGCTGCGCCGCTTCCTCGAGCCGTCCGATTCGCGCCTGTGGCGCATCCTCGCCCTCCTCCGGCGGGGCGTGCCGGAGCTGGTCGTCCAGGAGGCAACCGGGATCGCGTCGTGGTTCCTGGCCGAGATGGGCCGCAACGTGGGGCTCGAGGCCGAGGTGACCGCCGCCGGCGCCCGGCTGGCCGACCCGACGGACGCAAGTGCGGCGGAGCTGCTGGCCACCGCCAAGCGGGCGCAGTTCGGCGACCACGACCTTGCCGCCCTGGCCGCGGTGGGGGAGGCCGACATCCGCGCCGCCCGGCATGCCCTGGGCCTCCGGCCGGGCTACGCCATGGTCGACACGTGCGCCGCCGAGTTCGCCGCTGAGACCCCCTACTTCTACGGCACCTTCGCGGCCGCCGGGTCACCGCCGGAGGCGCCGCCGGTCGGGCGACCGGCGGCGCTCGTGATCGGCAGCGGTCCGGTGCGGATCGGGCAGGGGATCGAGTTCGACTACTGCGCGGTTCATGCCGCGGAGACGCTCCGCCGCTGCGGCTGGCAGGCCGTCATGATCAACTCGAACCCCGAGACCGTCTCGACCGACTTCGACGCCTCCTCGCGCCTCTACTTCGAGCCGCTCGACGCGGAGAGCGTCCGGAGCGTCATCGAGGCCGAGACGCTCGCCGGCGACGAGCCGCTCCCGGCTGTCGTGGCGTTCGGCGGCCAGACGCCGCTCAACCTCGCCGCGGCGCTGGCGGCGACCGGCGTGCCGCTGCTCGGCAGCGATCTCGAGTCGATCGACCAGGCCGAGGAGCGAACGCGCTTTGCGGCGCTGCTGGACCGCCTGGGGATCCCGCAGCCCGAGGGTGGGATGGCCCACTCGATCGAGGAGGCGGTCACCCTCGCCGAGCGGATCGGCTACCCGGTCATCGTGCGCCCGTCGTTCGTGATCGGCGGCCTCGCCATCGACTTCTGCTACTCGCCGGACGACCTCGTCCGCCAGCTGGCGGCGGCGACTGTCGTGGACCCCGACCGACCGGTCCGGATCGACCGCTATCTCGAGGGCGTCGAGGTGGACGTCGACGCCGTCTCGGACGGCGAGCGGGTGCTGATCCCGGGTCTGCTCGAGCACATCGAGCGGGCCGGCGTCCACAGCGGCGACTCCGTGGCCCTGTTCCCGCCCCAGACGGTGTCCGCCGGCGACCAGGACCTGATCGTGACGACGATGGCCCGCATTGCTCGCGCGCTCGGGGTCAGGGGCCTGGTGAACGCCCAGTTCATCGTCCGCGACGACGGCGTCTACCTGATCGAGGTCAACCCGCGCGCGTCGCGGACCGTGCCGTTCATGTCCAAGGTGACGGGCGTGCCGATGGTCGAGCTGGCGGTGCGGATGGCGCTCGGCGCCACCCTCCCGGAGCTCGGCTGGGACGACGGCCTGCTGCCGCCACCGGCCCTCGTCGCCGTCAAGGCGCCGGCCTTCTCGACGGCCAAGCTGCGCGGCGTCGACCCGTCCGTCGGTCCGGGGATGCAGTCGACGGGCGAGGTGATCGGTCTTCACGTGGATCCGCGCGTCGCGCTCGGCAAGGCGTTGCTGGGGGCGGCGCTCGTGCCGCCGCGCGTCGGGCCTGGCGACCGCCCGCCGACGGCTCTGCTCTCGATCGCGGATCGCGACAAGGCGCTCCTCCCGCGTCTGGGGCTGGCGCTCCTCGCTGCCGGCTACCGCCTTGCCGCGACGCCGGGGACGCGCCGCGCGCTGGAGGCGGCCGGCATCGCCGCCGACCCGGTCGCCAAGCTCGGCCAGGTGCCGGATGCCGCGGCCGGGGAGGCTGCCATCGTCGAGCTGATCGAGTCGGGCCGGGTACGGCTCGTCGTCAACACGCCGACCCCCCGCTCCGGCCCCGTGCGGGACGCGGCGGAGATCCGGCTGGCGGCGACCGGCGAGGGGATCCTGTGCCTCACGGCGATCGAGACGGCGGTCGCCGCGGCCGAGGCGCTCGACCCGGCGATCCTCACCCGACTCTCCGACGTCCGTCCGCTGGGCGAATGGGTGCCGGTGCCCGGGGCCCGGCGCGGGCTGGCCGCCGCAGCTCGCTGACGAGCCAACCAGCGGAGCCGGCCGGGTGATCGGCAGCGGCCAGGCGCCACAGGCCGAGCCCCCGTCAGGGCCGCATCAACCAGGCGGCCATGTAGCCGATCTGGCCATTCGCCGTGCGCACCTTGAGCCAGACCCGGTAGGTCGAGCTGGCGGTGCTGCCCAGCACCGTGACCCGCGTGCCCTTGGCGACGGTCACGATTGCCCTGGCCGAGGTCGATGGGCTGGCGCGAAGGATGACGTTGGCCGTCGGCGCCGCGGAGCCGGTGAAGACCGGCAGCCAGGCGGCGACGTAGCCGGTCTTCCCGGAAGCGGTCCGGACCGGCGCCCACGTCCGGCCCTTGCTATCGGAGACGAAGCCGCCCGTGACGCGGACGGTCGACCCCACCGGGAGCGTGGTGAGGGCCGTGCGAGAAGTGTCCGGCCCGGAGCGCAGGATCGTCCCGATCTTCATCTTGGCGTTCAGCGTGCCGGCCGCCGCCACGGTGCGCGGGGCCGCGCGAACGACATTGATGGCGGCCGGGGCGTTCGCTCGGCCGTTCTTGACGTTGGCGATCCGTGTCGCCGTCGACAGGAGGGCGTACTCCACCTGGTTCCGGGTCGCGTTCGGGTTGGCCGAGCGCATCAGGCCCACGATCCCGGCCACGAGGGGCGTCGAGGCGGACGTGCCGCAGAAGCTGCCGTACGACTTGCCGGTCCGCGTGCTGGTGAAGCAACCGGGGGCCGCGAGATCCACCCAGGAGCCCCGGTTCGACCAGCTGTACAGCCGGTCCGAGGCGTCGGATGCGGCGACCGCGATGACGCCCGGGTAGGCGGCCGGATAGAACGCGGCGCTCGAGGCGTCGTTGCCGGCGGAGGCGAGCACGACCGCGCCCCGGTTGCGTGCATAGGTGATCGCACCCGCCATCGCCGACGACGGGGCGAAGCCGCCGAAGCTCATCGAGATGACGTCCGCCCCGCGGTCAGCGGCCCAGATGATCCCGCGGATGACCCACGACGCGTACCCCGTGCCGTTCTTGTTGAGGACACGGACCGGCATGATCCGGCACTCCCAGCAGCCGCCGGCCACGCCGATCGAGTTGTTGCCGCGCGCCGCAGCTGCGCCGGCCGACATCGTCCCGTGGCCGCGCGGATCGTTCGTGCTCGTGTCGTTCTCGACGAAGTCGTAGCCCGGCACCACCCGGCCGGAGAACTCGGGATGCGAGACCTCGAGCCCCGAATCGAGGATCGCGATCACCGTGCCGGAGGAGCCGCGGGTCTTGTCCCACGCCGTCCGCAGCCCCACCCGGTCGTGAGCCCACTTGTTGCCCGACACCCAGTAGCGGTCGTTGGGCGTGACGGTGCTCTCGACGGGAACGTCGGTCTCGATCGCCACGACCCCGGTTCCCCTGGCCAGGAGGTTCATCGCCTTCTGCTCCTGGCCGGCGTTCGCGCGGAAGACCTTCACGTTGAGCGACTCGACGGTCTCGACGGCCTTCGCCGATCCCACACCCGCGCCGCCGCGGTTCAGCGAAGGGACGTCGCGGTAGGTCACGATGATCGCGGCGCCGGGTCGGGCCTTCGGGATCTTGACCGCCGCCGGGCCGGCCGCGGCAGTCGGGATGACGGACGCGAGCAGCGCCAGCGCGGCAAGGGCGAGGGCGGCGGTGGAGGCTCGGCGGGAAACCGGCGCGGACACGGACATTTCAGCTCCGATCGACTCGGCTGCAGCCGGAAGCCCGCCTGATGCGAGCCCGGCCGGGACGGAGGTGGCACCGCCCGATCGAAGGGGACCTGCCCCTGGGACCGCGAGGAGCGTGCCCGGCGCCGGGGCGTTCGGACACCGCTCAGTGGTCCCGGTGGGCGGGTGGCCCGATGGGTCCGGAGTGGCATGGTACGGATGGGTGGGGTTGTGCCGGGTCGCTCGGAGGCCCTACCGCGCGTCGGGCGCCGGATCGTCGGAGTCGCTGACGAGAAACGCCTCGAGCTCGGACGACGCGTCGGCCAGTCGTTGGCGCCGGAGCGTGTAGTTCATGACGGCCCCGGACTCCGTGACGGTCACGAGGCCGGCCGACCGGAGCAGCACGAGGTGATGCTTGATCGTCGGCTTGGAAAGGCCCAGCTGCTGCGCGAGCTCGGTCAGGTAGAAGTCGCGCCCGGCGAGCAGCTTCAGGATGCGCAATCGGGTCGTGTCACCCAGCGCCCGGTGCAGCCGGACCAGGCCCGGCGGGGCGGCCAGCGGATCCAGCGCGTCCAGCGCCTCGTCGGCGATGGGATAGCCGAAGAAGCGCCAGTCGGACCCGGCCAGCAGGAAGTTGTAGGGACGGGAGAAGTAGGACGGCGCCAGGATCAGGCGCCGCACGCCCGGCTCGCCGAGCCAGCGCAGGCCGCTGGTCGTCCGCTCGATGAGGTCCGCCGGTGCCAGGCTGGCGCGATCGCCGGACCGCAGGGCGAAGTCGCGCTCGAGCATTGCTGCGACGCGGTCGGCGATCGGCTCGAACAGCGCCAGCCATGCCGCCATCGCGCCCACGATCTGGGCGTGCGTGCCGGCCGGATCGACCAGCATCGCCATTCGCTCCTGGCGCTGCCACTCCGGCAGCCTGGCCTCGATCTCGGGCAGGCGGGTCGAATCGCCGGCGACCACCGCGGCGATCAGCTCGGCGAGCCCAGGGTCGCGCCCGACCTCGCTGAACACCGAGCCGAGGACCTCGGCCGGCGACGCCGCGCCGATCGCGGTCACGAAGGCCGCCGGCGTGCGGAGCTCCGGACGTTCGATCGCGAAGGTGGCGATCTGGGTCGCGGCCTCCGTCTCGAACAGGCGCTGGATCGACGCCCTGACATCCCGTGGGAGCGAGGCACGGGCGTCGATCAGCCACGTGCGGTCGGCGGCGGGGAGATCGTCCGTCGACCCGGCGTCCTCGGACAGGCTGAACACGAAGTCGTAGACCGGGCGGACGTCCCACTCGACGACATACCGGGACCCGCCGGTGAAGTCACGCAGAGCGCCGCGCGACGGCCCTGGGGGCGGCCGGTCTCTCGTGGTGCGCGTGGGACGGCCCGCCATCTCGATCACGATCTCCTAACCGGCGTTAGACGGAACGCTGACGTGGCCGGGCACCCGCGTCAAGCTGCCGCTCGCCTCGCGGCCGACCCGGCCCGGACCGTACGTTCACGGTTCCCGCCTACAATGCCCGCGACCCAACCCCTCGCACCGACAAGGTTGCCGCCGCCCATGCCGATCCCCGCGGTCCGGTTCACCGATGAGCACCTCGCGAACGGGCTGCGGCTGATCGTCGCCGAGGACCACCTGGCGCCCGTGGCGGCCGTGAACATCTGGTACGACGTGGGCTCGAAGCACGAGCAGCCCGGGAAGACCGGCTTCGCGCACCTGTTCGAGCACGTGATGTTCCAGGGCTCGCGCAACGTCGGCAAGGCGGAGCACATCGCGCTCGTCCAGGCGGCCGGGGGGACGATGAACGGGACGACCTGGCTTGACCGGACCAACTACTTCGAGACGGTTCCCTCGCACCAGCTCGAGCTCGCGCTGTGGCTCGAGGCGGACCGCATGGGCACGCTCCTCGACGCGCTCAGCCAGGAGAACCTCGACAACCAGCGCGAGGTGGTCAAGAACGAGAAGCGCTGGTCATACGACAACCGGCCGTACGGATCGTGGAACGAGAAGCTCCAGGCCCACCTGTTCCCGCCGGACCACCCGTACCATCACTCGACGATCGGCTCGATGGAGGACCTCGACGCGGCGTCGCTAGACGACGTCCAGGCGTTCTTCCGGACCTGGTACGCGCCGAACAACGCCGTGCTCAGCGTCGTCGGGGACGTCGACCCGGGCCAGGTGCGTGCATGGACCGAGCGATATTTCGGTCCCATTCCCGCCAACCCGTCGATCCCCGGGCTGGGCGACCTGTCGCTCCCGGCGACGCTCGGCGGCGAGCGCCGCGAGACGGTGCCGGACAAGGTGCCGCTGCCGCGGATCTATGTCGGCTTTCGCGCCCCCGCGTTCGGCGATCCGCGAATGGACGCGCTGGACGTCGCATCGCAGATCCTCGCCGGCGGGAAGGGCAGCAGGCTGCACAAGCGGCTCGTCCGGCAGGAGCGCATCGCGCAGGACGTCTCGCTCTTCACGCTCGGCTTCGTGGGCGGCGCCTCGATCACCGCCGGCTGGGCGACGGTTCGGCCGGGCGTCGGCATCGAGCGGGTGGAGCGCGCGTTCCACGAGGAGCTCGAGCGGCTGGCCACGGAGCCGGTCAGCGACGACGAGCTGGCGAGGGCCCGGGCACTGATCGAGGCGGACGAGCTGGGAGCGCTGTCGAGAGTCGAGGAGCGCGCCGACCGCCTGTCGATGTACGCGACGCTCTTCGATGAGCCGGAGCGGATCAACCGGACCCTCGCGCGGTACCTGTCCGTTTCGGCGATGGATATCCAGGAGGCAGCGGCGGCCACCTTGCGACCGGACAACCGGGTCGTCCTGACCTACGTCCCGGAGCAGTCGCCGGTCGACTCGATCGCGCTGGAGGAACCGGCCGAGACAGAGGTCGAGGCCGCCGAGGCCGAGGACGAGCAGGTCGCGGCATGACCGAGGTCGTCGCGTCGCGTCCCGTCCCGGGTACGCCGCGCCCGTACGAGTTCCCGCCGTTCGAGCGTCACCAGCTGCAGAACGGGCTGACGGTGCTGGTCGTCGATCTCCCGGGGCGGCCCCTCGTGTCGGCCTCGTTCATCGTGCGTCGCGGCGCTGTCGACGAGCCGGCGGATCTGGGCGGCGCGACGGTCCTCGCCGCCCGTGCCCTGGCCGAGGGAACCGAGCGGTACGACGCTGTGGCGCTGATCGAGGCCTCCGAGCGTCTTGGCGCGTCGCTCCATGCCGAGGCCGGATGGGATGCGACGTCGGCCAGCGTGGACGTCGTCAACGACCGGCTGGAGGAGGCACTCGAGCTCCTCGCCGAGATGGTCCGCCGGCCGACGTTCCCGGCCGCCGAAGTGGAGCGCCTCAGAGACGAGCGGCTGAACGACCTGCTCCAGGCCCGAGCCGATCCGCGGCGCCGCGCGGACGAGGCGTTCGTCGAGACCATCTATGCCCGGGCGTCGCCGTACCACCGACCTGCCGGTGGAACCCGCGAGACCGTGGAGACACTGGAGCGCGACGACCTCGAGGCGACCTGGCGCCGAGCGCTCGATCCGCGCCTGGCCGCGCTGATCGTCGCCGGCGAGCTCGGCGCGATCGACGTCGCTGCCCTCGCCAACCGTCTCTTCGGCACGCTCCGAGCACCAGGTCCCCTGGGAGCCCCCCGGATTGTCGACGAGGGAGCGGTCGACGATCGGCTCATCCGCGTGGTCCATCGGCCGGGCGCGGTCCAGACCGAGTTCCGCATCGGGCATCGCGGCCTGCCGCGCCGGATCGACGACTTCCACGCGCTGTCGGTGATGGGCGCCATCCTGGGCGGCCTGTTCAACTCGAGGCTGAACGCCCGCCTGCGCGAGGAGAAGGGCTACACGTACGGCGCATTCGCGGGGTTCGACCTCCGGCGCGGTGCCGGCCCGTTCGCCGCCCGCGCGGCCGTCAACACGGAGGTCACGGTCCCCGCGCTGACCGACGCGCTGGTCGAGATCGAGCGCCTCCGGAACGAGCCGGTGACCGACGCGGAGCTGCGGGCCGCCAAGGACTTCCTGATCGGGGTCTTCCCGCTCCGGTTCGAGACCCCGGGGCCCGTGGTCGGCGCCCTGTCGGGGATCCACGTGCACGAGCTGCCGGACGACGAGCTTGCGCGATATCGGCCGGCGATCGAGTCGGTCACGGTCGTGGACGTCGCCCGCGTGGCTCGAGAGCACCTCCGGCTCGAGCGGGCGGCCATCGTGCTGGTTGGCGACGCCGATGCGTTCGGGCCGGAACTCGAGGCGGCGAACATCGGGCGGCTGATCGTGGAGCGCGATGAGGGACCCGTGATGGAGGGTCCGGCCGAAGGCGTCGACGAGGAGCTCGGACCCGTTGACAGCGGTCACGAGGGCCCGACGGAGGGTGCAGAGGTCACGGACCTGGAGTGGGCGGAGAGGCCCGCCGAGCCCGGCACCGCCGCGGACGAGGCGCTCGACGCCCGATAGCCGAGAGCAGTCGGGTAACCGCTGAAACCTTCGGCCGCGCGATGGCCTCAGAGAGGCAAGAGCCCGGCCGCCGGCCGAGCTGCCCGGAGGCCCGCTTCCAAATGACCATCAACCGCCCGATCCGCCGCACGGCGTCCGCCGCCATCGCCTCGCTCGTGGTCCTGTCCGCTCTCCTCCTCGCGACGGCCGCCAGCGCTCGCGACAACGACCCGAGCCGGCTCGGCGCGGCTGTCTCGGACACCGCCGAGCCGACCGAGACGGCCGAGCCGACCGACCCCGCCGAGCCGACCGACACCGCCGAGCCGACCGAGGCGGCCGAGCCGACCGACACCGCCGAGCCGACCGACACCGCCGAGCCGACCGACACCGCCGAGCCGACCGACACCGCCGAGCCGACCGAGGCGGCCGAGCCGACCGGGAACGAGGACGGATCGAGCTCCGGGTCGGACTCCGGCGACGCGGACTCCGGCGACGCGGACTCCGGCGGCGGCTCCGGACACGGCTGACCAGCCGCTGCGCACGCGTGCAGCATGCTGGAGCGACCTCGAGGCCGGACGGCCATGATGACAGCCGCAGGAGTCCTGACGATCGATCTCGCGATCCGCGACGCTTCACCGGCCGCCCTGCAGGACGATCGACAGATCGTCGACGCGGTGCTGGCCGGCGATCGGGAGGCCTTCCGGCCACTGGTCGATCGTGAGTCCGCGTCGCTCGTGCGCGCCTGTCAGCGCATCCTGGGCGACCAGCTCCAGGCCGAGGATGCCGCGCAGGAGGCGTTCGTGGCCGCCTATCGATCCCTTGCCTCCTGGCGCGGCGACGGGCCGTTCGGGGCCTGGCTCGCCCGCATCGCGGTCCGGATCGCTCTCCGTCAGGCCGCCCGCCGCCGCACGGTGACGTGGATCGAGCCAGCCTCCGAGCCCGGAAGTGCGGCCGAGGCAGCCGGTTCCTCGCCCGATCCGGCGTCGGTCGTCCTGCGCTCCGAGCGGAGCGCCACGATCCGGACCGCTGTGGCCGGGCTCGACGAGCCATACCGCGAGACCGTGGCGCTGCGCTTCTTCGCCGACCGTTCGCTGGCCGAGATCGCCCACGAGACCGGCCGGCCGCTGGGGACGGTCAAGACCCACCTTCACCGCGGCCTGCAGCGGCTCAGATCGGCCCTCGGCGAGCGGGGAGGGGACCTGTGATCGAGCGACGGCCGCCGTTCGGGACGGAAGAGCTCCCCGCATCGCAGCCGTCGGCGGAGCTGGCGACCTCGCTGGCCATGGGTCGGGAGCTGGAGAGCGCAGCCGGGCAGGTCGCGACCGCCGTCTCGACGGGCTTCACCTCCCGCGTCATGACGGCGATCGCGCTGGAGCCCGTCCCGCAGCCGGCGACGGTGGCGGGCCGAGCGCTCCTGGGCGGCCGACCGCTCGCTGTCCTCGCCGCGGTCCGGGACGCGTGGCGGGTGGCCTGGACCGGCGGCCGGCCCGCGGCCGCACGCGCACGGGCGATGGCGCTCGTGCTCGTCGTCGTGATCGGTCTTGGCGCCGTCGTCTCGATCGGTGGCTCCGCGATGGCGGGCGCCCTGGGCCTGTTCGACCGTGACGCGCCGACGCCCAGCGTGCCGGTCCTCCCGACTCCGTCGCCCTCGGTCGCACCCACTCCGCCACCGACGCCGTCGCCAACCCCCTCCCCAACCCCGTTGCCCAGCACCTCGCCATCCGCGACGGTGTCACCGTCGCCCACCGAGACGGCCTCGCCCGGTGAAACGGACGAACCTCAGAAGACCGCGGACCCGAGCGACGACTCGAGCGGACCGGGCAGCGGTTCAGGCAGCGGGGCGGGTGGTTCGGGGCCGGGCAGCAACGCCGGGCCGGGCAGCGCCTCGGGTTCGGGGAGCTGATCGGCCGCGGCCCAGACCCGTCAGTGGCCGGAAGACGCCCGACCCCCCGGATGGACGGGGCAGCGGCACGCGGCGCGCCTTCGGCGGGGTCGCCGAAGCCCGCAGCAGATCACCCGGGTCGAGCACGACGAGCGCGCTGACCACGGTCGCCAGGATCGGTCCCACGACGCGGGGCGCCCCCAGGACGACGGACGCGAGCTCGTAGGCGGCGAGAACGGCGATGAACGAGAGGCCGGCGACGATGAGGCGCTTGCGCATTCCCAGCATCGTGCGGCCTGCAGGTGCCCGGCGCCATCACCCGCTCGGTGTCGAGGAGGTGACCCACAGGTCCGGTCGTGGTCAGGCAGATGACGGCAGACCGGGCGCGCGTCCGGGTCCGCCGACGCGCTACGCTCGGCGGGTGATCGTGGTCGTGGGACATCCAGTCGTGGAGGTGCAGGACGGCATCGGACGCCCGGCCGGGCGTGCGGCAGTCGCGGCGCTGACGGCCGCTCGAGCCGGAGCGGGAGTCCAGCTCGTCGGGAAGGTGGGCGACGACCCCGCCGGGGACGGGCTGCTCGTGGCGCTGGCGCGCGGCGGCGTGGGCCACGTCGCACTGCTTCGCGATCCGGCCCGGAGCACCCCGCAGCTCGTCCACGATGCTGGAAGGGACGACCTGGATTTCGCCGGCGAGGCCACGAGCCTCATGATCGAGCCGACGGATCCCGCGCGGCGACCGGCGCTCGAGCCGGCGGACGTCGAGCTGGGCCTCCGCTACCTGGGCGACTTCCGGGCGATCCTGGTCGCCGAGCCCCTCGCCCCGGCGGTCCTCGCCGTGGCCGCCGAGGCAGCCGCGTACGCCGGCGCGGAGCTCGTGGTCGTGGCCGCCGACACGGCCGATGCGCTGGCCGGCATCCCGCCCGGCGCGCTCGCGCTCGCGGTGCCGCCGGACGGATCGGCCGACGGCTTCGCCACGCTCATCGGGGAGCTGGGCGCCGCGGTCGACGCCGGAGCCACGGCCGTCGACGCTCTGGCGGCCGTGACCGCTCGGATGGGCGTGACGCGGCCGGATTGACCTCAGGCCAGCGGTGCGGCCAGCTCGGGTCCATCGTTGCGGACGTTGTTGACGAGCGGCGCCACCGGGTGGATCTCGAAGAGCTCGCTGTCGGTCGCGCCGAGCAGTGCCTGCAACTCTCCCGGATCGGTGCCGGCCACGTCGAGCCAGGCGGCCCAGGCTGCCGATGGCAGGATCGCGGGCATCCGGTCGTGCAGTTCGGCGATCTGCTCCGTCGCGGGCTTCGTGACGATCGTGAACGTTCGGCGGATCGTTTCGGTGGCCGGGTCGCGCCAGCCCGCCCACAGCCCGGCGACGACGAGGGGGCGACCGTCGCCCCGGGCGATCCGATACGGCCGCCGGGCGGACCCGTCCCGCCGCCACTCGTAGAACGAATCGATCGGCACGAGGCAGCGCCGGCGGCGCAGGGAGTCGCGAAACGCGGGCAGCACGGCGACCGTCTCGGCCCGGGCGTTGAAGGTCCGGGCGGCGATCTTCGGCCCGTCCGACCAGTGCGGGATCAGGCCCCAGCGGTACTGCACGATCGCCCGCCGCTCGTCACGATGGACGACGACGGCGGCCTCGTCGGTCGGGGCGACGTTGTAGCGGCCGCCGGGGTCGCCGGCCAGGTCGGTCGCCGCGAAGATCTCGGCCAGCTCGGACGTGGGGCGCTGCTGCGTGAACCGGCCGCACACGGTCAGGGTTCGCGGCGGGGGAGGGCGGTCGGCGCTGGCACGACCCCGAGTCTAGTAGAGTCGGATCGATGGACCATCCCCGCCGGCCCGACGAGACCGACGTTCCGTCCATACCGCCCACGGACGACCTGACCCCGCCGTCCGACACCATCGCGGACGCACCGCCCGCACCGGCTCGAGAACGGGCACCCGGCGAGGCCCCGGTCCCCGCGCCGGAGCTCGGGATCGAGGGCCCGCTGAGCCGCGAGGCGGCGACGGCCGTGCTTGATCGCGCGGCGGAGCTGATGAGCACGGGCGACTACCGCGACGCGGCCATTCATTTCCGGCGCGTGGTGGGCTTCGGCGATCACGCCGTCACGGCGGCAGCCCTGCTGGGGCTCGGGCAGGCCCTCTACCGGCTCGACGAGGACGAGGGGGCCGTCGCGACGTGGGAGTCGGTCCTCGAGCTGCCCGACTCGCCGAGCACGTACCGCGCCTGGCGCGAGGTTGCCGCCGCACGCGTGCGGAGCGGGGATCTCAACGGCGCCATCGCGGCCTACCGCCAGGCGGACCGCCGGGCGCCCGCGGCGGACAAGCCGGAGATCGCGAACCGCCTGGGATGGCTGGCCAAGGAGACCGGCAATGCGGGCGCCTCGCGCCGGTACTTCGCCCGCAGCCGGGGCAGCGGTCCGGCCGTTCCGCTGCCCTGGCTGATCCTCGGCCTGACCGTGGCCGTCTCGTTCCTCGCCTTCTCCGCCGATGGGTCGTTTCTGTTCGACCTGCTGGCGCTCGACAAGGTCGCGGTGGCGGACGGCGAGTACTGGCGGCTCTGGACGGTGACGCTGCTGCACGGAAGCCTGCTGCACCTGTTCTTCAACATGTACGCGCTCTACCTGGCCGGACCGATCGTCGAGGTGATGTACGGGTCGCGGCTGTTCCTGCTCTTCTACCTGGTGTGCGCGGCGGCCGGGTCCGTGGCCAGCTTCGTGTTCGGGGCGGGGAACCTCGCGGTTGGCGCGTCGGGCGCGATCTTCGGCCTGATCGGCGTCCTGCTCGCGGCGTCGCGGACGCACCACCCGGTGCTCGACCGGCAGAGCCGCTCGTTCGTCGGGCAGCTCGGCACGCTGATCCTGATCAACCTGGCGTTCGGGCTGGCGGTCCCGCAGATCGACAACGCGGCCCACATCGGAGGTCTGGTGGCCGGCCTGTGGCTCGGGTTCCTGATCGTGCCCGGCCGCGTCTCGACCCTGCGCAGCCTGTGGCAGGGCGGGGCCGGGCAGGCACGAACGATGGTCCTGCCGACGCTCGGCGTGGCGGCACTGCTGGTCGTGATCGCGGCCGGCGTGGTCGTGGGCACGGAGCAGCGACGCGCGGGATCGATCGGCGCCGCCGAGGGCACGGCGCAGGGAGCATCGGGACGCAGTCAGCTGCCACCGGGGTAGCGCGCCGGCGAGGTCGGAGCCGTCAGACTCCGAACCGGATCGTCTCCGTCATCGGGCCGCTCAGCGCGCGCCTGCGCTACGATCCGACGCCCGACCGGCTCGCCGCGACGTCGCGCGCGAGCGCCCAGCCATTCCCGCAATCGGTGCGCTCGATGCTCTGGCGCCTCTTCTTCCGGGCGCTCTACCGCCTTCTCCGCCTGCTCGATCCGCTGCTGCGCCTCGCCTGGCGCGCTCGCCTGCCCATGCTGCCGCGCAGCGTGGAGGTTCGGGTTTCCGGCCGTCGGACGGGCACGCCCCGCTCGACGCTGGTCACGCTGCTGACCGTCGACGATCACCTGTACGTCGGACATCCCAACGGACCGGCCGGCTGGACGCGCAACCTCGATGCGGTTGGCAAGGCCCTGCTCGGCTTCGAGGACGACTCGGTCGAGCCGGTCCGGGCGGTGCGGCTGTTCGCGGGTCCGGAGCGGGAGTCGGTCATCCGGGCGACGTGGTCGCAGCAGCCGTTTCCGGGCAACGTGATCTATTCGCTCGCCCGGCGACACGTTCGGGACGTCGGGGTCTACTACCGGCTGGTGCCGGCAGGCGATTACGGTGGCGACTCATTTCGGGCATGAGCACGAGGGGCGGCGCACCCGGAAGCGCAGCCCGGGACGCCTGCCGCGCACGCTCACCCGGCATTCGATGCGGGTGCGTAATCACCGTCGGGCAAGGACCCGACTGTTGGCCATGCCCGCCGGCTGCCCTCGTCGATGTCGTCGCCGCATGAAGCCGGCGTAGTCGCCGTCGCGCAGCGTCGAGCGGCGACCGTCACGTCGCGTCCGGACGAGCCAGCCGGCGCGCCGGCTGAGAGGATCGACCAGGGCGAGAAACCGGCCGCTCGACGGCTTCGCCGGATCACCGAGCATCGAGAGCAACTCGACGGCTCCCGATGGCGCCCACGGGGCGAAGCCCTCGCGGAACTCGCGGACCGATGCGTCATTGGCCTCGGTTGCCAGAAGGATGACCGCGGTTCGCAGCGAACGTGCGCGCCAGCCGAGCGAGCGCGCGGCCTCCCACGCTTCGCGCTCATACCAGCCGACCTGCCGGACAAGACGGCCGAAGTCGCGGAGCTCCGTCTTGATCTCGACGAGGAGGAGGCAGCCCGTCTCTTCGTGGAACGCCACGACATCCGCCCAGCCACGGAAGCGGCCAGACCCCACCTCGACCTCGGTCTGGACGGACCATCCGTGCCGGGCCAGATGGCGACCGACATACGCGATCGTGAGCGCGTGAGCGGGATCACGTTGTAGCCGGCGCTCCTCCACCGCTGCGGGAGTCGCGTCGAGCACGATTCGAATGCCCAGCTCGTCCGTCAGCCGGTCGACCACCGCGAACTCGAGGCTCCCGGTCGTGCCGCGCTCGATCCTCGATACCCATGGCTGGCTCACCCCGACTCGGTCGGCGAGCTGTCGCTGGCTCCAGCCCAGATGCTGCCGGGTCCGCCGGACCGTCGCGCCGAACTGCCACGCGAAGCTGACGCGATCCATTCGCGTGGTGTAGCACCGCCCGCTTGTCGGGCACTTACCTGTGAGGCGCGGCCGGGTCATCCGTTAGTACGCGCCTGACTCGTTTCAGGCGCGAGCACGAAGGGCAGAGCACCCCGGAATGCAGCCCGGGACGGATGCCGTGCACGCTCGGGTCGAATTTGATGCCGCGGCGTAATCAAGGGTCACGGGGCCGCGGGGTCACGCGGCCGCAGGGTCACGTGCCCGCCAGGATGCCGCGGGCCGCCCAAGGTCACGCGGCCACGCGACCAGGCCCACCGAGCCACGACTACCGGCCGGTGCCGGCGGCCGTGCCCCGCGAATTGCGCTTGCACGGCGCCCCTCGGGGTGACAGCATCTGAGGTCCCCCGCCGGCCCATCCCACCGGCCCGGAAAGGCTCCCGCGCCACGCAATAGAAGACAGCGCAGCCGCCCGGTCGCCTCACGATCGGGTCGCCGCCGAAGGAGGTTTCGGCCGTGACCGAGCACATCTCGCTCGTGGTGAACGGAGATCGGCGACAGCTGGAGGTCGAGCCGAGACGGCTGCTCGTTCAGGTCATCCGCGAGGACCTGGACCTGACCGGGACGCACGTCGGCTGCGACACCAGCCAGTGCGGCGCGTGCACGGTGCACGTGGACGGCCGGGCGATCAAGAGCTGCACCATGCTCGCGGTTCAGGCGGACGGCTCCGAGGTCAGGACGATCGAGGGCATGCAGAACGGCGAGGATCTGCACCCGATCCAGACGGCGTTCTGGGAGAAGCACGGGCTCCAGTGCGGCTTCTGCACGCCGGGCATGATCATGGCCGCCGCGGACCTGCTCGAGCACAACGACGACCCCAGCGACGACGAGATCCGTCACGCGATCGAGGGGAACTTCTGCCGTTGCACGGGTTACCAGAACATCGTCGCTGCCATCCGGGAGGCGGCTCGGGTCAACCGGGAAGCCGGCACGGCCCCAGCAGCCACGGCCCCGGCCCTGGCCCCACCGCCCACCGCCACTCCGGCCTGAGGGAGCAGCCATGACCACCGAGACACTCCCCGACGTCCTCGGCGCTCCAATTCGGCGCCGCGAAGACCCGAAGTTCATTACCGGCGCGGGCAACTACCTGGACGACATCAAGCTTGCCAGCATGACCCACGCGGCCATCCTGCGCAGTCCCTATGCCCACGCGAATGTTCGCTCGATCGAGACCGCCGCGGCCCAGGCGATGCCCGGCGTGCTGGCCGTGCTGACCGGCGCGGACATCCCCTACAACCCGCTGCCGATGGCCTGGCCCGCCGGCGGCGCCTCGAACCTCCAGAACAACGTGAACGTGCCCCGGGTCCTCGCCACGGACAGCGTCAAGTGGACCGGCGAGGGTGTCGCCGCCGTCATCGCGGAGACGCCGGAGCAGGCGCAGGACGCCCTCGAGCTGATCGCCGTCGACTGGGAACCGCTGCCCGCGGTCGTCGACGCCGAGGCCGCCATCCAGCCCGGCGCGCCGCAGCTCCACGAGAACGCCCCGAACAACAAGGTCTTCGTCTGGCAGGTCGGCGACAAGGACGGCACGGACAGGGCGTTCGAGACCGCCGAGGTGACCGTCCGCCAGCGGCTGGTCAACCAGCGCCTGATCCCCAACCCGATGGAGACCCGCGGCGACATCGGCTGGTACAACCCGGGGACCGGCGAGTACACCGTCTGGATGTCGAGCCAGACGCCGCACATCCAGCGTCTGCTGCTGACCGCCTTCGTGACCGGGATCCCCGAGCACAAGGTGCGGGTCATCGCGCCCGATGTCGGCGGCGCCTTCGGCAGCAAGATCTTCACCTACGCGGATATGGCCCTCGTCATGTTCGCCTCCAAGCACCTCGGCGGCCGCCCGGTGAAGTGGGTCGAGAGCCGCCGCGAGAACTACCAATCGACCATCCACGGCCGCGACCACATCACCTACGTCGAGATCGCCGGCACCCGCGACGGCGAGGTCACGGGCCTGCGCGTGAAGACGCTGGCCAACCTCGGCGGACGCCTGTCGACGATCGGACCCGGCGTCCCGACGACGCTGTACGGCCGGATCCTGTTCGGCTGCTACAAGATCCCGAACATCCATTGCGAGGTCACGGGCGTCTACACGAACACGACGTTCGTCGACGCCTACAGGGGCGCCGGCCGTCCCGAGGCGACCTACGTGATCGAGCGGGCGATGGACCTCTTCGCCGCGGAGATCGGCATGGACCGCGCTGCGGTGCGGCGCAGGAACTTCATCCCGCCCGACGCCTTCCCGTACGACCAGCCGTCCGGGCTGCTGACCGCGGTCAACGGCAGCAAGCTCTATGTCGACTCGGGCAACTACGAGCCGGCGCTGGACAAGGCGCTCACGGCGGTCGACTACTCCCAGCTGGAGGCGAAGCGAGCCGAGGCACGCAGTCGCGGCAAGCTGCTGGGTCTCGGACTGTCCACCTACATCGAGGTCTGCGGGGTCGCCCCGTCGAAGTGGATCGGCGCCGTCGGCGAGGGCTGGGGCGCCGCGATGTGGGAGTCGGCCAACATCAAGATCCACCTGACCGGCAAGGTCGTGGTCACCGTCGGCACACAGCCGCAGGGGCAGGGCCACGAGACGACCTACTCGCAGGTCATCGCCCACGAGCTCGGCGTGCCCATGGACGACATCGTGATCCAGCACTCGGACACGCAGGGCACGCCGTTCGGCTACGGGTCGTACGGCAGCCGGACGTCGAACGTGGGCACCCAGGCCGCGCTCAAGGCGGCCGGCAAGCTCAAGGACAAGGCCAGGCGCTATGCCGCGCACATGCTCGAGGCGTCCGCCGAAGACATCGAGATCGATGGCGCGAACTACCGGGTGAAGGGCAGCCCGGACAAGGTCAAGACCCTCCAGGAGATCGCGTTCGCGCTGGACCTGGCGTTCGACGCGCCGGAGGGCATGGAGCCGTATCTCGACGAGACCGCCTACGCGGACACGACCAACTGCACGTTCCCGTTCGGGACGCACATCGCGATCGTCGAGATCGACGAGGAGACCGGGGAGGTGGAGCTGGTCCGCTACCTGGCGGTGGACGACGTGGGCAACAAGATCAACCCGATGATCGTCGACGGCCAGCTCCACGGCGGCATCGCCCAGGGCGTCGGTCAGGCCCTCTGGGAGGGCGCCATCTACGGCGAGGACGGTCAGCTCCTGACCGGCTCGATGCTCGACTACGCGATCCCGCGCGCCTCGTGGTTCCCGAACATCGAGCTCGACGAGACGGTCACCCCATCGCCGGTCAACGCGCTCGGCGTGAAGGGCGTGGGCGAGGCCGGCACGATCGCTTCGACGGCGGCCGTGGCGAATGCCGTGATCGACGCGCTGTCACCGCTCGGCATCCGACATCTCGACATGCCGTACACGCCGCAGACGGTCTGGCGCGCGATCCAGGCCGCGAAGGGAGGCCGGGCATGATCCCCGCCGCATTCGATTACGTCCGGGCCACCTCGCTGGCGGAGGCGCTCGATCTCCTGTCCGGCAACGGCGGGGCCAAGGTGCTGGCCGGCGGCCAGTCGATCATCCCGCTCATGAAGCTCCGCCTTGCCCGTCCGGAAAGGCTCGTCGACATCGGCCGGCTCGCCGAGCTGCGGGGCGTGCGCCGTCTCGACGACGGGCGGCTCGCCGTCGGCGCGCTGACGACCTATGCCGAGCTGCTCGACTCGCCCGTTCGCGACTACGGGCTGATGGGGGACGCCATCCCCTCCATCGGCGACGTCCAGGTCCGGAACCTGGGCACGATCGGCGGCGCGATCGCGCACGCGGATCCAGCCTCGGACCTTCCGGCCTGCCTGCTCGCGCTCGACGCGGAGGTGGTGGCCCGATCCTCGGCCGGCGAACGGGTGATCCCCGTGGCCGAGTTCCTCGAGGGCGCATTCACCACGTCCCTGCGCGCCGACGAGATCCTGACCGAGATCCGGCTCCCTGCTCCGCGCGACGATGCGGGCTCCGCGTACCGGAGCCTCGAGCAAAAGGCCTCGGGTTACGCGGTGGTCGGCGTGGCGGCCGTCGTGGTCCGCCAGGCCGCCGGCGGGCCGATCGGCTTCGCCCGCGTCGCCATCACTGGCGTCGGCGACGTCGCGTACCGGGCGACCGCGGTCGAAGACGCGATCACGGGCTCGGACGGCGGTCCCGAGGCGCTCGCTTTGGCGGCCGGTCATGCCACCGACGGCGTGACGGTCAACGGGGACATCCACGCCGATCCTGCGTACCGGAGTGAGATTGCCCGGGTCTACACGAGGCGGGCGCTGGAGGCGGCGCTGGCCCGATTGGCCTGAGCCCGACCGGGCGGAGGGGCGGCCTGGGTTGCGGGTCATTCGGCTGACGCCGGGCCGGCCCACACCCGACGGGCTCATGGGCGCGCCCGAGGTGGTTCTCGCCCGAGACCTCCGGGTCGACGGCGATCGATGGGCGAAGGGCCGCCGGCTGGCCGGGCCGGACCTCGAACGGCTTCGTCGCACGGACGTGGCCGTCCTTCCAGCCGGACCGGTCTCCCTGCTGCTCCTCGAGCCGGGCGAGGTCCACGAGGACGAGGCGGCGCGACGGCTGGCCAGGATGGTCGCCGGGTCCGGTCTCACGGAGCGCGGGCCGACCGAGAGCCGCGTGGACCTGCTGGCCGGCCACGCCGGCGTCCTGCACGTCCGTTCGGCAGTCGTCGAACGGCTGAACCGGCTCGACCCGCTCGAGGTCTTCACCGCCTGGGATGGCCAGGTCGTCGACGAGGGGACGCTCGTGGCGAGCGTCAAGGTGGCGCCACACGTTGTCGAGGCGGCCGTGCTCGAGCGAGCTGAGCGGGTCGCCGCGCGCGGCGGGCCGGTCATCCATGTCGCCCCGTTCCTCGCCCGGCGGGTCGCGGTCGTCGTCAAGGAGTCGCTCCGTGCGCCCGCCCGCGAGCGCTTCGAGGCCAGCGTCCGGGCGAAGGTCGAGGGGCTCGGCTCCGCGCTCGCGTCGATCGAGTACGTCGCGGACGACGAGGTGGCGGTGGAAGCGGCGCTCGGGCGCGCGGCGGGTTCGGCGGACCTCGTGCTGACCGCCGGCGGCGGCTCGACGGATCCCGCCGATGCCTTCTTCGTCGCCCTCGACCGCCTTGGCGGCCGGGTCGTCAGGCACGGTGTGCCCGCGCATCCGGGTTCGATGCTCTGGTTGGGACGGCTGGGACGGACCGCCATCCTCGGCCTGCCGACCTGCGGCGCCTACTCCAGGGCGACGGCCGCGGACCTCCTCCTGCCGCGACTGCTCAGCGGCGAGCCGGCCTCAGCCGCGACCGTGGCGAAGCTGGGGCACGGCGGGATCCTGACCCGCGACCAGCGGTTCCGGTTCCCCCGCTACGCCCGAGAGCTCGACGCCCGAGGGGTAGCGTCGTCGCGGCCGGCGCAGTGGCAGGCCCCGCGGCCCCGCGGCCGCTGCCGCGGCCTTGATGCCCGCCCCGGCCCGTGATGCGGCCACTGCCGCGGCCTTGATGCCCGCCCCGGCCCGTGATGCGGCCACTGCCGCGGCCTTGATGCCCGCCCCGGCCCGTGATGCGGCCGCTGCATCAAACTTCGACGTCAGCGTGCACGGTGCGCGTCCCGGGCTGCAGTGTGGGGTGCATGGGCCTCGTGCTCACCCCGATTCTGAGTCGGGAGCGAAATCGCAGGCTGCGCGACGGCAGGGGCGCATGATGGCATTATCCCGTATCATGCCATCATGATCCGCCAGCAGATCCAGTTCACCACTGAGCAGGCGCGCGCCCTCCGTCAGGCGGCCCACCGACGCGGCGTGTCGGTCTCGGCACTGGTGCGGGAGGCGGCTGCCGCGTACCTTGCGGGGCCCGGCCGTGATCGGGCGGATGGCGAGTGGGCTCGCGCGATGTCGCTCGCCGGGGCGTATCGGTCGGGAGCAGACGACGTCGCGGAGGAGCACGACCGCTATCTCGCTGACCTCTTCGCGGAGTGAGCGTCTTCGTCGACACCTCCGCGTTTTATGCCTTCCTGGCGATCGACGACAAGCATCACCTCGGGGCCGTGGAAGCCTTTGCCTCCATTGCGGGGGAGCGACGCCTCACCCACAGCTACGTGCTCGTGGAGACCGAGGCACTCGTCCGCGCGCGTCTCGGTGTCGCCGCGTCAAACCGCCTCCACCTGGACCTCTGGCCGGCTTTCGAGGTCCGATGGGTGGACGAGAGACTGCACCGGTCGGGCGTCGCCGCTTTGCTCGCCGCCGGGCGACGCGACCTGTCGCTGGTCGATTGCGTCAGCTTCGAGCTGATGCGCGTTGAGCAGCTCGACGTGGCCCTCACGTTCGACGGCGACTTCGCCGCCGCCGGGTTCCAGACAATCCCTGGCTGATGGCCGCGCCCCAGGCCTCGGACCCGGACCGCTCCCGCGGTCGTGATGCGGCTGCAGCATCAGATCCGAGGTCAGCGTGCACGGTGCGCGTCCCGGACTGCCGTCTGGGGTGCATGGCCCCTCGTGCTCACCCCGATTCTGAGTCGGCAGCGTAATCAGGGCCCAGGGCTCGTGGCCCAGGGCTCGTGGCCCCGGCACTCGCCCCGCCACTCGCCCCTCGTCCCCGTCCCCACCTCCGTCCCCCGTGTAGCATCGGCCCACGATGACCGACCGCGACAGCCGCCCCCCCGGCACCCGATCGATCGACGCGATCCAGGCCGACTTCCGCGCGCGGGACTACATCACGGACCGCTCTCTCGCGACCGCCGTCTTCCTGGCGCTCGAGCTCGGGCGGCCCCTCCTGCTCGAGGGCGAAGCCGGCGTCGGGAAGACGGAGCTCGCCAAGGTCCTGAGCGCCTCCCTGGCGGCGCCGCTCATCCGGCTCCAGTGCTACGAGGGGCTCGACGTCAACGCCGCCGTCTACGAGTGGAACTACCCGCGCCAGATGCTCGAGATCCGCCTCCTCGAGGCGCGCGGCGAGGCGACACATGCCACGGCCCACGACATCTTCGGCGAGGCGTTCCTGATCCGGCGGCCGCTCCTCCAGGCCCTGGTGAGCCGGGACGGTACGGCGCCGGTCCTGCTGATCGACGAGATCGACCGGGCGGACGAGGAGTTCGAGGCCTACCTCCTCGAGATCCTGTCCGACTTCCAGGTCACGGTGCCGGAGATCGGGACGATCAAGGCGGACCGTCCGCCCCGCGTGATCCTGACCTCGAACCGGACGCGCGAGGTGCACGACGCGCTCAAGCGCCGCTGTCTCTATCACTGGATCGACTACCCGACCCCGGAGAAGGAGTACGAGATCGTCCTCGCCCGCGTCCCTCAGGCGCCCGAGCGGCTCGCGCGCGAGGTGGTGAGCTTCGTCCATCGGCTTCGCGACGCGGATCTGACCAAGGTTCCCGGCATTGCCGAGACGCTCGACTGGGCATCCGCGCTGCTGGCCATGGGCGCCGTCCAGCTCGCTCCGGAGCTGGTCGACGAGACGCTCGGGGTGGTCCTCAAGTACGAGGAGGACATTCGCCAGGTGCGCGGCGAGACCGCCGGCCGCTACCTCGCCGAGACGGCGGCTGGTGGCTGAGACACTCGCCGACCCCGAGGTCACCGCCCGCATCGACCTCCACTGCCACACGAACGGCAGCTTCGACTCGATTGCTGATCCGCTGGCGGTCGTTCGTCGCGCCGCCGAGCGCGGGCTGACCCACCTGGCAATCACGGACCACGACACGATCGAGATAGCCCTTCGAGCGCGAGACGTCGCGCCGCCGGGACTGACCGTGATCGTCGGGTCAGAGGTAAGCACGCGGGACGGCGACCTGATTTTCGTCTTCCTCCAGCGGGCGCTCCCGCGCGGGCTGTCCGCGATCGAGGCGATCGAGGCGGGACGCGAGCAGGGGGCTCTCGTCGGGATTCCGCATCCATTCGACCGAACACGACGATCCCTGCTGGCCCACGGACTTCTTCCCGACGTCGTGACCCAGGTCGACTGGATCGAGGTATGGAACGCGCGGGTCGCCGACACCAGGGCCAATGAGCAGGCGACGGCGCTGGCGGAGCGCATTGGCCGGCCGGGCGTGGCGGTCTCCGACTCCCACGCGATCGTCGAGATCGGAACCGCCTGGACGGCGGGGTCCGGTGATCCCGGCACGGCTGCGGGTTTACGGGTTTGCCTCGGGTCCAACCTTCGATTGCACCGCGGGCCCGTCCGTGATGGCGGGATCCGCCGCGGCCTGGGGCGGTGGATGCAGGCTCGCAGCCCAGATTGAAGGGCAGACAGCCTCTCGGCCGGCCGCCACGATCTCTCAGCCGGAACGGTCCCCTCGCGCTCGACGCCCGAGGACCCACCACCCGGCCACGCCCAACCCGGCGCCGATCCAGTCCACGATCACGTCTACCGGCGACGCCGTTCGTCCGATGACGAACCCTTGGTGGACCTCATCGGTGATCGCGTAGAGCCCGGCGGCCAGGAGGGCCCCGATGACCACCTCCCGCCTGCCCATGTGCGGTGAGCTGCCATAGGCCACGAAGACGGCGAGCATTGCGAAGACGGTGAGGTGCGCTGCCTTTCGGAGCACGAGATCGAGGAGAGGGTCCCGGGCGACCCGAAGGTCCGGCTGTGCGGAGAGCGCGAAGATCGCGACGGCCTGTCCGATGGCGGGCAGCCAGCGAACGAGATTCCAAGGCACGCGATCCGAGTCTCCGGGTACACGTCGGTGAGCGGGCAAGCGGCCCGGGAGCGGGACCCCTATGGTGACACCTGCGCCCGGGCCGGCGATCGGTGGTCGCCAGCGAAAACAATCATCGGCGACAGGCGCTGGAGGCAGATGCCCGACTCCGAAACCGCTGGACACGCTCCTGTGGCCTGCCCGTACCTCGGGTTGGTCGGGGACGCCAGGACCCACTTCTCGTTCATCAGCACCGGTCATCGCTGCCATTCGCCCGCCGATGAGCCCCACGTCGACGCCACGACGCAGCGCACCTGGTGCCTCACGGCACGGCACGTCGAGTGTCCCCGGTACCGGCCGATCCCGGCCTCTGCGGTATCGGAGCTGGCGGCGCAGATTCGCGTCCGACCCGGAGGCGCAGTCGCCCGGTCGCCCGCGGTCGAGCCGACCGGGCGTCGACGGCTGGCAATGCTGGCGGTGCTCATTGCCGCGACGGCCGCGGTCGCCTTCGTGCTCGGACCGGGGCTTGCGGGAACCGCGGTCCCGGACCCCACCGGCCGGCAGGTGGCGAGGTCGCTCCCCACGGCCTCATCGGCCCCCGCGACGCGATCCGCGAGCCCGGCGCCCACCTCCGCCCCGACGGCGACGCCGACCAAGGCGCCAACGGCGAGCCCGACCTCCCCGCCGACGGTGGCTCCGACCCCGCCGCGGCGGTTTCCGTCGCCAACTCCCCCGTCGCCGGCTCCGACCCCCCCGCGGCGGTCTCCGTCGCCAGCTCCCACGTCGCCCTTCTACACCGTGAGAGCCGGTGACACCCTCTTCGAAATTGCCCAGTCGTACGGCGTGACCGTCGAGGCGATGCAGGAGGCGAATGGCATCGAGGATCCCGATGTCATTCGAACAGGAGCGCGACTGGTCATCCCACGGCCCTGACGTGTGAGCGCCGCTCACGGGATGCATTCATTGCAATTATGCGAAGGAGGAAGCGGGGGGTTCCATTATTCGCGTCGATGTGTCAGGCTTGGGACGAACAAGTGTTCCGTCCATCCGCCTGCACGGATGTCGGAACGCCGGGGCGACGGGGACGTCCTTCTACGGGTATACCCGGACTTTAAGGGAGTGGAACATTGCCCAAGCAACTTCGGCCGCTCAGCGCCTTTCTTGGCGGGTCGCTCCTGGCCCTGATCGCTGTCGCCTCCGTGGCCGCCTATGCCGGTCAGGTCGCGGGCGTAGTCCAGCTGAACGGTCCCACGGGGACCGTCGACTGCGACGAGAACCTGAACGTGACGGCGACCATCCTCGAGACCGGCACCGGTGATCCCATCGAGGGACAGCCGGTCACGTTCTCGTTCGTCAGCGGCAACGTCGCCGGCGACGTGATCGTCGATCCGTCAGTGACCACGGACGTGAACGGCGAGGCGACGACGCAGCTCGATCTCGCGCTGGTTGGTGCGCGCGTCGTGACGATCCAGGCCATGGCGGACGATGTCGCCGGCACGCTCACGATCACCTGCTCGGCCGCTGGGCTGCCGCGCACGGCGACCCTTCCGGAGACGTCGATGGTCGGCATGGTCGCCGCAGCGATCGCGGTCCTCCTCGGTTCCGGCTTGATCCTTCGCCGGTTCGCGACCGAGCGTCGCTGAGCTCGCGAGGGCCGCTTCTCCCGCAGCTCGCGGACCCGGCCGCTCGTCCTCGCGCAAGACACATCACATGCCCGGCCACCGGCCGGGCATGTACCGTTGTCCGGGGTCCTCAGCTGAATGACCGAGCAGCGCCGCCGCCGCCGTCGAAGCCGTCCCTCGCTGGCCAGCCGCGTGCGCGCGGCCTTCGCCCCGGAACGCGGGCGGGCGCGCTGGGGCGTGCTCCTGATCGCGCTCACCGTGGCCCTCGCGGCCGTGACGGTCGTCCTGACCTCCGGCGGCGCCCCACGAACCTCGGCGGAGCCACCGCCGTCGGCGCAGACGACGCATCCCGCCGTCTCGACGCCGGCCGTCACGCCGCGGCCCACGCTTCCCTCCGTTTCCGCCTCGCCGTCCGCGACCCCCACGCCTCGGCCGAGCGGGATCGCGGCGAACCGGATCCGGATCGAGCGTCTCGACATCGACCTCCGGATCGTCGAGGGCGACGGCATCGACGCGCCGATCGACCTGGCCGCGCACTACCCGGGGACTGGCTGGCCGGACGGGGGATCGAACATCTACCTCTACGGCCACGCGCAGGAAGGCATGTTCCTGTCGTTGTGGAAGGCGAAGGTCGGTGACGAGATCGTGCTCGAGCTCGTGGACGAGACGGAGCGGCGCTACCTGGTGACGAGGGTCCTGCCGCAGGTTCCCTGGAATGCGCTCGAGTACCTCCATCCCACGCCCACCGAGCAGCTGACGCTGCAGACATCGACCTCCTATACGCCCACGGCGCCCCGGTTCATCGTGATCGCGAAGCCCGCTCCGTGACGGATCCTTCCGTCCGCACGTTCCCCGAGCCGGAGAGCGAGGGCACGAGGCGCCGTCGCCGGCGGCGTCGAACCGAGCGTCGCCGCCGAATCGTCCTCGCGGCGATCGGGCTCGGCCTGTTGCTCGTCCTGCTGGCTGCGGGGCTGGCGGCCGCTCGCTACCTGCCGGCGCTGGACGACGCGAGGTCCCTGCGCGGCGATCTCGACCGGCTCATCGCGCGCGCGAGAGACTCGGGCCTCGACCTCGACCGGCCGGCACTGGACGCGATGCGGGCGGACATGGCGACGGCGCAAGCACGGTTCGGGCGGATGGCTGCGCTGCTCGAGAGCGATCCGCTTGCCGCGGTGGGGCGAATGCTTCCGCTGACACAGGCGCCCCTTGCCGGCGCCGATGCGGTCTCCGCGGCCGGATCAGATCTGCTCGCCGCCGCGAACGACCTCCTCGGGGTGGGAGATCACTATGTGACGATCCGCGAGCGCCAGGCCGGCGACTCCACCGACTCAGCCCTGGCGGACCTCGTCGAGCTGATGGCGACCGGCCGAGACGAGATGGCCCGGGCCGTGTCTGCGCTCGATCGCGCCGACGCCGCGCTCGCAGCCGCCCCGACCGACCTGCCGGGCCCGCTCGCTGAGGTTCGGGACCTGATGCAGGCACGGATCGGCGAGTACGGGCCGGTCCTGAGGGCGTACGCGAAGCTGGACGACGGGCTGCCGGCGATCCTCGGCTGGGATGGTCCTCGCCGGTATCTCGTCCTGACCCAGAACCCCGCGGAGCTGCGCCCCACCGGGGGGTTCATCGGCAGCTTCGGCGTCGTGGCCTTCGCTCGCGGCCGGATCACGGAGCGCAACTTCCAGGACGTCTTCCTGCTCGACCTGCCGTGGGACTACCCGTTCGTCGAGCCACCGCCGGCGCTCCGCAACTACCTTCTCGGCCCTGACCAGCCCTGGCAGCTCGCTGACGCCAACTGGTCGCCCGACTTCCCGGCGAGTGCCCAGCAGGCCGTCACGCTCTACACGAACGAGGGCGGCAAGGGGCCAATCGATGGCGTGCTCGCGATCACCACCCACACGATCGACGAGCTGCTCGAGGTGACGGGTCCGATCACGGTGCCGGACTACGACGTGACGATCGCGCCAGGCGAGACGACCCTGACCACCCTGCAGAACACGCGCGGCGGCCGGGACCCTGAGGAGAACCGCAAGGCGTTCCTCGCCGCGTTCGCTGATCAGCTCTTCGCGAATCTCCTTTCGCTGCCGCCGGACCGCTGGACCGCGCTCGCCGGGCGGGGCGAAGCGTTTCGGGCGCAGCGGCTCCTCCAGGCGTGGTTCGCGGATCCCGCGTCGCAGGCCGTGGCCGCGGAGTCCGGCTTCGACGGCACGGTCCGGGACGACCGAGGCGACTTCATCTATCCCGTCGACTCGAACGTCGCGCCGGTCTCGAAGCTCAACGCGGTGACTGATCGGGACCTCGAGCTGACCATTCAGCTCGACGAGTTCGGGAACGCGCGCAACGACCTGGCGGTCACCTGGACCAACCGGATCGAGACGGAAGAGGCGCGACCGTACCGGGAGCTCCCGTTCTCGGAGGACCTGCGCGTCCTCGGCATGTACTTCCGGCTGCTCGTCCCGGAGCGCAGCCGGGTGGAGGCCGCCTCCGGCGGCAGCACGTCGCCGATCACGGCCCCCGCCGAGATCGGCGAGGAGGCCGGCAGAACGCTGGTCGCGAACTACCTGCGGATCCCGCCCGGCAGCACCACTCTCCGGTACGCCTGGGTGAGCCCGTATCCCGTCGAGCTGGCGGAGGACGGCACTGCCACCTATCGCCTGACCGTGCAGAAGCAGCCCGGGCTCCTGCCGGGACGCCTGACGCTGCGGATCGGGCTGCCGCCGGGCGCCACGCTCATCGAAGCGAGCTCGGGGCTCACCGTCGAGGGCCGGGCGGTCACGCTCCAGGCGACGTTCGACCGCGACTTCGAGGTCGGGGTCCGCTACCGAAGCGCCGGTGTGGCTCCCTAGGTGGGGAATGGAAACCGTCGCTATACTCCGCCCGTTCCGGCGCTTGCCGGTCGCCGGTCGACCGCGACCCTGGAGGAGCTGCGTTAGATGGACGCCCGCCGCGCCCTGACCGTGCTCCGGCGCTGGTCATGGCTGCTCGCAGCCTGCGTGCTTCTCGCCGGCGGCGCAGCGTTCCTCGTGAGCAACTCTCTGCCGCGGATGTACGAGGGGAAGGTCACGCTCATCGTGGGCCAGTCCCTCGAATCCGTGAACCCGGACTACAACCAGCTGCTGGCCAGCCAGCGCCTGTCGCAGACCTACGCCGATCTCGTCACGACCACGCCGCTCCTGTCGCGGGTCATCGACCGGGAGGCACTGACGGCCAGACCGGACGAGCTGCGCAAGCTGGTCGTCGCGGATGCCCCCCGCGACAGCACGCTGATCACGATCACGGTGACGGACCGAGCTCCGGAGCGTGCAGCGTCGATCGCGAACACGATGGCGGAGGAACTGATCGCGTCGTCGCCGGCCATCACCGGGCAGGACTCGGAGGTTCAGCTGTTCGTCGACCGCGACCTCGAGGCGACGCAGCGGCAGATCGAGTCGACCCAGGCGGAGGTCGACCGGCTGGTGGGCCTCCAGGAGCGCTCGAACGAACAGGAGGACCGTCTCCAGGCACTGCAGGGCCGGCTGGCCAGCCTCCGCGGGACCTACGCCACCCTCGTCCAGTTCAGCTCGAGGAGCGGGAGCAACCTCCTGACCGTGGTCGATCCTGCCTCGCCGCCGGAGGCGCCATCGAGCCCGCGCGTGCTCCTCAACACGCTTCTCGCGGCCATGGTCGGCCTGCTGCTCGCGGTCGGCGTGGCGTTCCTCGTCGAGCACCTCGACGATACGCTCAAGAACGCGGACGACGTCGAGGCGGTCGCAGGCCTGCCCACCCTCGGCGCGATCATGCAGATGAAGGGGGATGACAGGCGATCCCCGATCTACCGGCTCGCGGCGATCCTCTATCCGCGGTCACCGGTGGCGGAGTCGTATCGCACGCTTCGGACGAATCTCGAGTTCGCCGGCCTGGATTCGCCCGTACGGACGCTCCTCGTGACCTCATCCGTGCCCGGCGAGGGCAAGACCACGACCGCCGCCAACCTCGCGGCCGTGTTCGCCCAGGCCGGCCATCGCACGCTCCTCGTCGACGGGGACCTGCGAAAGCCCGGCATCCACCGGATCTTCGACCTTCCAAATGCCCAAGGGCTCACGGACCTGCTCCGGTCCGAGGACCTGCCGGTCCACCACGTGGCGCAGGCTGTCGAACAGCCGGATCTGTTCGTTCTGACCACTGGCGCCCTGCCGCCCAACCCCGCGGAGCTGCTGCGGTCGTCCCGCATGCGCGGTGTCCTCGAGCGCCTCAGGGCATCTGCGGAGCTCGTCGTCATCGACAGTCCGCCGCTCCAGGCCGTGACGGACGCCGCCATCCTCGCGTCGCTCGTGGACGGCACCATCTTCGTGGTCGATGCCGGACGGACGAGACGTGGCGCGGTGCGGAACGGACGCGAGGCGCTGGCGAAGGTTGGCGCCCGGGTGCTGGGCGTGGTCCTCAACCGCCTGTCCGAGTCGATGTCCGGCGACTACTACTACTACGACTACAGCGGCGGGTACGGCGCGGGCGGCGCGGCGCCGAAGGGCGATCATCCGGCGGCCGCTGCGGCAGTCCCTGGACGTGTGACGGACTGACCGAGATGACGATCGAGGTGGACGGTCGTCGCGTCCTCGTCCATGACTACTCGGGCCATCCGTTCCAGGTCCAACTGTCGCGCGCTCTGGCCGGCCGCGGTGATCGCGTCCTGCACCTGCACTCCTCCAGGTTTCAGACGCCGAAAGGACCCTTGGCCCGGCGTCCAGCCGATCCAGCGACACTCGCGATCGACAACGTCGACATTGGGGAGCCGTTCGAGAAATACCGGTACGTCCGCCGCGTGTTTCAGGAGCGACGGTACGGCCGTCTCCTCGCCGATCGGATCGCATCGTTTGGCGCCGACGTCGTGCTGTCGGCGAACAGTCCGCTTGACGCTCAGGCAGCCGCATTGCACCGCGCCCGCCACGACGGCTCAGCGTTCGTGTTCTGGCTTCAGGACGTCAACTCGCTGGCCATCGCTCGGATGCTTGCTGGACGCGCCGGAGTCCTCGGCAGAGTCGCGGCGATGCGCTTCTCGCAGCTCGAGCGGCGCCTCCTACAGCGCTCGGACGGCGTGGTCGCGATCACAGACGACTTCACTCCAATACTCGCCGAATGGGGCGTCGACCCGACCAAAGTAACGGTGATCGAAAACTGGGCTCCTATTGATGACATCACGCCGATGCCAAAGATGAACGCGTGGTCCAAGGGGCACGGCATAGCCGATGTCCCCGTGATCCTCTACTCGGGGACGCTCGGCCTCAAGCACGATCCGTCGCTCATCCTCCGCCTCGCCCGCGAGCTGCCCGAAGCGCGAGTCGTGATCGTATCCGAGGGACTCGGCGCCGACTGGCTACGCGAGCATGGCAGTGGCGTCCATAACCTTTACCTGCTCCCGTTTCAGCCGTTTCATCAGCTCTCCGAAGTTCTGGCGAGCGCCGACGTGCTTCTCGCGTTACTGGAGCCCGACGCGGGAGTCTTCTCCGTGCCTTCCAAGGTGCTTTCCTCATTTGCGGCCGGCCGGCCGATCCTCGGCTCCATCCCCGGCCGCAACCTCGCAGCACGGACGATCGTGCGGGAGGGAGCCGGCGTCGTCGTCGAACCGAGGCAGCCTGAGGCTCTGGTGACGTCGGCGCGGGCTCTCCTCGCCGACGCGCCGGCTCGCGACCGTCACGGCAAGGCAGCGCGCGCGTATGCTGAGAAGGCGTTCGACATCAACTTGATTGCGGAAAAGTTCAACGACGTCATCGAGCGTGCCGTCGCCGCTGGTACCGAGCGGGCGCAACGGTCCGGTCGCGACGTATCCCCCAGCAGACGAGAGCCGTAGATCACAGAGGCACACCAATGAGCGAACAACTGAACCGATCGACGCCAGTGCTGGTCGCGGGAGGTGGTGGGTTCATCGGCGGATGGCTTGCGCGAGATCTGGTCGCAAAGGGCTTCACCGTGCGATGCGCGGACGTCAAGCCGCTCGAGGACTGGTTCCAGGTCCACGAAGCCGTGGACAACCGCGTACTCGACCTCAGGGACATCGCAGCCTGCCGAGAGGCCGTTCGCGACGTCGGTTACGTTTTCAACCTCGCCGCAGACATGGGCGGGATGGGCTTCATCGAGCTCCACAAGGCCGAGTGCATGTTGTCCGTGCTCATCAACACGCACCTCTTGGTGGCCGCGCGGGAGGCCGGTGTGCGCCGGTACTTCTATGCCTCGTCTGCGTGCGTCTACGCCGCTGACAAGCAGGTCGACGCCGACGTGGCCGCCCTTCGCGAGGAGGATGCCTATCCGGCAATGCCCGAGGACGGATACGGTTGGGAGAAGCTTTTTTCCGAGCGGATGTGCCGTCACTTCCGCGAGGACTTCGGTCTCGAGACGCGGGTCGCGCGTTTCCACAACGTCTACGGACCCCACGGCACGTGGAGCGGCGGGCGGGAGAAGGCGCCCGCCGCCGTGTGCCGCAAGGTGATCGAGGCGGTCAGCTCGGGATCCGGGGAGATCGAGATCTGGGGCGATGGACTCCAGACACGGTCGTTCATGTACATCGACGACTGCGTCGAGGGCATCAACAGGATCATGGAGAGTGACATCCGCGATCCGATCAACCTCGGCTCCAGCGAGCTCGTCTCGATCAACCGTCTGGTCGACATCGTCGAGGAGATTGCGGGCACGAGCCTCGAGCGCCGCTACAACGTCGACGCACCGAAGGGCGTTCGTGGCCGCAATTCGGACAACACGATGATCCGCGCGTTGCTGGATTGGGAGCCGAACACGCCGCTTCGGGCCGGGTTGGAGCAGACCTACGCGTGGATCCGGGAGGAGATGGCGCGCCTCGCGCCAGTCCGGTCGCCATGACCGACGTTCATGTGCCGGGCGACTTCCGCACCGAAAGGCACGGGCAAATGTCCCGGCCGCACGGCCACCTCGACGGGCGACGAGGACCACCTCCCATCCGAAACGTCGCGCGGCGTGACTCTCCGGTCCCAGCGGGACGACCGCACCATCGCCAGTGGCGCGATCGACCCAGCTCGAGAGCCATCGTATGTCGCCTATGCCTGTCTCGGTTCGGACTCGGGGTGCACCATTTTCGAGCGGCCGGGATTTACGCAGGTACCGCGGGCGCATCAGCTCTGAGCCATCTGATGGTCGGCGATGACCGGGCAGAGGCAGTGGTCCGGAATCCGGCGGACGTCGTTTCGTGAGCGCTACGGACGGCCACCCGAGATATTGCGATGACTGGCTCGTCCCGTTTCGAGCCGCGATCCAGTCGGAGCTTCGCCCAGGCTCCATCGTGATGGACGTGGGTGGTGGACGAAAACCTGTGATTCCCCGGCCGGACCTCCCGGCGGGCGCGAGATACATCGGCATCGACGTGTCGGGGGAGGAGCTGGCCGCGGCCGAACTCGGATCCTATGACGAGGTCGTCGTCTCGGACGTTACGGACCGACTTCCGGATCTCGAGGGTTGTGCCGATCTGGTCGTGTCATGGCAGGTTCTCGAACACGTTGCGTCGCTCGACGCGGCGATCTCCAACATCCACGCCTATTTGCGCCCGGGGGGATTGCTCGTCGCGCAATTGAGTGGCGGGAGATCGGCCTTTGCATTGATCAATCGGGCGATCCCGCACGCTTTGGCGAAAGCGGCCATGAAGCGGCTGCTGGGCCGTAACCCCGCGACTGTGTTCCCCGCCCCGTATGACCGCTGTACGTACTCGGGGCTTTCTGAAACACTCGCGCGCTGGTCCGATGTCCGTATCGTCCCGCGATATCGCGGCGCAGTGTACTTCGACTTTCTGGAACCTCTTCAGGCGGCGTACCTTCGGTTCGAAGATCTGCTCGTCCGCGGTCATCACAGGGATCTCGCGACGCACTACCTGGTGATAGCTAGGCGATGACCACATTGTGGTTCGCCGCCGCATGATGCGCAATGGCGTCGACCGCTCATTGGCGCGGCACCTCATGCGCGCGACCGTGGCACTGCGCGCCCTCCTTTGACCAACCGACCTCGCCCAGAAGTCCGTAAGGCGGGACGCGTACTGCCGTTCGCTCGCTCGAACAGGCTACTTCACTCGGTCGCCGTCGGCTTCCTGACGCAGGCAGTCCTCATCTTCACCGGCATCTTTGTCGCGCGAGCGCTCGGCGTTGAAAGGCGGGGCGAACTGGCGGCGGCCATGCTCCTGCCTCTTGTGGTCGCCCAAATCGGGGTGATCGGGGTCCCGGCGGCGCTTACGTTTGAACTTTCACGTCACAGCGATAAGCGCCGTCGCATCATCGCGTCGGGGACTAGGGTCCTGTCGGCGCAAGCGGTCCTGCTCACAGTCGTGGGGACGGTCACCCTGATCACGGTGGGCTCGGCGCTCGAACTCGCCGGTGAGCTGATGGCGATCGCCGCTTTCGGCGTCGTTTCGTCCGTTACACAACAGTACGGCCTCGCCCTCCTCCAAGGGCGCCAGTCGTTCCGGCAATTCAACGTAGCGCGCCTCGGTCAGCCCACTGTCTATGCCATAGGGATCGTGATGCTCATGGTGAGTGGCAGCGCCACTGTGGCGTCCGTTCTGGCGGTATGGATCTTCGGGTCGTTGGCCGTGGGGGTGACGACCCTGTGGTACGCGCTTCGTCATACCGAGGAAAACCGGTCAGGTTCCTCCGTGAGCACGCGAGAACTGCTGCACCTGGGCTTGCGGTCAATGGTCGGGACCGTCGCACCTTTGGAGGCGTTCCGGATCGACCAGTTCGCCGTCGCACTGCTGTTGCCCGCCGAGGAACTCGGTCTTTACGTCGTTGCCCTGTCGCTTACGAACTTGGCGCGGTTTGTCGGGCAGAGCATCGGGATGATCGGTTATCCCGCCGTTGCGGGTCAGCCGACTCGCAAGGCGGCTCTCGACGCCCAGCGCCAATACGTAGGTATCACCGTCCTCGCTGCCGGATCGGTATCCCTCTTGGTAGGCCTGGCCGCTGCCTGGCTCGTTCCCGCGGCCTTCGGGCGTGAGTACAGCGGCGCCATCCCAGTCACGTACTGGCTCGTGCTTGCGTCGTTCGCGACCGCTGTCCGTCGCGTCATTGGAGACACTTCGAGAGGTCGGGGCAACCCACTGCTCGGCTCGGCCGGCGAGATCCTGGCGCTGGTTCTCGTCCTTGGCGGTGTCCTCGCAATGGCCGGTTATGGCGCAGTCGGGATCGCTGCAAGCGTCACCGTCGCTTCCGTGGTCAGCACGTCTGTGATCGCATGCCTCGCTCTGTCGGGTGCGTCCGTGACGGCGAAATTCAGTCGGACGACGAGAAGGCTCCGTTGGTCCGCTCAGCCCCCGGCGGAGCGCACGGCAGAGTGAAGATCCTTACCTACGGTCCGCACGGTGGTTTCAACCTCGGCGACGAATTGATTCTCGGCTGTATCGCCGAGACGCTCTCCGCTCACGGACATGACGTTACGCTCATGGGCCACAACACTGCGGCTCTATCGTCCGTCCACGATTACCCGGCGATCGAGGCGCCCGATTTGCGCCGATACCAACCTCATGACCTTCGGCGCGTACGGGAATTTGATGCGGTAGTAGTGGCGGGCGGCGAGCAGATCCAGGAAGGCCGGTTTGGAAACCCGCTTCGTGGCCTCCTCACCTCCGTCTTCGTCGTCGTAGAGGCTGCCCGACGATCTGGCAAACCGGTTTTCCTCTGGGCTGTTGGAGCACAGCCTCTTCGGTCGCCCATTTCAAGGTTGACGCTCCGCCGCATTAGCCGCGCTGCAACTCTGGTGGTTCGCGACAGGTATTCGGCTGAACAGCTGGTGACGGCCCTACAACCACGGCAACGCACGGTCCACGTCACGGCTGACCCGGTCTTCTCGTTGAAGCGGGCAACGGACGAGCACATTGATGAGGGTTCGCAACTATTGGGCACGGCCGGATCGAGGCCATACATGCTCGTCGTGCCGGCGCACGATCGGCGAGTCTCTCTAACATACCTGGAGCCCTTCATCGAAGGGTGCCAGCTGGCCGCGACGGAACTCTCGGTATCTCCCCGGCTGTTGTTCACCGACCTCCAGCCGCAGTACGATGCAACGCTGCTTGGGCGTCGGGAACTGCAACCCTATGGCGGTCAACTAGTACCGCTCGAATATCGTGATTTGCGGAAGCTCGTTGGCCTCATCGCGGGCGCGAGCGTGGTGGTCTCCGCTCGCCTTCACCCACTCATTGTCGCCGCGACGCAGTCCGTACCTCACGTTGCCGTCGCGCGATCCGGCAAGATGACCGCCTTCGTGACCGAATTCAACGGGCAGGCGATCGAGACGGCTGAACTCGACGCGGCCGATCTCCGGCGGAGAATCGTCCGTGAGGCGACTCGTGAACGTGTCTGGTCAGACTCGTTCCGGCTTCGACTCACCGATCTCCAGGCACGAGCCGCCAAGACGTACGAACTCTTCGCGTCGCACGTCGCAGGTCACCAGTGACGATCGACGTGCCGCACCGAGCGGGTCTGGTTGCCGTAAGCCTGGCGTCGTGCGCCGGTGTGATGGTCGCTCTTGGCGCGGTGCTGCAACGCTCAGCTGGCGAGTCGCTCATTCCCGTGTTGGCCGCCACGTCATCGGCGTCGATCGTCGTTCTGGCGGCTTGGAGCCTCCGTCATGTCGTCGGCGCAGGTTTGACGCAGCCTGTCTTGGTCGTCGCCGGGTTCCTCGGGCTTGTATACGTCGCCAGACCGGTATTCATCTATCTAACGGACACGTTCGGGTCGCCAATGGTGGGATTCGACGCGCTAAATAACCACGTGGAACAGGTGGTCGCGGCGTTCGCCATTCTCAATACCGCGATCCTCGCTTACATGGTCGCATTCATTGTCGGCCCGAGATCAACGCGGCTCTACGCAATGATCCACGGACGTCATCTGCGACCGCACCATCGACTCGTACTCATCGCCGCGTTCGCAACGTCGGCTTTGGCCGCGGTATATGCCCTCCGGCAGATTGTGGCGTTTCCTGGCGGCTGGCAAGCAGCCCTCACCGTCCGTGCTGATCTTTATGCAGGTCAGACGATCATCGTGTGGGCGTTGGAGGCCTACCGTTTCGTGTTCTTGGCGTGGCTCGCTGTGACCCTGAAATCGGGGCCCGTCCGCCCCGGTCTCATCTTGGTGGTGCTGACGTTGTGGCTGCCAACCATGTTCTTTGATGCGCTGGGGGGGAGCCGCGCCGAGCTCATCCTGAGGAACCTGATCCCGACAGTCTCAGCGGTTGCAGTCGCCGTGGGTTCCCGCGCGCGTGGGCGTGTGGTTGTACTTGCACTACTGCCCCTCGCCGTACTGCTCTTTGTCGGCTATCGAGGCATTGTTCGCGATCCGGTCGCTCCCTCATCCGTCGAAGGCGACGCACGTGGATTTGCGTACTATCTCCTTGCGGGCGACGAGGCAGCGGCCTTCGATTACTTCGTGCTGGTACGCGAGGCGGTACCGTCCTCAATTCGAGGCCGTGGGCTCCACGGAGCGGTTGCAGTCGGCACGGCGCTCGTTCCATCGGCGCTGTTTCCGGGCAAGTTGCCTCGCGCTTCCGAAGAACTCACCAGCAAACTCACCCCGGGCCTCTACTCGCGCGGTGGAAACATCGCCTTCTCCGGGGCGAGTGACCTCTATTACAGTTTTGGCGATGCGGCCGTGGTTGTCGGCTTCGCTGGTCTCGGCGTCTTGAGTGCAGTGCTGCTCAAAGGAGCCTACGCGTCGTCGACGCCGTCCGAGGCGCGGCGCAGTGCACCTTGGAGATGCATACTCGGCTTCACGGTTGCAGCCGCCCTCGTGTCGGTCTTTCGTGCGGACTTCCATGAGTTTGCGTTGTTGCCGCTGCGTGTCGCAGGTCTGATAGCGGCACTGATGCTCGTGTCGACAGAAGCTGGGCAGCCGCGTCGAGGCGCCCCGACGGTGGCACGTTGAGGGAGGACGTGCCCCCCTGGTCTGGTTCCGGATGACCCATGCTCGGACCTTATCCGTCGCGCGCGGGCTGCGAGTACCTGCGCGACGTCGTTGTCACGACTGGACCGAGAGGATCGGACGATCAGTTCTGTCGGGCGATCCGGCAACCACACGCGTGCTTATTACGGGTGGGTCCGGGTTCATCGGTACCAATCTCGTCGAGTACTACCTGCGCAATGGCTCCGTGACGGTGACCTCGCTCGACCTTGAGCCACCGCGCAACACCGACCATGAAGGCCAATGGATTCAGCACGACCTGCGTGATGCGGTTGCCACTGAGCGGGTCGTGACTGACTTCAATCCAACACACGTATTCCATCTAGCAGCACGGACGGATCTGCGCGGCTCGACGATAGCCGACTACTCGTCGAATACGGACGGAACGCGTTCTCTGCTGCGTGCTCTCAGGCAGCTGAAAACAGCGCCCAATGTGGTAGTTGCGTCAACACGCCTCGTGTGCCATCCCGGCTACACGCCAGTGAGCGACACAGACTTTCGACCGACCACGGCTTATGGCGCGAGCAAGGCCGAGATGGAGCAGATCTTTCGGGCGGAAGCGACACACGATTGGATCATTGTGCGCCCGACTTCAGTCTGGGGGCCCTGGTTTCGCGAGCCGTATCGCGACTTCTTCGACCTGGTCCAGGCAGGGCGATACTTGCATCCGGCCGGTCATACCGTGCTGAAGTCAATGGGCTTCGTCGGCAACGCTGTGTTCCAGCTCGACCGGCTTATCGGACACGGCTTTCCGGTACTCAACCGCCGGGTCCTGTATCTTGCGGACTATGAGGCAACCAATATCGAGGAATGGGCTCGACACATCGCGGCGATCACGGGCAGCCAACCTCCTAAACGTGTCCCCGTCCCACTCCTAAGGTTGGCCGCCGTCGTCGGCGATGCGAGTCGAGCGCTCGGCGTAAGGAACCCGCCCCTGACGACGTTCCGGCTCCGCAACATCCTCACGAGCCAAGTGTTTGACACCGGCCCGCTGCAAGACGTCGTCGGTCCGCTGCCGTTCACACGGGACGAGGGCGACGAGATCACGGTCGATTGGCTCAGCGACACGACACGGGGAGTCGGGAAAGCTCCGTGACGGCGTCCGTCGTGCGGACCATCACCAAACACTTTGCGCCCGGTTGGGGTGGTGCCCCGGAGAGCGTTCGGCTGATGGCGCGTCTACTCCGACCCATCGGCGTTTCGCTGGACGTGTTCGCCGTTGAGGGGGTATTCCGAGACGTCGGTACGCTCGATTGCCTCCCTGCGTCTGTCGGGACCGGCCGGCTTGATGGAGAAGCCGCCATACCTCACGATGCGGTGCTTATCGTAGGGCCGTGGAACACGGCGTCTCCGCGCGAAGCAGCGCGGGCGCGCATTCGTGGGATTCCCGTGACCTATGCCCCTCGGGGCGGTTTGAGCCGGATCGAATTCCAGCGGAAGCGCGATATGAAGAAGCTGCCGTATCTGGCCGCGGTGGAGTCAATTTGCCTCGTTGCCGCGAACTCCGTCCTGTTCAGCTCCCAGCTGGAACGCAGCCGAACCGTTCCTCTCGCGGGGTTGGCTCATGGCGTCGTTCTCCCCGATCCATTCGTGCCGTCCTGGCCAGTCACCTCTGACATCGGTCCCGCAGGCCGGCGCTGCCAACGCGTAGGGTTTCTCGGGGAGATATCGCCGAGAAAGGCGTTTCGCGAAGTCGTCGACGCGTTCATGCTGCTCGCGTCGCGTCCCGGGCCCGAGTTGCAGCTGGTGGTTGGTGGGCGCCCTCGGCCGGGGAGCGAATCCTACTTTGACCATGCACTCGCGAGCGCTAGCCCGGGAGCCGTTCGTTGGGTCGGTCCGGTTGCACCCGCCGATCGGGCTGACTTCTACCGGTCCGTGGACCTCCTCATCGTGCCAAGCAAGTTCGAGTCGTTCGGGTTGGTCGTCGCGGAGGCGTTGAGTTGCGGAAGGCCGGTCTTGGTCTCGAGCTCCGTGGGCATCCTGGAGCATATGCCGGACAGCCCCGCAGTCCAACGGCTCGAGCGGGTGACCGCCTCAGCCATCGCGGCTGCAGTCGCCCGTTGTGTCGCGGAGTGGGATCGTGTGACGAGCAACGTGCCACGGGCACAGCAAGCCGTGCTGTCCGATCTTGGCGGTGCGCACCTGGCGCAAGCGTACGCCAACCTGTTGCTGCATCCACGTGAGCGCGAGCACAGCGCATGTTAAGCGGGCGATTGGCGCCGGGGCGGGCGTCCTTGGGATGGGGCGCCGTACGGCGAATTGCGAATCGAGCGGCCGGGCTGCTTACGCTCGCTTCGGACCCCCGGTACGTGGCGCACGTGCTGCCTGGACGAGCGTTTTCGCTGACGGCGCGAAGCACAACTGCATCGATTCGCGAGTGGGATCCGTCGATAAAGACGATCATCGACGTCGGAGCCAACATTGGCCAGTTCGCAGTAGCGGCGGGTTACGAATTCCCGCGGGCTGAAATCCACAGCTACGAGCCGGTTCCCGACGCCTACGAGCGATTGGTCGCGAACACCCGGCACCTGGCCTCGATCCATCCGGTTCGGGTAGCCGTCGGCAAGACGAACGAGACTCGCGAGATGTTCATCAATGACAACACGCAAGTCAGCTCGATGCTCCGAATTGCCGCCAGCAACACGAACCCGGGATATCGGAGGCGCGTCAGGACGACGATGCCTGTTGACGTCCGTACGCTCGACAGCATTCTCAGCGAGCAGTCGTTCGCGCGACCGCTGCTGCTGAAGCTGGACGTGCAGGGTTACGAGCCTGACGTGCTCCGCGGCGCCGCGCACGTCATTGATCAGGTTGATTGGCTGATGTGCGAGATGCCGTTCGCGGGACTCTATGATGGCCAGATGACGTTCGATGACCTGCACGCCCTACTTCACGACCTTGGTTTCAGAGTGGCGGTTGCGCTGAGGCTCGGGTTCGGATCTCGACGCAGTCCGATCGAGGCCGACTTTCTGTATCGCCGTCTTGGTTGAGCTCCGCGCGTTCCGCCCGGTGATGCGACTACACGGCTCCGTTTCACCAACCGGACCGACGCAAGTCCTTGTTCCGACCTTCACTCGCGACGGTCGTTTTGCTGTTGCCCGTCGGTCCACTCGCCGACTCCCACCAGGCGCGTCGAGGATTCGCGAGCCGACGAGTGCGAACGCGGCTTGGCCCTGCGCGAAGGCGAAGCATTCCTTCGGCCCACAGCGCCTGGCCGGGTCGTCACGCTCCTCGTTTTGGGCCCACGGCCGCATAGCCCACCGGTCCGGACGTTCCGGGCGACCGGGTCCCGAGCCGACGAGGGGTCGAGCGTAGATGCCCGACGAGATCTACGTCTGCCATGGCCGGCAATAGTCCCGGCCGGAGCCGTTTCCGGAGGTCGATTCTTTGGCTAAAGACTTTCAGCGTATCGCGCGAGCGGTCCATTACGCCTACGTAGTAATGACCCTCCCGTTTGCGATTTCGTTCATCGCAGCCTCTCGAGCGATCCACCCCGCGTACCGCGTCGGCTACCTGAAGAGGATCGCCCTTGGCGTCCGGTTTTTTCTAAACACGGTGCGGGTACGGACAGGCACGAGCTACAAGCTGCACCTCGCAATGGCGATGAAGCTCCTCGAGCTACCGCCGGACGAACAAGGCATTGTCGTCGAATGCGGGGCGTGGAAGGGTGGCTCCGCCATCAATCTCTCCCTGGCGTGCGCAGCCACCGGCAGGGAACTTTGGATCTACGACTCCTTCAGGGGCCTGCCGCCGCCGGTGGCCGGAGATCGGGAGGCGGTCCACTACCGCCCCGGTGACTACGCAGGATCGATTACCGAGGTACAGCGCAACCTCCGCCGATACGGAGCGCCCGACCGGTGCCGCTTCGTCCAGGGCTGGTTCGACGAGACCTTGTCGGCGCCACTCGCGCGACCGGTCGTGCTCGCCTTCATCGATGTCGACCTCGAGGCGTCCCTCGATACGTGCGTTCGAGCGATCTGGCCGGCGCTGACGCCGCACGCCTCGATGTTCATCGACGAGGCCGTGAACCCGGACTACTGCGCCTTGTTCTATTCAGAGCGATGGTGGTCCGAAACGTTCGGAAGGACTCCGCCGGGCCTGATCGGGGCCGGTTCGGGGCTGCCGCTCGGCACGTACTACATTGGACCCTGGTCTCAGTTACAGGACCACCCGCTCCAGCACCAAGGCACGGGCGCGTACACCGGGCCGTGGGGTAGCGGCGTCTGGACGTATCGTCGCGGTGACGGGAGGGTGGGAGGGCAGGCCCCACCGCGGTTGACTAGCCGTAGATCCACGGATGTTGTTGAGCCGTCAGGAGCTGACGGTCCATCGAGCGCAGTGTGAGGTTGTCGGCGATCTGTAGAAGCGGGCGAATACTGTCACGGCCGTGGATCCGTCAACGTTCGACGGGCGCGCCGATAAGCCCGATCGTCGAGCCGGCGTTGACAGGCATCTCAAACGCTTGGCCTTCCCGTTGGTGCGCCCGATTGGCGCGTTCGCTTGCTCAACCGCCACGGTGTCGACGCAGGCGACCGCGTGCACGCGAGTGACACGACCTGGTGCGACAACAGACGTAGGTCCAACGCGTCACGGCGAGACGCGGCCCCTCACTTCCCGGTCCGGCCAACGACCGCCGGCACCGTTCTTGCCAGAATCTTGAAGTCGAGCCAGAGCGACCAGCTGTCGATGTAGGCGAGATCGTGCTCGACCCAGCGGTCGAAGCTTGGTTCGCGTCGCGCCTCGACCTGCCAGAGACCGGTGATCCCCGGCTTCATGCTGAGGCGGCGGCGATGCCAGATATCGTAGGTTGCGACCTCGCGCGTCAGCGCCGGCCGCGGTCCCACGAGGCTCATCTCGCCGCGCAGCACGTTCCACAGCTGCGGCAGCTCGTCCAGGCTGGTCTGGCGCAGGACCCGGCCCACCCGGGTGATCCGGGGGTCGGCGGAAATCTTGAACGCCGCCCCCTTGCGCTCGTTGAGATGCCGAATGCCCTCGAGCCCCTCCTCGGCGTGCAGCATCATCGTCCGGAACTTGTGCATGGTGAACGGGCGACCGTGGAGCCCAACGCGGGTCTGGTGAAAGAGCACCGGTGCGCCGTTGCTCAACCGGATGGCTAGGGCGACGATCAGGAAGACGGGGCTCAGCAGAATCAGCCCGAGCGCTGCGCCAGCGATGTCGATCACGCGCTTGGACGCCAGGCTGAGCATCCGCGCCGGCCCGTGGACGTACGACCGGACCAGCAGCCCATCGAACTCCTCGGTGTGGATGTCCAGGACGGTGGCTGGGAGGTTGGTCGGCACGCGGACATGCTTGCCCTCGTCCGCGGCGAGCCGGATGATCGTCTCTGTCGCCTCCGAGGCCGGGCCGGAGAGACAGATCGCCACCTCGTCGACGACCCAGTCCTGGAGGAGTCGCTCGAGGTCGTCGGTCGTTCCCAGGATCGGTCGGGTGACCGCGGTGGTCGGTTCCGCGGCCGCCCGGACATGGCCGACGACGCGGATCCCCAGCGCGCGGTGCCGTTCGATCCGGTCGGCGAAGGCCTGCGCCTCCTCGCCGACGCCGACGACGAGCATGAACGACGGGTTGCGGCCCCTGGCGCGGAGGTGGGCGAAAACAGCCCGCAGCCCCAGTCGAGCGGCCATCGTCACGATCGGCTGGGACACGAGGAGGATGAGCAGGAAGAGCCGGCTGACCTCCTCCAGCTTGACGAGGAAGAGGAAGCTCATTGTGGCTGCCGCGAGCACGAGGCTGGCCACGAGGATGTCGTTGAGCTCGCCAGAGATCGTCCATCTGACGCGGAGCTGATAGAGGCCGAGGAACCACAGGGCTCCAACCCAGGTGGCCGCGTACAGCAGGGCGCCAACCTCGACGCCCACGCCCAGGGCCTGCCACAACGTGGTCCATTCGGCATCGCCGAAGCGCAACTGGCCGATGACCGTGAACAGCAGGCCGGCGATCAGCGCATCGGCGGCGAGCAGTGCGATGCGCAACGCGAACAGGTGGCGGCGGATCAGTTCGGCGTCCCTTCCTCCTGGGTACTCCCCATCCCCAGGTCGGGCGGCCAGAAGGCACGGATAGTATCGAGAGGCCAATGAGGACACGAGACTTCGGGATGGCCGGGGTACATTGCAACGGTGCGCGAACCTCCCCATGCCGAGACGTCCCCCGGCCAGCCGATCGACGGGCGCCGCCCGCTGGGCGCGGCAGTCGCGTTCGGCCGTGAGCTCCGACACGAGGGGCTGGCGGTCGATCTCGGCGCGGCCGTCGACTTCGCCCGGGCGCTGACCCTCGTCGACGTCGCCGACCGGGGCCAGGTTCGCGGCGCCGGCGAGGCGGTCTTCGTCCGCCGTCGCGACGACCGCGTGGTCTACGAGGAGGACATTCGCCAGGTGCGTGGCGAGACCGCCGGCCGCTACCTCGCCGAGTCGGCGGTCGCAGGCCGGGGCTGACCGCGCGCCCGCGCCGCGCGCGCCAGCTGAGCAGCGGCAGGATCGGCGGTGGCCGGTCGGTATACTCGCCGCCGTGAGCAGAACCGCACTCATCACCGGCATCACCGGCCAGGACGGTTCGTACCTCGCAGAGTTGCTGCTCGACAAGGGCTACCGGGTCGTCGGTATGACCCGCCGCTCGAGCACCGATTCCAACGAGCGGATCGAGCACCTGGGCGGGCGATTGGAGCTGATTCAGGGCGATCTGCTGGACCAGGCGTCCCTGAGCACGGCGATCCGGACCGTCCAGCCGGCCGAGGTCTACAACCTTGCCGCCCAGAGCTTCGTGCCCACCTCTTGGAACCAGCCGGTCCTGACCGGCGAGTTCACCGGCCTGGGCGTGACCCGCATCCTCGAGGCGATCCGCCAGGCCGACCCCGCCATCCGCTTCTACCAGGCCTCGTCGAGCGAGATGTTCGGCAAGGTCCGAGAGGTCCCCCAGACGGAGCAGACGCCGTTCCACCCGCGCAGCCCGTACGGGGTCGCCAAGGCGTATGGGCACTTCCTGACGGTCAACTACCGCGAGAGCTTCGGCATGTACGCGGTGTCCGGCATCCTGTTCAACCACGAGTCTCCACGCCGCGGCCTGGAGTTCGTGACGCGCAAGATCACGGACGGTGCGGCCCGGATCAGGATGGGCCTGGCGACCGAGCTGCGGATGGGCAACCTCGACGCCGAGCGCGACTGGGGATTCGCCGGCGACTACGTCCGGGCGATGTGGAGCATGCTCCAGCAGGACGAGCCGACGGATTTCGTCGTCGCCACGGGGGTCTCGCACTCCGTCCGCGAGGTCTGCGAGATCGCCTTCACGCGCGTCGGCCTGGACTACCAGCGCCACGTGGTCGTCGATCCGGAGCTCTACCGACCAGCCGAGGTGGACCACCTGCTGGGCGACGCAACCCGGGCCCGATCGATCCTTGGCTGGGTCCCGGAGGTCGACTTTCGCGGCCTGATCGAGATGATGATCGACGCCGACCTGGCGCGGCTGAGGACGCGATCCGAGGGGGGCGAGCCGGTGGAGGTTCCCACGCCCGCCCGGTGAGGGCGCCCGGCCGATGAGGGTGTTCGTCACCGGCGCCACGGGCTTCGTCGGACGCTGGATGCAGCGCGAGCTCGCAGGGGCCGGGCATGAAGTCGTCGCGGCTCCGGCTGCCAATGCGCTGGACATCACGGATGGCGCCGCGCTCGTCGGGTGGTTCGGCGGTCGGCCGGATGCTGTCGTCCACCTGGCTGGAATGGCCTTTGCACCGGACGCACGGAACCATCCCGGGGAGGCATTCCGAGCGAACGTCGCAGGCACCCTCGCGGTCTTCGAGGCGCTCCGGAGGCTGGACCAGCGGCCACCGGTGCTCGTGACGGGATCGTCGGATGTCTACGGCGCCCCGCGCCCCGAGGATCTGCCATTGAGCGAGTCGGCCCCGCTGAACCCCGGCCATCACTATGCCGTCTCCAAGGCGGCCCAGGAGGGCGTGGCCGTCGAGGCCGGTGTTCGCTGGGGCTTTCCCGTCGTGGTGACACGGTCGTTCAACCACACGGGTCCCGGGCAGCGATCATCCTTCGTGCTGCCGGCGATGGCGGAGCGCGTCGTCGCGGTGCAGCGAGGCATGGCCGACGCGATCCCGGCCGGCAACGTGGATGTTCGTCGCGATATCGGCGACGTGCGGGACGTCGTGCGCGCCTACCGTCTCCTGCTCGAGGCCTCCGCGTCCGGGCGCCTGGGTGCCGGTCCCGTGATCGTCAACGTGGCAACGGGTCGGGCCACTCTCATTCGATCGCTGATCGAGCAGCTGTGCGCGCTGGCCGGGATCGCGCCGACGATCGCCGTCGATCCGCGGCTCGTCCGGGTCGACGATCCAGCGGAGATCCGCGGCGACGCTTCACTGCTGAGGCAGCTGACGGGCTGGCGAACGTCGGTCCCGCTGGAGCGGACCCTCGCTGACCTGCTTCGAGCGGCGCGGGGAGTGGCCGGCCCGGACACGCCCGAATTGACATCCGGAGCGCTGGCTCCCGAACCGATCCCGAACGGGCATTCCTGAGGGCTCGGGTGGACTGCGATCGACGGGTCGGAGTCGACGTGGGCGGGCTCAGCGGGCGAGCGCTGGCTCCAACTCCCCGGCCACCCCGTCGCCGATCCGCTCGACCGCGTAGCCCATCGACCGAAGCTGGGCATCCGGCAGGAGACGCCGGCCGTCGATGATCAGCGGGCGCCGCATCGTCGGTCGAAGCGCGGCCCAGTCCAGGTCGCGGTAGACCGGCCACTCCGTGGCGATCACTGCGGCGTCGGCGTCGCGAAGCGCCTCCGCGGCGTCGGCCACGACGGCGAGGTCCGGGAGAACCAGCCGGGCGTTGCCCCCCGCGGCGGGATCATGGGCCCGCAAATCCGCTCCCTCCGACAGCAGCCGCGCCGCCAGCTGGAGGGCAGGAGACGACCGGACATCGTCCGTGTCGGCCTTGAACGCCAGCCCCAGGAACGCGATCCGCTTGCCCGGCAGCCCGCCGACGGCCTGTGCGATCCGTCGCGCGAAGCGCCGCTGGTGGTCCGCGTTCGCGTCCGTGACGGCATGGGCGAGGTGCATCGGGAGACCGCGGTCCAGCCCGGCGGTCGACAGCGTCCGGACCTCCTTGGGCAGGCAGCTCCCGCCGAAGCCGAAGCTCGGGCGCATGTAGGCGTGGCCGATGCGGGGATCGTGCCCGATGCCCTCGAGGACCGGGCCCACGTCGACGCCCAGGTCCTCGGCCATCCCGGCGACCTCGTTGGCGAAGGTCAGCCGCAGGGCCAGGAAGACGTTCGAGGCGTTCTTGACGAGACTCGCCTCCTCCGCCCGCATGATCTGGAGCGGCGTCCCTTCGTGCGCGAGCGCGTCGGTGACGAGGGCGAGCGCCTCGGGGTCGGCCTGCTCCGCGAAGATCCCGATCACGATGCGCGTGGGCGTCCGGATGTCCTGGAGCGCCGTTCCCTGGCGGAGGAACTCCGGGGCCACGAAGAGCCGCCCGAGCACCATCCCGGGCCGCCTGGCCAGCCGGGTTGCCGATCCCACGGGAAGCGTGCTCCTGATGATGCATGCCGCGCCGCCTGCCATGGCGGGTGCCGCCTGATCGAGCGCCGCCGCCACGTGCGATACGTCGGCATACCCGAGCTCGTCGATCGGGGTCCCGACACAGACGACGACGAGATCGAGGCCGTCCGTCGGGATCGATGAGCTCGGAACGATCCGGCCGGCGGCGTGCTGGGTCGCGTACGCCTCAGGCAGGCCGGGCTCATGGAACGGGATCCGGCCTTCCGCGAGTGCGGCAAGGCGGCGGCGGTCCCGTTCGACCAGCACGACGTCACGGCCCCGCTCGGCCAGACCCACCGCCGTGGCGATCCCGACGTACCCAGCGCCGACGACCGCCGTCCGCAAGCTGTCGCTCGTCACGGGCGGAGGGTACCGGAAGGGATGGGCCTTCGCGCGCCGTCACCGCGGACACTTTCGGAGAGACGGGCGGGTGAGCGGCGGTACATTGGGAGGATGCACGACCCCTCGATCGCCGAGACCTCCACCGGCCAACCCGTCGACGGCCGCCGGCTGCTGGGCGCGGCAGTCGCGTTCGGCCGTGAGCTCCGACACGAGGGGCTGGCGGTCGATCTCGGCGCGGCCGTCGACTTCGCCCGGGCGCTGACCCTCGTCGACGTCGCCGACCGGGGCCAGGTTCGCGGCGCGGGCGAGGCGGTCTTCGTCCGGCGTCGGGACGACCGCGAGGTGTACAAGCGCGTCTTCGAGCGGTTCTGGCGGATGCGCGGGGTTCGGCTGCCGTGGGACCTCCCGCCGGCGCCGACGACGGGGCCCGATGGTCTGCCGGCGGACGAAGAGGGCGAGCCGACCGGCGAGCGCGGCGAGCGGGCGGAAGAAGGCCAGGAGATCCGCGGCGCCCCGGTCGGGAGCGGCGAGTTCGAGGAGGCCGAGGGCGACGAGGAGCCGGAGGCGCATGTCGTCGCGCCGGACGCCTACAGCGCCTCCGATCTGCTCCGGCATCGCGACTTCGATCGCATGACCGCGGCGGAGCTGCGCGACGCGGAGCGCCTCGTCGACCTGCTGGCGCCGCGCCTCGAGCGGCGCCGGACCCGGCGCTACGAGCTCCACCACCACGGGCGGCTCCTCGCGCCGCGGGCGATGTTCCGCCGCAACATCGCGACCGGCGGCCAGCTGACGGAGTGGGTCTGGCGCCGCCACGTGCGCCGGCCGCGGCGGCTCGTCGTCCTGTGCGACATCTCCGGCTCCATGGAGCGCCACGCGCGGCTGCTGCTCCGCTTCGTGCAGGCACTGTCCGCGACCTCGGAGGTGCAGACGGAGGCGTTCGTCTTCGGGACCCGGCTGACCCGGGTCACGCGGCTGCTCCGCGACCGGGATCGGGATCGGGCGCTCGCTCGGGTGGCGGACGCGGTGACGGACTGGGCGGGCGGGACGCGGATCGGCGAGAGCTTCCGCGAGTTCAACCTCCGATGGGCGCGCCGGACGCTGCGCTCCAGCGGGATCGTGATCGTGGTCTCGGACGGGTGGGACCGCGGCGATCCGTCCCTGGTCGCGACGGAGACCGCCCGGCTGCGCCGCCAGTGCCACCGGCTCGTCTGGCTCAACCCCCTGGCCGGCACGCCGGGCTACCAGCCGCTGGCGGCGGGGATGCGCGCGGCCTATCCGTACATCGACGACTTCGTCGCCGCCGGGACGGTCGCCTCGCTCGAACGGCTGGGCGAGATCCTGGCCGGTGTGCGAACGAGCGACAATCGGCGCAGCGGCGACGCGGCGGCCGGCGTGACGTCGCCCCAGACCGTCCGGCCGCTGGGCCCCCCGGTGGCGCTCCAGGGCCGCGCCGGCGATCCGTCGATCGCGAGGCCGCTCGCGCGATGAAGGAGCTGCTGCCGACGCTCCGGGCGTGGCGCGCCGACGGTGCCGAGATCGGTCGTGCCGTCGTCGTCCGGACGTTCGGATCGGCGCCGCGGCCGGAGGGCGCCGTGCTGCTGATGACCGCCGAGGGCCGGATCGCGGGCTCGGTCAGCGGCGGTTGCGTCGAGGGCGCGGCGGCCGAGGAGATCGAGCGGGCGCGGGCGGACGGGCGGGAACGGGTGATCCGCTACGGGATCAGCGACGAGCAAGCGTGGGACGTGGGACTGGCCTGCGGGGGGACGATCGACCTGCTCGTCCAGCCCGGGGTGCCGGAGGCGGCCGTGGTGGCCGCGGAGGAGGCCGCCCGAGATGCCGGAGCTGCCGTCGTGACGCGCCTGCCCGCCGACGCTCCCACCGCCGAGTTCGGCGCCCACGAACCGGGCGACGGGGCGCCCCCGGAGCCGCCGCTGGTCGTGCATGACGACGGCCGGCTCGATGGCTCACTGGGCAGCGCGGAGCAGGATGCGGCGCTCGTCGCCGTGGCGCTCGAGGCGCTCGAACGCGGGACGGCCCGGACCGTCGAGCTCGGCGGCCGCCAGCTGTTCGTGGAGCCCTATCCGGTCCGACCGCGGCTCGTGGTCGTGGGCGCTGTCCAGGCCGCCATGTCATTGGTCGCATACGCGCGCGAGCTCGGCTGGGCGACCGTCGTGGTCGACGGCCGGGCGGCCTTCGCAACCCCGGAGCGCTTCCCGGACGTGGACCGGCTCGTGGTCGGCTGGCCGGACGAGGTGGCGGACGAGATCGGTCTCGGGCCCCATGACGCGGTCGCGGTCCTGACGCACGACGTCAAGTTCGACGAGCCGGCGATCGTCGAGGCGCTGCGGCGGGGCTGCCGCTACGTTGGCGCGGTGGGTTCACGCAAGACGCAGGCGGAGCGCCGGGCGCGGCTGCTCGCGGCCGGGGTGGGGGAGCGCGAGCTGGATCGGCTCCGCGGCCCGATCGGGCTCGATCTCGGCGGCCGCGCGCCGGCCGAGACGGCGCTCGCGATCATGGCCGAGATCGTGGCCACCCGGTACGGCGCCTCCGGCCAGCCGATGCGGGATCGGGCCCGGGAACGGGAGACGGCGACCTCGCCAGCGCCTGCGCCGTCCGGCTGAGAACACACGTCGCGCGGCCCCATGGCGGTGCGAAGATGCCTCCGTGTCACATCGCACCGCGGCGCTCGTCCTGGCGGCGGGCGCCTCCTCGCGCTTCGGCAGCCCCAAGGCCCTCGCCCGCCTCGACGGACGCCCGATCCTCGAGCACGTGCTCGACGCCATCCGCGAGGCCGGGATCGACCGAATCGTGGTCGTGCTCGGCCGCGCTGCGGACGAGATCGGGGCCGGGATCGAGTGGGTCGACGAGCTGGTCGTCCGGAACCCGGATCCGCACCAGCTGTCGTCGTCGCTCCAGGTCGGAATGGACGCGGTGGAGGCCCTGGACCCGCCGGTCGACGCCGTGCTCGTCGCCCTCGGCGATCAGCCGCGGACACGCCCGGAGGTGATCCACAGCCTGCTCGTGGCGGCGCGTGGCTCCCACCGCCCGGTGATCGTGCCGCGCTACCGGGGCGGTGGTGGCCCGAACCCCGTCCTCCTCCAGCGGGCGGCCTTCGGCTTCGTCGACGAGGCGTCCGGCGACCAGGGGCTGGGCCCCGTCCTGGCCGAGCGCCCGGAGCTCGTAATCGAGGTTCCCGTGGACGGCACGAATCCCGACGTCGATACGCCAGGCGACCTCGCCGCCGTCGCCTGGGCGGATCGCGTCCGAGCCAACCGGGAGCAGGTCGACCGCGTGCGGGAGGTGGCCGACGGCGCGGACTTCTATCGGGCCGTGACCGGCGTGTTCCGCGCGGATCCCCACCGGGCGGACGACCGGGTGCTGGAGGCGTTGCGGCGGCTGGTCCAGCCGGGCGACGTCTGGCTGGACATCGGGGCGGGTGGCGGCCGCTACGCGCTGCCCCTGGCGCTGGTCGCACGGGAGGTGCTGGCAGTCGACCCTTCGCCCTCCATGCTCGCGGTGCTGCGCGAGCTGGCGGCCGAGCACGGCATCGGAAACGTGCGAGCGACCGAGGGCCGCTGGCCGCCGGAGCCCGGCAGTTCACTCGCGTCAGAGCTCGGTGTCCTGCCCTGCGCGGATGTCGCGTTGATCGCCCACGTCGGCCATGACATCGAGGCGATCGGACCGTTCCTCGACGCGATGGAGGCCGCTGCCCGCCGCGCGTGTGTCGCGATCATGATGGAGCGACCGCCGGCAAGCCTTGCCGAGCCGGTCTGGCTGCGAGTGCACCAGGAGCCGCGCGCCGCGCTCCCCGCGCTGCCCGAGTTCCTCGATCTGCTCCGCGCGCGAGGCTCGCGTCCGGAGGTCACGGTCGTCGAGACGGACGCACACCGGTACGCCTCGCGGGACGAGCTGGTGGGGTTCCTGCGTCGGCAGCTGTGGATCGCGGACGGCGGCGCCAAGGAGCGCCGGTTCGACGCCGCGTTCGCGGAGCTTGCCGAGGAGACAGCTGACGGTTGGGGCCTGCGCGGCACCTCGGCGCTGACGGTCGGTCTGATCGCGTGGCAGCCCGTCCCGGAGCATTGAGCGGCGCCTCCGGGCGCGCGACGCGCCGCGGGGGCGACCGCGCCTCAGCCCGCCGCGACCGCCTGCATCGATCCCAGCCGGGCGAGGACCGCGCCCGCGAGCTCGTCGACGTCCCGCTCGGTCGTTGGCGTCGCAAGGGCGCCCATGCCGCGCGGCGCGACGTGGAACCCGTCGACCAGCAGCCCCACGAACAGGGCGGCGGCGGGCGCCAGATCTGCCTCCGGCCGCATCGAGGAACCGGAGAAGACCTGGAAGATCGAGGCCACTCCCGTGACCCGGGCGTCAAGCTGCTCGCGGGCGATGTCCGTCGTCAGCCGCTCGCGCAGCCGGGCGCCAAGGGTGGCCAGACGGTCGTAGCGCTCGGGGGTCAGGTGGCGGAGGGTCGCCAGGCCAGCGGCTGCCGCGACCGGGTTGCCGTTGAACGTCCCTCCGTGGCTCAGCGCTCCCGGCCGCCGCGCATCGAAGAGATCCATCACGTCCGCTCGGCCACCAAAGGCGCCCGAGGGGTAGCCGCCGCCGATGATCTTGCCGAGCGTCGTCAGGTCCGGCCGAACCCCCAGCAGGCCCTGCGCCCCGTCAGGTCCGATCCGGAAGGCGATCACCTCGTCGAAGATCAGGAGCGCCCCGATGCGCGCCGTCAGCTCGCGCAGCCGGGCGAGCGCGACCGGATGGGCCAGGCGCACGCCGCCCGCGCCCTGCATCGGCTCGACGATGACCGCCGCCAGCTCGCGCTCCCGCCCGGCCAGCGCGCGCTCGACGCCGTCGGGGTCGTCCCAGGGCAGCTCGACCACCAGGTCCGACGTGGCTCGCGGGACGCCAGGCGTGCCGGCGAGGGCCGTGTCATGGGTCCCGTGGTAGGCGCCCTCGAACTTGGCGATCAGCGGGCGGCCGGTGAAGGCACGCGCGGCCCGGATGGCGAACATCGTCGCCTCCGTGCCGGAGTTGGTGAAGCGGATCCGCTCGACCGACGGGAGCCGGCGGCGGATCTCCTCCGCCAGCTCGATCTCGGTCTCGGTCGGCGCGGCGAACGCCGAGCCGCGCCGCACCTGCGCCTCGACGGCGGCGACCACGTCCGCGTGCGCATGACCGAGGATGAGCGACGTGTAGTTGCCCAGGAAGTCGCGGTACTCGTTGCCGTCGGCGTCCCACGTCCGGATGCCCTCGCCGCGGACCAGGTACGGCGGGTAGGGCGGGTTGAAGATCGTCGTCCGCGTCGAGCCGCCGGGGAGAGACCGGGTCGCGCGGTCGAAGAGGGCCGCCGAGTGCGGCGTTCGGGAGCGGTAGGTCTCGAGCAACGTCGGCATCGGCACATGATGCTCCCCGCGCGGCCGCCACGCCGGTCAACGGTCCGCCTCGTATCATCGACCGATTGACCCGACCGCCCAAGCGGAGGCCCCCGTGAAGTTCTCCGGCACCGTCGACATCGCCGCGCCCCGCGACCGCGTGTGGTCGTTCGTCATCGACCCGAACCAGGTCGGCTGGTGCGGACCCGGGGTCGAGTCGATCGAGATCGTCGACGAGACCCATTTCAAGGCGACCGCCAAGGTCGGCATCGGGTTCATCAGCGCCCGCTTCGTGGTCAACATGGAGTCGGCCGAGCAGGAGGCGCCGGAGCGCGCGGTGATCAAGGCCCACGGGCAGGCGCCCGGCAGCGCGGTTGACGCGACGGCCGAGATGCGCCTCTCCGGCGCGCCGGAGGGACCGACCACGATGGACTGGAACGCGGACGTCACGATCTCCGGCACGCTCGCCGCGGTGGGGGCCAGGATGATCGAGGGCACGGCCAACAAGATGATCGGCCAGACATTCAACTGCATGCGGGAGAAGCTGGAGACGTGAGCGGCGTCGGGCCGCGCGCGATGGTCCGATGCAGCTGCTGACCCGGGTCGTGGGACCGCTGTCGACGAACGTCTACGTGCTGGGCGACCCGGCCTCGCGCGAGGCGATCGCCATCGACACCGCCATTCCCTCGCTCCGCTGGATCGCGGACGAGCTGACCGCGCGCGAATGGACGCTGCGCCTGATCGTCTCGACGCACGGGCACTGGGATCACACCGGCGACAACGCCGCCGTGGCAGGGCACACCGGCGCCGGCATCGCGGTCCACCCGCTCGACCGCCACCGTCTGACGGATCCGCAGCCGATGTGGGCGCCGTTCGAGATCCCGCCGTCCGTGCCCGCGGTGGAGCTGGCCGAGGGCGGGGTCATTCGCTTCGGCGACATTCGGCTCGACGTTCTGCACACGCCGGGCCACACGGAAGGTTCCGTCTCACTACTGGCGCCGGACGACGCGATGCTCTTCAGCGGCGACACGCTGTTCGCGGGTGGCTGGGGTCGGGTGGACCTGCCGGGCGGGGATCCGGGGGCGATGGTCGAGTCGCTCGGCCGCCTGGCATCGCTCGACGCGCCGCTTCGCGTCCTGCCCGGGCATGGCCCGGCGACCACGATCGGACGCGAGCTGCCGTGGCTCGAGCTGGTGCGGCAGCAGGGCCGGCTGCTGGGCTGAGGGTCGGTTGGCCTTTCGGCCGCGATGAGCCTCGGCTGACCTTTGACATCTTGATGGTGGGGGTTGATGCTGTGATGCATGAGAACGACCATCAAACTCCCCGACGACCTCCTGGCAAGGGCGAAAGAGCGTGCCGCCACCCGGCAGACGACGCTCAACGTCGTGGTCGAAGACGCGTTGCGTGCGGCGCTGGCGTCCCGTGATCCCCAAAGGGACCCGGTCCCGATCCCGACTCATGCCGGCGGTCGGCTGCAGGCCGGCGTCGATCTCGACGACACGTCCGCCCTGCTCGACCTCATGGACGGATCCCGGCCCTGATCCTGCCGGACGTCAACGTCCTCGTCTACGCGTTCCACGTGGGAACGCCCGACCATGCGCGCTACCGTCGCTGGCTCCTGGGCAGCGTGGCAGCCGCTGAGCCACTCGGCCTGTCCGAGCTGGTCCTGAGCGGCTTTGTTCGCGTCGTGACGCATCCCCGCGTGTTCGCCCCGCCCGTGCCCGTCGCGGAGGCGCTGGACTTCGCCGAGACCCTCCGGGCGCAACCGAACGTGGTCATGCTCGGCCCCGGACCTCGTCACTGGGAGATCTTCGCCGGGCTGTGTCGTCAGGCGGACGCCAGGGGCAATCTCGTCGCCGACGCATACCTCGCGGCGCTGGCCATCGAGTCAGGGAGCGAGTGGATCACCACCGACCGCGACTTCAGCCGGTTCCCTGGCCTTCGCTGGCGCCACCCACTGGGCTGAGGTGGTGCGGCCGCCCGCGGTCGCAGATGTCTTCTCCGGCGCCTGTCGGGGGCCAGTCGGCGGTCGTGTGGTGATCGTCGCGCAAGCGGTCGCTTCCTGACGCGGCCGGGCGGGTGCTGACGCGGTTGCGAAACGGCAACTCGTCGGGCGCTGCAGGACCCAGACGGCCCAATTCGTAGCCTGCGGGGCACCGGAAGTGAGGGAGTGCGGGACCGGCCTGTCGCTAGCACGTGCTGACCACAGATTCCGTGCATTGGCATGCATGGCCGTGAACCCGGCCGGCGCGTCAGGCGGCCGGTCCACCCGTGCCGGGCGCCAGCCATGCGGCACGCGCATGGAATTCGTGGTCAAGCGCCGGAGCGGCCAGACGCGCCCCACTCGCCGGGCGATGCAGGACCGAATCGGCCGATTCGTTGACTGTGGGGCAACGGAAGTGAGGGAGTGCAGGACCGGCCCGTCCTTAACACCCGCTGACCACAGATTCCGTGCATGGCATGCATGGCCGCCGTCCTGCCGGGTGGGGCGCCCGGAGCGCCCCTCGCGCAAGGCGCCTCGGCGCGGTGGACGGCCCATGGCCGCTAGGCTTCGTTGGGTGAGCATCCGAGGAGGGGGCGGCGGCGCGCCGGGCGGGGGCGGTCTGCGGCGGTCGTTCGCCCGGGACGACGCGATCACGTCCCGATCGCTGCGGCCGGGGATCGTCCGCCGGATCGCCAGGTTCGCGCAGCCGTACCATCGGATGCTCGCGGTCTTCCTGGGGCTGATCCTCCTCGGGGCGCTGCTCACGGCGGCCGTGCCGCTGATCTACCGGAGCATCATCGACGAGGGGATCCTGCGCGGCGACACCGGCCTGGTGATCTGGCTGGCCGTGCTGCTGGCGCTGCTCGCGCTCGTCGAGGGCGGCCTCTCGCTGTGGCAGCGCTGGCTCTCTGCGCGGGTCGGCGAAGGGCTCATCTACGACATGCGGACGCGGGTCTTTGCCCACTTCCAGCGCATGCCGATCGCGTTCTTCACCCGGACCCAGACGGGCGCCCTCGTGAGCCGCCTCAACAGCGACGTCCTCGACGCCCAGCGCGCCTTCACCGACACGTTCTCGTCGGTCATCGGGAACGTTGTCAGCGTCGTCATCACGATGATCGCGATGGCCATCCTGTCGTGGCAGCTGACCCTCGTCGCGCTCGTGCTGCTGCCGGTGATCATCCTGCCCGCCCAATGGGTCGGCACCCGTCTGCAGGCGATCGCGCGCGAGTCCTACAACCTGAACGCCGCGATGACGTCGACCATGGTCGAGCGCTTCAACGTGGCCGGCGCGCTGCTGGTCAAGCTGTTCGGGCGACCGGAGCGCGAGATCCGCTCGTTCGAGGACAGGGCCGGGCGCGTGCGCGACATCGGGGTCACCCGCGCGGTCTACACGAAGCTCTTCAGCGCGGCCCTCGTGTTCACCGCCGCGCTCGCGACCGCGCTCGTCTACGGGTGGGGCGGGGTGCTCGCGGCGACCGGCGCGCTGCAGGTCGGCACGCTCGTCGCCCTGACGGCGTACCTCAACCGCCTCTACGGGCCGCTGACAGCCCTGTCGAACGTGCAGGTCGACATCATGACCGCGCTCATCTCGTTCGACCGGGTCTTCGAGGTCCTCGATCTCGAGCCGATGGTGGCGGAGAAGCCGGGCGCCGCGGCGATCCCGTCCGGGCCCGCGACGGTCGTCTTCGACCAGGTGTCGTTTTCCTACCCCCGGGCGGACGAGGTGTCGCTGGCGTCGCTCGAGTCGGTCGCCGTCCTGAACCAGGCACCGGCCCAGCAGGTGCTGTTCGACGTCTCCTTCACCGCGTCGCCGGGGCAGCTGGTCGCCCTGGTGGGGCCATCCGGGGCGGGCAAGACGACGATCAGCCACCTCATCCCGCGCCTGTACGACGTGCGATCCGGCGCCGTGTGCATCAACGGGGTCGACGTGCGGGACGCGACGTTCGAGTCGATCCACCGGATCGTGGGCATGGTTACCCAGGACGCGCACCTGCTGCACGACACCATCCGCGCCAACTTGCTCTTCGCCAAGCCATCCGCGTGCGACGCGGAGATGGTCGAGGCGCTGCGCGCGGCCCAGATCCTGCCGCTCGTCGAGTCGCTGCCGGACGGGCTCGACACGCTCGTCGGTGAGCGGGGCTACCGGATGTCCGGCGGCGAGAAGCAGCGCCTGGCGATCGCCCGCCTGCTCCTCAAGGCGCCCGACGTCGTGGTCCTCGACGAGGCGACCGCCCATCTCGACTCCGAGTCGGAGGTCGCGATGCAGCGAGCCCTCGAGACCGCGCTCGCCGGCCGGACCTCGATCGTCATCGCCCACCGCCTGTCGACCGTTCGCGATGCCGACCAGATCCTCGTCATCGACCAGGGCCGGGTCGTCGAGCGCGGCACGCACCTGGAGCTGCTCTCGACCGAGGGCCTCTATGCCGAGCTCTACCGGACGCAGTTCGAGGGGAAGGGAGCGTTTGCGGCGGGCGTTTGACGCGTCTGCCGTTCGGCTCGCGCGTGCAGCGGCGCATCGTCGGGCGCCGGGCCGCCTGACTACACCAGCCGCCCGCCCGGCTCCCATGCCTTGCGATACGTCGCCCCGCTGTCCTTGACCTCGAAGCCGAGCGAGCGGTAGAGTTCGAGCGCCCCCGTCGCGTTCTCCGAGTCGACGCCCAGCATCACCTGGTCCATGCCGGCCGCCCTGAGCCGCCGGAGCGCGTCGGCGATGAGCGCGCGGGCGACGCCGCGACGTCGCCACGGCCGGCGGACCGAGATGTGCTCGAGCCAGCCGCGGCGGACGCCGAGCACGTCGTTCTCCGACTTCCACACGAATGTCTGGACGGAACCCGCGACCGCATCGCCATCCCAGGCGACGGACCAGAGCCGCGTGTCGAGATCGGGGATGGCGAACAGGCCCGTGAAGTCCTCCTCGGTCTGCTCGCGGTGGCCCCAGTGATCCCGGAACGCCTCCTGGTCCGCCTCCCAGATCACGCGATGATCCTCCGGCCGGACCTGGCGAATCTCGAGGCCGGGCGGCAGGGGAGCGCCCGGAATGTCGTCGAGCGTCGGGCGATGCATCGCGAAGCCGTACCGGACCGGGCTGTATCCCTCCGCCGCCAGCAGCGCCCGCGCCCCGATCTCGCGATTGCTGCACCACGAGCCGTACGCTCGGCCGCCCGGGTCGTCCAAGCCCTGTGCCAGATCGCGGATGTGCGCCTCGTTCGTCCGCAGAATCCACCGCCCCAGGCCACGGCGCCGCCACTCCGGGTGCACCGTGCCGGTTGTCTGGTAGACGGCCAGCCCATCGCGGACCTGGCGCATGACGCTGCCCCAGGCGACGAGCTGCCCGTCGACCTCGGCGAGCACGATGTCCCGTCGTGGCTCCAGGTCGGCCGTGTTCTCGAAGTCGACCTTGAGGTTCGCCGCGTCGGGGATGAAGTCCTGTTCGTCCTGCAGGCTGGCCGCCTGAGCCACGCCGGCCATGGCCGCATAGTCGGCCGGGTCGCGGAAGCGGCGGAGGGCCAGGCCCTGGATGGCGGGCGGTTCGGCCCGGTGAGGGCGGTCGGTGGTGGTGCTCATGACTCCGTCTCCTCGGGGAGCAGCGGCTTTCGCCAGGTGGTGAACGAGTTGACGATCCGGAACCCGCAGTCCTCGTAGAGGCGCATCGCCTGGTTCGGGTTCTCGCCGTCGACGCCGAGCATCGCGCTCGTCATCCCGCGGTGGCGGAGGAGCCGGAGGCTGGCCGCGATGAGGGCTCGGGCGAGGCCACGTCGCCGCCACGGGCGCCGGACCGCCACGGAGGCGAGAGCACCACGCGCCAGGCCCTTGCGGGCGATGTCGGCCGGGTCGATCACGTTCAGGACGAGGCCGGCAATCTCGTCCCCGTCGAACGCGACGACCCACAGGTCCGGGTCCATCACCGGGTCGTCGCGGAAGCGGAGCCATGCCTCCTCGGACTCGTCGATCTCGCCCCAGTGGTCGCGAAAGGCCTCGGTGTCCGCCTCCCACACGGCCCGCACGGCGGCCGCGTCAACCGCCCGGATCTCGAGCCCGTCCGGCGGCGGCGCCACCGGGATCCCCTCGAGATCCGGCCGCACCATCTCGTAGCCGCGCCGGACCGGCTCGTACCCGTGACGTCCGAGGAGCCGGACGTTGTACTCGTCCGCGTCGAAGGTCTCGGCCTGGAAGACCCGGGGCCGTCCGTCGTCCGGGTGGCCGGCCGCGATCTCGCGCAGGCGAAGCTCGTCCCAGCCCAACATGACCGTCCCGATCCCCCGGCCGCGCAGCTCCGGTCGCAGCAACCCAACCGAGTCGTAGGCACGCACGCCGTCGCGCTGGTCCGCCCACAGCACGCGGGTGTAGCCGACGATCCGCCCGTCCAGCTCGACGAGGAGCAGGTCACGCTCGATGTCCGAGTTCGTCAGGTGCGCGTACTGGACCGTCATGCCCTCCACGGTGACCGTCTCCTCGATCCCGTACGCCTCGCGGGCGGCCATGTTCGCCTCGACCATGCCGACGAAGTCCTCCGGCCCGCCGAAGCGCCGGAAGACCAGACCGGCGACGTCCGGCCGCGCCGGGAGGTCCACGAGCTCGCCTGCCCTGGCGTTCACGGCGCGTCCTCCTCGTACCGGCGCTTCATCTGGTCGTTGACCGACTTGTGGATCACCTTCCACTTGCGGCGGTTCTCTGCGGCCGCCAGCGGGTCGGTGCGCCGCGCCTCGTGGGCCGCCTCACGCCCCAGCTTCCGCCAGGCGGCGACGCGGGACTCGCTCAGCGTGCGGTCGAGCAGCGCGGCCCGGACGGCGCAGCCCGGCTCGCTCTCGTGGCCGCAATCGCTGAACCGGCAGCCGGACGCGATGTCCTCGACGTCGTCGAACGCCTGGCCGACGCCCTCCTCCGCGCCGATGACCTCCAGCGCCCGCAGGCCGGGGGTGTCGATGAGCAGTGCGCCGGTGGGCAGCATGAACAGCTCGCGGTGCCGCGTCGTGTGCCGGCCGCGTCCGTCGCCGCCGCGGACCGTCGCGGTCGCCTGACGATCCTCGCCGAGCAGCGCGTTGAGCAGGGTCGACTTGCCGACACCGGATGAACCGAGCACGACGGCCGTCCGGCCCGGGACGAGGTGCGGGGTGAGCTGCTCGAGCGCCTCGCCCGTCCGCGCGCTGATGGCGACGGTCGGAACGCCTGGCGCCACGGCCTCGACCTCGAGCCGCCGGGCATCCAGGTCGTCCGCCAGGTCCATCTTGTTGAGGACGATGACCGGAGCGGTGCCGCTCGACCAGGCGATCGCGAGGTATCGCTCGAGACGGCGCAGGTTGAGGTCGCCGTCGAGCCCCGCGACCAGGAGCGCGATGTCGACGTTGGCGACGATGACCTGCTCGTCCGCGAGCCTGCCGCCGCCCCGCCGCGAGGCATCCCCGGCCGAACGGCGGACGGCGCTGCGGCGTGGCAGGATCGTCGCGATCACCGCCGCCGACGTGGGCGCCGCGAGCGGCTCGAGCGCGACCCAGTCGCCGACGGCCGGGAAGTCGGACGGCGCGAGCGCGTCGAACCGGAACTTGCCGCTCACGACCGCCGGCCGATCGCCGGAGCCGTCTCGCACGATCGACGTCTCCTTGTGGACGGCGACGACGCGGGCGGGCGTGCGCCCAAGCTCCGCGTGCGGCGCGAACGTCCCCGCCCACCCGTCGTCCCAGCCCAGCTCGATCAGCACCGCCGCCTCGATGGCCATCGTCATCCGACCCGCTTCAGCTTGCCGGTGCGCTTCGCGTAGCGCTCCGCCTGGGCGAACGCCCACAGCCCGGCCGGGATGAGGACGATGCCCATCACGATGAGCGGCCCGACGTCACCGAGCAGCGCGCTCACCGGGGCGCCGTCGATCAGCCCCCGGCGCACGCCGTCGAGGACGTACGTGGCGGGCGAGATGGCCGAGAGCACCTGCATCCACTCGGGGAGCACCTCGACCGAGTAGTAGACGCCGCTGACGAGCAGGATCACGTACTGCAGGACGAACGTCATCTGGGCACCCCGCTCGACGTACAGCAGCGGCAGGATCGCGGCCATCATGCCGATCCCGACGAAGCTGAACGAGCCGAGCAGCATGAACACGCCGGCGGTCGCGAGGTTCGCGCTCGACAGGTCCATCTGCGGGAAGAACAGCACCAGCACGACCAGCACGACAGCGGTGTGGATCAGCCCGTAGAGCATCGCGTAGAGGACCGATCCGAGGAGGTGCGTCGATCGACGGATGGGCGCCATCATCGTGTACTCGAGGGTGCCCTCCCAGCGCTCGACCGTGATCGTCTCGGCGATCCAGCTGAACACCACGGACAGGTAGTTCCAGAAGATCGCCCCGACCACCAGCGTCAGCAGCAGCCGTGGGCTGCCCTGGTCGGCACCGATGAGCGCGATCGAGAGCGCGCCCGCGACGGAATAGACCAGGAAGGCGATCTCCCAGCCCCAGTAGCGGCGCGTCAGGAAGAAGTTGCGCTCGATGAAGGCGTACGAGGCCCTCAGCTCATGGGCGACGGTGGTCACTGGACGATCCTCTCGGTATCAAGGGGTCGCCGGCCCGGTCCCTAGCGGAACCGAGCCGGCTCAAGGTGGGGCTCCGCTGCCAGTCGGGCGCCGATCCGGATGATCTGGTGACCGACCGAGCGGCGGACGGAACGGCCGCCGGCGGGGCGGGCCGACCGGGCCAGGCGGACCTGGGATGCATCACGGACGCGGTCCGCGATCCTGTCGTTCGCCAGCCGGAGCTGGTTCTGGGCGATGTGCTGCATGGTTCTCACCTCCTTTCGGTCAGGTCTCGTCGTCGCCGGACTGGTCCTCGACGTCGTCGTCGAGCGATCGGCCGGTCCAGGTCATGAAGGCGGCTTCGAGGGTCGGGGTCTGGCCGTAGCGCTCGGCGACGAGTCGCTTCAGGCCGTCCGGCGAGTCCTCCGCGACGACGCGGCCGTCGTTGAGGATCGAGATCCGGCTGCACAGGCGCTCGGCCTCGGCGAGGTCGTGCGTCGTCAGCACGATCGTTGCGTCGTGCGTGTCGCGGACGTCCTCGATGAACGTCTGCACGTCCAGCTTCGAGCGGGGGTCGAGCCCCGTGGTCGGCTCGTCCAGCAGCAGCAGCGACGGGCTGGTCAGCAGGGCTCGCGCGATGGCGACCTTCTGCTGCATCCCCCGGCTCATCTGCTCGACGGGCCGGTCGAGCCGCTTCTGCGATACGCCCAGCCGCTCCAGGATCGCGATGGCCTGCGGCTTCGCCTTCCCGGCGTCGAGGCCGTAGAGGCGGGCCGCGAACAGCAGGTTCTCCATCGGGCTGAGCTTCTTGAAGAAGGCGGCGTCCACGCTGACCCGGTTGATCAGGCGCTTGACCGCCATCTCGTCGCGCTCGATGTCGTGCCCGAAGACCTCGACCCGGCCCTCGTCGAGGGTCAGGAGCCCGCTGATCAGGCGGATGAGCGTCGACTTGCCGGAGCCGTTGGCGCCAAGGATGCCGTGGATGTCGCCCCGCTCCAGGCGCAGGGACACGTCCGTGATCGCGGCCACGGGCTTGCGCTTCCGCCCGACCGTGAACCGCTTCGTGACGCCCTCGATCAGGAGGGCGGGCACGGGCGCCGGGGCGGACGCGGGCGCCGGGGCGGACGCGGGCGCCACCGCCTGGACCGCCGCTGGGCGATCGTCCGACGGCCGTCGGCTCGTCTTCAGTTGTGGTTCGAGGGTGACGGTCACGGTGGTGACTCCTGGTCGCGGTGCTGGGCTGTGGCTCCGGGGCAGGACATGGAACGAGCCGCGGGCCCGGATCCCGGCGGTCTCGTCGGGTTGGGCTCGCGGCTCGTGTGGATGCCCGCTGGTGGATGGGCATCAAAAAAGCCGGGGGCCCGATCTGGCCCACGGCTCGCGGTTGCTGCCTGGCGGCGTGACCGCCGCGGTGTCAGCTCGAGGTGGGCGCAGATCTCCCGCGATCGGCGACGTCGAGAGGCGCGGCCGAGTGCCGGATCATCAGGTGATTCCTCATTCGGAGATCCCTCCTCTGAGCTGGACGGATGGCGGGCGGCGGCCCACCGGTCGCGGAGTCTACGTGGCGCGGGCGCGCGATGTCAACGCGACGGATGAACCCCTCCCATCCGGGCGCAACCCGGTGTCGGCCGGCGGTTGGGTCCGGCGTCGCTCACCCTCGATGAGTGGTTCCTACACGGACGAGCGTGGCGGCGCATGGGAATCGCCCGATGAGGGCTCCTTCCCAGCGTGGCTGTGTCGAAACCTCTCAGTGGGGGTGAGAACCGGTCGCGCGCACGAACACCCGGGAACCCCGGAGGCGATGCCGGGAGGGTCCGACGGTCCACCGCCCGGCACGTGGAGCTATCCGGGCTGGCAGTCGCGGGGCTTCGCTTCCGGGACGGCGAATGCCGGATCCGCAGGGTCGATCGACGTGAGCATGGCGGCCGTGCCGAGCTTCTCGGCCGTGCCGGCCGGGCCTTCGCTCGTCTGGAGCACCAGGCGGTGCTCGCCCGGCTGCAGTCCGTCCGTCGCGATGGCGCGGTCCGTGATGTGGCGCCGGACCAGCCAGATCTCGTAGCGGTAGCGCAGCGCGTCGGTGGTGTAGACGTCCACCGTGACGCCGAGCAACCCGCGTCCGTCGTCCCGACGGGACGCCTCGAGGAGCGGCAGGAACATGCCCTCCTGTGCGTGGGCGGTGATATAGGTCGTCCCCGGTTCAGCGGGACGGCCGAGGAAAGTGATGTACGCCGCGACGTCGCAGAACGGGTAGTTCGGCGGCGGCTGGAGATCGCCGGAGATGACGGGCAGGTCGATGCCCAGCTCATCCACGACGACCCGGCTGGGTACATGCGCGGGCGCCAGGCCGCTCGCCGACGGTGCCGGTGCGGCGCTGGGCATCGGTACCGGCTCCCAATCGGGCGTCGGCGCGACGACCTCGACGACCTGCTGGCCGGCCGGCGGAGCGCTGGTGGCCGGATCCCCGCTCTTGAGCGGGTCCGGTCGGCAATCGCGCGGTTTGGCCTCTGGATTCGCCTCGGCGGGGTCGGCCGGAGCCTCATCCACGGCCGTGGCCACGACCTGCAGCTTCTCCGTCGTTCCGAACGGCCCTTCGCTGGTCTGCAGGACGAGCGTCCGCTCCTCGAGTGGCAGGGTGGCCACCACGGCATAGTCAACGGCGTGCGGGACGACCTCGGAGATCTCGTACCGGTAGCGCATCGCGTCGCTGGTGTAGACGTCGACCGTGACTCCCTTCAGCTCCTTGCCATCGTCGCGCTGCGCTGCCTCGAGAAGCGGCAGGAACATGCCCTTCTGTGCGTGTGCCGAGAGATACGTCACGCCGGTCTCGTAGGGCTGGCTGAACCGCGTGATGTACGCGGCGACGTCGCACAACGGATAGTTCGGCGGAGGCTGGAGGTCGCCGGAGATGATCGGGAGATCGATCCCCAGCTCTTCGACGACGACCCGACTCGCGTATGCCGGCGGCTGGAGCACCGGCGGACGCGACCGAACGGCTGTTGGTGCGGGCGTCCCGGCTGATGGTTGGAGCGACGCCTCGCCGCTCGGCGAGGCCGGGATGCGAGGCGACTCGACATTGGCGCTGCCACAGCCGACCAATGCGATCCCGAACAGGGCGACGGTCGCAACAAGTCTCGGGCGGGGCCGTCCCGATAGACGCCGTAGCGCGACAGGGGTCAAGCGAACATTCCTTCTTGATGACGACGTCGGTCCGCGCGTCGCTCCACCCGGTGTTCGCTCAAGGTGAGATCGCGGTTCATCGAGCCCGTCCGCACGGTGCCCGATAGAACGAAGTTGCAAGGCGGCGCCCGTCATCCCGCGGCCGCCCGGCGCCGAAAGCACGGATACGGCGCGTGCCCGAGCGCGTCCGCGGGGCGGCGCGACGCCCCGCCCGGACCGTACCGAAGGAGATGCCAACGCCGGAACGCCTGCCATGGGACGCAGACGGACCAACTCAGCCTGTGAAAGGGACTTTCCACTCATGATCATGACACGCTCGCGAAGGATCGCGACGCTGGGCGCCACCGCGGTCCTGGCCGTCTCGTCCGTCGCTGGCGGCGCCCTCGGCGCGAGCCACCGCGAGGCTCCGCTCATCGCCAAGGACCCGACCGCCGACATCACCGACCTGTACGCCTTTGTCAGCCCCGACAAGCCGGACACGGTCACCATCATCGCCAACTACATCCCCTTCCAGGAGCCGGCCGGCGGCCCCAACTTCTACCCGTTCGACGAGACCGCCCAGTACTTCATCAAGGTCGACAACAACGGCGACGGGGCCGAGGACGTGACCTTCGTCTTCGACTTCGAGACCGAGTACACCAACCCGGACAGCTTCCTGTACAGCGGCTACGGGCCGATCGAGGACGCCAGCGACCCGCAGGGCGCTCCGTTCGCCCCGGCCAACGTCCAGCAGACCTACTCGGTCACCATGAACGAGGAGGAGCTCGGCAGCGGCCTCAACGTGCCGCCGGACAACATCGGCCCGCGGACCACCCCCGACTACGGCAGCTACGCGGCCGACGGGATCCACGAGCTCGACGGCGAGGTGACGGTTTTCGCCGGCCAGCGCGACGATCCGTTCTTCGCCGACCTCGGCGCCATCTTCGACCTGGGCGGCCTCCGGCCGTTCAACGGGGCCCACCTGCTGCCGCTGCCGACCGCGCCGGGTCAGGACGACCTGAGCTCGTTCAACGTCAAGAGCATCGCGCTCCAGGTTCCGAAGTCGATGCTGACCAGCGACGGCGAGGACGTCTCGGCGCCTGACGCGGCCAACGCGGTCGTGGGCATCTACGCCGGCGCCGCCCGCCAGGCGACCAATGTCCTCAACGACACCGGCGTGCCGGAGCTGTCGGGCGACTACGTCCAGGTCTCGCGCCTGGGCAACCCGCTGATCAACGAGGTCATCATCCCGATCGGCGAGAAGGATGCGTGGAACGCCTCCGACCCGGCGAACGACGCTGACTTCGCCGACCGCTACCTCAACCCCGAGCTGGCGGCGATCATCAACACCGTCTACCCCTCGCTGCCGGATGCCCGGACGTCGGACCGCTCCGACCTCGTGCTCATCCTGGGCCAGGGCGTGCCGGGCCTGAACGCCACCAACGACGGCGACACGCTGTACGACCTGCTCCGCCTCAACATGGGCATCCCGCCTGCTGCCAACCCGAGCCGCCTCGGCGTGCTCGACGGCGACCTGGCCGGCTTCCCCAACGGGCGGCGGCTGTGGGACGACGTGGTCGACATCGAGATCCGCGCCGTGGCCGACGGCTACGGGGCGTTCCTCAACGAGAACTTCGATCTCCCGAACGAGACGCCCAACAACATGCTCGGCGATGGCTGCGACGCCAACGACCGTGGCTTCGAGGCCCATTTCCCGTACGTGGCTGCACCGTGGCAGGGCTACGACGACGGCGTCCACCACCGCTCGCCGTGCGAGGCGCTCGACGAGACCAGCACCGCCGGGTGACGCGCTGACGCGCTGACTCGGACCATAGGTCAGACTCCGGGCCGGGCGGATGCCCCGACATTGTGTCGGGCATCCGCTCCGGCCCGTTCTGCTTTCAGGGACGCACGTGATGAACCCCAGACTCCAGACCGGGACGTTCCGCCCGGGGATCCGGCGCACGACCACCGCTCTTCTCGCGGCCGGCGTGCTGACCGTGCTCGCCGCGTCACCGGTCTGGGCGCATCCCCTCGGCAACTTCACGATCAACCGCTATGACGGGATCACCCTCTCGGCGGACGGCGCGGTCATCGACCACGTCCTGGACATGGCGGAGATCCCGGCCCTCCAGGAGCGCCAGCGAATGGATCGCGACGGCGACGGCACCGTATCGGACCTCGAGGGAGCGGAATGGGCGTCAGCTGCCTGCCGTCAGTTCGAGTCGGACCTTCGTCTCTCGCTCGGCGGGACTCCCATGCCGCTCGTTGCCACGCAGGTGGGGCTGACCTTCCCGCCCGGACAGGCCAACCTTCTGACGCTGCGGCTGGTATGCACCTACGAGACGAGCTTCCCACTCCTCGACGGAACCACGACGGTCGACTTTCGGGATGACACGTATGCCGGCAGGATCGGCTGGCGGGAGATCGTCGTGGCCGGCGACGGCGTCTCGCTCGGTGGGGCCGAGGCGTACCGGACCGGCGGGTCGGATCGACTGACGGCGTATCCGGCGGCCCAGCTCGCAACGCCGCGCGACCAATCGGCGGCGACGTTCACGGTGTCTCCTGGGGGGCCGGCGGCGCCGGCCGCCGACGTGCGGGACGCGGTGCCGATCGACAGCTCACCCGAGGAGGTGATGCGAGCGGGATCGGGGACGGCGGCGCTGCCCGGCGGCGTCACGGATCTGCCTCGGCAGATCTCGGACATCATCCAGGCGCGCGACCTCGACCTCGCCGCGATCGTCCTGTCTCTGCTCGTCGCGGCGGGTGTGGGGGCCGTCCACGCGGCGTCGCCGGGTCACGGCAAGACCCTGATGGCCGCCTACCTGGTCGGAACGCGTGGCACGGTCCGCCACGCGATGGGCCTCGGGTTGACGGTCACCATCTCGCACACGATCGGCGTCCTCGCGCTGGGCGGCATGATCCTGTTCGCCGGCGCCCTGATCCCGCCGGAGCGCCTGTTTCCGATCCTCGGCTTCGTCTCCGGACTCGTGGTCGTTGCGATCGGGCTGGGTCTCCTGGCGCAACGGCTGCGCGAAAGCCGGGCGCGGCAGCGGCTGCACGAACCGGACCCCCACGTGCACGGCGAGGGGCATGGTCACGACCACCACCACGACCACGACGCGCCAGCGCACGACGCCGCGCACTCGGACGACCCTCACGACCAGGGCCAGGAAACGCCGCGGGACGCCGGTGGATCACCGGACGAAACGGTCGGCGGGTGGCATTCGCACGGCCTCGTCCGGCATACGCACCTGCCGCCGGGCGACGACCCGCTTCGCTGGCGGAACATCGTCGCGCTCGGCCTGGTGGGCGGCCTCGTTCCGTCGGCCTCGGCGATCCTCATTCTCGTCGGCTCGATCGCCGCGGGTCGACCGGCCTTCGGCATGGTCCTGACGCTCGCCTTCGGGGCCGGCATGGCCGTTGTGCTGGTGGGGGTCGGCGTGCTGCTCGTTCGGGCGCGCGCCGTCATCGAGCGGTGGCCCCGAACGGACCGGCTGGGGCCCCTCCTGGCTCGGCTTCCCCTGGTCAGTGCTCTGCTCTTCGTGGCCGTCGGCGCGGTGATCACCGTGCAGGCCGGACTGCAGCTCCGATGAGGCCGCGCGTCATCCGGGAACGGATATCGACCGAATCACCGGGCGTGGATCCGATCGCTCACTCCCCGCAGATCCGTGGCGTCGATGCCCGCCGCCGGCCCGGTCTCCTCCACCGGCTCGGGCGCCGGTTGTGGTTTCCGATGGCCCTCCTCATCGCTGTCGCGGTGGCGTTCGTCGCCCTGGGACCGCTCTCGCAGACGCCGGCCGGAGAGCCGTTACTGGCCGTGGCGCCCCCCGGCGCAAGCCTCTCCGAGCCATTCGTCGCAGCCGCCGGCGCCAGCGCCACCGAGCAGGAGATCGCCAAGCGGTTCGAAACCGTCCGCCAGGCCCCGGACACCGTCCTGGCCTACGTCCTGCTCGGGAACGCCTACCTCCAGCACGTCCGCGAGACGGGCGATCCCAGCGACTACGGGAGGGCGGCAGCGGCCTTCGAGGAGGCGCTCAGGCGCGAGCCGGAGAATGTCGACGCGCTCATCGGCCAGGGCGTCCTGCGCCTGGCCCGACACCAGTTCCGTGACGCGCTCGAGCCAGGGCGCCGGGCACTCGAGCTCGCTCCGAGCACGGCCCGCGTGTATGGCGTGATCGTCGATGCGCAGACGGAGCTCGGCATGTACGACGAGGCCGTGGCCAGCACCCAGAGGATGGTCGATCTTCGGCCCGATCTTGCGTCCTACAGCCGGGTCTCGTACCAGCGGGAGCTGCGGGGAGACGTCGACGGTGCGATCGAAGCCATGGACCGGGCCTTTCGGGCCGCGACCGGCACAAGCGTCGAGAACCGCGAGTACGTTCGCGTGCTGATCGGCGACCTGTACCTGCTGAACGGCGACGCCCGCACCGCCGAGCGGATCCAGCGCGCCTCCCTCGAGGCGGCACCTGACTTCGTCTGGGCGCTCGCCGGTCTTGCCCGGGCCCGCGCGGCGCAGGGCGACCTCGACGGCGCGGTCGGCCTCTACCAGCGGGCGGTCGACGCCATTCCGCTGCCGGAGTTCGTCATCGCGCTCGGCGAGACGCAGCAGGCGGCGGGCCGGACGGAAGAGGCCGGGCGGAGCTACGAGCTGGTCCGGGCCATCCAGCAACTGTTCGCGGTCAATGGTGTGAACGTGGATCTGGATCTCGCGCTCTTCGAGGCCGACCATGGCAGCGACCCGGGCGGCGCCGTCGAGCTGGCGCGTCGCGCGTACGCAGACCAGCCGAACCTCAAGGCGGCGGACGCGCTCGGCTGGGCGCTTCACAAGAACGGCCAGCACGACGAAGCCCGGCGCTACGCGGAGGAGTCCCTCAGGCTGGGCTCTCCCTATGCCCGTTACCTGTTTCACGCCGGGATGATTGCCAGCGCCCAGGGGGACACAGAAGCGGCGCGCGGCTACCTGAAACGCTCCATCGATGACCACGCCGATCTGATGCCCCTCTATCGACAACAGGCCGAGGCCGAGCTGGGCATGCTGGGCGGCTGAGCGCGACCGGCGCGGCTGAGCGCGACCGGCACTACCCTCAGCCGATGAAGCATTTGCGCGGGACGATCGTCTCGCTCCTGCGCTCCGCGGTGCTGGATGCCGACCTTGCGGCTCTCGTCTGGCTACTCCTCGAGGGTTCCGTGCCAACCCACGTCGTGGCACCCGATCGTGCGGACGCCGAGTCCGTTGCCGTCGCCCTGCGCGAGCTTGCCGGCGGGAACGTCGGCGCGGTGACCAGCGGTGTCGGGGGGTCGCTCGAGGACGTCGTCCGCCTGCCGGTGCCGCTCCGACCCGCGACCGGCGTGGTGATCGTGCTCCGCGACGACCGCGTGGCGGCGGCGCATCTGCTCCGACCGCCGTTGCGTGACGCCGGCGGCCATGTTCGTCCGCAGGCACCGGCGGTCCTGGCGACATGGGACGGCCGCGACCGTGTCTGGGAGCACTTTGCCTGGGCGCTGGCGCCGGAGCTCGGGGAGGCCGTGGGCCGTCCGGCCGGCGACGTCGAGATCGAGCAGGGCAGGCGGCGGGAGTATCTCGACGCCCTCGCCACGGCGGGCCTCGACACGCCGGAGCAACTGCAGGCGGCACTCGCCGGCTATCGATTGCGGGCCGGGTGACGAGAGGACTCGCTCGGCCGGCGACCGCCACCGGAGCGTTTGACGGTCCACCCGCTCGGACGTACGCTCGCTGCCCCGAGTCTCGCCGCGAATGACCCTCGATTCGGGAGTCCTCATGACGCCTTCGGCCGTTCCCGCCCCCGCCACGATCGGACAGCTCCGCGCCTCAGGCTGGAAGAGCCGGAGCGTCAAGGCGGAGCTGCGCGCGAACCTCGTGGGCCGGCTCGGCGAAGGCGGGCCGATCTTCCCGGGCGTGGTCGGCTACGACGAGACGGTGCTGCCCGCGGTCGAAAACGCGATCCTCGCCGGACAGGACCTCGTCTTCCTCGGCGAGCGCGGCCAGGCCAAGACCCGGATGGCGCGGCTGCTCATCGGGCTGCTCGATCCGTGGCTGCCGGTCGTTCGGGGCGGAGACCTCAATGACGACCCGTACGCACCCATCTCGCCGACCGCCCGGACGCTGGTCGAGGAGCTCGGCGACGACACGCCGATCGACTGGCTGCCGCGCGATCGACGCTACGCGGAGAAGCTCGCGACGCCGGACATCACGATTGCCGACCTGATCGGCGAGGTGGACCCCGTCCGCGTCGCCGAGGGCCGCTACCTCAGCGATGAGCTGACGCTCCACTACGGGCTCATCCCGCGCGCCAACCGCGGGATCTTCGCGATCAACGAGCTGCCCGACCTGGCCGAGCGGATCCAGGTCGGCCTGCTCAACATCCTCGAGGAGCGCGACGTCCAGATCCGCGGCTTCACGGTGCGGCTGCCGCTCGATCTGTTCGTCGTGGCCAGCGCCAACCCGGAGGACTACACGTCGCGCGGCCGGATCATCACGCCGCTCAAGGACCGGCTGGGATCCCAGATCCGGACGCACTACCCTCGCACGCTGGAGCACGAGACCGAGATCGTTCGCCAGGAGAAGCAGCGCTTCGAGGCGGGTGACACGCCGCCGGTCGTCGTGCCGCCGTTCATGGAGGAGCTGGTCGCGGAGCTCACGCACCTCGCGCGCCGTTCGCCGGAGATCTCGCAGCGGAGCGGTGTGAGCGTTCGGGTCAGCGTGGCCAACACGGAGGTCCTCGAGGCCGCCGCGATCAAGCGGGCAGTGCGCCTCGGGGAACCCCTGGCGGCGCCGCGCATCTCCGACCTGGGGGCCGTGATCGCGTCGACGGTCGGCAAGGTCGAGCTCGAGACCATGGGCGACGAGGCCCCCGAGGAGCGGGTCGTCGAGCGGCTGATCACCAAGGCGCTGCATGCGACGTTCGGTCGCCGGGTCGATCTCGACGATCTGGACGAGGTCGTCGAGGCGTTCGAGGAGGGCTTCATCGTCGAGACGGGCGACCGCATCCCCTCGCGCGAGTACGTCCGGTGGGCGCGCGAGGTGCCCGGCCTCGAGGACGCTGCCCGGCGGCTGGGCGCCTTCGACGCCACGGACGGGGCGGAGGAGCCGGCGGTCCTCGCGTCCGCGGTCGAGTTCCTGCTCGAGGGACTCCATCTCGCCCGCCGACTGAACAAGGACCGCTCGCCGACCGGCACGGTCTACCGCCGCTAGATGGAGCGCGCCTTGCCTTCGGCCGCGGTGCGCGAGGCGGTGCGCGCCCGCGTCGGGTTGCTGGGCGCCGGAGCGGTGGGCGCCGGAGGGGTGCGCGCCGGGGTCCGCGGGCTGCTTCCCGGCGCGACGATGCATGTGGCGCATGGAATCCGACCCAACGGCGCCGGGCCGGGCGCGACGATGCATATGGCGCATGGAATCCTACCCAACGGCGCTGTCGAGGGCCGAAAAGCGTCCCGGTCATGCACCCGGTGCATCGGCGGGCGTTGGTCGGTGGCTCGGACGGCTGCGATCCGACCCGCTTCATCGGTTAACCGCGGATTCCATGCGCGTCATGCATGGACCGCCGCGGGCGACCGTCCCACGCTCGACCCCTCGGCATCCGGCCGCCCTCCACCCAGAGGGACCGGCCGCCCCCCGCCCAACGCGACCGGCAGTCCCCCGCCCAACGCGACCGGACGCCGGCATCCATGAGCGCGTACATCCCCGACCGCCGCGATCTCCGCGATCCAGGCGCGACGATCGCGCCCCGCGGGCCGATCCTGCCGCGCGCCGCGCGCTTCTCGCGCTGGGATGGCAGCCAGTCGATCCCGGCACTGGATGCGGACGAGATCCTCGACGCGCTGGCTGACGACGTGATGGCCGAGGGTGACATGGCGGCGGCCCTGCGTCGGCTGATGGAACGCGGCTGGCGGTCCGACGACCCGTCGCGCCGCGACTTGGCGGGGATCCAGGACCTGGTTGAGCGGATCCAGCGGCGGCGGGAGGAGCTCCTCGATCGGTTCAAGCTGGGTGACGTGCTGGCGGATGTCCGTCGGGAGCTCGACGAGATCGTCGCCGAGGAGCGGGCAGGCATCGAGCGGCGCCTCGACCGCGCGGCAGGCGCTCCGCCCGCGGCAGACGGCCGCTCGGCGACCCACGACGGCTCGCCCCAGGACGCCTCGGGCAGGACCGACGACGCCTCGCCGCCGGCCGAGTCCGACGGGCCGGCCACGCCCGCGACGCCCGACGCGCGCACCGCGCCCGACGCCTCGGCGCCCGCCACGCCCGACGCGTCCCTCCGAAACATGCTCCGCGACCAGGCCGCCCGGCGGCTCGACCAGCTGGACGCCCTGCCCGAGGACGTCGGCGACAGGATCCGCGGGCTGCAGGACTACGACTTCCTCGAGCCGCCGGCGCGGGAGCGGTTCGAGGCGCTGCTCGAGCAGCTCCGCAGGCAGGTGCTCGACCAGTACGTCGCGGGCCTGTCCGAGTCGATCCAGGAGATCAGCCCGGAGCAGCTCCAGGCGAACCGCGAGATGGTCCGGGACCTGAACCAGCTGCTCCAGGAACGCCTGGCCGGCCGGGACCCGGATGCGAGCGACTTCCTCGGCAGGCACGGGCGGTTCTTCCCGGGCGCGCGGACGGTCGACGACATCATCGAGCAGCTCGCGGAGCGCATGGCGGCGATGCAATCGCTCCTCCGATCCATGACGCCTGAGCAGCGAGCCGAGCTGCAGGGCATGACGGACGCGCTGCTCCGTGACGACCGCCTCCGGTGGGACCTGGCCCAGCTGGCGGCCACGATGGACCGGCTGATGCCCGGCGGCCTGGGGGACCGCTACCGCTTCGGCGGGGACGAGCCGATGAACCTCGATGGCGCGCTCGACCAGATCGCCCGACTTCAGGCGCTCGACACCCTCGAGGACGGGCTGGGCGACGTGGAGGGACCGGCGGACCTCGCCCGGGTCGACCGCGAACGCATGCGCGACCTCGTCGGCGAGGACGCGGTCCGCGACCTCGATGCGCTCGACGACCTCGCCCGCCGGCTGGAGGCGGCCGGCTACCTGACGCGGGACGGCGACCGGATGGAGCTCACCCCGCGCGGCAGCCGGCGGATCGGCCAGAAGCTCCTCGACGACCTCTTCGCCCGGTTGAAGCGTGATGCCTTCGGCGGTCACCGTGTCGACCGCGTCGGGCGGGGAGGGGAGCGCGAGGAGACCACCAAACCGTACGAGTTCGGCGACCCGTTCCACCTCGACCTGCGGCGGACGCTCGCCAACGCCCTGGCTCGGGACGAGAATGCGCCCGACCGGCGGGCCGCAGGCGCACGGGCGGCGCTTCGCCTGGACCCGTCCGACTTCGAGGTCTTCCGGACCGAGCAGCTGACCTCGACAGCCACGGTCCTGCTCGTGGACATGAGCCGCTCGATGCTGCTGCGCGGCTGCTTCCTCGCGGCGAAGAAGGTCGCGGTCGCGCTGAACACGCTGATCCGGACGCAGTTCCCGCGTGACCAGCTGACGGTCATCGGGTTCGCGTACTACGCACGCGAGATCCGCGCCGAGTCGCTGGCGGAGCTGACGTGGCACGGGTACGAGTACGGCACCAACCTGCAGCACGGGCTGATGCTGGCGCGCCGGATCCTCGCCCGGCAGCACGCCGCGAACAAGGAGATCGTCGTCATCACCGACGGCGAGCCGACCGCCCACTTCGAGGACGGCCAGGTGCAGTTCAGCTATCCACCCACCCGCCGGACGATCCAGGAGACGCTGCGCGAGGTGCAGCGCTGCACAAAGGCGGGGATCACGATCAACACGTTCATGCTCGAGCGGTCGCGGGCGCTGGCCGAGTTCGTCGCCCTGATCACACGGCTCAACCGCGGGCGGGCGTTCTACGCCTCGCCGGAGCACCTCGGCGAGTATGTCCTCGTCGACTTCGTGTCGCGGCGCACGAAGCGGGTCTCCTGACGAGGGGTTGATGACAGAAACTGGCGGGATGGGCCGCTAGCATCACGACCATGACGAACGACAGCGGCATCCTCGAGACCAACGGCGCGCGCATCTACTACGAGGTGGAGTCACCGGCGAGCCGGTCGTCCTGATCCACGCCGGCATTGCCGACCTGCGCATGTGGGACGCTCAGGTGGCGGACCTGAGCGACGCGCACCGGCTGATCCGGTACGACACCCGCGGCTTTGGCCGGACGGAGACGGACGCCGTTCCCTTCTCCAACCGGGCCGACATCGCGGCCCTCCTCGACCACGTCGGCGAGTCGTCCGCGCACGTCGTTGGGTTGTCGCGCGGGGGCATGATCGCCCTCGACTTCGCACTCGAGTACCCGGACCGCGTGAGGTCGCTCGTGGTCGCCGCCGGCGGCATCGGCGGCTACGAGTCACCCGAGGCAGCGGACAAGGCGGCCTGGGCCGAGCCCGAGCGGTATCTCGAGGCCAGGGACTGGGACGCGATCGCCGAGTGGGAGACCGCGTACTGGGCTGAAGGGCCGGGCCAGCACAAGGGCCGGGTCGATCCGTCGGTACGGGCGAAGGTCCACGACTGGATCCTGACGAACTACCGCGCGGAGAAGGTCGAGGGCCAGCCCCAGCCGCTCGACCCGCCGGCGGTCGGCCGCCTCGGCGAGTTGCGCGCACCGCTGCTGGTGATGATCGGCACGCTCGACGAGCCCGAGACGCAGGACGCCTGCCGGCACCTCGCCGAGGCCGTGCCGGGTGCGCGGCTCGAGGTGTTCGATGGCGCGGCGCACATGCTCAACCTCGAGCAGCCGGAGCGCTTCAACCGGCTTCTCCGCGAGTTCTTCGGGGCCGCCGCGAGCGCCTGACGGCACTGAGCTAGGGGCGGGAATTCAGGTCCTCGTCTGGCCGGAAGACGACGCCATCGGGCTGACGGGGCGCGCCGTCGCCGCCGTTACCGCCGCTCCATCGTAGCCACTCCTCGCCAGTCCACACGTCGACGCCGAACTCGCGGTAGCCGCCTCCCGGTCGCTCCGGCTCGGGTGGCAGCGTCCGGCAGATCTCGCCGAGGGCGTCCCATGTCTGGTGGTTGCCGAGCTGGACTCGGCCAGTCCAGGGGCCGCTCCCGAACCACGCCCCGCAATCGTTGCGGATGTCGCGCCAGACGCCGGTCAAAGGATCGAGGGCTCGGTTCGCTCCGAACAGGAGGACGACCTCAGTTCCCGTCCAGACGCCCGCGCCGCCATCGATCGAGCGGATGCCAGGGTCGGGAAGGCGACGCCAGTCACCCGTATTCGGCTCCCACGCGGCGGCCCAGGCCATCGACGTCTCGACATCGTCCGTCGGGTAGCCGATGACGATCAGGTCCTCGCCCGTCCACACGAGCGCGGGGTTCCCGTATTCGCCGGCGTCACGCCCCGGCCCGGTGATCGGCGCCCAATCGCCGGTCGCCGGATCAAACGTCGCGCCGCTCTCCATGCGGCTGGAGAAGACGACAAGGCGGTCGCCGATCCAGGTCGATGCTCCCAGAGGGCCGGTCAGCGGCGCGGCCGGCACTCGTGTCCACGTTTCGGCAACCGGATCGAGCAACAGACCGTCGGGCTGAGCCTCTTCGACGTCGCCACGCCGCTCCACACCGCCCCAGATCAGCACCCGGCCTCCGGTCCAGAACGCAGCGGCTCCCAGGCGACCCGGGACGGGAGACGGTGGCAGCACCCGCCAGCGATCCGTCGCCGGGTCGTATGCGGCAGCCGTGCGCTTGTATTCGCCGATGGCCGGGTCCAAGGCGTCGCCGCCCCAGACGACGAGCTCGGTGCCTGTCCACACGCCGATCGGACCCGCGCGCCCCTCGAGTGGCGAGCCCGCCATCCGCCGCCATTCGCCGGTCAGCGCAATCTTTGGGGGTTCCAACGGCGCGACGGAGGTGACAAAGAACCGCTGGCGACACCGCGCGACCGCGGCGGCGTCGCCACAGTCGGCCGATGACGGGTCGTCGAAGTGGCCCGTCACCTGGACCCAGGCGCCGTCCGGGATCTGGAGCGCGACGTCATTGACGTAGAACGGCAGGCCGGTGAAGAAGTCCGGCCGGCCATCCGCGGAGAGCCATCGCCGCGACGTCTTGACACCCACCGCGTAGTCGGACGCCGTGACCGGCCCGAACGTGAGGTCGCGGTCGCCGAAGCAGACCGGGCGCTCGAAGACCTGCAGCGCGGCGACGTTCGTGAGCGACGGCTCGCCGGTCGGGCAGTCGATCTGCACCGGTCGCAAGGAGATTTCGGCGTCGGCCGCTGCCAGCCAGCCGAAGTCCGAGTCAGGCCGGATGCCGCGCTCGAGGTCGCCCCAGTGCTGCACGAGGTACGCCGGCTCATCCTCGTGCTCGACCGGTCCCTCGACGATCAAGACCCGCTGGCCGATCTCGACCCGGCGGTCGCTGACGATCGCGAAGCTGCGGGTCACCTCCGCGACGTCACCTCCTCGCAGCGCGTTCGCAACGGATGCGGTTGGCGTGGCGGGTGGGGTCACGTCGGCTGAAGGCGGCGGGGTTGCAAGCGGGCGGGCGTCCGGCGGGCGAACGACCACCACGGCGAGCAGGACCACCGCCGCAGCCGCGAGTGCCGCCCACGGTGACGGCCTGCGGTGTGCCTGCGTCGCCACCCGCGCCCGTTTCTTGGCGCTGGCTACGACATCGGTCGGGACGGAAAGATCCTTTAACTCCGCCCAGTGCGCCCGGAGCTCCTCGCCGGCGTCTCCCCGCCCGGTCATGGTATGACCCGCCGGAGCGCCTCGAGGGCGGCATGATGCCGCGACTTCGCGGTGCCCTCGGCAACACCGAGCGCGAGTCCAACCTCGCGGAGCGGCAGGCCGACGAAGTAGTGCAACGCGAGCACGGCCCGCTGATCGACCGTCAGCGCGCGCAGCGCCGCCTCGATGTCCGCTCGGCGGTCGGCCGCGCTTGAGGGATCGGGCGTCGTCGCATCAGCGGCCTCATCGATGTCGACGCGGATCTCCCGGACGCCGCGTCGCTCCGCTCGGGCGATGTCACGACAGCGGTTGACGAGGATCCGGTGGAGCCAGGGCCGGAAGCGGTCTGGATCGCTCAACGTCGGCAGCTTGCGCCAGGCCCGGAGCAGGGCGTCCTGAGTGGCGTCTGCCGCACCCGTCGGCCCGATTACGGCCACCGCCAGCCGATACAGCTCCGCGGCGTGCCGATCCACCAGCTCATCGAACGCGTCATGGTCGCCTCGTTGTGCGCGCCGAACCAGGTCCAGCCGATCTCTCCCATCGCTCGTCAAGTCCAGACGACGAGGATGACGGAACGGTTCGGTTCGTTTCGTTCGGAACCGATCGCCGGTGGCCGGGCTGGTATCGTCGCGGCGAGGTCGCCCGAACGGAGGGACTCACATGGACTGGCTGTTTCCCTGGCTGCTGTTCCTGCACGTGCTCGGCGCGATCGTCGCGTTCGGGCCCACGTTCACGTTCCCGTTCATCGGCGCGATGGGCGGCGCGGAGCGACAGCACGCCAACTTCGCGACGCGCCTGTCGCACACGATCGCTGCCCGGCTTGTCTACCCGATCGGGATCACGCTTCCGATCACCGGCGTCGGGCTGATGGCCGTCCGGGGGATCGACCCGTCCGCTCGAGCGAACTGGTGGCTGGGGCTGGCGATCGTGCTCTACGCGATCTCGTTCAGCTACTCGTTCTTCGTCCAGCGCAAGCACGTGGAGCGGGTGATCGAGCTGACGTCCGCGCCGCCGCCGCCCGGGGCGAGCGGCCCGCCTCCGGAGCTGCCGGCCCTGATCCGCCGGATCCAGCGCGGCGGGATGGCCATGACCGTCCTCCTCGTCACCATCGTGCTGCTCATGGTGGCCAAGCCGCGGTTCTGACCGGCCTGGCGACCGGATCGGCGGTCCTCGATACCATGGCTCCACGTCACCCACACGAGGACCCGCCAATGCCCCACGTCGCCAGCTCCGTCAGAGAGCTCCTCGAGCGCCTCGCCGGCGCGGTCAGGATCGACGGCGATCGCCTCGTCGTCGACGATGAAGCGCAGCTTCGCGACGACGGCATCCGGGATCTGGCCTGGACGGCCGCGTTCAGCGACGACGAGGCGGCGATCGAGGCGGCCCGCTGGATCGTCTGGGAGGCGAGCCAGGCGCTCGGCGTGCGGTCGGCCAGCATCCACGACCTGTACATGGCGCGGGCGCGGGGCGAGGTGCACGGCTTCACCGTGCCGGCGATCAACATCCGTGCCCAGACCTTCGACATGGCCCGCACCGTCTACGCGGCTGCAGAGGCCGGCGACGTCGGCGCCGTCATCCTCGAGCTGGCCCGCAGCGAGCAGACGTACACCTGGCAGCGCCCGATCGACTACGCCACCTCCGTCCTGGCTGGCGCGATCGCGTCCGGCTGGAGCGCCCCGGTCTTCATCCAGGGTGACCATTACCAGTTCAACGCGAAGAAGTACGAGGCGGACCCGGAGGCAATGACCGAGGAGATCCGCCGCGCCTGCCGCCTCGCGATCGATGCCGGCTACCGGAACATCGATCTCGACAGCTCGACGCTCGTGGACCTGTCGAAGGGCTCGGTCGACGAGCAGCAGCGCGAGAACTACGTCCGTGCGGCCGAGCTCACCGCCCTGATCCGCTCGCTCGAGTCGGACGGCGTGACGGTCAGCGTCGGCGGCGAGATCGGTGAGGTCGGCAAGCAGAACTCGAACGAGGCGGAGCTGCGCGCCTACCTCGACGGCTACCGCCGGGAGCTCGAGGATCAGGCCCCCGGCGCTGTGGGGCTCTCCAAGGTCAGCGTCCAGACCGGCACCTCGCACGGGGGCGTGCCGCTGCCGGGCGGCGGCGTCGCGGCGGTCAAACTCGACTTCGAGGTCCTCCGGCGGCTCGGCGAGGTCGCCCGGGCGCACGGGCTGGCCGGCGCAGTCCAGCACGGCGCGTCCACGCTGCCGGACGAGCTGTTCCACCGGTTCCCCGCGGTCGAGACGGCGGAGATCCACCTCGCGACCGGCTTCCAGAACGCGCTCTACGAGCACCCCGCCTTCCCGACCGACCTGGCCGCGGAGATCGAGGCCTGGTGCCACGCCAACGCGCTCGACGAGCGGAAGCCGGACCAGACCGACCAGCAGTTCGTCTACACGACCCGGAAGAAGGCCATCGGGCCGTTCAAGCGACAGCTCTGGGACCTGCCGACGAAGGACGAGATCCTCGCCGCCCAGCATCGGAAGATCGGCTTCCTGTTCACGGAGCTGGGCGTGAACGGGTCGTGCGAGATGGTGGAACGCTACGTCGACGCGCCGGGATGGCATCGACCGCTGCCCGAGGCGCTTCGCAGCGCGGTCGCCGCCGGCTGATCGCGCAGGCCCGGGCGCGGCCATGGCAGGCCCTGGCGCGGGCCCTGGCGCGGGCCGGCGGGCAGGCACTGACGTGGTCCCTGGCGCAGGCACGGCAGTCCGGTACGCTCCGGCGGTCATGGCGGATCACTCGCGCCCGCCCAGGACGGCGATCCTGGCCGGTGTCATCGTCATCGCGATCGGGGCGCTGGCCGCCGGGCTGATCCTGTTCCGCCCGCGTGATGCTGCTCCGCTCGTGATCGGACCGCCGCCGTCCTTCGCGCCGGTCCCGGCCGGAGCGGCGGTGCTCGTCGGTGCCGGCGACATCGCGAGCTGCGCGTCGGACGCAGATGCGGCCACCGCGACGCTCGTCGACGCGATCCCCGGGACGGTGTTCGTCGCCGGCGACAACGCGTACGACGACGGGAGCCAGCGGGAGTACGCGACCTGCTACGGGCCGACCTGGGGTCGCCACCTCGGCCGGACCGGCTTCCCGAGCCCCGGCAACCACGAGTACCGCACGCTCGGTGCGGCGGGCTACCTCGACTACTTCGGGCTAGCCGCGCGACCCCGGGGGACGACCTGGTACAGCGCTGAGCTCGGCGGCTGGCACATCGTCGTCCTCGATTCAGAGTGCCAGGCGATCGGCGGCTGCGGACGCGGGTCGGCGCAGTTCGACTGGCTCGCGGCAGACCTCGCGGCCAGCGACGCCGCCTGCACCCTGGCCATCTGGCACCGGCCGCGGTTCTCGTCCGGCCAGCACGGCAACGACGCCTCGCTCGACGACATCTGGCGGGCCCTCCACGATGCCGGCGCCGAGGTCGTGATCAACGGGCACGACCACGACTACGAGCGCTTCGCGCCACAGACCCCGGACGCGGCCGCCGACCCGGCAGCGGGCATCCGCCAGTTCGTCGTGGGCACCGGCGGAGGGATCCTGCGCGACTTCGGCAGGCTGCAACCGAACAGCGAGGTCCGCGATGCGGCGACGTTCGGCGTGCTGCGGCTCGTCCTGCAGCCGGGTGGCTACTCCTGGAGCTTCGTGCCGGTCGGCGTCGCGGCCTTCACCGATGCCGGATCCGGCAGATGTCACTGAACCCGGGCCGCCCGATGCGCCGGGCGCACGACCGCCGCCGGTCCGACCCGACGATCGCCCGATGACCGGCCGTGCGACCCGATCCCCCGAGCCCGATCGGCGCGCCTGGCTCGAGCTCGCCCTCGCGATCTGCGACGAGGCCGACGTGCTCGCGATGCGCTCGTTCCGCCGCGCTGTCCCCGTCAGCACCAAGCCCGATCGCACGCTGGTCACGGAGGCGGACACGGCGATCGAACGCCTGGTCCGGGAGCGGATCCGCCGGGCCCATCCCGATCACGGCCTGGTCGGCGAGGAGTACGGGACCGAGGCCGGTGAAGCGTCGATCCGCTGGTACATCGATCCGATCGACGGCACCCACAATTTCGTGCGTGGTGTGCCGCTGTTCGGGACGCTTCTCGCGGTCGAGCGCGACGGCGTCCTCGAGGTCGGCGTGATGTCCGCCCCGGCGCTGCGCGACCGGTGGTTCGCCTGGCGCGGCGGCGGCGCCTGGGTGGTCCACGGCAACGAATCGGACGAGCCGCGCCGGATCGCCGTGTCGGCCGTTCGCGCCGTCCCGGACGCCCAGGTCCTGTACGGGTCCGGCCGGGACATCGCCGCGTCCGGCCGGATGCCCGGCCTCCAGCCCCTCCTCGCCGATGCCTGGCGCGAGCGCGGATTCGGTGACTTCTGGGGCTACGCGCTGGTCGCGGAGGGGGCCGCGGAGGCGATGGTCGAGGTCGGACTCCAGAGCTGGGACGCCGCCGCACCCGCGATCGTCGCGGCGGAGGCGGGTGGTCGTTGGTCCGACGTCGACGGCCGGCGGCGGATCGATTCGGGCACCTTCGTGGTCACAAACGGGATCCTGCACGACGAGGTGCTCGATCGCCTGCGGCGGCCTGTCGATCGGACACGACCCCGCTGAAGTCGAGGCGCATCAGCCAGCGGTTCCGGCGATCGCTCCGCGCGGCCGTCTCGAGGACCCGGCGGAAGCCCCGCCGCTCGAACATCGACGTGAAGCCCACGTAGCCGAAGTTGACGTCGACCCGGCTGCCCTCCGGGTCGACCGGATAGGCCTCGACGCCGGGCGCGCCCGATCGCCTCGCCAGATCGACCACCGCGTCCAGCAGCGCGCCGGCCACGCCCCGCCGCCGGTAGCCGACGCGGATGAGGAAACAGATGATCGACCAGACCGGCCGGTCGTCGATCGCGGGGATCGTTCGCGACCGGACCAGCCGCGCCAGCCTCGGGCGGGGTCCGAATCCGACCCAGCCCGCGACTTCGCCGTCGACGTAGGCAAGGATCCCGGGCGGGGGGTCGTCCTCGAGCTGGGCACGCAGCGCGGCCGGGCGGTTCACGCCGCTCACGCCGTAGCCGCGAGCCGGTCCGCGCCACGGCTGGCACCAGCAGCCGCGGTCCCCGTTGCCGCCCATGAGCGTCACGACGTCGGCCCAGCGATCGGCGGTCGCGAGCGCCGTCTCGATCCGCGTCGGTGCCTCCGCCCGGGCGCTGCGCCGGTGGATCGCGTCGCGGGTCGGGGGCAGGCCGTCGGTCGGCATGGCGCTGACGATACCAATCGCCGCCCTTCGTGCCAACGCCGCCATGAAGCCGCGACGGCCGTCCGAGGCTCCCGGGGGTAGGATTACGACGCGTCCACCGTCAGACGTCCCGAGCACACGAACCGAGAGCCTTCCCTTGATGACCCAGATCACCGAGGCCGCCGTCCTCGACGCCCTCCGCCACGTCCAGGAGCCGGAGCTCGGCGGCGACATCGTGACCCGCAACATGGTCAAGGACCTCCGGATCGCCGGCGCGGACGTGGCCTTCACGATCGAACTGACCACGCCGGCCTGCCCGCTCAAGGACGAGATCGAGGGCGACGTTCGGGCAAAGCTCGGCCCGCTCGGCATCCAGGGCATCGACATCACGTGGGGCGCGATGGTCCGCCGCGCCGTGCCGTCACAGCCACAGCAACTCGTGCCCGGCGTCAAGAACATCATCGCGGTGGCGTCCGGCAAGGGCGGCGTCGGCAAGAGCACGGTCAGCGTCAATCTCGCGGTCGCGCTGGCCCAGTCGGGTGCGAGCGTGGGGCTCCTCGACGCGGACATCACGGGGCCCAACATCCCGCTGATGATGGGCGTGGACGGTCAGCCGAAAGCGAGCCCGAACAACAAGATCACGCCACTCGAGCGCCATGGCGTCAAGGTCATCTCGATCCAGTTCTTCGTGCCCGAGGGCCAGCCGATCGTGTGGCGCGGGCCGCTCATCGGTGGCGCGATCCAGCAGTTCCTGCGCGACGTGGAGTGGGGCGATCTGGACTACCTGGTCATCGACCTGCCGCCGGGCACGTCGGATGCGCAGCTCACGCTCGCCCAGGCGGTCCCGATCAGCGGCACGGTTCTCGTGACCACGCCCCAGGAGGTCGCCCTGGCCGATGTTGGCAAGGCCCTGGCGATGCTGAAGCGGATGAGCGTCCCGGTAATCGGCCTGGTCGAGAACATGACCGGCTTCGTCTGCCACCACTGCGGGGAGGTCACCGAGATCTTCGGGCGAGGCGGCGGCGAGCGGTTCGCCCGGGAGCACGGTCTCGAGTACCTGGCCGGCATCCCGCTCGACGTGACGGTCCGGCAGGGTGGCGACGTCGGCGTGCCGGCCGTGGCGCAGCGTGAGCCCGGACCGGCGGCCCTGGCCCTCGCATCGCTGGCGCAGATCGTCGCGGCGCGCATGAGCGTCCGCGCCGCCGCCGGTGACCGGCAGCCGGTGCTGACCGTCTCCTGATCGGACTCCCGGCGAACTAGACCTGGCGACGCCGCAGCCACCGGAGGAGCACGTCCGCCGCGGCGAGCCCGGCCCGATGACCGCCCTGGACGCCGCCGAGGAACGCCACCCGCCGCTCGCGGTGGACATCGTCCGCGGTCGCGACGGCGACGCTGACGGCCGTGTCCCCGCCTCGCTCTGCCGCGCGCACGGCGACCGCCGCGTCCACGCCCGCGGCCTGTCGTGCCACGCTGGCCAGAGCGCCCGGATCGAGATCGGTGGCGCCGAGGATCTCCGCCCGCGCCAGGTAGGGGAGACCACTGAGCAGTGCAGCAAGGCTGCCACCCGTTCCCGTCTCCACGGTGGCGAGGCGCCACCCCAGCCGCCCCAGCTCCGTGGCGATCGCCTCCTGCCACGTGGTCGCTCCCCGGGCCCAGACGTGCTCTCCGAGCCGCTCCACGACCGCCGCCTCCGCCTCGGCTGCGACGTCGGCCGCCGTCTGCCCGCGCTCGCGATCAGGGACGGCGGCGATGCGAACGTCGACCGCGTCCTGCCGCGCGTACGTCGCAACGATCGGGTTGGCCGTTCGCAGGAACGCATCGCCCAGTCGTTCGGCCGCCTGGGACTCGCCGATCCCGAACAGCCGGAGGGTGCGGATCTCGACCTCGCGGCCCAGACCGCGCTCAGCGAGGCGGGGCAGGACCCAGCCGTCCCACATCGGGCGCATCTCGCGCGGCGGACCGGGCAGGGCGACGATCAGGCGACCGTCGGGGCGGTCGACCCACCAGCCCGGTGCCGTCCCGTTGTCGTTGGGGATGGGCGTGGCGGATGAAATGAGCCAGGCTTGTTTGAGATTGAGCTTCGGGAAGGGCATCCCACGCCGCGCCCACAGCTCCCGGAGCCACGCCTCGAGCGCCGGGTCCACGATGGGCTGCTCGCCGCACACCTCGGCGATCGCCTCGCGCGTCAGATCGTCCGGCGTGGGTCCCAGACCGCCGGTGGAGACCACGAGACCCGCTCGGTCGAGGCCGTCGCCCAACGCTCGCCCGACCGTCGAGAGGTCGTCCGGCAGGGCCTGGATCCGCCCCACCCTCACGCCCAGCACGGTGAGCGACCGGGCGATCTCGCCGGCGTTCGTGTCGCGCGTCTCGCCCGCGGTCAGCTCGGTTCCGATGCTCAGGAGCTCGGCCGTCAGGAGCCGGTCTAAGGCATCCTCTGCTCCGATGCGAGCGGCGGACGCGGCGTCTGGCACGCCGCGAGGGTAGCGCACGTCGCCGGGGCGCTCGGGGCGGGCATGGGCCGCGGCATGATCGTGGCGGCGGGTGGCGAGTACCATCGGTTGGGGCGCGGGCCGACCATCGCGCCGCTCCGTCGGCCGTCGGGAGCGGCCGAAGCTGCGGACGACCACCGAGCGGAGCACGATCGGAGGCCGGAGTGACGGATCTCGACGGAAGCGGCTTCACCCAGCTCGATCGGATGCTGGCCCTCGTCAGGCGGACGAGGGAGCTGCTGGACCAGGTGGTCGACGAGGGCGGCCTGGGCGCCGAGGACGCCGCGTTCCTCGAGTCGACGACGCTGCCCCACGTCGAAGGCATCCAGGCCGGCTTCCACGGCTGGCTCCGCTCGGAGGCCGCGGATGCCGCGGAGCTGCGCTACCTGCTCCTGCAGGTCGCGGCGATGCGTGTCGCGCCGGCCCGAACCGACGCCGAGCGTTCCGCGGCGTCGGCGGAGGCCGCGGCCGAGGCGAGGCTCGCCGGGCGACTTGACACCGACGTCGAGCCATCGGTCGGCCGCCTGACGGGAGCTGAGCCATGGCACCTGGCCGCCCTCCACCACGCGCGGGTGGTCCTCGCCTTCATGCCCCGCGTGCCGGAATCGGACGTCCGCTTCCCGAGCGGACGCCGAACGTACGTCGACATTCCCACGCCGCGCGGACCAGCCGAGCTGTCCGGCCGGATCGCGGAGCTGGAGGCGGAGCTTTGGAAGGCCGCGACCGGCCGGGCGTCGCCGCCGGTCGCCCCGGCGTTCCGGCGGACGTACGGGTTCTTCGACGCTGCGGACCGCCTCGGCGTGCGGGCGTTTCGCGGGGCCGCCTGAGGACGGCTCGGCTCGAGACGCTGGTTCGGCGCTGCCCATCGGGTTGTCGCCCAAGGGTGGCGCCGAGCCGCATGGCCCGTCGATCGATCCGTCCGGGCAACCGATGACCGCTGGTATGATCGGCTGAAGCCCCCTGGCCCGAACCGCTCCCGGAGAGACAGCCCTGGACGACCCGAACCGCGATCGCGCCATGGGCGCCGGCACCTTGCCGAGCGACACCTCCGCCCGAGCCGCGCCCACCGGGCGGGGCTCGCTGGACGAGGCGCCCGCTGCGTCGACCGCCTCGCGCGCCTCCGCCGCATCGACCACCCCGGACGCCGCGCGAACGCCGCCGGCCGCTCCGGGGCTTCGCGAGCAGCTGGGCAACACGAAGTCTGCCGCCAGCCGGCTGGTTGGCTCGCACGTCGACCTCGCCAAGGCCGAGTTCGGGGACATCCTCCAGGAGGTCAAGCGCGTCGCGCTGCTGGCCGGGATCGCGATCGGCGCCCTCATGGTCGTCGGGCTCATGCTTGTCATCGGTGGCTCGCTGTTCGTCGGCGAGACCCTGTTCGGATCGCTGGGCTGGGGCGTTCTGCACGGCACGCTGCTGTTGGTGGGCGTGGCGGTCGCGGCCCTCCTGCGGGCGCTCCAGGTGGGTGGTGTCCGGCGGGCGCTGCTGATCGGGCTGGTCGTCGGCATCGTGGTCGGCGTGGTGCTGGGGCTGGACCTCACGAACCGCCTCTGGACGGCCCTCGGGAACGCCGTCGCCGGCCCGGTGGCTCCGGACATCCGGCCGCTCGTCGTGGGGGCGGGGGTGCTGGCGCTTCTCGGCGCGCTCGTGGGCGCGGTGCTCGGCGGGCGAAGCGGCGGGTCACTCGCCGCCGTGGTGGGCTTCGTCGTTGGCGCGCTCCTGGGCGCGCTCGTGGGCCTCGTGACCGCCATCGCGCTCGGTCCGCGTGTTGGCGCGGCCGTCGGCGTCACCGTCGCGCTGCTCACGTGGATCGGGATGATGGGCGCCGCGGTGGCCAGCCGCGGAGTCGACGGCGAGGAGCTCAAGGCGCGGTTCTGGCCCCGGCAGACGATCGAGACCACGAAGGAGACCATCGAGTGGGTGCGCGAACAGACGCCGCTCGGGCGGAAGTCCTAGCCTCGCGCAAGGCGCTCGCCGGCGAGGTCGAGCGTCTCGAGGCATCCGGCCGATCGGCGGTGGACATCCCGGCCAAGGTCCGCAAGGCACCGGCAAGGACGGCCGGCATGGCCGCCGGGGCGGCATTCATCATCGCGGGCGGGCCGGGACGGGTGGCCCGGCGCGTCAAGCGCGCGGTCGTCGGGCCGGAGGAGCCGCTTCCGAAGTCGATGCTGCCGCCGGAGGTCGACAAGCGGCTCCGCAAGATGGGCACGGATGGGGAGAAGATCCGGGGCACGATTGAGCGGGAGTTCGCCGAGTACCTCGAGGCGCACCAGGGCGAGCGTGACAAGCGAGACCTGGGCGCGGTCGTGGCGCTGCTGCTGTCGGGGCTGTCGCGGCCGTTCCTCCAGCAGGCTTCGCGGCGGATGGTGGGCCGCCTGTTCGCGGGCGACAACGACACGTTCGAGAACGCGGTCCAGCGCATCCGGGCGCGCCGGGAGGCCGGGAAGGGGAGCGACCTGGGGCACTAGAGACCCGAGAGGGCGCACCTATCGCGGAGCCGTCGGAGCGCCCCACTGCGTCGAAACGACGTGCTCGAGGGTCGTGAAGGTACCGCCGCCGGCCTCCTTCCATGACTCGTAGCCCTCGACCTCGACCGGCTCGAGGGTCCAGACTCCGGCGAACCCCGGATCCGCATCGATGAAGGCCGCGCGGGTCACCGGGAGGTGGCCGATCGAGAACGGCCGACCAGTGAGGAAGGCGCCCGACAGGAACTCCTCCTCGGAGATCCCGCGGACGGACAGAGACCACGGACGAACGTCCGCCGGGCGTTTGGGCCAACGATCGGCCCATAGCGCGACGTGGACCCGCGTCAGCTCGGCCTTGAGCGTCTTGGCCGCCCCCCAGACCTCGGGCTCGCCGGAGGACAGGCGAAGCGTCCAGACTGGCGCGAGGTCGAGGTCGAGATCGAGGCCGACCGTCGGACGGTTCACGACCTGCCAGGAGGAGACGGCAGCACGATCGTCCGCGGTCACCGGCTCTTCCGCCACCGGTCGCGCTCGCGAGTCCGTCCACGCGTCCACCGCCAGCGCAAGGTGCTGGATCCCGTGGCCGCCGTCGCGAAGGAGAAAGGGCACGCCCGCGCTCGGCAAGGTGCCGCCTCCCCTGATCGGCGGCGATATCGGGTACAGGTTTGCATGAGCGGCCAGAGGCTTGGGCGCCACCGGGAGGGCTTCGTCCGCGTCGCGGCCGCGGAGATGGCCGGGGTGGACGCGAACATGAACGCGGTCGCCCTGCTGTCCGATGACGGTCACACGTCGCCGGAACGCGCCAGCGTCCACCACGTACACGCCCCCGACCTGGACTTGTGCCGGCCGCCTCGTCACAAACCTCGCGAAGCGTTCGAGCTCGGCCTGGAACTCACGCCTGATCCGGCTTCGTCGGTCGAAGCGCGACAGGACTTGCATCAGCGGGTTCAGATGCATGTGGGTGACGACCGTCAGTCTCGTCCCATGCTTCTCTGGCTCGAACGTCGCCGTCGTGAGGTCCTGCACACCGATGCCCGTCTGTTCGATGACGTGCCGAGTCGGACGTTCAGCCACCATGACCCGAAGCCGGCGCTTCAGCTTTGGCCCGTGGTCCAGCAAGCAGGTGGCGCCCTCCGCATCGAGCCGGCCGCTCAGCTCTCGCACGGCGAGCAAGGCCGCCTGCCACTGCGGGTAGCGCGCGGCGTCGACCCACAGGTCCCAGACGCGCTCCGGTGCGACGGGCAGGTGAACACTCCCGTCCATGACGACCGCCATCGAGATCCTCCGGATCGATGAGTCAGAAGGTGAGAATACCGTCGTCTCCGTCTCCTTCAACCGGCGGTGGCAGGGAAGCAGTGGACATGGGCGGTCCGCCGGCGAGGGACCGCACCGTCCGAAGGGGACCCGCGGACCGCTACACTCGCCCCGGGCGAGTGGCGGAATGGCAGACGCGCCGGCTTTAGGAGCCGGTGCCGCGTGAGCGGCGTGTCGGTTCGACCCCGACCTCGCCTACCACCACGATGAAGTCGCGGATGACGCTCGTCACGACGGGTCGCCGTTCGGCCAGCCGCGCCATGCGGTCCTCCACGCGGACGAGCCGGCTGATCCGCGTCGTCATCCCCGAGGGGGTGGAGCCGGCCGGCTGGGCAAGCCGAAGCGATGGCGCCACACCTGGACCGCGCGACGGCCCACCGGCCGCTCGACTCCCCTCCACCTATACTCCCGGGACCATGAACATCACCGCCACTCCTGCGCCGAGGAGCGCCGTCAAGCTCGAGGTCGAGCTGCCCCCGGAGCGCCTCGGCAAGGCCATCGACGAGGCCGTTCGCCACCTCTCGCGCCGTACCCGCGTCCCCGGCTTCCGGCCCGGCAAGGCTCCCCGGCCCGTCCTGGACCGCGTGCTCGGTCCGGGCGCCGTGCTCGACGAGGCCGTCGAGCACCTCGTCCAGGACGCCTACCGCAAGGCCCTGATCGAGAAGGAGATCCAGCCCCTCGCCAATGCCGACGTCGAGGTCGTCCAGGCCGAGGAGGGCAAGCCGCTCATCTTCACCGCCCTCGTCCCGGTCCGTCCGGACGTGCAGCTCGGCGACTACCGCGGCTTCAACTTCCGCCCGGAGATCGAGACGACGGACGAGCCCCGCGTCGACAAGGTCCTCGAGGAGCTGCGGGACCAGAACGCGACGCTCTCGCCGGTGGAGGACCGCGGGGCGCAGAAGGGCGACTACGCGGTCATCGGCTTCGAGGGCACGCGTGACGGCCAGCCGTTCGACGGCGGCACCGCCGAGCGGATGCCCCTCATCCTCGGCGAGGAGCGCCTGATCCCGGGCTTCGAGGCGAACCTCGAGGGTCTGAAGGTCGGCGATCGGACCGAGTTCGACATCACCTTTCCCGATGACTACGGCGAGGCCGTCCTCGCCGGCCAGAGCGCGCACTTCAGCGTCGAGCTCCGCGAGCTCCGGGAGAAGGTGCTGCCGGAGGCCGACGACGACTTCGCGAGCTCGATGGGCGATTACGCGGACCTGGCCGCGCTCCGCGACGAGATCCGGAAGCGGCTCGAGCGCAACGCCATGGACAAGGCCCGCCACGACTTTGCCGACCGGATCATCGAGTACGCCGTCTCCAATGCGACCGTCGAGCTGCCGGACGTGCTGATCGACCAGGAGGTCGAGGTGATGCACGACGAGTTCCGGGCGTCGCTCGCCCGGCAGGGCATCTCGGAGGAGGCGTACCTCAAGGTCGTCGAGAAGACCGAGGCAGACCTGCACGCCGACTTCCGGCCGAAGGCCGAGCATCGGGTCAAGGTCCTGCTGGTGCTGTCCAAGGTGGCCGAGGCCGAGGGCGTCGACGCGCCCGACGAGGCCGTCGAGGCCGAGGTCGCCCGCGGCCGAGCCCGGTATGCCAACGACCGAAAGCTGCTCGGCTACTTCGACTCGGATCGCGGCCGCAACTTCATCCGCAGCACCCTGCGCCGCAGCCGGCTGGTCGAGAAGCTGGTCGACGATTGGCTGGCCGCCCATCCGGAGCACCCGCCCCTGCCGCACGCCGAGGACGGGCCTGGTTCCGCCCTCGAGGCGGGATCGACCACGTCCACCACGGCCATCGGCGCGACGGCTCCCGGCTCGATCGGCGACGCTGGTCCCGCGGATGCCGCCCCGGATGCCGCCGCGCCCGACGTGGCGCCCGACGCCGCCCCGGATGCCGCCGCGCCCGACGTGGCGCCCGACGCCGCGCCCGACGTGGCGCCCGACGCGGCGCCCGAGGCCGCCGAGGCCCCTGCCGCCGCGACCGGCCGGCCCGGCTGACCCCAACCCGTTCACTCGCCGCCACCCGTCAGAGGGAGTCCACATGCTCGTCCCGATGGTCATCGAGTCCACCAGCCGCGGTGAGCGCGCCTACGACATCTACTCGCGGCTGCTGCGCGAGCGGATCATCTTCCTCGGCGACGCCATCGAGGACCATCTCGCCAACCTGATCATCGCCCAGCTCCTGTTCCTCGAGTCCGAGGATCCCGAGAAGGACATCAGCCTGTACATCAACTCGCCGGGCGGCGTCGTCAACTCCGGCCTGGCCATCTACGACACGATGCAGTACCTGCGGGCGCCGGTCAGCACGATCTGCATCGGCATGGCCGCGTCGATGGCGGCCGTCCTTCTCGCCGCCGGGGCCCCGGGCAAGCGCTACGCGCTGCCGAACAGCCGGATCATGGTCCACCAGGGATCGGGCGGCTTCCGCGGCAATGCGCCGGACGCGATCATCCAGATGAAGGAGTGGGAGTTCCTCGTCAAGCGCAACAACGAGATCCTCGCCAAGCACACGGGCCAGCCGCTCGCGAAGGTCGTCAGGGACACGGACCGCGACTTCTTCATGGCCCCCGACCAGGCCAAGGACTATGGCATCATCGACGCCGTCTACACGCTCCCGGGCGAGTCGCTGATCGCGCAGGCGCACGACGCCGGCCTGAGCGGCGGCGAGGGCTCGTCCGTGACCGATCCCGGCGAGGTCGAGGCGGCCGCCGAGGCGGCGACCGAGGCGGACGTTCCGCAGCCGAAGAAGTCGAAGGAGTAAGGGGCTCCGAACCGGCAGATGACGGGACCGCGCGCGTGACCAGCACGACCAGCACCAAGGGGCCCAAGGTCCCGTATCGCTGCTCGTTCTGCGGCAAGAGCCAGGAGCAGGTCCGCAAGCTGATCGCGGGTCAGGGCGTCTACATCTGCGACGAGTGCATCAACCTCTGCCAGGAGATCATCGAGGAGGAGATGCTCGAGCAGCCGAAGGTCAAGCCCTCGGTCGCCAAGCTCCCCAATCCCCGCCAGCTCACGTTCGCGCTCGACCAGTATGTGATCAGCCAGGAGAAGGCCAAGAAGGTCCTCTCGGTGGCCGTCTACAACCACTACAAGCGGGTCAACGCCGGTCACCAGATCGACGAGGTCGAGCTCCAGAAGTCCAACGTCCTGCTGGTCGGGCCCACCGGGTCGGGCAAGACGCTCCTCGCCCAGACGCTGGCGCGGGTGCTGGACGTGCCGTTCTGCATCGCCGATGCGACATCGCTGACCGAGGCGGGCTACGTGGGCGAGGACGTCGAGAACATCCTCCTCCGGCTGATCCAGGCGGCGGACTTCGACGTCGCCCGTGCGCAGCGCGGGATCATCTACATCGACGAGATCGACAAGATCGCCCGCAAGGCGGACAACCCGTCGATCACCCGCGACGTCTCCGGGGAGGGCGTGCAGCAGGCCCTGCTCAAGATCCTCGAGGGCACGGTCGCCAACGTGCCGCCCCAGGGCGGCCGGAAGCATCCCCACCAGGACTTCATCCAGATCGACACCACGAACGTCCTGTTCATCTGCGGGGGGGCATTCGACGGACTCGAGAAGATCGTCGAGGAGCGGGTCGGGCGGCGGTCGATCGGGTTCGGAGCGGATGGCGCGATCAGCAAGGCTGACAAGGGTCGGATCCTCGAGAAGCTGATGCCGGAGGACCTGCTCAAGTTCGGGCTCATCCCGGAGTTCATCGGCCGGCTGCCGGTCATCGTCACCCTCAACGCGCTGACCGCGGACGACCTCGTCCGGGTGCTGACCGAGCCGAAGAACGCCGTCACCCGACAGTTCCAGAAGTTCCTGTCGCTCGACAAGGTCGAGCTGGTGTTCACCGAGGGGGCCCTCCGCGCGGCGGCAGAGGTGGCCCTCGACCGGAAGACGGGGGCTCGCGCGCTGCGCTCGATCGTGGAGGAGGCGCTGCTCGAGGTGATGTTCGACATCCCGGAGCGGGCCGACGTGCGCAAGTGCATCATCACCGAGGAGACGATCCGCGAGCGCCGACTCCCGCTCCTGCTGAGCAAGACCGAGGTCGACAAGGGCGTCGACGAGACGAACTACGCGGAGTGGCTGGCCGAGCGCGGCGAGTCCGCCTGACACGTCAGACGCTCCGTGGATCCGAGCCGGCCGCAGCCCGCGGACCCTGCTCTGAGCTGCCGGTTCGTCCGGACCGACCGTTTTCCAATGGCATCGAACAGGATCCGGGCCTGGCGCGTCACCGGTCGAGCGGCCGACGCTGTTCGAGGGTCGCGCAGCATCGAGGCGTGGCCCGATCGCTCCCGGGAGCCTGCGCGCAGCCCCGGACAGCGGCCCTGCCTCGCGGGTCGGGCCGATCCGAAGCCTCGGCGGGCGAGCTCCCAACCCAGGCTGTTCAACGTCATCGAAAACCTGTCGGTTGCCAGGCTCAGGGGCGGACACGGGCCTCGCGGCCGCGGCTCGGGCGCCGTTCGACAGTCCCGCCGAGTCCACACCGGCCTTGTTCCGCCGGGGCGCACCCGCGGACCCAACAGGTCCCCGGGCCCTGGGCGCGGAGGCCGCCAGGCCCGGCTATCGCGCCTCCAGCCGGGGTCCGGAGCCTGGATATGCCCACTGGAAAGCTGTCGTAGCGAGCGGAAAAGCTGTCGTTCCCGGGTCACGGCTGATACACTCCGGGGCCTCACGGCGACGACCGGGAAGAGTAACGCTGGGGACGGGCCTCGGAGCGAGCGCGGGACGGTGCGAGCCGCGCAGGAACCGCCGCGTGAAGGTCGCCTGCGAGTCGTGCGGGTGGCGCCCGATAGCGCGCCGCGAGGGTGCCGGAACGCAGCGGCCGCGATGAGCGACCCGCCCCGGCGCCGAACCAGCAGGTGGTACCACGACCCCGTTCGTCCGCTGGACGAGCGGGTCGTTCTGTTTCTCCCCCGTGGATCCACGGGGATCGGAGGCGGCGATGACCGACACGACGACACCGCGCGCTCTCCCGAAGGCCTATCGACCGGCCGATTTTGAGGCGGCGATCTACGACCGCTGGCTCGCGGCCGACGTCTTCGCGCCGGACGGCCAGGGCTCGACCGCGGATCCCGACGCGCAGCCGTTCACGATCATCCAGCCGCCGCCGAACATCACCGGCTCGCTCCACCTCGGGCATGCCCAGCGGACCGCGACGGAAGACCTGATGATCCGCCACGCGCGGATGCTCGGCCGCCCGGCCCTCTTCCTGCCGGGGCTCGATCATGCGTCGATCGCGGCCCAGTACGTCCTTGACGGGATCCTTGCCCGGGAGGGCGAGAGCCGCCAGTCGCTCGGCCGCGAGCGCTACCTCGAGCGGATGTGGCGGTTCATCGACGAGACCCGCCAGGTGATGCTCGGGCAGCAGCGGCGGGTCGGAGGATCGTTCGACTGGTCGCGGTTGCGTTTCACGATGGACGACGTGTCCAGCCGCGCCGTTCGTGAGGCGTTCACGCGGCTCCATCACGACGGGCTGGCCTACCGCGCCGAGGCGCTCGTCAACTGGTGCCCGGGCTGCCGGACCAGCGTGAGCGACCTGGAGGTCCTGCCGACGCCGGAGACGGGCAGTCTGTGGACGTTGCGCTATCACCTCGTGGACGCCGCGACGGGCGACCCGGAGCCGGACCGCTGGATCGCGGTGGCCACCACACGCCCGGAGACGATCCTCGGCGACACCGCCGTGGCCGTCCATCCCGACGACGACCGCTACCGGGGGCTCGTCGGCCGGACCGTGCGCATCCCCTTCGTCGAGCGGGACGTGCCGGTCATCGCGGACGAGGTGGTCCAGCCGCAGTTCGGCACCGGCGCGGTGAAGATCACGCCGGCCCACGACCACGACGACAACGCGACCGGGCGGCGCCATGGCCTGCCGATGCCGACCGTGCTGGACGATGCCGCCCGGATGACGGGAACCGGGACGCCCTGGGACGGGCTCGACCGGTTCGAGGCGCGGCGCGAGATCGTCGAGGCGCTGGACGCCAACGGCGACCTCGAGGCGACCCAGGAACACGAGATGGTCATCGGCCGCTGCCAGCGCTCGGGTGACGTCATCGAGCCGCGGCTCAAGACGCAGTGGTTCATCCGGACCGCACCGCTGGCCGAGGCCGCGCTCCGGGCCACCCGCGAGGGCCGCACCCGGCTCCTCCCCGAGCGCTTCGAGAAGGTCTGGGAGCACTGGCTGACGAACATCCGCGACTGGAATGTCTCCAGGCAGCTCTGGTGGGGCCACCGGATCCCGGCCTGGTATTGCCCGGATGGCCACGCCACAGTGTCCGCGGACGAGGCAGGCCCGCCGGCGTGCGTTCAGTGCGGCCGTCCGGCGTCCGAGCTCGAGCAGGACACCGACATCTTCGACACCTGGTTCAGCTCCGGCCTGTGGCCGTTCTCGACGCTCGGCTGGCCGGACGAGGAGTCGTCCGACCTCCGCCGCTACTACCCGACCCAGGTCATGGAGACCGGTCACGACATCCTGTTCTTCTGGGTCGCCAGGATGATGATGCTCGGCCTCCACCTGACCGAGTGCGAGCCGTTCCAGACGATCTACCTGTCCGGGATGATCCGCGACGCAGAGGGCCAGCGGATGTCGAAGACGAAGGGCAATGTCGTCGACCCGCTGGAGCTCATGGAGGAGGCCGGCGCAGACGCGCTGCGCTTCGCGCTCATCCACGGCGCCACACCCGGGCTGGACCAGCGGTTCGGCGGCCAGAAGCTCGACAACGCCCGGAACTTCGCCAACAAGCTCTGGAACGCGACCCGCTTCGTCCTTGGCGCGCGGCCCTCGTCGATCCCGGCCGGGACCGAGCGGCAGACCCCGGCCGCGGCCAGGCTGGGCCCCATCGAGCGCTCGATCCGATCGCGCGCCGCCGCGACCACGGCGAGCGTGAACCGGGCGATGGCCGACTTCGCCTTCGGTGAGGTGACCCGGATCCTGTACGACGCCATCTGGAGCGAGTTCTGCGACTGGGGGCTCGAGCTTTCGAAGGTCCGGCTCGCCGACGAGTCGATCGAGCCGGAGGTGCGCGAGGCGACGTGGTGGACGCTGGTCGATGCCCTCGACACGTACCTGCGCCTGCTCCACCCCGTGATGCCCTTCGTGACCGAAGCCCTGTGGGGGGCGCTCCCGCACCGGAAGGACGATCCGGAGCTCCTGATCGTCGCCCGATGGCCCGGGGCAGGGGAGCGCGATACCGCCGCGGAGGCGGAGGTGGGTGCCCTCGTGGACCTGGTGCGCGGCGTGCGCAACGCGCGCGCCGAGGCACGCGTCGAGCCGGGCGCCTGGCTGCCGGTCGAGGTGGTGGTGCCGGAGCGACTCGTTCCGGCCTTCGAAGCGCTCCGGCCGGCGATCGAGCGGCTGGCCCGCGCGCGGCCGCTCGACCGCCATCCGAGCCGGGAGGCGTTCGCGACCGCTGCGCCCGGAGGGCTGGCCGTCATCAGCGGCGAGATCGAGGCGGTCGTTCGGGCCGAGCGGCGCAGCGGTGCGGTGGACGGTCTGGACGAGCGCGACCGAGCCCGCCTGGAGAAGGAGCTCGCCGACGCCGAGGCGCAGCTCGCCGCCGCCCGTGCTCGGCTCGTCAACCCGTCGTTCACGTCCAGGGCGCCCGCGGCCGTCGTGGAGGGCGTCCGGGACCGCGAGCGCGAACTCGACGGGAACGTGGGGCGGCTCCGCCGGCGGTTGGGCGGCTGATCTAGGTCGGCGGTTCGAGCTCGGCGACCACCGGCCAGTGGTCCGAGGCGTCGCCCGCCTCCCGAGCCACGCGGCAGCTCCGGGGCCGGAGGCCGCGAATGAGCAGGTGGTCAATCGCCCATGGTCCGCACGACAGCCGCGCCGGATCGCCCGGCGGCGTGCCCCTCGCGCCGAAGGCGTCGGTCAGGCGTCCGCTGAGCGGCTCGAGCGCCGGCGAGTCGATCGTGGCGTTGAGATCGCCCGCCAGGATGACGGGCCCCTCGAGGTCCTCGATGACGGCGGCGACGCAGGCTGCCTGCGCCCGCCGCTGCTCGCCACCGACGTGGGTGAGGTGGGTGGCGATGACGTGGAGCGGCCCGTCGGGCGTGACCACGGTGCAGCGCAAGGCGACCCGTGGCTCCTGCGCTCCCGTCGGCGCGTCCGCGTAGCGCACGGCCGCCAGGAGGTGCGCCGAGCCGTCCAGCGGGTGCAGCGCGCCGAACGGCTCGACGAGATCGTCGTCGCCGGCAGCGGGCAGGCCGGTGGCCCAGGACTCCGCCACGGGCAGGCGGCTGAGCACCGCGTTCCCCCAGAGGCACGTGCCGGACAGCCGGCCCGTCTCCGGCTCGACGATCGGGAAGTGCCCTGCCGCCGCGTAGCGGACGCTCATCCCGGTCAACCGGACCAGATCCCCCGGCTGGTCGACGAGATTGCCGTCGACGTTCAGGACGGCCACCTCCTGGAGTGTCACGACATCGGCGTCGAGCGAGGCGATGACGGCGGCGATCCGCTCCAGGCGGCTCGGCGAGACGTGCCGCCACCAGGCGGGCGGAAACGGCTCGCCCGGCCCGATGGCGGCCCGGATGTTGTACGTCCCGACGGTCACCACCCGGACATCGGTCATCCCGGCCACACTATACGGAGCGGGCAGGCGCCACTCCGGTGCCGGGCAGCTTGTGGCGCGAGGAGACCCATGCCCGCACGGATCGTTCCCTGGCACGCCGACCCTCGGTGGCGCGACGGTCATCGACATCGAGGCACCGGCCGGGGATCCGGGCGAGACGGACGCCCCCGACTTCCCCCCGCGACCGCCGCTCGTGCCAGGCCGTGCCGCGGAGACGCTCACGGCCAGGGTCCAGCTCGTCGCGGGTGAGCGGCGCGACCTCGTCCTCGAGTACCGGGCTGACCACCCGGAGCTGAGCGGTCAGCTGACCGGTCACGTCAAGCTCGGCTGGGTGCCGCCGCCGGCCTTCGTGGCACCGGCCGTGGAGGCCGCCGCCGCTCTGGCGGCGCGCTCGGACGTCGCGATCATCGTGGCCACCGACTACGAGACCGAGATGATGGACCGGCCGGACCTGCGGCTGCCCCAGGACCAGGACGCGCTGATCCGCGCCGTCGCGGCGGCCAACCCGCGGACGGTCGTGGTGCTCATGACCGGGGCGCCGGTGGAGGTCGAGGCCTGGCGGAACGACGTCGCGGCGGTGGTGGAGGCCTGGTACGCGGGCCAGGAGCAGGGGGACGCGATTGCCCGGATGCTGTTCGGCGACGTGGACGCGACGGGCCGGCTGCCCCTCACGTTCCCTCGCTCGCTGGCGGAGACGCCGGTGTCGACGCCCGAGCAGTACCCGGGGGTGGAGGGGGTGGCGCACTACCGCGAGGGCATCTTCGTCGGCTATCGCGGCTACGACGAGCGCGGGATCCAGCCGCGCTACCCCTTCGGCCACGGCGAGTCGTACACGACGTTCAAATACGAGGCGCTCGAGATCGGGCCGGGCGGCGAGGGGCCGGATGCCGTCGCGACGGTCGCCTTCGAGCTCGTCAACACGGGCGATCGCGCCGGGGTCGAGGTGGCCCAGGTCTACGTCGGCAGGCTGGCGACCGAGACGCCGACACCGAGGCGCCAGCTGGCCGGCTGGGCGCGGGTGGCGCTCGAGCCCGGAGAACGGCGGCGCGTGCGGGTGGCGGTCGAGCTCCGGAGCGTCTCATTCTGGGATGTGGACGCCGGGGGCTGGACCGCGACGAGCGGCGATGTCGGGGTGGAGGTCGGCCGGTCATCGCGGGATGCCCGGCTCACCGGCACGCTGATCGTCCCCTGAGCGCGGAACCGCCGGCTCGCGTCGTGGGACGCGGCCGGCGGTGGTCCGAACCTGGGGCAGGGGAGAGCTACTTCACGGAGCCCGCGAGCAGACCCTGGATGAAGTAGCGCTGGAGGCTGAAGAAGACGAGCAGCGGGAGGAACATCAGCAGGAACGCGCTGGCCGCCAGGATGTGCCACTGCGAACCGTAGGTTCCGAGCAGCGTCAGCACCTGGATCGTGATCGGGCGCGTGCCCTGTCCCTGCGCGAAGATCAGCGCGATCAGCAGGTCGTTCCAGGTCCACAGGAACTGGAAGATCCCGTAGGCCGCGATCGCCGGCACGGACAGCGGGACGACGATCGTCCGGAAGACGCCCCACGTGGACGCGCCGTCGATCCGGGCTGCCTCGATCAGGTCCTTCGGCAGGGTGATGAAGAAGTTGCGGAGCAGGAAGATCCCGAAGGGCAGCGCGAACGCCGTGTGCGCCAGCCAGAGGCCGGCGAAGCCCTGGGTGAGCCCGAACGGCCGCATCAGCTGCAGGACCGGGATGAACGCCACCTGGACGGGGATCATGAGGAGCGCCACGGTCAGCAGGAACAGCGTGTCCCGGAACGGGAACCGCAGCCACGAGAACGCGTACGCCGCCAGCGATGCCAGGAAGATCGGCAGCAGCGTGGACGGGATCGTGATGATCAGGCTGTTGACGAAGGCACCGAGGATGCCCTGCCCGGCGAGCACCTCCTGGTAGTTGTCGAGCGTGAAGCGGAGCGTGCCGAGCACCTCCCACCAGCCGGACGTCTGGATGTCCGAGCGCGGGCGGAACGAGGTGATGAGCAGACCGATCGTCGGCGCCAGCCAGACCAGGGCCACGAGACCGAGGACGATGTGGATGGGCGTCCGGTTGAGGGCCTTGACGATCCGCTCGCTCGTCGTGCGCGGCCTGGACCCTGCCATGCCGACGCCGGTGAGAGCGTCCTGGGTCATGTGACTGCCTCCGACCGGAACCGACGGATGTTGAAGATCATGATCGGGATCAGGATGATCAGCATGATCACGGCAACGGCCGCGCCCTTGCCGTACTGACCGCCGGGGAACGCCTCCTGGTACATCGTGAAGGCGATCACCCGGCTCGCCGCACCCGGGCCGCCACCGGTCATCACGTAGATCAGGTCGAAGAGCTTGATCACGCCCACGATCAGGGTCACCGCCAGCACCGACATGGGCAGGCTGACCATCGGCAGGATGATCCGGAAGAAGATCTGGATCTCGTTCGCGCCGTCCGTCCGTGCCGCCTCGAGGATCTCCGTCGAGATCGACTTGATGGCCGCCGAGAGGATGACGGTGGCGAAGCCGACGCCGGCCCAGACGGCGCAGAAGATGAGCGCCGCGTTGACCCAGGCAGGGTCACCGAGCCAGGAGATCGGGCCGGCCCCGACGACCCCGAGCAGTGCGTTGGCCAGGCCCTGCTCCGCGATCGGCGAGTAAACGAAGGTCCAGATCACGCCCAGAGCCGTGGCCGCGATCGCCTGCGGCACGAAGACGATCGCTTTGATCAGGCGCTCGTACCGCACCCTCGTCGCCATGACGGCGATGAGCAGGCCGATGGCCAGCACCAGGCCGGTGTAGAAGATCACCCACAGGACGTTGTTCCAGATGGCCCCGCTGGGCGGGAACGACCGCAGGTCGATGAAGTTGGGGTCGTTCGTCAGCAAGTTCTCGTAGTTGCGGAGGCCGACCCACTCGGTGAAATTGCCGAGGCGCCCGCGGTTGAAGCTGAGCGCCAGGGTGTACAGGGTGGGAAAGACGAGGAAGATCGCCAGCAGCACCAGCGCCGGTGCCAGGAACAGCCACGCGATCGGATCGCTCTCCTTCGCGCCCCGCCGGCCGCGCGCCGGCTTCGCCGGCACGACAGCAGACGCGGGACCGCCCTGCGGAGCGACAGCCATGGGTCTCTCCTCCGATCTGGACGAAAACGATGAGGGCGGGCCGTGAGCCCGCCCTCATCACCGGTCGCGCCTTACTCGCCTTCCCAGGCGGTCTTGGCGGCGTCGTTGAACTCGCTCAGGAGCCCAGTGACGTCGTCGCCCTGGATTGCGGTCTGGAGGAGCGCTCCCAGGTCCGGACCGCCGGCCGGCAGAAGGTCCGCGCCGTCGTAGCGCACGGCCGCCGCGTTGGCGACCTGCTCGGCCTCCTTTTTCGCGGACTCGTTCGGGTAGACGTCGGCGGAGACGCCCTTGACCGGCGAGATGATGATCCCGGTCTTGGCCCAGGTGGTGCCGGCCTCGGCCGTGGTCATGTACTCCATGAACTCCTTGACGCCCGGCTTGTCGGTCAGCGCGGCGATGACGTCGCCGCCGATCGTGACGCCCTCCTCCTCGAACGAGGGGAAATCGAACCACTCGATCGTCTCGCCCCACTTGAGGTCCGGATTTACATCGCCGGTGGCGAGGCCGTAGGTGAAGCCGCCCTCGTAGTACATCGCGGCGTCCGGCTCCGGCTTGAAGACCTGGCCGATGCCGTCGACGAAGCCCGCGCCCAGCGCACCGTTGATGCCGCCCACGACGTTGTCGTCGACCAGGACCTCCTGCATCGCGGCGATCGCGTCCTTGACCGTCTGGTCGTTCCAGTCGCCCTCGGCGCTGAACAGCTTGTCGTAGGCGGCGACGCCGGCCTGGCGGATGTAGATGTTCTCGAACCAGTCGGTCAGCGTCCAGGAGTCCTTGGCGCCCAGCCCGAGCGGCACGACGTTCGCCGCCTTGAGGTCCTCGATCAGGGTCTTGAACTCATCCCACGTCGTGGGCGGCTCGACCCCGGCCTCTTTGAAGACGTCCGGCCGGAAGAACATCGTGCTCTTGCTGTTGAACTTGACGACGACCGCGTACTGCTTGCCGTCGACCTGGCCGACCTCGAGCAGGCCCGGCGCGTAGTTCGCAGCCAGCCCCTCGGTGGCGATTCCCAGGTCCTCGAAGGACTTGATCGAGCCGTCCTTGGCGAAGCTGCGCAGGAAGCCGATGCCCGGGATGATCGCCACGTCCGGCGGGTTGCCGCCCTGGATGCTGGTCCGGAGAACGGTCGCGTAGTCCGTTCGCTGGGCCTGGTAGTTGGCCGTGATCCCGGTCTTCGCCTTGAAGGCGTCGAGGACCGTCTTGAACGCGGTCTCCTCGGCGCCGCCCCACAGCGACTGGACGGTGATCGTCGAGCCGGACGCTCCGCCGCCGCTCGCGCCGGCGCCGCCGCTCGCGCCGGCGCTCCCGCCGGGCGCCGTGGTGGCGCCACCGCCGCCGCATGCCGACACGAGCAACATGCCCGCCGCCGCGAGAGCAAGGAACCGCTTGGTCTGTGTCATGGGGCCTCCTCAGTGAACGACGACGCCGCCTGCCGACTGCCCCGTGGCTGTCGCCCGCGAGCGGTCGCCACGACCGCGCCGGAATCGGCGGCCCTCTCCAACCCTGGGCAATGGATCCGGCGGGGCTCGGCTGGTCGAACCACCCGTCGGAAGTTGCGTTCCGGACTCGGTCGGCTGTGGGTCGAGCGGAGGATTGCAACCTCGCGCGACGCCGAAGCGTGCCGACCCGGCACTGATCGGCAGACTAGGGGCGGTTCCGGCGTGCTGTCAAGGCGGTGCGATCGGCATGTGCGATCGGCACTGTGAACGGCCAGCGACTCTGTCACCTCTAAGCGGCCAGCGACTTTGTCACCCTCACCGACATGGAGAGGGAGACGATCACCTTGAACGCGCGAGCCCAGCGTCGGCTGTATGTCCTGAACCACGTGCTGGCCGGAGACTTGAACGCAGCCGGGGCGGGTGCCTACCTTGGGCTGTCGGTCCGCCAGGTCCGCCGCCTGCTGCGCCGGTACCGCGGGCCCGAAGGGGCCGCCGGCCTGGTCCACCGGAACACCGCTCGGGCACCCGCCAACCGGCTCGACGACGAGCTCCGGGCAAGGCTGGTCGAGCTCGCCACGACGACGTACGCCGAGGTCAACCGGGCCCACCTCGCCGACCTGCTGGCCGAGCGGGAGGGCTTGGTCGTCCCGGCCCGGACGATCCGGCGGGTGCTCGCCGAGGCCGGCCTGCCGGCTGTCCGGCGACGGCGGCCGCGCGGTCACCGCAGCCGGCGCGAGCGGATGAGCCAGGCCGGGCTGCTGCTCCAGGTCGACGGCAGCCGGCACGACTGGCTCGAAGGCCGCGGACCGTGGCTGACGCTGGTCGGCGGGATCGACGACGCGACCGGGACGGTGACTGGGGCAGTCTTCCGCGAACAGGAGGACGCCGCCGGCTACTTCGAGGTCCTGCGCCAGACCGGCGAGGCGCTCGGGCTGCCGGTCGGCATCTACTCCGACCGGCACGGCATCTTCTGGAAGGGCCGCTCGATCCCGTCCCTGGCCGAGCAGTTCGCCGGGCGCTCGCCGACCACCCAGCTCGGTCGGGCGCTCGAGGCCGCCGCGATCGCCTGGGTCGCCGCCCGCTCGCCGCAGGCCAAGGGCCGGGTCGAGCGCCTGTGGGGCACCGCCCAGGACCGGCTGGTCGTCGAGCTGCGGCTCGCCGGCGCCGCCACCATCGAGGAGGCCAACGTGGTCCTGGCGGCCTACCTGCCTCGCCACAACCAGCGGTTCGCCGTGCCCGCGGCCGATCCCGGCCTCGCCTGGCGGCCGCTGCCGGCCGGTCGATCGGCCGACGCGATCTTCTGCTTCCGGCACGCTCGGCGCCTGGCCCGCGACGGCACGTTCACCCTGGCCGGACGGAGTCTCATGGCGGCCGGCCGGACGGAGCTCCACGGCCCCCGCTCGGTGACCGTCCAGGAGCGCCTCGACGGCAGTCTGTGGCTGGAGCTCGACGGCGGCTTCCGTCCCGTCGTTCCAGCTCCCGAGCGGGCCGCGGTCCTTCGGGCCGCTCCCGCCCGAGCCGTCAGCCGGGCGAGTGCTCCGGTTCGTTCGCTGCCGCCACCCAACCACCCTTGGCGCCGCTACCCTGCGGTTCGACCACGGTGACAAAGTCGCTGGTCGCTTATGCGGTCAGAGTCGTTGGCCGTCGACAGCCTGCTGACGGACGGGTCGGGTTGGCGGGGCGGCGGAGTGAGGGCCCGAAGACGCCACGCTGCCCGAGACCATCGGGTCGATCCAGGTGGTCCCTCGCGAGCCTCGCTACTGTGGAACGGTCAGCACGCGCAGTAATCGACGTTCGACGTGCCTTGAACGAACCAATGCCCGTAGAACCACCCACCCAGACTTGTGTAGCTGCAGTCCTCGCAGTAGATCCAGAGCCGAGAATCGGTGTATTTCAGCCCGGAGGCGTAGTAGTACTTGTTCGGCGTCGCACTGTAGGACATTGTGCAGTTAGCGGCTGCACACGACCGAGTATTCACGTAGTTGACGACCACGCCGTCATATCCATCCTCGATACGGATGGACCGCAGATAGCGGGTGTATCCCCACCAGTCAGCTGGATCGCCGTTGAGCTTGATTGTTACCGCCAAGCTGTAGACGTGTAGCTCGTTGACGTTGCCGTTACATGTGTAACCCGTCCGAAACTTCACCGACGACGTGATCGTGACGCTCACCAAGCGAGTCTGCGTCCGGGTGTCGGTCTTGTACGAGCTCCAGTAGCAGGCTGCACTCACAGGCTTGGTGCCGACCGAAACTGACAAACCAGTGGCCAGCACCGAAGCGACTAGGAGCGACGGGAGAATCCGCCGGAGAACGCGTGATCGGCTAAGCAGCATCGGAGTCTCCCTGAACGAAGGACAGACAATGGTTCAAGTGGTTTTTGATGAATCCACCCCTCGAAGCCGGGCAGGGAGGCGACTGGCCAGGCCAGCCAGTGTCAGCTTGCAACGTCATTGTGGGCCCCACGTCAACCCCCAACGTGACGGGGCCGCGATGTAGATGATGGAGCACGGCTAGGACGCTCGGCGCACCAGCCCGCTATCGTCCACGGGAGAGTGCCATTCCGTGAGTGCGTCCGGGCATTGCAAGAAAGTCGCGGGGGCGTATAGGCTCACAGAGCCGTCTCCAGCCGGTCGAGCCCGGGACTCCAGCGCGCGGCCGCGGTCATCGCCCAGGGCATCGGCGCCGGCAGCTCGAAGGCCGAGCCGATCTCGATCCGGCGGCCGTCGGCTCGGATGGAAGCCGCGACCGCGTCGAGGATCTCGGTCACGTGGGCGGCGTGCTCGCCGGTCGCGCGGTGCGGCCGGCCCTCCGCGATCGCGCCGGCCATGTCCGCCACGCCGCGCGCCCAGGCGGTGCCGGGGTAGGGCGGCCGGATGAGGTCAACCGGCTCGTACTCCTCGCCGTATCGAGCCGCCTCGACGGCCGCATCGAACCGCTGGAAGCTGTCGATCGCCAGCGAGCCCGCGTCGCCGTGGAACTCGATCGACGCCCGCTGCCTGGCCGGCCGCCCCACGTAGAAGCTGGCGGTCAGCCGCATGAGCGACCCGTTCCCGAGCTCAAGCACCGCCACCGTGAGGTCGGGGCTGCCGATCCGGAACGGCTCGCCGGACGTCGTGACCCGCTCTGGCTTGAGCTCGAAGCCCCACGCCCGGACCGCCCGAGCCGGGCCGAGGATGGCGGTCACCAGGGTCAGCGGGTAGACCCCGACGTCGACCATGACCCCGACCTCGAAGAACGGTGCCGGGGCGGGATGCCAGGTCTCGATCCGGCCATGGTTGACCTCCGCGTAGACGACCCGAACGACCCCCAGCCGTCCGCTGCGGACGATCGTCGCGGCGGTCTGCTGGGCTTCGCCGAGGAACGTGGCGGGGGAGCACCCCAGTCGGCGGCCGCGGGCGCCGGCCAGCTCGACCAGCTCGCGCGCCTGGGCGGCGCTCAGCGCGAGTGGCTTCTCGCTGTAGACGTGCCTGCCTGCCTCGAGCGACCGCCTCGTGACGTCGTGGTGCGCCTGGTGGATGGTGAGGTTGACGACGATGTCGACCTCGTCGTCGGCGAGGAGCTCGTCGAGCGAGCGATGGGCGCGGCAGCCGTGCTCCGAAGCGAAGGCCTTCGCGCGCGCCCAGTCGAGATCCGTGGCCGCGACCAGGCGGATCTCCGGATGGGTCCTGCTGTCGAACGCGTACTGGCCGGCGATGTTGCCGCAGCCCACGATGCCGATGCCGAGCGGTTCCATGGCGCAGAAGCGTACGGGATCGCCGCCACAGGCCGGCGGCATGGTGTCCGGGGATCGCGTACCGTGACCGGGAACCTGCAGCCGAGGGCGATGCGCATGCGGAACGACCAGATCGCGCTCCAGCTGTATACCGTCCGGGAACCCGCCGCGGCCGATCTCCCGGGCACCATCCGGGCCGTTGCCGAGGCGGGCTACACGGCCGTGGAGCTGGCCGGCCTGCCGCCCACCGAGCCGGCGTATCTGGCGGCGCTCCTCGATGACGCCGGGCTGCGCGTGGCAGCCGCCCACGAGTCGCTAGAGTCGCTGCGGGCGGACGCCTCGCGCGTGAGCGACCGGCTGGCCTCGCTCGGCTGCCCGCGGATCGTCGTTCCGTCGATGCCCCGGCCGGACCGCGCGACACCGGACGACGTCCGGCGGACCGCGGGCGACCTGGCGTCGATCGCGACCACCGCAGGGGCGCGTGGCCTCCGCCTCGCGTACCACAACCACGACTTCGAGTTCGAGTCGCTCGACGGAACGTGCGTCTGGGACGTCCTCCTCGACGCGCTTCCCCCGGCGGTCGAGATCGAGCTGGACGTGTACTGGGCAGCCTACGCGGGGAGGGATCCGGTGGCCCTGATCCGGGGCCTCGGCAGCCGCGTCCGGCTCCTCCACATGAAGGACCTGGACGCGGACCGGCGGGACGCGCCGTCGGGCGAGGGCACGCTGCCCTTTCCCGAGATCGTGCGGGCCGGCCGGGACGCCGGCGTCGAGTGGTACGTCGTCGAGCAGGACGAGCCGCGCGACCCGTTTCCGGACGTGACCAGGGCCCTGCGCTATCTCGAGCAGCTGGCCGGGGACCAGCCGGCCGGGGCGCTGACGGCATCCGGCTGATGGACGACGTCGGCCCGGTCGAGGTCCAGCGCGTCAGCGGGCACGTCCGCCCGGGAATCCTCGTGGATCCGGGATCCGGCGGAGCGGCGTTGGGGGCCCTGGAGCCGGAGCTGGCCCTGGAGCCGGAGCGGGGCCCGGCGCCGGGGCGCATCTCCCGCTCTCCCTCCCGGCCTGCGCTGGCAGAGGCCGTGGCTCACGAGGCGATGCCGGCCTGCGCCCTCGTTGCTCTGCTGCTCCTGACGGGCGATGCCGGCCTCGTCGTCAGCGCCGGGGTGGCCATCTACGCGTTTCGTGCACTTCACTCGATCGCCGGAGCCATCCGCTTCGGGTTCGGCGATGGCTTCCTCGGGTTCCGGGACGAGGTGGGCTGGCCGCGGGGCGTCCAGGAGGACGACGACTTCCACTGGTCATGGTTGCCGGACGGTGGCCTGGCGCGGCCTCCCAACGGCCGATTGGCAACGGCCCGGCGAACTTCCGGGGCGTGGCGGCAGCCGACGACGACCGCGCGCTGACCTCGCCAGCACGAGCCGATGACGCCCGCCGGCCCGGCATCGTGGCGGCCATCCGAGTGGACCGATGACCGAGGCATGGTGGAAGCACGGTGTGCTGTACGAGATCTACACGCGATCGTTCGGTGACGCGAACGGTGACGGCGTCGGAGACCTCGATGGGATCACCGCCCACCTCGATCACGTTGCCTGGCTGGGTGTCGATGCCATCTGGCTGACACCGTTCTACCGCTCCCCGATGGCCGACTTCGGCTACGACGTAGCCGACCACACGGACGTCGACCCGCTCTTCGGCGACCTGGCGGCCTTCGACCGCCTCATCACCGCGGCGCACGAGCGAGACCTGCAGGTGGTGGTCGACTACGTGCCCAATCACACCTCCGACCGCCATCCATGGTTCACCGACTCGCGGTCGTCCCGCAATAGCGCCCGGCGGGACTGGTTCTTCTGGCGCGACGCCGGGCGCGACGGCGGGCCGCCCAACAACTGGATCAGCCTGTTCGGCGGCCCGGCCTGGGAGTGGGACCAGGAGACCGGGCAGTACTATCTGCACACGTTCCTCCGCGAGCAGCCGGACCTCAACTGGCGAAACCCGGCCGTCCGTGACGCCATGTTCCACGTCGCCCGGTTCTGGCTGGACCGCGGGGTCGACGGGTTCCGGGTCGACGTGGCAGGAGCCGTCATGAAGGACCCGGAGCTGCGTGACAACCCGCTCAACCACGGACGCCCCTGGCGCGGAATGTTCGGTGCGGAGTGGGAGGCCCAGGACCACCTGCACGACTTCGCCCATCCCGACGTCCATCGGGTCTGGCGCGACTTCCGATCGCTGGTCGACGGCTACGACCGGCGGGACGGTCGCGACCGGGTCGTGATCGGCGAGGTGCCCAGTCACGACCTGGTCCAGTGGGCCGCCTACTACGGCGAACGGCTCGACGGCATGCACCTCCCGTTCGGCTTTCACCTGCTCCGCCACGACTGGGGGTCAAGGACGGTCGGCGACGTCGTGGAACGGGTGGAGGCCGCCCTCCCGGCGGGAGCGGCGTCGAGCTGGGTGCTGGGCAACCACGATCAGCACCGGGTGGCGACAGCCGCCGGTCCCGAGCGGGCGCGGGCGGCGATGATGCTGCTGCTCACGCTCCGCGGCGCGCCGACGGTCTACTACGGCGACGAGCTGGGGATGACCAACGTCGATATTCCGCCGGACCGCATCCGGGATCCATGGGAACGGAACGTGCCGGGGCAGGGACGGGACGCCGCCCGCACGCCGATGCCCTGGACCGATGGACCGAATGGCGGCTTCTGCCCGCCCGGGGTCGCACCGTGGCTTCCGCTCGGCCGGCCCGGTCTGGAAATCGATGTGGCGAGCCAGATGAAGGGCTCCCACTCGATGCTGGCGCTGACCCGCCGGCTGATCGAGGTTCGCCGTCAGGAGCCCGTTCTCCGGGGCGGCGCCTACCGGGCGCTCGACGACGTTCCCCCCGGGGTCATCGCATTCCTCCGCGAGGACGGCCGCCGACGCGTCGCGGTGGCGCTCAACCTGGGGCACGAGGCGGCCGACGTGCCCCTGCCCGGCGGCCGGGTGATCGTCTCGACCGGTCTCGATCGCGACGACCCGGTGAAGGGATCTGTGGCGCTGGCCCCGTACGAGGGAGTCGTGGTCCGGCTGGTCTGAACCCGCGTCACTCGCCGCCGAGACCAGCCTGGGTATCCGGCAGGAGGCGAAGCTGGACGGTCCGGATCTCCCATGGCCGGAGATCCAGCCGCAGGACGCCCGGCTCGATGGGCAGCGGCTCGAGGGCTCGGCCCAGCAGATCTGCGTCGCGCGCCTCGTCGAACGGCCCGCGAATCGTGCAACGCGTCGGTGTCCGCGACTGGGCAACCACCCGGGCCTCGAGCCACGCACCGCGACACCGGAGCGCGCTCAGCACGACGCCGTCGCCCTCGACAGCGAGGCCCGCGCCTTCGGTCGCCGGCTCGTCTGGATCCGCCGACGTCCCCCGGCGCACCAGGAACGGATGCCGGTACCGTTCGGCCGCGTCGAGCACGCCGGCACCGGCCCATTCGCCAGCGTGCGGCAGCAGCGCGAAGGCGAACTCGCACGAGCCGAGCCGCTGGCCATCCTCGACCGCGACCTGCGGGCCGGCGGGATCCTCGCGGTAGGGGTTGTCGTTGCGGCTGATCAGCCCGAACGAGCGCAGGACCGTCAGCGCCAGCTCGCGCCCACCGAGAACCTCGTACTCCGTGACCTGATCCAGCAGCACGCTCAGTCCCGAGACGCTCACGAAGCCGGCCGCCGGGAACGTGGGGAGCGGCACCTCGCCGTGACCGCCCTCGACCTCGAGGCCGCGCTCGACGACCGCGAACTGGCCCTCCGCGCTGGAGTGTGCCACCTCGCCCGGCAGCGGCAGGTGCCAGCGCAGGCGGTGGTCGCGCGACCGGTTCTCCCAACGGAGGCGAACGCGCACGAACGGCTCGCCGGCCTGCAGCTCGAGCTCCGTCCGGACCCAGGTCTCGACTGCCACCTCGGTTCGAGCAGAGCCGTCCGCCTCGACCGCGCGAGGAAATTCGTACCGCCGCAGCACCGCGATCCGCGCGCGGAGCGGGCCCGACTCGAGGATCTCGATCCGCACGTCGGTGGGCGTGTCGACGAGCCGATCGCCGGCCGGCGGACCGTAGTTGTAGCTGTCACCGAAGTCGCCGCCGTCGACCAGCCGTCCGACGCCGTCGAGCGTCACGCCTCCGCCCGCCAGGGCGAACGTCCCATCGGTCGAGAGGGCGACGCGCACCAGCCCGTTGTCGAGCCCCTGGGCATCCGCCCTCACCGCGTCGTCCACCGGCGGTGGCTCGGCATCGGTGGCCAGCTCGAGGCTTCGCCAGCCCAGCGCGGGCGCCCCCACCCGGGCGAGCACGCGCCGGCGGTCGGAGGCGATGACGAACACGTCCCACAGATCCTCCGGCCGGGCGGCGCCCGCGGGGCCGATGCCCTCGACGAGCGCCTCGACGTCCAGTTCCGGGGGATCGGCGACGTCGTCGACCATGACCACGATCCGGGGATGGGCGAGGTCGTCGGTCTCGATGGCGGCGCCGTTCACCTGGCGGCCCAGCAGCTCGCGACCGTGCAGCCGTCGTTCGAACCACGCGGCCAGGTCCGTGCCGCGGATCCGTCGCTCGGCCACCAGCGGATCCGGTCGACCGATCTCCTGGCTGGCGATCGGCCGCCCGCCGCTGCGCAGCACGACGGTCTCGACGTCACGTGGCACGGAGACGTCGAGCTCGACGATCTCCTCGCGCGCGAGCGGCGACGGGTTGACCGCCGCCCAGCGGCCGGTTCCGGCACGCCGGCCGATCCGGTCGAGCGTGCGGGACAGGATCCCGCGGGCCAGCTGCTCCGCCTCGGCGAAGCGGCTCAGCACCTGGGCGTGGACGGCGTCGTGCGAGCAGCCGCAGATCGAGTCATGGGCCGAGTTGTCGACGACCCGCCGCCAGGCGAGCTCGAGCGGCCGCTCCGGCCACGGCCCGCCGTGCAGCGCGGTCAGCGGTTCGGCGTAGCGCTCCAGGAGCCGCTCGGCCCGGGCTGCCGCAGCCTTGACGTCGATCCGGGCGGACGTGACGTTCATCAGCATGTTTGCCCGGGCTCCGGACCGGAGCTCGCCGTTCCACTCCGGGCCGGGGCCCGGCGCCGCGCCGGCATCCGCCGCGCCCTGCGCGTACTCCGCCAGCGTCTCGAGCCGGACCTCCACGGTCGCGTGCGTCCGGTTGACCTCCTCGACGAGGTCGACGAGGCGCGGCGAGGGAACCGCGTGATCCGTCCCGTACATCGCGAGCAGCGACCGCCGGCCGTAGAACCCGGCGTTGGCCCGCACATACCCGGCCAGCTTGCCGGCCAGCCGGCCCGGAACGTCGAACAGGTAGGCGCCGTTGCCGTAGCCGTGGCGGCCCAGGTACTCGGCGTCCACGGCGGATCCATCCGGGGCGCGCCAGACGAACCTGTTGCGGTCGATCGCGGCCGGCACCCCGCGCCAGACGACCGCCCGGTCGATCCCCGCCCGCCGCAGGATCTGCGGCATCTGGGCGATGTGTCCGAACATGTCCGGCAGATAGCCGACCGGCATCGCGCCGCCGAGGTCCGTCGCCCGGCGCCAGCCGAGCTCCAGGTTGCGCACGATCGTCTCGCCCGAGACGAGGAACTCGTCCATCAGAATCTGCCACGGCCCGATCGCCAGCCGGCCTTCTGCGATCAGCTTCCGGAGCAACGGTTCCGCCGCCGGCCGGACCTCGAGATAGTCGTCCACGGTGGCGCACTGGCCGTCGAGCGTGAACCGCATCCGCGGGTCCGCGTCCATCCGGGCGAGCAGCTCGTCGACGAGGTCGACGAGGCGCAGCCGGAAGGTCTGGAACGGCTCGTACCACTCGCGGTCCCAGTGGGTGTGCGGGACGAGATGGACGACCGCCCGGGCAGGCTCAGCGGCCTCCGCTTCCGCAAGCCCGGCAGGGGTCTGGCTGGGCATCGGCGGGAGTATAGCCAGCGATCCCCCGGGCCGGCCGGGACCCGATCCGCTGCTACGATAACGGCCGTCCACGTCGCGACAGCACGAAGGGGCGTCTGTGCCGCTCGATTTCCTGATGCGCCGCGGGGACGGCAAGGTCGATGCCCCCGCTGCTCATGCAGCCGGCCTGCCGGATGAGGTCGTCGCCCAGGAATTCCAGCTGAAGGTGTACTACGCCGGCAAGAGCAGCGAGGGCGTCCGGATGCGGGCGGGGCCCAACGCGATGGCGGACCTCCCGTCGATGCTGGCCGGCGTGACCGGTAGCGAGATCGAGGTCGTCGAGCCACTGCCGATCGAGCTCAGCCAGGCGACCCCGGTCATCGCCCGGCCGTCCGAGGCGATGCAGTGGCTGAATGCCCATCACGTGCACTCACCGGTGACCCGGCATGCGCTCGTCGTGCTCGAGTCGCTCGACGCGATCGATCTCGCCTTCGACACCTTCGTCTGTGCGCTGCTGGACGGCGAGGTGGACACGTCCGGCTACCCGGAGTACAACGCGATCGTGGGCGGCGTCGCCTCGCACTGGGACGAGGCGACCGGCGACATGATCCTGCGGGCGGTGGTCGGCTGGGGTGGCCGAGGAGTGCGGGGCGACACGGACCGCATCGGCGGGCGCCTGATCGCAAGCCTTCTGAGCAACATCCTGGCCAGCCAGCATTCCCTCGGCCTGACCGCCTCGGAGCGGCCAGTGCCCGCCGCCGGCCGCGGTGGGTTGGTGTGCGCCCACTGCGGGTTCGCCTCGGCGCACGAGCGCGCCTTCTACTGCCCGAAGTGCGGCATGCGTCTCCTGCGCGGCTGACGACGCTTCGATGCCGATCTACGAGTACAGCTGCTCCGCCTGCGGCAAACGCACGGACATGCTCCACGGCCGGAACGACCCCACGCCGACCTACTGCGCCCTGTGTGGCGCGGAGGGCACCCTCCGCAAGGAGTTCGCGCCGCCGACCATCCTGTTCAAGGGCTCCGGGTGGGCGAAAAAGGATCGGAGCTCGGCCAGGAGCGGCGCCAGACCCGTCGGCGCGCGCGCCGACGGCGCCAGTGACGGCAAGTCCGAGAAGTCCGATAAGTGCGAGAAGTCGCACGGGTCCGACCGGCACGAGAAGTCGGCCGGATCGGACCGGCACGAGAGGTCGGGCAGAGCAGACCGGTCGGAACGGTCCGACAGGTCGGAGAAATCCGACGCGGGCGCGGCAGACTCCGCGGGCTCCCGCGGCCGTCCACCCGAGCCGAGCCCGAAGTCCGGGGACGGGTCCGGCTCGGGATCAAGCGCCCCGAACAAGGCGGCTTCGAGCGGCTCCGGGTCCGCCTCGGGCGGCGAGGGCTGACGGCCGCCGATGCCGGCCGCCTCCGACTGGATCACGCTGGCCGAGGCCGCTGACATCCTGCGCGCCGCCAACGTCCACTTCCGGCCGGCAACCATCGGTGTCTGGGCGCGGACGGGCAGGCTCCAGAGCATCAAGCTGGGCGGCAGGCGGTTCGTGCGACGCGGCGAGGTCCGAGCGCTGCTGGTGGCGCCCCGGCGCGTCCGCGCCTCGGATCTCCAGCCTGCGCTTTTCGAGGAGCTGAGACGCTGAGCGGGCTGGTAGCGGCCGCGTGAAGCTGCCGGCATCCATCCAGGCGCTCATTGACCGCGGCCTCGGCTGGGCGCCGGTCACGATGGCTCGCCGCGTGTTCGAGCGGTTCGACCAGGCGGGCGGGGGGCTGCTCGCCGGCGGCCTCACCTACAGCGCCCTGTTTGCGTTGCTGCCGACGCTGCTGCTCCTCACCGGCGTGCTCGGCTTCGTGGTCGAGGACGCCGAGCGACGAGCCGCCGTCGTCGAGGGCATCGGACAGAGCCTGCCGCCCCTGCAGGGCTTCCTCGCGGCCAGCCTCGAGTCGATCAAGGAGGGTGCGGCCGGGGCCGGGACGATCGGCCTGATCGGCCTGGCCTGGGGCGCCAGCCGCTTCTATGGCTCGCTCGACGACGCGTTCGCCCGGATCTTCACGCAATCCGCCCCGCGCGGGCTTCTCGAGCGGACGGTTCGAGGGATCGTCTCGGTGCTGCTCCTGGTCGGCGTATTCCTCGTCGCGCTCGTGCTGACGGGGCTCGCCTCGTTCCTCGCCGAGCAGACGACGGGCCGCCTGTTCGGCAGCACCCGGATGTTCTGGGCCCTCGTGACCCCGCTTCTGACGCTGCTCGTGTTCATCGGCGGGATGGCCCTCATCTACCGGGTCGTGCCGCCGCGACCCATCCCGTGGCGGGCGGTGCTGCTGCCGGCGTTCGTGATCGGCGTCGGCCTGACGCTGCTGACGCAGCTGTTCAGCTACATCGCGCCGAGGATCATCGGCGCCGCCGCCGTCTATGGGACGTTCGTCGCCATCTTCGCCGCCATGATCTGGCTCGCCTTCGGGTTCCAGCTGCTCCTGCTCGGGGCGGCCTGGATCCGGGAGCGGATCGGGCCGCCGGCGCCGCACTTCCTCGAGCACTGACGAGTGGCCGTGGCGTGGGCCGCCCCAGCGGGCCTCGAGGATCCGGTCAGGGGATGTAGCAGCTCCGCGGTGAGGCCGGGGGCATCGCCTCGGCCGGATCGGCGGACGTCTCGTCGATCAGCTCGGCCGCGACCTGCAGCTTCGGCACGGTGCCGCGGGGCCCCTCGCTGGTCTGGAGGACGAGCCGGCGCGAGTCCTCGGGGACGTCGCGTGCGATCCCGCGATCGGTCGCGTGGCGGACCACCTCGGTGATGCGGTAGGTGTACCGCCGTCCGCCGTCGGAGTAGAGGTCGACGGTCATGCCCACGAGCTCCCTGCCGTCGTCGCGCTCCGAGGCCTCCAGCAGCGGCAGGAACATGTCCGCCCGCGCATGGCCGTAGATCCAGGTCGTCGTCCCGGGCCGGGCGGGGTAGCGGTAGGTGGTCAGGTATTGGGCGACGTCGCACAGGGGGTAGTCCGGCGGATTGCCCGGCACGTCGAGATCCCCCGACACGACCGGGAGGTCGATCTCGAGATCGGCCACGACGATGCGGCTGGGGAGGGCGTCGAGCCTCGCGTCGTGTGACGCGGCCGGGCTGGCGGCCGGATCCGACGACGGCTGCGGCGTGATCGCCGCCGATGGTTCAGCGGTGACCGAGGCTGAAGCTCGGGGCCCCGAGGGAGTCGTCGGGGTGCTCGCGGGGCTGTCCGTGACGGCCGGCGCCGCGCCGCCGCAGCCGGCGAGGGCCAGGGCGCCGAACATCGCGATGATTGCCGCCTGCCGACGGCGGGGATGGTTCATTCAACAACGTCCCGGATATGGAGCGGCCGGCGCTTCCCGAGGGAAAGCGCCGGCCGAGGGAGGGAGGAGCCTGGTCAGGCGGTGCGTCGGCGAAGCGCGAAGGCGCCACCGATCAGGGTGAGAGCCGCGACGGCCGCGAACGGCAGCACGGTCGAGTTCTCCGTCGAGGCCGGCACGGTGTCGGTCGGCGGGGACTTCTCGAAGTTGTAGACGTGGACCATCGCGTCGTTGTCCGAGTCGCCCGCAAGGTCGAGCGTCACGGTCGCGGAGTCGGCATCGAAATCGGCGCCGGTGTCGGCGTCGTTGCTGCCTTCGGCCTGAAGGGCCTGGGGGGTCAACAGGATCGTGCCGAACATCCAGCCGTTCGGAGGCGTGGTCTCCTCGATCGTGAGCTCGCCCACGGCCAGGTTCGAGAACATGTAGTGGGAGATGTCGAGGCAGACGTCGGCCGAGAACTCGCCGTCGCCGTTGGCGTCGCGCTCGATGTCGGTCTCGCACAGCTTGGCCGCGACGAACTCGGCGTCGGCCAGGGTCTGCTCGTCGCCGTTGGCGTCGGTGACGGTGAAGTCGAAGTCCACCGGAGCGCCGGCGATGCCGTCCGTGATGTCGCCGCCGTCGTCGGTCAGGACGATGGTCGGGCAGGCGAGGACGGTCAGGGCGAGGGCGGTGATCTCATCACCCTCGGCCTGAGCCACGATGGCGTCGAAGTCGGCCTGGTTCGCGACCGGCTGCTCCGTACAGGCGTGCTTCATGATCATGAGCTTGCCCGCGTCGCCGGTATCGGCGAACGTCGGGGCGGCCGACACGACCAGCAGGCCGGCGGCAGCGAGGAGGGAAAGGGATCGGCGCATTGAGGCCTCCGTCTTGGTGGGCGCCGGCCAGGGGCCCGGGCGGTCATCGTCGACCAGCCGGTTCGGCGCTGTCGGTCTCTTGTTCGCGGCCCGGCCCCATCGGGATGACCGTCGGCTGATTGCAGCCGCGTTAAAGGAGTGAAGGCTCCTTTCACCGCCCGAGGCAAAGCGCCGCCCCCCCGGTGTATGGTGGTTCTCGCCGCCGGGGCCAAGGGACGTGGAAGGAGACAAGCTGCCATGCGCAGACTGCTTCTCGCGGGCGCCGCCGCTCTGGCGCTTTCCGTCGGGGCCGTCTTTCCCGCGCTCGCGCACACCGGTACCGGAGATCCGTGCGCCACCACGGCGCCCGGGCACAGCGCCTATGCCATGCACCACATCGTCGTGCTGGCACAGGACCAGGCGCTCGGCTCGGGCGGTCACATCCCCGGTTCCCACATGGGGTATCACGGCCTCTGCGGCTGAGAGCACCCGATCACGCAAGAGGAAGGGCCGGTTCGGCGGGCCGGCCCTTCTGAGTGCTTGGACTCGGACCGATCATGCCGGACAGCCCGCCGCAGTCTGGCGAGGGCCGATCACGCCGGCTGGGTGACCGGCTCGCCCTCGCCGAGGCCGTCGGACCGTAGCCGCAGCCCGCGCAGCAGCTGCGCGTTGGCGGCCACGACGATGGTCGACACGCTCATCAAGATCGCTCCAACGGCCATCGGCAGATCGAAGCCCCACGGCACGAGGACGCCGGCCGCGACCGGGATCGCGACGAGGTTGTAGCCGGTCGCCCAGACGAGGTTCTGGATCATCTTCCGGTAGGTCGCACGGGAGAGCTCGATCGCGCCGACGACGTCGCGCGGGTCGCTCCGCACGAGCACGATCCCGGCCGACTCCACCGCGACGTCCGTTCCGGCCCCGATCGCGATCCCCACGTCCGCCGTCGCCAGGGCGGGCGCGTCGTTGACGCCGTCGCCGACCATCGCGACACGTCGGCGGCCGGCCTGGAACCGCGCCACCGCGGCCGCCTTGTCGCTGGGCAGCACCTGGGCCGCCACCTCGTCGATCCCGAGTCGCCGCGCCACCGAGTCGGCAACCGCCTGGCTGTCGCCGGTGATCATGGCGACCTTCACGCCCATCTCGTGCAGGCGGTCGACGGCCTCCCTGGATTCCGGCCGGATCTCGTCCTCCACGGCAAGCGCGCCAATGACGTGGTTGTCGGCCACCACGTGGAGGACCGTGCGACCCTCGCTGGCCCACCGGTCCGCCTGCGCGCGCAGCTCGGTCGGCGTGGACAGGCCCAGCTCGGCCAGAAGGCGAGGTCCGCCGACCTGGACAGTTCGGCCCCCGACGACCGCCCGCGCCCCGCGACCCGGCAGCGACTCGAAGCCGCTCGGGACGGCCGGCTCGATGCCTCGCTCGCGCACGCCCCGCACGATCGCCTGCGCGAGCGGGTGCTCCGAGTCCGACTCCACCGCCGCGACGGTCGACAGGAGCTCGGTCTCGTCCACGCCGTGCGCCGCGGCCACGTCGGAGAGGGCCGGCTGGCCCCTGGTCAGCGTGCCGGTCTTGTCGAAGATGACGACATCCAGCTCGCGAGCCCGCTCGAGGGCGATCCGGTTCTTGACCAGCAGGCCATTGCGGGCGCCGAGGGAGGTCGAGATCGCGATCACCAGCGGGATCGCCAGCCCCAGCGCGTGCGGGCAGGCGATGACGAGGACGGTCGCCGTCCGGACGAGGGCGCCCTCCCTGTCGCCCAGGATCCACCAGGCGACGAGCGTGAGGGAACCCGCGGCGAGCGCCACGTAGAACAGGAGCGCCGCCGCGCGGTCCGCGAGCGCCTGGGCTCGCGAGGCCGATGCCTGGGCGGCTTCCACGAGCCGCATGATCCCGGACAGCGCCGTCTGCTCGCCGATGGCGTCGACGCGGATGCGGAGGCTCCCGCCGGCGGCGACGGTGCCCGCCACGACCCGGTCGCCGACGTCCTTCGCGACGGAGCGAGACTCGCCGGTGATCATCGACTCGTCGACGTCCGCCTGACCGGCGGCCACCGTCCCATCGGCCGGCACGCGCGCGCCCGGACGCACGAGAACGACGTCCCCGACGGCGAGGGCGGACAGGCCGACCGTCTCCGTGCCGGCGCCCGTCACGCGCTCCGCGGTGTCCGGCAGCAGCTCCGCGAGCGCGGTGAGTGCCCCGCGCGCCTGGGCGATGGAGCGCATCTCCAACCAATGCCCGAGCAGCATGATGGTGATCAGCGTGGCCAGCTCCCACCAGATCTCGACCTCGAATAGACCCAGGGTGCCGAACCAGCTGGTCACGAACGCGACGACGATCGCGAGCGAGATCAGCGTCATCATCCCGGGCTGTCGGTCCCGCAGCTCGCCGACCGCGCCGCGCATGAAGACGAGGCCGCCGTACAGGAAGACGATCGTGCCGAGGATCGCGGGCAGGTAGTCGCTTCCGGGGAACATCGGGATCGTGTAGCCGAGCCACGTCTGCACGTCGTGGCTGAGCAGGACGACCGGGACCGTGAGGGCGAGCGTCAGCCAGAACCTGTCGCGGAACATTGCGACCGAGTGACCGGCATGCTTGTCGTGACCCGCGCCGTGACCTCCAGGGGCACCGCCGGGCCCGGTAGCGTCGCCATGGTCGTGAGCCGGTGGATGGCCGCCTTGCATGCTGGGGCCGGCCTCGCCCGCGGCCTGCTCGAGATGTTCGCTGCGGTCATCGACGGAGTGGTCCACCGGTCATCGCCTTCTCACGGGTTCCGTGCGGCGTCGAGGGGCACGTAGGGCGGGCGGCCGCAGGTCGATCGTACGCGTCCGGGCTCGCTGAGCCACACAGCGCGGTTGGACGTTCAACGCGCCGCATTGTGGAATGAGCGCACGTGCCCCGCGTTGCCGCGATGCGCCAGGGCTTGCCAACACAGTGATCCGGGAGGACCATGGCACCCTGTTCGGCCGCCAGCTGAGCATCCCCAGGTGCGATCGCGCGCGACGAGAAGGCGGCCGAGGTTACCCGCGCGCGAACCCTGCAGCTTCGATGGAGGACGCAAATGCGCAGACGGCGCACTGGATTCTTGGCGGCCGGCCTGATCGCCGCCGCGCTCGCCCTGCCAGGCGGGATCGTCGCCCACGACGGGCAGCACGGGACCGACGAGGGACACCTGCTCCCAGGTGACCTCATTGATATGCCCGCAGATCTCCTGCCGGACGGCGACTGGGGCAAGCTCCAGCTGCTGGGCAGCGTCGCGGTTCACGACGCCCAGGACGACATCATCGCCGACGTGGCGGTCGGCCCGATGCGCGATGGCCGCCAGTACGCCTATCTCGCGAACTGGGGCGCCGAGGATTGCGCCGGTCCGGAGACCGGCGGCCGAACGACCCCTGACGCGGGGGTCTACGTGATCGACATCACCGACCTCGCGAACCCGGTCGAGGTCGGATTCATCCCGATGCACCAGGACACCCGGCCCGGCGAGGGGATGCAGGTCGTCACCGTCACGACCAGCTACTTCTCCGGCGACATCCTGGCCGTCAACGAGGAGGCCTGCGGCAAGAACTACAAGGCCGGCTTCAGCCTCTGGGATGTCACCAACCCGCTCAAGCCCGTGAAGCTCGCCAAGAACTTCGGCGACCGCACCATCGACGGCGCAAAGGCCAAGGGTGGCGACGCCAACCAGACGCACAGCGTCTTCATCTGGGATGCCGGTGACCGCGCCTACCTCGTCGCCCAGGACGAGATGGAGTTCGCTGACGTCGACATCTTCGACATCACCAACCCCAAGAAGCCGCTGCTGATCGCGGAGCTGGACATGAACGACTTCGGCGTCAACCAGCCGGAGCTCGGGCTGACCGACTCGTTCCTGCACGACATGACGGTCAAGCGGGTCGAGGTCAACGGCGTGCTGACATGGGTCATGCTGCTGTCCTACTGGGACGGCGGCTGGGTCCTGCTGGACGTCGACGATCCCGCCAACCCGGAATACATCGGCGACACGGACTACGCGGTCTTCGACCAGTTGTTCCCGTCCATCAGCCCGCCCGAGGGCAACGCCCACCAGGCGGAGTTCACCGCGGATGATCGCTTCATCATCGGTACGGACGAGGACTTCTCGCCATTCCGCCTCCAGGTCGAGACGGACGATGACACGGCGGGTTGGGCCAAGCCTGGAACGCAGACGGCCGTGGACGCAGCCGAAGCGGTGTCCGGCACCACCGTCTTCGTCGGTCGCGCCTGCAACGGCGACACGGCTGTCCCGACGGCGCCGGACGTGGGCACCGCCCAGATTGCGGTTGTCGAGCGGGGACTGTGCACCTTCGAGGAGAAGGTCGCGAACGTCGTCGCCGCCGACGGCTACGAGGCCGTCATCATCATGAACCGGGAGGGGGCGGACGCCTGCAAGGCGATCTTCGAGCCCTTCCTCGAGAACGAGGCCCTGCCGGTGCTGTTCGTCGGTCGTGAGACGGGTCTTGCCCTCTTCGACCAGCCGTTCAACCTGGCGACCTGCCTCGACAACACACCCCAGCGAGCGGCGATCGCTGTCGGGACGATCGGCGATGTCGTGACCGGCGTCACGCCCGTCTTCGACGGCTGGGGCTATGTGCGGCTATTCGACGCCGCCACGCTGGAGGAGCTCGATCAGTACGCGATCCCGGAGTCGCTCGATCCGGCGTTCGCCGAAGACTACGGGGACCTCTCGGTTCACGAGGTAGCGGTCGATCCGCTCGACCCGAGCCTCGCCTACCTGTCGTACTACTCGGGCGGGGTCCGCGCCATCCAGATCCAGTGCACGGATCCGGCTGACACGGGCAGTTGCTCGCTCGTGGAGGTCGGTGGCTTCCTGGCCCCGGATGGCAGCGACTTCTGGGGGGTGGAGACGTTCGTCCGCGACGGCGTCACGTACATCCTCGCGAGCGATCGCGACTCGGGTCTCTACATCTTCCAGGACCCGTAAAGCGGCAGATCGAGCGGGAGACGCTCCCGCCCGGCTCCGCAGGCAGAAGGCCGGCCCGGCGTGGGCCGGCCTTCTGATTTGCCGGGAGCGACGTGGCAGCCGGCGAGCATCGGCCCGGCCGCCATCGTGATGCCGGTGCGATCACGGCCAGTAGAGCCGGAGGTGCTCGCAGCTGGCTTGGGTCGGGGCGCCGTTCCCGAATTCGGCGCGCCTCGGCGACCCCGGTCGGTTACGCCGCGATCAGCCCTGACGCGTACCGCAGCGACGGCAGAAGCGCGCCGTGGCGGAGAGCGACAACCCGCAGGAGACGCAGGTCTGCACGGCCGGCGCTGAGGGCGTGCCGGGCTTCAAGGCTGAGAGGACCTCTCGAGCGGACGCCGCCCAGAGGCTTTCGGAAGGGTTCTTCGACGGCCCTGACGTTGAGAAACGGCGCGATTCCGGTGCCCCCTGGGGTGTGCCCGGCCACTGCGGCGTCGACGCGTGCTGGGCCGCTCCGGAAACTGCGGCCGCCGCCTGCGGTTCGGCGGGCGCGCGTCTGTCCGTCGAGGGGATGTCCGGCGCGACCATCTGCCAGGCAGGGACCTTGACTCGATCCTCGTCCCGGTTCGCTTCCGAAGGCGGAACGGCGGGAGCTGGTGCAGCGGCGATCGGGGGACGCTCGGCGGACGTGGCGCGTTCAGGATCAGCGAGTGTTTCATCCCGTTCCGACCTGGCCGCGACGCGCTCGGCGGCCGCTGCCGCGAGCCGCTGCGCCTGCTCAAGCCGCTCGGCCTCCGCCTCGGCCTCCGCCTCGGCCGCCACTCGCTCGGCCTCCGCCGCGAGCCGCTCCGCCTCGGCCTGCGCCAGCCGCTCGGCCTCTGCCTCGGCCGCCACTCGCGCGGCCTCCGCCTCTGCCTCGGCCGCCACTCGCGCGGCCTCCGCCTCAGCCGCGACCCGCTCCGACTCCACGCGCTTGGCCTCTGCCTGCGCCTGATGCTCCGCCTCGGCCGCGAGCCGCTCGGCTTCCTGTCGCTCGGCCTCCGCCGCGAGCCGCTCCGCCTCGGCCTGAGCCAGCCGCTCGGCCTCTGCCAGCCGCTCGGCCTCCGCCTGCTGCTCCGCCTCGGCCGCGCGCCGCTCGGCCTCCAGCCGCTCGGCCTCCGCCTGCTGCTCCGCCTCGGCCGCGCGCCGCTCGGCCTCCAGCCGCTCGGCCTCCGCCGGCTGCTCCGCCTCGGCCGCGCGCCGCGCGGCCTCCGCCTGCTGCTCCGCCTCGGCCGCGCGCCGCGCGGCCTCCGCCTGCTGCTCGGCCGCCAGATGCTCAGCTTCCGCCTGCTCCCGCTGCTCGGCCGCCTGTCGCGCGGCCGCCAGCCGCTCGGCCTGCCCTTCGGCCGCGATGCGCTCGGCCTCCACCTCCGCGGCGACCCGCGCCGCCTGCGGCTGCTCCTCGGCCTCCGCCTCCGCCTCCGGCGCGCCCCGCTCAGGGGAAACACCCGCAACTTCGGCGGATTCGGCCTCGACGTCGCCGCTCTGTCCCGGACGGAACCGACCAAGCAGCCCCGCCGTGCGAGCGGAGGCGGCGGCGGCGACATCGCCGATGGTCCAGCCACTGCCATGTTTCTCGGGCGTCTCGCTCGTCGCTTCAGACCGGGCTGCCATCGGCGGCTGGACCATCCCGGCCACCTCGGGCGGTGCCGCGGCGGCCGGCTGGCCCTCGACCGGAGCGTCGAGCGCCGCGATGGCCTCGATCTCATCGACCGCTTCGTAGTCCCCGACAGCCTCGTACACGGCGGCGAGATCTGGATCCGTGACGGTCTCCTGCAGCTCGGCAGGCTTCCCCACAGCCCCCGTCGGCGCGTGGGCGGCCGTGTCATCCGTCGACGGGGTGGCTTGCGGTGCCGGCGTCTCTTCATCTCGGGCGGCGAAACCCGGAACCTCCCCCTTCCCCGGGCTCGTCGAAGCGGGGTGCTCTGCCACGCTGGCTCGACGAAGCTGCGTGGTGGGCCAGACAAGATCATCGTCGACGTGCGCGGCGTCGAAGACGGTGTCTGTCTCACCGCCGTTTCGTCCACCGCGTGACCCGGGCTGCGGGAATGGAGCGGGGAGGGTCTCCTGTCCGGTCAGTGGCGCACAGGTGAGGCAGCGCCCATCGGCATCGTTCCAGCAGTTCCCGCAGGTGTACTGCCGGCACGACATGCAGAAGTTGAAGGTCTTGTGGAACGCGTCGAGCTGGTTCGCCGCCAGGTCGCGCTCCCGCTCGTTGCGGGCGGCCGCGAGGGCCTCGTCGAACGACGTGTCGTCGCTCGTGACGAACTTCTTGAGGCCCGTGGAGAGCACGCGGATCGTGCCGATCCGGGCGATCCGCCGCGTGCCCGACTGGAACGTGTAGCGCGTGCCACACCGTTCGCAGAAGGATTCGGTCAGGATCTCGGGCATCTGCCCCTCGGGTCACGCAGGACACGACCGCCCGGACAGCCGTCCGAACGGGGCGAGAGTATAGCGCGGGCCCATCCGCCGGCCTCGGCCGCACGTCCCGCGCCGCCGCGACGGATGATCCTCGGAGCCTCCCGCGAGCCGGCCCGAGCGCACCGGGCGCCGGTCCGTGCGGCCGGAACGCGAGCGGGCCTCTGCTAGACTCCGCCCCCCATCATGCGACCCCTCGCCGCTCTCGAGCGGTTCTTCGAACGGATCTTCGAGCGGCCCAGCGCACGCCTGTTCGGGGCACGTCTGCAGCCCGTCCAGCTCCAGCGCCGGATCGAGCGGGCGATGGAGAACGAGCGGCTCTCGGGCGCCGACCGGATCCTCGTCCCGAACCGGTTCCGGGTTCTCCTACATCCCGACGACCTGGATTCCTTCGGTGGCATCGCCGACTCGCTTGCGGCCGAGCTCGCCGACGGCGCGCTCGCGTTCGCCCGGTCGCACCGATACGCCGTCGCGGACCGGCCCCGCGTGGACCTGGTCGCCGATCAGGGCGCGTCGCGTGGCGATCCCCGGGTGGAGGCCCGGTTCACGGACCCCGAGCCAGCCGATCCAGGTCGCGCCGCGGATCAGTCCGGGGGCGAGTACTCACCCCCGGTGGGCACCCGGACGATGGTCTTCCAGGTGCCGGAGGTGCCCGCGCCGCTGGCCAGGCTGCGCGAGGTGCGGCCCGACCGCACCGAGCGCCAGATCGACCTCGACGGCTCGATCCTGACGATCGGTCGCGCGAGCGACAACGCGCTCGTGCTCGGGGATTCGCGGGTGTCGCGCCACCACGCTCGCCTCCAGGCGCGCCGGGGCACGCTGGTCTTCCGCGACCTCGGCAGCACGAACGGCTCTCGCGTCAACGGGGTCCGCGTCGCCGAGGTGGTGCTCGGCGAGGGCGACCGCATCGAGGTCGGCGATACCGTCCTGATGGTAGAGTCCGTGTCGTCCGGCTGACGGTGGACGGCATCTCGCTCAGCCTGTGGCTGCTCCGCCTGCTGTTTCTCCTGTTCCTCTACCTGTTCCTGCTGGCCGTGGCTCGCGTCCTCGTTCGCGACCTGCGCGCGGCGGCGCGTGAGCCGGAAGCGGAGCTCGGCCGGCTGCAGGTCGTGACGTCGCCGAGCGGTGAGCCGCGAGCCGGCACCGTGCTCACGCTGGACGCCATCACGAGTCTCGGGCGCGATGTGAACAACACGGTGGTGATCGAGGACCAGTTCGCCTCAGCCGAGCACGCAGTGCTGACCTTCCGCGGCCGCACCTGGTACGTCGAGGACCTCGACAGCACGAACGGCACGTACGTCAACGGTGGACGCGTCGACGGCGTCGCGCCGCTCGGCTACGGCGACGAGCTCCAGATCGGCCAGGTCCGCCTGCGCCTCGAACGGACGCGCCGGTGAGCGCTGCCGCACCTCCCGCCCGTGCCCGCCGCGCCGGCGCCGCGGGCACGCTGCCTGCCCTCCTCAGGGTCATCCGGCCGCGACCCCGGGGGCGGGAGCTGGGTCTCCTCGTGGTGGTCGCGATCACCCTTGCGATCGGCAGCATCTCACTCAACGTCACGGTTCTCGCCCGGGGGCTCGAGGAGGGAGCGCCGCTGCCGGCCGGTGCCCTGACGCCCTACGGCGCGGAACTGCTGCTCGTCTACCTCGGCGCGCTCTTCGCCGCGCACGCTGCCCAGGTCGTGGCAGGGCGGCGGACGGACCAGGTCCTGCTCCCGGCGGTCGGGATGCTCGGCGGGATCAGCCTGCTGCTCATGAGCCGGCTGCCCCAGGATCTGGCCGGCCAGTTCGGCGGCCTCGCCCAGACCCAGCTCCTGTGGCTCCTGATCGCCCTGGCCCTGACGACGATCGTCGCCGTCGTCGTGCGCTCGGACAGCTGGCTCCGGCTCTACAAGTACACCTGGGCCGCGGCCGGTGTCGGCCTGCTGCTCCTGACGTTCGTGGCCGGCCGGGAGGTCAACGGCCAGCGCCTGACGCTGGATCTCGGACCCGTCAGCGGGCAGCCATCGGAGCTGCTCAAGGTCATCCTCGTGGTGTTCCTGGCCGGTTACCTGTCCGAGAACCGGGCGCTCCTCGTCGAGCAGTCGACGCGCCTGGGCCCCGTCCGGCTGCCCCCGCTGCCATACCTGGCTCCGATGGCCGCCATGTGGGCCATCGCGCTGGGCGTCGTGGTCGTCCAGCGCGATTTGGGCGCGGCGCTGCTGTTCTTTGCCGTCTTCCTGCTGCTGCTATACATCGCCACCGCACGGCTGAGCTACGTCGCGATCGGTCTGGTGCTGTTCCTCGCTGGTGGCTGGCTGATGTACCAGCTGTTCGGACACGTCCAGGACCGCGTCAACATCTGGCTGGACCCGTTCGCCGATCCGCGCGGCGCGGGCTACCAGATCGTCCAGGCGCTGTATGCGTTCGGCCGCGGCGGGATCCTGGGCACCGGGCTGGGCAACGGGCTGCCGATGATCGCCGGCCGACTCCCGATCCCAGAGATCCACACGGACTTTCCGCTTGCCGCGCTGGGCGAGGAGCTGGGGCTGATCGGCATCCTCGGCATCCTCGGCCTGTACCTGGTGGTGATCGAGCGCGGCCTGCGCATCGCCGCCTCCGCGGCCGATGACTTCCGGGCGCTGCTGGCGGCCGGGCTGTCGCTCGTCGTTGGCGTCCAGGCATTCATCATCGCCGGCGGCAACCTCAAGCTCGTGCCGCTCACCGGAATCACCCTGCCGTTCATCTCCTACGGCGGCTCGTCGCTGGTCGCCAATGCGCTCGTGGTGGGTCTGCTGCTGGCCCTGTCCGATCGCGGGGTGGAGCCGCCGCCACCGCCGCGCACCCGAGGCCGGTTACGTGGCCTGTTCGATCGGGGCGCGGCGTGAGCGGCGTCCGCGGCGGGGGCAGCGTCCGCGGCGGCAAGCCCGGACCGGAGCCCGGCGGCCACCGAGCCGTGCCCGAGGGGCCGGTGCCGGCGCCGCCGGGCCTGCCGGCGCCGGCACCGGTGCCCACGCCGCCGCCGCCGCGGACCACGCCTGCCGAGGGCCTGGCCGGCGTGGGGCGGAGCGTCCGGATCGGGCGCGGCCAGCGGCGGCCGGTGGGCGAGAGCGTCGCGCGCGTGGGGCTCGCCCTGTCGCTGGCGTTCGGCGCGCTCGCGGCGGGTGCGGGCTACTGGCAGGTCATCGAGGCGGCGCCGCTGTCCGCCGCTCCGGACAATCCAGCCGTCGTCGCGGTGGCCCGCAGCGCGGTTCGTGGCCAGATCGAGGACCGCAGCGGCGTGTGGCTCGCCTCGAGCCGACGCGATGCCAGCGGGGACCCCTACCGCGTCTATCGCGACGATGTCGTCAGCCCGGTCATCGGCTACGCCTCGCGCCAGTTCGGGACGGCCGGCCTGGAGCGGAGCTTCGATGCCGAGCTCGTGGGGCTCACCCGGCCGGACCCGGTCAGCGACCTGCTAAAGAAGTTCGAGGCCGACAAGACCGATCCACAGGCCCTGCAGCTCACCCTCTCGCTGGCGCTCCAGCGGGCGGCCGTGAAGGCCCTGGGCGGTGACCAGGGCGCGGTCGTGATCATCCAGCCGCGGACCGGCGACGTGCTGGCGCTGGCCTCGACACCCGTCTTCGACGCCAGCGGCATCGCCAACCCCGCGACGGCCGAGGCGGCGTTCGAGCGGCTGCGCGATGACGCCTCCCAACCGCTCCTGCCCCGGGCGACGCAGGGCCGATATGTGCCCGGCTCCGTGTTCAAGATCGTGACCGGGCTCGCCGCGCTCGACAGCGGCGCCGTGACCCCGGACACGACGTACGAGCAGCAGCCCTCGGCGGAACTCGAAGGTCTCCTGGTGCAGGGCTTCCGGGTCCGCGACGGCCACCACCTCGAGACCGGCGACGAGGCGCTCGACCTGATCGGCGCGACCGAGGTCTCGTGCAACCTCTGGTACGCGCTGGCCGGGCTGGACGCCGGTGGCCAGGCGATGAACGACACGGCCGACCGGATGGGGTTCGACGGCCAGGTGCCGTTCGCCCTGCCCGTGGCGGACTCCCAGCTGACGAATGGCGGTGGACCGTTTCCCGGCGGGTTCGCGGACGACGTGGAGCTCGCCAGCGCCTCATACGGCCAGGGCGAGACGCTGGTCACTCCGCTGCAGATGGCGCTGGTGGCGGCGACAGTGGCGAATGACGGCGTGCTGATGGAGCCGCGCCTCGTGGCCACGATGACCGGCCGGGACGGGACGACCACGATCCCGTCCCGGGAATGGCGGCGGATCGTGTCCGGCGACACGGCCGGCGCGCTCAAGGCCGCGATGCGGGAGGCGGTCGAGGGTGAGCTCGGCCGGCGGTTCACGAGCGGGGCGGACATCCCGGGGGTCGAGGTGGCCGGCAAGTCCGGCACCGCGGAGCTCGGTGGCGAGGGCGAGCCGCACTCGTGGTTCATCGGGCTGGCGCCGGTCGACGACCCGCAGGTCGTCATCGCGGTTCTCGTCGAGCAGGGCGGTCGCGGGGCAGAGCGGGCCGCCCCGATTGGCGGCCAGCTGATGGAGGCCGCGCTGGCGGAGCTCGCCGGCGGGTGATGGACGGGAGCCTGAGCCGGCCGTCCACCCTGCCGCGCGGCTCGTGACCGAAGGGCGGGACCCGGGCGGCCGCGTTCGCCGGCCGCTGCTCGAGCGGGTCGGTCTGGCCGCGGTGGCGCTCGTGCTCGGTTCAGTGTTCGGCGGGGTGGCGCTTGCCGCCTGGCTCGGCGGGGAGATCTTCCTGGCTGCCATGGCCGGGATCGGCTGCCTGATGACCCTCTGGGTGGGGAGCCTGACGCTGTTCCGGGGCTGAGCGATGCGTCGCCGACGAACGCACTGTTGATCGAGCATGAACACCGCGTTGAAGCGGCCGACCGATGGTCCGGGCATGACGGGCTCACGGGGGCCGGCGCGCAGGGCATGACCATGGGTCGTCGCCGGGCCGCCGGTCCCTCCCGGCTCCCGCTATGGTGCGGCATCCTCCCCGCAACCGGCCGATGCTCGATCGCCGGGCGCGCTGGTCGGCGGGTCGGCGCACGGCCGGCCAGCCGTGGCGCTCGTGCGAGGACATGCTCGGTCGTGCCGCCTTCGCGGCGAGTCGTCAGCCGGGCTCGCATCGTCCGCCCGGTGGTGACCCGGCGGTCGGGCTGATGGTCACGGCGGTGTGCATCCTCGGCCATCGTGTCGAGGCGGGCGATCGGCTCGAGTTACCTCAGCCGCTCGATCGGGCGGCCGCGGGTCGCAGCCTCGCCTGACCGGGACGGCGGTCGCCGCGCGAGGCCCGAACGACCGCTGGGTGCCGGCCGAAGTGCCTGCCGAACCTCTTCGTCGATCGCGACGTACTATCGAGTGCAACCTCCGGGCGCTGCGGGCCGTCACAGCGGGCGCCTGCCGCCAATCTCCGCGGTCCGTCTCGCGCTGACGGCCGTCCCCACGAGGGAGCCCGATGACCAAGATCCAGGAAACCGGCGACCGGGTCCTCGCCAACGTCGAGCGAGTGATCGTCGGCAAGCACCACGAGGTGCGGCTGGCACTGGTCGCCCTGCTGTGCCGCGGTCACCTCCTGATCGAGGACGTGCCGGGGACGGGCAAGACGATGCTGGCCAAGGCGATCGCCCGCAGCCTGGGCTGCACCTTCCGTCGGATTCAGTTCACGCCGGACCTGCTTCCGTCGGACGTGTCCGGCCTCTCGATCTACAACCAGAAGACCCAGGAGTTCGAGTTCCGACCGGGCCCGATCTTCAGCCAGGTCGTCCTTGCCGACGAGATCAACCGGGCGACCCCCAAGACGCAGAGCGCGCTCCTCGAGTCGATGGAGGAGCGGCAATCGACGATCGACGGCACGACCTACCCGATGCCGGACCCGTTCCTGGTCATCGCCACCCAGAACCCGATCGAGTACGAGGGCACCTTCGCCCTGCCGGAGGCCCAGCTCGACCGGTTCATGCTCCGGATCCGGCTGGGCTATCCACAGCCGATCGAGGAGATCGTCATCCTGGACGAGCAGAAGCGCCACCATCCGCTCGACGAGCTCGAGGAGGTCCTCGGCGTCGACGAGCTGCGGGAACTGCAGGACGCGGTGCGCGAGATCTACGTCGACTCGACCGTCAGTGAGTACATCGTGCGGCTGGTCGGGGGCACCCGGTCACACCCGGACATCTACCTCGGAGCCTCGCCGCGCGGGTCGATCGCGCTGTACCGGGCCGGTCAGGCGCTCGCCGGGCTGCTCGGGCGTGACTATGTCATCCCGGACGACATCAAGGCCCTCGCCGAGTCCGCGCTCGCGCACCGGCTGATCATCAAGACCAGCTCGTCGATCCACGACGTGCAGGCGGGCCATGTCGTCCGCGAGCTGCTCGACACGACGTCGGTCGAGAGCGTTCATCCAACCGGCCAGACGGGTGGTCCGCGCGACCTGCGCGCATCGGCCCCGAAGGCCGCTGGCGCCTAGCGCCCGCTGCCCGACAGCCGAAACGAACGAGGCGAGCCATGCTGCGCCGACTCCAGCTGTTCCTGATCAGCGCCGTCCTGCTGGTTGCTGCGTTCTCGACCGGGCTGCCCTTCCTCTTCTACCTGGTCTACCTCGCCATCCTCATCGTCGGGGGGTCGTACGTCCTCACCCGCCTCGGCCTGTCCGACCTCGAGGCCGGCTACGCCGTCAGCCAGCTCCACGGCCACGTTGGGGACCGGCTCAAGGTGACGTACACGCTGCGCAACACCAGCCCCATTCCCAAGTTCTGGCTGGAGATCCACAACCCGACCAGCCTCCCGGGCGGCCTGCCGGGTCGGGCGCTGAACCTGGGACCGCGTGCCGAGCGGTCGTGGCTCATCCGCGCGCCCCTCGTGCGGCGCGGCCACTTCCGGATCGAGCCCCTGCAGATCCAGACCGGCGACCCGTTCGGATTCTTCGAGGCGTCCGCCGCGGTCGGGCAGGGCGTGACGCTCGTCGTCTACCCGCGGATCGAGCCGATCCCGATGTGGCGGATCCCGGCGGCCAACGTCGAGGGCAGCCACGCCGCACCCGAGCGCACGCTCCAGACGACGCCCCTCGCCACGACCGTCCGTCCGTGGGCGCCGGGCGACAGCATGAACCGGATCCACTGGAAGAGCACCGCCCGACAGGGCGAGATACTGGTCAAGGAGTTCGATCTCGAGACCACGGCCGACGCCTGGATCGTCCTCGATCTCCAGCGGGACATCCAGACCGGTCGGGGCGACGAGTCCACGGTCGAGGCGTCGATCCGCGTCGCCGCGTCAATCGCGGACAAGGCCGTCGCCGAGAACCGGTCGGTCGGCATGACGGTCAATGCCCATCGCCTCGCCCTTCTGCCGGCCGACCGTGGCGGCCGACAGCATCTCAAGATCATGCAGCTGCTGGCGGCGGTCGACGGCGACGGGGGCACTCCGCTCGAGGAGGTGCTCGTGGCGACGGTGTCGCGTCTGCGCCGGGGCATGACCGCGATCGTGGTCACGGCGTCGCTCGACACCCGGTGGGTGCGCCCGCTGTCGGCGTTCCGTAGCCGAGGGATCGCCTGTGTCGCCGTCACGGTCGACGCGGACGCGTTCGAACGACATGCTCGCGACGAGGATGCCCGGCTGAGCGGCCGCCCGCCGTACGAGGCGGACGCCGCGACAGCCGAGGCGCGCGCCAAACGCCTGCGAGCGCTCCGCCATGCGCTTGCCGAGTACGAGCTGCGGACGTACACGGTCGTGCCCGGGCGGCCGCTCGGCGAGGTGCTCGTCGGATGAGCGCGGCAGCCGGCGATCTCGCCCCGGACCCGATCCTGCCGGCCGCCCTCCGGCGCATCGCGAAGGCACCCAGCGAGGGGTGGCTGACGCTGGCCCTTGTGGCGCTGATGGCGCTGACGGTCGCCTGGTCGCTCGCCGACGCGGCGTGGGTCCTCGGGCGCCGCGAGTGGGGCGACTTCTACGCGTGGGCCGCGCTCCTGTCCGTCGTCGTCGGCTTCGCGGGCGCCAAGGTCCGCTGGCCCAGGTGGACCGCGCACCTCGTCGGCGCAGTCGTCGCAGCGCTGGTGATCCCGCTGATGGTCGGCTCGGTCCTCCTGCCCGATGGCGGATCGCCCCAGCAGCTCTACCGCGCCACGGCGGAGGCGACCGTCGAGGCGTGGCGTGACCTGGCGGTCAGGAACCGCGCTTCCACCAACGAGACGGGCCATTACCTGCTGACGCTCGGGCTGATCGTCTGGTCGGTCGGCCAGTTCGCGGCCTATTCGGTCTTCGGTCACCGCCGTCCGCTGGACGCGGTGATCGTGGTGGGGATCGTCCTCCTGGGCAACATGGCCGTGACGGTCAACGATCAGCTCGGCTACCTCGTGATCTTCAGCGTGGCGGCGCTGTGCGTGCTGGCCCGGACACATGCCTTCGAGGAGGAGACGACCTGGGTTCGCCGGCGGATCGGGGACGGCAGCGCCGTCCGCTCCATCTATCTCCGTGGTGGCGCGGCCTTCATCGTGCTCGCCGTCTTCGGCTCGCTCGTGCTGACCGCCTCGGCGTCGTCCGCGCCGCTGGCAACCATCTGGCGGGGATCAGAACGGACGCTGATCGAGTGGAGCCAGGAGCTCCAGCGCTACCTTCCGTTCGGCGGCGCGAGCCGGCCACTCGGCTTCGGCTTTGGCCGGACCGCGCAGGTCGGCGGGCAGTGGGTCAGCGACAGCACGGTGGCGGTCACGATCCAGGTGCCCGCCGGCGACAAGACGCGGTACTACTGGCGGGCGGTGACGTTCGACCGGTTCGACACCAACACCTGGGCGTGGACGGAGCCGCGGCCCGTCGACCGCGCGGCTGGCGAAGGCCTGCTGGCGACCCTCGCCGACGAGCCGACCGACGCCTACGCCCGGCGCGACCTGACCTTCAGCGTCGCGGTCGAGGGCGGGACGGGCAACTTCGTGTTGAGCCCCCTCGATCCGGTCAGCCTCGACCGGCCGGCGACCGTCCAGGTGGTCGGCACGGAGGGATGGCTGAGCGCGCTCGAGACGGACTCGGACACGTACACCGCGGTGGCCACCGTCCCGGTGGTCGACGAGGAGGTCGAGAACGGCCTGACGGCCAACCGCCTGCGGGTGGCGGGTCGCGACTATCCGGCCGAGATCTCGCGGCTCTACCTGCAACGGTCGGAGGGGGCGTTCGGACCGAACGCCAGGGAGCTCCTGGACCGGATCGTGTCGGCAGTCGGCGACAACCCGTACGACCTCGCGGCGGCGATCGAGCGGGAGCTGAAGGATCCCACGAACTTCACTTACGACGAGGACGTCCGCGGGCTGTGCGATCGCTTGAGCACGGTCGAGTGCTTCGCGCGCTTCAAGCGGGGCTTCTGCCTCTACTACGCCACGACGATGGTGATGCTGCTCCGCGAGGCGGGCGTGCCGGCGCGGATGGCGGAGGGCTTCCTGCCGGGCGAGCGCGACGTCGTGACGGGCATCGAGACCATCCCCGCCAGCAGCGCCCACGCGTGGGTCGAGGTCTGGTTCCCGGGCTACGGCTGGTACACGTTCGACCCGACCGGTGGCGGCCTGTCAGTGACCGAGCCGCTGCCCGCAGGGCCGAGGGTGTCGCCCCGGCCGAGCGCCCTGCCGAGCTTCGGCAGCATCCGCCCCGGCGAGCGCGAGACGGACGACGTCAACCAGGGTCTGAATGCCAACCCGCAGACCGGCGCCGGAGCGAGCGGCCGGAACGACGCCAACCCGGCCGTGCTGATCGCCGTCGCCCTCCTCCTGCTTGTCACCGTCGGCGCGCTGGCGTTCGTCGCCTGGCGGCGCGGTCCGCGTGGCGAGGTCACGGCGGACGGCGTGTGGCGCGGCGTTGGCCGGACCGCGGCGCGGTTCGGGTTCGGGCAACGGCCGCAGCAGACGGTCTACGAGTACGCCGGTGCGCTCGGCGAGGTGATGCCCTCGAACCGGCCGGAGCTGCAGGCGGTCGCGCGCGCCAAGGTGGAGGTGGCGTATGGGCGCCACGAGCTCGGCACGGACGCGCAGCGGGCGCTCCGCGACGCGCACCGCCGGCTCCGGGTCGCCCTCCTCCGCCTCGCCTTCCGGCGGCGTGAGCGGCGGCGGATGCGGGGCAGGTAATCCGGGCGCGACGCGCTCAGAGCGCGCCGGTTCGCTCCCGCTCCTCAGTGGCCTCCTGGGCCCGCTCCTCGAGGAGCGGGCCCAGGTGCTCGGTCAGGTTGTGGGCCCGGAGGCGCGGCCCTGCGCCAGCGAACTCGACGATCGTGATCCCGCACAGCGCGAACGGGAACAGCCAGAACCGCTCGAGGGGCAGGTCGAACAGGGTCAGCAGCGCGACCTTGAACACGCCGTCATGGCCGACGAGGATCGTCCACGGGTGGTCGGTCGGCCCGGCCGGGTGGCCGAGCACCGGCGAGGTCGTCGTCGAGGTGCCGGCGCCCGGACCGGCCGCGCTCAGTCGCTCCAGGATCTCGGCCAGCGCCGGCTCCACCCGGGACCGGGCGTCCGGGAGGCTCTCACCGCCCGGCGCGTGCGCCTCGGTCGGTCGATCCCGCCAGGCGGCCAGGACCTCGCCCCAGCGCTCGGCAATCTCGGTCGCCAGCCGACCTTCCCACTCACCCTGGCCGATCTCGGCCAGGCCATGCTCGGCGCGAATGGGGATCGGTCCATCGAACGCCGCCGGATCCGCCAGCGCCCGGGCGACCGCACCCGCAGTCTCGGTCGCGCGGACCAACGGCGAGTGGACGATCTCCAGCGGGCCGCCGCTCGGGATCGGCAGGGCGGGGGAGTCGTGCGGGCGGGCGAGGCGCTCGGCGGCGCGCCGCGCCTGCCGGACTCCCATCGGGGAGAGGGGCACGTTCGAGCGACCCTGGAAGCGGCCCTCGACGATCGCCGTCGACTCGCCGTGACGGAGCAGGACGAGGGTCGCCTCCAGACCGTCCGGGATGAGGCGCGTCATGCCGCCGGACCCGCGCCTCAGTGGTCGCCCCCCAGCCGGATCGTCCAGACGTCGATGATCGCCTCGTGGGACCGGATCGCGTCGCGGACCGCGTCCGGCACGTCGTCGTCGAGGGCGAGGATCATGAACGCGTCCTCGCGCGGCGCGGTCCGGGCCACGTGCATCGCGCTGATGTTGACGTCCGCCTCGCCGAGCAGCGTCCCGATCCGGCCGATCATGCCCGGCCGGTCGTGGTGGCGGGTGATCAGCATCACGTCCGTCGGCGCCATGTCCAGCCAGTAGTCGTCGAGGCGGCTGAGCCGCGGCCCGCCGGCGCCCAGGGTGCCGGCGACCCTGGTCGTCCGACCGTCGGACTCACCCGACAGCGTGAGCAGGGCAGCGAACTGACCCGCCTCCCGCGTCTTGCGCTCGACGAGGGTAATGCCCCGCGCCCGGGCGAGCGCGGCGGCGTTGACCAGGTTGACCCGCTCCGTCGTCGTCGGGCCGAGCAGCCCCCGGAGCACCGCCGCGGTCAGCGGCGAGGCGTCGAACTCGGCGGGATCGCCCGCGATCTCGAGGGTCAGCGTCCGCGGCACGCCGCGCGCGAACTGACCCAGGAACCGGCCGAGTGTCTCCGCCAGTGGCAGGTACGGCCCGATCGCCTGGGCCGTCTCCGGCGTCACCAGCGGGGCGTTGACGGCGTAGCGCGCCGGCCGGCCGGCGAGCACGTCGAGCACCTGGTCGGCGACCTCCTCGGCGACGAGGACCTGGGCCTCCTCCGTGGAGGCTCCGAGGTGCGGTGTCAGCACGGTGTTGGGGGCCTCGAGGAGCGGCGACCCGACGGGCGGCTCCTGCTCGAAGACGTCGATCGCGGCGCCGCCGAGGTGGCCATCGTGCAGCGCGTCGGCGACCGCGGCCTCATCGATCACGCCGCCCCGCGCGACGTTGAGCAGCAGGGCGCCGGGCTTCATGCGCCCGAGCGCCTGCGGCCCGATCAGCCCGCGCGTCGCGCGGCTGATCGGCACGTGCACGGTCAGGACGTCCGCCCGGGCGAGGGCGACCTCGAACTCGACCAGCTCGACGCCGTGGAGCGCCGCCTGCTCCGGGGTGACGTACGGGTCGACCCCCAGCACGGTCATCTCGAGCGCACGGGCCCGGTCCGCGATCGCCTGCCCGATCTTGCCGAGGCCCACGATCGCCAGCGTCTTGCCGCGCAGCTCGACGCCGGTGAACTGGCTGCGCTTCCACTCGCCTCGCCGGATCGACGCGTCGGCAGCCGAGATCCGCCGCGCGAGGGCGAAGAGGAGCGCCAGCGTGTGCTCGGCAGCGGCGATCGTGTTGCCCGTCGGAGCGTTGACGACCGCGATCCCGGCCCGCGTCGCTGCATCGAGGTCGACGTTGTCGACGCCCACCCCGGCCCGTCCAACGACGATCAGGCGGCCGGCCGCCGCGAGCAGATCCGCGTCGACCTGGACCTGGCTGCGCACGACGAGCCCGTCGTAGCCGCCGATGATCGAGCACAGCTCGGAGCGGGAAAGGCCGGGGCGCTCGTCCACCTCGTGCTGCTCGCGGAGGCGCTCCACGCCCTCCCGGGCGAGGGGTTCGGCAACGAGGATCCTCATGCCGTCGCGGCGGCGGAGCGATGGATGCCGCGCGTGCCGAGGGCCGCGGCCTGCGCGGCGCCGACGGCGCTGCCGGGCTCCACGTCGGCGCCCTGCTCGATGACGACCGACTCGAGCACGGCGATCGCGCCGAGGATCTCCTCGACGGTCACCGAACCGAGGTGGCCCACGCGGAAGACCTTGCCCGCGAGCTTGCCCTGGCCGCCGGCGAGCACGACGCCGCGCCGCTTGACCTCCGCGTTGACCGACTTCCAGTCCACGCCGTCGGCGATCCGCACGCAGGTCACGGTGCGGGAGGCGAAGCGGGGATCGGCGAACAGCTCGAAGCCGAGGGCGGCGAGCCCGGCGCGGGTGGCCGCCGCGCAGGCCTCGTGGCGGGCGAAGACGGCGTCGGCTCCCTCGGCCTGCATCAGCCGGATCCCCTCGTCGACCTGGTAGACGACGCCGATGGCCGGTGTCCACGGCGTCTCGCCGCCCGCGTGGCTGTCGCGGTGCCGGCGCAGGTCGAGGTAGAAGCGCGGCATCCGGGCCGTCTCCATCGCCGCCCAGCCGCGCTCGGAGGCAGCGACCATGGCCAGCCCGGGGGCGGCCATCCACGCCTTCTGCGACCCAGTCACGACGACGTCCACGCCCCACTCGTCCATGGCGAAAGGCACCGCGCCCAGCGCCGACACGCTGTCGACGAGGATGAGCGTCTCCGGGCTCGACTCGCGGATCGCCGCGGCAAGCTCGGGGATCGGGTTCATGACGCCGGTCGAGGTCTCGTTGTGGGTCAGGAGGGCTGCGCGGAAGGGGCCCTGGTCAATCAGCGTCTGGCGCACCGCCACCGGATCCGCCGCCCGGCCCCACTCGACGGCGACCTTCACGACGTCCGCCCCGTACACGGACGCGATCTTCGCGAAGCGGTCGCCGAAGGAGCCGATGCTGACGCCCAGCACGCGGTCGCCGGGCGAGAGCGTGTTGACGACGGCCGCCTCGAGCCCGCCGGTGCCGGCGCACGACAGGACCGCGACGTCGCCGGTCGTGCCGAAGAAGGGGCGCATGCCGTCGACGATCCTGGCCAGCATGGCCGCGAACTCCGGCCCGCGGTGGTTGATCATCTGGCGGGCGCCCGCCTCGCGGACGGTCGGCGGCAGGGCGGTCGGTCCGGGGATGCGCAGGTTCGGCTCGAAACGGTCCACGGGGCACTCCTGGGGTTGGCGGCGGACGCGGCGCGCGATGGAGGCTGGTCCCTCGATGGTCGCAGAACCGGCGGGGTCACGCCATCGAGATCGCCGCGCGGCAGCATCCCGGGCATCGTTGCGACACGCTGGCATCGCCGATCCGGTAGGGTCGGGGCCGGCAGACGGACGCGAGCGACCCACGTCGCACGGCGGCCCGTTCGCGCGTCCCTCTATCCCGCTCCAGGAGATGCGTTGCGGCAGCCCCAGTTCCGGCCGCGCTCCCCCAGCCGCTCCATCCCGCGCCGCCTCCTCGCCCACTGGCGCCTTCTCCTCATGGTCGCGCTGGTCGGTGCCGGCACGCTCGGTGGGGCCGTGTCGACGAACGCGTTCGGCGCAGGCGATCGGTTCGAGGGTGTCCTCCGGCGGCTCGATCGGTTCATCGCCGGCCCCGTCCCCGAACGGTCCACGCGGCCGACGATCACGGTGACGGCGCCGCCGGTGGCCGCGGCCACGCCAACGCTCGCCCCAACCCCGGGACCGACGCTGCGGCCCTCGTCCGGCTCCATCCCGCCCAGCTCGGGGGCGACTGCCACGACGCCCACTGCCACCACGGCGCCGTCGCCGTCGCCGGCACCCACGGCGGCACCCACGCCCGCGCGCGTCGCGGTCGACGTCGACCTGCTGTCCGACCCGGAGTCGGTCTTCAATCACCAGCTCACGAAGGACTGGTGCGCGGTGGCCGGGACGCAGATGGTCCTGTCGATCCACGGCAAGGGCGACACGTCGGAGGCGTTCCAGCAGACGATCGCCTCCCGCGTTCGTGAGTGGGAGAGCCTGTCGGACAGCCGGAACGGCAACTGGGGACCCGCGGCCATGGCCCTCGCACTCGAGGCGTACGGCGTGCCCGGCTATGAGGTCCGAGCATACGAATCGCGGCTGCACGCCCTCCGCGACTCCGCCCGCGCGATCGCGGAGACCGGGGCGCCCGTCGTCCTGCTGACGTGGCGTGGCGCGCACACGTGGGTGATGACCGGCTTCCGCGCCGACGCCGACCCGACCCTGTTCTCGGACGCGGACGTCAGCGGCGCCTACATCCTCGACCCCTGGTATCCGAGCGTGTCGAGCATCTGGGGACCGTCGAACCCGCCCGGCTTCTTCACCGGGATCGACGAGCTGGTCGAGAACTTCCTGCCCTGGGAGCGGCCGGAGGGAAGCTACCCCGACCGCGACGGGAAGTTCATCGCCGTCGTCCCGACGGCGCCGCTCGACCGGTAGGACAGCCGCCTCGGGCGGCGAGCGCCGCGCTCCCGGGCTCGGACGCCCTCAGGCGGGCCGGCTGAGGTCCGGCGCCGGTCGGATCGAGCGGATCCTGGGGACGAGGGCCAGCACCAGCAGCCCAACCTTGACCGCCATGCCGAGGCCAAAGGCGATCGGGATCGCGGCCAGCCCGATCGACGGCGTGAGCACGTTCGCCGCCACGACCACGACGGCGAAGCTCGCCACGGACGCCAGCACCTGGAGCAGGGTGTTGCGCGTCGCATAGATCGCCCGTGACAGGAGGTGGGTGAGGCTCTCGAACGGGATCGCGACCGCCAGCAGCACGAGGACCAGGTTCGTCCGCTCGACGGCCTCCTGGGTGAACTCGCCGCCGCGGAAGAAGAGCTGGATGACGAAGCGGCTGAGCACCGCCAGGGCGATCGCCGCGGCGATCGTGAGCACGAGGATGGTCACGCCGTTGCGCACGAGGATCCGGCGAAAGGCAGCCCGATCGCCGGCCGCTGCGGCTGCCGAGAGGGTCGGAAAGACGGCCAGGGCGAACGACACGGCGATCACGCTGACCGGGACGCTCTGGAAGTTGCGCGCAAGGCTCAGCGAGGTGATCCCGCCGACGGCCACCGTCGAGGCGAGCGATCCGAGCACGGTGAAGGTGAGCGGATCGATCGGGTGGCTGGCCATCTTCGGGATCATCAGCCCGACGAACTCGCGGAACGCCTGCGTCCTGACCCGGAGCGCGATGCGGAACCGGACGGAGCTGCCGCGCAGCCACAGGAGCCGGATCCCGACATGCGCGAGCGCGCCGAGGATGGCGCCCACGGCGCCCGCGTAGATCCCGATCGCGCCCGCGAAGAGCACCATCCCGACGACGATCCCGGCGTTGTACAGCACCGGCGCCAGCGCATAGCCGAGGAACCGGCGCTCTGCCACGAGCACCTCGCCCAGCACGTCCGAGAGGGCGAACAGCACGGGCGTCACGAGCATCAGCCGGAACAGGTCCGTGTACAGGGCCCGCTGCTCCGGGGTGAAGCCGCGGGCGACGAAGTCGACGGTCAGCGGCGCGATCAGCCAGAGCACCGGCGTGGCGAGCCCGATGATCAGCAGGGCGAGGGTCAGGATCGTGCCAGCGAACTCCTGCGCCGCGCGGTCGTCGCGCATCCGGAGGCTGAGGAAGATCGGGACGAACGGGGCGGACAGCCCGCTCGCGACGAGGACGCCCAGGGCGATCTCCGGGATGGCGAACGCGGCCAGGTAGGCGTCCAGCTCCGCTCCCGCCCCGAACGTCCGGGCCTGCACGACGTCGCGGACCAGGCCCATCAGGTAGCTGCCGAAGGTCACCACGGCGAGCAGGAGCGCTCCCTGCGGCAGGAACCGGGCGGCGATCGGCCGGAGGGGCGGCGGGACGAGGCGCGTCCATGGTTCGGGCGGGTCGGCAGGCAGGGTGCCGGTGGCCGGGGAGGCGCCGGTGGCCGGGAGCTCGTCGGTCATCCGGTCCTCCGCAAAGGTGTCGGCCGGCGGTGAGAGGCGTCATTGGCCCCGACGGCGGCTTGACGTGCCGGTCGCCGGCGACCACAGTGGCGGACCAGGAGCGACCAGCCGGGAGAGCCGATGCGGTCGGTGGTCATCGTCACGACGGCGTCGGGCACGGGTTACGTCCTGTCCGTGAGCGACAGCGGCGTCAGCTGGCGTCGCGTGCCGGGGCTCGAGTCGGACGGGCTGGGCTCGGTCGGCGGCTGGGAGCCGGCCGTGCCCCGGATCGTGCCGGGCGAGCGCCTCTTGATCGGCAACCTGAGAACGACACCGGTCGTGCGCGTGGCGGTCATCCCCACCTGACCGTCGCCGCCGAGCATCTCCGCGAGCGCTATGGCGCGCCGCCCGTGAGCGCCGGGTAGGTGGGTGTCGCCAGGACGCCGAAGGCGTCGAACGGCCAGTAGCGAACCCAGGCTCGCCCCACGATCGCAGTGACGGGGATCGGCCCGTAGACCCTGGAGTCCTGCGAGTTGCTCCGGTGGTCGCCGACGACGAAGACCTCGCCGTCCGGCACGCGCCAGCGCGTCTCGTCCGAGGTCGTCGGCTGGGCCTGACCGTCGACCTGGTAGACGTACGGCTCGTCCAGCGGCATCTGGTTGACGTAGAGGCGGCCGTCGTCGCGGATCTCGACATCGTCGCCGGCCACGCCGACGACACGCTTGATGAACGGTGTGTCGTCGCGGGCAAACCAGCTCTCGGGCGGCTTGAACACGACGATGTCACCGCGGTCGTACGCATCCCAGCGCGGCGTCAGCCGATCGACCAGGACGTAGTCGCCCGGCTCCAGCGTCCGGCGCATCGACTCCTGCTCGACCTTGAACGGCTGGGCGATGAACGTCTGGATGACGAAGAAGATGATCAGCGTGAGGGCCAGCGTCTGGACGATCTCGCGGGCCAGGCCGAGACCTCGTCGTCGCTGTCCGGGCCTGGCGACGGGGGCGCCGGGCGCCACCTGCTCGTCGTCCAGGTCGTGGTCGTGGCCGTCCTGGGGACGACCATCCGGTGCCGTCATGGACCGCCCGCGTCGCGCTTCTCGGTCTCGGCCAGCTTCTTGCGGTTGCCCTCGCGGATCCGCAGCAGGCCGTCGCCGGCGTGAGCAGTCGTCGTCGGCCCGGGGATCTGGCTCTTCGGCGTCCGGCCGGCCGTCCGGGCGGCCTCGCGCGCCTCGGCCCGAGCCGCCATCCGTGCCGCCAGTGTCGCCTCATAGCCCTGGTCCGTCGGCAGGTAGTAGCGGCGGTCGATCAGCGCGTCGGGCAGGTACTGCTGGGCGACGTCCGCGCCCTCGAACTCGTGCGGATTGCGGTATCCAACCCCGATGCCGTGCTGCTTCATGCTCCGGTGCCCGGCGTTGCGGAGGTGGAACGGGACGGGCAGCGACCCATGCGCCTCGACGTCGGACACGGCTGCCCAGTAGGCTGCGCCGGCCCGGCTCGACTTGGGGGCCGTTGCCAGGTACGTCGCCGCCTGGGCAAGGGCGTACTGCGCCTCCGGCAGCCCGATCCAGTCGAGGGCGTGGGCCGCGGCGACGGCCACCTGGAGCGCGCGGGGGTCGGCGTTGCCGACGTCCTCCGAGGCGCTGATGATCAACCGCCGGGCGATGAACTTCGGGTCCTCGCCGGCGGCGATCATGGCCGCCAGCCAGTAGAGCGCCGCGTCCGGGTCGTTGCCGCGGAGGCTCTTGATCAGCGCCGACGCCGTGTCGTAGTGGCCGTCGCCGGCGCGGTCGTAGGCCAGCACGCGCTGCTGGGCGGCCGCCTCGACGTCGGTCAGCCTTGGCGCCACGCGGCCGTCCGCTTCGCGAACGCCCTCCGACTCGGCCAGCGCGACCGCGCCCTCCAGGACGTTGAGGGCGGAGCGCGCGTCGCCCCCGGCCAGGTCCACGAGGTGCCCGAACGCGTCGTCGGCGATCGCCACGCCTCCGGCCGGTCCGAACGAGCCGCCGAGACCGCGGTCGGGGTCGTCGATGGCCCGGCGGACGAGGGTCGCCACGTCGGCGTCCGCGAGCGGTTCGAGCCGCCAGACCCGCATCCGCGACAGCAGGGCGGCGTTGACCTCGAAGTACGGGTTCTCGGTCGTGGCGCCGATGAGCGTCACCGTCCCGTCCTCGACGTGGGGCAGCAGCGCGTCCTGCTGGGCCTTGTTGAAGCGGTGGATCTCGTCGAGGAACAGGACGGTTCGCGAGCCGTGCAGGGCGAGGCGGTCCTGCGCCCTGGCGATGGTCGCCCGGACCTCGGCCACGCCGGACATCACCGCGCTCATCGTCTCGAAGTCGGCACCGATCTCCTGGGCGAGCAGCCGTGCCAGCGACGTCTTGCCGGTGCCGGGCGGTCCCCACAGCAGGATCGACGAGAGATGCCCGCGGGCGACGCTTCGGCGCAGGGGTCCGCGCTCACCGACCAGGTGCTCCTGGCCGACGAACTCGTCGAGGGTGCGCGGGCGCATCCGGGCGGCGAGGGGCTGACGCTCCGGCGGCGGCTTGAAGAGCGCCTCGGGTCGCGCCTCGGTGGGGCGGGCGGGGGAGCGCGGCATGCCGCCGATGGTAGCGCCGCGCGGGTCCCTGGCGGGCCGCGTGCGGCCGACGGGTCGCGCCGCGCCGGTCTGGAGGCGCGGGTCAGATCGGGACGACTGCCGCCACGTTGATCAGGACGTGGAGGACCCCGAGCAGCAGGAGCAGGAGCGCGCCGATCCGGGCGATCCGCACGATGTCGCGGCGGACGTAGGCGTACTCGCTCGCGGCACGGACCGCCAGCGGCGCGCTGTCGCGGCTGCGGGGTCCGGCCAGCTCGGCGGCCCGGCTGCGGTCGCGCGTCCGCCGCTGCGCCAGCTCTGCGGCGCGTTCCTCGGCCACGATGCGCGCCTCGAGCTCCGCGGCCCGGGCCTCCTCCGCGGCGGTGAGCGAGCCGGCAGGGCGGACGGGGATGGGGGCTGCGGGAGCGCCGGCCGCGAGCGGCGGGGCGGACAGCGGGGCGGGCCCGGGGCGCAAGGCGGACCGCTGGATCGGGCGTCGCTGGCCGGGCCGGACGGTGCCTCGCGAGCGCTTGGGCATCGGTGGCGATTCCTCGGTGGGGTGCGGTCGATGGCGGCAGGAGGATAGCACCGGTCGGTCGGTCGGCCGGGTACGTGGGCGGTGATTCGGCGTTGCTAGACTGCGCGCGATCCCCGCCTGAGGAGGCCGCTTTGACACCACCGCGCCGACCGAGCCAGTCGCGTCCGCGCCGAGCGGTCCGCCACGGCGGTCTGACAGGCTAGGTGTCACGGTCACCCGCGATGCTCCGCGCATGGTCCTCGACGTCCGCCCCGAACCCGATGCGATGAGGAGCCCGCGGCCGCGTCGCGAACCGGCTTCACTGGATCAGCTGCCCGTCTGGGACGGCCTCCTCGATGCCCCCGACACCGACGCCCGTGGTGACGCGCCGCTCGGGCTCGACGCCCTGCTGCACGGTCTCAACCCGGAGCAGCTTCGGGCCGTGACGCACGGCGACGGGCCACTGCTGGTGGTGGCGGGCGCGGGGACCGGCAAGACGCAGGTCATCACCCGGCGCATCGCCTGGCTGATCGCGACCAGGCGCGCCAGGCCCTCGGAGATCCTGGCGCTCACCTTCACGGATCGCGCGGCGGAAGAGATGCAGATCCGTGTCGACCAGCTCGTTCCGTACGGGTACACGGATACGGCGATCGGGACGTTTCACGCCTTCGGCGATCGTGTCATCCGGGAGTGGTCGCTCGAGCTGGGCCTGCCCACGGACGTCCGTGTCCTGTCGCGCCCGGAGGTCGTCATCTTCCTGCGCGAGAACCTCTTCCGGTTCGAGCTCGACGAGTATCGCCCGCTCGGCGATCCCACCCGTTTCCTGTCGGCGCTGGCCACCCTGTTCAGCCGGTGCAAGGACGAGGACGTCGCTCCGGCCACCTATCTCCAGCACGCCGAGCGGCTGCGGGCGGACGCTGCGGTCCTCGCGGCAGCCGCCGGCCGGGCCGGCGAGACGGCCCCGAACGGGGCGGGCGACGCGGCCGGGGCCGCCGCCGAGACGGCCCGGCGACAGCACGAGCTGGCACGAGCCTACGCCCGATACCAGGAGCTGCTCGCGGAGCACGGGTTCATCGACTTCGGCGATCAGGTCAGCCTCGCGCTGCGCCTGGTTCGTGATTCGCCGGCCGCGCGCGCGGAGCTGCAGCGGCGGTTCCGCTACGTGCTCGTCGACGAGTTCCAGGACACCAACCGCGCCCAGGCGGAGCTCGTGGCACTGCTCGTCCAGCCGCACAACAACGTCACGGTGGTGGGCGACGACGACCAGTCGATCTACAAGTTCCGAGGCGCGGCGATCAGCAACATCCTGGACTTCCAGGCCCGCCACCTCGGCGCGCGGGCCGTTGTGCTGCGCCGGAACTACCGGTCCAGGGCGCCGATCCTCGACGCCGCCTACCGGCTCGTGCGGTTCAACGATCCAGACCGGCTCGAGGTCCGGATCGGCCTGTCGAAGCGGCTCCGGGCGGAGCGGCGCATGGACGACCCGCCGCCGGTGCGGCTCGAGGCGTTCGCCACCGGTGCGGATGAGGCGGACTGGCTGGCGGCGGACATCGCCCGTCGGGTGAGGTCGGGCGCCCGCCACCGCGACCATGCCGTGCTCGTGCGGACGAATGGCTCGGCGGATCCGATTCTCCGAAGCCTGAACATGGCCGGCGTCCCGTGGCGATTCTCCGGCACCTCGGGCCTGTACGCCCGGCCGGAGATCCGGCTCCTGATGGCGTTCCTGCGCGCCATGTCCGATCCGGGCTCGAGTGTCGACCTCTACGCGGTCGCCGCCTCGGACGTGTACGGGGTCACGGGGGACGACCTGACGGCGATCGTCAACACGGCGCGCCGACGGAATCGCTCGGTGTGGGACGTGCTCCAGGAGCTCGATCGCCAGCCGGGGATCCTCCGGGTTCGGTCGGAGACCCGGGCAACGGTCGGCAAGCTCGTCGCGGACCTGCACCGCTACCTGGAGCTCGCGCGGGAGCGGCCGGCCGGCGAGGTGCTCTACGCCTTCCTCCGCGGGACCGGGCTGTTGTCGCGGCTCGTCGCGACGGAGAGCGTCGCCGCCGAGGAGGCACTCCAGAACATCGCCCGCTTCTTCGAGATCGTCCGCGCCCAGTCCGCGCTGCTCGCGGACGACCGGGCCATCTTCGTCGCGCGCCACCTGCAGACGCTGATCGAGGCCGGCGACGATCCGCCGACCGCGGACGTGGACGCGGACGCGGACGCGGTTGCCGTGCTCACGGTGCACAAGGCGAAGGGGCTCGAGTTCCCGGTCGTCTACCTGCCCGGGCTGGTGGTCGACCGGTTTCCGATGCGCGGCCGTGCCGAGACGCTCGCGATGCCGCTCGAGCTCGTCCAGGAGACGCTGCCCGAGGGTGACTTCCGGCTGCAGGAGGAGCGCCGGCTGTTCTACGTCGCGATGACCCGGGCGCGTGACGAGCTGATCCTGAGCCATGCCGCGGACTACGGCGGTGCACGCGCTCGCCGGGTGTCGCCATTCGTGCTCGAGGCGCTGGACCTCCCGGTCGCGTCGAGCACGCCGGGGGGTGGCACGCGCGCCTCGCCGCCGCTCGAGCGGCTCGCGTCCTTCGAGGCGGCGGAGCGCTCGACGGGGCCGTCACGGGGGCCGGTCGAGGAGCCGCTGACGCTCAGCTTCTACGCCGTCGACGACTACCTGACCTGTCCCCTCAAGTACAAGTACGCGCATGTCCTTCGCGTGCCGCTGGCCCCGCATCACGCGATCGTGTACGGAGCGGCGCTCCACCAGGTGGTCCAGGAGTTCCACCGGCGGCATGCCCGCGGTGACGTGATGAGCGAGGCGGAGCTGTTCGAGTCGTTCGAGAGCGCCTGGCGGAACGAGGGCTTCCTGTCTCGTGAGCACGAGGAAGCCAGACGGCAAGCGGGACGGGACGCGCTGCGGCGGTTTCGCGAGGAGCAGCTGCAGCCGGACGCCGTGATCCCGACCTACGTCGAGCGCGAGTTCAGCTTCACCCTGGGCGGCGACCGGATCCGCGGCCGATGGGATCGCGTGGACGTCGAGCCGGCGGACCGGACCGCCGTCGCTGAGCAGACGGATGCAGCCGTACGACCCCATGCCGATGTGGTGACACCGACGCTGCCGCTGCTGGGTCGGGAGCGGGTCACGATCACGGACTACAAGTCGAGCGACGTGCGAGATCCCGTGCGAGCCCGTCAGCGCGCCCGCGACTCGCTCCAGCTCCAGATCTACGCCATGGGCTACGAGGCGATGACCGGTCGTCTGCCGGATGCCGTGCAGCTCCACTTCCTCGAGTCCGGCCTCGTCGGCCGGGCGGAGGTGGAGCCCGCGCGACTCGAGAAGGCGAGAGCGAAGATCGCCCGTGCCGCCGAGGGGATGCGGGCCCGCGACTACACCCCCAGGCCGGACTACCTCGCCTGCTCGTGGTGCGCCTTCCGGGAGATCTGCCCGTCGAGCGCGGTAAGTCGCGGGTGATGCAGGCACGGCTGGCGGCCGGCCCGCCGCGCAGGAACCGCCGATCCACGCCGAGGGCGTCGCTCGGGGCGCGGTAGCGCCGCCAGCCCGTAGACTCGCAACCGATGGAGGCGCGCGACCGGCTCACGAATCTCGGCCTGTTCGCGGCCGCCGGGGTGGTCTGGCTCCTGGTCGGGCTGGTCGTCTTCACCAGGGACCCCCGCCTCGACCCCGGGGCGGGATTTCTGGGCGCGGCGCTGATGGGTCTGGCCATCGGGCTGACCGTGATGCCGCTGTTCTGGCTGTCCGTCTTCTCGCGTCATCGGCGGGTCGCCTTTCGGGGCGACTGGCTGCGCGCGGTCCGGCGCGGCGCATGGGTGGGCGTGGTCGTCCTGGTCCTCGTCGTGTTGCGTCTGCAGGGCGTGTTCGACCCCGCGATCGCGCTGTTCATCCTGGGCATGGTGCTCATCGCCGAGGCGGCGCTGTCCGCCGAACGATGACGCGCCGGTCAGGCCCGCGCGCCACTGCCGCCGAGCCGGCACCCGCACCCCGAGGAGGACCGTTGCCGACGCGCATCGCCGCCCGACCCGCGGAGCCGCACGCCGACGCGAAGGCCCGTCTTGCCATGGCCGTCGAGGGCGCCCGCGCCGAGATCCTGGACCTGAGCCACCGGATCCACGCCAGCCCGGAGCCCGCGTTCGAGGAGCACCAGGCATCGGCCTGGATCGCGGAGGTGCTCGAGCGGCATGGCTACGCGGTCGAGCGCCCGGCTGGGCGGCTGGCCACGGCGGTTCGGGGCCGCATGCCCGGGGGAGGGAGCGGCCACGGTGCGCGCGTGGGCGTGCTGGCCGAGTACGACGCGCTGCCAGGTCTCGGCCATGGCTGCGGCCACAACACGATGGCCGCCTCCGGCGTGGGAGCGGCGATTGCCCTGGCGGCCCTGCGGCCGGAGCTCCCGGGTGAGGTCGTGTTCCTCGGCACGCCGGCGGAGGAGCGTGGCAGCGGCAAGCAGTACATGATCGACGACGGGCTGTTCGAGGGGCTGGACGCGGCGCTCCTCTACCACCCGTGCGATCGGAACCATGTCCTGTCCTTTCCGCTCGCCTCGGAGGACGTGTACGTCACGTTCACCGGCCGGCAGTCGCACGCCGCCGCGGATCCGTGGAAGGGGCTCAACGCGCTCGACGCCCTGGTGCTGCTCTTCAGCGCGGTCGGGCTGTGGCGGCAGCAGCTCCAGCCGGACAACCGGGTTCACGGGGTCGTGCAGGAGGGCGGCACGGCGGCCAACATCATCCCGGACCGGGCGAAAGCCTGGTTCATGCTGCGCAGCCCGGAGCAGGCCGAATACGGGCGGATGAAGGCCCGGTTCCGCGAGATGTGCAAGGGTGCAGCACTCGCAACCGGCACGCAGGTCGAGGTCGTCTTCGAGGGCGGCGCCGCGACGATGAAGAACAACCGTCGCCTGGCGGAGCGGTGGATCGCGAACGCCGCCGCCTACGGCGTCGAAGACCAGGGGCCGGATCCCACCAGTGGCAGCACGGACATGGGCAACGTCAGCTGGGTCGTGCCCACCATCCATCCGGACCTGGCGATCGCGCCGGAGGGCACCGCCGGCCACTCGCTCGCCTTTCGCGACGCGGCCGTGACCCCACGGGCGGACGAGACCACGCTCCTCGCGGCCACCCTGGTCGCGCAGACGGCCTGGGACCTGCTCGCCGACCCGCACCTGGTCGAGGCGGCCTGGCGCGAGTTTCGCGGGGAGGACTGATCGGACGGTGCTAGGATCGCGCCAGGCGCGCCCCGCTGGACGGCAGGACCCGAACCGGCGGCGCTCCAGGTGAGACGGACCGAGCTCTGCGGCCGGCACAGCGCCTGCGCCGCGCCCCGTCTCCGGAGGGAGAGCCATCGTGGCCGAGCGCCCCCACGACCCCGAGGCCGGGTCCAGTCTGGCCGTCGACTTCGCCGCCCGGAACGGCTGGGATCGCGAGTACGAGACCTACAGCGACTTCGACCTGCCGATCTACGTCGGGCCCAGCACGTTCCAGAAGCTTCCCTGGGTCACGGACCCCGCGGAGCTCCGAGCCCGCCGGGTCGACGCCGCCATCGTGGGGGCGCCGTTCGATGACGCCGTGAGCCACCGGCCGGGTGCGAGGTTCGGTCCGCGGGCGATCCGCGAGGCGAACTACGGCAGCGGATCGCTGAACTCGCTCCAGCTCGATGTCGAGCCGTTGGTGGAGCTCGTCGTCGTCGACGCCGGCGACGCGAATGTCGTGCCCGCCTGGACCGAGCGGGCGCACGCGCTGATCTACCGCAAGGTTCGGGAAGTGGCAGAGACGGGGGCCATCCCGTTCGTCCTCGGTGGCGATCACTCGATCACCTGGCCCTCCGCGACCGCCGTCGCCGAGGTGCGTCGACCGGGCAGCGTGGGCATGGTCCACTTCGACGCGCACGCCGACACCGCCAATGACGACTGGGGCGTGCTGGCCGGTCACGGCACGCCGATGCGGCGGCTGATCGAGTCCGGCGCGATCGCCGGCCGGAACTTCGTCCAGGTCGGACTGCGCGGTTACTGGCCGCCCCCATCGACATTCGCCTGGATGAAGGAGCAGGGCCTGCGCTGGCACCTCATGCGCGAGATCGAGGAGCGCGGCGCGGAAGCGGTGATCGCGGATGCGATCGCCGAGGCGCTCGACGGCCCGGACTACGTCTACCTCAGCCTCGACATCGACGTCATCGACCCCGGCCTGGCGCCGGGCACGGGAACGCCGGAGCCGGGCGGGATGCTGACCCGCGAGGTGCTGCGGGCGATCCGCCAGATCGTCGGCCAGGTGGAGCTGGCCGGGATGGACGTGGTCGAGGTGAGCCCTCCGTACGATCATGCCGAGACGACCGCGATGGCGGCCAACCGGGCCGTGCTCGAGGCACTCAGCGCGCTGGCCGTGAAGAAGCGCGACGGTCGACGTGTCCGGTGGGAAGTCGGCGCCGAGCCGTCCTGACGCTCGCCGAACCCGAACCGAGGGAGGCATCGACCACGAGCGATCTGACGCCCCGCGACCCGGAGTCGGCTGCGGCCCTCGCCCACCTCTACGACCTGGACCTCACCGAAGACCCGGGCGACGTCGACCTGTACCTGGCTCTCGCCAGTCGGACTGGCGGCCCGGTTTTGGAGCTGGCCGCCGGGAGCGGCCGGCTGGCCGTTCCGCTCGCCCGGGCCGGTTACCGGATCACCGGGGTCGACATCGACCCGGCGATGCTCGACCGCGCCCGCACAGCCGCCGCCTTGGCCGGCGCCGAGGTGGCCGGGCGGATGACCTGGGTCGAAGCCGACCTCGTCGGTCTCCGTCTCCCGGACGCGGGGCGGTTCCGCCTCGCCTTCATCGGCCTGAACTCGATCCTTGCGCTGGGGAGCAGGCGCGCCCAGCGCGAGGCGCTGCGGACCATGGCCGCCCACCTGGAGCCGGGCGGCCTGGCGGTCGTCGACGCATGGCAACCGGACGCCGAAGACCTGGCGCGGTTCGACGGCCGCCTCATCCTGGAGTGGGGCCGTCTGGACGCCGCGACTGGCGACCAGATCACGAAGATCGGCTCGGCGCAGCACGACGCAGCCACGCAGACGGTGCGTCTCACCACGCTGTATGAGGCGGGGCCGCCCGGCGAGAGGCCGCGACGCTGGCTGCGCGTCGACACGATGCGCCTGGTCTCGGCGGACGAGCTGGCCGGCTTCGCGGAGGACGCCGGACTCGAGGTCGAGCTGGTGGCGGGAGGCTACGGCCTCGAGCCCCTGGCCCCGGGCAGCGACCGCGCGATCCTGCTCGCCGTTCGTCCCTGATCGTCCAGGGATCGCACCGGCCGGTCGGGGCCGGGACGCGGGTCGGCCTGTACACTCGGCGGCGATGCCGCCCTCCGACCAGACGCGAATGCTCCTCGTCGAGGACGTGCCGCAGGTCGCGCAGCACGTGCGTGCACTGCTCACCTCACAGACGTCGGTGAAGCTCCTCGATGTGCTGGCCGACGGGAGCCGCGTCATCGCGCAGGCTGCCGAGCTTCGGCCGGACGTCATCATCGTCGACGCCTGCTCCAGGGGCGCATCAAGGCACCCGAGGTCATCGAGCAGATCCGGGTGTCGGACCTGGGCACGCCGGTGATCGTGTTGACGGTTCCGCAGCAGCCCGTCGCCGTCGACCCGGAGCGAGGCATCCATGGCGTGCTGACGATGCCGTTCTCCGGCTACGACCTCGTCACCCGGGTCACCCAGGTCCACCGGGAGTTCGGCGCCGCCACGCAAGCGGGCGGGTCACGGGTCCTGTCCGTGTTCGCGCCCAAGGGTGGCGTCGGGAAGACGACGATCGCCTTGAACCTGGCCTGTGCGATCGGCCAGCTCGACCTGAGGACGGTGCTGATCGACGGCAGCCTCCAGTTCGGCGACCTCCGCGCACTGCTCAAGGTCCCGGCTGACGCGCCGTCGATCCTCGATCTGCCGACGGACCGGATCGCGGAGTCGGACCTCCACGACGTGCTGTGGCGCGATCCGTCCGGGATCGACATCCTGCTCGCCCCGCCACGGGTCGAGATGGCCGAGATGGTCACGGTTCGCGACCTCGACAAGATCCTCTCGTTGCTGCGCCGGGTCTACCAGGCGGTCATCATCGACATGAGCCCCGCCCTCAATGACGTCAACCTCGCGTTCCTCGACGCGAGCGACACGATCCTCGAGATCGTCACCTACGACGTCACGACCATCCACAACACGATCGCGATGGCGGACACCTTCCGGGCGATCGGCTACCCCGCCACCAAGGTCCGCTACCTCCTGAACCGCGCCGACTGGGCCGGCGGGCTCAACCCGGATGACCTCCCGCGCGCACTCGGTCGTACCCCGGAGCACCACGTGGTGTCCGATGGTCGGCTGGTCGTCCAGAGCAACAACGACGGCGTGCCGTTCGTTCTTGCGAACCCGGACGCGCCGATCAGCCAGGACGTGATGCAGGTGGCGACCGAGGTGATGGCCGCCGTCCGGCAACCGGTCGGGTCCGGGCTGTAAGGCGCCGAGCGTGTCAGACCCCCGGCCGATCGGCGTCTTCGACTCAGGGGTCGGCGGCCTCACCGTCCTCCGGGAGATCGTCCGGCGGCTGCCGAGCGAATCGACGATCTACCTCGGCGACAATGCCCGGACACCCTACGGCGTCCGGCCGGACGAGGAGGTCCTGTCGTTCTCGAGCGAGTCGGTCGACCTTCTCGTGGCGCGCGACGTCAAGGCGATCGTGATCGCCTGCAACACCTCGACGGCGGTTGCGCTGCCGCACCTCCGCCGGCGCTACGACCTCCCGATCCTCGGCGTCATCCGGCCGGGCGCCTCGGCCGCATCGCTCGCCAGCCGCAACCGGCGCGTGGGCGTCATCGCGACGCCGGCCACCGTCCGATCGCGGGCGTACTTCTGGGCGATCAAGGAGGAGAATCCGGCGGTCGAGGTCTACGAGCACGCGACGCCGGCTCTCGTGCCCATGGTCGAGGCCGGCCAGCTGAGCGGGCCGGCGGTCGAGGCGGTCGTCGCGGAGTCCCTTGCCCCACTGCTCGGCGAGCGGGATGCGGCGGGTGAGTTCGTGTTCCCCCTGCCGCCCTCGGCCAGGATCGACACGCTGCTGTTGGGCTGCACGCACTATCCGCTGCTGCGATCGGTCATCGCGGGCGTGGTTGGCGACCGCGTGGCGATCGTCGACTCGGCGGCGGCGACGGCCTCCGCCCTGGCGGAGCTGCTGAGCGTGAACGGCCTCGAGGCGCCCGGCACCACCCGCGGCACGGCGGCCGACGCCGGCCGGGACGGCCACGACCGGCCGGACGAGATCCGCCTGTCGGCCACGCACGCGCAGCTGACCACCGGTGACGTCGACGCCTTCCGGTCGGTGGCGAGCCGCCTCTTCGGCGACCTGTTCCCAGAGATCAGCGGCGTCCAGCTCAGCGAGGCGGTCCCGTGAACGCGTCCGGTCGCGGGACCGCGCGGGGCGGCCGAGACACCGCCGCGCTGCGCCGGAACCGCGTCTGGCAAGCGGGGTTCCTCGCCGGCTCGGCGCTGGGCGTGGCCGCCACGCTGATCGGCCGCCGGGCGGAGCGGGCCGCCCGGCGCGGGCTCGTCGACTGGCCGGAGGCCGAACGGATCGCCGTCGACCGGCTGCGACGCGCGCCCGGGACGCTCTCGGCGGCCGAGCTGCGAGCCTCGGAGGCGGCCTACGCGACCGCCATGTCGCGCATCGTGCCGCGGCTGTCGGCGGCCCTCGGCGCGGAGCTGCCCGGCGTCGTGGATCGGGCCGGCGTGGTCGACCGGGCCGGCTGGGTCCATGCCAACGTCTCGACCTTCGCGTCGCTCATCGCGAAGATCGAGACCGAGCTGCTCGACGAGATGGTCCCGGTCGGGGGCGGACTCGGCAAGGCGGCGATGGCGATCGCCAATCGCTTCGTGACCACCCGGCAGCTGGGGTTCCTGCTCGGCTTCATGGGTCAGCGGGTCCTCGGCCAGTACGACCTGGCGCTGCTGTCGGCCGAGACGACGCCCGGGCGGCTGCTGTTCGTCGAGGAGAACATCCGCGCGACCGCCAGGGGGCTCGACGTCCCGCTGGGTCCCTTCAGGACCTGGATCGCGCTGCACGAGACGACCCACGCCTTCGAGTTCGAGGCCCATGCCTGGCTGCGGCCGTACCTCGCGGAGCGTCTCGAGCGGCAGCTCTCGCTGTTCAGCCGCGACGCCTCGTCGCTCGGCCGGGACGCGCTCAAGGCGCTTGGGCGCGTCCTGCGCGGCGAGGGCAGCGGCGAGCACTGGATGGAGCGGCTGATGGGCGACGAGCAGCGCCGCCTCTTCCGCGAGACGCAGGCGGTGATGAGCCTGCTCGAGGGCTTCAGCGACTACGTCATGGATGAGGTCGGGCGCGATCTCGTCCCCGACGTGGAGCGGATCAGCGCCCGGTTCCACGAGCGGCGCGAACGGCGGACGCCGTTCGAGCGCGCGATCCTCCGGATCACCGGCATGGACCTCAAGCTCGAGCAGTACAAGAAGGGCGAGCAGTTCGTCCGCGCGGTCGCCGACGCGCGCGGGGCGGAAGCGCTGCGGCGGCTGTGGGAGGGACCCGAGACGCTGCCCCAGCCGGGCGAGATCGAGGCGCCGGACCGGTGGCTCGCGCGCGTGATGGGTCCCCCCGGCGCGGCCCAGCCGGCGTGATGCCACCGGCTGACGATGCGCGGACCGCCGGGCCGGGCGGCGGAACCGGAGGTGCGCCGCCCTCGATCGCGCTGAGCCCCATCCTCGCCGCCCGCTACCGTTCGCGCGACCTCGACCGGATCCGCGAGGCGGCGCCCGGGGCGCGCCTGATCACGCTGTCCGTCGAGGGGCTCGCCGACGCGCCCCTCCAGGACGTCGAGGTGCTGCTTCGCGGCTGGCTGTCCGCCGACGCGTTCGATCGGCTGCTGGCCCGGGCGCCGCGGCTCCGCTGGGTCCACAGCGCATCGGCCGGGGTCGAGCGCGCGCTCACGCCGGCAGCCCGGGAGCGCGGGATCGTGATCACGAACGCGCGCGGCGTGTTCAGCCGGCCGATCGCCGAATACGTGCTGATGATGATCCTGGCCGTGTCGCGCCGGCTGCCGCAGCTCCTCGAGCTGCAGCGCGAGCGGACGTGGCAGCCGCTCGAGGGTGCGGAGCTGCGCGACGTGACCGTCGGGATCGTGGGTCTCGGGTCGATCGGGCGCGAGGTCGCAGGGCTCGCGTCCGCGTTCGGTTGCCGGGTGATCGCGACCCGGCGCCGTGCCGCTGCAGGCGCGGCTGGGCCGGTCGAGCTCGGCGGCGACGGCGCGGCGGGCCCCGGCGAACCCACGCTCGACCGGGTCATGGGCCCGGATGGGCTCCCGGAGCTGCTCGGCGAATCGGACTTCGTCGTGCTCGCCGCACCGCTCACCCCCGAGACGGAGGGGATCATCGGCGCACAGGCGCTGGCGGACATGAAGCCGGGCTCGTGGCTGATCAACGTCGCGCGCGGCCGGCTCGTCGATGAGCGTGCCCTCCTGCGAGCGCTTCACGAGGGACCGATGGGCGGCGCCGTGCTCGACACCTTCGTGGACGAGCCGCTGCCGCCGGGGTCGCCGTTCTACGACCTGCCCAACGTCATCGTCACGCCGCACACGTCCTGGTCCAGCGGCCGGGTCCTCGACCGCAGCGTCGAGCTCTTCTGCGACAACCTCCGGCGGTACGCCGCGGGCGAGCCGCTGCTCAACGTCGTCAACCCCAACGCCGGGTACTGAACGCGGCCTCCATGATCCAGCGCGTCGGACGCATGCGTCGCAGAGTGCTCGCCGCGTGGATCGCGCAGGGGCTGCTCGTCGGCGGCCTCGGCCTGTCGCTCGTGGCCGCCGGGAGCCTCGGCGCCGAGGACTGGAGCTTCATAGCGGTGATGACGATCCTGAGCGCCGTGGGACTTGTGTTGTGGGTGCGATTCTCGTTCGGCCTGCCGCTGCTGATCGCCGATCTCGTCTACCTCGTCATGGGCCTCGCCATCGGTTCCGCTGACTACGGTCTCCCAGCGCCGTTCGAAGCCCTTCCCCGGCTCGTCAGTGCGCTCTGGGTGGTCGGAGGCACCGTCGGGACCGTCGCCCTGGTGGCCAGCACCCAGAGCGCCGGCCGCCCGCGCGACGACATCGACAGCACCGCGTACTGAGCCGGGGGGCCGGCACCCCCCCTCACCGCGGCATGCATGGCATGCAACGAAATGATGCTTAGCGGCAGCGCGGTCCGCGTCGTTCGCCTGCGGACGCCTCATCAGGCCACCAGCGATGCATCCAATGCACGGAACCGACCGCTTCCCACCTCGAAGCGACGCAAGCGCACCCGCCGAGGCACGGGATCGCCGTTAACCGCGAGATTCTTGCCTGTGATGCATCGAACCCGCAGGTCTCGCGTCAGGCAGGACCGGAACTGCTCGTCGGCTCGCCGGATCGAACATCAACTTGAGAATCCTTGCCTGTGAACGCATGGAACCCGCAGGATCGCCCGCCAGGACCACTGGTGCGGAGCGCCCAAAGACGCTCCCAGTGGACCGCCCCGCGACGCTCCGGCTCCCGATAGCATCTCCGGATGCAGATCGCCATCGTCGGGCTTGCCGGATCGGGCAAGACGACCGTCTTCAACACGCTCACCCGCGGACACGCCGAGACCGGCGGCTACGGCGGCCTTCAGCTCAACGTCGGGGTGGTCAAGGTCCCGGACGAGCGGCTCGACCGGCTGGCCGCGATCTTCAAGCCAAGGAAGGTCGTGCAGGCGGACGTCACCTACGTCGACCTGCCCGCGCCACCGCCCTCGGTCGAGGGACGGATCGGGACGGAGGAGCTGCCCGCCGAGCATCTGGCCAAGCTGCGCGACTCGGACGCCCTGCTCCACGTCGTGCGGGCCTGGGACGACCCGGCACGTCCGCATCCCGACGGCTCGGTCGACCCGGTTCGAGACCTCGAGCAGCTCGACCTGGAGTTCACGCTGGCGGACCTGGCCATGACGGACCGCCGCCTCGAGCGGTTGCGCACCAGCGGCCGGCACGGAACGGCCGCCGAGCGCGAGTCGAACGAGCGCGAGGAGGTGATCCTCGCCCGGCTCAAGGAGGCGCTCGAGGCCGACCGACCGATCCGCGACGTGGCCCTCGAGCCGGAGGAGGAGAAGGCCATCCGCGGCTTCAGGTTCCTGACCCAGAAGCCGGTGCTCGTCCTGCTCAACGTCGGCGAATCGGATCTGCCTCGTGCCGCGGACATCGTGGCCGGGATCTCGGCCGGGTACCGGCACGAGCGCGCCATCGTCGATGCCCTGTCGGCCAAGATCGAAATGGAGCTGGGCGAGCTGGAGCCGGACGAGGCAGGCGTGTTCATGGAGGAGCTCGGCCTCCACGAGTCCGCGCTCGACCGGGTGATCGGGCTCAGCTATCGGCTGCTGGGGCTGGTCTCGTTCCTGACGGCCGGGCCGGACGAAGTCCGTGCCTGGCCGATCCGCGACGGCTCGACCGCCGTCGACGCGGCCGGCACGATCCACAGCGACCTGGCCCGCGGTTTCATCCGCGCCGAGACGGTCGCCTACGAGGATCTGCTGCCGCTGGGCTCGATGGCCGAGGCCCGCAAGGCCGGCAAGCTGCGCTCGGAGGGCAAGACGTACCGGGTCCGGGACGGGGACGTCATCGAGATCCTGTTCAGCCGCTGAACACGACCCGTGGCCCGCGGTTCAGTTCTGGCTCTCGCCCGCCCCGGTCGGATCCAGGTCCGCGTAGAGGGTCCGGAAGCTGCCGTCGCGGTCGATCGATCCGCCCTCGTCGATCTCCGCGATGAAGTTGTCCTCCTCGATCCGCGACACGTTGAGCGCCGCGGTCAGCCGGTCGTCCGAGATGAAGATGAAGTCGTGCTCACGCTCGAGCTCGGCGGCGATCGACTCGATCAGCGTATCTTGCTCGAAATGGTCCTGGATCCTTCGACGGATCCCCTGGACGAGGTCGAGGAAGTCCTCCGCTGAGTACTCGTCCTCGCTGGCGAGCAGGACGTCGGAGAAGACGTCGCCATCGCCCTCGTGAAGCTCGTAGAAGTGCACGGCGACCTCGACGGGGCAGGGGAGGCGGGTGGGCGGCCAGTATACGCGGCGAGCCTCCGGGCCTCCGGTGACCGCTCCTCGGCAGGCGGACGCGCCGGACGTCGTCGTGGTCGGCGCCGCGTCCCGGGACGTCGCCCGGGACGACCCGCGAGGCTGGCGTTTGGGCGGTGGTGTCTCGTATAGCGCGCTGATGACGGCCCGGCTCGGATTGCGGACCGGCGCGCTGATCGGCACGGACGCGGAGGCGGCCGCCGCGACCGAGCTCCGGCTGCTGCGCGACGCCGGCGTGGACGTCCGTGTCGTGCCTCTCGACCACGGCCCGGTCTTCGACAACGTCGAACGGCCCGAGGGTCGGCTCCAGCTGTGCCACGAACGCTCGGACCCGTTGCCGGTGAGCGCCCTGCCGGACGGCTGGAGCGATGCGCGGGGCTGGATCCTTGCGCCCGTGGCGGCGGAGCTGTCCGACGCCTGGGCATCCCTCCCGCGCAGCGATGCCACGGTGGCGGTCGGCTGGCAGGGGCTCCTGCGCGAGCTCGTACCGGGCGAGGTCGTGCGCCACGTGCCGCCGGCGGCGCATCCCATCGTCCGCCGCGCCGACCTGGTGGGCCTCAGCCGGGACGACGTGGCGCGCGACGTGTCGCTGGCGGCGCTCTACAGCGCGCTGCGGCCCGGGTCGCTGCTCGCCGTGACGCAGGGCGACCAGGGCGGGATCGTCGCCGACGGTGCCCACGGCCAGCCCCTCCACCTCCGCCATTACCCCGCGGTCCGGAGCCACGAGCCGGTCGACCCGACGGGCGCGGGCGACGTGTTCCTCGCCGCCCTGGCGGCCGCCCGGATCGAGCCCCGGCTCGTGGGCGGCCGGATCGGCCAGGGGTTCGATCTCCTCCTCGCCGCGTCCGCGGCGTCGCTCGTGCTCGAGGGGCCGGGCCTCCTCGGCGTCCCGGACCGGGCGGCTGTGCAGCGTCGGATGGCCGAGGGGATGGCGGCAGCCCGGACACGGGACTAGCTCAACTGGCCCGACCCCGGGGCCGCGCGGGCGAGACGGTCAGGCCATCCCGCCGTCTGCCTCGGCACCGAGTGGCACGGCCGGGACCTCCTCGCCGCGCGCCTCGCGGTGGGCGAGCATCTCGAGATCCGCCTCCAGCTCCTCGAGCTCCGCGCCGCCGCCCATCAGCCGGTGGAGCTCGGCCGCGTCGAGCTCCCCGCGGGCGTACGTCCCGCCGGAGCGACCGCGGGTCAGGATGGTGAACGTGTCGCCGATCGGCAGGGCGTGCTGGACGTTGTGGGTGATGAAGATCACGCCGAGCCCGCGGTTGCGGGCCGAGATCGCGTGGCGCAGGACGATGGCGGCCTCCTTGACGCCCAGCGCCGAGGTGGGCTCGTCGAGGATCAGCACCCGGGCCCCGAAGTACTCCGCGCGGGCGATGGCAAGCGTCTGGCGCTCGCCGCCGGACAGCGTGCCGACGAGCTGGTCCGTGTCGCGCACGTCGATCCCGATGTTGCGCATCTGCTCGCGGGCGACGGCCGCCGCACGACCCGCGTCGAAGTGGCGGAACGGGCCGAACCCGGTCGTGGGCTCGTTGCCCAGGAAGAAGTTGCGGCTGATGCTCATGAGCGGCATGACCGACAGGTCCTGGTAAACCGTCGCGATGCCGGCGTCGAGCGCGTCGCGCGGCGCCGTGAAGCGGACCGGCTGGCCGTCCACGGCGAGCGTGCCGGCGTCCGGTTGGTGGACGCCGGACAGGATCTTGATCAGGGTCGACTTGCCGGCCCCGTTGTCGCCGAGCAGGCAGTTGATCTGGCCGGCGCGCACGGCCAGCGAGACGTCTTCGACCGCCACCACGGCGCCGAAGTACTTCGAGACGCTGCGCGCCTCGAGCAGGGGCGCGGAGCCGGCCGGGGGCCGGGATTCAGGCTCGGCGTGGCTGGCGGTCATGCCGTTCCTCCCGCTCAGCGGAGCCCGGCGAACCGGCGCCGGATCCAGTTGTTGAGCACGACCGCCACGAGCAGCAGCGTGCCGATGGCCACGTAGTACCAGTCCGCGTTGATGTTGGCGAAGACGATCCCGATGCGGGCCATCCCGAGCGCGAGCGCGCCGATCGCCGCCCCCACCACGGACCCGTAGCCGCCGGTGAGGAGGGTGCCGCCGATGACGGCGGTGGTGATCGCGTCGAGCTCGATGAAGCGGCCGCGCAGCACGTCGGCGGAGAAGAAGGTCATCGTCTGGATGGTTGCCAGGATCGAGGCGGAGAACGCGGTCAGCGCGAACAGCGAGATCTTGACCCGGGCGACCGGGACGCCGAGGTTCCGCGCTGCCTGGGGCGACCCGCCCACCCCGCTGATCCAGTTGCCGAAGCGGGTCCGCCCCAGCAGCCAGGCGCCCAGGGCGGCGATGAGGAACCACCAGAAGATCGAGACCTTGAGCTCGCCGCGCTCTCCGCCGGACCCGACCACCAGACTCCAGTTGAAGAACCCCGCGATCGGGTCCGCGCTGATGAGGGCGGGATCGATCGAGATGAACGTGATCCTGGTGATGAACGCGGTCATGACCTGGGTCAGGCCCCGGATCAGGAACAGCGTGGCCAGGGTGACGATGAACGACGGCAGGCCTGTCCGGACGACGATGATCCCGTTGACCACGCCGAGCAGCGTCGTGAGGATCATCGACACCAGGATCGCGGCCCAGATCGGCAGGCCCGCCTCCGTGACGAGGATGCCGATGACGATCCCGGCGAAGCCGACCAGCGACCCGATCGACAGGTCGAACTCGCCGGCGATCATCAGCAGGGCCACCGCGGTGGCGACGATGCCGACCTGCGCCGCCACGTCGAGGTAGCTGAGCGTCCCGCGCAGGGTCAGGAAGGTCGCGCCACCGAGCAGCCCGAAGACGATCCAGACGAAGACCGCGATGATCAGCGCGCCTGACGCCGGACGCGCCAGGATCCGCTGGAGCAGCGAGGTCCTTCTCAGCCGCTCGGAGCCGGTCGCCGGTGCCGTGTCGCCGCCGGCCGTCGAGGTGGTCGCCATCGAAGCCTCCGAACTTGCCGGGAGGGACCGGTCGCCCGGCCCCTCCCGTGCGCCGGTCTGCCCGGCGAAGCGGGCTCGCTCAGCGGAGACCCTTCGCGGCCAGCCCGATGACCGCCTCGGCATTGTCCTTGGTGACGAAGCCCGGACCGGTCATCAGCAGTCCCTGGCCGTTGCCGGTCGGCAGGTTCCGCGTCTCCGCATAGGTCGTCAGGAACACGATCGGCAGGTAACCCTGGATGAACTGCTGCTGGTCGACCGCGAACTCCATCTTTCCGTCCTTGATCGCGGTCAGGACCTCCGCGCTCAGGTCGAAGGTGGCGAGCTTGACCGAGTCGCCCTTGCCGGCCGCCTCGAGCGCCTTGAGCGCCGGCCCGGCGACGGACGGCCCGAGGGTCAGAAGTCCGTCGATCGTGTCGTCGCCGCTCAGTGCCGCCTCGATCGTGGCCTGCATGCCCGCCGCGTCCGAGATGTTGCCGGTAAGGACATCGCCCTCGGCGCCAAGACCCTCGAAGAAGCCGTTGCAGCGCTGGGTGAGCGCCTCGTTGCCGACCTCCTGGTTGAAGCAGACACCGTTCTTGACGCCTGCGTCCTTCATCCGCTGCCCGGCGCCGAGACCCGCCTCGAACTCCGTCTGGCCGACGTGGGCGAGCACGCCCAGCTCCTTGAAGACGTCCGAGCCGGAGTTCATCGAGATCACCGGGATGCCGGCGTCGACGGCCTTCTTGATCGACGGCCCGAGTGCGTCGGGGTTCGGGATCGACACCACGAGACCGCTGGGGTTCTTGGCCACGGCGGCGTCGATCAGCTGCGACATGCGGACCATGTCGCTCTCGGCGTCCGGGGCGCTGTAGTTGACCTGGACGCCCATGTCGCTCGCGGCGGCCGTGACGCCGTTGCGGACGACGCCCCAGAAGCCATCGATCGCCTGGCCGTGGGTGACAATCTCGATCTTGATGTCGCCGCGCTTCACGAGCGCGCCTTCGAGCCCTCCTCCCGCCGCCGCGCCGCTGCCGCCGGGTGCCGGGCTCGTCGCGCCGGCGCAGGCGGACACCACCATCGCCAGTCCCACCAGACCGACGCTCATGCTTCGAAGCTTCATGTCTCTCTCATCTCCTCCGATGTGGCCGCGGCGCACGCCACGGCTCCGTGCTGGTGATCCGGTCGCGATCGGCGACGGGGCCCTCGATTCAGGTCCGCGGGGCGATCACGACCGGGCACCTCCTGTCGCTCGCGCGATGCTACGGCGGCGGCGACCGGCCGGCGCGGCGAATCCGACATGGTCGCTCAGCATGGGATCTCCTCGAGGCGGACGACCCGATGCTGCGCGAGGGCTGTCGTCGCGGCCTCCGCCACCCGCAGCGCCTCGACCCCGTCACGGGCGGAGCAGGGGCTGGACGCCTCGTCCCGGGCAACCGCCGCGAAGGCCGCCAGCTCCGCGGCATAGGCCGACTCGAACCGGACGAGGAAGCTCGACCAGGCCGGGCCGGCCGGCGGCGGCACGCCGGGCTCGACGGATCGAAGCGGCGTGTGCGGCCCCAGCCCCACGGCGACGCTGTCGCGTGAGCCGAAGATCTCCGCCCGGATGTCGTAGCCGAGCGGGTCGTGGCGGGCGACCGTCATGACCGCCAGCACGCCGTTGCGCAAGCGGAGCGTCGCCACCGCGGTGTCGACGTCCCCGTACTTCGCGAAGACCTCGAAGCCGCGGACACCGCCGTCGGCGTAGACCTCCTCGACCTCGCTCCCGGTCAGCCAGCGCAGGACGTCGAAGTCGTGGATCGAGAAGTCGCGGAACAGTCCGCCGGAGGCCGGGATGTACGACTCGTGGGGCGGGGCCGGGTCGTGACCGGCCAGCCGGAGCGCGTAGATCGTGCCGAGCTCCCCGGACTCGACAAGGCGGCGCGCCTCGCGGTAGCCCGGATCGAACCGGCGCTGGAAGCCGAGCTGGAACGGGACGCCGCTGGCCTCGATCTCGCGGGCGACGGCCAGCGTGTCGCCGAGGTCGGCCGCCAGCGGCTTCTCGCAGAAGGTCGGCAGACGCCGTCCGATGGCGGCCCGGATGAGCCCGGCGTGCGCGTCCGTGGATGCCGCGATGACCACGGCATCGGCAGCGGCGAGCGCTTCCTCGATCGACGCTGCAGGCGTCCCGCCGACCTCGGCCGCGAGGGCGATGGCGCGCCCGTCAACGGCGTCGGCGATCACGACCTCCTCGATCCCGTCGGTCGCGCCCAGCAGGCGCGCGTGGAGGTGCCCGATCCGCCCGGCCCCGATCAGCGCCACCCGCATGCAGATCTCCGTTCGCTCAGGTGCCCGCGAGTGGTCGAGCCCGGCCGAGTCGCCGCAGCTCGGCGGCCAGCACGCGCCGGCCGATGGCGGCACTCTCGGACGGGGGACCCCAGCAGCTGTCCTGCTCGACCATCAGCCAGCCGCGGTAGCTGCGCTCGTCGAGGGCGCGCAGCACCCCGGCGAGGTCCACGACCCCAGCGCCAAGTTCCGTGAAGAGCCGGGCGCGGATGGCGGCCCCGAAGTCGCGGATCTCGCCCGACCGCAGGGCGCGGAGGGCGGCCTCGTCGACGTCCTTGAGATGGACGTGCGTCACCCGCTCGCCGTAGCGACGGAGCGCGGCCACCGGATCGCCCCCGCCGACCGTCCAGTGGCCGACGTCGAGGCAGACCCCGACCGCTGCCGCGTCCGTCAGCCCGAGCAGCCGGTCGAGCTCGGCCGGCGTCTCGATGTACGTGGCCGTGTGCTGGTGCCACGCGAGCCGGTGGCCCAGCTCCGCGGCCTCGCCGGCGACTCGGTCGACGACCGCGGCGAGACGGCGCCAGCCCTCGGCCGTGAGCCGCGGCACGCGGGGGTCGGCTGCCCGGGCGGACCAGGCCGATCGCTCCGGGGAGCCGTCGAGTGCGGCGACGAGCACTTCGCCACCTGCCCCGTGCAGCACCTGCAGGCGATCTCGCGCGATCTCGAGCGCGTCGTCCGGCGGCCCGTCCGGACCGCACGGGATCGAGAGGTACACCTCCGCCAGGCGAAGGTCGCGGGCCGCCAGCATCGCCCGCAGTCGATCGCCGCGAGGGAAGCCGCGGCCGTCCTGGGTGCCCTCGTATCCGGTCCGTGCGATCTCGTCGAGAACCGCTTCCGCGGCGACGAGCGGGGCGAGATCGCCCAGGTCGACGTTGTTCCAGAGGATGGGCACGGTCCCGATCGAGGCGCCGGGCAGGGCATCGTCGGGGCGCCGGAGCAGCGCCCGCAGCCGGGTTGCGGCCGGCGCCACGGCGAGGGTCACCGGTGCTGCTCCTCCGCCCGGCCCTCGAGCTGTTCGGCGCGGCTCTCCGCGTGGCGCTCCGGGACGGGCACGTCCCACCAACCGGTCTTGTCCGGCCCCGCGACGGCGAGGTCGCGATCGACCCTGATCGTCACCAGCGACGGCCCGCCGGAGGCGAGCGCGCGGCGCACCGCCCGGCAGACGTCGTCCGGATCATCGACGAGCTCGCTGTGGATGCCGAACGCGTCGCCGATGGCCCGAAAGTCCGGCGAGTACGGCTTGCCGCCTCGGAGGAAGTCGGTCCACGCCGGGCGGCCGAAGAACGTCGTCTGCCCGCCCTTGATGCTGATCCAGCCGGAGTTGTCGAGGACGACCGTGCAGACCGGCAGGTCCAGCATCGCGACCGTGGCCAGCTCCTGCATGGTCTGCAGGAAGCTGCCGTCGCCGGCGATCGCGAGGACCTGCCGGTCGGGCCGGGCGAGCCTGGCGCCGATCGCGGCTGGAAGCTCGAAGCCCATCGTCGAGAAGCCGCCGGAGGTCAGGTGGGTGCGCGGCGCCCGGGTGACCCAGCGTTGCTTGACCATGCCCTGCGGCAGCCCGGCGCCGGTGACGACGATCGCGTCCGGATCGGTCGCCGCCTGGACCTCGCGAACGGCGCGGGCCATCGTCATCGGCCGGGCGCGGGAGCCGGACTTCACCTCGATCTGATCGAGCCAGGCAGCCTTCCGGCGCTGGATCTCCTCGAACCAGGCGGTCTCGCGGTACGAGCCGCCGCCGCGGCTCCCGAGCGCCGCCAGGAGGTCCTCCAGCCCGGCCCGCGCGTCGCCGACGAGCGGGACCTCGACCGGGTAGTTCTTGCCGATCTCGCGCGGGTCGATGTCGAGCTGGATGAGGCGCGTCGGCGGGATCGCGAACGTGACGCCGCGCCGCCAGGAGCTGGCGGACCAGTCGGTGAACCGGTTGCCGACGCTCAGCAGCACGTCGGCGGCCGCGGCGAGCGCGTTGCCGCAGGTGGAGGCGGTGTCGCCGATCGTGTGCGCGGCCAGCTCGTGCGTCTCGTCGATGGCCCCCTTGCCGTTCCACGTCGTGACGACCGGCGCCCCGAGCCGTTCGGCGAGCGCCGTGACGGCGTCGCTCGCGTCCGCGGTGATCGCGCCGCCGCCGGCCACGATGACCGGGCGGGCCGCGATGCGCAGCAGGCCCGCCGCCCGCTCGACGTCGTCGGCGGCCGGACGGACGCGGCCGCGCGCCTCGCGCCGGTCGGGCTCGGGCAGCGTCACCTCGGCGGACTCGGCCTGGACGTCCATCGGCAGGTCGAGGAGGATCGGACCCGGGCGACCGGACAGCATCGAGTTCCAGGCGCGATGGAGCACGAAGGGAAGCTCGTCGACGCGCGACGGCTGCCACCACTCCTTGACGACCGGCTCGAAGATCCGTGGGTTGTCTGCCACGTGCCGGCGCTCGAGCTCCTGGAGGAGGCCAGCCCCCCGCATGTCCGTGTGGGCGGAGCCGGTCATCAGCGCGACCGCCATGGAGTCGACGTAGGCTGTCGCCATGCCGACGACCGTGTTGGTCGCGCCCGGTCCGATGCTCGTGAAGGCCAGGATCGGCCGGCCCGTGGCCCGGTAGAAGCCGTCGGCGAGATGAACCGCCGACTGCTCGTGGATCACCTGCACGGTCCGGATGTCCGCCGTGCGTCCGAGCAGCGCGTCGGTCAGGTTCCAGCAGCCATGGCCGGGGATGCCGGCGACCACCGGCACACCCTGACGAACGAGGTATTCGACGACGATCTCGGCGCCCGAGAGGCGCTGGGTGGCGGATCGCTCGTCGGGGGTGGACGAACTCAATGGTCCCTCGACCTGGGCTATGCGCGATCGGTCACAGAGATCGTCCCGCAGCGTAGCATCTGCCCATGGCCTCAACGCCACCCCGGCCGGGCCGACACAGGAGACCCCGACCGCAGTCATGAGCCTGACCGCCGCTCCCAGCCCGCTCGCCCTGACGGTCGAGACGACCGCGACGGACATCTGGAACGACTCGTGCGCGGTCGACGAGCTGCGGTACGCGCTGGCCAACGGCGCCACCGGCGCGTCGGCCAACCCGACGATCGTCCACGACGTGTGGAAGGCCGACCCAGCACGCTGGAGCGCCGTGGTCGTCGAGCTTGGGAAGGCGAACCCGACCTGGTCCGAGCGCGAGCTCGCCTGGGCGGTCGTGGCGGCGATGTCGGTGGAGGCCGCCCGGCTTCTCGGGCCGGTCTTCGAGGCGTGGAATGGCCGCAAGGGCCGCCTCTCGATCCAGACGGACCCGACGCTCTTCCGCGACGCCGATCGCCTCGTCGACCAGGCTGCCGCCTTCGATCGCCTGGCGCCCAACGTCATCGTCAAGCTCCCGGCGACGCGTGCCGGCCTGACGGCGATGGAGGAGGCGTCGTACCGCGGGATCAGCGTCAACGCGACGGTCTCGATCTCGGTCGCCCAGGCGATCGCCGCGGCGGAGGCCGTGGAGCGAGGTCTCGCTCGAAGAGAAGCGGCCGGCCTGCCGACCGGGACGATGGGGCCGGTGGTCACCCTGATGATGGGCCGGCTCGAGGACTGGCTGCGGGTCGTGACCGAGCGGGACGGGGTCGTCGTCGATCCGGCAGCACTGCCGTGGTCCGGCGTGGCCGCCTTCAAGCAGGCCTATTCGATCTTCCGTGAGCACGGCTTCCGGGCGCGGCTGCTCGGCGCGGCGATCCGGCATCACCTGCACTGGAGCGAGCTGATCGGCGGCGACGTCATCCTGACGCTTCCGGCGGCCTGGCAGCGGCGGTTCAATGCGTCCGCCGTGGACGTCCGGCCGCGGATCGACGACCCCGTGGATCCCGCCGTCATCCGCGAGCTCCTCGATGGCTTCCCGGACTTCGGCCGCGCATACGAGCCCCACGGTCTCTCGATCGACGAGTTCGACACCTGGGGACCGACCGCGCGGACCCTCCGGGCCTTCGTGGCCAGCTATCACGACCTGCTGCATGCCGTCTCCGACGCGCTGGTGCCGAGCCCGGACCGCGCGGCTTGAACCCGGGCGCCGGGCACACCCGAACGCCTGACGACGCGGAGTCGGCCACGCCGCTGCCCTCGACCGCACTCCCCAACGATCTGCCGGTCGACGCGCTCCGCCTGCGACCCGATGACGGCGGGCGCGTGTCCGTCGATCCGGAGCGCGCCGGCTGGCGCTACCTGTCCATCGACGTGACGCCCGTGGGTCGCGAGGGCCGTGCCTGGAGCGAGCCCGGTCATGAGGCGGCGGTCGTCGTGCTGGCCGGGCGCGACGTCCGGATCGCCGCCGCGGGCGCCGAGGTCGCCGTGCTCGAGGGTCGCGACGACCCCTTCGGCGGGCTGCCCTGGGCTGCCTGGCTGCCCGACGCGCGGGACGTGCGCGTCGTGGCCGGGCGCGGCGACGCCGTGGTGGCGGTCGCACGGGCACCCCGGTCAGGGCGGGCCGGGGTGGCCACGGAGCCGATCGTGGTGACCCCGGACGACGTGGCGGTCGAGACGCGTGGCGCCGGCAGCGCGACCCGCCAGATCAACCACATCGTGCCGCCCGCCTTTCCGGCCGACCGGCTGCTGCTCGTCGAGGTCCTGACCCCTTCCGGCAACTGGTCGAGCTGGCCGCCGCACAAGCACGACGTCGACGACATGCCCGATGAGGCCGTGCTCGAGGAGGTCTACCACTACCGCTTCCGGCGTCCGGAGGCGTGGGCCGTTCAGCGGCTGTATCGCGCGCCGGACAGCCCGCTTGGACCGGGGCGCGACGGCGTCTGGGCGGTCCGCCATGGGGAGCTCGTCCTGGTGACGGATGGCTACCACCCGTTCGCGGCGGTCCATGGCGACGACGCGTACTACCTCAACGCGCTGGCCGGCGACCGCCGGACGATGGCCTGCTCGTTCGACCCGGCGCTCGACCACGTGCGGGAGGCGTGGCCGTCGATGCCGCCCGACCCGCGGGTGCCGCTCGTCAGGCGCTGACGGCGGACCCGGGCGCGGCGGCCAGGCGCGACCGCAGCCGACGCCCGCGGCAGAGGAGATCGGCCTCGATGGCTGCCTCCGGCCGGCCGATCCGGCGACGCCGCTCGACGACCGCCCACCCACGCCGGACCGCGTCGAGCGCCCCGAACAGGTCGCCCAGGCGGTGCTCGCGCAGCTTCGCCAGCTCCACGGCCGCGACGGCCGAGAGGCGCGTCGTCCCGACGGCCAGGTTGGCCCAGGTGACGGCCGCGTCCTCGATCCGGCCGAGACGACGGAGCACATGCGCTCGCTCGACCAGGAGCCGCTCCTCGGACCACGGGCTGGCGAGCCGCGGCGGCGCGCTCCACGACGAGCGGTCCAGCTGTCCGCCGAAGTCCGCCATGCGACGGGGGGACCACCAATCGTCGACGCCGACGGGGCCTTCGGTCGCCCCTCGGCCGTACGGGGCCCGGGCCTCGCGAACCGCGGCCGCTGCCGGGGGGGCCACCGGCCGAGCGGCGAGCGCCGCCTCCAGGCAGCCCAGCGCCGCGTCGAAGCGGCGCTCCCGGAGAAACAGTCGCGCCAGGCCGGCAAGGTCCCCGGCATCCGCCGTGCCGCGGGCACGCGCGTCGCCGAGGCATCGCTCGATGTGACCGACGAGCCGGGCGAGCGATCGCACGTCCTCGGCGTTGTGTCGCGCGACCGCGACCAGCGGCTCCGGCAGCCCGGTGCGCAGGAAGTCGAGGTAGCGGCCCGGGATCTCCCAACCCTCGACGTCCTCGTGCCGCGCGACCTGGAGCAGCGTCTGCTCGACGGTCCGCAGCCGCGCGTCCGCCATCCGGTGGCGGAACAGTCGCCGGACGAGTGGGAGGAGATCGAGATGCCCCGCGTGGGCCGGCGCGGCACGACGGTCCATCCGGTAGCGCGTCACGAGGAGCGGCCAGTCGAAGCCGCGCCCGTTGTACGAGACGAGCCACGCGTCGGCGGGGATCTGCGCCTCGATCGCGTCGAGCAGCGCGGCCTCGTCCGACTGGTCCGGCAGGAGCAGCTGGACCGTCCGGAACCACTCGCCGGTCCACCAGCCGAGCCCGACGAGGAAGGCGTAGGTGCCGGTCGCGGTGCCAAGCCCGGTCGTCTCCGTGTCGAGGCACACGAGCGGCGTGCCGGCGGCCGGCTGACCGGGCAGCGAGGCCAGCCGGCCGCGATCCACCGGCACGGCCAACGCCGGCGATTCGACTCTCACGTAGGCGCCACGCGTGGCGCGGATCACCTCTCCGCCCAGGCCGGCGGCCATTCGCTCGGCGAGGTCGCCGGGTGGGCGCCTCGCCGGCTCCAGCCGGCCGTCGCGAGGCGCCGGGTCCCGGGCGAGCGAGGCCCGGAAGTTGGCGAGGCGACGCTCGAGCGTGACGCCCTCGGTCACGTCGACCGGGCTCGTCGCGTCATGCGGCGCCGGGCACGGTCGCCCGCGGGCCGCTCGCCGAGCGAGCCCCGAGACCTTCGAGGAGCCGCAGCGCCAGCCCCCTGGCGTCGATGTCCGGCTCGAGCCGCGGCCCGGTGCAGGCCGGGCACCCCGCGTCACAGGCGCACGCGCGGATCAGGTCCGCCGCACCCTCGATCAGCTCCTCGTGGCGCGTCCACAGCCGCTCGGACAGGCCCACGCCGCCCGGCACCGCCTCGTACAGGTAGATTGTCGGCGCGTCGTGGTGCGGGGAGCGCACCTGGGAGACCAGCCCGAGGTCACGCGGGTCGACCATGAGCAGCACCGCGGCCACGCCCTGGATCGCGCGTCCCGCGCCGATCAGCGCCACGTCCAGCTCCTCGCGCCGCCAGCCGCCGGCCAGCGCCTCCGCCGTGAGCCAGTAGGCGGTCGTCTGCAGCTCGAGCTCCGGCAGGTCGATCGGGCCCCAGCCCACGTTCTCGTCCGTGCCGAACTTCAGCTTCTTGAACAGCGTCACGAGGCTGGCGACCATCACCTCGCCGTGCAGCCGGCGGCCGCCCGGCGCCGACGCCTCGGCGAACACGTCGAGCGGCTTGAGGGTCACCGCACGGTTGGCGTAGGTGTAGTGGTCGACGTCGACGCGGTGGACGTAGGCCTTCCGCTCGCCCCACTCGAGGCGGTCCACGTAGTACTGGACCGACTCGTGCAGGTAGATCGCCCGCTCGTGGACGAGCACCTGGGCCGAGAAGAGGTCCACCTCGCCGAGCACGCGCGGCCGGTCCGGCGTCGTGTCGACAATCACCACGTTTTCTGGCGCCGCCGTTCGCAGCGAGACTTCCGAGGCCGGGAAGTTCTCGCCGCTCCAGTACCAGCGGCCGTCCTCCGCCTGCCGGATGTGGCCCGCCTCGGCGAGGAACGCGAGCAGCTCGTCCGCCGGTCCCGGTCCGAACGCCTCCCCTGGCTCGAACGGCAGCTCGAACGTCGCGCAGCGGAGATGCGCCAGCAGCACGTGGAGGTTGTCCGGGTCCAGCCGCGCCTCCTCCGGGCGGCTGCCGAGGAGGAAGTCCGGGTGGTGGATGACGTAGCGATCCACGGGCGACGGCGAGGCGACGAGGACCGCGACGCTCGCGCCGCCGCGCCGCCCGGCCCGGCCCATCTGTTGCCAGGTCGCCGCCAGGGAGCCCGGGTAGCCGGCCAGGATGGCCACGTCCAGCCGGCCGATGTCCACCCCGAGCTCGAGCGCGTTGGTCGAGACGACGCCCAGGATCTCCCCGTCCCGGAGACCGTGCTCGATGGCCCGCCGCTCCGTCGGCAGGTAGCCGCCGCGGTAGCCGCGGATCCGCGACCGGGGCCCGAGGTCCTGCCGCATCGCCTCGCGCAGGTTGGAGAGCATCACCTCGACGGCGGTGCGCGTCCGCCCGAAGACGACCGTCTGGCGCCCGGCCCGCAGGAACGGCAGCGCCCAGCGCTGGGCGAGAGTCAGCGCCGAGCCACGGGCGCCAGTGGCGGCGTGGAGCAGGGGCGGGTCGACGAGCAGGACGTGGCGCTCGCCGGCGGGTGCGCCGTTGCGGTCGACGAGGTGCGCCCGACGGCCGGTCAGGGTCTCCGCCAGCTCCAGCGGATTGCCGATGGTCGCCGAGCAGCACACGATCACCGGCCGGGAGCCGTAGTGGGCGCACAGCCGCAGCAGCCGCCGGAGCACGTTCGCGACGTGGCTCCCGAACACGCCACGGTAGGTGTGGAGCTCGTCGACCACGATCACCCGGAGCTGCTCGAACAGCTGGAACCACTTGGTGTGATGGGGCAGGATCGCCGAGTGGAGCATGTCCGGGTTGGTGACCACGATCTGGCCGGCCTTCCGGATGGCCGACCGGATGGGCGCCGGCGTGTCGCCGTCGTACGCGGCGGTCGAGATCTCCAGGCCGGTTGCCTTCGCGAGGGTCGCGATCTCCGCCACCTGGTCCTGCCCCAGCGCCTTGGTCGGGAAGAGGCACAGCGCCCGCGCCGCCGGATCGTCGGCGATCGCCTGCAGGATCGGGATCGCGTAGCAGAGGCTCTTGCCGGACGCCGTGGGGGTCACGACCACGACGTCCTGCCCGGCATGGACCGCCTCGATCGCCTCCGCCTGGTGCACGTACGGCCGCTCGATCCCGTGAGCAGCAAGACCTCCGCGCAACCGGCCATCCAGCCAGCCGGGCCACGATCCGTGAAGCGCGGCGTGTGCCGGGATCGTCTCGTGGTGGACCACGCCCCGCGCCATGGACGGCTCGGCGAGAACCTGCTCCAGCACCACCTCGGCACTGGCGGGGGCGTACGTCCGCATGTTCGCTCCGATTGGAACAGATGATCAGTTTGGCCGGAGAGTAGCAGCACCGTGGCGCCGTGTCGTGACAGGTTGGTTGTCACGCCGGTCCGTTTGACACGGCCAGCTGCCGGCAGCTACGCTCCGCGCAACGCATGATCGGCCGACCACCACTCGCGCCGCCCCCGGAAGACCAGCTCGACGACGAGACGCTCGAGGTGTCGGACGACGCTGACGCCCAGACCTCCCGGTCGCTCGCCCCGGACCTGTCCGGCCTGCCGATCGCCGGCGTCACCCGACGCCGGGTCGGCTTCCTGGCCGGCGCGCTCATCAGCGCCTGGATCCTGATCGTCTTTGCCCGACAGGTGGGTGAAGCCACGGCAGCGACGGCCAAAGTCGACGACCTCCGGAGCTCCAACGCCGCGCTCGTCGGCCAGGTCGCGGCCCTCGAGCGGGAGTACCAGCTGATCCAGCGGCAGGAATGGATCGTCCAGCAGGCGCGCGGCTACCGCCTCGGCAAGCGCGGCGAGATCCCGTTCGGCCTCGGTGCCGCGCCGCCGCTGCCCGCGGACGCGCCGGGCTCCGCTGCCGTCCGGCTGGGCGCCGCGACGGACGATCCGACTCCCGTCGAGTCCTGGCTCTCGCTTCTCTTCGGCCCCAGTCGCTGATCGGCGCGGGCGGGAGCCCGACCACCCGGGTGACCGGCCGGCGTGGGTGACCGTATGCTGTCGAGACGATGTTCACCATCCCCGTCGAGGACTTCGTCTTCGTCCTGTGCGCGCTGGTCGGCGGCGGTCTCCTGCTGGTCACGGTCCTCGTCGACGACGTCCTGGGAGGCGTCCTCGACGCGCTCCACGTGAGCGCCGACATCGGTGGCGTGTCGCTCATGCCGCTGGCGCTCGGCTTCATCTCGATGTTCGGTGTCGGCGGGCTGTTCGCGACCCAGCTGCTCGATGCGCATGGCGGCCAGGCGGCCCTGGTCGGAACCGCATTCGGCGCGGTCGGCTTCGCGATCGTGTACGGCATGTTCGGCGTCTTCCAGCGGGCCGAGGGCAAGGCGCCGTTCAGCCTGCAGGACCTCGTCGGGCGCACGGGCTCCGTCGCGGTCGGGATCTCGGCCGGCCGGCTCGGCAGCGTCTATGTCCGCGCCGAGGGCCAGAACCACGAGCTCACCGCGACCGCGCTGGTCGACGTACCGGCCGGCACCACGATCACCGTCACCGGCGTGGCGGGCAACGGCTTGATCGTCGCGCCCATCGGCGCGCCGACCCCAGAGGGAGGTCAGCAGGGTGCTTGACGGACTGTTCGACTTCGTGGGGGGGCCGACGTTCGTGGTCTTCCTGGCGATCATCATCCTGGTTCTGCTGCTGGCCTACATCGGCAGCCGCTACAAGGTCGCCAAGGCCAACGAGGCGCTGATCATCAGCGGCCGCCGCGAGCGCAGCGCCACCGGCGAGCAGCGGCTGAAGGTCGTCCGCGGCCAGGGCACGATCGTGCTGCCGCTGCTCCATCGGGTGGGCACGCTCAAGCTGACCGCCCGCCAGATCAACGTCAACCTGGCCGACGCCGTCTCGCGCCAGGGCATCAAGGTCGCCGTCCAGGGCGTGGCGACGTTCAAGATCGGCGCCGACGACGAGTCCATCCAGAACGCCGCCGAGCGGTTCCTCGAGGCGCGCGACGAGGAGGTCGACTCGATCGTCAAGAACGTCCTCGAGGGCTCGCTCCGCTCGATCGTCGGCACGCTCACCGTCGAGGAGCTGAACCTCGACCGGATGAAGTTCCAGCAGGCTGTCCAGGACGCGGCCAAGGGGGACCTCGCGACGTCCGGCCTGCAGATCGACTCGTTCACCATCCAGGCGATCCGCGACGAGTCCGGCTACATGGACCTGATCGGTCAGCAGGAGACCGCCCGACGCGAGCGAGACGCCCGGATGGCCAAGGCCGGGGCCGACCAGGAGGCCGCCGTCCGCGAGGCCGAGGCGAACCAGGTCAAGATCAACGCCGATCGCGACGTCTCCGTCCGCCGGGCCGAGACGGAGATGCAGATCGCCGCCGCGGAGGCCCGAGCAGCCCAGGCGGGACCGCTCGCGCAGGCCGAGGCGCAGCAGGAGGTCACCCGCAAGCAGACCGAGCTGGCCGGGCTCGAGGCGGACCGCAAGCGGCAGGAGCTGGTCGCCGTGACCGTCCGCCCGGCCGAGGCCGAGGCAGAGGCGCAGATCCGCCGCGCCGAGGGCGACAAGCAGTCCCGCATCGCGCAGGCCCAGGCGGATGCGGAGCGGGTCAAGCTGGCCGGCGAGGCACAGGCACGCGTCGTCGAGGTGACCGCCGAGGCGACCGCCAAGCAGACGACGCTCGAGGGCAATGCCGAGGCCGGGATCGTGCTGTCCAAGGGCGAGGCGGAGGCCAAGGCGCTCGCCCTGCGGGCCGAGGCCTATCGCCAGTTCAACGAGGCAGCCGTCATCCAGACCGTGCTCTCGATGCTGCCGGAGATCGTCCGCGCCGCGGCCGAGCCGATGGGCAGGATCGGCTCGCTGACCGTGCTCTCCTCCGACGGCGCCTCGGACGTCGTGAAGACGACGACGAGGACCGTCGCCGAGGCGGGCGCCGCGGTGAAGGGCCTGACCGGGATCGACATCCCGCAGATGCTGGCGAGGGCCATGGGCACGGCCGGCCAGTCCGATGGCGAACCGACGCCCGGACCGGCCGGCGGCGGTGGCACGGGAGGCGAGCAGGGCCGCGGCCGGTTGACGCCGCCAACGCCGACCTCCGACGGTCCCGCTCCCAGGGGAGCGAACGGCGCCGGGGGAGCCAGGACCACGCAGCCGCCCGCCCGCGCCGTGGACCCGGGCGCCGCGTTCGAGCAGGCCGGCAGGACGATCGAGGACGCCAGTCGCTCCGTGCGCGAGACGGCGGCCGCGATGCTGCCGCCGGCCGCGCCGTCGCTGCCCGGTCCTGCCGACCGCGCGCTCCAGCCCCAGCGTCCCGCGGCGGTCGCCCGGCGCCCGAGGTCGCTCGACATCGATCGCCAGACGACCGTCGACGAGGCCGCCGGCCGCCTCGCTGCGGACCTCGAACGGGTTCCGGGGATCGAGCGGTACGGCGACATCCGGCTGGGCGAGCTGGACCGGTCCGGCCCACGACCGCTCCGGACCATGTGGCGGATCGCGCGTGACGAGCTCGACGACCGCTGGGGGAGTGTCACGATCGGCGAGATGCTCGACCGGTACGGCAGCGGCCGGTCCGGCGGGACGGGCGCGTCGACCTGAGGTCGGGCGCTCGCGTCAATGCCCGGGCATCGAGAAGCCGGCGGTCGGGTGACCGCCGGCTTCTTCTTGTCGCGCGGAGCTCAGCGCCTGGGCTCGTCGTCCGCTTCCTCCTCGGCCCGGTCGCCGAGCGCGCCCCCGGCGCCTGCGCCAACGGCGCCACCGACGACGGCGCCCGGAGGTCCGGCCAGGGCGCCACCGGCAACCGCGCCGGCAACCGCGCCGCCGCCACCGCCGACGGCCGAGCCGCCCTCCTCGTCGCCGCCCTCGGCCTTCTTGCTCGAGTCGTCGACGTCGACCTGCTCGCGGCGGACCGTCTCCGACACCCGCTGGGTCTCGGTCACCGGGCGCTTCGAGATCTCGATCTCCTCGACCACGCGCGCTTCCTTGCTGACGTCGACCCGCTCTTCGGTCACCGGGACGCGGATCGTGTCACCGCTGAACGCGTCGTCGCCGACCGCGGCGGAGCCGTCCGTCGCAACCGAACGGATCTGGACCTCCTCGCGCGTGACCGGGACGTCAAGCGTGCGCTCCTCCTCGACCACGTTCTTGTCGATGCGGACCTCGCCGGCGCTCTCGGTGGTGCGCTCTGCCCGGAGCTCCTCCTCGTGGACGGGGACGCGGAGCGTGTCCGACGACGTCGAGTCGCCGTACCCGACGTCCTGCCCGGTGGCCGCGCTCGTGGCGTCGGCGTCCATCACGGCCGAGCCGCCACCCGCCGTCCGGGCTCCACCGGCCGTCGGCGGCTGATCCCAGCCCATGTCGTCGACCTCCGACTTGGCGACGTCAAGCCAGACCTGTCCCTGCTCGGCGTCAATCTCGTGGATGGTCGACTGCGGGATGTACAGGTCCTTGGTGAAGATCAGCCCCTTGGTGACGAGGAGGTAGTCCTGACCCAGCTCCTCGATGTCGCCGATCTTGTCGCCCTCGCGGTCGTGGGCGCTCCAGCCTGCCTGGATCTGGTCGTATCGCGTCTGCATCGTGACCTCCGACGGAATGGGCTCGGCCTCGTGGCCGGGCATTGGATGGCCCTGAGGTCCATAGCTTGGCAGACGCCGGGTACGCACCCGGGTCGCCGTGGCGGGCGTCCGTTGCAGGTCCCTTGCATGCCTCGGCTGGCCGTTGCCGGCTGGCTGCCCGCGGCCGGCCGACATCGTGGTCCCGGCGTCATCGACCGGTCATCGCCACGCGCTACGATTCGGCGTATGAACGACACCGAACGCGACCCTGCCCCGCCCACCAACGACGAGGACTGGCGCGCTCGCCTGACGCCCGAGCAGTACCGGGTGCTCCGCCAGAAGGGTACCGAGCGCGCCTTCAGTGGCGACCTCTGGGACGAGCACCGGCCAGGCGTCTATCGCTGTGCCGGCTGTGACGCGGAGCTCTTCCCGTCCGACACGAAGTTCGAATCCGGCACCGGCTGGCCGAGCTTCTACGCGCCGGCCGACCCGGACGCCGTGACGACCGAGAAGGATCGCTCGATGTTCATGACCCGAACGGAGGCGCTGTGCGCGTCGTGCGGCGGTCATCTCGGTCACGTGTTCGACGACGGCCCGGACCCGACGGGTCTTCGCTACTGCATCAACTCGGCGGCCCTCCGCCTGGATCCCCGGCCCTGACACTCAGTCGCCCGTCCGCCCCGGGAGTGAGTGACGCGGCGGGTCCCGGGCGGCGGCAGCCCCCGATCGCGGACTACGGGTTCCTGTCCGACTGCCATTCCGCCGCGCTGGTCGACCGACGCGGCTCGGTCGACTGGTGGTGCGTCCCGCGGTTCGACTCGCCCTCGGTCTTCGGCCGCCTGCTCGACCCGGACGCCGGCCACTGGGCGATCCGGCCGGTCGACGAGTTCGAGGTCGAGCGCGCCTACGTCGGTGAATCCCTCGTCCTGCACTCGACCTTCCGGACGGCCGCCGGGGAGCTGACGCTGACCGATGCGGCGGCGCTCCAGCCGGGTGTGCGCGGCCACGCTCTCGGGCGGGAGGCGCCCCACACGCTGCTCCGCCGGGTCGAGGGCGTGCGCGGGACGGTGGCGATGGAGATCGACTTCGCCCCGCGCATGGAGTACGGCCGCACGGAGCCGCACCTGCGGTCCATCGAGGCCGGGGTCCTCGCCCGCGGGGGGCCGGCGCAGGTCACGCTGGCAAGTCCCATCCCGCTGCGATGCGAGGGCGGGTCCGCCCGCGCGCGGTTCGACGTCAAGGCGGGCGATGTCGTGGACTTCTGCGCGACGTACCAGCCCTCCTTCGGCGAGCCGCAGCGCGACGAGTCCGCCCCGCTGCCGTCGATCGAGGACACGCGCCAGGCCTGGCAGTCCCTGTCGGAAAGGCACCAGGGGTACAGGGGGCGCTTCGCGAGCGAGGTCCGGCGGAGCGCGATCGTGCTGCAGGGGCTCACCTACGGGCCGTCCGGCGCCATCGTCGCGGCGGCCACCACCTCGCTTCCCGAACGGATGGGCGGCGCGCTGAACTTCGACTACCGATACGCATGGCTGCGCGACCTCAGCCTCACGGTTCGCTCGCTGTGGATCGCCGCCTGCCCGGATGAGCCGGCGCGCCTGTTCGACTGGTTCGTCAACGCCGCCGGCAAGATCGGGGATGAGCCCTTCCAGATCATGTACGGCGTGGCCGGGGAGCGAGATCTGACCGAGCGCTCCCTGGATCACCTGAGCGGCTACCACGACAGCCGCCCGGTCCGCGTCGGGAACGCGGCGTGGACGCAGGTTCAGCTCGACGTGCTCGGTGAGGTGCTCGACGCCGTCCACCTCCTGCGCGACGACCTCGGCGACCTGGACGAACCCCTGCAGCAGATGCTGGTCGTCATGGCCAACCGGGCGGCCGCCGGGTGGGCCCAGCCAGACGCCGGGATGTGGGAGGCGCGCGACCGGCAGCGGCAGTACGTCTCCTCCAAGGTCATGTGCTGGGTCGCGCTCGACCGGGCCGTCTCCCTTGCCGACCGCCTTGGTGCCGGCGTCGATCCGGCCCGGTGGGTGGTCGCCCGGGATGAGATCCGGGCGGCCGTTCTGGAGCAGGCGTGGAGCCCCACGGCGGGCGCCTACACCGGGGCCTTCGCCTCGGACGACCTCGATGCGTCCGTGCTCCTGCTGCCGCTGGTGGGGTTTCTGCCTGCCGACGACCCGCGGATGAGGGCGACGATCGACGTCATCGAGCGCCAGCTCGGCACGGGCGGGCTGGTGCGGCGGTGGCAGGACGACGAGAGCGGCTTCCTGATCTGCACATTCTGGCTGGCCGAGTGCCTGGCCATGGCCGGCGAGATCGACCGGGCGGAGACGTGGTTCACCAGCGCGGCCGGCTACGCCAACGATCTCGGGCTGATGTCCGAGGAGGCCGTCCCCGGTGGCGGCGCGCTGCTGGGGAACTTCCCGCAGGCGTTCTCCCACGTGGGGCTGATCAACGCCGCCTGGCGGATCACGGAGGCGACGAAGGCGCACGGCTCATCGCCCAGCCACGACGACAAGACGACCCCATGATCAGCCGGGGGCTGCCCTACAGGGTCGCCCCCATCACCGGGCTCGACTCGGGCATCGGACCGCCGAACGCTCCTAGCGCCTGACGATGACCGCCTCGAGATACTCGTTGGGCACGGCCATCGTGCCGTCCTCGGCGCGGTTGAACCGGGCGATGAGATCGAGCAGGTCCGTCTCGAGCGCCGCGCGCCCGGCCTCGCCGACGGCTTCGAATGCCTTCAGCGTCGGGCCGTAGTAGCGGCGCCAGTACTCGAGGTACGCCTCTGGCGAGCGATACCGGAAGACGTAGTGCCGCTTCTCGACCCGGAGCTCGGCGATCGCGTCGCCGAGGAGCTCCCGCAGCCGCTCCTCCGTGCCCCACTGGAGCGGCGAGCGCAGGCCGGCCGGGGGTGGGACGTGCTTCCCGTTCGTCTTGAACAGCTGGCCGATGAACCCCTCCGGCGTGTGGGCGACGATGCCGATCCGGCCGCCCGGGCGACAGACCCGGGCGAGCTCGCTTGCCGTCTGCTCCTGGTTCGGGGCGAACATCGAACCGAAGACCGAGCAGACGACGTCGAAGCTGCCGTCGTCGAACGGCAGCGCCTCGGCGTCGCCTTCCACGAACTCAGCCTCGAGACCCTCGGCCTCGGCCCGGCGGCGCGCCCGTTCCAGCAGTGCCGGCACGTAGTCCAGCCCGACGACCGGGCAGCCGCGCCGTGCCGCAGCGAGCGCGGCGTTGCCGCTGCCGGTGGCGACGTCGAGGACCCGTTCGGTCGAATGCACGTCGAGCGCCTCGATGAGCAGCTCCGAGACGATCAGGATCTGCGTTCCGATCATGTGGTAGTCGCCGCTCGACCAGGTGGCCTGCTGGCGCTGCTTGATCGCGGCGAGGTCAGGTGTGGCGATCACGTCAGTCACGGTGGTCTCCTCCACTCGGTTGAGAACGTCCATACGTGGATGTGCCATCTTGATCGGAGGCGAACCCCCTTGCATCGGCTGGCTGTGCCCGCGCAATGTCCCCGGGAGGGCTGTGACCCAGCCTGTGACGCGGCGGCGGTCAGTCCGCGGCGAGGAGGGCCGGGTTATCGACCTCGGCGGCGAGAACCCGCGCCGCCTCGGCCGCCGCCGGGTCGCCCAGGCGGCCGCGGTGAAGGTAGGCCCGCGCCACCATCTCGCGCATGCCGGTTCGCGCCGCCAGCGCCTCCAGGTCGGCGATCCACCGGGCCGCTTCCGGTCGACCATGGTCCAGCGCGAGGGCGCACAGCGCGTCCAGACAGAAGGCCTCGACCCACAGCCACGCATCCGGGAGACGCACGCATCGGGTCCGCGCCTCGGCCACCCAGCGGATGGCCGCCTCCCCGTCGCCCCGTCGATCCGCCACCAGGCCGATGCCCCGCGCGGCGATCCCCTCCCAGCATGGGTCGCCGAGCTGGATCGAGAGCTCGTAGGCATGCTCGTACTTCGCCGCCGCGTCGTCGGTCCGGCCCTCGGCCAGGTCCACCCCGGCCAGGAGCGACTCGGGGAGTGGGATGAACGCCGTCCACCGCAGCCGTCGGGCCGATCCGACCGCACGTTCGAGCGCGTCGCGAGCCGCCGGCAGCTCACCGCGCAGCAGATGGCCGCGACCGATGAAGGTCAACGCCCAGGCCCGTGCGGTGCCGGCGTCCGCCTCGTCCGCCAGTCGCAGCGCCTCGTGCAGTGCCCGTGACGCGTCGCCATGGCGGCCGACGTCCGTCAGGGCCACGCCCTGCATGGCGCGCGCCCATGCCCGCTCCGCTGGGTCGTCCGCGGCGAGGGACACCGCCCGGGCCAGCCAGCGTTGTGCGCGGTCGTAGCGTCCGCGCAGCAGCTCGACGAAGCCCAGCTCGCGGTGTGCGTGTGCTGACGCCGCATCGGCGCCCGTGCGCTCGGCGACAGCGATCGCCTCGTGGAGGATCCCGGCACCTTCGCCGTCGCGCCCACGCATGCCGTGGACGAGCGCCGACCCGAGCGCCAGCAGCGAACTGCCCTGCAGATCCGCGAGCTCGGTGGCAAACGCGTCCTCGACCGCGCCGCGCAGCGCGCCGATGGCGCTGTCGATCGCTCCCGCGTCCATCGCCGCCTGGCCTGCCTCGAGGCGAGCTGCGACGCTGGCTCGCGTGCTCACCCGCCGGGTGCGCCCGTGAGCGCTGGTCGCTTCCGCGGCGTGCAGGACCGCCGGACCTGGGTCAACCCCGAGTTCCTCGCGGAAGAGGGCGACGCAGGCAGCGCGCTGACGATCCGCGGCCGGCCGGTCGCCGGCGGTCGCGTACGCTCGGATCAGCAGCTCCTGGGCATCCTCGTCGAGCCCGTTGGCGGCGACGATGCGACCGGCCAGCTCGATCGCGCGCTGCGCATCCCCGATGGCGAGCTTGGCCCGAGCGGCTTCGCGCAGGACGTCGTCGGCGGCGCCCGCCAGTCGGCGGCGTTCGATCTGCAGCCACACCTCGTACGCGGGGCTGGAAGGGAATGCCATGCCCTCCAGGAGCTCGCGGCCGAGACCGGGGATGGCCAGCGCCTGGATCCACGTGCCCGTGGTCAGCGCCCGGATATCGATGAAGGTACCCGGAGGGACGCGCAGGTGCACCCGCTCGCCCCCGATCGGGACGACCGGGCCGAGGAGCCGCCGCAGCTGGGTGAGGTTCCAGCTGAGCGCATTGAGCGGATCGTCGGCGTCAGCGAAGAGGAGTTCCGCCAGCCACTCCCTGCTCGGGGCCGACTCCGTGGCCGTCAGGTAGGCGAGAAGGGCCCACGTCTTGCGTCCGCGTGGTGGAGTCTGCCGGACGCCATCCCGCTCGATGGATGGGATGCCCAGGAGATGGACCGCGAGCAACCCTGCCACCGGTGCAGTGTGCCACCGCGGACCGGTCGCTCGACGTCATTCAAGCTGGAGCCTATGCGCTCTTGGGATGGGGTTTGCCGCCCCCGGGTCCCGCTCGGTAGGCTTGACCGCCACGGCGGAGTAGCTCAGTGGTAGAGCAGGGGACTCATAAGCCTGCCGGTCTATCCGCTGTGCTTTCCCGAGTGGGACCCACGCACGAATCGGGTGAGTTATAGGCTCTATCGACGGCGGATCTAAGAGCACATAACTCCGATAGAGCACATACCTGATTCGTCGTTCCTGAAGGGCCTCGCGACGTCTTCGCCCCGAACACCGCCGCTGTCACGCGCGTGACTTCCGCTGTCGCTTCGATGGAGGTCCTCGATCGGGCCCGTAGTCCAATGGCAGCTCGGCGGCACGCATCTTTGGCCCTGCGTGTTGCTCGGACACGTGCTCGGCCAAAGCCGCACCGAGATACCGGAACGTCCACTCCTCGGCGAGCGGCCGCGTCTCGAGAAAGACGATCGGGATCTCCGGGTAGCGGACCTGGACGCGGGCCAGCATGTCCGGCAGGAAGCCGGTCGGGGCATAGGCGTGCTTCAGCAGGTTGCCGTACCGGTCCTCGACCACGACCGCGGCCCGCGGCACCTCGCCAAGCTTGGCCAACTCAAAGACCAGGGTTCCGTTGTTGAGCGCGCCAGCCAGATCGGCGAGTGCCTTCCGTTCGACGACGGCGACCAAGGTACCGTCGGCGGCCCGTACGCCGTAGTCACCGGCCCCCAGTGCCGCGCGTTCGGTTGTTGCCTGCTGCTTCGAGAACCGGTACGGGTATTGCTCGCGGCTGTCGACGACGATGAGAAGCTCGGTGATACCGCTCGCCCGGCGACCCGGGATGCGAGCGCCCGGTCGCGCCGTCGTGACGACTTTGCGGGTCTGCCAGAAGATGCCCTCGCGTCCCGAAGGCAGGGTCGTGAAGACGAACTGGGAACGGTTCTCTCGCGGCCGGTCGAGGACCAGGTCGATGGCCACGCCTCGCCGCCGACAGAGCGAGACGGGAACCTCCTCGATGATCTCGGCTTCAGATGGCCAGCCGTCGTCCACCCGGGCGCAGAAGACTCGGCTCGTCCGGGGCCAGGTGTCGCGGACCTTCAGGATCAGACCGCCGTCGATGGGCAGCCGGACGAGGTACGGCAGCCGCGAGTCCGGATCCGGGTTCCGGGCGACGACGAAGTTCACGTCGAAAGCCTACGGCTCGCGAGCCGATCTCCGTTGGGCCACATTCACACCTTTGGCTTGGATCTCGCTTCGACGAGCAGACGGCGAGCCTCATCTTCATCGAGCTCAGCGATCTCGTTGCGGGTCAGGCCGACTTCGCGTTCGAGGGCTTGGGCGAGCCACAGAGGCAACGACCGGGGAGCCGCCTCAGGCGCTGGACTCGGCCGCGGAGCCGGTGTCCTGGTCCGCAGAACCTCCCAGAACTCGGCCTCGCTCAGCCGCAGCTGATCCGACAGGATCGCCTTGAAGCGCCCCGGGCTCATCGTCTTCGAGCCCGACCGGGACGCGTGCGTTCGCAGGATCTCGCCATCTGGCAGCGTCTTCTCGAAGAAGTCGTGCCCGGTCGCGCGATCCTCCTCCCAGTTGTCGTGCTTGAGGAACTCCCGGAACTCGTCCCAGGTCGGCGTCTTCACTTGGCGCCGACGGGAACAGCCTCCGACTCGGGTTCTTCGACGCCGAGCATCTGCCGCTGCTCAGCCTCATCCGCGAGCGCGAACCGGAGGAGCGCCGCGGCGTGGGCGCCTCGGCTGGTTGCCATGAACCGGGCCGGTTCGCGAAAGAAGCGGGTCGCATAGGCGCGCAGCTCGTCGAGGAGATCGTCGATCGCCTCATCCAGGGTCTCACCGAAGCCGAGGACGCCCATGTCCGGAACGCGCAGGGTCACTTCGTCGGCGTCATATACCGCCTGGACGTCGAGGCGATGCTCACCGAGCATCGCCACGAGATCATCCGGCCGAACGAGCAGCATCTGCTCCTTGCCGTGATGGCGTGACACGATTCGCGGCTGATGACCGTGAAACACCTGAGTCATGACTTCAGAGAGCTGGCTCTTCGCGGGCGAGAAGTCGATCGTCGGGACAGAGGAGGTAGCCATGCGTGAAGGATAGGACAACTTGGTCAAAGTGGTCAAGTAGGTTGGATCTGGCTATCCGGGTGTCGACGCCCATACCTAACGGAGGGAGTCCGCCAGATCCAACAGTTATGTGCTGTTCGATAGTTATGTGCTGTATCAGCAGCGGTTGCCGCCCTTGGTCGCGCTCAGTAAGCTTGATTGCCGTGGCGGAGTAGCTCAGTGGTAGAGCAGGGGACTCATAAGCCCGCCGGTCTATCCGCTGTGCCTTCCTGAGTGGGAGCCACTCACGAATCGCGTGACTTATAGGCTCTATCGGCGGGGAATCCAAGAGCACATAACTCCGATAGAGCGCATACGTGATTGGTCGTTCTGAATCTACTCCGCGTCCCAGCAGACGCGACGGGGCGACGCTGGAGCACCGCGCAAGTGGGGCCCCAACGAGGGTTACGAGCGAGCCTTCCGACGTCTCCTTGTTGGCGACCGGCGAACGACCTCGTGATCCAACGGCTGCTCGGCGGCGCGCGTCCGTCCAAGGGCCGGGGTCATCGGGCACGAGTCGAAGCGTTGGTTTCTCCGTCAGTTACGATCATCGAATGGGCACCAGAAACGGAGTCGCGGTCGGGTGATGGACCTGCCATTGCTGACGGCCTGACGGGACGGATGGCATGAGTCACGACCACGCGCACGAGTCTCCGGAGGGCGGCCTGGATCACGGTGAGCCGGACGGGCACGCTGACCATGGGCGCGGAGAACACGACCACGACGATCACGAGCACGCCGGCGGCCTGATCGGCCTCGTGCGGGGCCTGATCGCGCCGCACAGCCACGACGCCGCCGATTCGGTCGATCGGGCGCTGGAATCGAGCGCCAGCGGCATCCGGGCGGTCAAGATCTCACTCGTCGCGTTGCTCGTCACGAGCGGACTCCAGGTCTCCGTCGTCCTGGTGACGGGATCGGTCGCCCTCCTGGCCGACACGATCCACAACTTCGCCGACGCCCTGAGCGCGGTCCCGCTCTGGATCGCCTTCGTCCTCGGACGCCGGATCGCCAACAAGCGCTACACCTACGGCTACGGCCGCTCGGAGGACCTGGCCGGCCTGTTCGTCCTGGTGATGATCGCGAGCTCCTCGGTCCTGGCCGGCTGGCAGTCAATCGATCGGCTCCTGCATCCGCAGCCGGTCTCCAACCTCGGCCTGCTCGCCCTCGCAGGCGTGATCGGGTTTGCCGGCAACGAGCTGGTGGCGCTCTACCGGATCCGAGTCGGCAAAGACATCGGCTCTGCGGCCCTCGTCGCCGACGGCTACCACGCCCGGACCGACGGCCTGACCTCGCTCGCGGTCGTCCTCGGCGCGCTCGGCGTCTTCCTCGGCTACCCCCAGGCCGATCCGATCATCGGGCTCCTGATCACCGTCGCCATCCTGTGGGTCCTCAAGGGAGCGGCCACGCAGGTGTTCGCCCGTCTGATGGACGCCGTCGACCCGGCCCTGACCGAGGCCGTCGAACTTGCCGCCGCCCAGCCCGGCGTCGTCGAGGTCACCAGCGCCCGCCTGCGCTGGATCGGCATCGGATCGAGGCCGAAGCGCACGTCACCGTCGATCGGGACCTGACGACGCTCGCGAGCCACGCGATCGCCGAGTCCGTTCGCCACGCCATCTTCCACGACGTCCCGCGGATCTCGGACGTCACCGTCCACGTCGATCCCTGCGACCACGCCGGGCCCGATCCGCATCAGACGACGATCGAGCACCTGCCCAGCACGCCGTGCCCGCACCCCAGCGTGTCGCCGGCGGGCGATGCCCACGCCCACTGAGGTCTCGCGGCGATGGTCTTTCCCGCCTGGCACATCACCCTCACCGCCGCCATTGCGGCCTTGGCGAGCCTTCTCGTGACACGCTGGCGCTTCCGCGCCAACTCATGGCGGGAGGCGCTCGAGGTCTCACTCGTCGTCGGCGTCTCGGTCGCGCTCTGGCGCCTGGCCGGCAATGTCGGTCCGCTCAACGACGATCCGATCCCGCTGATCAGCCCGAACGACGTGCTCGCGCCGATCGCGACCTATGTCGCCCTCGCGGTCCACCGCGGGTTGCGATACCCGGCCGCGCCGCTCTCATCCGACTCGCTGGCGGCGTGGCTCGTCGTCGTCTCGTTCGTCGCCAATGTCGTGGTGATCTGAAGACCGGCGAGCGCGTCAGGCTCCATGGAGGAGCAGCCCGACGACCCCCGCGGCTGCGACGACCGCGGGCTCAGCCAGCCGAATGAGGGGTCGCGGCGCCCAACGTCGGATGGCGAGCAGCGCCGCCAGGGCTGCCACCGCGATAAGCATGGTCTGGATATCCCGGATGGCCTGCCGACCGAGGATCACCGAGGCCGCGACGATCGCACCGGCCGCAGCGGCACTGACCCCGGCGACGAAGGCCGCGACCGCGATCGCATCCTTGTGGCGCAGGAACCAGCGCCCGGGCACGATGACGAAGACGTAGGCGGGCAGGAAGACGGCAAACGAGGCGACGAGGGCTCCCGGCAGCCCGGCCACGAGGAAGCCGACGAAGGCCGCGGTGATGACCACCGGACCCGGGGTGATGAGCCCGACAGCTACGGCGTCGAGGAATTGCTGCTCGCTCAGCCAACCGTGGTCCACCACGACCCCCTGGTGGAGGAAGGGCACGATGGCCAGGCCCGAGCCGAAGACGAAGGCGCCGGCCTCGGTGAAGAAGACCGCCAGCGTGGCCAGGAGTCCCGGGTCGGTGGCCGCACTCGGCAGGAACGGGCCGAAGAGGCCGGCGGCCGCCAGCGCTCCCGGTCGCCGCCCGCGGAGCCAGCGGACGATGGAGCGAGGGCCGACGCGCACGAGAACGACGAGGAAACCGGCCGCCAGGAATGCCAGCGCGACCTTGCTCCCGGTGAAGTAGGTGACCAGGCCGACCACCGCGGCAATCACCCACAGCAACGGATCGCGACCGACTGTCAGCGGCAGGAGGCGGTAGGCGGCCAGACCGATGATCGCAATCGCCGCCGGGGCGATCCCGTAGAGGAGCGATCCGACCCAGTGCGCTCCACCGAGCCCGACGTACAGCCAGCCGAGCGCGACGACCATGAGGAAGGGCGGTGCGACGAAGGCGAGCGACGCCAGGGTCGCTCCGCGCACGCCGGTCCGGACATACGCCAGCCACACCGCGAGCTCGGCGGCCAGCGGACCCGGTGCCATCTGGGCGATCGCCAGCCCGTCGCGATACTCCTGCGGGCTGATCCAGCCGCGCTCCTCGACGAGGTCGCGCTGCATGTACCCGGCGAGCGCGACCGGGCCACCGAACCCGAGCGCGCCGAGGCGCAGGAAGTAGCGACAGATCGCGCCAACGGTCGCGTCGGCGCCGTGGGGCGCCGGATCAGAGGCCGGCGGGGAAGGCATACGACGCGGGGATCGGGTTCGGGAGCTGGGCGGCCGCGCCGATCGCGACGACAATCTCCTCGTGGGCCGACAGCACGAGTGAGCGTGGATCGCCGGCGAACGGCTGCCCGTTGACGAACAACGACAGGCTCTTGCCATTTCCGTCGCACACGCCCCCGACGCAGTGAGCGTCGAACCGGACACCCCACACGTCGAAGAACTGACCCAGCGTGAAGTCGCGGACGATCGGCGACTCGACGTGGATGATCCCAGTCATGTCGTGGGTGTGGATTGGCGACAGGAAGCGCTCGGCCACGTTGATCCCGATGTTGGCGGGAACGAGGACCATGCCACCGTCGACGAACAGGTCGAGGTGCTGGTGGGTGTGCTGAGCCTGGCCCTCGCCGGTCAGGACCTGGAGGCCGATCGCGCCGAGGCGCGCCCGAAGCTGGGCCGTTTCGGGTCGCCACGATGGCGAACCGGTCTGGATCCCCGGCAGCCGCTGGCTGCTCATCACCAGGACGGTGGCGACGGTCACCAGGCTGAGGACGGCGATGCCCCCGATGGCCAGGCCGCGAACTGGAAGACGTCGTGCCTCAGGGGGGTGGCGGACGGCGCGGCCGTTGGCTCGTGGCGGCGGTCGATGCCCGTCGTGACCGCTTGCTCACGGCACGAAGTTGTCACAAGAAGGGCCGGTCATCATCGGAGTGTAACCGTGGTTGCGTGTCCGTGCTAGAGTGCCTCGCATGCGATGGGTCTTGCTCGCTTACCGGCTGCCGCGCGAACCGTCGACGCCCCGGATCACACTGTGGCGGCAGCTCCGCCGGCTGGGCGTGGCCCAGGTCGCCGATGGTGTGGTGGCGCTACCGCTCGATGCCCGGACCCGCGAGCAGCTCGAATGGCTCGCCGACGAGGTCATCGAGCGCGGGGGTGAGGCAACCGTCTGGCTGGGCGAGCCGGGCTCGGCCGCCCAGGAGCGCAGCCTGGCGCGCCAGATGGCCGACGCGGTGCAACGGGAGTACGAGCGAGTCGTCGCCGAGGCAGTCCTCGCGGGTGGGAACATCGTCGCCCGCCGTCGGACCCTGTCCCGGCTCCGGCGCGAACTGCACCGGATCCGGTCGCGCGACTTCTTCCCGAGTGTCGCTGGCGATCGGGCTCGCGCGGCGGTCGAGGCCCTCGGCGATCGAGTGGAATCGGTCTCATGAAATGGGCGACGAGGCGCGGCTGTCACGTCGATCGAGCGGCGTGCGCCTGGCTCATCCGGAGATTCATCGACCCGGATGCGGAGTTCGTCTTCGTTGACGACCCGGACGAGGTCCCGGGCGACGCGACCGCATTCGACATCCGCGGCGCGGCGCTGTCCCACCATGACGGCGGCTGCAGCTTCGAGACGTTCCTGCGGCGCTACGACCTCCGCGACCCGGCACTCGACGAGATCGGGCGGCTCGTCCATGACGCCGACCTCGGCGACGAGCGCTACGACGCGCCCGAGGCAACGGGACTCGACGTCCTCATCCGCGGCCTGTCGATGACGCTGGACGACGATCGCGTCCTCGAGGTCAGCGGGCCGCTGTTCGACGGCCTCTACGCGTTCAAGCAGCGCGCCCAGATGCTGGGCCGCGAGCCAGCCTGAAGGAGGAACGACACAATGAAGTGGGTCACCCGCGAGCACCCCAAGACCGACCGGATCGCCTGCCCGTGGCTGATCCGCAAGTTCATCGACCCGGACGCCGAGATCGTCTACGTGCCCAAGGACGATGTGCTTGGCTACGCCGAACGCGAGGGCGCGACGTCGTTCGACGCTCCGGGTGCGAAGTACACCCACGGCCCTGACGGCACCTGCTCGTTCGAGACCCTGGTGAGTGCCTACAAGATCACCGACCCGGCCGTCCTGCTCCTCGCGAAGGTCGTCCATGGCGCCGACGTCTCCGAGGATGCCGACGCCACGCCGCAGTCGCCGGGATTGTTGGCCATCGCCGATGGCTTCGCCCTCCTCGATGTCGACGACCAGCGCCAGCTCGAGCTCGAGCTGCCGGTGTACGACGCCCTCTACGCCTGGGCCCAGCATCAGGTGGCGATCGGGTGACCCTCCGCCTCGAGGGTTACATCGACCTGCCCGAGCATCGCGGCAGCGGTGGCTTCGACCACGCCGCCATCCACCGTGGGTTCCGTCGCCTGTACGTTGCCCACACGGCCAACGACGCGATCGACGTCATCGATCTCGATGCCGGTCTCTACGTCGAATCCATCGATGGGTTGATGGGCGTCGCCGGCGCCCTGGTCGACGAGACGTCGGGACTCGTCTTCACCTCGAACCGTGGCGATGATTCGGTTGGGATCTTCAACGCCGGAGACCCGACTTCGCCGATCACGGTGCCGGTCGGCGTGCGCCCGAATGGGTTCGCCTTCGATCCGACTCGCCGGACGCTGTTGGCCGCCAACGTCGGCGACCCGGCGGATCCGTCGACCCACACGGTTTCGATCGTCGACGTCGATCGCGCCACGATGGTCGCCTCGATCCCGGTGCCCGGTCGGACCCGCTGGACGGTCTTCGACCCGACGGCCGACGCGTTCTTCGTCAACATCGCAGAGCCACCGGCGATCGTGATGATCGACGCGGCCGACGCTACCAAGATTGCCCGCATGATCCCGGTCGGCCCAGCCGGTCCCCACGGTCTCGACGTCGATGGCGGCGGACGCCTGTTCTGCGCCTGCGATGCCGGGCGGCTGCTCGTGCACGAGCCGCCCACCTACGGGGTCGTCGCGGACCTTCCGCTGTCGGGCGCCCCCGACGTCATCTTTCTCGACCCCGTCCTCAATCGGCGCTGTATGTGGCGATCGGCGATCCAGGGCTCATCGAGGTCTTCGACGTCGATCGGCAGGCACGAACGGATGCGATCGCGACCGAGCCGGGCGCCCACACGATCGCCCTCGATGTCGACCGCCATCGTGTCTACGCCTTCTTGCCCGCGACTCCCCGAGCGGCCGTGTTCGCCGATGGTTGAGGATGGATCGCGGCCGCCAGCGGTGGATGACGCCAAGTCCGAGGCGCCCTTGGTCGTGTTCGTCTGTCGTCACGGGGCCGCCAAGAGCGTCCTGGCAGCGGCAGAACTGCGTCGTGCCGCCCAAGCGAGTGGCATCGCTATCAGCGTGCGCTCCGCCGGCATCGACCCCGATCCACAGGTCGCACCGAACGTGATCGCGAGCCTGCCCAAACAGGCCGCGGAGCTGCGGCGCCAGCGTCCTCGGCGGGTGACGGTCTCCGACCTCACCGTCGCCTGGCGGGTCATCACCTTCAATCTCGATCCGTCCGAGCTCCCGGCCCATTCGATCAACGTTCAGCAGTGGGACGACCTACCCGCCGTCAGCGACGACCCGACAGGAGCTCAGCGCCTCATCAGCCGCCACGTGGCGCAGTTGCTTCGCGACCCCTCCCTTACAGGCCAGATCGGGAGCAAACGGTGACCTTACCTGGCACCGCAACTGGCCAGGCGTGCCCGGCCCGCATCACGCGCCGAACCGCAGATCGCCAACAATCCGTCCCGTCGTCGCCGGGAGACCGACGAACGGTCGGGCCGGGCGCTGGCGCCCGCGCGAGGCAAGCCCAGCCTGCCACTTTGTCGCGGAGTCACGCACGCAGATACAGCAGGGGATCATAAGTCACTTCCTCAATGCGCTGTGCTTTCCCGAGTGGGACCCACGCACGAATCGGGTGACTTATAGGCTCTATCGGCCGTCGAGCCTAGAGCACATAACTCCGATAGAGCGCATACCTGATTCGGGTGGAATCACAGACCTACAGGAGCCGTGACTGGAGATGAAGGCGGTAGTCCGACCGTGCGAGAGCGTCGAGTGCAGCAGCCTCTTCAACCGACGGTGACTGGAAGGAACGCCACGGGATAACCGCGAGCTGTGGGTCGACAAGCCTCAGCACAGAGTCGATTACCGTGCCCAACATCTCGATCCCGTGCATAGCGGCCGAAAGATACGCCGCGTAGTCACCGGACGTCGCCACCCATGCGATCAACTCCGGACCGTCGTCTCCAGCTTGCCGGGCTCCCAATCGATGACGGCGAAGCCCTGCCCGAAGACCTCCTCAGCTTCCTGCTGCGAGGGATCGCCAGCGACCGCAAGCCAGAGCGGCACCCTCGACGGGCTCGTGGCGGTCAAGCGGTGCTTCCGCCTCACGAATGTGCGATGTGTCTCCTCGGTGACGAGATCGGCGGCCATGGCGAACCACGCGGCAACGTCGGCGGCGGTGCGACGGCACACGGAGTCGACGCGCTCGGCCTCGAGATCGCTAACGAACCTGGCGGCGATCTCACGGCTCGGGAGCATAAGCAACCGATGAGCGCTATCAGCTGCCCCCGTTGCACCCAAGACTTGTCGCACCTCGGCGCCGCCACGTGGCACCCACCGGAGGTAATCGTGCCCGATCTGGCAGCCGACATGGTTGGGGCGACCGGCCTCCTGCCAGCGCGTAACGGCGCGCACCATGGCAGCGAGGTCCTCGGCGATCCGTGACCAAAGGGAGAGCGCGCGCCACACCAGCAAACCGCGTTCGAGCCCGTCAGCGGGGAGCTCGATAGTTGCCATGTCCCCGTCGATGCGGCCCGACCGCCGGATCAGATCCTCGGCGTCCGCGTTCAACTCGGCCAGTCCGACGACTCGCAGCGACTCCAAGACGGGGCTACTGATCGGTCCGAATGTCACGAGGTGAGCTCGGTACGCGTCGGGGCCTCGTCCGGCCGGTTGAACTAGATGGGTGCCCGTCCCGATCGCGGTTGGGATCGTGACGCGAACCGATTTCATCGAGATCCCAGGACTTGATCGGAGGTGCCGCGCCCACAGGACGCGGCACCGCGGAAGCAGCGCCGCACTCTATCGTCGGACAGATCCTGCGGACCCATGGCCGCTAGAGTAGTTGGGCAGGTGAGAGCGAGGGAGGACGAGGCGTTTGGCGGTCGCAGCCAGGATTAACAACCATGCGGCCTGATCTGGGCGATCGCCGACCTACTCCGCGGGGACTACAAGCCATCCGAGTACCAGCGAGTCATCTTGCCGCTCGTGCTCCTTCGTCGCCTCGATTGCGTCCTCGAGCCGACCAAGCAACGGGTCCTAGATCGCCTCGCGAAATCGACGGTCCAGAACGTTGGACCGCTCCTACGCGACATCACCGGCTCGGAGGTCTATAACACCTCGCCGCTGACACTACGACGCATCCTCGAGGACCCGAACAACGTCGCAGCCCACCTGCGAGCCTGGTCCGCGGGCTTTGATGCGGATACACGCGAGGTCATCGAGAAGTTCGACTTCGACGCGCAGATCAGCCGGCTCGATCGGGCGCGGATCCTCTACCACGTTGTCTCGAGGGTCACCGAAGTCGACCTTCACCCTGACGTCGTCTCGAACGTCGAAATGGGCTACCTGTACGAGGAGCTCATACGCCGCTTCTCGGAGCTGTCGAACGAGACCGCCGGGGAGCATTTCACGCCGCGTGAAGTCATCCGGCTCATGGTCGATCTCCTCTTCATCGAGGACGACGACGCACTTCGAGCCCCGGGTATTGTCCGCACGCTGCTGGACCCGGCCTGCGGTACCGGCGGGATGCTTTCGGTTGCCGGCGAGTACCTCCGGGAATTGAACCCGCGAGCTCACCTAGAGGTGTTTGGTCAAGAGCTCAACGCCGAGACATACGCCGTCTGCCGCTCAGACATGGTCCTCAAGGGCCTCAAGGCCTCAAATATCGGCCTTGGAAACTCGTTCTCGGAAGACCACTTCAAGGGTCAGCATTTCGACTACCTCCTGGCCAACCCGCCCTTTGGCGTCGAATGGAAGAAAGTCCAGACGGAGGTCGAGGACGAGCACGACAAGCTCGGCTTCGAGGGCCGCTTCGGGGCCGGGCTCCCACGGATCAACGATGGGAGCTTCTTGTTCCTGCAGCACATGATCAGCAAGTTCAAGCGACCCGATGATGGAGGTGGCCGGCTCGCGATCGTCTTCAATGGCTCGCCGCTCTTCAGTGGCGGGGCAGGCTCAGGCGAGAGCGAGATCCGGCGCTGGATCATCGAGAACGACTGGCTGGAGGGGATCGTCGCGCTACCCGATCAGCTGTTCTACAACACCGGGATCAGCACGTACTTCTGGATCGTGACCAATCGAAAGCGGCCCGAGCGACGCGGCAAGGTTCAGCTCGTCGACGCCCGCGAAGTGTTCGTGAAAACGCGCAGGAGTCTCGGCGAGAAGCGTAAGGAGATTAGTCCCGAGCAGATTCAAGAGATCACGCGCCTCTACGGCGAATTCGCCGAGAACGAGCGCGTGAAGATTATCGCCAATGAGTCGTTCGGCTTCCAGCGGATCGCGGTCGAACGGCCGCTGCAGCTCCGCTGGACAGTGACCGAGGCGGCCCTGACGGCGATCGAGCAGTCGCCGGCGTGGACGAACCTCAGTGAGCGCGAGCGACTCAATCTTGCTGCGCGCCTGGACGGCCTCCGCACCTTCTCGACCACCGATCGCGCGGAGATGATTCATCGGCTCGGCCCGCTCCCGAAGGCTTTCGAGAAGGCCATTTGGGACGCACTCGCGGTCCGCGACCCTGAAGCCCCGGTAATCATGGGTCGGAAGGGTCACCCTGAACCGGATCCCCACCTGCGCGACAACGAGAACGTCCCGCTACCGGAGTCGATTGAGGCATTCGACGAGGATCCGACCGGGCGGCTTGCTTCGTCCCAGTACCGTGCGGCCGTCGATACCTACATGGCGGCCGAAGTCATTGAACCGACCTGGGTTTCGTGGAGACTCGGCTGATTGGGTTTCAGGCTGCCTCGGTGGTCGCTCGTAGCTGATGGTAGGTCGCCTCGAACTCGGCTGGCGGGATGTCGCCGCAGGCCTCGTGGAGACGCTCGCTGTTCCACCAGGCCACCCACCCGGCCGTGGCGAGCTCCACCTGCTCGACCGTCCGCCAGGGACCGTGGCGGTTGATCAGCTCGGCCTTGTAGAGGCCGTTGACCGTCTCGGCCAAAGCGTTGTCATAGCTGTCGCCACGGGAGCCGACGGAGCCGACCGCCTCGGCCTCGGCGAGCCGCTCGGTGTAGCGGATGGCCAGGTACTGGACGCCACGATCGGAGTGGTGGACCAGGTCCGGCAGCGGATTGCCTCGCGCCCAGATCGCCATCTCGAGCGCATCGAGGGCGAGCTCGGCCCGGAGACTCGCCATGACCCGCCAGCCGACGATCGCCCGGCTGAAGGCGTCGACAATGAAGGCCGTGTAGACGAAGCCGGTCCGGGTCCAGACGTAGGTCAGGTCGGCGACCCAGAGGCGGTTCGGGGCCGCTGCGCTGAAGACCCGCTCGACCAGATCGGCCGGGCGAGCGCTGACCGGGCCGGGCTTCGTCGTCCGGATCCGCTTCGTCCGGGTGACGCCCTCGAGCTGGACGCCCCGCATCAGGCGGCCGACCTGGTCGCGACCGGCCTCGATGCCGAGCCGGCGGAGAGTCCGCCAGACCTTGCGGATGCCGTACACCCCGAAGTTCGCCCGGTGGACCCGGACGATCAGGTCGGTCAGCGTCGCGTCGTTGACCGACCGGACCGACGGGGAGCGGGTCTTGGCCGCGTAGTACGTGGATGGGGCGACCTGCAGGGTCCGGCAGATCGGCTCGACTCCCCAACGAGGCCGCTGCTCGTCGATGTAGGCGATCATCGCGGCGAGCGGCGGTCGAGCTCCGCCCCGAAGAAAACCGCCGCGCTCTTGAGGATCTCGTTGGCCCGGCGGAGCTCGCGGTTCTCCCGCTCGAGCTGCTTGATCCGCTCGCGTTCCTCGGTCGTCAGGCCGCCGCGGTCACCCCGGTCGATCTCGGCCTGGTGGACCCACTTGCGGACCGATTCAGGGCCGATGCCCAGCTGGCGGGCGACGTCGGTGACCGCTCCATGGCGATCGCCCCGTTCGGCCGCCGTCTCGGCGACCAGGCGGACGGCCCGCTCACGGAGCTCCGGCGGGTACCGCCGCTGGAACGGCCTGGTGCTGCTGCTGTCGTGTGCCATGACTCCATGATCCTCCAAGCGATGGAGTCTCCACTGAAGTCAGTACGGTTCACCTGTGGTCGTACATCGACGCCCGGGACGGGGCGCAGGCCGTGCGCCGCGCGCTCGAGCACCAGGCGACGGGCATGGACGTGTTCATCATCGCCAACGCCGACACGGTGATGACCCGCCCGAACGGCGAGCTGGTCGCCGAATGCTTTCCCGAAGTACCGGTCAGACGCCCGTTCGGTCCGAACGAGACGCTGCTGTCGATCGACAAGGCACGCCGGGTTCTCGGCTACGAGCCGGAGCACAGCTGGCGCGCCACTGGCGCGGGCTGACCGACCGACCGACCGAACCAGCTGCCCGTGCGGCTCAGGGGCGACTCGCCGGCCTCCGAGCCAGGAGCATGACGACGGCGAAGACCAGCGTCACGGCGACGCCGATCGCGACGAGCAGCACGGTCAGGTCCGGCGAGGGCTGCGGGTCCGGCACGACCGCTGCTGCTGGTGGCAGGACCACGCCCGGACCGTACAGTGCCGTCGCCTCCGCGACGTACCTGCGGCCGAGATCGGTCGTGGAATCCGCCTGGAGCGTCACGAGGTCCGCCGACAGGCGTCCATCTGCCTCCCGGTAGGGAGCGATGATGAGCGTCGCGCCGGTCGTGATCGGCTAGCTGCAGTCGCCGATCGCCTCGCCCTCCTTGAAGGCGATCACGATCGGCGTCGTTGGCACGCCGCCGTTGAACCACCGCTGGACGTGAAACGCGCGCCCGCCGGGCACCCGCTCTCCGATCGTGCCCACGACCACCACCTGCTGTGGACCGAGCGCGCGGATCGTCGGTTCCTCGAATGGAGCGCTGCAGGCGTAGGCGGTTGCCGGAAGGATCGAGACGAGAACCATGCCCGCAAGCACCGCGACGGCGGCGCGGCATCGCGAGCGGAGGAAGACGGCCCGCCTGGCCTGCATGAGTTGCCCGGTACTCATGTGCCCACCGTATCGGACGTCCTCGAGGCCACGTCTTGAAGGCGGGCGCACGATTGCGGTTCGGACGCAGGCGGCCTACGATCGGCGTCCTCGCACAGCCGCCAGGAGCACCGAATGAACGGAGACGACGCGGCCTCCGGGGCCGTGGAGCCGCCGGATCCAGAGGGCGATCCTGCCGATCGGCGTCCTTCTTCTCGCCGCATGGGTCCTCTCCACCGGGTATGGGGTCAGCTCGGGTGAGATGACGCTCCGTCCGGCAACCGTCGTCGGGGCCATCCTGTTTCTGGGTTCCGTGATCAGCACCATCTGGGTGGGCTGGTCGCTTCGGTCGGGGTCGAGTTCCCGGGAGGAGCGCCGGACCGACTCGTCGGTCCATCGGGCGAGGTGACCAGCGGCTCGAGGTGGCCGTAGCCCGAGTACGGCGAAGCGGTTGCACCGGTTGCACCGGCTGCTCCGCGCTTCCGACCGATGAGTTTCGGCCGGTCGGGCCGTCATCTCAGAAGCGGGAGCCACTGGCATGAGCGCCCGCGTCTCGCCGGATACCACCCGGCGTAGTGCAAGCCAACGAATTGTCAGGCGCTGGGCGGCCACTCCCGCTTGGATCGTGGCCGGCCGGCCGCGCTCCGTGGTTGTGTACCAGCCCGGTTGGTACCGGACAGGTCGGACGAGGCTTGGACTACTCGGGCTGGTATCTGCGAGGAAGTCGCACCGCCGAGCGCTGTAGCACCATCCCGGCTGGTATCTGGGCACGCCGAGCCGCGACGGGGCGTGATCGCCGATGCAGGAGATCCGCCGCGCGTAGGCTGTGAGCGACGCCGGAGGAACGATGGAGGAAGACATGGCTCAGCGGCTGGCGCTCCTGGTGGGCACCCGGAAGGGCGCCTTCATCCTCGTCGGTGACACGGACCGCGCCGCCTGGGACCTGCGGGGCCCGCTGTGCGAGGGCTGGCCGATCCACGACATCAACGTCGAGCCGGGCAGCGGGGCGCTCCTGGCGGCGGGCGGCAATCCCTGGTACGGCGCGGCGGTCTGGCGAAGTGAGGACCTGGGCGCCACGTGGACGCACTCGAGCGAGGGCCTGACCTACGGCGACGGCGGCCCGGGCGTCGAGACGGTGTGGAACGTCACGCCGGGTCACGGCGCCATCTACGCGGGCGTGGAGCCGGCCGGCCTGTTCCGAAGCGACGACGGCGGCACGACGTGGCAGCACGTCGAGGGCCTCAGGAACCACCCCAGCCGCCCGGAGTGGCAGCCCGGCGCGGGCGGGCTGTGCCTGCACTCGATCGTGCCGCACCCGGAAGACGACCAGCGGATGTGGGTCGGGATCTCCGCGGTCGGCACGTTCGAGACGCGCGACGGCGGGGCGACGTGGGAGACCCGCAACAAGGGTGTCCGCGCCGACTTCAACCCGAATCCCGAGCCCGTGTTCGGGCAGTGCGTCCACAAGCTCGTCATGGCCGCGGACGGCGGCGAGCACCTCTACCAGCAGAACCACTGCGGCGTCTATCGCTCGACCGACGGCGGCCGGCAGTGGCAGGAGATCACCGAGGGCCTCCCGAGCCAGTTCGGCTTCCCGATGGCGGCCCACCCGCGCGATCCAATGACCGTCTGGACGATCCCGCTCAACGGCGACGACAGTGGCCGCTACATGCCGGACGGCAGCGCCGCGGTGTGGCGCACACACGACGGCGGCGGCACGTGGGTCCGCTCCGGTGAAGGGCTGCCGCAGCAGAACGCCTATCTCGGCGTGCTCCGCGAGGCGATGACGGTCGACGCGCTCGACCCGGTCGGGGTGTACTTCGGGACGAGCACGGGGCAGCTCTACGGCAGCAGCGACGAGGGCCGGACGTTCGGGCTCATCGCCGACAACCTGCCCGCGATCTGGTCCGTCGAGGCGGTGGCGGTCGGGTAGGACGGCCCGTTGGCGACGGTCATCCTTCCGCGCTCGCTGGCGGCGCTGTTTCCCGATGCGCCTCGACGGCTCGAGGCCCGCGGCGCGACGGTCGGCGACCTCGTGACCGACCTCGACCGGCAGGTGCCCGGCCTGCGGGATCGGGTGTGCATGGCCGGCCCGGCGATTCGCACCCACATGAACGTGTTCGTGGACGGCGAGCCGGCCACGCTCGAGACGCAGGTTCCGGCCGAGGCGATCGTCCACGTCATCCCGGCGGTCTCGGGCGGCTGAGGTCGGGCTGGACTGCGGCGGGGCAGGCGCCCGCAACTTCCGGCCGGATGCCACCCCACCCACGGTGGCGTTCGCCTCGGCTCGCGGGCCCCGGCGTCCGCCATCGGAGCGGCGGGGAGCGTGAGGGCTGGCGGTCGGCACGCGGAACCCGCCCGATTTCGCCCGTTGTGCCACTGGTAGTGGACGCGACGGCTGGGTGGCGCTGCCGCTGGTGGGCCTGCTGTTCCCGAACCTGCCCGCGCCCGACGCCCGGATCGGGCTGGCGATGAGTCGGTACCGGGAGTACCGGGTCACCGAGAAGGCCGCAGCTCGTGTCCTGTTTGCGGGCCGGCACCGCGGTGGAGCTGCCCGGCCTGCCCGGCTGGCCCACGAGTCGGACGACAATTCAACCTGGTTGAACAGGATCGGCCCGCGATCAGGTCGGTCGGGACGTCTTGCGGGTCTTGGGCGGGTGGTCGCCTGTGTGGTGCCGCGCACCACGCTCAGCGCCGGCCACTCAACGCGGATTCGGCCGCTCGAACGCGGGATCCGGGCCTTCATGGCCCTCTCCGACGGCGAATCTGTTCAATGGCATTGGAAAGCTGTCGGTCAGCCGGCGTCAGCGCCGGTCTTCCCGACCGTTCCCGGGTGCAGGCGGCCGGTCAGGTTCAAGCCCGCGCTCAGCCCGCGGACGTCGCCGATACGCGCCGGGCCACCCACAACGGGCTCGCATTGGAGCTTGAAACCGGGTCACCACCGTATGGTTGACCGCGTGACCACCCCGGGACCGACCCAGTTCCCGTTGCCCCCGCCCGACGGGTGGCTCGAGTACGCGGACTGGCGCGGCGACGCGGGCTCGGTCGTGGGTCGGGTGCTCGTCCGCCCGGGCGTCGGGAGCGTGGAGCCGCGCGGCACCCGCCACATCCTCGTCTACCTGCCGCCCTCGCTCGCCGCCGGCGAGACAGACCGTCGCTACCGGGTCCTGTACATGCACGACGGGCAGAACCTGTTCGACGCGGGCACGTCCGGCAGCGGCGAGTGGCAGGTCGACGAGGCCATGGAGCGTCTTGCGGGGGAGGGGCTCGAGGCGATCGTCGTCGGCATCCCGAACGCGGAGGCCGCGGACCCCCCACAGCCGAACGGCCGGGCGGTCGAGTACAGCCCGCACCCGCACGAGAACCGGGGTGGCGGCGGGGCGGACGCGTACCTCGCCTTCATCGCGGGCACGGTCAAGCCGCTCATCGACGCGACGTTCCCGGCGATGCGCGATCTGGGCTCGACCGGCATCGCGGGGTCGTCGCTCGGCGGACTGATCAGCCTCTACGCCCTGGTCGCCCGGCCGGACGTCTTCGGCTTCGCGGGCATCGTCAGCCCGGCGCTGTGGTTCGCCGGTGGGCGCCTGATGTCCGAACACGCGCCGTCGCTCTGGCCCGGCGAAAATCTGCGCGTCTACCTCGACGTCGGCGGCCGCGAGGGTGATCACGAAACCGACCCGGCCCGGCGCGCCGAGATGAACCGGCGCTACGTGAAGGACGCCCGGTCGCTACGGCGGCTGCTCGTCGGCAACGGGTTCCGCGAGGGCGACGACCTCCTGTACGTGGAGGACGCGGAGGCGCGCCACCACGAGTCGGCATGGGCAGCCCGCGTTCCCGGGATGCTCCGGTTCCTCCTCCGCCCCCTCAGCGGCGGCTGATGGGCGACCGGCCGAACCAGCGCCTACGGCTGCTCAGCCAGCGACAGGACGCCGGACATCCCCTCGCCGCTCAGCCAGGCGCCCACCACCCGGCCGCCGAGCACGAGCACGTGCCCGCTCTCGCCGGGAATCGGGGCCTGGACGGGCGTCGTCCGCAACTCGGCGGTCCGGCCGACGTGCGGCCGGAAGTCGAGGCCGCTCCGCCGCGACACCTCGAGGTAGAGCGGCCAGGCGTCCACATCGGTGGCGATCCGCACCGCCTGGGTCGTGGTGCTCCCGGCGGCGACGATCTCGTGCTCGGCGAGCAGCTTGCGGCTCAGGGGTCCACCGCGGGCATCGGCGGCGTGACCGAAGCGTGTGATCCGCACGCCGTGACGAAGACGCTGGCGAGTGCCATGCGAGCTGCCGCGTCATCGACAGTCACGAGCGAGAGCCCCATCATCGGCCCGGTGAGCCACGATGCCGGCGAAGGCCTCGTCGAGACGGCCTCCGCGTTCGTCGAGATGGACGAGCAAGGACGGTATCTCGACGCGAGCGCAGAGGCGCTGGCGGTGTACGGAGTCAGCCTCGAGACGCTGCGGAATCATCGGGTGGGCGACTTCAGCGGCTCTGGCCTCGGCGCGGTGCACCGGGCGCTTTTTCTCTGGCTTGCACGGCGCAACCATGACTTCGGCGGTGGTGACGGCACGGTCGTGAGCCCGGACGGTCGCCAGACGCACATCCGGTGCACGTCCGTGCGGCGCGTCGGCGATCGATTTCGGATGACCTTCAGGACCGTCCCTGGCGCGGGAGTCCCGCCTCACTCGCAGAACATCCCGGCGGTCCTCGACGCGTGGCGCGAAGCGGAACGCGACGTCGCCGCAGCGTCGTCCGACACGGACCGGAAGCTGGCCGGCCAGGTGTCCGCATCGCTGCGCGACATCTACCACTACGTGTCCAGGCGCAGGTACTGATCGCGGCCGCGTGGGCCGCCCATTGTGACGGTCAGCCCGCACCGCGGACGAGGATGATCAGCGAGAGCAGCGCGAAGATGGCCGCCACGGCGATCAGCACCCAGGTGACGATCTCGAGCTGACGGCCGAGGCGCTCCGCCGACGTGCGCCAGGCGGCGATCTCCTCGCGGATGACTGCCGCGTCCGCCTCGAGTGACGCCTGGGACCTCGGTCGGGCGAGCCGGGCAGGCGTGGCCGGCGGTGCGTCGGCCCCGGTTCCCAGGTGGGCGAACGACCGCTCGAGGCGAGGGTCCGGCGGCTGACGGACGGCCTCGCGCGCGGCGCGGGAGAGCGCTTCGGACGTCTCGGGCTCGGGCGGCGGATCCTCCGCGTCGGGCGGCGCGTCGGGCGGCGCGTCGGGCGGCTCGAGGAGCGTCGACGCCGGATCCGGGAGGGGGGCGGTTCGTCGGCTGGGGCGCTGGCGGTCGTCCATCGCGGCACGGTAGGCCGGACGGCCGGGACCGGTCAAACGGCCGGGCGCGCCCCGAGGCGCGGCACCGGGGGAACGCGGCTGCCATGCGGATCTCGCCGATGGAGCGCGTGGGTGGGCAGCTGGCGGGGAAGGCGTCGTCCGTTGCTGTTCCGCACCGCCAAAGCCGCCCGGCGTGCGTATCTGCAACGCCCAACGTCCCGGCGCCATTGCCAGTTGGGCCATCCCAGCCTGAGCATGGCGGCATGGCCCGCCTCCGTCACGCCGTGGTCGTGCTCCTGCTCGTCCTGACCGCCGTCGGGTGCGGGAGGGTCGTGGTGCCGGCCGGCTCGCCGTCGCACGGTGCGTCGGCCCAGATCCCCGGCGAGTCGAGCGCCCAGCCCCAGCGCACGATCGCCCGCGAGCCGAGCGTCCTGACCCAGCCGGCTCTCGTGCCCGAGTCAACGGGGGTGCCCAAGCCGACGCAGCCGCCTCCCACGCCAGCTCACGACCGGAGCGCCGAGTCCCGCACCGCGGTCCGCCTGCACGGCAGCCCGAACCGGGCCAAGCCCGCTCCCTCCAGCCTCGTCGCAGCGGCTCCCCGGCCATCCGGCCGCGCCGTGCCGGGCACCGCTCCCGCGACCGGGCCGGCGGCCGCCGGGCCGACGCATCGGGTGGCCACCCGCGTCCGCGTCCCGGCCCTCGGCATCGATCTGCCCGTGATGCGCCAGCCCGGCAGCTATCCCGCCTGCAACGTCGCCATGTACCTCAGGGACCTCAAGCAGCCCGGTCAGGGCGGTCCCACCTACCTCTACGCGCACGCCCGCACGGGCATGTTCCTGCCGTTGCTCACCAGGTCGCAGGTCAACAACGGGGCGGGGATGATCGGGATGACGGTCGAGGTCTACACGGGCGACAACCGGAAGTTCGTGTACCGCATCAACGAGGTACGCCGCCACGCTCTGGACCTCCGCGCCATCTTTGCGCGCGGCTCGGAATCACTGTGGCTGCAGACGTCCGAGGGACCGAAGGGTACGGTCCCGAAGCTGCAGGTGGGCGCCAGCCTCGTCTCGAGCGGCACGGCGTCGCATGCCGTCGCGCATCCAGTCCCGCGCCCGGTCGCCTGCGGCTGACGGGCTCGACCGGCGCGAGTCCGGCCGCTTTCGGTGGTGCCGCGGCTGCTAGGCTGACGCCCCCAGTGGAGGTCCGGCACGCGTGAGCCTGTTGCTCGTCGCCATTGTCCACGACAAGGATGCCGATCGCGTCGTCGACGCACTGCGCCGCGCCCGGCACGGCGCCACGCGCATCCCGTCGTTCGGCGGCTTCCTCGGCACGGCCAACACGACGCTGCTCATCGGTGCCGATGAGCAGCACGAGGGCGCGATCGTCGAGATCTTCCAGCGCGAATGCAGCGGCCGCCAGGTCGAGGTGCCGCTGGTCATGCTGGACCGCCTGCGCGACGCGTCCCCGCGGGTCGTCAGCTATGGCGGCGCGACGATCTTCGTGGTGAACCTGCAGCGGGTGATCCGGATCTAGCTCCAGCCCCGGCCCGGCGGCACGGCCCTGGAGCCCTCACTCGCACGGGTCCCGGCGCGTGGCCGGGAGCGACCGGCTATCGTCTGCCCCCGTGCCCCCGGACCCCGCGGATCCCAGCCCGTCCCGCCAGCCCGGTCTCTGGTCGCCGCATCATCGCGCCCTCACCCTCGGCCTGGTCCTCACGGTCACGCTCATCGCCTTCCAGGCGCTGGCGGTGGCAACGATCATGCCGGTGGTCGCGGAGGAGCTCCGGAACGACGACCTCTATGGCTGGGTCTTCACGGCCTCGATGCTCGGCAGCCTCGTCGGGATCGTGGTCGTCGGCGGGCTGGTCGACCGGATCGGCCTGGTCCGGCCATTCGTCGGCGGCCTGGTCCTCGTCTCGATCGGCCTCGTGGTCGCAGGTCTGGCGCCGACCATGGAGGTCCTGGTCGGCGGACGGGTCCTGCAGGGGCTGGGCGGCGGGGCGATCCTTCCGGTCGCCTACGTGGCGATCGGCCGAGCGCTGCCGGAGGAGCTGCGCGCCCGGATGTTCGCCACGCTGTCGACCGCGTGGGTGCTGCCGGGGGTCATCGGCCCGGCGGTGAGCGGCGTGGTGGCCGAGACCGCCGGCTGGCGGCCGGTCTTCCTCGGGCTGCTGCCCTTGATCGCGGTGGCGGGGGCGATGACGCTGCCCGCCATCTCGCGCTCGCGCCCCGCCCCACCGCAGCCGGATGCGTCGCCTCGCCCGGGCCTCCGCACCAGGCTGCCCTGGGCGCTCGTCGTCACGGCCGGCGCCGCGCTCGTCGTGGGCGGCCTGACGGACGGCAGGCCCGTCCCCGGCGGCCTGCTGGCGGTGGTCGGGCTGACCATCGGGCTGCCGGCGTTCGCGCGCCTGACACCGCCGGGGACGCTCCGGGTGCGAGCGGGGCTGCCAGCAGCCGTGCTTCTGCGCGGGCTGCTGACCTTCGCCTTCTTCTGCGCGGACGCCTACGTGCCGCGGGCGCTGCAGGAGTGGCGAGGTCTCGACGCCGCAACCTCCGGCATCGCGCTCACCGCGGCGACGCTGGCCTGGACCGCCGGCGCCTGGATCCAGGCCCGCCGGTTCACGCGAGTCGGCGCTCGTCGGTTCGTGACCGCGGGCTTCGTGACGGTCCTCCTCGGCGTGTGCGGCTTTGCGGCCGTGCTGTCGCCCCAGGTGCCCATCGTCGTCGGCGTCGTCGCCTGGGGCGTGGCGGGGCTGGGGATGGGCCTGTCGTACTCGCCGCTCTCGCTGGTGACGCTGGCGGAGGCGCCGCCGGGCGGCGAAGGAACGGCGACGTCCGCCCTCCAGCTGTCCGACACGCTCGGCGCGGCACTCGGGACCGGCGTGGGCGGGGCGATCATCGCGCTCGCCAACCGGTCCACGGCGGACGGCTGGGTCGGCCTGGCGGGCGCCTTCGGCCTGGCCGCGATGGTGGCCCTCGCGGGGGCGCTCTCCGCGCGCCGTCTGCCCGGACCCCGAGGCCGGGGCGTCGCCCGGCCAGCCGTCAGCGCGCGGTGACCGCCTGATGCCCGCGGATGGCTCCGCGCCCTGCGGTAGACTGGCCGGGCTTCGACTCTTGGCCGCGTCCATGAACCTGGAGGGCTCTTCACCCAGATGTCCGCCGAGGACCTTCGCGCGAAGATTCGCGAGATCCCGGACTTCCCGAAGCCCGGCATCCTCTTCTACGACATCACGACGCTCCTGAAGGAGCCGGCCGCCTACAAGGAGGCGATCGACCTCATGCTCGAGCCCTATCGGGACGAGCGCGTGGACCTCGTGGTGGGCATGGAATCGCGAGGCTTCATCTTCAGCGCCCCGATGGCCTACCAGCTCGACGCCGGGATGGTCCCCGTGCGCAAGCTGGGCAAGCTGCCGGCCGAGACGCTGACCGTCGAGTACGCCCTGGAGTACGGCTCGAACACGCTCGAGATCCACCGCGACGCGGTCCAGGCCGGCAATCGAGTGCTGATCGTGGACGATCTGCTGGCCACGGGCGGCACGGTGCGCGGCACGATCGAGCTCGTCGAGCGCCTGAAGGGCGAGGTCGTGGGCCTCGCCTTCCTGGTGGAGCTCGACTTCCTGAAGGGCCGCGAGCGCCTCGAAGGTCGGCGGGTCACCAGCGTCGTGCAGTACTGACGCAGCGCCCGCCCGAGCCCCAGAGGCCATCGTTGCCCGACCTTCCGATCGTCCCACCGACCGAGCCCGGCGACGCAGCGATCGACCGACCGGCGTCGCCCGCCGCAGCGGCCGGCGCCGACGTCGACGTCGCGCGTCGCCAGTTCTTCCGGCGATTCGCGGGCGACATGGTCAACACCGCGGCGACGGTCGTCGGTGCGGCGCAGGCGCTGCGCGAGACGTCGACGCTGGCCGCGCAGGCGATCCTCCACCCCGCGAGTGGGGCGGCGACGCTGGCCGGTTCGGCGGCGGCACGCGCGGACGCGGAGCTGATGGCTGCTCCAACGGCGCCCGGGGCCGAGGGTCCGGACGGCGGGCACGCGCCGGCCGGCTTCCGGACGCCGTTCCGCTACGGCGAGGCGGACGACGTGCTCCTGGTGATCGATCAGCGCCGGCTGCCGGGCGAGCTGGTCGAGGTGGAGGTTCGCTCCGCCCGCGATGCCTCGGCGGCGATCCGCGACATGGTCGTCCGTGGCGCTCCCGCGATCGGTCAGGTCGCGGCCGTCGGGCTTGCGCTGACCGCGCACCAGGCCCGGCAACTCGACCCGTACGCGCGGCGGGCGACGCTGCGGGGCTCCGCGGCGGCGCTGATCGCCGCCCGACCCACGGCGGTCAACCTCCGCTGGGCGGTGGACCGGCTGATGGCACGGTACGACGCGATCGGCGGCGCGGAGGCGGACGGCCTCGCCATCGCCCAGGTCCTGCGGGAAGAGGCGGACGCGATCGTCTGGGAGGCGACCGTCGATCACGGGCGCCTCGCGGACTTCGGGCTCGCGGAGCTCGAGCGGCCCGAGGACCGGCCGCTCCAGCTGCTCACCCATTGCAACACGGGCCCGCTGGCGTGCGGGCAGTTCGGGACCGCGCTGGGGGTCGTCCAGGCCGCCCACAATGCCGGCTGGCCGCTCCACGTCTGGGTCGACGAGACGCGCCCCTACCTCCAGGGCGCGCGGCTGACCGCCTGGGAGCTCAAGCAGGCCGGCGTGCCGCACACGCTCGTTGCCGACGTCGCGGCCGGCTTCCTCATCAGCCGCGGCGAGGTCGACGCGGTGCTCGTCGGCGCGGACCGGATCGCGGCCAACGGCGACACCGCGAACAAGGTCGGCACGTACACGCTGGCGGTGCTGGCCGCCCGGCACGCCGTGCCTTTCTACGTGGTGGCGCCCCTGAGCAGCGTCGATCCGGGCATGGCAGACGGCGCGGCCATCCCGATCGAGGAGCGGCCCGCTGATGAGGTGCTGTTCGTCCAGGGCCGCCCGATCGCGCCGCCGGATACGGCAGCCCGCAACCCGGCCTTCGACGTGACGCCGGCGGCGCTGATCAGCGCGATCGTCACCGAGGAGGGAGCGCTTCGCGCCCCGCTCGGATCGGCCCTCGAGAGCGCATTCGAGCGTCGGCGGGCGCGTCGCGCCGCGGAGCCGTCGCCGTTCCGCCGGGCCCCGGCCGGCGACCAGGGAACAGAGCTGCGCCCGGGCCAGGCGCACGGGGCGCGCGCCTGATGGCGACGATGGCGATCACCCGCCGGGACCGCAGCCTCGTGACGACCACGACGACGGACCGGGCGCTGCTCCGCGGCTTCCTCGAGCGCGACCGCCTGTTCGCGGCCTACGCGATCTGCGACCTGCAGGAGCGGGAGTTCCCGCGAACGCGCTGGGCGGTGGCCCACGATGACGACGATCTGATCGCCGTCGGACTCGAGTACTCCGGCATGACGCCGCAGCCGCTCTTCCTGATGGGCCGGAACGACGGGCTCGAGGCGATCCTGCGGGACGAGCTGGGGCCGCGGGTCGCGTACATGGCCGCCCGGTCGGAGGCTCTCCCGGCGGTCCAGGCGCTCTACCGCGTCGAGCCCGCCCCGCCCATGGTGCGGATGTGGGTCGATCGCTCGACGTTCCGCCCGTTTCCCGCCGACGTCGAGCGCCTGGGGGCAGGCGACATCGGCGATCTCAACCGGCTCTACCAGCTGGGCTTCGCCACCTGGCTTGCCCCGTCGGCGGTGGGGGACGGCGTGTACTTCGGCGTCCGCGCCGGCGGAAAGCTGATCGCCGCCGCGGGCACCCACGTGATCTCCGCCCAGGCGCGGCTCGCGGTCGTGGGCAACGTTCTGACCCACGTCGAGCACCGCGGCCGCGGCTACGCGACGGCGGCGGCCGGCGCGGTGACCGCCGAGCTCCTCCGGCACTGCGACCAGGTCGTGCTCAACGTCCGGTCGGACAACCCACCCGCGATCCAGGCCTATCGCCGGCTCGGCTACGCCGAGCACGTTCGCTTCGAGGAGCGGCTGGTCCACCGGATCGGGGCGCCCTGGTCCGGCTTCGTCACGTCCATCCGCCGGCTCTTCGCCACTCGCAAGGAGAACGCAACTCGATGACGACCACGACGCAATCCCCCGCAGGCAGCCTCCCGGCCCACGACGTCACCGACCTGGGTCTCGCGCCCGAGGGCGTCCGGCGGATCGAGTGGGCGGAGCGGGAGATGCCGGTCCTCCGCCTCATCCGGGAGCGGTTCGAGCGGGAGCGGCCGCTCGACGGCCTCCGGATCGGCGCCTGTCTCCACGTCACCACCGAGACCGCCAACCTGATGCGCACGCTCAAGGCCGGCGGCGCGGACGTGGTCCTCGCGGCGTCCAACCCGCTCTCGACCAAGGACGACGTCGCGGCCGCCCTCGTGGCCGAGTACGGGATCGGCGTGTTCGCCCGGCGCGGCGAGGACCGTGACACGTACTACGCCCACCTCAACGCCGTCGCGGACGTCCGGCCGCAGCTGACGATGGACGACGGGTGCGACCTCGTGTCGCTGCTCCACAGCGAGCGACCGGACCAGGTCGCCGAGGTGCTGGCCGGGACGGAGGAGACCACCACCGGCGTCATCCGGCTCAAGGCGATGGCGGCCGACGGGGCGCTCCGCTTCCCGGTCGTGGCGGTCAACGAGGCGCTCACCAAGCACCTCTTCGACAACCGCTACGGGACCGGGCAGTCGACCCTCGACGGCATCCTGCGCGCGACCAACCTGCTGATCGCCGGCCGCAACGTCGTCATCGCCGGCTACGGCTGGGTGGGCAAGGGGATCGCGTCACGGATGCACGGGCACGGCGCGCACGTGGCGGTGATCGAGGTCGACCCGGTGCGCGCCCTCGAGGCGCTGATGGACGGCTATGCCGTCATGACCGCCGGCGAGGCCGCCCCGTGGGGCGACCTGTTCATCACCGCGACCGGGAACATCAACGTCTTCCGGCGCGAGCACTTCGGGGCGATGAAGGACGGCGCCGTGATGGCCAACAGCGGCCACTTCGACGCGGAGCTGGACCTCCAGGCGCTGCGCGAGATGGCCGAGGGCCACGTCCGGGAGGTCCGCGAGAACGTGCAGGAATTCGACCTCGGCGGCAAGCGCGTCCACCTCATCGCCGAGGGCCGGCTCGTCAACCTGGGCGCCGCGGAGGGCCACCCGGCCGCCGTGATGGACATGAGCTTCGCCAACCAGGCCCTGTCCGCAGAATACGTGGCCAGGCACCACGCCGAGCTCGAGGACCGGGTCTACGTCGTGCCCGAGGCGATCGACGCGGAGGTCGCGCGCCTCAAGCTCGCGGCCATGGGCATCACCCTCGACGCGATGACCCCGGAGCAGGTGGAGTACGTCGGGTCCTGGCAGCACGGGACCTAGGCGTGCCCGCGCCGACCGTCGCGCCGTACGGGAGCTGGGTCTCCCCGTTCGGGATCGACCTGCTGGTCACCGGCCGGGTGTCGCTTGCGGAGGTCCGCTTCGACGGCCCCGACGCGCTCGTCTGGATCGAGTCGCGGCCGGATGACGGCGGCCGCCAGACGCTGGTGCGGTGGAGCGGCGCCCAGGGCGCCCGGGACATCAGCCCGGAGGGGATGAACGTCCGGAGCCGCGTCCACGAGTACGGCGGTGCTCCCGCGCTGGTCGACGGCGATCTGGTCGTCGTGTCCGATTTCGCCACCGGGCGCCTCCACCGGGTGGCGGCGGACCGCTCGAGCGAGCCGCTGACCCCGGATCTGGCCTGGCGGTTCGCCGATCTCGTCCACGACCAGCCACGGAACCGCCTGGTCGCCGTGCGCGAGGACCACACCGCTGGCGGAGAGGCGGTCAACGCGCTGGTGACCATCGGGCTCGACGGGTCGGGGCGGGTGGACGTCCTTGCAGCCGGCCGATCGTTCTACGGCGCGCCCCGTCTCTCGCCGGATGGGTCGCACCTCGCCTTCCTCGCGTGGGACCACCCGAACATGCCCTGGGACGGCACGGAGCTCTTCGTCGCGCCGGTCGTCGAGGGCGGGCTGCTCGGCTCGCTCGAGCGGGTGGCGGGGTCGCCGTCTGACTGGGTCTCGCAGCCGCGCTGGTCCCCGGACGGGGTGCTCCACTTCGTGGCCGAGCCGACCGGCTGGATGAACCTGCACCGCTGGGTCGACGGCCAGGTCGAGGCGGTGACCGATGTCGAGGCCGAGTTCGCCTATCCGGACTGGCAGTTCGGCTACCGCAACTACGCCTTCGCCGCGGATGGCACCGTCCTGGCCATCGGGCGCAGCCGGGGACAGGATCGGCTGCACCGCATCGAGCCGGGCAGTTCGCCGGAACCCGTGGACCTGCCGTTCACCGAGCTGACCTCGATCGACATCGAGGGTGACCGCGCGGTGCTCCTGGGTGCCGGGCCGGCTGCCTTCAGCTCCGTCGTGCTCCTCGACCTCCACCACGGCGCCCCGGAGATCGTGCGCGCCTCCTCGAGCGCGACCTTCGACCCGCGGCAGATCAGCCCGCCAGAGACGATCGAGTTCCCGACGACCGGCGATCGCACCGCCTGGGGGCTGTTCTACCGGCCGACCAACCCCGGCTTCCGGGGGCCCGACGGCCAGCGCCCGCCGCTCATCGTGACCAGCCACGGCGGCCCGACGGCCCAGGCGTTCGGCGGTCTCGCCATCGCGGTCCAGCTGTTCACGAGCCGCGGCCTGGCGGTTCTCGACGTCGACTACGGCGGGTCGACCGGCTACGGCCGCGACTACCGCCGGCGGCTGGAGGGCGAGTGGGGCGTCGTCGACGTGGACGACTGCGTCGCCGGCGCGCGGTTCCTGGCGGAGCGAGGCGACGCGGACGACGACCGGCTGGCCATCCGCGGCGGCAGCGCGTCCGGCTACACGACGCTGTGCGCCCTGGCGTTCCGCGACGTGTTCGGGGCCGGGATCAGCTACTACGGGATCGGCGACCTGCTCGCGTTCGCGCGCGAGACGCACAAGTTCGAGTCGCGCTATCTCGACCGGCTGCTCGGCCCGCTGCCCGCGGCGGAGGAGATCTACCGGGAGCGATCGCCCAACGGGTACGCCGACCAGATCCGGTGCCCCGTCCTGATCCTGCAGGGCAGCGAGGATCGCGTCGTGCCTCCGGCGGAGGCGGAACGGATCGTCGACGCCCTGAGGGAGCGACAGATCCCGCACGCGTACCTGCTGTTCGACGGCGAGGACCACGGCTTCCGCAAGGCGGACAGCCTGATCCGGGCGTTCGAGGCTGAGCTCTCGTTCCTCGCCCAGGTCTTCGGTTTCGCACCGGCGGATCCAGTCCAGCCGATCCCCGTCGCGGGTCTCGACGGATCGCGCGGCGGGCGGGCGTCGGGCGCTCCGGCGTGACACCATTCGCCGCGGTCGTCGCCGGGGACACGGGTCACGCATCGGTCGCCGCGATCGAGCGGGTCTTCCGCCGGGTCGAGCGCGACCTCGAGCTCGAGGACGGCGGATGGAGGGGTAGCAACGCCTGGCCAGGCGGCGGACCGGCGGGCGATCAGTCGGCGGCCAGCTCGCGCAGGGCAGCCAGGCCGGTGCGCACCTCGGTGAACGACGTGGTCAGCGGCGAGAGGCCCAGCCGGATCGAGTCCGGCGCCCGGAAGTCCGGGACGACGCCCCGTCCGATGAGCAGCGCGCACAGACGGCGGGCATCGGGGTGGCGGACCGCGACGTGCGACCCCCGGCGCGCCGGGTCCCGCGGCGTGCCCAGGGTGAAGCCGAGTGGCGCGAGCCAGGCGTCATGGAGGGCCACGGCGTACTCGGTCAGCGCCACGGACTTCGCCCGGATGCCAGCCATGCCGGCTTCGGCGACGAGAGCCACCCCCTCGTCGACCCCGGCGAGCGACACGATGCCCGGCGTGCCGGCCAGCCAGGCGCCGATCCCCTCGACGGGATCGAAACCCTGGCCCATCGAGAACTGCTCGCGCTGCGCGAACCAGCCCTGGATCGGGTTGCGCAGCTCGCCCTGGAGCGCGCGTCGGACGTACAGGAAGGCCGGCGCTCCCGGCCCGGCATTCAGGTACTTGTAGGTGCATCCGACTGCCAGATCCGCCTCGCCGCCCTCGAGGTCGACGAGCACGGCGCCGGCGGCGTGGGACAGGTCCCACACGACGAGCGCGCCGGCCGCGTGCGCGGTCGCCGTGATGGAAGCGAGGTCGGCCAGCGCCGCGGAGCGGTAGTTGACGAGCGAGAACGTGACCAGGGCGACGTCCTCGTCCACGAGCGGCCCGAGATCGGCCGCCTTGGGCCCTTCGATCGGGTCACCTTCCAGCCACCGGATCTCTAGCCCGCGCTGGCTCGCCAATCCCTCCAGCACGTACCGGTTGGTGGGGAAGTTGTCGCGGTCCGTCACCAGCGCTCGCCGCCCGGGCTGGGCCTCGAGCGCGGCCCACGCCACCTTGTAAAAGTTGACCGTCGTCGAGTCCGAGACGGCCACCTCACCGGGTCTCGCCCCGATCAGCGGCGCCAGCCGGTCGCCGACCCGCAGCGGCTCGTCCAGCCAGTGCTCCCAGCCGCGGATGAGCTCGCCGCCCCACTCCTCGTCGACGACGGTCCGGAGCCGTGCGGCGGTGGCGCGCGGCAGGCGGCCCAGTGAGTTGCCGTCCAGGTAGACGAGCTCCGGCTCTTGGACGACGAACCGGTCGCGGAAGGAGGCGAGTGGATCGGCGGCGTCGAGCGCGGCGGCGTGCCCGGCGTCCATGGCGGTCATGCCGCGAACGGTAGCGTGCCGCCCTGCCGGGGGCCGGTGGTACCCTCCGCGAAGACCCGCCGAGGAGCCGCATGACCAGCATCGTCGACGCCGCCCAGTACCTCTTCACGTCCGAGTCGGTCACCGAGGGCCACCCGGACAAGCTGTGCGACCAGGTCTCGGACGCCATCCTGGACGCGATCCTCCGGGAGGACCCGGAGGCGCGGGTTGCGTGCGAGACGGCGACGACGACCGGGCTCGTGATGGTCCTCGGCGAGATCACGACGACGGCCTACGTCGACTTCCAGGCGATCGTCCGGGACACCGTCCGCGACATCGGGTACACGAAGGCAGAGTACGGCTTCGACTACCTGACCTGCGGCACGCTGGTGTCGGTCAAGGAGCAGTCGCAGGACATCGCGATGGGTGTCGACGCGGCCCTGGAGATCCGCGAGGACAAGGCGCCGTCGGAGGAGCTGGGCGCCGGCGACCAGGGCATGATGTTCGGCTTCGCCTGCCGGGAGACGCCGGAGCTGATGCCGCTGCCGATCGCCCTCGCGCACCGGATGGCCCGGCGCCTGGCCGAGGTCCGCAAGTCCGGTCAGCTGCCCTACCTGCGCCCGGACGGAAAGACGCAGGTCACCGTCGAGTACGCGCGCGGCGTGCCCAACCGGGTGCGGACCGTCGTCGTCTCCGCCCAGCACGACCCGGACGTGCGCACCGAGCGCCTCCGCAGCGACATCGTCGATGCGGTGATCCTGCCGACCATCCCCCGCGAGCTTCGTCCGGACGACCCGATCATGCACGTCAACCCGACCGGCCGCTTCGTGACCGGCGGACCGATGGGCGATGCCGGGCTCACCGGCCGCAAGATCATCGTCGACAGCTACGGCGGCATGGCCCGCCACGGCGGCGGCGCCTTCTCCGGCAAGGACCCCACGAAGGTCGACCGGTCCGGCGCCTACGCCGCCCGCTGGGTGGCCAAGAACGTCGTGGCCGCCGGGCTCGCGGACCGGTTCGAGGTCGAGATCGCGTACGGCATCGGGATCGCCCGACCGATCTCCTTCTCGGTCGAGTCGTTCGGCACGGGCGTCATCCCGGACGAGCAGCTCCAGGCGCTCATCGAGCGGCATTTCGACCTGCGCCCCGCGTCGATCATCGCGGCCCTCGATCTGCGCCAGCCGATCTACCGGCAGACCGCCGCCTACGGCCACTTCGGGCGCGAGGACCTGGACCTGCCGTGGGAGCGCACGGACAAGGCGGAGCTACTGCGGGCCGAGGCCGGGCTGCCCGAGCCGGAGCCGGTCGCCGCCGGGGTCTGACCCGTGGCGCGCAGGCTGCCCGTGGGGGCGACGGCCCTGCTGGCGGTCGTGCTTGCCGGCTGCTCCGGCCAGCCCGTCGACATGACCGATCCGCGCGTCAGCGCCGGCGCCGAGCGGTCCTGCGCAGAGCTCGAGCTGTCCGAGATCCGGTGCTCGCTGCTGACGCTGCGCGCCGCCAGCGAGCTGGACACGGTCCGCCCGGGCCACGCTCGGGTCACCGGTCGAACGCTCCACGAGGAGGGCGACCGTCCCGCCGGGCAGGAGCCGGTCCCGGACTCCCTGCTGGTCCCGGCCGTCGTCGTCTTCGTGCTCGAGGGCGGCGAGCGCATCGGCGTCCCGCTGTTCTGCCCGCGCAGCCCGGACGGTGCGGACCGTGCCTGCGACCCGCGGGTCCAGTAAGCCGCCCCGTGTACATCGTGATCCTCGCCGGTGGCGGCGGCACGCGCCTTCGGCCGTTGAGCCGGCCGGACCGGCCGAAGCCCTTCCTGCCGCTGCTCGGCGACGAGACGCTCTTCCAGCGGACCGTGCGCCGGGTTGCGCCCCTGGTGGGGCCGGACGACGTGTTCTGCGTGGCGGACCGCCGGCACGCCCAGCTGGCCGAGGAGCAGGAGCCGCGGGTCCGGCTGCTCGTCGAGCCGTCCGCCCGGAACACGGCGGCGGCCATTGCCCTGGCCAGCGCGGCGATCGATCGGCCCGAGGACGAGGTGATGGTCGTCCTGCCGGCCGACCACTCGATCCGCGACGAGGACGCGTTCCGCGGCGTCCTGCGCGACGCCGAGCGAGAGCTCGCCCACGGCGCCCTGGGCGTCGAGCAGCCCCTCGTCACGCTGGGGGTCCGCGTCGACCGGCCGGCGACCGAGTACGGCTACCTGATCCCGGAGGTCGATCGCGTCCGGACTACCGGCCTGACCGCCTACCCGCTGCGCGCCTTCGAGGAGAAGCCGACGGCGGAGCGCGCCGCCGAGCTGCTGGGCGCGCGGGGAGTTGCCTGGAACGCCGGCATGTTCCTGTGGACCCGGGCCGCCATCCAGGCCGTCCTCGACCGGTATACGGGGCTGCTTGCGCCGATCGGGGGTGCGCTGGCCGCGGGACGCGGGCTGGCGGCCGCCTATGAGCGGATCGAACCGCGCTCGATCGACGTCGCCGTGATGGAGTCGGCTACCCGGGACGGGCTCGTCCTGATGGGCTCGATGGACGTGGGCTGGAGCGACCTCGGCAGCTGGACCGCGCTCCTGGACGCACTCGACGGCGCCGGGGGCCCTGGCGACGCGGCCGTCGTCGGCCGTGTCGTCGAGGCGGGCACGGAGCTCATCACCGGCGGGGAGGACCTCCTGGTCCGCTTTCGTGACGGCCGGCTGGTCGCCGAGGAGGTCGGGGAGGGTAGGATCGTGGCCGACGCCGTGTGGGCTCACCTCGCGGGCGCCCGCCGGCTGGGTCCCGAGATCCGGGCCTTGCTGGAACGCGTCGAGCGCCAGGGGAGTCGCCCGTGACCCAGGTCTTCGAGGGAGCCGCTCCCACCCGGATCGTGTTCGGCACGGACGGTTGGCGGGCGCGCGTGGCGGACGACTACACGTTCGAGAACGTCCGTCGCTGCGCGGACGGTGTCGCCCGCTACGTGGTCGACCGGGGCGAGCAGGCCAGGGGTGTCGTCGTCGCCTACGACCGGCGGTTCGCGTCCGAGCACTTCGCGATGGCCGCGTCCGAGGTCCTGCTGGCGCACGACATTCCGGTCGCCTTCGCCGCGGGGGCGGTGCCGACCCAGATGAGCTCGTACGAGGTGGTCGAGCGGGGCGCCGCGGCCGGCATCGTCATCACCGCCAGCCACAACCCGTGGACCGACAACGGGTTCAAGGTCAAGGCGCCGAGCGGCTCGGCGGCCGGCCCGGAGATCCTCGCCGTGCTCGAGGCGCAGATCGAGCGCAATGGCGGCGGCCCGATCGAGCGCCGGCCGTTCGCCGACGGTGAGGCGGCGGGGCTGGTCGAGCGCTTCGACCCGTTTCCCGGCTACGAGCGGTTCCTGCGCCGCACGGTCGACCTCGATGCCCTGAAGGCGGCGGACGTCCACGTGCTCGTCGAGCCGATGTACGGCGCCGGTGCCGGCTGGATCTCGCGGCTGCTGTCCGGCGGCCGGATCCGGGTCACCGAGATCCACCAGGAGCGCAACCCGTTCTTCGGCGGCGTCAACCCGGAGCCGATCCGGCCGCACGTCGACGAGGCGCTCGGGATGCTGGCCGGCGGCGGCTACGACATGGGGCTGTTGCTCGACGGCGACGCCGACCGCGCCGGCGCGGCGGACGAGCGGGGCGAGTTCATTCATCAGCTCCAGGTGACCGGTCTGCTGATGTACTACCTGGCCGAGCACCGGGGCTGGCGCGATCCCGTCGTGATCAGCGTCAACAACACGTCGATGGCCGCGCGGCTGGGGGCGCGGTTCGGGATCGCCGTCCACGAGACGGCGGTCGGCTTCAAGTTCATCGGGCCCAGGATGATCGAGACGGGCGCGATGATGGGCGCCGAGGAGTCCGGCGGGTTCGGCTTCGGCATGCATCTGCCCGAGCGCGACGGCATCTACGCCGACCTGCTGCTGCTCGACCTCTTCCTGCGGGAGCGGGCGGCGGGCCGGTGGCCGGTCTCGCGCGCGCTCGAGCAGTTCCACGAGCTGGCCGGGCCGTCGTGGTATCGACGGATCGACGTCCATGTCGACCGCGCCGTCTACGCCGAGACCAAGCGGCGGTTGCTGGTCGACCTCCAGGAGGCCGCGCCGACGGAGCTCGCCGGTCAGCCCGTTGCGCGGACCGAGTCCCTGGTCACCGGCGACGGTTACAAGTTCTTCGTCGCCGACGGCTCCTGGCTCCTCGTCCGGACCTCCGGCACGGAGCCGCTGGTGCGGGTCTACACGGAGGCGACCTCGGAGGACGTCCGGGAGGCGATGCTCGCGGCCGGCGAGCGGCTCGTGCGCGGCTCGTGAGCGCGAGCGGGGGCGCCACCGGCGGCCGGTCTGACGCGCGACAGGTGCCCAAGCCGTGGGGCCACGAGCTGATCTGGGCGCTGACGGAGCGGTACTGCGGCAAGCTGCTGGTCATCGAGACGGGCCGTCGCCTGTCACTCCAGCGTCACGCGGTCAAGGACGAGTCGATCCTCGTCCTGAGCGGACGCCTCCGGCTGTTCCTCGAGGACGACGAGGGGACGGTGCGGGAGGAGGAGCTCGGGCCCGGCGAGCACCGCCGGGTGGCGACCGGGCGAATCCATCGGTACGAGTCGATCGAGCGCTGCGAGCTGGTCGAGATCTCGACGCCGGAGCTGGACGACGTGGAGCGCCTCGAGGACGACTTCGGAAGGGAGGGCACGAGCGAGCCGTAGCGGCGACCCGTCGCAGCCCTGCGCCCGCGCCAGACCCATGCGTCGACTCTGCCGCGCCCTTCTGCCCCACCTGCTGCTGATCCTCGTCGTGGCCTGCGGGGGCACGTCGCCGTCCGCGTCCCGGCAGGATGGGCCGGTGTCGCCGGGCGCGTCGGCGGGCCCCACGGTGCCGCCCGCTGGCTCGGCGCAGGGCTCGGCAACCGGTCCGGGTGGGAGTGCCGCGCCGGCGGGCTCCGCGGCCGCCTCGGCCGAGCCGTCAGCCACGGGACCCTCGCCATCGAGCACGGCCGGCACCGGTCCGGGCGCATCGGCGTCGGCCCCCCCGTCGCCCTCGGTCGAACCGTCGGCGTCGCCCTCGAGCCCGGCTGGGACGCCGACACCCGGGGCCTCCGCCGTCCCGTCCGCATCCCCGCGGGTGGTCGCGCACGACCCGGCCAAGTTCGGCTTCGCGGCCAAGGGCATGTCGAACGAGGTGATGGCCTTCGTGACGGTCGGCCAGCTCGAGTACGCGATCGAGACGATGGACTGGGACGTCGTGTCGACCGTCGCCTACTTCTCCCTGGAGGCGACGCGCGAGGGGACCATCGCCCGCAACGCCGGCTGGGACGCCTGGAACTCGGAGCGCATGGAGCGGCTGATCGACACTGCGCACGAGCACGGCTCGAAGGTGGTGATCTCGCTGGAGCGGTTCTCCTGGTCCCCCGGGCAGACCGCCGCGTCCCGGCGGTTGCTGTCCGACAGGGCGCGGCGCGACCGCCTTGCCCGGGAGGTGGCCGCCGAGGTAGAGCGACGCGGCGCGGACGGCGTCAACATCGACTTCGAGCCGATCCCGTCCGGTCAGAAGAAGGAGTTCACCGACTTCGTGCGGGCGATGCGCCGGGAGCTCGACCGCGTCCGGCCCGGTCTGCAGCTGACGTTCTGCGTGGTCGGGCACCACGAGTCGTACGACGTGGCCGGCGCGACCGGTCCCGACGCGGCCGATGCCGTCTACCTGATGGGCTACCACTACGCGGGGATCTGGTCCAGCCGCGCCGGCTCGACGGCGCCGATGGGAGGACCGGCTTACGACCTCGTCGAGACCGTCAAGAGCCTCCTGCGGGAGGTCGAGCGCCACGAGCTGATCGTCGGCGTGCCGTACTACGGCCATGCCTGGCCGACGGTCGGCGACCGGCTCAACGCGCGGACCGAGGGCGGGGGCTTCGACGTGCCGGTCGAACGGGCCTTCGCCGTGGCCGCCCGCCACGGCCTCCGGTACGACAAGCGCGAGCAGGTCGCCTGGGTCCCGTACCGCGCCGAACCATGCGACGGCTGCGCCACCCGCTGGTACCAGCTCTACTTCGACGATGCTCGGGCAGCGCGCTTCAAGTGGGGCTGGATCGAGCGCAGCAACCTTCTCGGGACGGGCGTCTGGACGATCGGCTTCGAGGGACGTCCTGGCGAGCTCGACGCGGCGATGCGGGACGTCTTCCTGCACGGCGCCGGCCGCTGAATTGGCGCGTTTCGGGGGTGACCGGGCGCCTCGCCGGGTGTAGGCTTGGGTCCGCGACCGCCATCACCGGTCGAGGTGCATCGACCGGACGGCGGCCCCGGCAGCGCCCCACGGGGCGACGGAGGTAGCAGCGCGATGCACAGCTCCCTGATCGGCAAGGTCGAGAAGGCAAATCGTTACGCCCGCGAGCTGGACCGGATCACGATCGATCGGCTCTCGCTCACCTTCCGGGGCGACAACGACACCCACCACGTCAGTCTCGACGCCGGTCAGTGGCACTGCACCTGCCATTACTTCGAGAGCTGGTCCTCGTGCGTCCATCTCCTGACCCTGCAGAAGATCATGGGTGCCATGCTGCCCGAGGAGGCGCAGGTCTCCATCTTCTCCGCCCAGGCCGCCCAGACCGCCTGATCGGCCGGTTCCGCGGAGGCCCGTGCCGACGGGCGCGGCACGCAGCCAGTCGATGGCGGCGCGGGAGCTTTCGCCCGGCAGGGTGAGCCGGTCAGCCTCGCGCCAGCCGTCGGCCCGGTGGTAGACGATCAACGTTCCGGGGCCCTCGAGCTGCTGCCACACCACGGCCAGTCGCTCGCCGGTCGCATCGAGGGCGACGGCGCCGACCTCGCCCAGCCCCTCGATCCGCGCCACGGGTTCGGCGCGATCACCGGCCAGCCAGCCGCGGAGGTCGCGTAGCTCGACCGCGCCACCCTCTGGCGCCGAGATGGCGATGAGCGAGCCATTGGCGGCCGGACTCAACGAGAGGCCGGGGCCGATCTCGACCGGCGGTCCGGCGGCCAGGGTGCCGGTGCCGGCCTCGACGATGACCAACCCGGCCGTGGTCTGGATGAGGATGCGCTGGGCATCGAGCCACGTCGGCGGGGCGATCACCGGACGCCGCGGGACCGGCAGCAGCCGGGAGGTGCCCGCGACCGGGTCGACGATCACCACCGTGAGGCGGCTCTCGACCCCGAAATCCGTGGCGATCGCGGCCAGGCGCCGCCCATCGGGCGACCAGCTCGCGAACAGGAGCGGATCCGGCAGCTGCCCGGGATCGGGGGTCGCCACCGGTGCCCATGCCGGTTCCGCGGCGGAGGTGATCGGACCGCTGATCCGCAGCTCGCCGCCCTCGAGCGTCGCAACCAGTTGACCCGAGGCACCCGCCGAGATCCACGCGGTCTCGGGCGCCGGCAGCGACAGCGTCCGTGACGGGACCCGTTCGCCGCGCACGACGAGCGAGGCTGAACCGGGCTCGCCGGCGAGCACGACGAGCACCGCGGATGCCGGGGCGGTGGCCGCGGTCGTCGGCTGGCCGGGACCGCACCCCGCGCCGGCCACCGCCAGCATCCCGGCCAGGGCGATGGGGCGGACGCGGCGGCGGATGCAGGGCGGCAGAGGGCGCAGGGCGGGCAAGCTGGCAGTCTGCCACCCGCGCCCGCACCGCGCCCCGGCCGCTACTGCGTGTCGAGATGCCAGTAATACACCGCGTCCCCGGCGCCGTTCGCGAACACGACGTGAACAGCCACGACCATCGGTCCCGAGGCCGGCACCGTGAAGCGCGGCCGGCCGCGTCCCGCGCCGACGGGGATCACCATCTGCGCTTGCGGGTCGTCCACCGCGGCCGCGCTCGCGGTCCACTGGTCGACCGGATGATCGCCGGCGATCGCCACCGAGACCTCCGCCCCCGGTGCCACCGGGACCGGCTCCAGCGCCGATGCTGGAAGCCACGGCGCTGAGCTGCTGAAGCTGCCCCAGACGTAGGAGCCGACCTCGCCGGTCCGCTCGACGCCGCCGGCCACCAGGGTGGCCTGTGGCGGCGGCTCCGCCGTCGGCTCCTGGGTGGGCGCAGGCGCCGACTCAGCAGGAACGGCCGACGGGGAAGCGGGGGCGCTCGGCGTCTCCGCCTCCGACGGAGCGGCCGAGGTCACCACCGCCGTGGCCGTGGCAAGGCCGTGCGTCGTCGGCGGCGGCGAACCGGACGCGGCCCGGCACCCCGCGAGGGAGGCAAGGAGGAGGATCAGACCACCGGCCCGGCGCCATCGCATCGTCAGCCTCCTTCGACCTGGTCCGCACCGGCCAGTTCGGGTGCGGCTTGTGGACACCCGGACCCGGAGCATCCGCCCACGGTGACCGTCACCGCCGGGGAGCTGTCACCGCGCAGGCCCTCCGTGGACGGATCAGAGAAGACCGCCCGCCACTCGTACGTCGCCGTCGGTGACTGGCGCATCGTGTACGTGCCCGAGGTGGCCGCCGCGGTCATCCTGCCCATCGAGGTCCACGTCGTGGCGCCGCGCGGGCGGCGCTGGAGCTGGACCACTCGGTTGGAGACCGGGTTCGCGGTCAGACGACCGTCCGCCGGATTGTCCGCCACGAGCAGCGTCGCCGTGAACGTGACCGACGTCCCGGTGCTGATCGAGGTCGCCGAGGACCGGAGCGTCAGTTCCACGGCCAGGTCCAGGCAGGTCGAGTACAGCGCCGACCACGACGTCATGTCATAGCGGGTCTGGAGCGTCGCCCTGTCGCAGCGGCCGAGGTCGTGCGCGTTCCAGAACTGGCGTGGCCGTGCGCGGCTCACGGTCTGGACGACCGAGTCGCCGTAGTCGCCGTCGCCGCTGAAGTTGACGTGATGGCCGAGACCGAGCACATGGCCCAGCTCGTCGAGCATGATGTTCTCGACGTCGTAGCAGCCGTCCGTGACCGGGTCGAGGAGCTGACACCAGCGCAGCGTCCCCCAGTCGAAGCGGTAGCCGTGGTTGCGGAATCCGACCCGGAACGAGCGGGGGGCGTTTGCAGCGTCCGCGCAGGCCAGCCCGTTCACGCCGCAGAACACGCTCGTGCCGTACTCCACGGTGCTCGTCCCGGCCGAGTCGTAGACGAAGGTGGGCGCCCGCGAGGAGCGGCTCTCGTTCGCGTCCGTCGCACCGGCCCGGATGGCGGTCTGCATCGCGGCCGGCGGGACCTCGCCCGTCATCCATCGATACCGGACCACCTGGTCCTGGTTCCAGGCCGGCCAGCCGATCAGCGGGTCCGGCGCGTGGCCGAGCACCGGCATCGCCCCCACGGCGACGGCGGCCAGGGCGGCCAGCGCGGCCACCGCCCGCACGGCCCGCCCGATCCGCCGCCTCGGGCGGGTGAGGAGACCGATCATCGAAGCACCTCCTGCAGCTCGACGGTCCAGCCGTCGGCGAGGCGGGTGAGGACAGCGCGCTCCGGGGAACGTCCGTCCGGCGCGAGGACGAGCCAGCCCGGGGGCGCCACGACGCCGGCGGCCGCGCGGTCCGCCCCGGGCATGAGCCGAAGGCCGGGATCCGCCAGCCGCACCGCGCGGTCGAGACGCCCGGCGAGGTCGCGGACCTCGAGCCTGCCACCGCCGATTCCGGCCTCGACCGCCAGCCGCGGCCCGTCGCGGGTCCCGATCAGCCGGGCGAGACCACCCGCCGGCGCAATCGGCTCCGCGACGCCGGTGTCGACGTCAATGGCGACGAGCGGACAAGGCAGGCCGGCGCATGCCGCGTACGCCACGACCCGGTCGCCCGCGAGCCCGATCAGCTCGCCCTGGTCCCGGGCAGCCAGCTGCCGCACGGCGCCCGTGGCCGCGTCGAGCACCTGCGTCCGGCAACGCACCGCGCCGCAGGACTGGACGGCGAGCCGGTCACCCTCCAGGCTCCAGCTGAGGGTCGTCGAGAACGTCACGCCGACCGATCCGTCGCGGGGAAGAGGAGCGAGCTCACGGACCGCCGGTGATCCGTCCAGCGGTCGCCGCCAGACGCCGAGGTCCGCCCGCGTGGCGCGATCCACGCGGTGCTCGTGGATGGCGCCAACGGACGGCTCGACGGTCGCTCGCCGAACGACGTCGTTCGTGTGGCCAAGCGCCCACCAGCAATCCGCCCCGCGGTCAAAGGCACGGAGCTCAGACCGCCGACCGTCGTCGCGCGTCACGAGGACGAGACGCCCGAAGGGTCCCGCCGCACTGGACTCGGGCGGCAGGTCGAGATACGTGGCACGGTCTGCGCCCGGGCCGATCCGCAGCCGCTGGCCGACGAGCGTGCCAGCCTCGTCGACGACCGGATCGAGCGTGAACCACGGCCCACGAGCCACCTCGGCGGGCGTCGCGGGTGGGGGAGCGGCCAATGAACCGGCGAGCGCCGCCGCTCCGCCGGAGCACGGCAACGGATCCCACGCGCGATCCGTCACGCCGAGCGAGGCCGACGCGATCGCGCCGACCGAGAGCGCCCCAACCAACGGGGGTCCGAGCCGCATGAACCATCGCCTGTCCACCATGGATACCTCCGCCGGCGGAGTCGATCTGGCGGCGAGAGGGCGAGGCGAAGATCGTCGCAGGCGGCACTTATCGGCGACGTATCTGAACGGCGCGACCACCGGCTGCGCCCCGGCGGACGCCGGATCTGCCTGTGCTACGCTCGGCGGACAACACGACAAGCCGCTCAGGTCGCGAAGCCGGTGAGATTCCGGCACAGTCCCGCTACGGTGAGCACCGCTTCGGCCGTGCAAGTCCGGTCGCCGACCCGCGCGGAGGTTTGCTCGACCTTCGAGAGAAAGGGTAGGCACCCATGCGTCCGTCCGGCTGAGCGCCCCTCTGCGTCGATCCGCGAGGGGCGTTTCCGTGCCCCCGCGTCCCCGTCCCGCCTCGGAGAATTCGCCGTGGACGCTCCAACCATCCGCTTCGGTGCGCCGCTGCGCGCGGCGTTCGCCGCCAGCCTGCTCGTGCTTGCCGCCGCCCTGGCCGCCTGCTCGCCGATCGGCGGCCGCATCTCGATCCCGCCGGACGCGACCGGGTCGACCGGCCCGGCAGCGACGGCCACCCCCTCGGCCCGCGTCAGCCCGTCGGTCCAGCTCAGCCCGTCGGTCCAGCCAGGCCCGTCCGCCGCCTTTCCCGTGACGCTCACCGACGACGAGGGCACGGCGGTCGCCATCCCGTCCGAGCCCGAGCGGATCGTCTCGCTCACCCCGGCCACGACGGAGATCCTGTTCGAGATCGGGGCCGGCGAACGGGTCGTCGCCACGACCGACTTCGACGACTACCCGCCCGAGGCGGTCGACCTGCCGGACGTGGCGTCCTTCACCGCCGTCGACGTGGAGAAGATCGTCGGCCTGGAGCCCGATCTCGTCATCGCCGGTGGCAACAACTTCAACGACCCGAAGGCAATCGAGCGGCTCCGCTCGCTCGACATCCCCGTCCTGGTCACGTACGCCCCGGACATCGCGACGGTGCTGGCGGACATGGAGCTGATCGGCGCCGCGGTGGGCCAGCCGGAGGAGGCGGCCGAGCTGACGGCGTCCCTCGAGGACGGGTTCGCCGACGTCGCCGACGCAACCGCCGACCTGGAGCGCCCGCGCGTCTTCTACGAGCTCGACGCCACCCAGGACATCTTCACCGCGGCCGACGACTCGTTCATCGAGGAGATGATCGAGCTGGCCGGCGGTGACCCGATCACGACCGGCAGCACGACCGACTTCTCGATTCCCCTCGAGCGGCTCGTGACCGAGGATCCCGAGGTGATCCTGCTGGGCGACGCGGCCTACGGCGTGACGCCCGAGGCGGTCGCGCAGCGGCCCGGCTGGGACGGGATGACGGCGGTCCGGGAAGACGCCATTCGACCGGTCGACGACATCGTCATCACCCGGCCGGGGCCGCGGCTGCTCGAGGGGCTGCGGCTGCTGGCGGAGGCGATCCACCCGGACCTCGACCTCGCGGGAGGCTGATCCGCGTGGCCGCGCCCGGCGAGACGCTCGTCCGGTCCCGACCCGTGGCGCCGATCGCGCTCCTGCGCCGGCGGCCGCTGGCACTGGGCCTGGCCGGCGTCGCGGGCCTGCTGGTCGCGCTCGTCGCCGGGGTGGGCTTCGGAACCGTCGCGGTCGCACCCGCCGACACACTGGCGATCCTCGGCCAGCGGCTGCTGGGGCTGGACCTGCCGATCACCTGGTCCCCGGCGACCGAGACGATCGTCTGGGAGCTGCGGCTGCCGCGGGTCCTGACCGCGATGGTCGTTGGGCTTGGGCTCGCGGTCGCCGGCGCCACGTTCCAGGGTCTGCTCCGCAACCCGCTGGCCGACCCGTACGTCCTGGGCACCGCCTCGGGCGCGGCGCTCGGAGCGGCGATCGCGGTGCTCATCCCGGTGCGCGTGCTGGTGCTCGAGTTCGGGCTGCTCCACGGGCTCGCTTTCGTCGGCGCGCTGGCCGCCGTCGTGACCGTCTACCGGCTGTCGCGGATCGGGGGGATGGCGCCCCTGACCAGTCTCCTGCTCACGGGCTACGCGGTTGGGTCGCTCCTGGCGGCCGGCCTGGCGATGGCGATGCACCTGTCTGGTGCCGCGCTGCGCCAGATCTTCGCCTACCTGCTGGGCAGCTTCGACGCCGCGTCGTGGGGCCGGCTGGCGGGCGCCGCGCCGCTGATCCTCCTGGCCTCCCTGCTCGTGCTCGGCCGGGCACGATCGCTGAACGGGCTGCTTCTGGGTGAGGAGACGGCCGCCCACCTCGGCGTGGACGTCCCGCGGGAGCGAGCGATCCTGCTCGCCCTCGGCTCGCTCATCACCGCGGCCGCCGTGGCCGTGAGCGGGCTGATCGGCTTCGTCGGGCTGGTCGTGCCGCACGTCGTGCGGCTCCTCGTGGGTCCCAATGCCCGGCTGGTGCTGCCGCTGTCGGCGCTGTTCGGGGCCAGCCTGATGGTTCTTGCCGACCTCGCGGCGCGGGTGCTCGGCGAGATCCCGGTGGGCGTCGTGACGGCGGTGATCGGCGCCCCGTTCTTCCTCGTGCTGCTCCGCCGGACCCGGACGGGATACGAGCTGTGATCCGGCTCGACGCCGTGACCGCCGAGTACCGCGGACGTCCCGTCCTGCGCGACGTGACGCTCGGGATCGCCCGGGGCGAGCGGGTGGCGCTCATCGGGCCGAACGGAGCCGGCAAGTCGACGCTCCTGCGGGTCGTCACGGGGCTCCTGCCACCGGCCGCGGGCACGGTCCAGCTCGCTGGCGAGCCGCTCGGCCGGCTCGGCCGCCTCTCCGTCGCCCGGCGCGTGGCCGTGGTCCCCCAGCAGGCGACGCTGCCGTTCGCGACGCCCGTCGAGGAGGTGGTGGCGCTCGGGCGGCTGCCGCACGAGGACCCGTTCCGGGGAGCTCGGCCCGGGGACCGCGCCGCCGTCGGCGCGGCGATCGAGCGCGTCGGCGTGGGGCACCTCGTCGGCCGCGACGCGCGCGAGCTGTCGCTCGGCGAGCGGCAGCTGGTCCTCATCGCGCTCGCCGTCGCGCAGGCGGCGCCGATCCTCCTGCTCGACGAGCCGACCGTGCATCTCGATCTCCGTCACCAGGTCGAGACGATGGAGCTGCTCGTCGACCTGAACGAGCGCGACGGCACGACGATCCTGGCCGTGCTCCACGACCTCCGCCTGGCGGCCCACTTCTTCCCGCGGCTCGTGCTCCTCGACCGGGGCAGCGTGGTGGCCGATGGGACACCGGACGCGGTCCTGTCGCCGGACCTTGTGCGCGACGTCTTCGGCGTCGATCCTGCCCTGGTGCGGCTGGGCGTCTAGGGGCCGGCGAGCATGGTGCTGAGCGTGCCGGGGACTACGAGCACGTCGACCCGGACGGCGTGTTCGACTTCGCCGGCGCGGGCGTCCGGCGGGAGGCCGCCACCGATCGGGTCGCGGCCGCGCGGCAGGTCAGCCGCGGAGCGGGTCCACCCAGCGTAGCCCCGCAAATCGGCCGAAGTCGTGGTCGGCCGAACAGAGCTCCGCCCCATGCTCGATCGCGAGCGCAGCAAGGTGCGCGTCGGGGACGAGGTTCCGGGCGGCCCCGAGGCCGCCGAGGAGGTCCCGGAGCACTCGCAGGTGGCGCGGCGTCGGATCCACGACCGTCGTCAGGGGATGGGCCAACCAGCGTTCGACGTAGTCGAGGGCGTCATCGATCGCCAGCGGCGCGCGCATCACTCTTCCGTTCGTCGTCAACCTGACGAACGCGAGCAGGACCGCCCAGCTGAGGGCGACCGTCTCCCGGCCGGAGAGCAGCTGGTTCCACCAAGCCACCGCGGCACGGTGCGATGGAGCGCTTCGGTCGACGGCATAGATCAGCAGGTTGACGTCCGGCAGCTTCACTTGCGGAGCTCGAGCTTCCGAATCGACTCGTCGTCCTCGAGCGTCGAGCTGAGTGCCAGGGCCTTGGTCAGGTCGACGTCCGGACGAAGACCGAGATCGCGCGTGCTCTCGCGGTACGCGGTGCGCGGCTTCGGGTCCGCTTCGAGTCCCGCGCGCAGGGCCGTGTTGATGGCCGACTTGAACGAGATGCCGCGCTGCTGCGCGAGCTGGCGGAGCCGGGCGGCCAGATCGGGATCGAGGGTGACGGTCGTCCGCACCGGCGCATCATAGCATCAGGACCTGTGATGATCTGATGCGAGTTGCGCTCGTCGAGATGGACCGCCCGCGGGGAGGTCGCCAACACCGAGCCGGTGGACCTGTCGGTCGGCTGGCACATTCAGTCAGCGCGTGCGCGTGATGGACCCGCCGTACCGCCGCGCCGCTCGCGGGTCCGCTCCCGCATCATGCGACCGATGCGCATCGCCGACTTCGCCCTCGAGCGCTACTTCGCTCGCTGGGAGTTCGCCGTCCGCCACCTCCTGTGTGCCTCCGACGTCGAGCCGTACCCGATGGCCGACCTGCTCGACCTGGCCGACGACGAAACCCGCGCCCTGTGGCGGGACCTCCGCCTGGGCTACACGGAGTCGACCGGTCACCCGCTCCTGCGGGCGGAGATCGCCGAGCTCTACGAGCATGTCGACCCGGACGGCGTGCTCGTCTTCGCCGGCGCGGAGGAGGCGATCTTCTGCCTCGTCAATGTGCTCGTCGGGCCGGGCGATCACGCCGTCGTGACCTGGCCCGGCTACCAGAGCCTGTACGAGGTCGGCCGGGCCGCCGGTGGGCAGGTTGCCCTCCACGAGCTCCGGGAGTCGGACGGCTGGCGCCTCGACGTGGACCGCCTGCTGGGCGCTCTGCGCCCCGACACGCGCCTCGTGGTGGTGAACGCCCCGCACAACCCGACCGGGATGCTGCCGACGCACGCCGAGTGGGCGCAGCTGACCGGCGAGCTCGCGGATCGCCGCATCTACCTGCTGTCCGACGAGGTCTACCGGTTCCTCGAGCTCGACGAGCGCGACCGGCTCCTGCCGGCGGCGGACGCCTACCGCGAGGGCATCTCGCTCGGGGTCATGTCGAAGTCCTTTGCCATGGCCGGCCTGCGGATCGGCTGGCTGGCGACCCGGGACCGCGACCTCCTCGCCCGGTGCGCGGCCTTCAAGGACTACACCACGATCTGCGCCGCGGCCCCGTCGGAGGTTCTCGCGCTCATGGGCCTGCGTGCCCGCGAGCAGGTGCTGGCGCGCTCGCTCCGGATCGTCCATGACAATCTCGAGCTGCTCGACGACTTCTTCCGCCGTCGGTCGGGCGCCTTCACCTGGGTCCGCCCGCGGGCCGGCTCGGTCGGGTATCCAAGGCTCCTGCTCGACACGTCCGCCGATGCGTTCGCGGCGGCGCTCGTCGAGGCACAGGGGGTGCTGCTCCTGCCGGGTTCGCAATTCGGCCACGCCGGCAACCACGTGCGGTTGGGGTTCGGCCGGGAGGATCTGCCCGAGGCGCTGGCCGGGCTGGAGGTCCATCTCGACCGCGCCTGACGTGCCGGTCTTTCCGGCCGGTGAGGCTAGCTCGCGGGCGCCCCGGCGTTCGCGAGCGACATCGCCGCGTCCGGCACCTCGTTCCGGTAGACCGACCACACGGGCGGCGCGAAGAGCTGGGAGGGCAGGTACGCGACCGAGCCGCCGGGCACCTGCTCGCCCAGCCGCCGATCGGCCTCGATCGCGGTCAGCGGGTCAGCCATGTCGCGTCGCTCGAGGGCCAGCTCACGGACGATGGCCGCGAACGCGCGGACCAGCTCGTCGTCGGCGGCGTCGAGGTCGAGCTCGATGGCATTCACGGCTGCAGTCTGTCGGACGGAGCGCATCGGCCGGCGTGCCAGCGGCGGCCGATCCCGTTAGAGGAGGCTTGCGAGCGGTCGCCGTGTGCCACGGACCGACCGGGCGGCACTGCCGAGGTGGGGAAGCGACGCGATTGCCTGCAGCCGAAGGTTGGCGACCTCGCGGGCCTCCTCGGCCCGGAGGTACCGGAGCTGGTGACGATCGTCGTCCTCGAACGCATGGCCGAGGACCTCCGCGATGGCGGGAAAGCGATCGTGCCGATAGCCGGCCTCCCGCCACTCGGCGACGCGAGCGGCGAGGGCCTGGTGGAGCTCGGTCACCGGCTCAGCCTATCGGGCGCGCGCGCAGCTCGTCAGGCGTAGCCCAGCACCGGCACGCCCTGGACCTCGAAGTCGCGCGGGTTCCGGGTCACGACCGTGGCGCCGATCGACCAGGCGACGCCGGCGATCAGGGCGTCGCCGAGGCGCCTCGGACTCCCCTGGCGGAGGCGCCGACGCGACCCGCCGGCCCACCGAGCGGCCTCGGGCGTCGTCGCGACGTACTCGAGCGCGCCGATCAGCACCGCGACGGCAGCGGCCCGGTCGTCGTCTCCACCGGAGAGGGCTTCGGCGACGACGACGTCGCAGACGAGGAGGTCATTCGGTTCGCTGAACAGCTCCCGGACGAGCCCGACGGCGGACGGCCGTCCGTTGGCGTGGTCGACCAGGACCGTCGTGTCCAGCAGGTACCGCATCGGCCTCACCTTCGTACGGCGCCCAGATCTTTCGCTCGCGTTCGGAATTGTCGCGGGCCTCGCGAAGGAGACGGTCCGTCTCCTCCGGCGTGCGGCCCCAGGCGTCCGAGTCCTTCAGGACGCCGGCGTACTTGTCCCAGACCAGTCGGGCGTTGTCGCGCCGCACCTGCCTTGCCACCACGTCCGCGATGTACCGGCTCCGGCCGCGGGGCCCCGCGACGGCGTCGACGAGATCGAGTGTCGCCTGCGGCAGCGTGATGTTGGTGCGGACGAGGGCCATGTGTGCCTTGTGATGTGCAATGGAATGAACACATCGTAGCACACGGGATGGCGGTCGGCCTGGCCTCGGCGGCGCCGGCGAATCAGCGCACGCGGGAGCGGGCGACGCCGGGCCGGAGGAGGCACATGCCCGCGACGCGGTGGCCGCGAGAGACCTGCAAGGCATCGGTTTGCGGCGCAGCAATCCGAGCACCTCATCCCCGCCATCCTGCTCTTCATGACCGCCGATCACCTCCGGACGATCGCCGCCCGGTTCGCGAAGGACGCACGGGAGGACGACGTTCCCGGCCTCGCGGCCGAGATCGCCTATCGCTTCCTGTTCGCACTCTTCCCGTTCGGGCTGTTCCTGGCGGCGCTCGGCGCGTTCGTCGCCGGCTGGCTCGGTGTGGAGAACCCGGCGGAGCTCGTCGTGGGCGCGCTCGGCGACAACCTCCCTCCGGACATCGCCCGCGGCATTCAGCCGGAGCTTGAACAGGTGATCGGCAGTGCACGGCCGGATCTGTTGACGGCCGGCGCGCTCGGCGCGCTGTGGGCCGCGTCCGGCGGTACGAACGCGCTCATCAAGGCGATGAACCGCGCATACGCCGTCGAGGAGACGCGACCCGTCCTGCATCGGCTCGCGCTGGTGGTCGGGCTGACGATTCTCGCCGGGGCGGGGATCATCGTCTCGTTCGTCACGATCGTCGGGGGCGCGATGCTTTCCGAGCAGCTCGCGGAACGGCTGGGGCTGACGGGCCCGTCATGGACGGCCGTGTGGTTGCTCCGATGGCCAGCCACCTACGTGCTCCTTGTGGCCGCTGTCGCGATCCTCTTCCGCCTCGCTCCAAACATTCGGCCGTCATGGCGCTGGGCAGTCGGTGGCGCCGCTGTCTTCGCCACCGGCTGGCTCCTCGCCACATGGGCGTTCGCGTTCTATGTCGGCACGTTTGCCAACTATGGGGCGACGTACGGGGCCCTCGGCGGCGTCATCGTGGTCATGTTCTGGTTCTACTTGACCGGCCTGCTCCTCGTGGCCGCGGCGGGCCTGACCGCCGCCGCCGCGAGCGTGATCGAGCCCGAGGCGCTCCAGCGACGCCGCGACGAAATCGGACGCGATCTCGAGCTTCAGCGTGCGGCCGCGGGCGCCCAGCGTGCCGCGGGACAAGCCGTCGGTCGGGTGCTCGGGGCATTCGGCGTGGGGCATGACGGGGGGTCCCCGGGACGCGGGGCCGGGTCCGCGGATCGCCGTCGTACGCCTGACCGTCGCGTCCGGAACGATCGTCGCGCAGGACCGCTTGACCGGCGACACCCGCCGCTCCACTCACGGCCGGGTCCGGGCTGACCTCCGACAGTCCGTCGTCTTGATGGGGCCTGCCTCGGGTGCCGACCGCCCACGAGCGCGCCCGACCCAGGTCATTCGGGACCGGCAGGCGCTCGACCGCCGGGCGTACTCGTGGCGAGGAGCGCCGGGTCGCCGGTTCTTCAGCGGCGCTCCCGGCTGAGCTCCTCGCCGGCTTTCTCCTCGAGCGTGACGGCCTCCGTCTGCTCGGGCCGGGGCGGCGCCATCGCCGGCGCCTCGCCGGCCGCTTCCGCCGCTGGCGTGAGGGCGAACGACCAGGTGCGAAGCCGCTTGAGCAGCCGCCGTCCGGTCAGGTCGAGGTGGATCGGGGTGATGGCGATGCGTCGATGGATGACCGCGTGGAAGTCCGTCCCGGGCACCGCGAGCCCCGACGGCGGCGGACCCCCGATCCAGAAGTAGGGGATTCCGCGCGGGTCGACCCGCTCGATCAGCTGGTCCTGGTAGACCCGCTTGCCGAGCCGGGTGACCTCGAAGCCCTCGCACTCGTCCGGCTCGACCGCCGGGACGTTGACGTTGATGAGCTCGCCGCGGGACAGCCCGTGCTCGAGGATGTTGCGGCCGACGATCAGGGCGGCCTGGCCGGCGAGGGTGAAGTCCGGATGCTCGTAGTACTCCTGCGACATGGCGAACGCGGGGCAGCCGTTGATCACCGCCTCCATCGCCGCGCTGACGGTCCCCGAGTAGGTGATGTCGTCGCCGAGGTTGGCGCCGTAGTTGATCCCCGACGCGACGAGGTCGAAGCCATGCCGGAAGTAGCCGAGGAAGGCGAGACTGACCGCGTCCGTTGGGCTTCCATCGACCGAATAACCGAGCGAGCCGTCGCCGAGCGTGCGCTCGCGCACCCGGAGGGGCCGCATCAGGGTCTTCTGGTGCCCGACGGCGCTCTGATTCGTGTCCGGCGCAACCACGGTCGTGTCCCCCAGCAGGTCCATCGCCTGCTTCAGGGCGAGGAGCCCGCGGGACTCGATGCCGTCGTCATTGGTGATCAGGATCTTCGGCCGGGTCGTCCAGTCGCCGATCGGCCGCGCCATCCGCCTGAGTGCCCGGGGACCGCCGCGTGCCGCACCGCCGGCGACCGGCTCGCCGCGCTCGAGGTCGACGTCGCGCCGCTCGGTTCGCGCACGCTCGCGGGTCATGTCCGGCAGCTCGCGCCGGGGCCCCACCGAGCCCGTCGGCCCGGACCAGTCTGCCGGCGCGTCCGGGACCCTGCCGTCCCGGGCCTCGGGGCTCGCCGGGCCGTCGGCGCGCCCGCTCGTCGGGCGGCCCTTGTCGCTCACCCGGTCAGTCCCTCGGCGTTGCCGGCCGCGGTCGCGCGGTGGCCGGCAGGCCGCCGCCGGGCGGGATGGCGGGCGCCACGGCGCTGCGGGCCGGCGGTGCGGTGATCCCGATCGGGCTCGTCGCACCGGTTGCCGGCCCGACTGCCGTCACCCCGTCGACGTCCGGGTCCGTGACGGGATCCGGCTCGCGCGGTATGCGCACGGGTCGCCCCTCTCGTTCCTCGAGACGCCGTGCCGCCCGGGTGGCCACCGGGCCGGCGTCGCGATTCTGCCCCAGGTAGTGGAAGAAGAATGCCGACAGGATCGCGGCGATCGGGATGCCGAAGATGGCGCCGGGGATGCCCGCGATCTTCGAGCCCACGAGGACCGATCCGAGCACCACGATGGGGTGGATGCCGACCGCCTCCTCCATCAGCCGCGGCTGGAGCACGTTCATGACCACGAACCAGCCGACGCCCATGGCGATCAGTGCCGGCAGCGTGGCGTCCTGGGCCGCGAAGATGGCCACGAAGACCGGTGGCGCCCAGGCGACGAACGGTCCGAAGAACGGGATGGCCATCAGCAGCCCGGCCAGGGCCGAGGTCACGGGCAGGTACGGGATCTGCAGCAAGGCGCTGGTCAGGACGGCGACCGCGGCGTAGACCAGACCCATCAGCGCCTGGCCGCGCAGGAAGCCGCCGAAGGAGCGCGAGACGCTCCGCTCGAGGAGGCGCGCCTCGTCCTTGAACCCGCGCGGGACGACGCGGAACATGAACGACAGCACCCGGTCGCGGTCGATCACGATGTACAGCGACAGGATCAGGACGAGCACGAGGCTGCCCAGGGCGCTCAGGCTCGCCACGGCCAGCTGCTGGAGCGGTCCGGCCAGGTCCTCGGCGTAACCGGACAGGTTGGCGAGGAAGATCCGGCCCTGCTCGGCCAGGTCGACCTGGGTGAGCCCCAGGGCGTTCAGGCGGCGCTGCCACGGGGCGACGATCTCCGGCATCTGCGTCTGGAGCGTCGGCACGCGAGCCGCGAAGTCGTAGATCGAGGTCGTGAGCGCCCCGGCGGATAGCACGCCCAGGAACACGAGACCGCCGAGGAGGACGGCGTACACGCCGATGACGGCCGCGATGCGCGGCAGGAACGGGATCGCGTTCGAGAGGCGGGTCGCGATGGGACTGAGGATGAACGCGAGCAGCCAGGCGAGGAAGAAGATCAGGATCGTGTCGCCGAAGAAGAAGAAGACGTCGCCGATGAAGCCGAGGACGATGAACCCGACGGCGATGGTGGCCAGGATCAGGAGCGCGTCGACCCAGCGTCGCTGTTGGGGGGTCAGCACCACCGCCATCCCGCCTGCGCCTCCACTTCCGCGCCGTCGTTCATCCGGGGATGCGCCCTTCCCCGGTGTCATGGTAGTGCGCGCCACTCACCGCCGACTTCAGCGCGCCCGACACCGATCGGGCGCGCTGGGTGTCCCTATCGCAGCCCCATCCGCTCCCGGACGGCCGCCATCGTCGCCTCGGCGCGTGGGCGCAGCCGATCGGCGCCGGCCTCGAGGACGCCGTCCACCTGCGCCGGATCCGCCATCAGCTCGCGGTAGCGCTCGCGGGCGGGTGCATAGCGCGTCACGATCCGGTCGGCCAGCAGCCGCTTCATGTCGACGCAGCCGGTCCGCGCGGTCCGCTCACCGTCCCAGAGATCCTCGTAGTCGTCACCGAAGAAGCGCTGGAGCTGGCAGACGTTGCAGACCTCCGGCCGGCCGGGGTCCGTCCGCTTGATCCGCTGGGTGTCGGTCACCATCGACATCACCTGGCGGCGGACGAGATCCGGCTCACCGAGGATGTCGATCGTGTTGCCGACGGACTTGGACATCTTCCGGACGCCGTCCGTGCCCAGGACCGTCGGCGTCTCGGTGAAGACGGCCCGCGGCTCGACGAACGTCTGGCCGTAGCGCCGGTTGAAGGCGCGGACGATCTCGCGCGACAGCTCGAGGTGCGCCGCCTGGTCCTTGCCGACCGGCACCCGGTCCGCCTGGTAGATGGCAATGTCCGCGGCCTGGAGGATCGGGTAGGTGAGCAGGGCGTGGTTGACGTCGTCTGGCTGCTGGGATGCCTTCTCCTTGTAGGTCGGGGTCCGCTCGACCCAGCTGACCGGCGTCACCGTCGCGAACAGCCAGGCCAGCTCCGTGTGCTCCGGTCGGTGCGACTGGACGAACAGCGTGCAGCGCTCGGGGTCCAGCCCGAGGGCCAGCAGCGCAGCGGCCATCTCGCGGGTCCGCTGCCGCAGGACGTCCGCCTCGTGCGTGCTCGTCAGGGCGTGGTAGTCGACGATGCAGTAGATCGCCTCGAACTCCGTCTGGAGCGCGACATAGTTGCGGATCGCGCCGAGGTCGTTGCCCAGGTGGACGATCCCGGACGGCTGGATGCCGCTGAAGATGCGGTGCCGGACCGGGCCACTCGCGGCAGCGTCGGCAGCGGCGCTCGGTTCGGTCGTCGGCTGGGCGATCATGGGCGGTGAGTGTAGCCGAGGGGTGGCCCGGCTCCGGCCGGCCGGTGCGTGCTCCGGCCGCCGGGCGGGCGGCTCCGGCCGGCGGCCGCCCGGCGCGCGGTCCATGCCGCGTTCGAGCTCCGTCCCGCTTTCATGTCAGCCGCCACCAGGAGTGGCATACGGCGTGCTTCAGAGCGGCTCCGGCGCCTCGCCCGGCCGGTTGTTAGCCCGAGCGGGCTGTCCGTGTCATCCATTGGCCGCCAAACTGACCGGGAGGTTCTGTCACGTCGCCCGAGCGGGCTACGGATCGTGCGCCCAAAGGCTGTGGTCGCGATGAGTCCCCGCCCAATGCCACTGTCGAGAGCATCTGATGGGAAACCGGCAGCCCCTGGCGGCGAACGGCTCGCGGGCCCCAGCGATCCTGACTACCGGTCAGGCGATGCGCGTAAGGACCCGTCGCTGGTCAGCCCGGCCGTTCCCGATCGCTGGGCACGCACGCGCAGACCGGGCGATCCTGCCAACGGGGCAACCGCCTGACCCGATGTCAGGTTTCCGGGCTGTCCGACCGTACCCAAGCCGCACGGCATGGCAGTTTGTCAGGATCGGGCCAGGCGGCCGCAGGCGCGTCGCCGGGATGTGGGCGCGTCGCCGGGAGCTCGGGCGCGTCGCCGGGAGCTCGGGCGCGTCGCCGGGATGTGGGCGCGTCGCCGGGAGCTCGGGCCGTTGCCGGGAGCTCGGCTGCGCGACGGGCCGCCACCGATGGGGGACGCGCACGCTGCCGCGCGACGGCGGTTGCCGCGGGGCCGCCCGATGGTTCACGATGCCCGAACGACGTCTGGAGGCGCGAGGGCGGACGATGGATCAGCGGGTACGGGCCTGGCTCGAGACGGCCGCGGCCGAGCCGGAGGCCCACTGGGCCGCCGCGGCGGAGCGCCTGCCATGGTTCCGCCGCTGGGACCGGGTCCTCGACTGGCAGCCGCCGACGTTCCGCTGGTTCGTCGGCGGCCGCACGAACCTGGCCTGGAATGCGCTCGACCGGCACGTCGAGGGCGGCGACGGCGACCGAGCCGCGCTGGTCGCGATCGACGAGCGAGGCGGTCGCCGGGAGCTTAGCTACGGCGAGCTCCTCGACGAGGTGAGGCGTGCCGCGGCCGGCCTGCGGGCGCTGGGGATCGGGCGCGCTGACCGGGTGACGATCTACATGCCGACCTGCGTCGAGGCGATCGTGGCGATGCTCGCCAGCGTCCGTATCGGGGCGATCCACTCGGTCGTCTTCGCCGGCTTCGGCCAGGCGGCCCTGGGCGACCGGATCCGGGCCAGCGGCTCGCGTCTCCTGCTGACCGCGGACGTGACGTACCGCAAGGGCGCGGCCACGGCGCTCCTGCCGATCGTCGACGCTGCGCTGGCCGAGGGTCGCGGCGACGTCGAGCGGGTGGTCGTCCTGCGGCGCTCGGCGGACAGCCGGCCGCCCCGCGACGGCGAGCTCGACTGGCAGGCGTTCCTGGCCGGCGGCGACGGTGGTGACGGCAGCCACGCGGAGATGGAGGCCAACGAGCCGGCGTTCATCCTCGCCACGTCCGGGACGACCGCCCGGCCGAAGCTGGCGGTGCACACGCACGGCGGGTACCAGGTCCACGTCGCCGCGATGGGCGACTGGGTCTTCGGGCTCCGGGCGGGCGAGCGCTGGTGGTCGACCTCGGACATCGGCTGGATCGTTGGCCACAGCTACATCGTCTACGCGCCGCTCATCGCCGGCTGCACGACGATCGCCTGGGAGGGCGCGCTGGACCATCCCACGCCGGGCGATTTCTGGCGCCGGCTGGCGGACGAGCGGGTGAGCGGGCTGTTCACGTCGCCGACCGCGATCCGGGCGCTTATGCGCCACGGCGAGCAGCACGCGAAGGGCCACGATCTGTCCCGGCTCGAGCGGGTCTTCTCGGCCGGCGAGGTGCTCAACCCGCCGGCCTGGCAATGGCTGCAGCAGCAGGTGCTGGGGGACCGGATTCCGGTCATCGACCACATGTGGCAGACCGAGACCGGCGGCCCGGTCTTCGGCAACCCGTGGGGGATCGCGATGCTGCCGGTCAAGCCCGGATCGGCCGGCATCCCATTGGCCGGCATCGAAGCCGCGATCGTCGACGCCGACGGCACCGAGCTCCCGCCGGGCGAGAAGGGCATGATGGTCATCCGGCGTCCGTTCCCGGGGCTGATCGCCTCCCTGTGGGGCGAGCCGGAGCGCTACGGGACCGACTACTGGAGCCGCGTCCCCGGCGCCTACTCGACCGGCGACGCGGCGCACGTCGACGAGGACGGCTACGTCTGGTTCGCCGGTCGCGCGGACGAGATCATCAAGGTGGCCGGCCATCGGATCGGCACGATCGAGGTCGAGTCGGCCTTCCTCGAGCACCCGGCGGTCGCCGAAGCGGGGGTCACCGGTCGACCGGACGAGATCCGGGCCGAGGTGATCGCCGCGTTCGTCGTCCTGCGAGCCGGCCACGAGCCGTCCGAGGCGCTGCGCAAGGAGCTGCTCGAGACCGTGCGCCGCCACCTGGGCCCGATCGCCGTGATCGGCGAAGTGACGTTCGTGGCCATGCTCCCCAAGACCCGCAGCGGCAAGATCATGCGGCGCGTGCTGAAGGCCGTCGTGCTGGGTGCTGACCCCGGCGACATCACGACGATCGAGGACGAGGGCTCCGTCGAGGACGCGCGGCAGGCGCTCGAGGAGCTGCGTGCTGGGCTGGGCTGAGGCGTGATCCGACCGGTCGAGGCGATCTTCTTCGACCTCTACGGCACGCTCGTCGACCTGGCCGGTCTCGAGGCGGCCTGCGAGGCGGCGGCGCCGGGTCGCGGGGCGGAGCTCGCGGTCCGCTGGCGCGCGCGACAGCTGGAAGCCACGTGGCTGCGCACCTGCATGGGCCGCTGGGCGGACTTCGAGCAGGTGACCGCCGAGGCGCTGGACGTCACGGCAGAGGAGCTCGCCCTGGACGCCGACGGGCTGACGGCCCGACTTGCGGGCGCCTGGCACCGCCTCCAGCCGCGCGCCGGCGTGCCGGTGCTGCTCGAGCGTCTCGCGGCGGCCCGACTGCCGACCGGGGTCCTGTCCAACGGCTCCTCGGCGATGCTCCGGGCGACGCTCGACGGCGCGGCGCTGACCGATCGGTTCGCGCACCTCCTCTCGGCCGACGCCGCGCGCGCCTTCAAGCCGGCCCGGGCGGTGTACCGGCTCGCGACCGACGCAACGGACCTGCCGCCTGGCAGGATCGGCTTCGTGACCGCCAACGGCTGGGATGCGGCCGGTGCCGCGGCGTTCGGGTTTCTCGTCGCCTGGCTGCAGCAACCCGGCGGCTCGCTGCCCGCGGTGGGACACGTCGACCGCCGGCCAACGGGCGTCACCGTCGAGGAGGTCGCCTCGCTGTTCGGTGCTTGACCTCGCATCGACGCCAGCCGCCTGCCTCTTTGGCGCGCCGGTACGCTCGGCCGGTCGACTACCATCAGGCCGATGACCGACCCCTCGCCTCCCGCGCCGTGAGCACGGCGCCGCTTCGCGTCGCCGTGCTCGGAGCGGGGACCGTCGGCGAGCAGGTCGTCCGGGGGCTCATCGAGGGAGCGCACGGCGGGGCGAACGGACGGCTCGCGAGCGCTGCGGGCGGAAAACGGATCGAGCTCGGCGGGGTTGCCGTCCGCGACGTCGCCCGGGCGGTCGGTCGGGGACTGCCCGCGGATCGCCTGACGGATGCTCCCGCGCACCTCGTGGCTGCGCCGGAGACGGACGTCGTCGTCGAGCTGATGGGCGGCGACGAGCCGGCTCGCACGCTGGTCGCGGCCGCTCTCGGCGCCGGCAAGGCGGTGGTCACCGCGAACAAGCACCTCGTCGCCCATCACGGGCCGGAGCTCGAGGCGATCGCCCGCCGCACGGGCGCCGCCTTCCGGTTCGAGGCAGCGGTTGGCGGCGGGATCCCGATCCTGGGCCCCCTTGCCGCGGACCTCGCCGCCAACCGTGTGCTTCGCGTCCGCGGGATCGTCAACGGAACGACGAACTACATCCTCACCGAGATGGCGGCCGGTCGCGGCACGTACGAGGGCGTCCTCCGCCAGGCGCAGGAACAGGGCTACGCGGAGGCGGACCCGAGCGGCGACGTCGAGGGCCGCGACGCGGCCAACAAGCTCGTCATCCTCGCCCGCCTGGCGTTCGACCGGTGGATCGATCCCGACGACGTGGTCGCGCGCCCGCCGGGTCTCCGCCGGCCCGGCGGTCCGGGCATCACCGGCGTCACGGTCGACGAGCTCGCCGGTGCCGCCGCGCTTGGCCTGACGCTCCGGCTGCTCGCCGTCGCCCGGGAGACGGGCGCGCCGTCGGTCGTTCCGACCGCGGTGCCGGTCGACTCGCCGCTCGGGGGGACCCACGGGGTCCGCAACCGGATCGAGGTCCGTGCCGAGCCGGTCGGCGACCTCGGCTTCGACGGTCCCGGAGCCGGCGGCGCGGCGACGTCGAGCGCGGTGCTCGGCGACCTGGTCGCGGTGGCCCGCGGACTCGGCAGCAGCTGGGCCGGACGTCCGCCGGCCGAGGCAGCACGACGCCCGGTCGAGGTCGTCGGCGCCGACGACGGCGCCGACCAGCCAGCGTCCTCCGAGGCCCCTCGGCGCGCCGTCGATGGCGCCGCCCGGGCGTGGTTCGCGCTCCTTGCCGGCGCCCGGGCGGGCAACCGCCTCGGCGACGGGATCGCCGCTCGAGCCGGTGTGCCCGCCGGCCTCGCCGTCCGGACCGATCCGATGACCGCCGAGGAAGGCGCTCGCGTCCTGCTGGCGGCGGCGCCGGACACGGCCGACGCCACGCTCTATCCGATCGATGACTGAGCGGCCGCGACTCGTCCAGCACTACGCGAGGTTCCTGCCGGTCACGGCCGCGACACCCGCGCTCAGCCTGGGCGAGGGCTTCACCCCGCTGGTCCAGCTGCGGCGACTGGGCGCGTCGCTGGGGCTCCGCAACCTGTACGCCAAGGTCGAGGGCACGAACCCCACCGGCTCGTTCAAGGATCGCGGCATGGTCCTGGCGGTCTCGAGAGCGCTCGAAACCGGGGCGACGGCGGTCATCTGCGCGTCGACCGGCAACACGTCCGCGTCCGCCGCCGCGTACGCCGCCGCCGCGGGCATCGAGTGCGTGGTCGTCCTGCCACGCGGCCAGATCGCCACCGGCAAGCTGGTCCAGACTCTCATCGCCGGCGCCAGGGTCGTGGCGGTCGACGCCAACTTCGACCAGGCCCTGACCGTCGTCCGGGCGCTCGCCGAACAGGACGACCATCCGGTGGCGATCGTGAACTCGGTCAACCCGGACCGCCTCGAGGGGCAGAAGACGGCCGCCTTCGAGATCTGCGATGACCTGGGTCGCGCGCCGGACATCCTCGCCCTGCCGGTCGGCAACGCCGGCAACATCACGGCCTACTGGGCCGGGTTCGGCGAGTACGAGGCGGCCGGACGCGTCAGCGGCCGGCCGCGCATGTGGGGCTTCCAGGCCGCCGGGGCGGCGCCGATCGTGACCGGCCGCCCGGTGGAGCGCCCGGATACCATCGCGACCGCGATCCGGATCGGCAATCCCGCCTCGTGGTCGCGAGCGGTCGCGGCGCGCGACGAGTCCGGCGGGCGGATCCAGGCCGTGACCGACGAGGAGATCCTGTCCGCCTACCGGGACCTCGCCCGGATGGAGGGCGTGTTCTGCGAGCCGTCATCTGCCGCCGGCGTGGCGGGGATCAGGAACGCAGCCGTGGCCGGCGAGCTCGATCCCGACGCGGTCATCGTCTGCGTCCTGACCGGCCACGGGCTGAAGGACCCGTCGACCGCGGAGCGATCGGCGCCCGGGCTGCTGGAGGCCGAGGGGACCGTCGGGTCCGTGTCGGTGGCGCTCGGTTGGTAGCAGCCGGGTCGGGATCGGCCGGCGGCGGTCCTCCGACGTGGCGGTGATGCACTGGCTGGCGGAGCTCGATGGACGCCGGGTCACGGTCGACGTGCCGGCGACCTCGGCCAACCTCGGAGCGGGCTTCGACTGTCTCGGCCTGGCGCTCAACCTCGTCAACCGGATCGAGGTCGAGGTCCGCGGCTGGAGCCGCGGTGAGATCGAGCTTTCCGTGCAGGGCGAAGGGCACGACGAGCTCATGGCCGACCGCGACAACCGGTTCGTGCGCGGGCTCGAGGCCGTCATGCGGACCGCGCGCGGCGAGCTGCCGGAGGGCGTCGGGTGGCGGATCGAGATGCGCAACCAGGTGCCGCTCGCACGGGGGCTCGGCTCGAGCGCGGCGGCCACCGTCGGCGGGCTGGTGGCGGGAAACGCGCTCCTCGGCGAGCCGCTCACGAGCTCGGACCTGCTTCGGCTCGCGACGGACATCGAGGGCCATGCGGACAATGCCGCCGCGGCCCTGCTCGGCGGGTTCGTCGTCGTCGGCTCGACCGAGAGCGGGTCGGAGGCGATCCGCTTCGACGCGCCGCGCGACCTGCGGGCCGTCCTGTTCATCCCGACCCTTCGACTTGCCACGTCCGACATGCGGGCCGTGCTGCCGGACGAGGTCCCCCGGGCGGATGCGGTGGCGAACCTCGCCCGCGTCGCGATCGGCGTCGCCGGGCTGGCCACCGGGCGCTGGGAGCTGCTTCGCGCGCTCACCGTCGACCGGCTGCACGAGCCGTATCGCGCGGCCGTCTACCCGCAGCTGCCGGTGCTGGTCGAGGCGGCCCGCGGCGCAGGAGCGCTGGGGGCATGTCTGTCGGGAGCGGGGTCGACGGTGCTCGCCTTCGGCGACTCGCTGTCCGGGATCGCCAGCATCGAGGCGGCGCTTCGGGCCGCTGCCGCGGACACCGATCTCCCCGGCCGGATCGCGGTCGTCGCACCGCGGAACGCCGGAGCGAACGTGGTCCCGCGTCGCTGAGCCAGCCCCCGCCGAGGCGCTACCCCTCGTCCTCAGGCGACTCGTCGCCGGACCGCCGGTCACCGCCCTGGGCCGGCGGCTTCCAGGCCCGGTCCGCGTAGCGCAGCTGGCGCTGGCGAAGCTCGTCCAGCCGCTCCGACTCGGCGCGCAGCACCTCGCGCTCGTACTCCCGCTCGGCCGCCTCGAGCTCTGCGTCCGAGGCTGGCGCCGCCGCGTCCGCCGACGCAGCCGCCTCGCCCTCGCGCTCGCCACCGCCGAGCAGCCGCCGCAGGAAGCTCATGCGCCGATCTGCGCGCCCCGCTCGCGGATGAACGCGAGCACCTCGTCCCAGGCTGCCGCGGAGGCCTCGGTGAACTCGTCTGCCTTGCGGTCGAAGAAGGAGTGGGGGGCGCCGGGGTAGATGAACAGCCGGTGGTCGACGCCGGCGCGCTCCAGGGCGCGGTCGAACGCGGCGACGTCCGAGGCGGGGATGCCCTGATCGGCCCCGCCGAACAGCCCGAGGACCGGCGACCGGATGTCGTCCGCCACCTCGATCGGCGACGGCATGCCGGCCCGGCCCTTCGCGCCGAGGGAGCCGTAGAAACCGATCACACCGGCCAGGTCGATGCCCAGTGTGGCGCTCAGGAACGCAGCCCGACCGCCGAAGCAGAAGCCGACCGTGAAGAGCGCCTGAAGGTTTGCGTCGGGGTCATCCCGCAGCGCACCCGCACCGGCGCGGATATCGGCCTGCAGGCCCTCCCAGGTCGCCTGCTCGACGTGGGGCATGTGCTGCCAGTCGGCGTCGCGCGGCTCGGTGCCCGCGGTTCGCCCGAACCAGTCGATCGCCAGCGCGTCGATGCCCTGCTCGGCGAACCGCGAAGCGAGCTCCTCGTAGAACGGATGGAGGCCGCGGACATCGGGCAGGATCACAACGGCGGCGCCGGTCGGGTCCGCCGGACGGGCCCGGAACGCCCGGAAGCGGTTTCCATCCGCACCCGCGACGGTGAGCGAGCGGCCGTCCAGCGAGCCGCCGGCGATCGGTGCGATCGGGGGATGGCTGTCCGGGTCGTGGCACATGGGCGGCCATCGTACGGCACCCGGGCCGGCCGACCGACGCCGAACTGCAACGTTGCCGGCACCCCCTCCCCCGGAACGCTCCGGACCCGCTGCTAGAATCCGCCGACGATGGCCGATTCCCTCGTCGTGCAGAAGTTCGGCGGCTCCTCGCTGGCCGACGCCGACCGCATCCGTCGCGTGGCACGACGGATCGCCCGCGAGCGCGCGGCGGGGTCGCGGCTGGTCGTCGTCGTGTCCGCGATGGGCGACACGACGGACGAGCTGCTCGCTCTCGCCGGCGCGGTGACGGACGAGCCGGACGAGCGGGAGCTGGACATGCTCCTGGCGACCGGCGAGCATCAGAGCGCCACCCTGGTCTCAATGGCCCTCCACGCGCTGGGCATCTCGGCGATCAGCCTGACCGGCGCGCAGGCCGGGATCAGCACGGACGGTCGTCATGGCAGGGCCCGGATCGCAAACGTGGACCCGCGGCGCGTCCGCGACGAGCTCGATCAGGGCAGGGTCGTCATCGTGGCCGGCTTCCAGGGTGTCAGCGCGAGCGCCGCGGACCGGCACGAGACCACGACGCTGGGCCGCGGCGGCTCGGACACGACCGCGGTGGCGCTCGCCGCCCGGCTCGGCGCCGATCGCTGCCAGATCTTCACCGACGTGCGCGGGATCTACACCGCGGATCCCCGGCTCGTGCCCGGCGCCCGCCAGCTGCGGATCATCGGACCGGAGGAGATGCTGGAGCTCGCCAACCAGGGCGCCCAGGTGATGCAGACCCGCGCCGTCGAGCTCGGCTGGGTGAACGGCGTCGCGATCGAGGTCCTCAGCTCGTTCGAGGACGCGCCCGGAACGATGATCACGGAGGACCCCCTCGTGGAGCAGCGGAACAAGGTTCGTGGCCTCGCCCACGATCGCAACGTGGCCAAGATCACGCTGGTCGAGGTGCCCGACCGGCCGGGGGTGGCGGCGCACGTCTTCCAGCCGCTGGCGGAGGCCGGGATCAACGTCGACATGATCGTCCAGAACATCGGCCACGGCGGCGCGACGGACCTGTCGTTCACCATCCCGCGGGTCGAGCTGGCCAGAGCGAAGCGGGTCCTCGAGCCCCTCGTCCGCGAGCTGGGCTTCCGCGAGATGACCACCGACTCCGCCGTCGCCAAGGTCTCGATCGTGGGGGCCGGGATCCACAACACCCCGGGCTACGCGGCACACATGTTCGCGACCCTGGCGGACGCCGGGGTCAACATCGAGATGATCTCGACCTCCGAGATCCGGATCACGACGATCATCGCCGAGGACGCGCTCGAGACCGCCGTTCGAGCGCTGCACGACGCCTTCGAGCTCGAGCGACCGGAGAGCGCCGAGAGCGGGGAAGCGCCGGCCGCCGCGGCTGGCCGAGGCGCGTGATCGAAGCGGCGTTCCTCTCGCGGCAGGAGCGGTTCGACTCGGTCGGATCGACGAACGACATCGTCCGCGGCTGGCTTGCCGATGGCGTGCCGGAGGTCTGCCTCGCCGTGGCGGACGAGCAGACGGCGGGTCGCGGCCGATCCGGCCGGACGTGGGTCGCCCCACCGGGTGCCGCCCTGCTCCTGTCGCTCGGCTTCCGACCCGGCTGGCTGCCGCCGGAGCGCGCGTGGCGGATCCCGGCCACGGTCAGCCTCGCCATGGCCGATGCCGCCGAGGAGGCAGCGGGATTGCCGGACGGCACGATCCGGCTCAAGTGGCCGAACGACCTGGTCGTGGAGGCGGCCGAATCCTCGGGCGAATGGCTCGCGGGGGCGTCGCCTTCGCCCTCGGAGGGTCCAGCGTCGGGTGTCGACACGGCCGTGCTCAAGCTGGCCGGGGTGCTCGGTGAGAGCGACGGGCTGGGCGGGCCGGACCCGCGGCTCGTCGTCGGGCTGGGGATCAACGCCGGCTGGCGCCACCAGGACTTCCCGGCCGAGCTTGCCGGCGGGATGACGTCGCTCCACGAGGCGTCCCGGGGGCGGCCGGTCGACCTGGCCATGCTCCTCGACGGGTTCCTGGGTCGCCTCGAGGTCCGCGTCGGGGCGCTGCGCGCCGGTCGCTTCGATCTCGCCGACTGGAACGCCCGCCAGGTGACGACCGGCCGCACCGTCGACCTGGTGCTCCCGGACGGGTCGAGCGAGCGCCTGCGGGCGCTCGGCGTGGACGCAGCGTCGGGCGGGCTGGTGGTCGAGGACGGTCAGGGCGGCGAGCGGACCGTGGTCGTCGGCGAGATCCGCCACCTGCGTCTGCCGGCCGCCGCCGGGGCCGGGGTGTAACGGGATGGCCCGGCCGGTGTTTGGAAGGGAAGGCGGCACGGCAGCGCGTGGCGCGACGGTGACCCGGCTGGACCGGGACCGTCCGCTCGTGGAGGCGGCCCGTCGCGACCCCGAGCGCTTCGAGGCGCTCTATCGCAGGTACCTCGCCCAGGTGTACAGCTACGCGTACTACGAGCTTGGCGACCATCACGATGCCGAGGACGCCACGGAGCGCACGTTTCTCGACGCGCTCGGCAACCTCCACCGGTTCGAGGAGCGCGCGCGCCCGGAGAATGGCGACGGCGCGTCCACGTTCCGGGTCTGGCTGTTCCGGATCGCGCGCAACGTGGTGGCCAACCAGCGCCGCGGGCGCCGCCGCCACCCGGTCGCACCCCTCGAGGCCGCGGGGCTGCTGGCGAGCGGCACGAACGTGGAGGCTGAGGCCGTCCGCAGGGACGAGGTGACGGCCGCGTGGCGGGCGATCGGGCGGCTGCCGGCCGACCGGCGGCGCGTGCTCGTCCTGCGCTTCGTCGAGGAGATGTCGACGCCCGAGATCGCGGGTGTCCTGGGACGATCCGAGGGAGCCGTGCGCGTGCTGCTGCATCGCGCGCTCCGGTCGATCGGCGGCGAGCTGAGCGGGGATCGAGGATGACCTTCGGTGACCGCGAGGTGCCGGACGTCGAGGCGCTTCGCACGGATCGCTACCTGGACGCGCTGCTGGCGGCAGCCGAGCGGAGGGCGACGGACGTGCCGTCCGGGGCGGAGCTGGATCCGGCCATCCGCCTCGCGGCCACCCGGCTGGCGCGCGATCTCGTCCGGGTCCATCCCTCCTTCCGCTTCGAGGACCGGCTGGCGGCTCGGCTCGGCGAGGCGGCGCGCGCGATGCGCTGGCGGGCCGCAGCGGGCGGCAGCCAGACCTCCGCACCACGGGCATTCAGCCGCCGACCGGCGGTCGACCCTCACCTGGCGAAGGTCGAGGGCGACCAGGACGCGCATCGAACCGGGCGGAGTGAAGCCATGGACCCGCTGGATCCGGTCGACCCGCGCCATGTCCGCCCGCTCCTCGTCGGCGGCGCCCTGACGTCCGCGGCCCTCGCCGGGGCCGCCTGGGTCGCATGGCGGCGGTCGCGGCCCGCGCCCCGCTCACCGATGGCGCGCGCCGTCCGGGCCGCGCGGCAGGCGCGCCTCGTCCGGGGGCTGTCCTGATGCCGATCAAGCTGCCCTCCTTCCGCTCGCGTCGCGAGTCGTACCCGCCGGACCTGTGGACGAAGTGCCCATCGTGCGCCGAGATGCTCTTCAACAAGCAGCTCGACAAGGTCATGCGCGTCTGTCCGACCTGCGGCCACCACTTCCGCCTCTCCGCGGCGATGCGTCTCGAGCAGCTCCTCGACCGCGACACGTTCCGGGAGCGCGACGCCGGTCTCCAGTCGGTCGACCCCCTCGGGTTCGTGGACCAGAAGCCATACCCGGACCGGGTGGCGGCCGCGCAGGTCGCGACCGGGATGCGCGATGCCGCCGTCTGGGGCACCGGGGCACTCGACGGCCGGCCGGTCGCCATCTGCGTCATGGACTTCGGGTTCATGGGCGGCTCGATGGGCAGTGTCGTCGGCGAGAAGGTGACTCGCGCCGCGGAAGCGGCGCTCGCCGAGCGGCTGCCGCTCGTGGTCGTCTCCGCCTCGGGCGGTGCGCGGATGCAGGAGGGCACGCTCGCCCTGATGCAGCTGGCCAAGACCGTGGCGGCCCTCGAGCGCCTCAAGGCCGGCCGGGTGCCGTTCCTCAGCGTCATGAGCGACCCGACGACCGGCGGGGTGTTCGCCTCGTACGCCGTCCTCGGCGACGTCAACGTCGCCGAGCCCAACGCGCTGATCGGCTTCGCCGGAGCCCGCGTGGCGGCCGGGACGATCAGCCAGGAGCTGCCGCCGGGCTTCCAGCGCTCGGAGTTCCTGTTCGAGCATGGGTTCGTCGACCGCATCGTGACCCGCGCGGGTCTCCGGGACGAGCTGTCCGCCCTGCTGCGGTATCTCACGCCCGCCAGCATCGCCGTCCCCGGCGAGGCGATGGACGCACTGATGCTGCCGGCGTTTCGCCCGCTCTCCTTCCTGTCGGCGCTCGCCGACCGGGTGATCCCCGAACCCGACGACGAGTCCAACGGCCACCGGCCCGATGTCCATGGCCCAGTGTCCCAGGCTCGGCCAGCTGCGACCGGACCCGCTGCGGCCGCGCCGTCCGCCGCCCGCCCGACCCCGACACGCCGGCCCGACGAGGCGGAGACCGGACGTGCTTGACCCGCAGCTCGCCAACGGGCCGCTGATGCCGTCGCCCGTCGAGGCGGACGCCGACCCGACGGCGGCGGTCTGGGCCCGCGTCCAGCTGGCCCGCAACCTCCGCCGCCCGAGAACGCTCGAGCTGGTCGCCGAGCTGGCCGACGAGTGGGTCGAGCTGCACGGCGACCGCGGCTTCGGGGACGACCCGGCGGTCGTCGCCGGCTTCGCCCGGATCGGGGACCGGCGGGTTGCTGTCGTCGGCCAACAGAAGGGCGCCGACACCGAGGAGAACATCCGGCGCAACTTCGGGATGCCGCACCCGGAGGGCTACCGCAAGGCGATGCGGGTGATGGAGCTCGCCGAGCGGTTCGGGCTCCCGGTCGTCTCGTTCGTCGACGTCCCGGGGGCCCATCCGGGGCCCGAGTCCGAGGAGCGCGGGATCGCCGACGCGATCGCGCGGTCCATCGGGCTGATGACCCGGCTGCGCACCCCGATCGTGTCCGTCATCACGGGCGAGGGCGGGTCCGGCGGTGCGCTCGCGATCGCCTGCGGCGACGTGGTGATCGCGCTCGAGAACGCGGTCTACTCGGTGATCAGCCCCGAGGGCTGCGCCTCGATCCTCTGGCGGACGCCGGACGAGGCGCCGGCCGCCGCCCTCGCGATGCGGATGACCGCGGCGGACCAGCAGGCGCTCGGCGTGGTCGACGTGGTGGTCCCGGAGCCCGGCGAGGGCGCGCACACGGATCACGCCGAGACGGCCAGGCGGCTCCGCGCGGTCATCCTCCAGCAGCTCGAGGTGCTCGCGCCCATTCCCGTGGACGCGCTCGTCGAGGCCCGCTACCGGCGGTATCGCGGGCTCGGGGCCTACACTGAGGTCGCTGCGCCCCAGGTTGCCCAGCCGGACCGACCCGGCCTCGCCGACCGGTTGCGCAACCTCCTGGACCATGGCCGCTGGTCCGTGGCGGGTGTCGCGTTCCCGGGACCCGGTCGCGGCCGCGAGGAGCCGCCCGCCAACGAGGAGGTCTGATTGTCCGAGGCCACGCCCGAGTCGCACCCCGCCGAGCCGCCCGAGGCGCCCGCGTCCGGCCCGACCGGCGCGCGCCCGGCGGACCACGAGGCGATCGAGCGCCTGGCCTCGGAGCTGCTGCCGGCGCTGGCGGCGAGGCTGGCGGCTTCCGGTCTGGCCGAGATCGAGCTGCGCGAGGGATCGTGGAAGGTCCGCCTCCGCCGACCGTCGAACGCTCGCGGGGCGCCGGACGCCGGGCGACGAGCGGCGGACCGGCCGTCACGCGCGCAGCCGGGCCACGAGGGCCACGGGCATGCTCCGGGGGCGCTGGAGGGTCACCGTTCCGCTCGCTCGTCCCAGGCCGCGCACTCCGGCAACGGGAGCGGCCCGCTGCCCGTCGTGGCGGTCGGTCCGGGGCGCGGCTCGGCGGACGCGCCGTCGGAGCGCCGCGGCGCGGTGGACACCCACCGGGCCGTGGCCACCTCGCCGGCCGTCGGGATCTTTCAGCCACGGGTCGAGATCCGTCCCGGCGCCCGCGTCCGAGGCGGTGACCGGATCGGCGCGGTCGACATGCTGGGCGTCCCCCAGGAGGTGGTGGCGCCGGCCGACGGGATCGTGGCCCAGATCCTGGTCGAGCCCGGCGAGACCGTGGAGTACGGACAGGACCTGGTCGCGATCGAGCTGATGACCCAGGCCGGGGCCTCCGGCCGCCCGGGCGGGGGAGCGGACTAATGTTCGAGAAGATCCTCATCGCCAACCGCGGCGAGATCGCGCTCCGGATCCTGCGCGCCTGCCGGGCCATGGGCATCGAGGCGGTCGTCGCCTACAGCGAGGCGGACCGCGACAGCCTGCCGGTCCAGCTCGCCGACGAGGCCATCTGCATCGGGCCCGCGGACGCCCGGCGCTCGTATCTCTCGGCTCCGGCCGTCATCTCGGCCGCCGTCGTGACCGGCTGCGACGCCATCCACCCGGGCTACGGCTTTCTGTCCGAGGACGACGCCTTCGCCGAGGTCGTTCGCGCCCACGACCTGACGTTCATCGGTCCGCCGCCCGCGGTGCTCGAGCGCTTCGGCAGCAAGGAGGGCACGCGCCGCCTGCTGGCCACGCACGGCCTGCCGACGATCCCCGGCTCCGGGATGCTGCGCGATGACCTGCATGCGCTCGAGGAGGCGGACCGGATCGGCTACCCGGTCCTCATCAAGCCGTCCGCGGGCGGCGGCGGCAAGGGCATGCGGATGGTCCGCTCGCCGCGCGAGCTGGAGTCGGCGCTCAAGGTCTGCCGATCAGAGGCCAAGGCCGCATTCGGCGACGACTCCCTGTACCTCGAGCGCTGGCTCGAGGACAACCGCCACGTGGAGGTCCAGGTCGCCATCGACCGCTACGGCCGTGGCGTGCACCTCGGCGAGCGAGACTGCTCCGTCCAGCGCCGCCACCAGAAGATCCTCGAGGAGGCGCCCACGCCGGCGCTGTCCGCCGCGGCCCGCACCGAGCTCGCCGAGACAGCCCTCAGGGCGGTCGTGGCGGCGGGCTACGAGAACGTCGGAACGCTGGAGTTCCTCGTCGACGCCAACGGCGAGGCCTGGTTCATCGAGATCAACTGCCGCATCCAGGTCGAGCATCCCGTCACCGAGATGCTGACCGGCATCGATCTCGTGAACACCCAGATCCGGATCGCGGCCGGGGAGCCGCTTGGCTTCAGCCAGGCGGACGTCACGTTCCGTGGCCACGCGATCGAGTTCCGGATCAACGCCGAGGACGCGGACCACGACTTCCGCCCGAGCGCCGGGCTCGTCGAGCGCTACGTGGTGCCGGGCGGTCCGGGCGTGCGGATGGACAGCCACCTCTACGCCGGCTACGAGGTCCCGCCGTTCTACGATTCCCTGCTCGCCAAGCTGATCGTCTGGGGTCCGGACCGGGCCACGGCGATCGAGCGCTCGAAGGGCGCGCTGGACGAGCTGCTCGTCGAGGGCCTGGTGACGAACATCCCGATCCACCAGGCGCTGCTCTCCTCGGATGCGTTCCTCGAGGGACGGATGACGACCAACCTCCTCGACCGTGTGGGCAGTGCCGCCTTCCTCGCGGCCGCGACCCGAGCATGAGCGTCTGCCCGACCGGCCGTCCGCAACGACCGCGATCAGATCGGAGCCGCTCGTGACCCAGGCCAGCCTCCGACCATCGGCCGCGCCGGGCGTCGTTCACACGACCCGGGAAATCGAGGCTCTGATCCCGCATCGGGCGCCGTTCCTGCTCGTCGACCGGATCGTCGAGTACGACCCGGACGCGAAGCGGATCGTGGGTCTCAAGGGCGTGACCGCGTCGGAGTGGTACTTCAGCGGCCACTTCCCGGGCCTGCCGGTCATGCCGGGCGTGCTTCAGGTGGAGGCGCTCGCCCAGACGATGGCCGTCTACGTCGCGAAGCAGGCGGGCTTCGGCGATCGGATCGGGCTGTTCGCGGGCATCGACGGGGTGCGCTTCAAGCGCATCGTCGCGCCGGGCGACACGCTCCGGCTCGAGGTCACGATGGAGAAGCTCGGCTCGCGCTTCGGCCGCGGACGGGGCGTCGCCAGCGTCGATGGTGAGGTGGCCTGCGAGGGACTATTGAGCTTCGTGATCCCGCCGGCCGGGACGCTTCGATGACGCGGATCGCGGTGCTGTCCGATGTCCACGGCAACGCCGCCGCGCTGGAGGCGGTCCGGCGCGAGGTCAGAGCCTCCGCCCCGGACGCGGTCCTGGTCGCCGGCGACCTGGTCATGAACGGGCCGGAGCCGGGCGCGGCACTCGACGGCATCCGCGAGCTGGAGGCGGAGGGTGCTCTGGTGGTCCAGGGAAACACGGACATCGCGGTCGTCGACTTCGACTACGCGGCCGCCTTTCCCTGGTTCACCGACGGCCCACCCGACGCGTTCCGCAGCGCGGCGGAGTGGGCGCACGACGCCCTGGACGATGGCCAGATCGACTGGCTGCGCCGCCTGCCAGCCGAGCGCCGCCTGTGGGTCGACGACACGCTGGTCCTGCTCACGCACGCGTCGCCGGGGTCGCAGACCGCCGGCTTCGACGCGGCGCTCGACGCGTCAGTCGTGCTCGAGCGGCTGTCCGGCACGGATGCGCGGGTGATCTGCTGCGGCCACACCCACCTGCCGGAGGTTCGCGACTTCGGCTGGAAGCAGATCGTCAACGATGGCTCGGCGGGCTGGGTCTTCGACGGCGACCCCACCGCGTCGTGGGCCCTGGTCGAGATCGAGGGCGAGGAGGTGCGGGCCCAGATCAAGCGGACCCCGTTCGACGCCCTCGCGGTGGCGAATGCGATCTCCGCCCGCGGCCTGCCGGGCGACGTCTACCGGGCCGCCACGGTGCGCACCGGGAAGCCGGTCCGATGAGCGGCGCCAACGGCACCCGCCGCGTGGTGGTGACCGGCATGGGCTGCGTGAGCGCGCTCGGCGGCGACGTCGCGTCGACCTGGTCCGGGCTGGTCGCGGGCACCTCCGGCATCCGGCGCATCGCAGCCTGGGACCCCTCGCGCCTCGACTCGCAGATGTCGGGCGAGGTGCGCGACTTCGATGCGGCCGCCGTGCTCGACCGGAAGCAGATCCGGCGCACGGATCGCTACATCCAGTTCGGGCTGGTCACGGCCCGCCAGGCGATGGACCAGGCGGGGCTGCCGGCTCGCCTCGAGGGCGAGATGGCCGAGCAGACCGGGGTGATCCTGGGCACGGGGCTGGGCGGCGTGGGGACGCTGGTCGAGGGCTTCACCACGAACGTCCTTCGGGGACCGGACCGGATCAGTCCGTTCTTCGTGCCGATGGGCATCCCGAACGTGGGGGCCGGACAGGTCGCCATCAGCTACGGCATGACCGGGCCCAACTTCGCGACCGTCTCCGCGTGCGCGACCGGCGGGCACGCGATCGGCGAGGCGTGGGAGACGATCCGGCGCGGCGACGCGGACCGGATGCTCGCCGGCGGCTCGGAAGCCGCCGTGTTCGAGGCGGTGGTCGGCGGGTTCGCGGCGATGCGCGCCCTGTCGACGCGCAACAACGATCCCGAGGCCGCGTCGCGACCGTTCGACCGCGGGCGGGACGGGTTCGTCATCGGCGAGGGCGCCGGCATGCTCGTGCTCGAGACGGTCGAGTCCGCGGACGCGCGTGGCGCCGAGCCGTTGGCCGAGCTCGTGGGCTACGGCGCGACCGCCGACGCGTCGCACATCACCCTTCCGGCGCCGGGCGGGATGGGCGCCGTTCGGGCTGCAAGGCGTGCCCTCGAGAAGGCCGGCATCCAGCCGTCCGAGGTCGACCACGTCAATGCCCACGCCACCTCCACGCCGGAGGGGGATCGAACCGAGCTCGACGCCATGCGCACGACCTTCGGCGACCACGTCGGCCGGCTGGCGATCACCGCCAACAAGTCGATGATCGGGCACACGCTCGGCGCGGCTGGCGCGATCGAGGCGATCGCCACGATCGAGGCCATCCGCACCGGCTGCGTCCCGCCCACGATCAACCTGGACGATCCGGATCCGGGTGCTGACGGGCTGGACCTCACCCCGGCCACGGCCTCGAGCCGCGAGATCGAGGTGGCCATCTCGAACTCGTTCGGCTTCGGCGGCCAGAACACCACGCTCGTCTTCCGCCGGTGGCACGCATGACGGACGATCCCTCGCCGCTCGGCCGCCCGTCGGGGGCCCACGACCCGCAGCCGGCCGCGGCCGGTGGGCTGCCACCCCGCCCGCTCGGGGCGGCCGAACCGGCCACCGGGCTGACGGAAACCGAATCCGAGGTGGAGGACGACGTCGACGGCTCGCTGCTCGCGCTCGTGGATCGGCTCACGGGCATGCTCGATCGGAGCGACCTGAGCGAGCTCGAGGTCGAGTCCGGCGGCACTTCGGTCGTGCTGCGAAAGCGGTCGGCCCTCTACCCCGCGCCAGCCGAGGCCGGCCCGCCCGAGCAGTCCCAGCCGGCGTCCGAGGGAGCGGTTCCGCCCGAGGTCGCGGCTGCGGCGGTCTCGAGCCCGTCCGTCAAGGCGCCGCTGACCGGGATCTTCTACGCCTCGCCGTCGCCGGGCTCGCCGCCCTATGTCCGGGTCGAGGGTGAAGTTGCGGTCGGGCAGATCATCGGGCTGATCGAGGCGATGAAGCTCTTCAACGAGATCAAGTCGGACCTGGCCGGTCGCGTCGTGCGGGTCGTCGCCGAGAGCGGTCAGCTGGTCAAGGCGAAGCAGCCACTGATCGAGGTGGAGCCGCTGTGAACGACGGACGCAGCGCCCCTCCCGGCCGCCAGAGCGCCCACGTGACCGGCTGGGGCCGCTACGCGCCGGCCGGCATCCTGACCAACGCGCACCTCGAACGGATGGTTGACACGTCTGACGAGTGGATCGTCAGCCGGACCGGGATCCGGGAGCGCCGGGTGGCCGCCGCCCACGAGACGACCGCGTCGATGGCCGCCGTGGCGGGCCTTCGGGCGATCCGGACGGCCGGCATCGAGGCGGACGAGATCGACCTCATCCTGCTGGCGACCCTGACGCCGGACTACTGGATGCCCTCGACGGCGGCGCTGGTCAAGGAGGCGATCGGCAACACGCGGGCGGCGGCGATGGACGTGATGGCCGCCTGCAGCGGCTTCGTCTACGGCTTCGCAACCGGTCAGGCCTGGATCGAGAGCGGTCTGGCCCGCCACGTGCTGGTGATCGGCGCGGAGACCCTCACCCGGTTCCTCGACTACACGGACCGGAACACGTGCATCCTCTTCGGCGACGGGGCGGGTGCGGTCGTGCTGTCCGCCTCGGACCAGCCGGGCGGCGGCCTGGGCATCGAGCTGACGACCGAGCCGCAGGGTGCGTACATGATCTGGCTGCCCGCGGGCGGCGCCAAGGCGCCGCCGACCGCCGGCACGATCTCGCGCGGCGAGCACTTCGTCCGGATGGAGGGCAAGGAGACGTACCGGTTCGCCACCCGGACGCTCGCCACGACGGCGCTCGAGTCGATCCGGCGCTCCGGTCTCGAGCCCGGCGACATCGACCTCTTCGTTCCCCACCAGGCCAACATCCGGATCATCGAGGCGGTCGCCAGGGGCCTCGACCTGCCGATGGAGCGGATGTTCGTCAATCTCGACCGCTACGGGAACACGTCCGCCGCGTCAGTTCCGATCGCCCTGGCCGAGGCGGTCAACGAGGGCAGGGTGAAGGTCGGCGACCACGTCTGCATCGTCGCCTTCGGGGCGGGGTTCACCTCGGGCGCGGTCACGATCGAGTGGACGGCCGACCCGGCCCGCGGCATCACCGGCGACGCGGCCGTCCGGCCCGAGGACGTGTCCGTGCGGCTGCCGGTCGACTGGGACTCGGTCGATGCGATCCCGGAGGTGCTGGCCGCCGTGCTCGCCCGGCCGGGAACGGTCGACGTGCCGCTCGACGACGTCGTCCCGGGCGAGCCGGAACGGGCGTCCCAGCCTGTCGGACGGTAACCACGACGGTCATGAAGCGGCGTGTCATGGCGGCGCACGAAGTGACTGGAGGAGAAGCCGGGTGATCGACCTGAGCGGCAAGGGCGCGATCGTCACCGGGGGCTCGCGCGGGATCGGACGGGCGATCGGCCTGCGGCTCGCGACGCAGGGCGCCGACGTCTGCCTCAGCTACGTCGGCAACGAGGCGGCCGCAGCCGGGACGACGGCGGAGATCGAAGGGCTCGGGCGTCGGGCGCTCGCCGTCCGGGCGGACGTCACGGATCCCGCCTCGGCCGAGGCGCTCGTCAAGGCGGCCGTGAGCGAATTCGGCAAGGTCGACATCCTGGTCAACAACGCGGGCATCACCCGCGACGACCTGATCATGCGGATGACGCCCGAGACGTGGCGGGAAGTCCTCGAGACGAACCTGTTCGGCGCGTTCTATGCGATCAAGGCGGTCACCCGCCCGATGCTCAAGCAACGCGGCGGGCGGATCGTCAACATCACGTCGGTCTCCGGCCAGGCCGGGCAGATGGGCCAGGCGAACTACTCGGCCGCCAAGGCCGGCCTGATCGGGCTGACCAAGGCGACGGCGCGTGAGCTCGCCTCGCGGGGGATCACCTGCAACGCGGTCGCGCCGGGCTTCGTCCTGACCGAGCTGACCGAGAACCTGGCGGACGACCTGAAGGCCGAGATCACGGCGCGGACCCCGCTCGGGCGGTTCGGGACGACCGATGAGGTCGCCAGCGCCGTCGCCTTCCTCGCCAGCGACGAGGCCGGCTACATCACCGGTCAGGTGCTGGCGGTCGACGGCGGCCTCGTGATGATGTAGGGCGAGCGCGGAGCCGCGGCGGTCAGAGCCGCGGGGCGCTCGGCGGTGGCCCGGCGCCCATGTCCGGTGGCCCCGGCGCCCATGCCCGGTGCTAGTCTCGCGGCGTGCGGATCCGCCAGTTCGTGGTCGACGGGCTCGGCCACCTGTCCACGCTCCTCGCCGACGATGCGGCGGGCGTCGCGGCCGTCGTCGACCCGCGGCGCGACATCGACGTCTACCTCGCGGCGGCGGCCGAGGACGGCAGGGCGATCACCCACGTCGTCGAGACGCATCTCCACAACGACTACGTCTCGGGCGGGCGGGAGCTGGCGGCCAGGACCGGCGCGGCGCATCTCATCGGCGCCGGCGCGCAGCTTGCTCACGACCACCGGCCGCTCCGGCATGGCGACGGGTTCGAGGTAGGCAGCCTGCGGTTCACCGCGCTCGACACCCCCGGTCACACGCCCGAGCACGTCAGCTACGCCGTCGCCGACCGCTCGCGCGCGGACGAGCCGGTCGTGCTGCTGACGGGCGGGTCGTTGCTGGTGGGCGCGGTCGGGCGGACGGACCTCCTGGGCGTGGACAACGCGCTGCCGTACGCGCGGGACCAGTTCCGCTCCCTCCACGACGTGATCCTCCGCCACGAGGACTTCGTGACCGTCCTCCCGACCCACGGGGCGGGCTCGCTGTGCTCGACCGGGATCGCCTCGACGCCGTCGACGACGCTCGGGTTCGAGCGCCGCTACAACCAGATGCTTCGCCACGACGAGCCAGAGGCGTTCGCGCGGGCGCTGCTGAACGGGCAGCCGGCGTTCCCGCGCTACTTCGCGCGGATGCGGCCGCTCAACCGGGCCGGCCCGCCGCTGCTGGGCGGATTGCCGGGGCTTCGGGCGATGGCGGCCGGCGAGGTCCGCGGGGCGGTCGAGGCGGGCGCCCTCGTGGTCGATGCACGACCTGCGGCCGCGCACGCGGAGGGCCACATCCCGGGCTCGCTCTCGATCCCGGCCGACCTCTCGTTCGGCACCTGGCTCGGCTGGGTCGTCGCGCCCGATCGGCCGGTCGTGCTGCTCCTCGAGGACCCTGGCCGGTGGGACGAGCTGATCCGGCAGGTGGTCCGCATCGGGTCCGAGCGCTCGCTGCTCGGCGTGCTCGACGGGGGCCTGGAGGCGTGGCGCGCGGTCGGCGGCGCGGTCGAGACGACGGGCCGGATGACAGTGGACGAGCTGGCGCGGCAGCTCGGCACGGGCGGCCCGGACGCGCCGTTCGTCCTCGACGTCCGCCAGGCGACCGAATATGCGGCCGGACATGTTCCCGGGTCGCGGCATCTGTTGGCGGCCGACGTGCCGGAACGGGTCGCGGAGATGCCGCGCGATCGACCGATCGCCACGATCTGCGCCTCCGGCTTCCGGGCCAGCATCGCCGCCTCGCTGCTGCGGATGGCGGGCTTCGAGCGCGTCTCGGCGGTCGCGTCCGGCGTGCCCGGCTGGGAGGCCGCAGGCTACCCGGTCGCCCGGGACGGCACCGCGGCGCTCGAGCCCTCGCCCGTCCCCGCCGAGCCACACGCGCACTGATCGAGAGCTTCGAAGAGCCGCCGCTCCGCGCGAGGCCGCCGCTCCGCGCGAGGCCGCCCCTCGCCGCGCCGCTGCGCTCCGGCTGAGGCCCCTGGGTCATCTACGAGCCGGGTGCGTGTTAGCGCCCCACCCGAGCCCGCTGGGGCAGAATCACGGCGCTCGGTACCCGTTCGCGGCTACCGATGCCGACTCCGGGGCGCGTGACGCGCGATACCACGAGCCAGGTGCGTAGGTGACGCAGCAGTCAAGGCGACCCGGGCCGCGGCGCGACCGGGCACCGAACGCGATGCACCGCGCAGCGAACGCGGCGGATGGCGCCGCATGCGGACGAAGGCTGCGCCCCGCACCCACGCCTCAGACGATCCTGATCCCCAACAGCTCGAGCGCCGTCGCCCCGAGCAGCACCGCATCGAGGACGACGACCAGCCCCACGGCGCCCCAGGCCAGCACGTTGGCCAGCCGTCCGTTGCGGTGGCGGCCCATCAGCCGCTCGTCGTTGACCAGGAGGACCATGAACACGAGCACGATCGGCAGGAGGAGGCCCTGGAGGTTCTGCGATGCGACGATCATGCCGATGAGGTCGAGGCCCGGGATGAGGACGACGAGCGCGCCGAGGCCCAGCACACCGGTGTAGATGATGAAGAACGACCGGGCATCGCGGAACCGCTTGTCCACGCCGGATTCCCAGCCGAACGCCTCGCAGATCACGAAGGCGGTGGAGAGCGGCATGATCGTCGCCGCGAGCACCGAGGCCCCGAAGAGGCCGATCGCGAACAGCGCCGTGGAGAGGTTGCCGGCCACCGGGCCGAGCGCCCGGGCGGCGTCGGACGCCGTTGCGATCTCGCCCCCGACCGCGAAGATCGTCGTCGCGGTCGCGACGACGATGAACACGGCGACCACGTTGGTCCAGATCGCGCCGCCGATCGCGTCCGCCTGCTCGAGCCGGAGCTCCTCCTCGTCGATCCCCTTCTCGGCCACCGCGCTCTGCAGGTAGAACTGCATGTACGGCGTGATCGTCGTCCCGACCAGCGCCACCATCGTGAGGAGGATGGCAGGGGAGAGGTCCAGCGAGGGGGTCACGAACGCCCGCCCGACCTCGCCCCAGTCGGGCCCGGCGAGGAACGCCGAGACGATGTAGGCGAGGAAGACGACCATGACCGACAGGAAGACCCGCTCGACGGTCCGGTAGCTGGCGTAGATGACGAGCGCCCAGATCGCGACCGCCACGATCGGCACCGTGACCCAGCGCGGGACGCCGAAGATCTCGAGCGCGGCGGCCGCGCCGGAGAACTCCGCGACCGTGTTGGCCAGGTTCGCCACCAGCAGGACGAGCATCGCGAAGGCGGTCCAGCGGACGCCGAAGCGGTCGCGGATCAGGTCGGACAGCCCCTGCCCGGTGACGACCCCAAGCCGCGCCGCCATCTCCTGGACGATGGCCAGGATGACGATCGTGATCGGAAAGAGCCACAGCAGCCGGAGCCCGGTGTTCGCGCCGACCACGCTGTAGGTCGTGATCCCGCCGGCGTCATTGCCGGCGATCCCGGCGATGAGGCCCGGGCCCATGACGGCCAGGAAAGCCAGCACGCCGCGCCGGCCGCGGAACCGTCCACGCAGGCGCAGGAACTCGCGCGACTCGAACCGGTCTGCCAGCCGCTGCCGAAGCCCGGGCGGCGGGGGCGGGGCGGGACGTCGGCGGGCGGGCTCCGGGGCGTCCGCGGCGAGATCGGAGGCGGGCGGCACGCCCGGCACGGTACCGATCAGCTCCGCGCGAACAGGCGGGGCAGGCGCTTCTTCCAGGCCGTCGGGAGGATCGCGTCCATCGCGTCGTCGACGGTCACGATGCCCGCCAGCCGGCCGTCCAGGTCGACGACCGGGACGGCCAGCAGGTTGTAGCGCGCGACCACCTGCGCGACCTCGTCCTGATCGGCGAGCACTCCGACCGCCACTGGCTCCGGGATCATCACCCCGGCGATCAGGGTCTCCGGTCGGGCGACGATCAGGTCGCGCAGCGAGAGCACGCCCACCAGTCGGTCGTCGGCGTCGACGACGTACACGTAGTAGATCGTCTCGGCGTTGGGCTCCAGCTCCCGCAGCCGGTCGATCGTCTGGCCGGCCGTGAGGCTGGCCGGCACGGCCACGAACTCGGTGGTCATGATCCCGCCGGCCGAGTCCTCCGGGTAGCCGAGCAGCTCCTGGACCTCCGCCGCCTCGTCGCGCTCCATCAGGGCGAGGATCTCCTCGCGCGCCTCGTCGGAAAGGTCCGCGACGAGGTCCGCGGCGTCGTCCGGGGACATCTCCTCGAGGATGTCCGCCGCGCGCTCCGGCTCGAGGTCCTCAAGCACCTCGACCTGGGTGTCCGGCTCCATCTCCTCGATGGCGTCGGCCGCCTGCTCGTCGTCGAGCGAGGCGAGCACGCCCGCTCGGTCGCGCGGCGCGAGCTGGTCGATGATCGAGGCCAGATCGGCGGGGTGTAGCTCGGCGAGCCCGGCGTGCGGTACGCGCAGCTTGATCGAGGCGATCGAGGTCTCGACCGGGTCGACGTCCTCCCAGTCGATGTACCGCTCCGGCAGCGGCAGGTTCAGGTTGCGGGCGACGATCCGGTAGGCACCCTCCATGCCCAGCCGCCTGAGCAGCCCGGCCGCGCCGACGTCGACCGCCACGAGCCGCAGTCGCCCCTCGATCTCGTCGAAGCGCAGATCGTTGACCCGCACGACCTTGTGACCGTCGATGTCGACGATCTGCTTGTCCATGAGGTCCTGGCGGAGGAGGATCTCCTCGGGACGCTGCTGGAACCGCCCGATGTCGATCGTCCTCGTCCGGAGCCGCGCCCCGTCTGCATCGAGTCGGTCCACGCCGGACCACGGCAGGAAGATCCGGCGCCGGCCCGTGGCCACCACGAGCCCGGTGACGGGCGGGTAGCGATCGCCGACGGCCACGATCAGGTCCGCGACCTTGCCGAGCGGCTCGCTGCTGCCGTCACGCACTGGCCGGCCGATCGCCTGGCTCAGGTAGAGCATCGATGGCACCTCGCGGGCGGGTCGTCCCGCCGCGGATGCCGGGCCCCGGGCTACCGGGGAGGGCGGGTCACCGCTGCAGGGCGGGGCGGAGGGGAGTTGTGACGCCGCTGCCGGCGCCGGGAGTCCTGGGTCCGGTGTCCACGACGGGCGTGGGTCCTCCGAAGGCTGGTCCGTGAGCGGCCCCTGACCCGGCGAGCAACCGCGAGGTCGTGGCCGGCGGAGTGTAGTCCCGGCTCCGCAGAGGGGTCAACGGAACCCGGCCAATCGGCCCCGCGACGGCCGACAGGTGCAGAGCAGGGGTGCGTCGTCAGGATGGGAGTAGTACGGAAGTACCACGGTTATCCGCCGGAGGTACCATCGGTCGCGGTGGACGGCACGAGCCGGCTGAGCGCATCCTCTGCCCAGACGTGAGCGAACCCCTCGATCCTCCGCGCGGCAGCGATCCGGAGGAGCGACACCTCCGGCGCTCGTGGTGGCTGTTCGCCGGTTGTGTCGTCGTCCTGACCGCCGTGGTGGTCGGGCGGATCGTGGCCGACGGCGCGGGGCCGCTCGACCTGGCGATCGTCGCGCTCATCGGGGCGGTGGCGGTTGCGGCGATCATCCACCGCCGGATGCTCCTCCGCCTGGCCACGGGCAGGCGGGCGGAGGCAGAGGGTGTGGCCCGGATCCTCCAGGGCCTGTCCCGGTCTGTCTCCCCGGACGCGATCGTCGAGGCCATCGTCGCGGACCTCGGGATCGCCACCGGCGCCGACCATGTCGTGGTCGTTCGCGGCCGGCCCGAGGCGCGCACCCTCGAGGCGACCCTGGTGAGCTCGCGCCCGGGCGTGCCGAGCTCGACGACCCTCTTCCCGCGCTCCGACCTCGACGGCGCCCCCGAGACGGAGCCGTCGCAGCCGGCTGCCATGGCCGTTCCGATGGCGGTCCCGGAGCCGACCGCCGTGGTCGGCGAGCCGGGGACGGGTGCGCCGCCGATGGCCCCCCCGACCCGACCCTTCCGGACAGGGGAAGACCGCCCGGCGCCCACCGACCGGCCGGCGATCCCCGCGCGGGCAGCGGCCACGGGCCCCGCCGCGCGCGTCCGTGCGGAGCTCGGTCGGCTGCTTCCGGCGAGGGCGGGCCGAGCGTCCGCGGACGGAGCGGCCTACGCCGGGGTCGTCGGTGGTTCAGCCGGACGGACGGCGGAACGCCTCGCGGCCCGGGCACGCGACGTCTTCGGGCTGCGGAACACGCTGGCTGCGCCGCTCGAGGGCGAGGACGGCGTGGTGGGCGCGATCGTGCTGGCGCGACGGATCCCGGATCCGTGGCCGCCCGTCGCGCGGCGGCTGCTGACCAGCGCGGCCGTCGAGGCGTCCGCGGCGCTGTCCCGGGCGACGAACCACCGCGCCGCCGAGGCACGGGCCACGACGGATGCGCTGACCGGCCTCCCGAACCGGCGCTACTTCGACGAGTTCTGCGGCCTGCTCGCCCGCCGCCGCCGGGCGGACGACGCCGTCGGCGTGCTGCTCATCGACATCGACCACTTCAAGCGGGTCAACGACGAGCACGGACATCCGGTCGGTGACGAGGTCCTTCGGGCGGTGGCCCGGGCGATCGCCGGGACGGTCCGCGAGCAGGACGTCCCGGCCCGGTTCGGCGGCGAGGAGTTCGCGGTGCTCCTGCGCAACCCCGGGCACGGGATCGCGGTCGAGGTCGCCGAGCGGATCCGGGCGGCGGTGGGCCGCCTCGACCTGCGCGAGCTCGGACCGACGGGCGTGACCGTCTCGGTCGGCGTGGCCGTTTCCGCGGTCGACGACCAGCCGATCCGGGAGCTCATCGAGGGCGCGGACAGGGCGCTCTACGAGGCGAAGCGCGGCGGCCGGGATCGGGTCGTCGCCGCGGCCTGAACCGCTGGTCCGCCCGGACCGCCCGGCCGGGGCCCGCCCCGCGCCCTCGCCGGGCTACGATCGCGCCGGTGAACCCCGGACATGACGACGAGTCGCTCCCGGACGACCTCCCGACCGAGGAGGACGTGGGCCAGCCGCGCCCGCTCACGAACGGCGACCTCGCCAGGATCTTCCACGAGATCGGCGACATCCTCGAGGTCAAGGGCGAGCTGGTCTTCAAGACGGTTGCCTACCACCGGGCGGCGGACGCCATCGGACGCGCCCCGTACGACGTCGTCGGCGCGTACCGGAGCGGGCAGACGCCGCGGATCCCCGGCGTGGGCGCCGCCATCGGGGACAAGATCGCCGAGTTGGCGACGACCGGGCGGATGGCCTTCCTCGACCGGCTGCGGTCGGAGGTGCCGGCCAGCCTGGTCGAGCTGCTGCGGATCCCCGGCCTCGGTCCGCGCACCGTCCGCCAGATCCACGAGGGCCTCGGCATCCAGACGCTCGACGGCCTGCGCGAGGCGGCGGAGGCCGGCACGCTCCGCCAGCTGCGCGGCCTCTCGGCCCGGACAGAGGCGCTCATCCTGGAGGGGATCGCCCGGCTCGAGGCGAACCCGAGGCGGTTGCTGATCCACCAGGCGGAGGCGGTCATCGAGAGTCTGATCGCCGCCCTCGAGGGGACGTCCGGGCTCCAGCGGATCATCCCGGCTGGCTCGCTCCGGCGACGCCGCGAGACGATCGGCGACCTCGACCTGCTGGCCGAGACGGACGACCCCGATGCTCTCGTCGAGCGCTTCACGACGCTCGGCATCGTCGACGGCGTGATCCATCGCGGCGGCCACAAGGCGGCCGTTCGCCTGCTGCGCGGACCGCAGGTCGACCTGATGCTCATGCCCCCCGGCGAGGCCGGCACCTACCTGATCCACTTCACCGGCTCGAAGGAGCACAACGTCGTCCTTCGCGCCCGAGCCCGCGATCGGGGCTGGAGCCTGTCGGAGAAAGGCTTCCTCCGGATCGGCGAGGACGGCGAGCCGCTGACCGGCGAGGCCGCCGAGCTCCGGACCTTCGCCACGGAGCCGGAGGCGTACGCGTTCCTTGGGCTGCCATTCATCGAGCCGGAGCTGCGCGAGGATCGCGGCGAGATCGCCGCCGCGCTCGAGGACCGGCTGCCGGTCCTCGTGACCCGGGCCCTCCTCCGGGGCGACATGCACACCCACTCCGAGTGGTCCGACGGGATCCACTCGATCGAGGTCATGGCCAACGCCTGCCGGCGCCTCGGCTACGCGTACCAGGTCCTGACCGATCACTCCCAGTCGCTCGCCATCGCGCGCGGCCTGTCCCCGGCCCGGGTCGAGGAGCAGCGCGGGATCATCGTCGAGCTCAACGCGCGCTTCGCGGCCGAGGAGGCGGCCGGCACGGCCCCGCCCGGGACGCCACCGGAGGGCTTCCGGCTGCTCCACGGCTGCGAGCTCGAGATCCGGGCGGATGGCGAGCTCGACTTCGAGGATGACCTGCTGGCATCGTTCGACGTGGTGGTCGCATCGCTGCACGTCTCGCGCCGCCAGCCCCGCGCGGAACTCACGCGCCGGACGCTCAACGCCATCCGGAGTCCCCACGTCGACCTCATCGCCCATCCAGCCGGCCGGATGATCCAGAGCCGGGACGATCTGGACCTCGACTGGGAGGCGGTCTACGAGGCGGCCGCCGCGACCGGGACGGCCCTCGAGATGAACGGCTCGCCCCACCGTCTCGACCTTGCCGTGGAGCGTGCGCGGCGGGCGGTCGAGGTCGGATGCCGGCTGACGATCGACTCGGACGCGCACAAGACCGCGGAGCTCGACTACGTGCGCTGGGGCGTCGACCAGGCCCGCCGCGCGTGGGTCGAGCCGGCGACCGTGCTCAACACGCTGCCCCGCGGCGACCTGCTCGCATGGGTCGCCGGCAAGCCGTCGCGCATCCGTGGCTGACCGGCGTTCGTCGGGCCGGGTTTGACGCCGGTCTCGCCCGATGCTAGAACCTTGTCCGTCCCCTCCCGCCGGCGGCCCCGTGCCGCCCGCGCGCCCGCTCCGAAAGGATCTTCGCCCCGTGACCTTCCCCGAAATCGACGCCTCCTCGCAGGCTCCCGTCAACCAGATCCGCGTCAAGCGGCAGCTGGTGGACCAGGCGATCGCCCAGGCGACCGGCGCACAGTGGAACGAGGCGGCCGATTCCAACCGCAAGCTGCTCGAGATGGGCGCGGACGCCGAGGCCGAGAACCGGCTGGCAAAGGCGCTCTGGGAGCTGGGCGAGCTCGCCGCCGCCCGAGAGCACTACCAGACGGCGCTGGCGCTCGACCCGACCAACCGGATCGCCGAGCGGAACATCGACCGCCTCAAGATGCTGCTCGTGACCGCGGGCGAGAAGACGGTCGCGGCCAAGAGCGGCAGCAAGGCCCCGGTCTCGATCTTCGTCGAGGAGACCGGCAAGACCGGCTTCGCCTACCTGACGGACCTCGCCCACCCGCGAGAGCTCGCCCAGGTCAACCCGGGCGACTCGGTCGAGCTCACGCCCGAGGGCAACCGGCTCATCGCCACCAGCAACGGGGTGCGCATCGGGGTCGTCGAGCCGCGCGTCGCCGCCCGGCTGCTCAAGCTCATGGCGGACGGCAACAAGTACGCGGCGGGGGTGACGTCCCTCGGCGACAAGGACGTCCGGATCATCCTGCGCGAGGTCTACCAGGACCCGCGCAACTACGGCAAGGTCAGCTTCCCGACCGCGGCCAAGTCGACCGACCTGCGCCCGTACACGAAGGGCACGCTGATCCGCGAGGAGATGGAGCTGGAGGAGGACCTCGAGGACGACGAGGACGATGACGAGATCGAGGACCTCGACCGCGTCCTGCCCGCGGACGTCACCACGGACGAGGCCTTCGAAGAGGAGCCGGACGAGCTGGACGAGGCGTAGCCCGGGCCCCGCTGGGCGGCGACGGCCCGCCTCGAGCCCTCCTCGAGCCCTCCTCGGCAGGCGCTCGCGGGACCGCCGCGCTCTGCGACAATCCACTGCGATGGCGGCTCGCATCCTCTCCGGCCGGCCGGACCACGCACGACCGCTGGCCGTCCTCGACCGACTCGCTCCCAGACCGCCACGCGAGCTCGTGGCGGACCAGATCGCGCGGCACACCGCCACGGGGGATGTCGTGCTCGACCTGCACGGCCGAGGCGGCTGGGTGGCCAGGCAGGCGCTCGACGTTGCGCGGCGGGCGATCTCATTCGAGTCGGGCCCGCTCGCGCGGCTGCTGGCGGAGCTCGTCCTGCGGCCACCGGACGTGGACCATCTTGACGCGGCGTGGGACGAACTGGCCGTGTCGCCGCGCCACGAGCGCACGCTGCGCGCCGCGGTCGAGTCGCTGTTCGCGACCAGCTGCCCGACGTGCGGCAGCGATGCCGTCGCGGACGAGCTGACCTGGGTCGCGACGGCCTCCCCGGAGACGGCCGGCGAGCGCGACCGCCTTCTCAGGAAGCTGGTCCGGTGCGGCGCGTGCGCGGATGGGCCCGGCGGCGGCGAGACCCGTCCGGCAACGGTCGACGAAGCGGACGTGGCCCTCGCGCTCGCGACGCCGCCTGACCTGGCCGAGGTGCGGGCTGCGCTCCGGCAGCGGTTCCCCGTGCCGGAGGACGGTGCCCAGCTGGTGACCGACCTTCTCGGCCTGCACACGGACCGTCAGCTCGTGGGCCTGGCCCGGCTCCTCGAGGGCATCGAGCGCGAGCTCCGAGCAGAGCCGATCGAGGCGGCGCTCCGGCTCGGCTTCCTCCAGGCGGTCCTCCCGGCCAGCCGCCTGGGACTCGGTTCCGGCCGGCTGCCATCCCTGCGCATCGCCAGCGGCCGGGTCAGCCGGCCGGGCTCGGGGTCGTGGCGCGAGCGCAGTCCATGGCTTGCGTTCGAGGAGGGCTTTGTGTCCGTCCGCGGCTTCGTCGCCAGCCTCCACGTCGACATCGCCGGACCGGTCCCGGCGCGGCTCGGGAGCGACCTCGCCAGCCTGGCGGACGGCCACGCGACCGCCGTCATGCGTGTCAGCACGCCGGCGGCGCTGGGGTCGATGTCGGAGGAGGCGGCCGCGCTCGGGGAGCGCGGTGCCGCACCGGACGTCCGGCTGGCGATCGGCCAGCCCCCGCGCCGCCCGACACAGGAGCGCACGGCGCTGGCGTTCCACGGCACCGCCTGGGCGCTCGGGCGTGACGCCGCCGCGGGCCTGCCGGTGGAGTCGCTGTTCGGGCCCGGCTTCCGGGCGCCGTGGAGCTGGCAGTCGGCCGCGCTGCGGCGGACGCTCGGGGCCGTCGCGCCGCTCCTGGCCGCGGATGGCCGCGCCGCCCTGATCGTCGACGAGGGCGGGCCGGACGGTCTGGTGGCCGCGGCGCTCGGGGCTGCGTCCGCCGGGTACCGGCTGGTGAGCGCCCGACTCGCCGAGCCCGGCGGACCGGACGGCGGGCTGGTCGAGCTGCTGCCACCGGGTGCCGCCCTTCGGCCCGGGCCGCGGACGCGGGCGAACGTGGACCTGCCGGCCGTCACCGGTGGCGCGGGCGACCCGGATCTCGTTCCTGCCCGTGGCCTGTTCGCGGCGCCGGAGCGGGTCGACTCGCGGCGCTTCTCGGCCCTCGACACCGCTCGAGTGGTGACCGAGACGGCGGTCGACGTCCTGCTGCGCCGCGGCGAGCCAACCACCTGGGAGTGGCTCCTGGGGGCGATCCTCGTCGAGCTCGATCGTGCCGGGCCGCTGCGCCGGCTGGCGCTGACCGAGGCGGCCGCCGGGGCGCCGGACGCGACCGCCACCGGGGCGCCGGATCCCGTGGCGCGCCTGCTGACCCTCGTTCTCGAGGAGCTCCGGCGGCCATCGCAGCGACAGCTCGTCGAGCTCGAGCCGGACCAGTGGTGGCTCCGCGATCGGGAGGACGAGTCGGCGGCCGCCACACCGCTGGCCGACCGCGTCGAGTGGGCCGTCTACAGCCTGCTGTCGACCGTGACGTCCATCACGGAGCCCGCGTTCGCGGAGCGGATCGCCGCGCTCTTCAGCGGGCCCGATCGGGCGGACGAGGCGCTGGTTCGGGCCTGTCTCGAGAGCTACCGGGTGGATCTCAGCCCCGACGAGATCGGCACGGCGGAGGACCTGGTCCGCCGCTCGCACGAGCACACGGACCTGCTGGCCGATCTGGCCGACGGGGGTCACCGGCTCGGGATGCAGGTCTGGCTCTCGACTCGCGAGCAGGGGCGCCGCGTGGGCGGCGGCCTCCTCGCCGACCGGCTCGATGCGGGCGAGCGGCGCGTCCATCTGCCCCGCATCGCGCGTGGCCACGAGGAGGCCCTCGAGGCCGTGGACGCCGTCTGGTACGTGCCCCAGAAGGCCGCCTTCATGTTCGAGGTGGAGTGGACCGCGATGCTCGGCGAGCCGATCCTCCGCCGCCACGGCCGCATCCCGCCGGACGAGCGGCTCGTTCGGTTCCTGGTCATTCCGCCCGAACGCACGGAGCTCGTCCGCCACAAGCTGGAGCGATCCGCGCTGCTCCGCCGGGCGTTCCGAGACGGCAACTGGCACGTCCTGAAATGGAACCACCTGCGTTCCTTTCTCGGCGCCGAGGAACCGGATCTCGGCGCGCTCGAGCCGCTGCTGGGGCTCGATCCGCTGGTCGAGCGCACGGGCGACCAGCTGCCCCTGTTCGACCCAGCGCAGTAACCTGTCCGCCACACGCCGCCCGCATCGCCGTCGGTGCCCGTCGGCGGGAAGCGGGTGCGCCATGGAGGGCCCGCTGTGAGCCAGGTCGATCCCTCGACGCCGATCAACGCGCTCGCCGACGGCTTCTGGGAGTCGCTGCTGGAGCTGCAACCGACCCTCGCCACGCAGTACGGCGACGAGCGCTACGCCGACCGGCTGGACGACCCGGGTCCCGAGGGTCGGGCGCGCCTCCGCGAGCTGTTCGAGCGCACCCGCGCGGCAGCGCAGGCGATCGACGCGCAGGGGCTGCCGGTCGAGGACCGGATCACTCGCGACATGCTGATCGTGATCGGCGACCTCGGGATCGAGGAGGACGACCAGCGGATCCACCAGCTGCGGGTGGTCGACCAGATGGCGGGCCCCCAGACGCTGCTCCCGCAGCTCGTTCAGTTCCAGCCCGCGAGGACGCCCGAGGCACTGGACAAGCTGCTCGCGAGGCTGGCCGCCTACCCGGCCTACATGGCCGCCAACACCCAGATCCTGCAGGACGGCCTGCAGAGCGGTCTCACGGCTCCCCGGATCGTGGCCGAGCGGACGATCGCCCAGCTCGACCGGCTGCTGGCCGTGCCGATCGAGGAGGCCGTCGTCCCGGCCATGTCCACCGTCGCCAGCGACGAGGACCGCGAGCGCGTTCGCGACGCCGTTCGCGAGCACGTCTATCCCGCGGACCAGCGGTTCCTCGAGGCGTTGCGCGGACCGTACCTGGCTGCGACGCGGGAAGAGCCGGGCCTGTGGTCAGCACCCAACGGCGAGGCGCTCTACCGGACGGCCATCCGCGCCTGGACGACGCTCGAGCTGGATCCGCAGGAGGTGCACGAGATCGGGCTCGAGGAGCTGCGCGAGATCGAGGCACAGCGGGTCGAGATCGCCACGGCGGCCGGGTTCGGATCGGACACCCGGGCGTACCGGGCTTCGCTGGCCGGCGATCCCGACAACATCCCGGCCTCGCGCCAGGCCCTGGTGGACCGGGCCACCGAGGACATCGAGCGTGGCCTGGCGCTCGCTCCGCGGTTCTTCGGGCGGCTGCCCAGGGCCGGCTGCGAAGTCCGCCCGGTCGAGGAGTTCAAGGAGCGCGACTCGCCATTCGCGTACTACTTTCCGCCGGCCATCGATGGCTCGCGGCAGGGAATCTACTACGTCAACGCCTACGACCTGCCGTCCCGCACGTACTCGAAGCTGGCCACGACGACCTATCACGAGGCCGTTCCCGGCCACCACTTCCAGATCGCGCTCGAGATGGAGAACCCGGACCTCAACACGTTCCGGCGTCTCGGCGCCCGGATGGTCGGCGGCGCCTACGTCGAGGGCTGGGGCCTCTACAGCGAGAAGCTGGCCGACGAGATGGGTCTCTTCCGCGATGAGGCGGAACGGTTCGGCATGCTCGACGCGATGGCCTGGCGTGCCGCCCGGCTCGTCGTCGACACGGGGCTGCACACGCTTCGCTGGACGCCAGCAGTCGGTCGACACGCTCCTCGACGCCGGCCTCACCGCGACCGATGCGGCCATCGAGACGGACCGGTACATCTGCTGGCCGGGCCAGGCCCTGACCTACAAGATCGGGCAGCGGGCGATCGAGAAGCTGCGAGCGGAGCTGAGCGCCCGCGATGGATCGGCGTTCGATCTGCGGGCCTTCCACGACGCCGTGCTCGGCCACGGGTCGCTGCCCCTGGCCACCCTCACGCGCGAGCTGCCGAACTGGCTCGCCACACCGGCCTAGTCTCGCGAGATCGTCAGGCCGGACTTGTCGTGAGCGCGCGTCAGGCGCACGATGGCCCTCCGCATCCCGGTGACCCTGGAACCGAACCGGAGGAGGCCATGACCGTAACCCGCGGATTCGCGCACACACGAGGTGCGGTGGCTGTCGTCACTGCCTCGATCCTGTTGATCACGGTCGCCGGGTCGGCGGTCGCGGCGCCCGGTGGCCAGGGCAAGGCCGGGTTCAAGACGTCCGTCGCGCCGATGATCAAGCCCGGCTCGGCAGCCCCGGCGGGCGTCGTCATCGATCCGATCATCTCGGTTGGAGACCGGCTCAACAGCGGCTTCATGTTCGACGCGATCCCGGACGGTATCGCGTTTACCAGGAGCGGCCGCGGCCGGGCGGACCTGTACGTCAACCACGAGACGTCGCTCGTCCCGTTCCCGGTCCCACCGGCCGTCCCGGTCGCCCTGACCGACTTCTCCAGCTCCCACGTGGACCGGCTGGCGATCAACCAGCATTCCGGCGGGGTCATGAGCGGGTCGGACGTCATCCCGAGCGAAGCCAATTACCAGCGGTTCTGCTCGAACTTCCTGGCCGGCCCTGAGCAGGGCTTCGATCGCCGGATCCTGTTCACCAACGAGGAGGCCACGGACGTGGTCAACCGGGAGGGCCAGGCGTGGCCGGCCGGCGCGCCCTACGGCTCACAGCCGGAGCAGGCAGGCGTCGTCGTGGCCCTGGATATCAAGAGTGGTGAGTATCGGTCGATCTACGGCATGGGCCGCCACAACCACGAGAACAGCGTTCCGGTGCCCGGCTATGACGAGCTCGTCGTGCTGTCCGGGGACGACACGTTCAGCGCCCCGGCCTCGCAGCTGTACAGCTACATCGCCCCGGACACGGACGCGGTGTGGAACGACGAGGGCACCCTGTACGCCTTCGTCTCGGACGATCCCGCGACCAACGACTACGGCGACCTGACGGGCAGCGAGAGCGTCTCCGGCGAGTTCATCCCGGTGCCGCGGGCCGTCGCGGTGGGCGACCAGACGGCCCTGGAGACGTGGTCCAACGCCAACAACGTCTTCCAGTTCATCCGGATCGAGGATCTGGCCTACGATCGAAACGATCCGCACGTCGTCTACTTCGCGGACACGGGCGAGCCACGGGCCATCCCGGACCCGACCACGGGCCGGCTGAAGCGTGGCCCGTCCGGCACCATGGGATCCTTCCCCAACGGGCGGATCTTCAGGATGGTGCTCGACGCGGAGAACCCGCGCGAGGTCGACAGCCTGTCGATCCTGGTCGACGCAGATCCGCTTGGCGCCGGCAATCCGGCGGCCCTGCACCAGCCGGACAACCTGGAGACCACGGCCAACAGCCTCCTCATCCAGGAGGATCCCGGCAGCCATAACCAGTTCGCCGTCGGCGGCGGGCCCAACGCCCGGGTCTGGCGGTACGACCTTCGAACCGGGAGCATGGCGCCGGTCCTGGAAGTGGATCAGTCGCTTGACGAGCAGGTCGGCTACGACGTCGACACGGCCGGCAAGGCCAGGGCGGGTGCCTGGGAATCGAGCGGCATCATCGATGCCTCCTCCATCTGGGGACCCGGCTGGTTCCTACTGGACGTCCAGGCGGCGACCCTGATCGTCGAGTCGATGAACGGCAACCTGGGGCCAACGCCGGTTGTCTTCGAGCGGGAGGGCGGCCAGCTGCTCCGGGTGAAGATTCCGGGCGCCTGACCTCCGTCGCTTCACGAGAGCCCCGGCCGCGCGCCGGGGCTCTTCCATGTCCTGCAAGCGCTCCACGTCCGACGATGCACGCCATGCGCATCGCCCGCGCCTGGACCGGGCGCGACCGGATCGTCAAGTTCGAGGGCCAGTACCACGGCCACCCCTCGATGTTCGGAATCATGTTCACGGACCGGGTCCCGTCCGAGTACCGCGACTGGGCGACGACCCATCACGAGCTCTACGAAGCCATCGCGGTCGGCATGCAGCTCCGTGGCGCGATGCCCGAGCCGGACAGCCGCGAGCCGTGGTTCATCTGCGAGGCGCACGCTGAGGGGGACACGGTGGACCGGGTCCTCGACGCATTCGCGTGGTCGCTGGACGCGGTCCTCGACGCCCGGGCCTGCGGCGAGCTCCACGGCGCTGATTCAGCGTGAGGTAGGGCCGCCCACGGCACCGGGATCACCTACGCACCTGATGCGTGGTAGCGCCATCTGTCGCCCGCTCCAGGATCCGAGCCCTCCCGATCCGTGCTCCCGCTGGCTCGCCCGCCCGTTCGGACGGCAGGAACGGAGGCCAACACGAACCGGGTGCGTAGACGGCACCAACAAGCGGAAGCCTGGACCGGCCTCGCGGTCCGTCGCCGTCAAGCGCCCGCGCGCGCCTCGCCGCTACGCTAACGGCCATGCGGCTCCAGAACCTGCCACCGGTCGTGGTCGAGACGATCCTGCCCATCTTCGTGATCGTCGTCCTCGCCCTGCTCGCCCTTCGCGGCGTGCGCCTGTTCGTCCGGGGCATCGTCAAGACGCTGTTCGATCGCGAGACGGCCGAGGGCACGGCCCAGGAGCTGTCCGCGCTGGAGATCCAGAAGCGCACGGACACGATCGAGACGCTCGGCAGCCGCGTTCTCCAGGCGTTCGTGGTCATGATCGCAACGCTGAGGGTGCTCGGCAAGCTGGACTTCGAGATCGGTCCGGCCGTGGCCGGGCTGGGCGTGGTCGGCATCGCGGTCGGGTTCGGCGCGCAGAGCCTGGTCCGCGATTACTTCAACGGAGCGCTGATCCTGATGGAGAACCAGTTCTCGATCGGTGACGTGGTCTCGATCGCCGGGGTCACAGGCGCGGTCGAGGACCTGACGCTCCGGCGCACGACGCTCCGGGACCTCGACGGCGTCGTGCACACGGTTCCCAATGGCGAGATCAAGGTCGCCTCGAACCGGACCCGGACGTGGGCCCGGATCAACCAGGATGTCACGATCGCGTACGGCACGGACCTCGACCGCGCGATCGGCGTCGTCGACGCGGTGGGCGAGGGAATGGCCGCCGACCCCGTCTGGAAGCGCCGGGTGCTCGAGGCGCCCCGGGTCGACCGGGTCGAGGCGCTCGCCGAATACGGAATCACGCTCAAGATCCTCGGCTCCGTCCGGGCGCTCGACCAGTGGGCCGCGGGCGGTGAGCTGCGCAAGCGGTTGCTGGCGGCCTTCACGGAGCACGGCATCGAGATCCCGAGGCCCCAACGAGTCGTGCTTGCCCGCGATCCGGACGGCCCGGGCCCGCGCCCGCCGGAGGCGATCGTGGGGCCGGCGGAGGATGCGCCCGGCGCCCTTCTCGACCCGTAGGGGACTTGGCCCGTGGACTTCTCGACTCGCGGGTTCCCGGGTCGCGGACTTCTCGTCAGGTACCAGCCCGGGTGGTGGTGAAGTCCGCCGCGACCGAATTCGTCCCCATTTGCCACCCCGCGTAGTGCAGGGCGGATCGGACTCATCACCTACCAGCCAACATGGTGCCTGACGCCTGTCCCGGGACGTTTCCGCCCGTGCTCGTGCGTGGCACCCTCGCACCGATCGGGCAGCGGCTGACGACTTGCAAGCACGTACCACGCGGGGTGGTATCTGACGAGCCCGCGCGGCCCGGGTCGGGGGCGAGCCCGGGCCGCGGGCCTGGGTCCGGCCGGCCGGTTCCCCGCCTCACGGCTCCGCGTAGAATTGCCCGGCGACCAGCGGACGTGGAGGAGAGGATCCTGTGAGCGTCGAGCAGCGTCCCGAGATCGAAGCCCTCATGGCGGAGTCGCGCACCTTTCCGCCGGATCCGGCCTTCTCCGCCCGGGCCAACGCGCAGCCCCCGCTGTACGAGGAGGCGGAGCGGGACTTCGAGGCCTTCTGGGCGCGGCTGGCCCGGGAGCGCCTGAGTTGGTCGAAACCCTTCGAGACGACGCTCGAGTGGGAGCTGCCGTTCGCGAAGTGGTTCGTCGGCGGCGAGCTCAACGTCAGCTACAACTGCATCGACCGCCACGTCGAGAACGGGCTCGGCGACAAGGTCGCCTACCACTGGATCGGCGAGCCGGGCGACACGCGGACGATCACCTACGCCGACCTCCTGGCCGAGGTGTCGCGTGCCGCCAACGCCCTTCGCGAGCTGGGCGTCGAGAAGGGCGACCGGGTCGCGATCTACATGCCGATGATCCCGGAGCTGCCAATCGCCATGCTCGCCTGCGCCCGGCTCGGCGCCCCGCACACCGTGGTGTTCGGCGGCTTCAGCGCCGAGGCGCTGTCCGGCCGGATCAATGACGCCGAGGCGAAGGTCGTCATCACGGCCGACGGCGGCTGGCGGCGCGGCAAGCCCGCGGAGCTCAAGCCGGCGGTCGACGAGGCGCTCCGCGAGACGCCCACGATCGAGAAAGTGCTCGTGGTCCGCCGCTTGGGCGACCGGGCCACCCAGTGCCCGATGCAGGCCGGCCGCGACGTCTGGTGGGACGAGATCGTCCCGCGCCAGCCGCCCGACTGCCCGCCGGTGCCGGTCGACAGCGAGCACCTCCTGTACCTGCTCTACACGTCGGGCACGACGGCCAAGCCGAAGGGCATCGTCCACACGACGGCCGGCTACCTCCTGGGCACGTCGTTCACCCACGAGATGATCTTCGACGTCAAGCCGGACGACGTGTACTGGTGCGCGGCGGACGTCGGCTGGGTCACCGGGCACAGCTACATCGTGTACGGGCCGCTGGCCAATGCGACGACCGGGGTCCTGTACGAGGGCACGCCGGACACGCCCGACTGGTCGCGCTGGTGGCAGATCGTCGAGGACTACAAGGTCACCATCCTGTACACGGCCCCGACGGCGATCCGCGCGCACATGAAGCAGGGGCCCCAGTACGCGGAGGGGCACGACCTCTCGTCGCTGCGGGTCCTCGGCAGCGTGGGCGAGCCGATCAACCCGGAGGCCTGGCTCTGGTACCACGAGCACGTCGGCGGCGGGACGGCGCCGATCGTCGACACCTGGTGGCAGACCGAGACCGGGATGATCATGATCACCCCGCTGCCCGGGGTCACGACCACCAAGCCCGGCAGCGCCACGTTCCCGTTCCCGGGCGTGGACGCGGACGTCGTCGACGGCGAGGGCAATCCCGTCCCGCTCGGCGGCGGTGGCTACCTCGTCCTCAAGCGGCCGTGGCCGGCCATGCTGCGCGGCATCTACGGCGATCCCGAGCGGTACCGGGAGACGTACTGGAGCCGCTTCCCCGGCATGTACTTCGCAGGCGACGGCGCGAAGCGCGACGGGGACGGCTACCTGTGGCTGCTCGGCCGGGTGGACGACGTCATGAACGTGTCCGGTCACCGGATCAGCACGACCGAGGTCGAGAGCGCGCTCGTCTCCCATCCGGCGGTCGCCGAGGCCGCGGTCGTCGGCGGATCCGATGCGGTCACCGGGCAGGCGATCATCGCCTTCGTCATCGTCAAGGTCGGGATCGAGCCGACGAAGGAGCTGGGCACGGAGCTGCGCGAGCACGTGGCCACCAAGATCAGCCCGATCGCCAAGCCCAAGTCGATCATGCTGACGCCGGACCTGCCCAAGACCCGCTCTGGCAAGATCATGCGCCGGCTGTTGCGGGACATCGCCGAGGGCCGGGCGCTGGGCGACACGACCACGCTCGCCGACGCGACCGTGGTCGAGACGATTCGCCAGAACAGCGGCAGGAGCGAGGACTAGCCGTGCCGTTCGAGTTCCTCCGCCGCCGCCGCAGCCCCGGCGCCGCGGCCGGTGGCGGAGCCACCGCGCGGCCGGCAAGTCTCCCGTTCGAGGCCCTGACGGAGGAGTGGCGCCTGGTCGGGCGGATGGAGACCGCCGGCCAGCTCTCGGACGTGCTCAACAAGCGCGAGGCGATCCCGATCGTGGACGTCCAGTGGGCGCCGATCGACGGCTCGGCGTCCTTCTCGCCTGCACCGGATCTCGAGAGCGTCGACCCGTACGACCTGATCCTGGTCGTGGTCACCAAGGCCTCGCCGCCGCGCCGGTCCGAGACGGAGACGGGGGCCCACCAGGTGCACCGGGTGTCGTACGACGTCGGCCTCGAGGTGCCGCCGTTCCGTGTGGTCGGCACCGTGCTCCTGCTGCCGGGCGCAGAGCCCAGCCGGCTGCTCGAGCGTGCGACCGAGATGTTCGTGCCGGTCGTCGAAGCGGTCGCCTATCTCGGCGACCGGGCCGTGAGCGACCCACAGACCGAGACGATCCTCGTCAACCGGTTCTACCTGCGGGGTGTCGAGCAGGTGGACAAGCGCACGGGAGAGCGAGTGCAGCGCCTGCCCGGCGCGCCGCTCGGCGGGGTCAGCTGGCAGGATCGGAGCCGCTGATCCGGCGCCTCCTGCGCTGGCCGCCTGGGCGTGGCCGATGGCCGTTCGGTGCCGGCAAGGGGCCCCGCGGACGGGCAGGACTACGATAGGGCCGATGGAGCCCGTGCTCGTGCCCTTCGCCCCGCGACCTGGCCGGCCGTTCGCGCCCGCCGGCGGGGCCCCGCCCGTGCTCGATCGGCTCGGCCGCCCGGCCCGCGACCTGCGCATCTCCGTCACGGACCGCTGCAACTTCCGGTGCACCTATTGCATGCCGAAGGAGATCTTCGGACCGGACTTCGCCTTCCTGCCCCGCTCGGAGGTCCTCACCTTCGAGGAGATCCGGCAGCTGGCAGAGGCGTTCGTGGAGCTGGGCGTCGAGAAGCTCCGGGTCACCGGCGGCGAGCCCCTCGTGCGGCGTGACCTGCCGGTGCTGGTCGGCATGCTGGCCGAGCTTCGGACACCGGCCGGCGACGCCGTGGACCTGACCCTGACGACCAACGGGTCGGCGCTGCGCCGCCTCGCCGGGCCGCTCGCGGCTGCCGGGCTTGGCCGGGTCACGGTCAGCCTCGACTCCCTCGACGACGACGTGTTCCGGGCCATGAACGGCGTGGACTTCCCCGTCGCTCGGGTGCTCGACGGCGTCGCGGCCGCTCGCGAGGCCGGCCTGGCGCCGATCAAGGTCAACATGGTCGTGAAGCGCGACGTCAACGAGGCCAGCATCCTGCCGATGGCCCGCTGGGCCCGCGACGAGGACGTGATCCTGCGCTGCATCGAGTACATGGATGTCGGGCATGCCAACGGCTGGCGGCTGGACGACGTCGTGCCGGCCGCGGAGATCGTGGCCGCGATCGACGCGGAGCTGCCGCTCGAGGCGATGCCGGCCAACTACCCCGGCGAGGTGGCCACGCGCTGGCGGTATCGCGACGGTGCCGGCGAGGTCGGGGTCATCGCCTCGGTCACGCGGCCGTTCTGCGGCGATTGCACGCGCGCCCGCGTCTCGGCCGAGGGCCGGCTCTACACCTGCCTGTTCACGGGCGACGGCCACGACCTGCGCGCGCCGCTGCGCGACGGCACGGCGGGCGCGGACCTGGTCGCGCTGCTGGCGGGGATCTGGGGGCGCCGGGATGACCGCTACTCGGAGCTCCGGACCGAGGCCACCACGGCGCTTCCGCGGATCGAGATGTACGCGATGGGCGGCTGAGCCGGGTGTTTCCCGGGGGCTCCGGCCGAGTGGAGCCTTATCCACGGGTTATCAACAACAGCGCACATCTCGTGGACAGCGTCGACCGAGCGATTCGGAACTTGGTGGATAAGGCGGTTGTCGCCGTCCTCCCGCTCGCCTACCTTTGGTCTTGCCCGGAGGGGCCGTCAAGGATCGGCGATACCGAGATCGCATCAAGGTTCACAGGTTCTGACCGGTCGCTTCGGGCGCTTCTTTGCCCGTACCGTGCTGCCCGCAAGGGCAGCCTGCGGGGGCTCGCCCGGCGGGATGTGATCGGCATCCCGGTGTCGATACTTCCGTCGGGCGAAAAGAAGCACGGGCCTCGGCCGTCTTCCCCTTGGACGCTTGCCTGGAGGCCCGTACGCCCGTGACCGAGGCGATCGACCCCGGGCTTCCCATCCGCCCCGCCGATCAACCGGCTCGGCTCGACGCGCTGGAGGCGGCTGTCCGGGACCGGACGAATCTTCGGCCGGTCGTCGGCCTTGTGCTCGGATCCGGTCTCGGCGGGCTGGCGGCCGACGTGGAGGACGCGGTCGCGATCCCCTTCGACGACCTGCCCGGGTGGCCCGCCGCGACGGCGCCGGGACATGCCGGCCGGCTCCTGCTCGGCCGTCTCGCCGGGGTGCCCGTGGTCGCGCTGCAGGGCCGCTTCCACGTCTACGAGGGCAACGATCCAGGCCTCGTCGTCCAGCCGGTGCTCCTGTTCCGGCGTCTCGGAGCCGGGATCGTCGTCCTGACCAACGCAGCGGGCGGCGTCAACCCGGACTACCGGCCAGGCACGCTGATGCTCATCGACGACCACCTGAACCTGACCGGTCGCACGCCGCTCCTCGGCGGGAACGCCGACGCAATCGGCCCCCGGTTCCAGGATCTGGTCGACGCCTGGAGCCAGCGCCTCCGGGAGCGGCTCCGGTCGGCCGCTGACGGGGAGGGCGTGCCTCTCGAGGAAGGCGTCTACGCCGGGCTGCTCGGCCCCCAGTTCGAGACGCCGGCGGAGGTCCGGATGCTCCGCGCGCTGGGCGCGGATGCCGTCGGCATGTCGACCGTCCTCGAGTGCATCGCCGCACGCTGGGCGGGCCTCGAGGTGTGCGGTGTCTCCCTGATCACGAACGCCGGCGCGGGCTACACCGGCCAGCCGCTGACCCACGAGGAGGTGCTTGCCAGCGGGGCGGAAGCCGGCCCGCGTCTGGCGCGCGTCATCCGCCGGTTCGTGGCGGGGCTGGGCGAGGCCGCTACGTGACCGGCAGCTCCCGGCCCGCCGCCCTGGCCGACTTCGCCTTCTCCGCCCAGGCAGCGAGCACGTTGTCCTTGTGCGGGCGGATCGGGCAGTGCTGGTCGCGGTTGCCCATCTCGTCGCAGTAGCCGAGCGGCACGCACTTCGGGGCGAGGAACGAGCCCAGGAACGGCGACACGTTGAAGATCTCGTGGCGGATGAGCTGGAACAATCGCCGGATCTCCCACTGCGCCATCGTGCACAGGCGGAGCCCGGACATGTGGATCAACGCCCGCAGGTTGGTGGTCATGACGAGGTTGGTCCGTGTCGCGTTGGGGAAGACGAACCGGGCGTCCTCGCCGGGGATCCCGGCGCCCAGCATCTCGCCGTAGAGCCCGAGGGCGCCGTCCACCTGCTCCGTGTAGCGCGCGCGGAGCTCCGGCGTGGCGTCCTCGATCGTGGCCGGCAGCATCGTCGCCGCGCCCTTGAACTTCACATAGCGCTGGCTCTGCTGGTCGAACGCCACCCCGGCCCGATGCCGGACGAGCTGGTGGGAGAGCGTCCTCGACACGCCGCTGATCCCGAACGTGAAGACCACGTGCTCGATCGTCGAACCGTGTCCCGATTCGATGACCCCGGCGATCAGCTTCTGCATCTTCTGCTGGTCGATCTCGCCATCGGCCGCGCGGCGGAAGATCTCGTCCGGGTCGAGCTCCGAGTAGCAGGTCCGGCAGGCCGTGTAGATCACCGGCACGTAGTACCGCTCGACGATCTCGCGGTTGGGGAAGAGCAGCGTCGCCCTGAGCCCGAGGTCCCGCCGGCCGGGGTTGCGAGGGATGCCCGTGCGCTCGCGCGGGGCGGCCGCCGTGGCGTCAGAGGCGGCCGGCGAGGCCGGCGTCGGGACTGGCGGCGGGGTCTCGGCGGTCATCGGGCGATCTTAGTCGGTCGAGGGGACGAGCACGCCGGTCAGGCAGGGATCGCGACTGGCCGGGCGGGCTGAGGCTCCGCGTTCCGGAACCAGGTCCAGTAGAGGAGCGTGGCGGTCGAGTAGAGGACGATGATCGTGACGAAGTTGACCGTGTAGCCGCCCTCGAACCCGAGGGTCGCCTGGAGCAGGCTGTAGTACGGGCCGCCGATCACCCAGCCGATCGACCACAGCACGGTCATCGTCGCCGCCAGCGTGGCCCGCTCGGCCGGCCGCACCTGGTCCATCGCGAAGGCGTTCAGGATCGGGTTCCCCGCGTTCATGAGCGAGTTCCGGACGGCCATCGCGAGGACGACCGTCCAGAGGATCGGCGAGAACCCGAGGACCACCAGGAACGGGATGCTGGCGCCCTGGACGGCGACGACGGACGCGACCCGGCCGAACCGCCGCGCGAGGGCCGGCTGGAGGAGGATGGCCGCCATGGTGCCGAAGCTCGTGAGCGCGAACACCGCGTTGAGGGAGGCCAGCTCGAGCCCGAACTTGCGCTGCACGAAGAGGTTCAGGAATGGGATCACCTGTCCGGCGCCGAGCGCGATGAGGAACCCCGGCAGCACCAGCCGGACCAGCCGGCCGCGGTCGTGGACCGGCAGCCGCAGACGGCGCCTGGCCCCCGGGGCCCGGAGCGGGAAGGATGCCGGCTCGCCCGCCCGTTGCAGCGCCTGCGGGCGCGTCCGGGAGGGTCGATCGTCGCTCAGGCGGGCGACCATGGTCACGGCCAGGCCGAGTAGGACCGCCATCGCGACCAGCAGCACGCGGTACGTCGTGGGCCCCTGGGGATCGAGGCCGATGGTCCCCGCGACTGCGGCGGCCGCGAAGCCGCCGATGAGCGCAGCTCCGACGTTGGTCAGGTTCTGGACCGCGAACTGGAGCGAGAACAGCTCGCTCCGGTGCTCGGGCCGGCTGCGCTCCGCCAGGTAGGGCGTCTGGACCACGAACACCGACTGCTGGCCGGCCGCGAACGTGGCAACGAGGAGCGCGATCACGGGCACCACGGAGGTGAGCAGCACGCCGACCATCGCCAGGGCCATCACGGTCAGCCCGCCGGCGATCACCAGCCGCCGGCCGATCCGGTCGGACAGCGCGGAGGCCGGGAAGGCAACGATCGCCCCGGCCAGTGAGCCGCCGGTCGCGATCAGCCCGATCGTGGACGGTGGCACGCCGATCGAGGCGAGGTACAGGTTGAAGTCGATCCAGTACAGGCTGATCGCCGCGCCGGCGACGAGCGTGACCAGCAGGTAGCGCCGCGCGTCGGGCTCGAAGCCGGTGAACCGTGCGACGTACTCCCGGACGCGGCGCACCGTCAGGCGGCTACAGGTAGTCCGAGCACGAGAGGAAGTAGCCGCAGGCGCAGATCAGCTTGCACTTGCGCTCGTCCATCGGCGCGCCGCAGTTCGCGCAGGTGAACATGAGCTCGGCCGGATCGGCCGCCGTGGGACGGGCCGGCGGCGGGTCGGGAAGGAGGCGGATCACCGGCAGATGCGGGACGGTCGGGGCGGCGGGTCGGGCGGCGTCAGTCACCCGGCCATCGTAGCGAGCGCGAAGGCGACGATCGTCTCGTCGTCGTCGGCCTCGCCCCGGCGGTAGTCGTCCGCCGTGGCAGGGTCGTCGCGCAGCGGCGCCGGGTCGAAGCCGATCGAGCGCCGGTTCCACGGGTTGAGGCCGGTCCCGGTCGTGCGCTCGAGCCGGGCGACGGCCCCGGAGATCCGCGCCGCTGTCTGGTGCTCGCCGCCCAGCCAGGCGACGGCGGCGATCCCGTCGAGCACCAGGACAAGTCCGGACCGGTCACCGACCCCGTGGAAGTGCTCGAGCGCTTCACGAAGCCGCCGCCGGGCCACCGGGAGGTCTCCCTCGAGCGCGTCGAGCAGCCCGACCGTGAAGAGCGACCAGCCGAGCAGGAAGGAGTCCTGGAGGCGCTGCAGCATGGGGATCGCCTCGAGGCCGTAGCGACGCGCCCCGGCGTTGTCTCCCGCCCGGCTGGCGATGTTCGACAGCAGCCAGAGGGACCGCGCCAGCCCGCCCTCGTCACCCGCCCGGCGGAAGCGGTCCACGGCCTCCTGGCCGTAGGCCATCGCCTCCGCCACGAGGCCATCGCCGAACGTCACCGGAAACGCCAGGTTGTAGAGGCCTTGGGCGATCGTGGCGTCGCCGCCGATCGACCGGCGGAGCGTCAGCGCCCGCTGGTACCAGGCGGTGGTCGCCGGGAGGTCGCCGTGCCAGTAGGTCAGCCCGCCGGCGGCGTCCACCGCAGCCAGGCGGATCTCGGGCGGGACCTCGCCCTCGATGGCGAGCGCCTCCTCGGCCCGGCCGATGCCCTCAAGGAGGTGTCCGCGGATCTGCCAGAACCGCCACAGCGAGGCCACCAGGCGCATCGCCAGGGCGGGCTCGTTCCGCTCGGCCGCCCAGGCGAGCGCCGCACGCAGGTTGTCGTGCTCCACGTCGACGCGGTCGAGCCACGCGCGGCCGTCCGCGCTGGTCAGGTGCGGCGCGGCGGCTTCGGCCAGCGACACGCAGGCCGCCACGTGGCGATCGCGGATGGTGTCCGCGTCCGGTTCTGCCGCGAGCTGTTCCGCTGCGAATTCGCGGATCGTCGCCAGCATCCCGAACCGGGGCTCACCCTGCCACTCGCGCTGCCGGATGAGGCTGTGCTCCACCAGCGACTCCAGCGTGTCGAGCACGTCGCGCCCGATCTCCGAGGCCGGTCCGCAGACCGCCTCGACCTGGTCGAGGCCGCCGCCGGGCGTGAAGACGGACAGCCGCGCGAACAGCCGGCGCTCCGGCGCGTCCAGGAGGTCGTGGCTCCAGGCGATCGCGCCGCGCAGCGTCTGCTGCCGCGCGGGCAGATCGGCACTGCCGGATCGCAGGAGGTCGAGACGCCGCTCGAGACGCGGCAGCATCGCCTCCGGCGTCAGCAGCCGGCTGCGAGCCGCGGCGAGCTCGATCGCGAGCGGCAGCCCGTCCAGCCGCGTGACGATCTCGGCGATCGCCGCGGCGTTGTCCTGCCCGAGCTCGAACGAGGGCCGGACCGCGCGCGCCCGCTCGACGAACAGCGTCACCGCCTCGGACCCGCGCCCGGCCTCCCTAGAGGCCGGGTCCGGGAGCGAGAGCGGCGAGAGGGGGGACTCGTGCTCCCCGCTGACCCGCAGGGCGGCGCGACTCGAGACGAGGATACGCACCCCTGGGGCCTCGCGGAGCACGTGCGCGAGGACCGGCGCCGCGGCGACGACCTGCTCGAAGTTGTCGAGCACGAGCAGCAGCTCTCGAGCGCGGACCGCGTTAGCCAGTCGGTCCTGTGCGGACTGACCGGTGGCGTCCGGCGCCCCCACCGCCGCCGCGATCTCGGACGCCACGAGGTCCGGATCGGTGATCGACGCAAGGGGGACCCACGTCACGCCGTCGGCGAACCGGTCCGCCACCTCCGCCGCCACCTGCAGGCTGAGCCGGGTCTTGCCCGTCCCGCCCGGGCCCGAGAGGGTGACCAGCCGGGCTCGACCGAGGAGCTCGGCGACCTCGCCGATCTCCCGCTCCCGGCCGATGAACGACGTGAGCTGGGTCGGCAGGTTGTTGCGCCGGCTGTCGAGCGACCGGATCGGCGGGAAGTCGTTCCGGAGGCCGGGGATCACGAGCTGGCAGATGTGCTCCGGCTGGAGGTCCTTCAGCCGGTGCTCGCCGAGCCCGCGGAGCTCCGCGCCGGGCGGCAGGAGGCCCCCGACCAGCGCCACGGTCGCCTCGGACAGGAGGACCTGGCCGCCGTGACCGGCCGCCGCGATCCGCGCCGCGCGGTGGACGGCATGCCCGGCATAGCTGCCCTCGACCGCGACGGCCTCGCCGGTGTGGAGGCCGATCCGCACCCGGATCGGCGAATCAGCCGGCCAGTCCGCACCGGCGAGCGCGCGCTGGATCTCCGCCGCCGCCGACAGGGCGTCGCTGGCGCGCCCGAAGACGATGAAGAACGAGTCGCCCTCGGTCGAGACCTCGTGGCCACCGTGTCGTGCGAGTGCCGCTCGCACGAGTCGGCGATGCCGCTCCAGCTGCTCGGTGAAGCCGGCCGGACCGAGGGCCTCGGCAATCCGCGTCGAGCCCTCGATGTCGGTGAACAGGAAGGTGAGCGTTCCGTCGGGCGGTCCGGCCGCGCCCCGACCCCGTGCCGACCCGGCTGCGGTCGTCTCCATGGCGCCTCAGGCCCGGTGCTGCTCCATCGTGGCCCGGAGCCGACGCGCGAGCCCGCGCGCGATCCCGACCGCGACGGGCGGGTTCTCGAGCAGCACGCGCTCGAAGTCCCACGATGCGAGCGCGAGGCAGCGTGTGGGCGACTCGGCCAGCGCCTGTGCCACCCGGGGCTCCCGATCGAGGACGGACATCTCGCCGAAGAACTCGCCCGGCCGGAGCGTCGCGAGGGTCGTCCCGTCACGGACGATCCGGACCCGCCCGTCGGCGATGACGAAGAAGCCGGTGCCGATCTCACCCTGCCGGGCGATGACGTGCCCGGCCGGAAAGTCGACCTCGGTCGTGCTCGAGGCGAGCAGCTCGAGCTGCGCCGCGTCGAGGCCGGTGAACAGGGGACAGCGTCCGAGCAGCTCGGTCCGCTCGGTCGTGACGGTCATCGCTCGAGCCTCCTGGAGTGCCTGCATCCTGCGCGCAGCGGCGCGGCGCGTCAACGATCCCGGGCGCATCCGGCAGGTCGGCCGGACCGTGTTGTTGGCAGGCGCCCCGGTGCGCCACAATGCGGCCCGAGGGCCCGGAGGACGGCAGGTGGCGGACAGCAACGAGATCGTCGACGCGATCGCGCGAATGACCCTGTTCGCGGATCTCGCGAACCCGCAGCTCGAGGCGGTTGCGCACCGGTTCGAGGAGCGCTTCTTCCCGGCCGGCGAGCGGATCCTCCGGCAGGGACTCCGCGGCTCCGGCTTCTTCGTGATCCTCGAGGGCCGCGCGTCGGTCGTCGTCGACGGCGACCAGCGCGCCGAGCTCGGCCGCGGCGACTTCTTCGGCGAGGTGTCGATCCTGCTCGGCGAGACGCCCGTCGCGGACGTGATCGCGATCGAGCCGCTGCGCTGCCTGGTGCTCGGCGCTCCCGATGTCGAGGCGTTCCTGCTGGGTCACCCGCCGGTCATGTACCGGATGCTGCAGGCACAGGCCCGGCGGCTGCGGAACGCCAACCGGTGGCGGAGCTGAGCGGATCGCGGGCGCGGCCATGACGGCCTCGGCCGATCGGCCCTTTCCGCCCGGCGAGTACCCGCTGGTCCTGATCGGGAGCGGTCCGGGCGCGCTCCAGCTGTCGTACGCCTTGGGCCGGCTGCAGATCCCGCACGCGGTCGTCTCGGCCGATCCGGCGCCCGGCGGCATGTTCCGCCGCTGGCCGTTCTTCCAGCGGCTCCTGTCGTGGACCAAGCCGTATGCGCCGGCGCCATCCGGCTCGCGCCTCTACGAGCGCTACGACTGGAACAGCCTCCTGGCCGAGGAGCCGGAGCACGCGGCACCTGATGCCGCGCTTCATGGACGGCAGCTCCTATTTCCCATCGCGCCCAGAGATGGAGCGCAACCTCGCCGCGTTCGCCGCCGGCGCCGGCATCGCCGTCCGCTACGACTGCCGGTGGACCGGCACGCGGCTCGAGGAGGACGGCGACGGGCGGCGCTTCGTCCTCGAGACCACGGACGGCGAGTACCGCTGCGGGACGGCCGTCTTCGCCGTCGGCGTTGCAGAGCCCTTCGTGCCGCCGTCTCCGGGGCTGGATCTCGGCGCACACTATGCGGATACCCGGGCCGCCGAGACCTACGCCGGCCGGCGCGTGTTCATCGCCGGCAAGCAGAACTCCGGCTTCGAGCTGGCCACGGGGCTCCTGCCGTGGGCGCGGCAGATCACGCTTGCATCCCCCTCGCCGGCTCGTCTCTCGGTCAACACGCGCTCGCTGGTCGGCGTCCGGGCTCGGTACGTCCAGCCGTTCGAGGACCACGCGCTTGGCGGGGGCGTGTCCGTGCTCGATGCGGCGATCGAGCGCGTCGAGCGCGCGGCGGACGGGACGTTCCGGGTCTCGCTCCGACGGACCGACGGCGGGCCGGACGTCGCCCTGGAGGCCGACGACGTCATCGCGGCGACCGGGTTCACGGCGCCGCTGCTCGACCTGCCCGCGCTGGGCGTCGCGACCGTGGGCTCCAGCCGGATCCCCGCCCAGACGCCATGGTGGGAGAGCGCCTCGCTGCCTGGCGTCTTCTTCGCCGGCACGCTGACCCAGGGCGCCCCGGGCCTCAAGAAGCACGGCATGCCGTCGAACTCGGGGGCCGTCCATGGCGCGCGCTACAACGCCCGGGTCCTGGCGGGGCACCTGGCCCGAACCCGGTTCGGCCGGCCCGCCGGCGCTGCAACGATCGCCGGCCGGGAGCTCGGCGATCGCCTCGTCCACGAGGCCTCGACCAGCCCGGAGCTGTGGCACCAGAAGGCCTACCTCGCCTGGGTGGCGACCAAGGAGCCGGACGGCGGCTTCGCCGATCGCGGGCTCGCCCCGCTGGCCGATGCGCTCGACGCGGACGGGCCGGACGCCGTGATCCTGACCCTCGAGGCGGACGGCTCCGGCGCGATCTACCCCGTCGTCTACCTGCGCCGGGCCGCAGGGGTCGAGGAGCGGGTCTTGGATCCCGATTCGTTCCTCGCCTTCACCGGCCCCGGGCACCGGGCGGCCTTCGAAGCCGTGGCGCGCTCCGCGGCCCGGCCGCGGGCGAGCCGCTCCGCGAATCGAGTAGACGGAATCGGCTATTCGGCCGGACCATAGCCATTGACGGCTACCGCAAGGGTTGATAGCCTCTCACGGGTGACGCGGCTCGGGATCGTGGTGCTCGGCGACGTGATCGGCTCCCGGTTGGCGGGACCTGCCTCCTCTGCATGGCTGCGCCGCCTGTGCGCCGAGCTCGATGACGTGTATGGCGACGACCGCATCGCGCCCTTCGGCTTCACCCAGGGCGACGAGCTTCAGGGCCTGCTGCGCCCGAACGCGGACCCGATGCAGGCCGTGCTGCGGGCGAGCCTCCGCGAGCCGCGCCCACCGAGCATGCGCTGGGCCGTGGCCGCCGGCGAGATCGAGCCCGGCAAGGGCCCGGCGACGCAGCGCACCGGCCGAGCCTTCCTCACGGCCCGGGAGCTTGCGACCGCTGCCCGTCGGCGCCGGGACCGGCTTCTCGTGCGCTCCGGCGATCCGATGGCTGACCTGCTCCTCGACGACATCGCGCCGCTGCTCACCGTGCTGCTCGACGGCCTGACCGATCGCCAGCGCGCGATCGGTCGGCTGCTGGTGGTCGACGGCCTGCGCCAGGTCGATGTCGCCGACCGGCTCGACATCGCGCGCCCCACCGTCTCGGTGGCCGCGGAGCGCGCCCACGTGCGCGACATCGAGCGGATCAGCCGCGCGATCGTCGGGCTGCTGCGGCTGGGGATCGAGGGGCTGGTGGATCCGATGTCGGCGCATACGGGCGGCCTGCAGCCGGCATGAGCAGCGACATCGTCCTCGTCCTCGCCTGGTTGATCTTCGCCCATCTCGTCGCCGACTTCGTGCTCCAGACCGACGCGATGGTCTCGGACAAGCGCTCGAGCGGCCGCCGCGCCTGGCGCGGCCTTGCCACGCACGGGGCGGTGGTCGGGCTGTGCACGGCGCCGGTCGTGGCGATCTTCGGGCCCCGCGGGCTGCTGCTGCTCGGCATCGTCACCCTCGGGCACGTGGTGATCGACCGCTGGAAGGTTCGCGCCACGCGCCACGCCGAGGCCCGGGCGCTGCTCCTTGCCCACCGGCGGCACGAGCGGCCGAACGACGAGCCGGGGGAGACGCTGGGGCCGGCCTGGACCCCCGTCCCCGCGGCCCTGTTCGTCGTCGACCAGGTGCTGCACCTGGGGCTGATCCTCGCTGCGGCCTACCTGCTCGTGGCGCGGCTGGGGCCGCTGCCGGAGTGGACGATGCTGGTCGACCGGCTGCTGGGCGGCGTCGACCGCGGGCTCGTGCACCGCTCGATCCTGCTGGCCGTCGTGGGCGCGTCGCTGGTCATCGTCAACGTTCGGGCCGGGGCGCTGTTCGTGGCCACGCTGGTCCGACCCCGCGAGACGCCGCCGGGCGCGACGCCGGCGCCGGTCGAGCCCGTCGAGCCGGACGCCCCGTTACCGGCTGCGTGGCGCATCCGGTTGGGGCCCCTGCAGGCCGTTGCGCTCCCGTCGCGGACCGCCACCCCCGGCGTCCAGTCGCCTGCCCCGTCCGGCGGCCACGCCTCGACGGCGCGGATCGGGGCGACGATCGGGATACTGGAGCGCCTGCTGATCGTGACCTTCGTGTTGACCGGGTCGACCGCGGCGATCGGGTTCGTGGTGGCGGCGAAGACGCTGGCCCGGTTCAAGCAGCTCGACGACCGGGACTTCGCGGAGTACTACCTGCTCGGGACGCTGGCCAGCGTGGCCGTCGCGCTCGGCAGCGCGCTCGTGGCGCAGGCGGCGCTGGCGACCCTGTCCTGGCTGGCCTAGCTGGTGTTCGTCACCGTCGCGGCGACTCGGCCCAGTCGATCGGCCGCCGCCGCGAGCGTCTCCAGCCGCTTCGGAAAGGCGAACCGCAGCTTCGTGCGGCCCAGCTCCGGGCGGGAATAGAAGGACGAGCCCGGCACGGCGGCGACGCCCGGGTCGATCACCAACCGGCGCGCGAACGCGACGTCGTCCTCGCCGGTCAGCCCCGCGATGTCGGTCATGACGTAGTAGGCGCCGTCCGGCGGGTAGACGCGGAAGCCGGCGGTCTCGAGCGCGGGCAGAAGCGTATCGCGCCGCTCGCGGTAGCCGGCCACCAGGGCCGCGTAGTACGCGTCGGGCAGGCCGAGCGCCACCGCCGATGCGTGCTGGAGCGGCGCCGCGGCACCCACGGTCAGGAAGTCGTGCGTCTTGCGGATCGCGCCGGTCAGCACCGGTGGCGCGATCACCCAGCCCACCCGCCAGCCGGTGACGGAGTAAGTCTTCGAGGTCGAGTTCACGGCGATCGTCCGCTCGCGCATGCCGTCGAGGGTCGCGAGCGGGATATGCGGGCCGGCATACACGATGTGCTCGTAGATGTCGTCGGTGAAGGCGACGAGGTCGTGGTCGCGGCAGAGAGCGGCGATCGTCTCCAGCTCGACACGGTCGAACACTTTGCCGGTCGGGTTGTGAGGTGAGTTGACCACGATCGCGCGCGTCCGTGGCGTCACTGCGGCGCGCAGCTCGTCCGGGTCGAACGACCAGTCTGGCTCCCGCAGCGTCACGTAGCGCGGCGTGGCGCCGGTCAGGATCGCATCGGGGCCGTAGTTCTCGTAGAACGGCTCGAACACGATCACCTCGTCGCCCGGGTCGAGCACGGCCAGGAAGGCGGCGATCATGCCCTCGGTCGCACCGCAGGTGACCGTGATCTCCGTCTCGGGGTCGACGTCCCAGCCGGGGTGGGTGCGCGCCGTCTTCGCCGCGATGGCGTCGCGGAGCGGCTTGGCCCCCCACGTGATCGCGTACTGGTTGAGGTCCGCATGGAGCGCCTCGACGGCCGCCGCCTTGAGCTCCGGCGGGCACGGGAAGTCAGGGAAGCCCTGGCCGAGATTGACGGCGCCCGTCGCCGCCGCCAGCCGGCTCATCTCGCGGATGACCGATTCGGTGAAGCCACCGGCCTTGAGGGAGATGCGCGGCATGCCGGCAGTGTAGTGAGGCGGGTTGGGTTCACGCGTCCCGCCGGCCGCGGCGGCGGATCGCTAACCGGAGGCCATCGGCGCCGGAGTGGCCGCCCTGGGCTCGGGCGACCCCTCGGACGGCGGTGCGAGGGACGGTCTGGCGGATGGCTCCGTGCCGCCGTCGCGGGGCGGCGACAGCCAGACCGCCCCCTGCGGTCCGGTGACGATGCCGCTGATCGCGAGCTTGCCGTCCCAGGCGGCCGCGCCGGTGGGGCCGTACTTGAAGCCCGGGTCGACACCGGCCTCGAACCGCAGGGCATGATCGAGGCGCCGGAAGGCGCGGCCATCGGCCGACTGCCAGATCGCCAGGTCCTGGGCCATCGTGTCGACACGCGAATCCGTGCCGGTGCCGACCGCCAGCCAGCCACCATCGGTCCGGACGAACCGCGTCACCAGGGCTCCCTCGAAGAAGTCCGGCTGACCGTCGGTTCCCCCGGAGCTCGCGCGGGGGTCGTCGACCGTCGCTCGCGTCCACCGTCCGCCGTCTGGCGACGCCCAGATCGCCGGCGTCGCGGCGCCCGTCGTCGGGTGAAGCTCCACCCCGCCCACGAGCACCTGATCGGCGGTCGCGGCGACCGCCTGGAGGCTCGTCGCGCCGAACGCGGCCGCGTCGGCGAGACCCGTCCACGTCGCCCCATCGGCCGAGATCAACACGACGGCCGCCGGAACGCCGGACACGTTGGAGCCGCGCTCGCCCACCACGACAAAGCCCGGCCCACCGGCCGCGACGGCTGTCAGCCGGCCGGCATCTTCCGGTGTGGAAGGCGGGGCTCATCTCGTTCACCTCCACCCGACGCCGGGCTCGGGGGAATGTCACGCCGGAGTCTGGCACGAGCGCGCGTGCTGCGGGCGCACAGGCGATGGGCCGTAGGATGGCTCACGTGACCGACGATCCGGACGACTCCCGACGAAGCCCGTGGCGCACGACGACCCGGCGGGTGGCATACGCGAATCGGTGGCTGACCGTGTGGCACGACCAGGTGTTCCGCCCCGACGGAACGCCCGGCGTCTACGGTGTCGTCCACTTCGCCAACCTCGCCGTCGGCGTCGTGGCGATCGACACGGAGGATCGTGTCGTGCTGGTCGGGCAGCACCGCTACACGCTCGACGCCTGGTCGTGGGAGATCCCGGAGGGCGGGGTGCCCCCGGACGAGGATCCAGCGGCCGGCGCCGCCCGTGAGCTTCGCGAGGAGACCGGCCTGATCGCCGCGACCTGGCGCGAGCTGGCCCGCGTCCACCTCTCGAACTCCGTCACGGACGAAGCCGGCATCCTCTACCTCGCGACGGACCTGGCCGAGGGCGCGGCAGCTCCGGAGGAGACGGAAGTGCTGGAGGTCCGGCGGGTCCCGTTCCAGGAGGCGCTCGCCATGACGCTGGACGGGCGGATCACGGACAGCCTGTCCGTCGTCGCCCTGCAGCGAGTGGCGCTGGCCCGGATCGCCGAGGAGGCCCTCCAGGCGGCCGGGGCGGCTGAGTGAGCACGCTCCACGTCGTCCGCGTCTTTCTCGGTCCGGGCGGCGACGGCGGCAATCCGCTCGGCGTGTTCCTCGACGGCAGCGCCGTGCCGGCGGATCGTCGCCAGGCCGTCGCCGGCGACCTTGGCTACAGCGAGACCGTCTTCGTCGACGCGGTGGCCGATGCCACGGCGCGGATCCGGATCCTCGCCCCGGGCGTGGAGCTGCCGTTCGCCGGGCATCCGGCGGTCGGCACATCCTGGCTGCTGCGGCATCTCGGCCGGCCGGTCGACACCCTCGAGGTTTCCGCTGGCTCGGTCCGGACCTGGCCGGAGAACGGCCTGACGTGGATCCGCGCCCGCCCGGAATGGGTCTATCCGGTCCGGTTCGTGGAGTACGCGACGCCGGGCGAGGTGGACGACCTCGCTCCGCCGCCACTCGGCGAGGAGAGCCTGTACGTGTGGGCCTGGGAGGATGCGGGACTGGGCGCCATCCGGGCCCGGTTCTTTCCGGACGAGCCGGACGTCCTCGAGGACGAGGCGACGGGCGGTGCCGCGGTCGTGCTCGGTGCCCGCCTTGGCCGGCCGCTCACGATCCGCCAGGGAGTCGGCTCCGAGCTGCACGTGCGACCCGGACCGGACGGCACGATCGACGTTGGTGGCCGGTGCGCGCTGGTCGAGGTGAGGGACTACCGGACCTGATCGCGGCAGTTGGCCGCTCGCCGGAGCGACAGGCTCTGGCCGGTGGGGGAGAATGAACCCTGCACCGGCGGAGAGCCGCACCCTGATCGAAGAGGATGACGATGGCTGACCACGAGACGAACGGGCGCGGACCGGACGCGACGCACGGGACGGACGGGCCCGGACGGACGGACGCTCGCGGCGCCGCCCAGCCCGCGCTGACCACCCGGCAGGGCCACCCGGTCTACGACAACCAGCACCAGCGGACCGTGGGCTCGCGCGGGCCCGCGACGCTCGAGAACTACCACTTCCTCGAGAAGATCAGCCACTTCGACCGGGAGCGCATCCCGGAGCGGGTGGTGCACGCCCGCGGCTTCGTCGCCCACGGCGAGCTCGAGGCATACGGCACGATCGGCGACGAGCCGGCATCGAGATACACCCGCGCCCGGCTCTTCCAGGCGAAGGGCACGAAGACGCCGGTCACGATCCGCTTCTCCACGGTCATCGGCGGTCGCGACTCCTCGGAGGTGGCCCGCGACCCGCGCGGCTTCGCGGTCAAGCTGCGGACCGAGGACGGCAACTGGGACGTGGTCGGCAACAACCTGCCGGTGTTCTTCATCCGCGACGCGATCAAGTTCCCGGACGTGATCCACGCCCTGAAGCCGGATCCGGTGACGTTCCGCCAGGAGCCCAACCGGATCTTCGACTTCATGAGCCTCACGCCCGAGTCGATGCACATGCTCACCTGGCTCTTCAGCCCGCGCGGCATCCCGAAGAGCTACCGGAACATGGACGGTTTCGGCGTCAACACCTACCGGCTCGTGAATGCGCAGGGCGAGGGCGTCCTGATCAAGATCCACTGGAAGACGCAGCAGGGGATCGAGTCGCTCACCCAGGCGCAGGCCAGCGAGATCCAGGCGACCGATCTCGGCAGCCACTCGAAGGACCTCTTCGAGGCGATCGAGCGGGGCGACTTCCCGCGCTGGGAGCTGAATGTCCAGGTCATGAGCGACGACGAGCACCCGGAGCTGGACTTCGACCCGCTCGATGACACCAAGACCTGGCCGGAGGACCAGTTCCCGCTGCTCCCGGTCGGCATGCTGACCCTCAACCGGAACCTCGAAAACTTCTTTGCCGAGAACGAGCAGGCGGCCTTCGGCACGGGCGTCCTCGTCGACGGGATCGACTTCTCCGACGACAAGATGCTGGTCGGGCGGACGTTCTCGTACTCCGACACGCAGCGCTTCCGGGTCGGACCGAACTACCTGCAGCTGCCCATCAACCGGCCGGTCGTGCGGCCGGCCACCAACCAGCGCGACGGCCAGATGACCCACTACGTCGACACCGTTGGCCAGAACCCGCACACGAACTACGAGCCGAACTCGACCGGCGGCCTGATGGAGGCCGACGCGACCGGGCCGAACTACGAGCCGGAGATCCACGGCCGCCTCACGCGGGCCACGATCGAGCGCACCAACGACTATGCGCAGGCGGGCGAGCGCTACCGGACGATGCCCGACTGGGAGCGCGAGGACCTGGTCCTCAACCTGACCGACGCGCTCGGCCAGTGCGAGCGGCAGATCCAGGAGCGGATGGTCGAGCATTTCACCCGGTGCGACCCGGACTTCGGCCGGCGGGTCGCGGCGGGCATCGGCTTGGCCGTCCCCCGCGAGGGCGAGCCGGCCGTCGTCTGACCCGGGCAGCGTTCGTCGTCGAGGCGTCAGGTCCGGGGCGGGCCCTCCGCCCCGCGCGCGGCGCGGACGAGCATCGCGTCGAGCCACGTCCGGCACAGGACCTCGACGAGCTCCAGCCGGTCGACCGCGCCCGCGGGATCGCCGGCGACTGCGATCGCCCCATGACGCTCGAGCAGCACGGCCGTGGCCAGCGGGTCCGGCGGCTCGGTCAGGGCCGCCGCCACGCGGCCGGCCAGCTCGTCGCTGCCCGGCACGCCGAGCTCGAGGAACGGCAGCCGCGGCAGGAGCAGGGCCGTCTCCGGCAGGGCGGCTGGATCCGGGACCTCGCCGGCCAGGGTCAGCGCCATCGAGGCCGGAAGATGCGCGTGGGCCACCGCCGCGATGTCCGGGCGCGCACGATGGACGGCCAGATGGATCGCGAGATCTGACGTCGGCCGCGCGGCCGCCGCGCCCAGCGCCGCGCCCGAGCCGAGGTCGACCAGGACGAGTTCGGCTGGCGCAAGCTCATCCTTCCGCCGGCCGCTCGGCGTCACGAGCAGCATGCCGGCGTCCAGCCGCACCGAGAGGTTCCCTTCGCCTGCGGAGATCAGGCCACGCCGTCCGAGGCGCGCGCCCGCGGCGACGATCGCCGCCCGTCCAGCTCGGTCGTCCACCGCAGCATCGTACGCAAACCGGCTCCGCCGGGGGGTTCGAGCCGGTCAGGCGGCGAGCGGGACCTCCGTGGCGGTGGTCGGGTCGATCTGGACCTCGATCCGGCAGTCCTCGCAGCGCATGACGTCCGCGCGCTCCAGCGCGATCGACGCCTCACACCACGGGCATTCGATTGTGATCATCGCGATCTCTCCCATCGGCTTGATGGCCAGAGCGTCGCTGGTCGCCGTGACAGCTAGCCTGTCACGGCCTCGTGGGTGCGGTCTCCAGCCGGTGCCGCCGGGGATCTGCAGCCGCTGGCTGACGACGATAGCCTCACCGATGACATGACCCTCCACGTCCACCTCGGGCACGGCGCGAGCGGCACCGCGGCGACGATGCGGCCGTGGGTGGAGGGCCTTCGGCTGCGCGGGTACGCTGCAGACGCCATCGACCTGCCGCGTCGCCGCGCCGAGGCCGCCGTGGCGGCGCTCCAGGCGGCCGTCCCGGCGCGGGCAGACGTCGTCCTGGGTGGTCACTCGTATGGCGGCCGCGTCGCCAGCCTAGCCGCCGCCGAGCCAGGGGCGCCGTACGCGGCGCTCGTGCTGCTGAGCTACCCGCTGCATCGGCCAGGGGGTCCCGAGGGCTGGGATGCGCGGACCGAGCACTGGCCGGCGATCCGCTGCCCGGTGCTCCTGCTGTCCGGTGAGTCGGACCCGTTCGCGCGGCTGGAGCTGCTGCGCGGCGCGCTCTCGAGGCTGCGACGGGCGGAGCTTCACACGTACCCGCGGCTGGGTCACACGCTTCGCCCGGTCCTCGATGACGCGCTCGATCGGATCGCGCGGTTCCTGGAGCAGGTGCCCGCCGGCTGATCGAGGGGGTTGCCCGGTCCGAAACGGGCTCCTATGCTGTGCCGCTCCAACGCGCTGCCGCGAGGCCCCTGTGGGTGCCGGTGGCCCAGCAACCGCGTCGCTCGCCGGCCCCCGCGCCCGCCCCCGCCCCCGCCCCCGCCCCCGAAGCCCCCGGCAGCGAGGCATCACCCGCTGTTCGGTCGCGCTCACCGCGGCCGCTCGGCAGGGAGGAGCAGTATTGCGAGTCGTCGCCCGCCGCCCGGCCATGGCCGCCCTCGGCCTGGCCATCGTCCTCGTGTCGATCGGAGCCATTCGGCCCCCGGCGACCCAGGCCCACGACATCCCCGGCTTCGACCGGTTCATGTATGCCCTCGGTCAGGTCGAGTCCGGCGGCCGATATGACGCCTACAACGCCACGAGCGGCGCGTACGGCAAGTACCAGATCATCCCGTCCAGCTGGCGCGTCTGGGCGGAGCGCGTCCTTGGTGACGCCGACGCCCCGAAGACTCCCGAGAACCAGGAGCTGGTCGCCCGCGCGACCATCCATGACGCGTTCCATCGGTACGAGCAGTGGCGGCTCGTCGCCTACTGGTGGCTGACCGGCCGCGTGGTCTACGACTCGTCACAGTGGTCCGACTACGCGACGGGCTATGTCAACAAGGTCATGACCATCTACCAGTCGACGTCGACCACCTCGTCGACCGTCCTGAGCACGCGGGTCTCGCGCTACCAGGAGACGTACCAGTACATCCGGTGGACGGGCCATTGGCGGAGCGCCCAGCACACCGCCTATGCCGGAGGTCAGGCCCGCTGGACGGACGAGGCCGGCGCGACGGCCACGTTCGGGTTCCGCGGCTACTCGGTCGCCTGGATCGGGCCAAAGGGCACGACCCGGGGCAAAGCTCGGATCTCGATCGACGGGGCGTACGTCAGGACGGTCGACCTTTATGCCACGTCCTTCCGTCCGGTCAACACGCTGTTCACGAAGAGCTGGTCGGCGTACGGGTACCACACGCTCAAGATCGAGGTGGTCGGGACGGCCGGTCGGCCGATCGTGGCCATCGACGAGTTCCGCGTCGGCAAGTAGCCGTCGGGCGGGGCGGCGCCTCAGCGTGCCGCCACGACCTCGATCTCGACCCGGTAGTCGCTGGCCAGGCGGGTGACGCCAACGGTCGCCCGCGTGGGCGGTTCGACCGGGAAATACTCGCGGTAGACGGCGTTCATCGCGGCGAACTCGTCGAAGTCGCGGAGATAGACGGTCGCCTTGACGACGCTGGCCAGGCCGAGCCCCACGGCGCGCAGCAGGCGCTCGACGTTGTCGAGCATGGCCCGCGTCTCGGGCTCGATCCCGCCCGGGACCGGCCCCTCCCCACCGGGCCGGTCACCGACCTGTCCGGCAAGGAAGACGAAGCCGTTGGCTTCCACGACGCGGGAGAACGGGAGGCTGCCGGGCTCGATGCCCGGCAGCGCTGGAACCTGTTTCGGCATTGGTCGGTCTCCTTCGTGTGGCCGTCTGTCGTCAAAGCCTGCGGTCAGCGGCCCGCAGCGTCCGGTCGCACCACCAGGCCAGTTCGTCCGCGCCGCTCGCGCCCCAGGCGGCCGAGGTCCCGGCCTCCGCATCCAGGCCCTTCCGCCAGCCGCGGAGCAGGAGGCCGACCAGCCAGGCGAGGTCGACCTGCGCCGCCCAGTCGCCCAGCTCCACGCCCGCCGTGCGCGCGGCGGCGGCGTAGCGCCGGAGCACGTCGTCCGGCGCCGACGGCAGGCTCGCAACGTTGGCCACGAGCAGCCATCCGAGCTCGACCGCGACGGGGGCGCGCAGCGTCATCTGCCAGTCGATCACCGCCACCTCGCCGCTCGGTGGCAACGCCACGTTGGCCAGCTTCAGGTCGCCATGGAGGCCGGCGGCGGGCAGTCGACCGAGCGCCCGGACCAGGGGCGAGGGATCGGCGCTCAGGCGCGCGAGCAGCTCGCGCGCCGGACGAGATGCCCGGCGCTCGAACGCGTCCCAGCCCTCGGCGAAACGCGCGCCGACCGCGAGGCCCTCGGCGGTGTAGCGCTGCGCGGCTGCGCGCGTCAGGAGGGTCACCCGGTCGGTGACCGAGCACCACGGCGGGTCGGGGCAGGGAGGCCACCAGGTCGAGGCGTGCAGGTCGGCCAGCGCCGCCAGCACCCGGTCGAGGTCTGTGGCTGCCAGCGCGCCGGAGCCCGTCCGGTCCCAAGTCAGGATCGCGTCCGAAAGGTCCGGCATCAGCAGCGCGACCGCGTCGCCGTCGCTCGCAGCGCCGAGGTACGCCGCGGTGATCCCGGGCGGCAGGTCCAGCGGCCCCATGGCCAGCCACGATTCCCGAAGCGACGTGTCCGCTGTCGCACGAACGATCCAGTCGAGTCGCGGCGACGTCCGCTTCAGGACGAACCGCCGGCCGTGACGCTCGAGCGCGGTCAGCTCCGAGCCTGACCAGCCGTCATTGGCAAACGAGCGCTCCGGGACGCCGGCCAGGTCGTGGGCGGCAAGCAGCTCGGCCAGCGGCGGCAGGGCACCGGTCAGCACGGTGCCGGCGCGTCGTCCCCGTCGTCCGGGCCGTCGTCCGCGCCGTCCGGCCCGTCGTCCACGTACACGACGTGGGAGTCGGGGCAGTTGCGCGTCACGACGACGACCAGCGGCTCCCGGTCCGATGCGTTCTCCTCGACATGGATCTCGCCCGCCGGGATGAAGACGATGTCGCCGGCCCGGGCGTCGAACGCATCCTCCAGCCCGGTGCCGCTCCACGTGTAGCGGGCGTGGCCGGCGACGATGTAGATCGACGTCTCGCAGTCGCCGTGGTGGTGGATCCGCGTCCTGGCACGGGGTGCGGTCGTCACGACGCTGGTGTACAGGTTGACCGAGCCGACGCTGGGACCCGAGATCGCGATGGCCCGCTCCATGTCGGCGTTCTGACCGGTTCCACGGACGAAGCGGTCCGGCGTGATGCGCGTGGCCATGGTCGTGATGATAGGCAGCCTCCGGCCGCGCTGGAGCGCCCCGGATCAGGCCCAGACCACTCGCCAGACCCGCCACAGGGCCGCCGGCTCCGAGAGCGGATCGCCGTGGACGAGAAAGAAGTCCGCCGGGCCGCCCTCCACGATCACCCCCGCCTCCTCGTCGCCCAGCAGCTCCCCGCCGCGCCACGTCGCGGCGCCGAGCGCCTCCCACGGCTCCATGCCAGCGGCCACGAGCGACTCGACCTCCCAGGCCAGCTGGTTGGCGCGCAGCGAGCCGCCGCCGAAGTCGGTCCCGGCCGCGATCGCCACGCCGGCGCGTCGAGCCGCCGCGACGCTCGCCTCGGCGCGCTCGAGCCGCGCCTGGATCGCCCGCCGGCCGTCGGCGCCGGCGAATCGGGGAAGCGCGGTCGTCCGCCCGAACGTCAGCCACGACCGCATCACGGCCAGGGTCGAGACGAGGAACGTCCCGCGATCCGCCATGTCGAGGGCGATGTCGTCGTCCAGCTCGAAGCCGTGCTCGATCGCGTCCACACCGCCCGCCACCCCAGCACGGGCACCCGAGAGCCGGCCGGCGTGCGCGGTCACCCGGGCGCCGCGGGCATGGGCGGCGGCCACGACCCGCTCGATCTCGCCGGCCGTCCATGGCGAAGCGGCCGGATCCGGCCCGTCGAGGTACAGCTTCAGGAAGTCCGCACCGTCGTCGAGCTGGCCCATCGCGTTCGCCAGCAGCTCGTCCGCGCTGTCCGCCTCGACCGTGTGCGCGGCCGGCGGCAGCGACCCGGCCCGGTCCAGCCACGTGCCCGCTGCCCGGATGTGGGGAAACCCGGGCCGGTCGCGCCATCGGTCGCGCAGGCCCAGCGACAACGCTCTCTGCCGGCCGTCGGATGGGTCCTCCACGAAGGGGGCACCGACGTCGCGCGCCCAGCGAATTCCTGCCGCGGTCAGGAGCCGGCCGTTGCGCTCGGCCACCTCGAGCAGTCGAGCCGGCGGATCGCCGATCCGGTCGATCCAGTGCGCGCCGCCGGGCAATGTGACGTGCGCGTGGCCGTCGACCATCCCCGGCACGAACGTCGCGCCGCTCGCGTCGACGACCTCGAGACCGTCGTCGGGACCCGGGTCCTCCTCGCCGTCCGACGGGCGGATCCAGGCGATGCGCCCGGCCTCGACCAGGATGCTCACGCCGACCGTGAGGCGGTCCGACCGAGCGTCGGCCATGGCGCCGTCCCGGTAGAGCGTCCGAGCCGCGCCCTGAGTCGGCGCCGGGGTGGGGGACCCATCGGATGGAGACGGCGCGGCGGAGGTCGCGGCAGGCGGTGCCGGCGAGGGCGTTGCGTCCGGGGAGCCCGTCGCGGTCGCGGTCGGCTGGCTGGCGCGCGACATGCTCGGCCGGGGCCTGGTCTCGCAGGCGACGAGCGTCGTGGCCGCGGCGGCCGACCAGACGAGGAAGTGGCGCCGGCTCACGCTGGGCATCGGCTCCATCCCGTCACGGTAGCACCGGGCTAGGATCGTGCCGTGCTCCCGCTGGCGGACCTGCCCCGCTTCCCGCTCCTCGACGGCCCCTCGCCGCTCCAGCCGCTCCACCGCTTCAGCGAGGCGCTCGGAAACCGGGCGGAGGTCTGGATCAAGCGCGAGGACCTGCTGCCGCTGGCGTTCGGCGGCAACAAGCTGCGCAACCTCGAGTTCCTCGTCGGACGGGCGCTCGCCGACGGCGCCGACACGCTGGTCACCTCCGGCCGGCGCTGGTCGAACCATTGCCGGCTGACCGCCGCGGCCGGGGCCCGGGCTGGTCTCGGCGTCCACCTCGTGCTCGGCGGTCCGCCTCGGCGTGACGACGGCCCGAACGTCCGGCTGGAACGGCTGCTGGGGGCGACGATCCACGTCGCGCCGACGAGCGATCGCGCAGATCGCGAGGCGCTCGTGGGCGATGTGACGGCTGCTCTGCGGTCCGCCGGTCGGCGGCCGTTCATGATCGAGGTCGGCGGATCGGGCGTGACCGGCGCCGTCGGACAGGTGCTCGCGGGTCAGGAGCTCGTCGAGCAGGCTCGCAAGCGGGCGGCAGAGCCCCACTCGCTCATCGTCCCCTCGGCGACCGGCGGGACGCAGGCCGGGCTGCTGTGGGGGTTGCGCGACGCCGGTTGCGTGGCCCGCGTCATCGGCGTCGCCGTCGCCCAGCCGCCGGACGAGCTGCGCGCCCGGGTGGCGGCCATCCTGGACGGCCTCGCGGATCTGACCGGTGCCGAGCCGCCGGCGGAAGCGATCGAGGTCAACGCGGACCACCTGGCACCGGGCTACGGGCGGCGGAACGGCGCAGCCAAGGAGGCGACAGAGCTGCTTGCCCGCACGGAGGCCATCCTGGTCGACCCGATCTACACCGCCAAGGCGCTGGCCGGGCTGATCGGGCTCGTGCGGAACGGCGAGCTCGACGGCCGGCGCGTGGTGTTCTGGCACGCGGGCGGCACGCCCGGGCTGTTCGAGCCGCTCGACGACTGAATGGGAGCTGCCGTGGTCCGCGCGACCCCGCGTGCGGCCGTGCCGGGCTAGCGGGCCGCCCGCCAGGCGTCCCGCAGGCGCATCCGGCCGCGCGTCTGGAGGACCGCCCCCGTGTACACGCGGCCGCCGATGACGAACAGCCCGTAGATGAAGGCCACCGTCACCGCGACCGACAGTGCGACCTCCCAGGGCTCGATCGCGCCGAGCGCCGCGCGCATCGGCACGACCATCGGCGCGGCGGGCGGAACCAGTGAGGCGATGCGGGCCACGAGCCCGTCCGGGTCGTTCAGGACGACGAAGATCGACAGGAAGTAGGCACCCATGGCCAGGAACGAGACGGGCGTGGTGACATTGGAGGCCTCCTCCATCCGCGACGCCAGTGCGCCGAGCACGCCGAACAGCGTCGAGTACAGCACGTAGCCGAGGACGAACCAGAGCAGCAGCATGGCGACCGTCGGGAAGGTCGTGGGCGGGAGCTCCAGGCGTCCCACAGCGGTGGCAGCGACCAGGCCCGTCCCGAGCAGCACGACCAGCTGGACCAGCCCCAGGATGCCGATCCCGAACACCTTGCCCATCAGCAGGTCGCGCGGGCGCACGGTCGCGAGGACGACCTCGACCACCCGGCTCTGCTTCTCCTCGACGACGCCGGACAGGACCCAGTAGCCGAACGAGAAGATCGAGATGAACAGGAAGATGACGCCGACGTTGGCGACCACGAATGCGGCCGAGTCGCCCTCATCGACGGGCACCACGGACTCGACCGCCGGCGGCGTGAGGTCGACGCCGGCCTCGGAGAGCCGGATGGCGAAGACCGCCTCGGTCACCGCGCCCACGACCCGGCTGTCCGGCTGCTCCTGGAAGAGCAAGGTCGGCGGTTGATCCGGCGTGGCGCCCGGCAGCAGCACGCCGTCGACCCGGTCCTGCTCGAGCGCCTGCTCGGCGGTCGCGCGGTCCGGCAGGGCCACGACCTCCGTGGAGCCGTCATCGCGACCGGCCACCGCCCGCAGGGCCGAGACGAAGCTCGTCGGCGGCTCGCCGACGTAGCCGACCCTGATCGCGTTCTCGCCGCTCGCCAGCGACGCCTGGAGCAGCATGGAGCCGACGACGAAGATCTCGGTCAGGACGAGGCCGGCCAGGAAGCCCTTGCTCCGCCCGCGCTCGAGCAGCTCGCGCCGAGCGACCAGCCAGATCGCCCGCAGGCGGCTCATCGGGCGGTCCCGTCGGTCACCGGCTCATCCTCGCGGATCGCCTCCATGAACAGCTCGGAGAGGGCCGGCGGCTCGAAGCTGAAGCGCCGGACCGTCCCCGCCGCCGAGGCCCGGGCGAGCGCGGCCGGCAGATCGATCGTGTCCTCGACAAGCAGGCGGACCCGGTCGCCCCGGCGCTCCAGCACCCGGTTATCGCCGAGCCCCTCGATCCACGCCCCGTCCCCGCCAGTCACCTCCACATCGAGGTGCCGCCGGCCGGAGGACCGCTTCAGCTGGTCGATCTCGCCCTCGGCCACGATCCGGCCCTTGGCGATGATCACCACGTTCTCGCAGATGTTCTCGACCAGGTCCAGCTGGTGGCTGGAGAACACCACTCCGACGCCGGCGGCCGCTCGCTCGCGCAGCACCTCAATCATCGTGGCCGTGCCCAGCGGATCGAGGCCCGAGAAGGGTTCGTCGAGCACCAGCAGCTCCGGCTCGTGGACGAGCGCGACGGCGAGCTGGACGCGCTGCTGATTGCCGTGCGAGAGCTCCTCCAGCTTCGCGGCGCTCCGGTCGCCGAGCCCGAGGCGCTCCAGCCAGCGAGCCGCCGCGGCGCGCGCATCGCGGCCGGACAGGCCGTGGTGCTGCGCGAAGTAGGCCAGCTGCTCGCCGACCTTCATCCGCGGATACAGGCCCCGCTGCTCCGGCATGTAGCCGAATCGCAGCCGGGCCGGCTGGTCGATCGGACGGCCGCGCCAGCGCGTCTCTCCCCGGTCCGGCGTGGCCAGCCCGAAGATGCAGCGCATCGTCGTGGTCTTGCCCGCGCCGTTCGGGCCGAGAAAGCCCACCAGTCTCCCGGTCGGGGCGCTGAACGAGGCGCCATCGAGGGCGACGACCGAGCCGTAGCGCTTGGTGAGGTCGCGCACCTCGAGCATCGTCCCGTCGCCCCCCGGTTGCCTGCCACCTGTGTGTCGCCATCGTGCAGCATCGGCCCGCGGACTGTCCTGCGTGCGAGGTCGGGACGGCTCGGTTGTTCGACGCCGGCGAGTCGGGCATCCTGACGCCATGACCCACCCGCCCGATCCGACAGGCCAACGGAGCGACGCCGTCGGGCGCCGGGGCAGCCTGGCGCTCGGCCTGCTCCTGGTCGTCGTCGGGCTGGCCTTCCTCGCCGTCCGCCAGTGGGGGCTCGACCTGGCCGGCACCGGCTGGCCGCTGTTCGTGATCGTGCCGGGCCTCGTCCTGTTCGCCGCTGCCTTCCTCATCGGCGGCCGGCCCGGCACCGGTTTCGCCGTCGCGGGTGCCGTGACGGTCGTCACCGGTGTGATCCTCGCGGTCCAGAACGCGACCGGCCTGTGGGCGACGTGGGCCTATGCGTGGGCACTGGTCGCGCCCGGTGGGGTGGGCCTCGGGCTCCTGGTCTACGGGACTCTGACCCGCCAGCGTGACCTGGCCCTGGGCGGCGGGTGGTCGGTGCTCGTCGCCCTCGCCATCTTTCTCGTCGGCGCGTTCTTCTTCGAGTCCGTGCTCGGGCTGTCCGGCAACCGGATCCAGGGACTGGACACGCTGCTTGCGGGTGCGCTGGTGCTGCTCGGTATGCTCGTCATCGGGTTCGGGCTGCTGGGCGGTCGTCGCCGGAACAGCTAGATGTTTCGAGCTCGGAAGTGACCCGGACCGTCGATGGCGGCGTCCGATGTGAGATGAAAGTCGCGTCAGCCGTCAGAGCCTGGCGGCGATCGTGGCGGCCGTTCAGCGGTCGTCGTCACCGCTTCGTCCCCTGGCCGGCGCGCAGGAAGGAGGGCTCACCGGTCTCGTACTCGGCGCCGTGATCGCGCCGATCCTCCTCGGCCGTCTCCAGCATCATCATCAGCGACTCGGCCACACCCATGCCGTTCGCCTCGGCGGCGGCCTTCACGTCCTCGTACGTGATGTTGGCGGACTCACCATGGTCGTCGTGCGCGGCGTGACATCCGCAATTGAGGCACATCTATTTGCTCCTTCTCTGCTTCGCGATCCGATCTGATCCACTGCGCTTGAGGTGACCTACCATCGGCCCACCGATGTCAGAGCGCCCCAAACGCGTCCGAGCGGTCCCGCGCTCGGCGCCTGCGGCGCGGGCTGGCGCAATACCCGGACGGAGCCCTGCCGCTCCTGCACCCGCCATGTCGTCCCCCCGGACGTCGTGCGAAGGAACTCCAGGTCGACACTCGCGCGGCCGATCCGCACGCCGTCTAGCCGAAGGTCGGGCAGCCATGGCGGCAGGTGGGGATCCACGAGGAGCACCCTGAGCGGCGCGACGGCAATCATCGACAGCAACGACTGGACCAGCATCACGATCGCGCTGGCCGACCAGCCCTGGGGCTCGCAGCTGTCCGCGTAGATACCGGGATGTGGGTGATCGGGATCGCGCTGGACGCCACCGATGACCTCCGGAAGGCGGTTCTCGACAAACAGGTCCGTCGAGGCGAAGACACCCTCCGCCAGCCGATGCAGCTCGTCCCAGCAGCCGTAGCGGGCGAGACCGAAGGCGATGGTGCCCTGCTCGACCGGCCACACGCTGCCGCGGTGGTAGCTGAACGGGTTGAAGGCGGGATGGTCGCTTGACAGGGTCCGGACGCCCCAGCCGGTGAATAGGTCGGCCGCCATCAGGCGCTTCGCCAGTCGACGCCCGCGCTCGGGCGGCACGATGCCCGCTGCCAGCAGGTGGCCGTCGTTGGAGCCGATCGAGCGGATCTGGCGCTTGTCGGGATCGAGCCCCAGCGCGTATGCGCCGAGGTCTGGCATCCAGAAGGCCTCGTTGAAACGGCGCTTCAGTGCTCTTGCCTTGACGTGGAGCTCGGCGGCGTACCCGACGTCACCGGTTGCCGCGAAGGCGATGGAGGCTTGCTGCAGCCCGGCGTACCAGTAAGCCTGGAGCTCGCTGGTCGCGATCGGGTTGGGCACGATGGTGCCCCGCTCGTCGACGATCGCGTCCTCGGAATCCTTCCAGCCCTGGTTCTTGACCCCCTTCTCCGAGCGGGTGTCGTACTCGATGAAGCCGTCGCGGTCGGGATCGCCGTAGCGCTCGCACCAGTCGAGCGCGTCCCGGGCGGCTGGCAGCAGGGCGCGAACCGTGTCGCGATCATCGGTCCAGGCCAGGTACTGGCCGAGCATGATGAGGAAGTCGGGCGGCGTGGCCCAGTCGCCGTAGTAACGCACGTGCGGGTTGACACCCAGCACCGACAGCGGCCCACCGCGGGCTTGATGGATCATCTTGCCCGGCTCCTCGTCGAGCCAGTCGTCGATCCGTCGGCCGCGCCACGCGGCGTTGGCGAACAGTGAGTCGCGCAGGACGGTTGGCGTCGCCATCAGCGCCTGCCAGCCGATGGTCAGCGAGTCGCGTCCGAAGAACTGGAGGTAGAGCGGCAGCCCGGCGATCGGCGTGGCGGGCCCGTCCGCCATCCCGTACGGCAGCGTCGCGAGGTCGCGCGTCGCCGTCTCCCAGGCTTTGGTCACGGTCGCGTTCGACGACGTGAGGCGCGGCATCTCGTCGGCGAGCACGTGCCGGAGGCGTTCGAGCGGCGCGGCCGCCTCGGCGAAGGTTCGCCGCGGCGTGCACGTGGTCCGGCTGCCATCAAAGACCGGCTCGATGGCGAGCTCCACCTCGGCCGACGCACGTGCCGGGACGTCGAGCCGGACCCGCAGCGCCCCGTCGTTCCAGTACACGGGTGCCGGTGAGCGGTCCACGCGGACGGCGACCGCGCGATCCAGGCTTGGATGGCAGTAGCGGATCAGCAGCTCACACGAGGTCTCGTCCCAGGTGAATTCCGTCTCCGCGTTCTGCTGACGGGCACCTTGCTCCGCCTCCTCGCTGTCGGCGAAGTCCCCGGCGGTGTGAAGGGCGACGTCGCAGGTCGCTGCCTGGCCGGCGAAGTTCCGGAACCTGAGGATCGTCCGCATCCCGTCGCCGACGAACCGGATCGTCTCCAGGTAGACCGATTCCTTGGGCACGCCCTCGCTTTCCTGGAGCTCCTCGTACCCGAGAAATGCGTCCCCGCCGACGGGGCTGGCGGAGACGGGACGCGGCGCCTTGTGCCCAACCGTGACCTCGAGCCGCGACAGGATCCGCGTATTGTCGAAGTACAGACCGAGGGGGTCCTGCGGTTTCACGTTGCCCGTCAGATCGGTGACGAGCACGGATCGGCCGGAATAGGTGAAGAGCTGGCCGCCGCGGGCGCGCAGATTGACCCGGTGCACGGCTCCTCAGCGACCGATGCGCCGGATCGCGGCCAATCCGGCGAGAACGAGGGCGCTCAGTACGGCCCGCTTGAGGTTGGGGTGGAGTTCCAGATAGGTCGTGTATAGGCTGGTCGACTTCGAACCCTGCCCGAACTCGCCGGTCGTCGATCCGGGGCCGGTGCTCGGCTCGAACAGGTTGTCGCGCCGGTCGTCCGGGCGGTCGGTCTTCTGCTGCTCGAACGTGCGTCCGCCCTGGAGCATGTAGCGGTCGACCAGCGATGGGCTGAGCCACTGCCCCACGGTCAACAGCTTGCCGGAGCCGCCGACCACGATGTTCCGACCGCCATTTTCCGCAGCATGGCAAATGGCCTGCGCCACGACGCGTGGCTCATAGACCGGCGGGACGGGCATCGGCAGAACGCCGAGCCTGGAGCGGGCGAAGTTGAACAGCGGCGTGTTGATCGAGGACGGCAGGATGAGCACGACCTCGATGCCTGCCTGCTCGTGCCTCAGCTCCAGGCGCAGCGCCTCGCTGAAGCCGGCGATGCCGTGCTTGGTCGCGACATACGCAGACTGCAGCGGGATCGCGCGCTCTGACAGCGCCGAGCCGACGTTGATGATCGTGCCCCGACCGCGCGGCTTCATTCGCGCGATGGCAGCCTTCGAGCCGTACATCTGGCCCAGCAGGTTGACCTGCACCAGCCGCTCCATCTCGCCGGGGTCCAGCTGCCCGACCGTGGCATAGATGCTGACCGCCGCGTTGTTGATCCAGGTGTCGATGCGCCCGAAGCGCTCCACCGCCCGCTGAGCGAGCCGTTCGACCTGATCGGGTTCCGCGACGTCGGTGACGACAGGCTCTGCCTGCCCGCCCAGGCGTTCGACCTGCGCGGCCAGCTCGCGTAACGCCTGCTCGTTGCGCGCGGCGAGAACGACCGATGAACCGTTCATCGCCAGATGCAGCGCTGTCTCGCGGCCGATCCCCTGCGAGGCCCCGGTGATCACGACGACTTGGTCGCGAAGCGGTCTAACCACCGAGCAGCTCCTTCAGGTTGCGCAGCGAGCGATCGGCCTCCTGCTCGTTCTGGCGCTCCACGACGGCGCGGTCCAGCAGCTCACCAAGCCAGCCGCCCGGCAGTACGTAATCGATCTCGAAGCGGACCCGGCTGCCTCTGCCTGCCGGGACCACGGTCTGCCGCATGGTGAGTGAGCCGCCGCCGGGAGCGCTGGCCTCGTACGCGATAGTCCGCCCGAGCTCGAGCTCGGTGACCCGCCAGCCACTCTCGAACTCCTGGCCAAGGACGCGGATCGTCTGTCGGAACGTGCAGCCGAGTGTGAGCGGGAGCTCCGACACGTCGCGCGTGGCGACCACGATCGTGCCCCACGCTGGCAGCCGGTCGAGGTCCGTCAGCAGCGCAAAGACGGTCTCCGGTGTGGCCCGGACGTCGATCTCGCGTGTGATCTGCGCCATCAGCGCGCGGCCCGCTCTACGAGCGTCCGGTGACCGATCCCGTCCCGCGACGGCTCGAAGCGCCGGCATCGGCGGGCAGCCCGGACAGGGAGCTCGGTGCATCCAGGTTCGCGCCCTCGTCCACGCCGACGGCCAGCCGATCGACCAGCTCGCCGCCAAGCCAGCCGGTGACCGCGGCCAGCGCCAGCCCGCTGAACGAGAGGACGTAGGCGAGCACGCTGGGCTCGTAGCCCGCCTGCCCGAGACGCAGCAGCCAGCTCAGGGTGAACAGCACGACCACCACGACGTTGCCGCCGCCGTGCAGGAGGCCGATGCGCCTGGCCCGCGTGTCGCGCGGGATATGCCACCAGTCCAACGCGCCGAAGACCGCCGCGAGCAGGCCGCCGACGACGCCTGCCGCGATGTTCCAGAAGGCGACGCTGCTGAAGATGCTGTCGTCGACAATGAGGTAGACCACGTCGAAGACCACGGCCGCTGACAGGAGCCCCAGGGGCAGGACGATGAGCATGGGGTGGATCGGATGTCCGAACAGCTTGACCTTGCTCTCCACCGTTGTCTCCTTCCGAGGCTGCCAAGGCGAGGCATCCCAGATGCTACCCTTGCTGGGCTTCTATGAAAAGCCGCGGACTGTATAACAGATGCCATGTCCCCCGACGCGAGAGCCAGGTGCCGATGTGCGCCAGCGCGAAGGCGGTCGCGCCACGATGACGTCTCCGGAGGCCGAGATCCGGGCCATCGCGGCGCTCGCGGAGCCCACCCGTCGCGGTCTGTACGAGTACGTGTCGAGCCGGGCCGACCCGGTTGGCCGCGACGCCGCCGCGGCGGCGCTCGGGATCTTGCGGCCGCTGGCTGCCTTCCATCTGGATCGGCTGGTGGAGCTGGGCTTGCTCACGACCGAGTACCGCCGCCTCACGGGGCGCAGCGGACCGGGCGCCGGCCGGCCGGCCAAGCTGTACCGGGTCTCGGAGACCGCCATCGAGCTCTCGATCCCGCCGCGACGGCATCGCCTGCTGGCGAGTTGGCTGGCGGGAGCGCTCAGCGCGGCGCCGGGGAACGGTGCGGGCGAGCGGTTACGGTCGGTGGCTGCCGCCTACGGCGAAGAGCTCGGTCGGGCGGCGCGTGCGCTCGCCGGCCGTCGTCGCACACTGCGGAGCCGGATCCAGGCAGGAGCGGAGGTGCTTGCCAACGAGGGCTTCGCTCCACGGATCCAGGGTGAGGCGATCCTGCTCGCCAACTGCCCGTTCCAGCCCCTCGCCGAAGCGTATCGATCGTTGATCTGCAATGAGATGAACCGGACGCTGATGGGCGCGTTCGCCTCGGTTCTCAACGCGAAGTTGGTGGCGTCCTACGAGCCGGGCACCACTGGCTGCTGCATCGCGCTTCGACCGGCTCGGTGATCGCAGGGAAGTGAGGCACTCAGGATGACCGACAGAGACGACCAGCCACAGCCGAAAGACCTTGATACCGGCGAACGCCTGGCGACGACCGGCCGGGCGGTGATCCAGGGGATCGCCCACGAGGCGAGGGGCGAGCACGAGACGCAGGAGGGTGCGCGCCACTCGGTGTCGGCCGCCGAGGCCGAAACGATCATCGATGACTGGCCCGACGCGCAGAAGAACGTGGCCAGGCAGATGCTCGACAAGTACGGCACGCCGAACGAGGCGACGCCCAGCAGGCTCTTCTGGTACGGCAACCGGCCATGGAAGCGGACCGAGTTGAGCCGCGACGTGGTGGCACACAACTGGCCGGCGCCGCACAGCGACTTCCTGACCCAGGTCATCGACTATCGCGTGCCACCGGAGATGTTCCATCTCATCGCCATGTTCGACGGCAGCATCGTTGCCGACAGAACCCGCGGCGAGGTGGCAGCCCGCTGCGATTCCGAGGCCGCCAACGTGCTGGGCCTCAACATGGTCCACGAGCTGGTCGCCGGGAAGCGGACCGTCGAGGAGGCACGTCAGATCTCGACCCAGAACACCGTCGCCTACAACCTCGGTCGCAGCGCCCCGTATGCCGAGCGCCTGCTGTTCGATCCTCCGCCCGACGACACCGCGGACCTGGACAACAGCATGATTGGCGGGGCGATCCTTCAGCAGACGGCCGGCAAGATCAGGGACGTCGTCACCGGTCGTGAGCAGGAGGCGACGGACCGGCGGACGGGTTCAGACGCCGCGCATGGCTGATCACACCCAACGCCAGATCCTAAGCCGTCGTTGCCCCGGGGGTGCCAGTGCGACTCGTGCTCCAACAGGGCGACTTCCCGGTGTGACGCGTTGGCAGCCGCTAACCTTGACGGCCTCGTTGGGGGCAGCCTCGAACCATGAACTCGTTGCAGCGGCTGCACGCCGGGCAGGATGCCGGTCCGTGGATCGACTTCATCGACCGGAACCTCATCAACAGCGGCGCCCTGGCCGCGTTCGTCTCGAAGATCACCGACGACTCACAAGCAACGATCATCCCCGAGGCGGGCCTGTGGTCATCGGGGTCGAGCTACAAGCCCATGGTGCGAGGAGATCCCGATCCATGGCGGATCGGCCGAGCGTTCGTGAAGATCCTCGATACACGGGTCGCCTGCGAGTCAGCACGATGCGACCGCCGACGGGCTAAACAGCAACGTAACCGAGCTGGCGAAGGGCGCTCGCCGCCGGATGAGCCCCTCCGGCACGGGCTGAGCCTCCTTACATGAGCGCCGACGATTCGACCAACGTCCCTCTCGGAGCGAGCGGCGCGCGCCTGGCTGAGCGGATGGTCGAGAGCCTGGGCGTGCCGACAGCGACCTCGTTCCGGGAGATCGATGTCGCGAGGCTCGACGCCGAGCGCTCGAGGATCAACACCGCTCTCGTTCCCCGGAAGCTCTCGTTCACGCACCTCCTCGCCTACGCCGTGGCACAGGCCGTCGCCGTGCAGCCCGAGATGGCGACCTCCTACCGCGAGATCGACGGCCGCCCGCATCGCGTCGAGCCGACCCGGATCGGGCTCGGGCTGGCCGTCGACGTCGAGGGACCGGACGGCGGTCGCGTCCTGATCGTGCCGGTCATCGCCGGTGCCGTCGACCTCGATTTCGGCGAGTTCGTGGCCACCTATGACGACCTCGTCGAGCGGGCGAGGACCGGTCGGCTCAGGTTGGACGACCTGGCCGGAGGGACCGTCACCCTGACCAACCCGGGCACGATCGGGACGACGGCCTCCGTCCCCCGACTCCTGGCCGGTCAGGGCACGATCGTCGCCACCGGCGCGATCCGACGGGTTGCCGGCGAGCAGCTGATGACCGTCACCAGCACCTACGATCACCGGGTCATCCAGGGTGCCCAGTCGGGCTTGTTCCTGCGAACCATCGACGAGCTGCTCCAGGGCACCGACAGTTTCTACGAATACATCGCCGACAGTCTGGGCGTTACTCGCGCCACCGAGCCCGCCGGAGCCCGATCGCCGGATCCGTTGCCCGGTGCGACGGCTGCCACGCCCGCCGAGGTCGCCGCGGCGATGGCGCTCGTGCGCTCCTTCCGCACGGTCGGTCATCGGGCTGCCCACCTCGACCCCCTCGGCAGCGACCCGCCCGGCGATCCGTCCCTCGATCCGGCGGGCTGGGGGCTGACCGAGGACGTCCTGGCCCGGATCCCCGCGTCCATCCTTCGAGTGAGCGTGGGTGGCGAGCGCCTGGCAGACGTCCTCCCGAAGCTTCAGAGCATTTACTGCGGGACGATCGCCTTCGAGGTGGAGCACATCAGCAGCCACGAGGAGCGCACGTGGCTGCGTCAGGCGATCGAGTCCGGCGAGTACCGCGTGCAACTGGGCGGGGAGCAGCGCCGCGGTCTCCTCGCCCGCCTGACGGCGGTCGAGGCGCTGGAGCACTTCCTCCACCGCGCCTATCTCGGCCAGAAGCGGTTCTCCATCGAGGGCCTGGACGTGCTCGTGCCGATGCTCGATCGGCTCATCGAGCTCGTCGCCGCGTCCGGCGCCCAATTCGTGGAGATCGGGATGGCCCACCGCGGTCGGCTGAATGTGCTGGCTCACGTCGTCGGGGTGCCGTACTCGGACATCCTCGCCGAGTTCCAGCCGAGCCCGTCGACGGGAGAAGCGGAGATCCCGGCGGAGGGTGAGACGAGCGACGTCAAGTACCACCGCGGCGCATCGAGCGCCTACGAGAGCCCCGCCGGACTGATCACGATCACGGTCGCTTCCAACCCCAGTCACCTCGAGGCGATCGGACCGGTCGTGGCCGGTCGGGCGCGAGCGGCGCAGACTGACCGCGGCGGACCGGAGCCCCGCCACGACACCACCGTCGCCGTGCCGGTCGTGGTCCACGGCGACGCGAGCTTCGCGGCCCAGGGGGTCGTAGCCGAGACCTTCAACCTCGCGCGCCTGGCCGGCTACAGCACCGGTGGCACGGTTCACCTGATCGCCAACAACCAGCTGGGATTCACGGTCGAGCCGAGGGACGGACGCTCGACCGACTATGCGAGCGATCTGGCGAAGGGCTTCGATGTCCCGATCGTCCACGTGAACGCCGACGACCCGGAGGCGTGCCTCGACGCCGTCGGGCTGGCGCTCTCCTACCGGGATCTGTTCCACGCCGACTTCGTCATCGACGTTGTCGGCTACCGACGATACGGCCACAACGAGGGGGACGAGCCGGCCTACACGCAGCCGCTGATGTACGAGCGGATCGCCGGCCATCCGACCGTCCGGCAGCTGTACCTCCGGCGCCTCGCCGACGAGGGTGCGATCGACGGAGCGGCCGCCGAGGAGGAGGTGGAGGTCGCCGAAGGCCGCCTGGCGGAGATCGCCGCGTCGCTCGAGGCGGCTGAGTCCCTGCAACCGACGGTCGCGGCAGGATCGCCATCCGAGGGCGGCGGGACGTCAGCGCGCTCGAAGGGGACTGGTACTGGCCCAGCCAGGCACGTCGCGCCAGCCGCGCGCGGCCGATCCCCGCGGACCGCCGTCGCGGCCAGGCGGCTGCGGGCGATCAACGAGGGGCAGCTGACCGTGCCGCCAGGCTTCACGATCCACCCGAAGCTCGCTCGCCAGGTCGACCGCAGGCGCGGGGCGCTCGATCGCGGCTCACGGATCGACTGGGCCCAGGCCGAGGCACTGGCATTCGGCTCGCTCCTGCTCGAGGGAACGCCGATCCGGTTGACCGGCCAGGACACGGCACGCGGCACGTTCAGTCAGCGTCACCTCGTGCTTCACGACGTCAAGGACGGCCGGCGATACGCGCCGATCCAGCACCTGTCCGACGCGAAGGCTCCGTTCGAGCTCCACGACAGCCCGCTCTCGGAGTTCGCGTGTCTCGGGTTCGAGTACGGCTACGGGGTCGCGGCGACCGAGACGCTCGTGCTCTGGGAGGCGCAGTACGGCGACTTCGCCAACGAGGCGCAGGTCATCATCGACCAGTTCGTCGTTGCCGGGCTGGCCAAGTGGGGGGAGAGCTCACGTCTCACGCTCCTCCTCCCGCACGGCTACGAGGGCCAGGGACCCGAACACTCGAGCGCCAGGCTCGAGCGCTACCTGGCCCTCGGTGCCGAGGACAACATCCGGCTCGCCAACTGCACCACGCCGGGCCAGTATTTCCACCTTCTCCGCGACCAGGCCCGCCGGGACGTCCCACGGCCGCTGGTGGTGATGACGCCCAAGGGCCTGCTGCGTCTGCCCGCCGCCTCCTCGGTGCTGGGCGACCTGACGCGCGGCCAGTTCCGGCCGGTCCTCGACGACTCGGACCGATCCGCCCATGCCGGCGACGTGCGCCGGCTGGTCCTGTGCAGCGGCCGCATCTACTACGACCTTGTCCTGTCAGAGCGATGGCCCGAGCTGCACGACGTGGCCGTCGCCCGCATCGAGCAGCTCTACCCGTTTCCGGTGGCCGAGCTGCGCCAGCTGATCGCGCGATACCCAAAGCTCGAGCGTGTGGTCTGGTCTCAAGAGGAGCCAGGAAACATGGGAGCGCGAACATTCGTGCTGCCGGAGCTCCGGGAGATCGTGCCGTCAACGGTTCCGATCGTCGACGTCTCCCGAGACGAGCGCTCCAGCCCGGCCGAGGGCTCTCACGCGGCTCATCGCGCCGAGCAGGCCCGCATCGTCGAGGCGTCGCTGGGCGGATGACCGTGCCACACCTGATATCGATCCAGCCGTGGGCAGCACCTTCCATCCCCCGACAGAGCCGCTGGCGATTCCGCATCACAGAGCTGAGAGTCGGTGTCTGCCATTCCGGTTGACATGACAGATGTCACGACCTAGCGTTCCTGCATGGAAGCAAGCAGGGTCGTCGAGCCACGGGGACGACATCGACGCCAGCGGGTGGCCAACCGGCGCGGGACCACCCCGAGGGCGAGCGCGGCCGAGCGGCGGGCCGCCCTCCGGGATCTCCTGGCTGCGGAGGCCGGGGTCCATGCGGGCGACGCCCTCGCGGAGCGCTTCGGGGTGAGCCGCCAGGCGATCGTCCACGACGTGGCGATCCTCCGCGCCGAGGGGGCGCCGATCGTAGCGACGGTTCGGGGATACCTCCTGGTGCCGGCGACCGACCGGCTGCGGTATCGGGCGGTCGTCGCCGTCCGCCATCGGCCCGTTGCGACGGAGGATGAGTTGAGGACGCTCGTCGACCTCGGCGTCCGGATCGTGGATGTCATCGTCGAGCACCCGCTCTACGGTGAGCTCCGTGGCGAGCTCCGTCTCGCCTCGCCAGCCGACGTCCGATCGTGGGCCGAGGCGACCCGCCGCGCGGGCGCACACCTGCTCTCGGAGCTGACCGACGGCATCCACCTCCATACCCTCGAAGCGGCGAGCGAGGCACGCCTCGACGAGGCGCGGGTTGCTCTCGCCGTGAGCGGCTTCCTCCTTGACGGCGTGAAGCCGGAACGGTGAGGCGACCGGCGACCGGCGTTCCTGACGGCCGGCCGCTGACCGGCATTCCCTGGTGCCGGTCAGTCAGAGGTTCGCGCGCCGGTGCTGGGTTCCCGTGAGCCGAGACGGAGTCGCCACGGTCGAGGAAGGCGAGCGGCCGCCCTCGCTCGGGCTCATCGGGCACGAGTACGCCGCGCTCGACCCTGTCCCGGCGAACGCCCGGGTCTTCGGGCTGGCCGACCAGGCGGCGTTCTGGTTCGCGGCGACGTGTCTGCCCGCCGCCTGGTTCTACGGCGCCCTGATGGCAGGTGCCGCCGGCCTCCCGGGCGCGCTCTTCCTCATCCTCATCGTCAGCCCGCTCTCGCTCATCCCCTGGGCATTCCTCGGCTGGATTGCCGCGAAGACGGGCGCCTGCTCGACCGCCCTCGTCCGGCCGGCATTCGGGCTGCGTGGCTCGGGGCTGCCGTCGGTCCTGTATCTCGTGTTCGGGCTGGGCTGGGCGGCGGTCAACGTCTTTCTCGGCGCGATCGGGCTCTCGTTCGTCTTTGCCGGCTGGCTCGGCACGCCACCGTTTCTGAGCGCCGGTTCCGAGGGCCCGATGGCGGCGAGCGTCGTCGCGGTCGCGGTCCTGCAGGGGCTTGTGGCGATCGCCGGGCATCGGGTCCTCCGGGTGGTCCAGTGGGCGGCGACCGTGGCCCTGCTCGGACTGGGCGCTGTTCAGCTCTGGCTCGTCATCGGCCACTGGGATCCCGCAGCCCTGTTCGCGTGGCGGCCACCGGCCGAGGGCTTGACGACATCGATCGGCCCGTTCGGCTACACGATCACGTTCGCCCTCCTCGTCGATCTCCTCATCGCCTACAACTGGACCTGGGAGTTCATCGGCGACTTCAGCCGATTCGCGAAGAGTCCCGCGGCCGGGACGGCCGGGCCCTTCCTCGGGGCGAACGTCGCCCAGACCTGGTGGTTCGCCGTCGGCGCGCTCGGGGTCGTCTTCCTTGCCACGACGAGCGGAGGCTTCGCGCCGGAGGCGGCCGATCCCTCCTCGCTCACGACCTCGCTCGGGTTGGGTTGGGTCGCCGCGACGGTCATCATCGCCGCGACGGCCGCGACGAACGCCGGCAACCTGACGGCCTCGGCGCTCGCGATCACCAATCTGGTGCCCCGCCTGCGGCTCGGCGTCCGCCCGCTCATCGGTCTCGCGTCGGTCGCCGTCGTCCCGCTCGCCCTCGTGCCGCTTCTGGTGACCGGGTTTCAGGCCACGTACATCCTGTGGCTCGACGTCCTCGGGGCGATCGTCGTGCCGCTCTGGGTCATCGTCCTCGTCGACTTCTTCTGGGTCCGCCGGGGCCGGTACGATCGGGATCTGTTCCGACCTGAGGGCGGTCGCTACTGGTACCGCAACGGCGTGAACCGCCGGGCAGTCGGCGTCCTGTGCGCTGGAACCGCCGCGTACTGGCTCCTCGCGTACGGCCTGCCAGATGTCCGCGAGGTCGTCCCGGCAGCACTGCCCGTCGGGCTCGGCGTGGCGGTCGCGTACGGCGTGCTCATGCGCGGCGAGCGGGTGGTGTCGGGCGTGGTCGCGGACCGGCTTGGCGGGGATATGACCCGTGACTGAGCGAGAAGAGAGCGGGAAGGGCTTGCCGACGCGCGGAACTCCGGCAGGGCAACCCCCGCCTTTGCCGGGCTCGGCGCAGTGATCCTCGCCCCGCCGAGATCCATGCTGCGCCGACAAACGGCATGAGAGATTGCGTGCGCGCCACGGTTGGTGTCGACACCCTCGGCGACCAGAACAGGACTTGAGAGGCGATCCAGGAGGCTAGCAGCATGGTCATCCCATCCTCCCCACGCGACTTGATGGTCGCGCAGCAGATTGCGGCGCGGGGGGTGAGCGACCCAGCCTTCCTCGAAGCCATGCGGGAGGTGCCTCGAAGCGTCTTCGTTCCGGCCGAGCTCGCGGAGTTTGCCCACGATGACGCTCCTCTGCCGATCGCCGCCGGCCAGACGATCTCGCAGCCGTACATCGTCGCGCTGATGGTCGAGGCTTTGGAACTGCGCGCGGAGGACAGAATCCTCGAGGTCGGTTCCGGATCGGGCTACGCGGCAGCCGTGATGTCGAGGATCTGCGGCCGTGTCTATGCCATGGAGCGGCATCGCGAGCTGGTCGATGCCTCGATCCGGACGCTCGCGCGGCTCGGCTATGACAACGTCGAGGTTCGCCACGGAGATGGGACGCTGGGATGGCCGGAAGCGGCGCCGTTCGACGCGATCCTCGTCTCCGCCGGCGGCCCGGCGATCCCCGACGCGCTGCGCGACCAGCTGGCGATCGGAGGCCGGATGGTGATCCCGGTGGGCGGGAAGGGCCGCCTGCAGCGGCTCGTCCGGGCGACGCGTCGGAGCGTGGACGCATTCGATGAGGAGGACCTCGGGCCTGTCGCGTTCGTGCCACTGGTCGGTGCCGAGGGCTGGGAGGATGTGAAGGCGGCCGCCGTGGTGGCTCCCGACCGTCCCCAGGCGCTGCCGGAGCGGATCGCGCGAGCCGCGGAGCCGTTCTCCGGGTTGCAGGAGGTCGACCTGGGGCCGCTCCTCGAGCGAATCGGGGACCGTCGCCTCGTCCTCATCGGCGAGGCATCCCACGGCACCTCGGAGTTCTACCGGATGCGTGCGCGGATCACGCGCGAGCTGATCGACCGGCGCGGGATGACGATCGTCGCGGCGGAGGCCGACTGGCCCGATGCCGCTCGCATCGATCGATGGGTGCGGGGGGCTGGCGGCGACGAGCGCCCCGAGGAGGCATTTGCGCGCTTCCCGACCTGGATGTGGCGCAACCGAGAGGTCCTGGAGTTCGTCGGCTGGCTGCGCGATCACAATGCCCGTCTCGGCTACGACGGTCGCCAGGCCGGCTTCTACGGGCTTGACCTGTACAGCCTGTACGACTCGATCGGCGAGGTCCTCCGTTACCTCGATCGTGTCGATCCGGACGCGGCTCGCGTCGCCCGGCATCGGTATGGCTGTCTGACCCCGTTCCAGTCCGATCCCGCGATGTACGGGCTTGCGGCTCTGACGGACCGCTATCGGTCCTGCGAGGAGGAAGTCGTCGCGATGCTGATCGACCTCCGTGGCCGGCGAGGCCATGCCAGACTCCGCGACGGCGAGAGCGTCCTCGATGTCGAACAGAACGCGCGGGTCGCCGCGAACGCGGAACGCTACTACCGCGCCATGTACGCCGGCGGTGCGGAGTCGTGGAATCTGCGCGACACGCACATGTTCGAGACGCTCGAGGCACTCCTCGCCTTCCATGGGCCGCAGTCGAAGGCCGTCGTCTGGGCCCACAACTCGCACCTCGGCGACGCGTCGGCGACGGCCATGGCGCGGCGCGGCGAGCTGAACCTGGGCCAGCTGGTGCGCGAGCGGTTCCGGGACGACGCGTATCTCATCGGCTTCGGCACCGATACCGGGACCGTGGCTGCCGCCACGGATTGGGGCGGGCAAATGGAGATCAAGCGGCTCCGGCTATCGCATCCAGACAGCTATGAACGGCTCTGCCATGAGACCGGCCTCGGGGCGTTCCTGCTACCGATCGGCGAAACGTCGATCAATGTCCCGCTTCGGACCGAGCTCCTGACGGCGCGTCTCGAGCGCGCCATCGGCGTGATCTACCGTCCGGAGACGGAGCTGATGAGCCACTACTTCGAGGCGCGGCTGCCCGAGCAGTTCGACGAGTGGATCTGGTTCGACGAAACGTCGGCGATCACGCCGCTGGCGGCTCCCGCGACCGCTCCGAGCCTCGAGGAAGGGCACCCGTTCGCCACGCTCGACCGGTGATGCCGCCTCGCCACGCGGCGCCGTCGTTGGATGCGACGGGCGGGTCAGACCTTCGTGAACGCCGGGCCCAGGACCTGATGATGCGGTTCACCGAGCGAACGGGCCTGGTTGGCGGGCGACCACCGGACCGGTATCTGTGGACCGACGCGTTCGCGGTGTGCAACTTCCTTGGCCTGGGCGAAATGGAGCTGGCGTTGCAGCTCGTCGATCAGGTTCACCGGATCCTCGGTCAACATGCGGCCGGACACCCGCTCGGCGGCTGGTTGAGCGGCTTCGAGCGGCAACGGGCCGGGGCCCATCCGACCGCCGGTGGTCTGCGGATCGGCAAGAAGCTTCCGGAGCGCCGGGCGAGCGAACCGTTCGACGATCGGCTCGAGTGGGAGCGCGACGGGCAGTACTTCCACTACCTGACGAAGTGGATGCATGCCCTCGACCAGGTCGCGCGATGGACGCGGCGACCGACGTTCAACGTCTGGGCCCGCGAGCTCGCGGTCGCTGCGCATCACGCGTTCTCGTACGTCCCGACCGGAGAAGCCGTCGGCCGACGGCGGATGTACTGGAAGATGAGCGTCGATCTGTCGCGCCCGCTGGTCGCCTCGATGGGCCATCACGATCCGCTCGACGGGTACATCACGTGCATGCAGCTCCAGGCCACGGCCGACAGGCTGGGCGCCGCGAATGAAGGTCCAGGTCTTGCCGAGGAAGCGGCAAGTTTCGCGGCGATGATCACGTCTGACCTCTCGACCACCGATCCCCTCGGTCTCGGGGGCTTGCTGGCCGACGCATGGCGCGTGGAGCAGCTCATGAACGACGGCGCGATCGAGGGTCGCGTGTTGCGTGATCGGCTCCTCGATGCAGCCTTGGCCGGCCTCGACGGCTACCAGCCTGGCGGCGAGTGGAGCTCGCCGGCATCGCATCGCCTGGCATTCCGAGAACTCGGAATGGCGATCGGTCTGGCCGCCGTCCCCCTCATCGGAGCTGCCGGTGAGGCCGCTTCACAGGTCGAGCTACTCGCCCGGTTCCTGCCCCTGCGTTCGGAGATCGAAGACTTCTGGCTTCGACCGGACCATCGAACGACGGCGAGCTGGCTCGCGCACCAGGACATCAACGAGGTGATGCTTGCCACCAGCCTGGTGCCGTGGGGCTATCTGAGCATTCGCAGCTGATTCGCTGACACCGCTCCGCATCGAATGCCTCGCCCACGGCACGACGCCGAGAACTTGGCTCACGACTCCGAGACGCCTCGACGGGACATCCCGAATGCGGGTCCCTGAGTCGTCGATCGCAAGCCGAGGGACGCCTGGATACTCGAGTCAGAGCCCTTCGCCGACGGGGTCGTCGTGGTCGTGGACGTGCGCCGTCGCGTCGTGGTCCTGCCGCTCTTCGTCCTCGCTCATGTCGTGGGCGTGAATGAGCTTCCCGTGATTGTGCTCGTGGCTGTGGTAGCGCGAGCGGTGCTCGAACTCGCCGAGCGGGCCGCCCGTGTGGTGGTGGGACACGTGGTAGTGGTCGTGCGCATGCACCTGGGCGGCGTGGTGGTGCTCCTGTTCTTGAGCCTTCTCTCCAACGGCTCGCTGGTCTGTGCCTCTGGTCTCCATGGCCGAACGCCTCCTCGTCTGGTTTCGATCACCTGACACGAGTGTGCACAGGAACTCCTCAGCAGGCAATGCTTCGTTGGGACCCGCCTGCGGTCCGTGAGCCGCCACGCCGCCCAGCGTCGACGGTCGCAACAGAGCTGAAACCGATGGAGGACCCACGGGCAAGTGAACGCGCAGCGGCGAAGCCCACCATCCATACCGCGATGGAGGACAAACGGAAGAATCCCCTGCTCTACATCGGCGAGCGCGTCGCGACCGGTGCCGGGAGTGGTCGAGGAGCAGCCCGCTCAGGCGATCGCCTGCGCATCGCGCTGGTGGCCCCGCCGATGGTGCCCGTGCCGCCCCGTGGATACGGCGGGACCGAGCGGATCGTCGCGGCGCTCGCAGAGGAGCTCGATGCGCGCCGGCACTGGGTGACGGTCTTCGCCGCTGGCGACTCCGACGTCTCAGGCGAGCTGGTTCCGATCATCGACCGCTCGCTCTGGTCCACCGGCTATCGCGGCGACGTCAGCAACTACATCAGCTTGGCGGCCGCGCTCGCCTGGGAGCAGGCATCGCGCTTCGACATCATCCACTCGCACCTCGAAACGCTCGGCTTTCTCTTCGCCCGTCACTGCCCGACGCCCGTCCTCTCCACCCTCCACGGCCGGCTCGACGTCGCCGGCATTCCCGAGCTTCTCGGGACCTTTCCGGACATCCCGCTCGTCGCCATCAGCGAGAGCCAGCGCCGCTGGGCGCCCGACCAGAACTGGTTGGCCACGATCCATCACGGCCTCCCACTGGCGTCCATGCCGTTCGGGAAGCAGGTCGGGGAGTACTACGCCCTCGTTGCGCGGCTCACGCCGGAGAAAGGCATCAGCCAGTCGATCGAGCTCGCGCAACGCACGCGCCGGCAGGTCCGGATCGCTGCCAAGGTGCACGATCCATCGGAGCGCACGGAGTTCGACGTGCTGGTGCGGCCGTTCCTGGACGACCCGTACGTGGAGTTCCTGGGCGAGCTCCTCCCCACCCAACGTGATCCCCTCTACGCGGGTGCCTATGCCACGCTGATGCTCGGCGGCTGGCCGGAGCCGTTCGGCCTGACCGCGATCGAGTCGATGGCAGCCGGAACGCCGGTCATCGCGCGGCGGGCCGGTGCCTTGCCGGAGATCATCGAACACGGCGTGGACGGCTTCCTGGTCGACGATGTCGCCGAGGCGGAGCTCGCGGCCTCGCTCATCCCGTCGCTCGACCGGGCCGCGATCAGGGAGCGGGCACTCCGGCGCTTCTCAGTGGAGCGGATGGTTGACGAGTACGAGGCGGCATATCGGCTCCTGCTCGAGCGGACCGCTGGCACCGGGAGGGGCTCAGCGACGATCGGTCGGGCGCTGGTGGGAATGGAGCCCGCCGCCCGCAACTGATCGGGCCTGCCCCAGGCACAGCGCCTTCCCGGCGAGCCGCCGAGCCCATGTGGCGCGCGCGGGTGGGCGAGAGGTCACACCGGCTGGCACGGTATCGTCGCATCGCCATGCCTCGGTCCAACCGGTTCGTGCCCGTCTGGCTGACCGTCGCGCTGCTCGCCGGCGGCTGCGGCGGCCTGCGGCCCGCGGCCATCGCCGTCTCGGCGTCCGCGGCCGCCTCGCTCCGGGTGACCGCCTCGATCCCCGGCGGTGCATCACCGAGCCTGGGGTCCATTGCACCGACGAACCCGCCGCCGACCAACCCGCCGCCGACCGACCCGCCGGCCTCGTCCCCCGACCCGGCCGCGTCGTCGCTCACCGCCCGCCCGGCTCCCACCTCGCCTCCGGTCCCGGCGACGTCGCCGCCGATGGCCGGCTCCCGGATCGTCCATGCCCTTCAGGCGGGGCTCGACGAGGCGCGCACCTCCCTGTCGATCCCCGGGATCTCGGCCACGATCGTGTTTCCGGACGGCACCATCTGGACCGGCGTGTCGGGATTCGCCGATGTCGCGGCAAGGCGCCCGGTCACTCCCGAGACGCCGTTCGCCATCGCCAGCATCAGCAAGACGTTCGTCGCCGCCCTGGTCCTCCAGCTGGCGGCCGAGGGGCGGTTCGGCCTGGACGATCCGGTCGGCCCGCTGCTCCCGGGGGTCGACCTCGACCCCGCCATCACGGTCCGGATGCTGCTCGACCACACGAGCGGGCTGCACGACTTCTTCAACCACCCGAAGATCGACCGGGCGCTCCAGGGTGGGCCGGCCCGGCGCTGGACGGCGGAGCGCGCCCTGGGCTATGTCCAGGAGCCCTATTTCGAGCCGGGGACCGGCTGGAAGTACTCCAACACCAACTACCTCCTCCTCGGCCTGCTGGTCGAGCGCGTGACCGGCCGAACGGTGGGCGCCGAGCTGCGCGACCGCTTCTTCGACCCATTGCACCTGGCCACCGCCTACGACCAGCTGGCCGAAGCCGCCAGCCCGGCCGTCGCCCACGGCTACCGCCTGACCGGGCCCGACGGGAACGCGCGGCTCACGGACCTCGCCGACGGCACGGGGCTGGCCCCGTTCCGCTCCGCGGTCAGCGCCGCCGGCGGGGCGGGCTCTGTGGCCGCCGGCTCGCGCGACGTCGCCCTCTGGGCGAAGGCCCTCTACGGCGGCGCCGCGATCGACCCGGCGAGCCTGGCATCGATGGTGGCGGAGGTGGAACCCTTCGCCATCGTGGGGCCGCGCGTCCCGTACGGGCTGGGCGTGCAGATCAGGACGATCGACGGCCGCCTGACCTACGGACACAGTGGTGGTTTCGTCGGCTTCCGGGTGGTCATGCGCTGGTTGCCGGAGGAGCAGGTTGCGATCGCCGTGCTGACCAACCAGAGCCGGCACGATGCCGGCGAGCTCGCCGCCCGGCTGCTGCGCATCGCGCTTCCGGAACAGGGCCCGTGTCGCTGCTGGATGGCGAGCTGACCGCGCCGCCGACGGTCCACCGGTGACGGTCTGGATCGGCACGTCCGGGTGGCAGTACCGCGACTGGCGCGGGCGGTTCTACCCGGCCGGGCTGCCGCAGGGCCGCTGGCTGGAGGCCTACGCGGCCGGGTTCGCCACGGTCGAGTCCAACAACGCCTTCTACCGACTGCCGGAGCAGCGGGTCTTCGAGGCATGGGCGGAGCGGACGCCGGCGGACTTCGTCATGGCGGTCAAGGTCAGTCGCTACCTGACCCACATTCGACGCCTGCGCGACCCGGCAGAGCCCGTCGAGCGGTTCGTGGATCGGGTCGCCGGACTGCGCGACAAGCTCGGACCGGCCCTGCTCCAGCTGCCGCCGCAGCTCCGGTGCGACACGGACCGGCTGGCTGCCACGCTGGACCGGTTTCCGCCGGGGATGCGGGTGGCCGTCGAGTTCCGCCATCCGAGCTGGTTCGTCGACGAGGTCCGCGAGCTGCTGACCGAGCGGCGCGTCGCCCTCTGCCTGGCCGACCGGCGGCGGCCGCTGACCCCGCTGTGGCGGACGGCCGATTGGACGTACCTGCGGTTTCACGAGGGCCGCGCCGACCCGCGGCCATGCTATGGACGGACGGCCCTGGCCACGTGGGCGCGCCGCCTCGCGGAGACGTGGACGGGCGACGAGGACGTGTGGGTCTACTTCAACAACGATCCGCTCGGCTGCGCGCCGCGGGATGCCGCCCGCTTCGCCGGCCTCGTCGCCCGGGCCGGCCTCCGGCCGACGCGCGTGCCGGCGGTGCGCTGCATTCCCGCCGGCTGACGCTCCGCCTGCGCGCTCCCTAGCGCCGGCGGCGTTCTCCCACGGCCGCGGACCGGGCCCGCAGCGGCTTGTGATGCGGGACGGCGCCGGATCGGAGGCGCTGGTGGCCGAGTGGCCGCGGCTCCGCGTCGCGATCCGGGATGAAGCCCTCCTCGACCGTCCAGGGGATCGCGCGCCGGAGGAGGCGCTGCACACCGCGCAGGAGGTCCACCTCGTCGATCGAGACCAGGCTGATCGCATCGCCGGTCGCTCCGGCCCGGCCGGTCCGGCCGATGCGGTGAATGTAGTCCTGCGGGTTCCATGGCAGCTCGAAGTTGACGACGTGGGGCAGGTCCTCGATGTCCAGCCCGCGGGCGGCCACGTCCGTGGCGACAAGGATGCGGATCTCGCCGTTCTTGAAGCCCTCGAGCGCTCGCGTCCGCTCCGGCTGCGTCCGATCGGAGTGGATGGCGACCGCCTCGAGGCCCTGCCGGTCGAGCAGCGTCGCGAGGCGGGAGGCAGCCAGCTTGGTGCGGGTGAAGACGAGCACCTGCCGGAGGTCCTGTTTCCGGACGATGTGCGCGAGCAGCGCCTCCTTGCGGTCGCGGTCGACCGGGTAGACGAGCTGGCGGATGTCCTCGCCGGCCGTGAAGCGAGGTGCCACCTCGACCGTCGCCGGGTTGCGCAGGATCGTCGAGGAGAGCCGCCGGATCTCCTCCGAGAACGTGGCCGAGAACATCAGGTTCTGGCGCTTCGCCGGCAGCAGCTCGATGATCCGGCGGATGTCCGGCAGGAAGCCCATGTCGAGCATGCGATCGGCCTCGTCGAGGACGAGCACTTCGACCTGCCCGAGGTTGGCGACGCGCTGGCCGACGAGGTCGAGCAGGCGACCCGGGGTCGCGACCAGGATCTCCACGCCGGCCCGGAGCGCCTTGATCTGCGGCTCCATCGGGATGCCGCCGTACACCACGGCCGGGCGCAGGGGGACGGTCCGCCCGTAGGTCCGCACGCTCTCGTCGACCTGCATCGCCAGCTCCCGCGTCGGCACGAGGATCAGGACCCGCGTCGGATGGCGGGCCGGCGAGAACGAGGTGTTGGCGTGCTGCCGGAGGCGGTCGAGGATGGGCAGCACGAAGGCCGCCGTCTTGCCCGTTCCCGTCTGCGCCGCGGCAAGGATGTCGCGGCCCTGCAGCACCAGCGGGATGGCGCCGGCCTGGACCGGCGTGGGCTCGGTGTAGCCCTCCTCGACGACGGTGCGCAGGAGGTCGGCCGACAGGCCGAGGCTGTCGAAGGTCAAGCGGTCTCCGGGGCGGGCGCGCCGCTGCAGCGGCATGGATTGGGCGACGCGAGGATACCGCGAAACGAAGCCGGGCCCCCGGCCGGGCCCTCCACGACGCCGGCGCCCCCGGACATCATGGCGCGTCCCCGGCAGCGCAGGGTCGGCTCCTTGATTGAGAACCTCGAACAATATGCCTGCAGGGATTGACAAAGTGATAGACACCTTGCTATAACTGGGCTCCACCGGCAACAACGTGAGAGGATCAGCCACTAGCAATGCCACATGACGTCATCGCCATCTGCCCCGTCTGCTCCGCTGAGCTGGCCGTGACGCGGCTCCACTGCCGGAGTTGCGGGACCACGCTCGAGGGAGACTTCAGCGTCGGGCGCTTCGGGCGGCTGACCCGTGACCAGCGCGCGCTGCTCGAGAGCTTCCTTCGGTCCCGCGGCAACCTGCGGGAGATGGAGCGCGAGCTGGGCATCTCCTATCCGACGATCCGAGCCCGCGTCGAAGCCCTGGTCCGGGCGCTCGGGTTCGGTCCCCGCGCCGACGCCGAGGCCGAGGAGCCGGCCGATCCGACCATCAGTCCAGCGGAACGGGCCGGCGCGCGCCAGGCGATCCTGGAACGGCTCGCCCGCCACGAGATCAGCGCCGAGGACGCGGCCACCGCGATCCGGGCGCTCGGGAGGAACCCCCTGACATGACCGCCACACGCGACGCAGCCGATGTGCTCGAGCACCGGATCGGCCCGACCGGTGAGCTGACCCTTCGCGTGCACTCGGGTGAGGTCCTCGTCCGGGGCACGGACGAGGAGACCGTCCGCGTCCGCGATCTCGATGGGCGCAACCTCGGGGAGCGGTTCGTGGTCGATCGCGCCGACGGACGCCTCGAGGTGCAGCCGCGGGCCCGAGTCATCCTGGACCTCGGCATCGGGCGCCGGCATCGCGCGCGCCTGGGGGTCGACGTCCCGCGAGCGGCCACCGTCTCGCTCGACACGGCCAACGGCGACCTCCGGGTCGCCGGCCTGACCGGCGAGCAGCGCTATCGGACGGCGTCCGGCACGGTCGAGCTTCGACAGGCGGCCGGCACGATCGGCCTGGACGTCGTCTCCGGGTCGGTCGAGATCGAGGCAACCGGCCCCGTCGATCTGAGCGGGCGCCTCGTGTCCGGGGACCTCGCGATGCGCGGCGGCAGCCTCCGGAGCGTGGCGGTCGCGACAACCAGCGGTGACATCCGGCTCGATGCACCGCTCGCGGGTCCCGGGCCGTACAGCATCCAGACGGTGAGCGGCGATGCGCGCATCGTCGCCCAGGGCGTGCAGGTCGACGCCCGAACCGTGACCGGCGCCATCGATGGTGACCGTGTCCACCGATCTGAATCCGGCCCCGGACGTCGGCACGTCGTCATCGGGGCGGGCGGACCGACGGTCTCGTTTCAGTCCATCTCGGGCGACCTGGCCATCGATCCCGAGCCTGCGGCGCCGGGCGCGGCGGTCTCCCCGGTCGCTCCCGAGCCGCCGCTCGCGCCCGAGCCGCCGCTCGCGCCCGAGCCGCCGATGGCGTCGGCACCCCCGCCTGCGCCCCAACCGCGGCCCGAATCGGGCGGTCCCGCCACGGCGGACCGGGCGCGCCTTCTCATCCTCCGCGACCTGGAGGCCGGCACCATCGACGTCGCCACGGCCACGGCCCGGCTGGCCCAGCTCGAGGTGGGCGAGGATGCCTGACGACGCGCTGCAGGAGGTGCTCCGGCTGGTGGCGGATGGCCATCTCAGCGCAGCGGAGGCCGGGCCGCTCCTCGACGCACTCGAGACGGATCGGTCGGGCATGACTGGCGGTCAACCTCGCCCGCCGTCCGGGGACACTGGACCGAAACAGGGGTCACATCGGGCGGATGGCGCCGGCGAGCCTCGCTTCGCCCGGATCGAGGTGCTCGAGGGCGGCCGGAAGTCGGTCAACCTGCGCGTCCCGTTGTCGCTTGGCCGCCGGGCGTTGTCCGCCATCCCGGGGCTCTCCTCAGCCGACGCCGCCGGGCTCGGTGACGCGATCTCGCGCGGCCTCAGCGGGCCGATCGTCGACATCGAGGACGAGGACGGGGACGGCGTCCGGATCGTGCTCGAATAGCCCAACCAACCCGGGCCGCGCCGGACGAGGAGCGGAGACATGGAGATTCAGAACGCCGCGGTCGGCCACCGTATGCATGAGCTGCGCCGCGTCGCGGCACAGCTCCGCTGGGAACGCAGCCGCCGAGTGGCCCAACCCGGCCGGGACCGCCTCGCAACGGTCCGCATCGCACTCGGGTGGCGCCTCGTCGCCGCCGGCACAGCACTGCTTGAACGTGGGGGCGCGCGCATGCGTGCACCGACGCCTTGAGATCGCCCGAACAGACGAGAAGACCCGCGCCGCTCGGCGTGGGTCTTCGATCGATCATCCCTGGAAGGGTGGCCCGGGTGAGCGACGGCTCATGGCCCCGGGTCACCCGGGTCTGCCGGCGCGAGTGTCGGTGCTGATGTTGCCCGCGCGGGGCCTGGTGGCGAGGTTGGACGAGCCGCGCGACTGATCCGCGGTGATTGGCAGCGGCGGGGCCTGGGGCTCGCGCACGCTCCGTCCGGTCATGAATGCCGGGTTGCGGTGGTCCGTCATGCTCGGCACCTCGTGTCCCCGAATCCTACGCCTTCGGCGCAACCCCCGGCGGCGACACGCCACGCTTGCCGGTGGGAGGCCTGTCCGCGTGTGTCGCCGGTTGGGAACGCTTTCTGTCGATCCCTCCGGGCATGTGCCGGTGCATGTCCGGATGCGTGCCGGTGAAGCCCCGCGGCGTAGGATGGCCGCATGGCGACCACCACACGGCCCACGAGCCTTCCCTTCACCGGCGACGTGGAGGCGGACGAGCTGCTGGCGCGGGAGCCACTGGCCCTCCTGATCGGCTTCACGCTCGATCAGCAGGTGACGGTGCAGAAGGCGTTCTCGGGCCCGCTGGAGCTGCGCAGGCGGCTCGGTCATCTCGACGCCGCGCGGATCGCGGCCACGGACGCGGAGGAGCTGGCCGAGGTCTTTCGCCTTCGTCCGGCCCTCCATCGCTTTCCGGGGGCGATGGCGACGCGCGTCCGCGACCTGTGCGCCACGATTACGGAGCAGCACGGCGGTGATGCGTCGCGCGTCTGGACGGAGGCGCGCGACGGGAGCGATCTGGAGCGTCGTCTCCTCGGTCTGCCGGGGATCGGCGAGATGAAGGCCAAGGCGCTGATCGCCGTCCTCGGCAAACGGTTCGGGGTGAAGCCGCCGGGCTGGGACGACGTCGCGCCAACCTGGCCCACGCTCGGGGACGTGGACTCGGCGGAGGCGCTCGAGCGATACCAGGCCGGCAAGCGCGCAAAGAAGGCGGCCGATCGGGCGAAGACCGCGGAGGGCTGAGGTCCCGATGACGCTCTGGGCCCGGTGGTCGTCAGGCAGGACCCGAGGGCGCCGTCGGTGAGGCGGGCTCGCCCGGCGCGAGCGGGAACGTGAGCTGCTCGGGCTCCGGTGCCGGCGCGAGCCGAACGGTCCGCCGATCGCGAAGCTCGTGGCGCCTCACGAGCTCTCGGACCGTCCGGCGGACCGGCTCGGTCTCAGCCTTCGGAAGATAGGCGCGGCCGGCGTAGAGCCCTTCGTACCTGGGGAGGAGCTCCGGCCAGTCCCGGGCAAGCTGACCGAGGAAATGCTCGCGCGTCCCGGGACGGAGATAGAGGAGATTGGCCCACGCCCCGGTCGCGCCCGCCTCCCGGGCGACCCGCACGACCGCCTCCAGCTGCTCGGGTGCGTCGGAGACGCCGGGCAGGATGGGCGCCATCCCGACCCCGACGTCGAGACCTGCAGCCACGAGGCGGCGGAGCGCTTCCGCCGCTTGGCCGGCGGCGCAGTGCCCGGGCTCCGTCCGCCGCCACACGTCCGGGTCCACCGTGGGGACGGAGAACGTGATCGTGACCCGGGCGCGCTGCGCCGCCTCGGCCAGCACGTCGACGTCGCGAACGATCAATGGGCCGCGGGTGATCAGGTGGATCGGCGTGTGGGCATCGCCCAGCCGCTCCAGGCAGGCACGGGTCAGGCGATAGCGACCCTCGGCCGGCTGGTACGGATCGGTGGCCGTCCCGACCGCGACGAGCTCGCGCTTCCACGACCTCCGGGCGAGCTCCCGGGCGAGGACCTCCGCCACGTTCGTCTTGACCCGGATCGAGGTGCCGTACCGGTCGTCCGAGGGCCGATCCGCCCGGGGCTCGAAGGCCCGGACGAAGCAGAACGTGCAGCGATGTGCGCAGCCGGTATACGGATTGAGCGACCAGCGGAACGGCATGCCCGTCACGCGGTTCAGCGCGGTCCGGCATGGCTCCTCGCGATACTCGGGACGCATCGGCCGATGATAGAACGTCTGTTCGGATCAGGTCGTTGACGACGGATGTATCGTTGACGAAGCAACTACCCTGTCTGGAGCGACCCCATGGACGACCGCACTCGCCGCGCCCTCTCGCGCGGGCACCTCATCGACATCACCACCACGGGGCGGCGGTCCGGTGCGCCGCGACGGATCGAGATCGCGTTCCACAACATCGAGGGCCGGCTCTTCGTGTCCGGGATGCCCAGCCGACGCACGCGCGCCTGGATCCACAATCTCGAGGCGGATCCGCGGCTCACGTTCCACCTGAAGGCCGCGGTGCGGGCGGACCTGCCCGGTAGAGCGCGGATCGTGAGCGATCCGGCCGAGCGCCAGTCCATCCTCGAGACGGTCGCGCGCAACTGGAACCGGACCGACGTCGACGCGATGGTCCAGCACAGCCCGCTGATCGAGGTCCAGCTCGAGGACCCGGCCGCCTGACGCATCCGCAGCCGTCGCCGGCGGTCCGGACGAACCGCTGCGGATCGGGGACACTGAACCGCCATGCGTCGCCGCCGACCACTCGCCCTGGGGCTGCTGGCGCTCGTTACAGCCGTCAACCTGGTCGTCGGCGGGTTCGCCGCGCTCGTCGGTGGGCCCGCCATGACGGTCGATCCCAGCGCGCCGGCGGTGGCCGGGCCGCGGTCCAGCGGCGCGGCGGCCACCATCCGCGGCGTCTCGCCGCGCGCTCTCGATGCCAGCCCGTCCCCGGACGCGCCCACCGCGCCCGCGCCGACGGCGCCGGCCGTTCCGCTTCCCGGCCTGATCGGGGCGATCGGCGATTCGCTCTCGGCGGGCGTGAATGCCAGCGGGCAGTTCGGAGTCCAGCCGCAGCACTCGTGGGTCGTGGGCGACGTCCCGCGCGACGGCGTCGACAGTCACCTCGAGCGGATCCGGGCGCTCGGTGGAGATCCGGAGACGGCCGAGGCATTTCGTCCCGGCGCATCGATCGCGGCGGCTCGAGGGCAGGCCGAGGTCATCGTGGCGGCGGCCCGCGGTCTCCCGGCCGGGACCACGGCCTACGTCACGTTCGAGCTGGGAGCCAACGACGTCTGTGCGCCGACACTGGCCGCCGCGACCGATCCGGATGCCTTCGCCAGCCTGGCACGCGACGCCCTCGAGCGGTTGGTCGGCGGCCTGCCGCCCGGCAGCCACGTTCTCGTCGTGTCCGTGCCGGACGTCACCCGGCTCCGCGATCTCGTCGCGGAGGTCCCCCGAGGCGCGGGCCCTGCACCGCCGGTACGACGTCTGCGAGTCCGTGCTCGGCGAGGAGGCCGACACGGAAGGCGTCGTGGACCGGATTCGCGCCTACAACGCGACGCTGACCGCCCTCTGCGAGCGGCTCGACAGCGCGAGCGTCGCGTGCGGCCACGATTTCGCCGGCGATCCGGCGCGCTCGCTCTTCGGCGCGCCTTTCACGCTCGACCAGATCAGCTCGCTGGACTTCTTCCACCCGTCCCTGTCCGGCCAGGCCCGCATCGCCGACGAGACATGGCGCCTCACGCCGTGGGGCGCGCCTGGCGGCTGATCGCCGGCGCGGCCGCGGGACCGGGTCAGCCCACCGGGTCGGTGAGGTCCCACGTCACCTGGACGGACGCGTGGGTCTCGGTCGTGCCGGCCAGCACCGGTGTGTCCGCCGCGCGGGCCTCCATGACCGCGTAGCGTGGGCTGGGCGGCGCGGCGCCGTCCGACCCCTCCCGAATGGATCGCACGGGTCCGAGCGTCGTGCCGGCCGCGCGGGCGAGGACCTCGCCGCCGGCCCTGGCGTCCTCGACGGCCGCGGCAAGAGCTGCCCCTCGAGCGTCGCGTTCGTCGGCCAGTCCGAAGCGGACGGCTTCCACTGCCGTCGCGCCGGCCTCCAGCGCCGCGTCGAGGATGGCCGCCACCTCGTCCGGTCGGGCCACGCGGACGCTGATCCGGTTGGTGAGGCGGAACCCCGCCCGCCGCATCGTCCCGTCCGGCAGGTACTCGATCTCCGGCCCCAGGCTGAGGTCGCACGTCCGCGCGTCGTTCGCTGCGACGCCCTGGTCGAGCACGGCCGCGATCACCCGGCTCATGGCGCTCGCCGCGGCGTCACGCGCCTCGGTCGCCGTGGGGCGGACGATGTCCACTCCGAGCGTGATCTCCGCCTCGTCAGGCGGGCGCGACGCGCGGCCGCGACCGGACACGGTCAGCGTTCGGTGATGGGTCGATCGCTCATCCAACGGGTTGGTCCTCGTGCGGTGGACAGAGCGTAGCGGCTCAAGGCGCGGCGCCGGGCGCTAGACCGCCGGCACGACCGAGCCGAGCAGCCAGCCGATGCCGGCGACAACCAGCCATGCCAGCCCGACCAGGATGGCGATCGCGCCAAGCAGCACGAGCCGATGCTCGCGCGTGTCCGCCTCGGGATCGGCGGCGTAGCGCCGGAACAGGTCGCGGTTCCGGGCGTTCGACTTGAAGACGAAGTCGAACGCGTCGCCCAGGACGGGCACGAGGCCGACGACGAAGTCGAGGCCGGTGTTGAGGATCATCCGGCCGACGACCGACGGCGGGAGCCGGAACCGCGTGGCCTCCACGATCAGCCACACGCCGACGGCCGTCGAGACGAGGTCGCCGGCGCCCGGGATGAGACCCACGATCGGTTCCAGGCCCACCCGGCGGCTCGTCCCCGGCACGGTGACCAGGTCGTCGAGGACATGGGTCACCCAGCCGATGCGCCGATCTGCCGCCGCGAGGCGGGCCGATCGGTCGTGGTGGACCGCCGCCGCCGACCGTCCGCCGGAAAGCGGCCGGTTGCCGAGGTCGCTGGAGGGTGCCATGACACGACGCTAGGAGGGTGGGACCCGAACGGTCCTTGCCCGCCCGGTGCGCCGCGTGACGAATGCGCGACGCGTGGCGGTCGGGTGCCTACTCGATCGCGACGACCCGGACCGGCACGGAGCCGCCGGGCGTCGTCGCCACGGCCTGCTCGCCGACCACCCGGCCCAGCAGCGCACGCCCGATCGGCGACGCGTCGGAGATCCTGCCCGTCGCCGGCTGTGCCTCCGCCGTGCCGACGATCGTGAACCTCCGCTCCTCGCCGTCGATCTCGACGGTGACGCTGGAGCCGACGATGACCCGGTCGCCGCCCGCGCGCTCCTCGACCACGACCGCCGCCCGGAGCTGCGCCTCCAGCGCCTGGATCCGGCCCTCGAGGAACGACTGCTCCTCACGCGCGGAGGTGTAGTCGCTGTTCTCCTTGAGGTCGCCCAGCTCCTTGGCGGTCCGGATGCGGGCCACGATCTCCGGCCGACGCGCCACCAGCGAGGCGTGCTCCGTCTGCAGGCGAGCGAGGCCGTCCGCCGAGAGGAGCACCGGCTCGGCTGCCCGGCGACCCCGCGCCGCCGATCGCGCCGGTGTGACACGGACTGCGCGCGGCTGGCGGGCAGCGCTCGCGGAGGCCCCGGCACGCCGGACAGAACCGCTCCCGCGCGACTCGACGCGGGCACCGTCGGCGTCGCCCGGCGGGACCTCCACCACGCGAGTCGGTGGCGCGGGCCGTTGCGGGTCGGCGGGCGGCACGGCGCCGGTGATGCCATGCGGTTTGGCAACGCCAGCGCCGCGAAGGTTCGCCCAGGGCAGAACGACGGCCGGGTCCGGCAGCGCCGCGGTCTCCGCGGCCGGGACGCTCGCGGCGAAGGCGGCCAGCAGGGCGTCCTCGTACTCCTCCGTGGCGGTCGTCTGCGCCCACCAGACCCGGAGCGCTTCGACGCGCAGGGTCTTGAGCCACTGCGACGAGGCGTGCGGCCGGCGCTCGCCGAGGACGTGCCGCTCGAGGGCCGTCACGCGCCCGGCGATGGACGTTTCGGCGGCGCCGATGAACAGCACGCGCCGGCTGGGCAGCCAGAAGCGGGCCAGTCGGGTCGCGAGGGCCTTTCCGGTCGGGCGTTCGCCGTCGAGCCGGAGGTCCGGCAGGCTTTCGATCCACTTGCCGATCCGAACGACGTCGAGCCGGGGCGCGGGCAGGGCTGCGGGAAGCTCCACGACATAGACGCCCGGACCGGAGGCCCGCATCGGGCGGCCCAGCAGGGCCGGGCCGTCAGGCTGGAGGCTCACAGCGCGGAACAGGGCGGCCGCCCCCGGATCGAGCTCGGTGGTCATCCTTGAACGGTACCTGCAACGGGGAAGGCGGGGCGGTCAACCCACGAACAGCCCCGATGGGGCACCATCTATGCTCTCCCGAAGGACGAACGAGATAGCAAATGACCACCCAGAAGGTTGAACCGGCGATCTCCGCCGCGCCGTACGACGAGCGGGCGCTGCTCCACGAGCTGGAGCCCGAGGCAGGTCGCCTCTACGATCGGCATGCCCGCGTCGCGCAGGAGTGGTTCCCCCACGACTACATCCCGTACCGCCTCGGGCGCGACTTCGACAAGGAGCCCTGGACACCCGATCAGCCGCGGCTCACCGGTGTCGCCCAGACGGCGTTCGAGATCGGCCTGCTCACCGAGGACAACCTGCCGAGCTATCACCGCCTGATCCACGGCATGTTCGGCAGCGGCGACGGGGCCTGGATCAACTGGGTCGGCCGCTGGACCGCCGAGGAGGGCCGGCACGCGATCGTGCTGCGCGACTACCTGACCGTCACCCGAAACATCGACCCAATCATGCTCGAGCGCGGGCGGATGACCCAGCTCCAGCAGGGCTACGACCACGATTCCCCGGACACGCTCCACGGCCTGGCCTACGTGACGTTCCAGGAGCTCGCGACCCGGATCGCGCATCGGAACACCGGCCGCTACTCGGACGATCCGGTCGCCGACAGGATCATGATCCGGATCGCGGCCGACGAGAATCTCCACATGGTCTTCTACCGGGACATCCTGTCGGCGGCGATCAAGCTCCAGCCGTCCGCCGCCGTCCGGGCGATCGTCGACGAGGTCGTCGACTTCCAGATGCCGGGCGCCGGCATCCCCGGCTTCGTCCGCAAGGCCGCGCAGATGGCCAAGGCTGGCATCTACGACCTGCGCGTCCACCGCGACGAGGTTCTCCTGCCGGTTCTGCGGCACTGGCGCATCTTCGAGCTCACCGGCCTGGATGCCGCGGCCGAGGAAGCCCGCCGCAGGCTGGCCGAGCACCTCGACAAGCTCGACGCGGCGGCCAAGCGCTTCGAGGAGCGGCTGGCCACGTCCAACGTGCCGCGGATCGCCTCAGCCGGCTGAGGCAGGGCTGCTCCACCCGGCGGCCAACGCCCCGCCGACGGTGGGGCGTTTTCATTGGCCGTATACCTGCCACTTCCTGGCATCTTTGCGCCGTACGCTTCCGGTATCGGATGAAGGTCGACGACGCGGGGAAAGGGGACGCCATGTCCGGCACGGATCTGCTCTGGGCGATCACGGAGGAACGGCGGCGCGAGGCTGACGCCGTGGCGAGAGAGCGCCTCGCGAGCGGCGCGCGGACCGGCCGGACGAGCTCGCTCACCAGGTTGGTGGACTGGCTGCGTGGCCGGCCGCGGCCGCGTCGCGAGTCCCGGCTGCGTCCGGCCGGCGCCGCGCAGCCCCGTTGACGACCCGGGTCACCCGGAGATGCCGGCCGGCTCGGCGACAGGTTGCCTGGGCTCGGCTGGGCCCGTCTCGAGCTGGCGCTGCAGGATCGTCCGGGCGAACTCGATCAGCCTGTCGTGCACCCATGCGGGCTCCAGGACGTGGGCCACTCGTGACAGGCGGATGGCGGCGGTGATGAGCTCGTCGTCCCACTCGAAGCTGCACCGGACGACCAGCCGGCCGTCGGGCCGCGGACGGCCATCGGTCCGGAGTCGCTCCTTGCCGAGCACATCGGTCGCCTCATCGAGCCCGTCGGGCGCGACGGCCAGGACGAGCTCCAGGCGATCGAAGTCACGCTCGTAGGCGGCGATCGAGGCGGACCAGTGGCGGGCAAGGTCGAAGTCGGCCGGACGCTCGAAGGTCTCGTCCGTGGCCTCCGCCGCGATCACCCGCGAGATCCGGTACGTCCGGAACTGGCCGCTCGAACGTGCCACGAGGTACCAGGCGCCGCCCTTGAGCACCAGCCCGAGCGGCTCCAGCACGCGTGAGACGACCTTGCCCGGGCGCCGGTACGTCAGGCGCACCATCCGCCCGCCCCACACGGCGGAGGCGACGAGCTCGAGGAACGGGACCGGCTCCGGCGACTGGAACCAGCCGGGTGCGTCGAAGTGGAAGCGCTCGGTGATCCGCGACGCGCGCGTGCGCAGCTCCGGTGGCAGCGCGGCCAGCACCTTCAGCCGGGCGGCGGCCACGACGGTTCCGAGCCCAAGCTCCGCTGCCGGTCCCGGCAGGCCGGACAGGAACAGTGCCTCCGCCTCGCCGACCGTCAGGCCCGTCAGCCTCGTGCGATAGCCGTCGACGAGACGGATGCCGCCGTGCGGCCCGCGCTCGGCGTAGATCGGCACGCCGGACTCGGACAGAGCGTCGACGTCCCGGTAGATCGTGCGCTCGGAGACCTCGAGCTCCCGGGACAGCTCGCGAGCCGTCATCAGGCCGCGCGTCTGGAGCAACAGCAGGAGGTTCACCAGCCGGCTGGCCCGCATCGTGCCAGTCTAGCGGTAAGCTGACAGTCGCCGTCAGGTAGCCGGATCGGCAGCCTCAACCAGGTGGACAGCCCTCGCCGGCTCGTCAGCCCCCGCCGGCTCGGCAGCCCCCGCCGGTTCGGTGAGGCGCTCGACGAGCTCGCCCAGCTCCGCATCCGTGAGTCCGTTGCGCCGGAGCAGCTCCGCTGCGCCGTGATGAACGCCCTCGAGGTGGGCAAGCGCGCCGAGCATGTGCTCCGGGGGCGCCTCGACCTCGACCGGCGTGGCCCGCCAGCCCACGAGGTGCTCGTCGTCCACGGGCCCCCGGAAGATGGCAGCCGACAGCGCGTAGTCCTCGACAATGGTCTCCTTCGGCACGCCAAGCGCCGCGAGCACGAGCGCGATCGCCACGCCGGTCCGGTCCTTGCCCGCCGCGCAGCCGATGACGGCCGGCAGGCCGTCCGGCTCGAGCATGGCCCGGACGACCTCGACCAGCTGTGGCGCTCGCGCGTCCAGCATGTGGCGGTAGGTCCCGGCCAGGCCCGCGTAGGGTGTCGGGTCGTCCTCCAGGAGCGGGATGCTTCGGTAGGTCAGGCGGTCCGACGCCCGGAAGACGCTGGGCGCCTCGTCCAGCTCATGCGGCCAGCGCAGGTCGATCACCTGTCGAAGGCCCAGGTCCAGCAGGGCACGCTGCGACCCGGCCGGGAGCCGATCGAGCGCATCCGTCCGGAGCAGGGTGCGCCAGCGGGTGCGGCGTCCATCACCGGCCGGGTAGCCGCCCACGTCGCGCAGGTTTCGCGTTCCCGGCAGTCGGAGATGTCGCACCGGCGCCGCGGGGGACGCCAGCCCGGGCGATTCGGATGCGGCCGACGGATCTGGCGGGGCGGTGGTCATGCGCCAAGCGTACGGCGATCCCGCCGGCCGCGACGACGGTCCCGCGGCGGGCCCTTGCAGCGGTCCGGGCTATGCTCGACGTCCCACCTTCGAGGAGACGATCCGATGGACTTCTTCCGCCGCAACGACAAGCGCCCGGACGAGCCGGCCGAACAGGGCGACGAGCGCGCCATCGAGCGCTACCGCTACATGCTCAGCACGGCTCCGCCGGAGGACATCGAACGGGCCCATCAGGAAGCGTTCGAGCGCCTGTCACCGGAGCAGCGCCAGGAGGTCCTCCGGGAGCTGTCGCAGCACGTGCCGCCCAGCGAGATCCGGGGTGACGATCCAGCCTCCCTCGCGCGGACGGCGACCCGAGCGGAGATGCGCGAGCCCGGCGTGCTCGAGCGGTCGTGGTCCGGTCCCGGGCTCGGCGGCTTCTTCTTCGCGACGCTCGCCGGCAGCTTCATCGGCACGGCCGTGGCCCAGTCCTTCTTCGCCGACGACGCGGCGGCCGGCGAGGCCGATGCGGGCGCCGAAGGCGACGCCGACGCGGGCGGCGACAACGCCGACGCCGGCGCCGACGGCGGGACTGCCGAGGGCGGTGACTACGGAGACACCGCCGGCGGGGACTTCGGCGGCGGGGACTTCGGCGGCGGCGACATGGGCGGGTTCTGAGGCACCCGAACCGATCGCTCCTGGCCGAGTGGGAGATCGCCGCCTACACCGCGGCGGGTAGGTCGAGGTCCTCCAGCCGGCCGGCCTGCGTGGCCCAGCGAGCTGGGTCCCACAGCTCCGCGTGGTCGCCAGCCCCCACGAGGAGCACGCGTTCGCCGAGCCCGGCCATGGCCCGCTGCTCTGCCGGCACCGTCACGGTGCCGCGGTTGAAGTCGAACTCGACCGCCGAGGCGAAGAGCAGCCGGTTGAATGACCGTGCATCCGCGACGCTCAACGGGAGAGTCATGATCCGGTCGGCCAGCGCGGACCAGGCGGCGAGGGGCCACAGCGCCAGGCAGCCGTCAAGCCAGGCGCTCAGCACGCCGCCGCCGGCGAACGCCGGCAGGAACCGCTCCGGCAGCTGGAGGGGTGCGTCGGCCGGCTGGACCTCCACGGTGCCAAGGAGCACGCCGCCGGCCATCGATGGTGATCCTCGGAGGAGAGCGAGCTGGTTCCGGGAATCCTACCACTGGCAGCTGCGCGCAGCTACTCTTCTTCGCAACGCCTGGGCGCGCGTAGCGGACGAGGTGGGTCGGCGAGGAGCGTTCCGAATCGGACATTTGTTCGATCAGCGGCCCGACGTCCAGCGGACCGTCCACGCCGAGTCGATCGACCGGGAGCCTGCCGGGTTCATGCCTGGCTCCGGGGCGTCCCCTCCTCGCCGCGTTCGCGCAGAAACTTCTCGATGTCGGCGATGAGGTCGTCGCCGGACGGCAGCCGCTCCTCGTCGGCCATGGCCTCGAGGCGCTCGACGTAGGTCCGGGCGGCCTCGTCGACCGCGGTGGCCGTGTCCAGCCGGGCGCGGATCTGACGGGCCTCCTCGGCGAGGGCGCTCAACGGCGCCGCGACGTCGAGGTGCCGCGCGACCGCCTGGACGAGCTCGAGGGCGGCCGCGGGGTACGGACCGTTGACGTAATGGGGAACCTGGGCGAAGTAGCCGACCGCCGGCAGCCCCGCCGCCGTGATCGCCATCTCGAGGACGGAGATCGCCGCCCCGGGCACGCGGAGCAGCCCGGTCGGGCCCGCCCGAACGTCGCCGCGCAGGAGGTCCGGTTGGGACGCGGTCCCGAGAATCGGGACGGGGCGCGTGTGCGGGACGGCGGCGGGGATCGCTCCGACGCTGATCCACTCGGCGACCCCCAGCCGCTCGGAGAGCTCGACGAGGTCGGCAGCAAGCGTCCGCCAGCGGTCGTCCGGCTCGGCCCCCGAGAGAACGAGGACGTCCCGGCCCTCGACGACCGTCGCGCGCAGCAGGAGCTCCGGCCAGGTGAGCTCCGCCAGGCGCCCGTCGACGATCTGGAGCGTCGGCCGGCGGGAGCGATAGTCGTACAGCTGATCATTGTCGAACGTCGCCAGCACGCGGCCACCCTGTGCCAGTTGTGCGACGGCCGCGGTCGCGGCGGATCCGGCGTCCACCCAGCCGTCGAGCGCGGCGACGAGTGAAGGGGCGATCAGCTCGCTCGCCGCGGTTTGATCGAGTCGGTAGAGCGCCACGGGCCAAGGATAGGCGACCTGCCCAGGCGGGCTGCGGGACGCGGTCCGGGCGCGCCGCGGCGACCGCCCCAGGCGGCCGCGCCGGACGTCGGTCCGGGTCGAATCGACAGCTTCGCTAGAATCGGGTCACGGGCGGCCCTGGACGATCGCGGGGGCCCTGCCCGCGTCAACCGGGCGGCGCCATGAAGCGACTTCGGCAGGACCTCGATCACCTCACGAGCGCCGGACTGCTCGTGGCCGCCGGCGTCACCGCCATCACCGGTCTCATCGCCGACCTGTGGGACCTGAACGACTTCTGGTATCACACGGTCTCGGGCTACGTGATGGGCGCGCTGGCCATTGCCCACGTCCTGTTCAACTGGCGGACGCTGGTCAGCTATCTGCGTTTCCGGCTTCGAGGCCCGGCGCGGCCCGAAGGGCGGCCCTCACCCCGACCGGTCGCGACGTTGCCCGCGCCACTGATCGCCGAACCGCAGCCGGCCCCTCCGATGATGGCGGCGGCCGGTCGAGCGGTCCTGTCGCGCCGGGGGTTGCTCGGTGCCGGGATCGGCGGCGCCGTGGGCCTCGCGCTGGGTCGCGGTCTGCGGCAGCCGCCCCCGATCCCGGCCGGGTCCGACGTCGGTGTCGTCTATCACGAGTGGAGCAAGCCGGGCATCGTGGACACGCTCGGGACCGTGGCCAACTGGGGCCAATCCGTGCCGCTCTACAAGCGCTATCCGGGGGCGCCGGTGGTTGCCCTGGGCGAGCCGGATCTCGCGGGCGGATTGTCCACGGCCGAGGCGATCGTCGCCCGGCGTTCGGCCCGTGCCTATTCGACTGCGGCGCTCTCCCTGGCCGACCTGTCGCGGCTCCTCCACCTGGCGAGCGGTCTGAGCGCGGACCGCTTCGGGAACGCCCGCCGCACGGCGCCATCGTCCGGCGCGCTGTACCCGGTCGAGATCTATCCCGTCGTCCATAACGTCGAGGGCCTCGAGCGGGGTGTCTACCACTACGCCTTCGAGGATCACGCGCTGGAGCTGGTGACCGCCGGCGACTTCCGCCAGCGAGTCGTGGAGCAGGGCCTCATGCAGGAGTTCCTGGGGCAGTGCGGGACGGTCATCTTCCTGACCCAGATTCTCCAGCGAATGCGCCCCAAGTACCAGGATCGGAGCTACCGGTACGGACTCGTGGAGATCGGGCACATCGGGCAGAACGTGTACCTTGGCGCGACCTCGATGGGGCTTGGCGCCTGCGGGATCGGCGCCTTCATGGACGACGACATCAACGCGATGCTCGGCGTCGACGGCGTGGAGGAAGCGGCGATCTACATGCTGGCGGTGGGACGGCCGGCGGCCCGGGCGGACGCCTAGCCTCGTCGGCCGACACGAGGGCTGCATGATCCGCACCACGCCGTTCCACCCGCGAACGAGCGCTCTGAACGAGACCGGGCTGTGGCAGCACTGGTCGGGGCACCTCGCCGCGGCGCGCTACCAGGCATCGGAGAAGTTCGAGTACTTCGCCGTTCGCAACAGTGCCGGCATCTTCGACACGTCGCCGCTCTACAAGTACCGGATCCATGGCCCGGACGCGGAACGGTTCCTGGGCGGCGTCCTCGCCCGCGACATCCGCTCGTGCCGGCCCGGACAGGCCCAGTACACGCTCTGGTGCGACGACCGGGGGTTCATCGTCGAGGACGGGGTGGTCCTCCGCCACGGCCCGGACGAGTTCGTGCTCACGGCCGCGGAGCCGAACCTGGCCTGGTTCGGGGACCGGATCGGGCGCCAACGGGTCCGGATCGAGGAGATCAGCGACGACCACGGCGTCCTTGCCGTCCAGGGCCCCGCGTCGCGCGAGATCCTCGCCAGCCTCGTGCCGGAGGTCGAGCGGCTGCCGTACTTCGGTCTGACCCGGGCCGCCATCGCCGGCCGCCCGGTGACCATCTCCCGGACCGGCTACACGGGCGATCTCGGCTATGAGATCTGGGCCGGACGCGGCGATGCGCTGACCGTGTGGGACTGCCTGATCCAGGCGAGCGAGGGTCGCGGCGTGATCCCGATCGGTCTCCTCGCGCTGTACATGCTCCGGATCGAGGCCGGGCTGCTCCTGCTGGATGTGGACTTCGAGTCGAGCCGGTTCGCCTGGACGGACGAGCAACGATCGACGCCGCTCGAGCTCGGGCTGGGCTGGATGCTCAAGGGCATCGAGTCGGACGACAGAGCGTTCATCGGGCGCCGGGCGCTGCTCCGCGAGCGGGCCGATCGGACGTCCCGCTGGGCCTTCACCGGGCTGCTGGTCGACTGGCACGACTACAACCGGATCTACGATGAGGCCGGGCTCATCCCGCCCAGGAGGCACGTGCCGGTGCAGGAGGAGATGTTCGTGTACGAGCCCCACGGGGGCCAGGTGGGATACGCCACCAGCTTCATGTACTCGCCGATGCTGCAGCGCCACATCGCGCTGGCCCGGGTTCGCCCGGACCTCGCCAGTCCCGGCTCCGAGGTGCGGCTCGAGGTGGCCGTCAACCACCGCTACGAGTACGTCCGGGCGCAGACCGCCCGCAATCCGCTCTACGACCCGCCACGGAAGACGGCTTGACCATGACCACGCCAACCGCCACCAGCCGCGCCCGTTCGACAGCGGACGACCGCCGCTACGAGGCGATCGTCGTGGGCGGCGGCCACAACGGCCTCGTCAACGGCGCGTACCTCGCGAGGTCCGGGCTCCGGACCCTCATCCTCGAGCGCCGCCACCTCGTGGGTGGGGCGGCGATCACCGAGGAGCTGCGACCGGGCTTCAGGTTCACCACGTTCTCGTACGCGCTGAGCCTCCTGCGCCCGGACATCATCCAGGACCTCGAGCTGACGAGGCACGGCTTCATGCCGCTCCTGATGCCGTCGTCCTTCGCGCCGGGCGAGGACGGCGACTACCTGTTGCTGACCCGCGACCGCGACGAGAACCTCCGGGAGATCGCCCGCCATTCGCCCCACGACGCGGACGCCTGGGAGGCCTACCACCACGATCTCGACCGGGTGCTCCAGGCGATCAAGCCGCTGTTCGACATGGTCCCGCCGGACATCTTCAGCGACGACCCCGAGGAGCTCCTCGCGCTGGCCGCGCTGGGCAGCCGGTTCCGGCGGATGGAGCGGCGGGTCCTGCACAACGCCGTCCGGCTGCTGACCGGCTCGGCCGCCGACTTCCTCGACGGGTACTTCGAGAGCGAGCTGCTGAAGGGCTACCTCGCCTCGTCGTCGATCATCGGCAGCAAGCTCGGCCCCCGCTCGCAGGGGTCCGGGCTCGTGCTGCTGTACCACGTGATCGGCGAGCACGACGGCGCCTTCGGCTCGTGGGCCTTCCACAAGGGCGGCAACGGCGGGTTCACGCAGGTGCTCGCCCGGGCGGCCGAGTCGTTCGGCGCCGAGATCCGGCTCGAATCGACCGTCGAGCGGGTGATCACCCGCAAGGGCCGCGCGACGGGTGTCGCGCTGGCCGATGGATCCGAGTACCAGTCGGACATCGTGGTCTCCGCGCTCGACCCGCGCCGGACGTTCCTGGAGCTGGTCGAGCCGCGCGAGCTCCCGACCGACCTCGTCGACGACATTCGCCGCTACCGCTTCCAGGGCACGTCATCGAAGGTCAACTTCGCGCTGGACGGCCTGCCCCGGTTCCCGGCCCTCGGCGATCGCACGGACCAGTTCCGCGGCTTCACCAACATCGGGCCGTCGATCGACTACCTCGAACACGCGTACGACGACGCGAAGTACGGCTGGTACTCGCAGCGGCCGTACATCGACTGCGCGATCCAGTCGACGATCGACCCGGACATGGCGCCGCCGGGCAAGCACGTCATGTCGTCGTTCATCCAGTACACGCCCTATCGGCTGCGCGAGTCGGACTGGGACGCCGAGCGACAGAACCTCGGCGACACTGTCCAGCGGACGCTCGAGGGGCACTTCCCGGGCTTCTCCGACCTCGTCCTCCAGCGCGAGGTCGTCACGCCGCTCGACATCGAGCGGACGGTCGGCCTGTCCGAGGGCAACATCTTCGCGGGCGAGCTGCTGGCGCCCCAGATGTTCTTCTTCCGGCCGGCGCCCGGCTGGTCGCAGTACCGGACCCCGATCGACGGCTACTACCAGTGCGGCTCGGGCACGCACCCGGGCGGCTGCGTCATCGGCGCCCCCGGCAAGCTCGCCGCGGGGCAGATCCTGAAGGACGTGGCGGCCCGGCCGAAGCGGAGGTAGCAGCCGTGGTTGCCGCCACGGCGACCTCGGCCGAAGCCGGCTGTCGGCCGCGACGCCCGAGGTAGTCGAGCCAGAAGAGTCGGGCGGCGACGGACCGCCACGGGCGCCACGCCTCGCCGAGGCGCTCCAGCTGCGCCGCGTCCGGGCGCGCGTCGAGACCCTTGACGTCGGCGACTGCCGCCGCGAGCGCGATGTCGCCAACCGGCCAGACGTCCGGCCGGCCGAGCACCATCAGCAGGTAGATGTTCGCGGTCCACGGCCCGATGCCGGGGATGGTGACCAGTGCCCGCCGGGCCGTCTCGTCGTCGGTCCTGGCGAGATCATCGAGCGACAGCGAGCCGTTCTCCAGCGCACCGGCCAACTCGCGGCCGTAGCGCGCCTTCTGGCGGCTGAACCCGATCGTCAGCAGCTCCGGGTCGGTCAGCTCGAGGAACGTGGCCGGCGTGAGCGGGACAGCCGCTGCGCACAGCCGTTCGAACGCCGCCCGCGCCGATGCCAGCGACACCTGCTGCTCGAGCACGATGTGGAGCAGCGTCCCGAAGCCAGGCGGCCGATCCCATAGCGGCGGGAGGCCGAACCGCCCGACGACGGCGGCCAGCTTTGGGTCACGCGCCGCCAGCTCGGCTGTGGCCGCGGCGAGCGTGGTCTGGGTCAGGGGGTCGTTACCCGGCATCGGCTCCATCATGCCGCGGCTCTCGTAGGATGCGCGAATGGGCGCGTTCGACGGGGCCCCGCACGTCGAGGCCGAGGACCGCGAGACCTGGCGCCAGTGGCTCGAGGCCAACCACGCCACGGCCTCCGGTGCCTGGCTCGTCACGTGGCGGGCTGGTGCCGGCCAGCCCGTCCTCGGCTATGAGTCCGCCGTCGAGGAGGCCCTGTGCTTTGGTTGGGTCGACAGTCGCGGGGGCAGGATCGACAAGCGGCGCACGAAGCTCTACTTCGCGCCACGCAAGGCGCGGAGCGGGTGGGCGCGGCCCAACAAGGAGCGGGTCCAGCGCCTCCTCGCGGATGGGCGGATGGCGCCGGCCGGTATCGCCGCCGTGGAGACCGCGCGGGCGAACGGTTCGTGGACCGCGCTGGACGCGGTCGAGCGGCTCGAGGTCCCGGCTGATCTGGCGGCCTCGCTCGCGTCGCGCCCGCCGGCGCGCGATCACTGGGACGCCTTTCCGCGCTCGGTGCGCCGGGCGATCCTCGAGTGGATCACGCTGGCGAAGCGGCCGGAGACGCGGGCGAGGCGGATCGCGGAGACGGCGACGCTGGCCCGGCGCAACGAGCGGGCGAACCAGCGGCGCCCGCGCGACTGACACCCCGGACGACTCCGCGCCGGCGGCCGGCCGCGGCGGGGCCAACCGGCGGCCCTCAGCCACGACGACGGCCGTCACTCGTCGCGTGGCCAGACGGGCTGTCGCGGCTCGAGCGGGTCGAAGGACCAGTCGTTGCGGGTGGGCGAGAAGACGTCGATCACCACCGCGCCGTCGGATCCGGCCACGACCGCGTGCGGGCGTTCGGACAGGATCCGCCAGGTGCCGCCCGGTTCCAGGTCACGCGTCTCGCCGTCGATCGTGAACCGGACAGAGCCGCGGATGACGATCCCCAGCTGCTCGCTTGGATGGCGATGCTCCGGGACAACGGCGCCCGGCGCCAGCTCCACGACGGCCAGCGTGATCCGCTCGCCCTCGACCTTCCGGGCGCGCACCGACTCGCCCCAGACGTCGAAGGGCGGGATCGCGGCGAGGTCGACGAGGTTGCTCACGAGACCCTCCAGGCGAACTCCCGCGGGATCTGGGACGTTGAGCCGCGGGGGTTGCCCTCGGTCAGAGGTCGGAGCCGGGCGAGTGCTCGGTGGGAACCTCCTCGCCCTGCTCCTCGGGGGCTTCCGTCGGCGCGGCGTCGGCCGGCGAGGACCCGGCGGGCGTCGCCTCCTCGACCTTGGCCGGCCGGCCGTCCGGCTCCGTGCCGGACGGGCTCGGAACGCCCTCGGGGCGGCCGTCGGACCGTTCCCCGCCGGCCTCCGCCATGTTGTCCGCTCCGAGTGGGTTGGATTCGCCGTGGCCGCCCTGCGACATGGTCTGCCTCCCGTCCGTCTCATCGTCCGCCGGTCGGAACCGGCTCAGCGTAGCGTGATGGCCTCCTCCGTTCGCCCGGGTCGGGGGTCACGCCGGCCTCGCTTGCGACGGCGTTGCAGCTGGTCAGGCAATCGCGACGAGCATGACGCCCGCGTCGTCGGGCCGCTCGGTACCAAGCCAGCTCGGCCGGCTCGGCGACGTTGAACTCGTTCCAGTACCGGGCGATGAGCCCGTAGTGCCAGGTGGCGGTCTCGGCATTCACGGCGGCTCCTTCGTGGCCACGATGCCGGGGCGGGCCGAATTGTCAAGTTCGGAGGCGGCGTCCGGCCATCAGGCGGTCGCCACCGGAAAGGGCGGTCGAGCGCCCAGCACCTCACCGGAGCGGTGATGAGCACCAGGCGGCCGAACCGGGGCGGGGGAGCGTCCACGGTGCGGGGAGGATACCGCCGGCGAGCAGGCCCGAGCGAGCCCGAGCGAGCCCGAGCGAGCCGGGTCGGCGGACCGGTCGGGCGGCGCCAACGCCGCTCCTCGAAACCCCACCTACACTGACGCTCCACGAGCGACCACGTCGTCTCGCCGAGAGGAGGCCCACGATTCCGTCACGACCATCTCGATCCCGGGTCTTCGCGCGCCGCGCCGCGACGGGCCCGCTCTTCGATGGGTGACCTCCTCGACGAGTTCATGGAGGAGCTGCGGCGACGGCAGGCCGCGGCGCGCGGCGACGCGCCGCGCGAGCCTCGGCGGGTGGGGCCGGACGGGGAGGACCCGCAGGACCCTGATCCTGCGGACCCCGAGAACCCGGACCCGGAGGAGCCCGGCCCGTCGGACCGTGTCCGGCCGCTCCACGCCGACCGCGATCGCGGTCGCCGACCGGGGGCGCGCGCCGG